>Ga0160465_100006_pt1 | contig 411486 bp, 335 predicted proteins | sample HID1971K_E11MG_FD_108209 | JGI IMG/M metagenome (GOLD analysis project Ga0160465, IMG submission 108209) | Enriched millipede-associated microbial communities from UW Madison campus, WI, USA - HID1971K_E11 MG | ecosystem: Host-associated > Arthropoda: Insects > Digestive system > Unclassified ...
CCGTTCCTCCCTTGCGGAGTGGTGCAAAGGTAGGACTTTATATACACTACTTCCAAACGGTTTGTGAAGATAAAACTTAATATATACATAACACACTGGTAATACGGTAGATAATTTTGAAAAAAGGTATTCTACCCCCTGCAAAGCGGGCCTTTCACTCGCCGAACCGTCGTTTTCGACACCCCCTATTACTTATAGGTAGCCGAAAGATCTTTGATCTGAATATTTCTAAAATCTACGGGCTGCCCCTCACTCTGCAAGGCAATGTAGCCACTCTTTAATAACTGCCCATCGATTTTAAGTTTAGGATCATATCGATTAGCCACTCCCCCTCCAATCTGAGGCTTGGAATACTGTAAAACGGTATCTCCTTCAATAATGTGGGTGATCAAAGAATCACCAAGCACGATTAGTTCAGCCCGCACCCATTGGTCTCCATCATATGTTTTAGATGTAGAGTTCAGACAATGCGAAGCTGCTATCTTACCCTGATAGACAACATTAGTACCAGGCGAACACATGTTACCTGTAGGCCTTGGATTACCATCACTCAACCCTCCCAAGAACTGCATTTCGACCGAAATAGGCCAATCTTGTTCTTTGGGCATGGATTTCGGATCTTGCGAATGGAACATTACTCCACTGTTACGCAGCGTATAGTCCGGAGCCCCTTTATGCAAATCACCGACGAAACGATATTCCAATTTCAAATGATAATAGGAATAAGGTGTCTTATAATAAAGGTGACCATACTGCTCATTGAAATCACCGTATTCATTATAACGTACCTGAATCACACCATCCACTACGCGAAAAGTATTGCCATAGTTGATTCCATAATCATGATGATGGATTTTCACATTCCAATCTTTGATATCCTTTCCATTGAACAATGGTTTCCATCCTTGACTTACGGAACTCTCTGATTTATCATCAGCTTTCTTCGCAGCACAGCCACCGAAAGACAGTACACCTGCGCACACGATAAGAAATAGGTTTTTCTTCATTTGGAATCTTTTTTAGAGGTCATGAAACTATCAGGTGCATATTCATTGTAATTGAACGGCATGCCCATGATGGTTTAGTTTTAGTTGATAGGCCTAAAATACAAAAATTACTAAAGAGGACAAGTGTCCTGCCCCCATTTAGCAAAAACAGGATGTTAACAGCAGTAAGGAAGGTATTAAAAGGCACTGATCCCGGTAATATCCTGCCCGGTAATCAACAAATGGATATCATGAGTTCCTTCATAAGTAATGACAGATTCTAGATTCATCATGTGTCGCATGATCGGAAAATCCCCAACGATTCCCATAGCACCCAATAGTTGCCGAGATTCTCTGGCGATCTGTAATGCCATATGTACATTATTCCGTTTAGCCATGGATATCTGCTGTGGAGTTGCCCGGCCCTCATTTTTCAGCACCCCCAATCTCCAGGACATCAACTGCGCCTTGGTGATCTCGGTCAGAAATTCCGCAAGTTTCCTTTGTTGCAATTGATAGGCAGCTATTGGTTTTCCAAATTGCTTCCTTTCCAAAGCGTACTTCACCGCCGTCTGATAACAATCCACCGCAGCACCGATCGCTCCCCATGAGATTCCGTAACGGGCAGAATTAAGACAAGATAACGGTCCCCGCATCGAATTGACTTCTGGCAATACATTTTCAGCGGGTATGTAAACATCATCAAAAATCAATTCGCCGGTCATAGACGCTCTTAGTGACCATTTATTTAACGTTGACGGTGTGCTGAACCCGGTCATTGACCGCTCAACAAGCACACCCCGCACCTTTCCCATCTCATCCCTTGCCCACACGACGGCCACATCACAGACAGGCGCATTGGTTATCCACATTTTTGCACCATTCAGAAGATATCCTGTCCCCGACTTCACCAATCTTGTCTCCATATGTGCAGGATCAGACCCATGATTCGGCTCTGTCAATCCAAAACTCCCGATCCACTCCCCTTTGGCAAGCTTAGGCAGATACTTCAACTTCTGCGACTCACTACCATAAGTATAAATCGGAAACATTACCAAGGAAGACTGCACGGAAGCGGCAGAACGAACAGCCGAATCACCAGCTTCCAATTCTTGCATCATCAAACCGTAAGCGATCTGGTCCAGACCTGCACCTCCGTACTTTTGGGGGATATAAGGTCCGAGCGCACCTATTGCTCCTAACTTAAGCATTATCCCAGGCAATTCACGATGCTCCTGAGCCGCCGCATCTATAAAAGGGCGAATCTCCTTGTTAACAAATTCACGAACCATTCCTTGAATCATGCGATGCTCATCTGACAACAATTCTTGTATTTGGAAATAATCTACCTCTTTCATCTATTTATAATATTTGTTCATCTGCATTCATTCATCAAGGCATTATTCATCTATATTTATTTTCAATGGTATTCATGAGCTCGTTTCACTCGGTTCACGCTGCCTTCGGTGGTATTTGTGTATGTTTTCATCAGTATACATGAACTCGCTACACTCGACTATTTGTTCATCGCTGTTTATACAGTTTCCACGACACGCCCTTTTCATAATGCCCAATATATTTGAGCAGTAGCTAAAGATACACATTATTTAGATTTGAACACAAAGCAAATTATATTCATTTAATTATTGAAAATTCAGAAAATTATTCCCTATTTTTAAAAAACAAACGAATAACAATTATATCCATGATCAAAGAAGAATTAAAAAAACTGGGCATTACAGACGAAAATCTAGGCACCTCTACCGGTTCAAACTGGTTCGCTTCCGGTGAACAAATCGCCTCCTATTCTCCTGTCGATGGCAAAGAAATCGCAAAAGTCATTGCAACCACACATACAGAATATGAAAGTGTCATCCTCACCGCTACGGCCGCTTCACAATTCTGGAAAGAGGTTCCGGCACCAAAACGTGGCGAAATTGTCCGACAACTGGGCAACAAACTACGCGAACTGAAACCGGTATTGGGCAAGCTGGTTTCTTATGAGATGGGCAAATCATATCAAGAGGGAATGGGAGAAGTACAGGAGATGATTGACATTTGCGATTTTGCGGTTGGTCTATCCCGTCAGCTATATGGAAATACCATTCATTCCGAACGTCCGGGACACCGTATGTACGACCAATATCATCCCCTTGGTTTAGTGGGCATCATCACCGCATTCAACTTTCCCGTCGCTGTATGGTCTTGGAATGCCGCGTTAGCGTTGGTCTGTGGTGATGTTGTGATCTGGAAACCCAGTGAAAAAACTCCAATTTGTGCACTCGCATGTCAACACCTACTCGCAGACATTCTAAAGCAGAATGATCTTCCTGAAGGAATATCTTCCGTAGTCACCGGTGATGCTGAAGTAGGCAAATGGATCAGCGCCGACAAGCGCATTGCCTTGGTATCAGCTACAGGTTCGACCAGAATGGGACGTGCGGTAGCCGTCACAGTAGCCGAACGGCTAGGAAAATCCCTCCTAGAGCTTGGCGGCAACAATGCAATCATTGTCACGCCTAATGCTGACCTCAAAATGACGATTATAGGTGCCGTTTTTGGAGCTGTAGGGACGGCTGGTCAACGCTGTACTAGCACAAGAAGACTGATCATCCATGAGGATGTTTATACCAAAGTAAAGGAAGCCTTAATAACAGCATATAACCAAATCCGCATCGGAGATCCATTGGATGTACAGCATCACATGGGCCCCTTGATTGACAAAGCGGCAGTAGAAGCTTACACTAAAGCCATTGAAAAGATTAGAGAACAAGGTGGCCGGGTCCTTGTGGAAGGAGGAGTTTTGACAGGCCAGGGCTACGAAAGTGGCTGCTATGTAAAACCTGTCATTGCCGAAGTTGAAAACCACTATGAAATTGTACAGACAGAAACATTTGCCCCCATCTTATACCTCATCAAATATAAAGGAGATGTACAGCAAGCAATTGCTTTACAGAATGATGTCGTGCAAGGTCTTTCCTCTGCTATTATGACATCAGATCTACGGGAAGCAGAGCTGTTCCTGAGCAATAAAGGTTCTGACTGTGGCATTGCCAATGTCAATATCGGTACCTCGGGAGCTGAAATTGGCGGTGCATTCGGCGGCGAGAAAGAAACCGGCGGTGGCCGCGAGTCTGGATCCGATGCCTGGAAGCTGTATATGCGCAGACAGACCAATACCATTAATTATACTACCGAATTACCACTTGCCCAGGGCATTACTTTTAATTTATAAAAACCAGCTATAACCTATCTATAAATACAAAAATTATGACAGCAACAGTTCACGAAAGATTAGCCAAGCATATACTAGCAGATGGACTTCCGATGGTTATCGATCTGGAGAAATCTCACGATTCCTACATTGTAGATACCCATGGGACAGAATACCTGGATATGTTTAGCATGTTTGCGTCCTCTCCGATCGGATACAATCACCCACATCTTGTCAGTCACGGCGATCTCCTTAAAAAAGTCGCCATCAACAAATTAGCGCTATCCGACATCTACCCGACCGAGTTTGCGGACTTCCTAGACACCTTCGAACGCGTCGCCATCCCTAAAGAGCTAAGCTATTGCTTTTTTATTGACGGTGGTGGACTAGCTGTAGAAAATGCGTTAAAAGCAGCATTTGACTGGAAGACGAGATTAAACCTATCTCAGGGTATACAGCAGGAAGCCAGTCAGGTGATTCATTTCAAGCAAGCCTTTCATGGACGCACAGGATATACGCTATCGTTGACCAACACCAAAGATCCACGAAAATACATGTATTTCCCAAAATTCGACTGGCCTCGTATCACGAATCCCAAGCTTCACTTCCCATTGACAGAGGAAGGTGTTGCCGAGACCGTCAAAATGGAGCAACAGGCGATCCTTGAGATCGAAGCTGCCATTGCCAAAAACCCACATGATATCGCGTGTCTGATCCTGGAACCTATACAAGCAGAAGGTGGAGACAACCATTTCCGAAAAGAATTTTTCCAAAAATTAAGGTCCATATGCGACCAACATGACATTATCCTCATTTTGGATGAAGTACAGACCGGATTGGCATTGACCGGTAAGATGTGGGCATATGAACATTATGGAATCCTACCGGATGTAATCGCTTTTGGCAAAAAATCTCAGGTTTGTGGGGTATTGGCCAACCGGGAGAAGTTCGACAAAGTGGATCATCATGTATTCAAGGAGTCGAGCCGCATCAATTCCACATTTGGCGGCAATCTGGTGGACATGGTCCGTTTTAAGTTGATATTGGAGGTGATCGAACGGGATAACCTTGTCCAACATGCGGAGACCCTAGGCCAATACCTGATTGAAAAATTAGAAGACCTATCCGCAAAACATTCCCAAATCTCCAATGTAAGAGGCAAGGGCCTTTTGGCAGCTTTTGACTTTGATACCGAGGCCCAACGAGATCAATTTGTAAAAAATACGATGGCTAATAAGCTCTTGATATTGGGATGTGGAGAAAGGAGCATCCGTTTTCGACCGCATCTCAACGTTACTGTAGAGCAGTTGGACAAAGCCATGTCTTTGATCGAACAAAGCTTATCCTGATCATAACGGCTTCCCGCAGACGGATGAATCGATCATAAGCAAAGAGCTTAAAGCATTCGTCGTTCATAAAAGAAGGGGACACTGCAGTTTGCAGTGTCCCCTTTCTGTATCCAAAAGAATTATTAATATCCTGGATTTTGGACTAAACTTTTATTTCTCTGCAACTCATCTGGTGATATTGGCCATAACAAATCAGATTCTTTAAATGTAGCACCAAAGCCATTCTTTGCGCCAATGAGTGTCTGATAAACAACTTTTCCCTTCTCTGTTGTTGAGATAACTGGAAATTTCCCTGTACGTACGCAGTCATCCCACATCTTGAACTCTAGGGGCAATTCACGTAGTCGCTCAGTCCAACACTCTTCAACGAATTGGTCGGTAGATAATGCTTGCAACTCGTTCGTGTAATCCAGCACGGTTTTACCCGTAACGTCTGCCCTCGACCGAACCTGAGCAAGATACCCGGCGGCCTCGGCCGTCACTCCCGAGCTTTTAGCTATCGATTCAGCGGCGATTAACAATGCCTCGGAGAAACGATAAAAATTCCAATCTTTCGTTCCACGCCCTGTGGTCAAAGTTGCAGCTTCATCATAGTAGTACCAAACTCCAGCATTTTCTGAAGTCCATTTCTCGCCACTAACTGGATGCGTATAGTTCCAATGAAAAAATTGATTTGGTTTGACCCGCAGATCATTTTCACCATAGATATTTAAAAACTGATTAGTAGGTCCATACACCCGCTCGAAGATCGAATATGATTTAAACAATGAGGTCGCGGATGAGCTAAAAGCATACGTTGGCCACCAACTACTATTGCTGATCCCAGCGTCAAATTCCTGCGCATAGATGACCTCATCTAAATCATCTGTAGTTCGCAACTTATTAAATGCACTGCTAGCGCCATAATCCCCATTAGGCGTCAGCTTATGTGTTGAGCCTGTTACTATTTTTGCATAAGTAGCTGCATCCGCAAATTTATTTTGTTGTAGATACACATTTGCCAATGCTATAGCTGCCGCATATTTGGTAATGCGATGTCCATTATCGGCAAAAGTCTTTGCAGGCAGCTTTTCCACTGCTTCTTTCAGATCCGCCTCGATCACTGCATATACTGAAGTCGTTGAGCTCCGTTCTGGGTAAAGATTTTCTAACTTCTCATAAGGCTCTACCGTCAATGGTACTCCTCCAAATGTCTTGACCAGATAAAAGTAATTATAGGCTCGGAAGAACTTAGCCTCCGCCACCAATTCGTCTATATCGACAGCCTTCATATTAATTCCAGGAATATACTTGATCGCGCCATTTGCCGTATTGATTGCGGCATAGCAGCTATCCCAAACGCTGTTCATTGTTGGAGATATAACGCTGGTGTGTTGCTGACGGGTTAGCTCTTTCGAATAGAGACAGATCAACTCCTGTCCCTCATAACTATTCGTAAAATATCCCGTAAGCATACTCGTTATGGAGGCATTAGGCCCTACATAGGCACTGGCAGCATCCGAATAACGTTGAGGAGCTCCTCTGCGATACAGCGCATTTACATTTGCCCGGGCCTGAGTTTCTGTTTTATAGTATTCTTTTGCAGGGATGGAATATTTCGGTTCTTCATCCAGAAAATTACTACACGAAGTAAATGATAATAGGCCAACAATCAATAGCAGCCCTGTTATATATATTTTCATCTTATTATTCTCCTTTAAATTTTAGAAAGTTACGTTTAATCCCAATGTAAACGTCTTTGCCCTTGGATATGAAAAGAACGTTACATTTTGACCGAATTTGTTTCCATCTGACTGAGATGTACTTTCAGGATCGTACCCTTTGAAATCACTTGACGTCAACAACCATGGATTATTAGCATTACCATATACTCTCAGTCCAGAGATACCTATCGATTTACACAAATCTGGCGTAAAAGTATACCCCAATTGAATGAGATTTACTCTTAGGTATGACCCATCCACAATCCACGAAGAATCAACATTGGTATCTTGACCTGCATGACCTGCATTGGTTAGATAAATAGCCTGTTGCATCGTATTAGGATTTGAGCCATTGTATGCGTCTGTCAAGATTTCTTTCAAACCATTGGTGATGCCAAACCGGTCATAGGTCGAATGATAAAACTGTTGCATCGACTCTACACCATAAACAAACTGCAGATCCAGTGTCAAGTCAAAGTTTTTATAATTCAAGGTATTTATAAAACTGCCAGTCCAATCCGGAGTTCCTTTGCCTAAGATTTCTTTATCTTTAGATCTTTTTGGTCTACCGACCTGCGCCAAAGTAGCTTCTCCAGCATCATAATCCTCCTTTGTATATACGCCATAACGTTTATATCCATAAAAACTGTTCATGTTTTCACCAACACGAATGATACTATTAGCTCCTCCAACCCACTCATTAAGTAGAATATCGGCGTTGTTTTCGCCAAGTTTAAGTACCTTGTTTTTATTATAGTTCATATTCAAACTAGTATTCCAAGAGAATACTTCATTTTTCACAGGAGATGCGTTGATCATAATGTCCACACCTCGATTCTGTACCGATCCAACGTTCATCAAAACGGATTTATATCCCGTAGTCCGAGGAAGCGGCACATCGAGTAGGAGATCCGTCGTCTTTTTCTGGTAATAAGACACATCAAAATTCAGTCGATTAGCAAATAAGCCCAATTCTACACCAATATCATACTGAGCAGTCTTTTCCCACTTTAAATTATCATTTGGAATATTATTGATATACGAAAATGGGGATCGGGAACCGTTCAACAGTATGGTACCAGCTCTTGTCTTTGCAATGGATTCATAAGGGTTGATCTCCGAATTTCCGGTCATACCATAGCTCGTGTGAAATTTCAAGTTGCTAATGGTGCTGCTATTTTTCAAGAAATCTTCATTTGATGCATTCCAAGCAAAACCAACAGATGGAAAGAAGGCATATTTATTATTCTTACCAAATCGAGAAGATCCATCGTAGCGTCCTGTCACTGTTGCCGAATACCTATCATTGTAAGTATAAGCCATGCGCAAGAAATAGGAATTCATCGCCCATTTTTTCCAATCAGAAGTAGGTGCCCTCGGTGTAGTCCCCACCTCCATATTGTTCCACTCATAGAAATCATCGCCAAATCCCTCTGTTCTCGAGCGATCGATACTATAGGTACGTTCCTGCCAAGACAATCCCGCCATCCCGTTAATCCGATGTCGATCGATAGTCTTATTATATGTTAAATAAGTCTCTTCCTGCCAATAAAATGTATTTGTGTTTTCTATTTCTGCCCATCCATTTGGGCGGGAAATATTGTTAAGAAGTATGGAGGAGTATCCTTTGTAATCTTTTTTGTGATTATCGATTCCCAATTGTGTCTTTAAATCCAACCCTTCCATGAGGTGAAAAGTCAAAGCCGCATTTCCAAAAATCTGGGTGTTATACCTCATTCTCTTCTGTAGCTCCAAAATAGAAACGGGATTTGCCATCCCTTCAAAACTAAAAGCATCCGCCATAGAGCTCGAAGAAGACGAAGTATAATCTCCATTCGCATCTCTTACAGGCAACCAAGGCAACATTTCAATCATAGTACGTCTTGCCTCCTGCCCACCGCCATCTTCAGGTGTATATCGACCCCAAGTATGATTCACCAGTAGATTTACATTAGTAGATAACCAGTCTACCGGTTTTGCATCATAAGCCAATTTACCATTTACGCGCTTATTAAAGGTATTCAACAACACACCTTGCTGATCAGTATAGTTTAAAAATGCACCGACAGAGGATTTCTCATCTCCCTGTTGAACATTTATCTGGTGATTGTGAGAGATTGCATTTCTACTGGCCTCTTTTTGCCAATCAGTATCGTATATAGGATTACCGTTGGCATCAAAATAATTACGATCGGTGAACCAGGTCTTCCTGTCCAAAGACCACTTTTTCCCTTGATATGTATTCTCATTCTCCAACCCGATCATAAAGGCATCTGTCCACTCCTGTGCATTTAACAGATCCATATATCTTGCCACAGAACTTGTGCTGACAGCCCCCTGATAACTAATAGTTTTGCGTCCATCTTTGTTTCCTCTTTTGGTCGTGACAATAATTACTCCATTTGCGCCACGAGCACCATAGATAGCCGCTGAAGACGCATCTTTCAGCACCTCGATACGATCAATATCATTGGGATTCAAAAGATGAAAATCTTCCATTACCACTCCATCCACCACGTACAACGGATTTGAAGAAGAAGTAATTGTGGAATTCCCGCGAATTACAACCCTATTGGCATAAGCGCCGGGTTGACTCGAATTGGAAAAAATATTAACGCCGGAAGCTTTCCCCCTTAGATTTTCAAGTGCACTAAAACTTTGAGTCTTAATCATATCTTCGCCTTTGGCGATAGAGATAGAACCGGTGACATCAGATTTACGCATAGTTCCATAACCCACAACGACCACTTCCTCCAATGCCTCACTTTCTGAAGTCAAGTTGATCGTAACCCCAGTAGCGGTTGTCACACGTACTTCTGATTTGGAAAATCCAACATAGGATACCTGCAACACATCACCCACCTTAGCGTTTAGAGTAAAGTTACCATCCTGATCAGTCTGAGCACTTATTGTCGTACCTTTTACCGTAATTGTCACCCCTGCCAAAGGAGTCTTAGTTTGCCCATCAAGCACTTTACCGCTTACAGATTGTTGGTCCGCCTTCTTAACGTAAGAACTTTTAACACGTTGAATTTCCGGGCGTTCTTTTGCGTATGCCGAGGCATAATTCAAGGCAAGAAGGGAAAGTGGGACAATCCACCATCTTGCACGCCGGCCAATAGACCGATCATGTTTCATGTAATGTTTCATGTTTAGTTATATATGTTTATAGTTTAGTTATGTATTTGCAGGCTAAAACGTTTTAAATAATTGGCGAAATAGACCTATAGTATCCTAAAAAGGATACCCGCACAAGTTATTATTCCTTTATAATTAGCCCGATTATGCAGCTCTTTCACAAATCATTTCCATCAAATAAGATTCAAATAATGTTGCAGTTAAATAAAAGCTGTTATATCAATTTGTTTTTCTGGTTAGATTAAAGTTAATGGTTTTAGCTGTAAAACCACAATCTTTTTATTGTTTTAACAATTTGCACAAAAACGCAATCTAAAGTATACCGAAATAAAGCAAGACTTATAAGCAAAAAAAATCCGCCTTCATGAATATGAAGGCGGATTTTTTATTTCCTAAAGCGTGATTTGCCTATATATTTCCCTTTTTCATTTCCTGAACAGCATAGTCTACTGCTCTTGCAGAAAAAGCCATATATGTCAGGGAAGGATTCTGTGTAGAGGTGGAGGTCATTGCTGCACCGTCTGTAACAAATACATTGGGAACTGCGTGCATCTGATTCCACTTATTAAGTACAGATGTCTTCGGATCGTTCCCCATTCGGGCTCCCCCCATTTCATGTATATCCAATCCGGGCGCTTGGCCATGATCGTCTTGCTTGATATTTGTAAACCCTGCAGATTCAAACATGGCTGTCATCTGCTCTAGGTAATCCTTTTTCATCTTCGCATCATTATCATCATACTCTACCGCGATTTTGAGCAAAGGTACTCCCCAGGCATCTTTTTGGCTATTATCTAGGGTGACCTGTCCCGATTCTTTCGGAATAGTCTCGCCCATCATATGCGAGCCCACTCCCCAAAGTCCATACTTCGGGTTCAGCAAATTATTCTTAAGAGATTCACCGTAGCCAGATTGGTCCGTATTTTTGGAACGGTATGCTCCAAATCCAGCTGCATATCCTCTCAAAAAATCGGTTTCTTGTTTGTGCAGATTGCGAAATCTGGGGATATACCCACCCCCTGCAGGACTGCGCCCATCCGTGGTGTAGTCGAGATAACCTTCATATTCCGCATATATGCGGGCACTGTAATTATGAAAAGCAACATACTTACCCAATGCCCCACTATCATTACCCAGTCCATTTTCAAAGCGCTTAGATTTTGAATTCAACAGGATCAGATTTGTATTGAGTGCGGCCGCATTGACAAAGATGACTTTTGCATAGAAATCTATTTCCTCCTTGGTCTCCGTATCCAGCACACGTACACCCACTGCCTTGCCCTTAGTATCATCATATAAGATAGAATGCACCACCGACAATGGTCTCAATGTCATATTTCCTGTTTTTGCCGCCCAAGGAAGGGTTGAGGCATTCGAACTGAAATATCCACCAAATGGACAACCACGTTGGCATAAGGTCCTATTCTGGCATTGTACACGCCCTTGGTCCAAATGTATCTGATTGGGTTTCGACAAATGTGCACATCTCGCGGAGATAACCTTACGTTCCGGATACTTGGTACGCATTGTCTGTTGAAAATATTTTTCGACGATGTTCAACGGGTATCCGGGCAAAAACTCGCCATCAGGAAGCTCTGGAAGTCCATCTTTATCTCCTGCAATGCCAGCAAAGCGTTCGACATAGTCACACCAAGGCTTCAGATCAGCGTAACGAATAGGCCAATCTACGGCAAACCCATCACGAGCAGGTCCTTCAAAATCAAAATCAGACCAGCGCTGCGTCTGCCTTGCCCACAATAAGGATTTGCCACCAACCTGATAGCCCCTTATCCAATCAAAGGGTTTTTCTTGTACATAGGGGTGTTCCTGATCCTTAACAAAAAAGTGCGCTGCGTCTTCATGAAAGGCATAGCAACGGTTGACAATCGGATTATCTTGCTGTACCTGGTAGGGCATTTCCCCCCGATGTTCGAATTCCCACGGATAGAGATTGGTCGTCGGATAATCTTTGACATGTTTGACATCTCTTCCACGTTCCAAGACCAAGGTTTTCAACCCTTTTTCGCACAGTTCCTTCGCTGCCCAGCCACCACTGATTCCCGAGCCAATAACGATAGCATCGTATGTCCTATCTTTTATGCTCTCTGTATTAATATTTGCCATTCGATCGATTCCCTATTAAGCGATGATTTTCATTTCGCCGTTGTAACGGCCCGGTACCAATTCATATACCAACTTGTTTTTCATGACGTATTGGGAGTTCAGGTACCCCTGTATTGTTCTTCTTTTGAATATCTGGTAGAAAGGTGCTTTCTTTTCAGCACTCTCCTGTCCATCAAAGTAAGATTTAAAGCCATCAGCAGACTTGCCATCCAACTCTTTTCGAGCGGTAGCCAGTCCTTCAAGAAATGCCTGTTGATCTTCAGGAGAGTGACAGTCGTCTACCATCTTCATCACGAAGAGGTGTAAATTTAACTTCTTCGCACCTGGAGAGTCCGTCTCCGGTATCAGCCGATCTACCAGATCAGCCAAAAAAGCCTCATCTTTAGCTGACATCTCTATGGAGTGGAGCGCAATCGATGTTCCCCCTTGTTCGCGTAAACACGATGGCAATAGGGCTAATCCGCCCGCAATAATAAAAAGTTGCTTTACCGCAGTCCTCCGGTTCATACGATTTGTTTATAATAATTTGTAATATTAGAAATATTCTAACAAATATCAAAAAGCTAAAACGATTAAAGCCGGTAATAATTTCAAGACATAGGGCCCCATATTAGGAGATTTTCTTATCCAGAAAATTCCAGACTTCTGCTAAGTTCTCGAATAGTTGATCTGCGATTTTCAGCTTTTCCCGTTCTATGGGTTGCTGTGACACGGCAATGCAGTACAGATCAGCTGCTTTTGCCGCTGTGGTACCCGTGATGGTATCTTCAATGACGGCACATTTATCCGCATCGACACCCATTGCCTGGACAGCCAACAGATAAGGTTCGGGATTAGGCTTAGGCTGCTGTACATTATCTCGGGTAATGATCGTCGAAAAGTAAGGCAATAATCCATGATGTCCCAATACTTTGTCCACCGTAGTGCGGTAGCTGGAAGTAACCAAGGCAATCTGGACACCCTTTTCCTTAAGCTGCTGTAAGATCTCCTGTGCATAAGGCATCAGATCGATCGTCGTCATGTCGGACGATTCATAGGCCGCACGTGTACGCGCCCACATGAAGTCTACGGTAGTCTCTATGCCATATACCTGACGGATAGTCTCCACATTACTCACCAATGTATGGCCTGCAAAATGCTGGATCCAATCGTCAAATGTCAGTTGTACACCAAATTCTTCGGCGATAATAGGTCCCCAGTTTTTAAAGTAATAGTATTCTGAATCAATCAATGTCCCATCTAAATCAAAAAATACAGCTTGCAAATTATTCATGTTGTTGTTCTAAAATCGTTAACAGGTAAAAATAGGAATTTGATTGTTAAGAACAGATTAATACCTTAAATAGTCCCAGCATAGACACTATCCGACAACTGATTAAATATCGTGTCATGAAATCCTACGTACACATGTATCGGACGGCCATCCTTGGGCACCCATCGTAAGTCCCAGGTATCCTGACCTGTTGAAGCTAGGCTCCCCACCTCTCTAAATTCTCTGTAATCCTCTCCGTCATAAAGTAATGCGATCAATACTTCACGTGCAAAACGGTGAGGCGCCTCCCAATTGATTGTAATCCGAGTTTCATTAAGGCTTACCTGTACATGTTGAGGTGGCAACAGATCACCTCTAAAAACCAATACTTTTTCAGGATCTACTAAGGGCTTATTACCCTCACCATACTTAATCGCGTTTTTGAGTGTATGCGACTGAGCCATTTGAAACGCCCCCACACGGCTACCTTTGGGTGCCAGATGTTGGTAACCGAAGACGATAAAAGGCTTAATCATTTTTAGAAAACGGGAAACTTCCCGCATCCGCCCCTGATTGATGAGTTCAAGCTCACTGAATTTTTTTGACGGGGAGCGGGCCCCAACTGTACGGAGGACATTTTGACCGTTCAACTCGTAACCGATGATGGACCCTATCTTCCCTGAAAAGGCTCCATGTACTCCATGCTTTGATACTGCCATAATTTAAATGATAACTGGTAAACACTTCGAAATAGATTCGTATCAACTATACTATAAAGATAAGATTAAAAGAGTATAAATCAAGTATTAGCAAGGGATTAACAGAGGGTTAATAGAGATAGTACCTCTATCAACCCTCTATTAAGCTACTATTGATCCTCTATTAATATAGGAGTATGTATTTAGTTGGTATGGAACAGTCTGCATGCATCGGCCAGCATCTGCAACCGGACGATATGCAGTACTGTGGGCTATGATGGTCTTCCTAGTTGCCCGACATGGATCAGAAATCCGAATTAACACTTGGTAAAAAAAACAAGTTTGTCTAAGTTTGTTAAGTATGACAGATAGGAGGCTTTTCCTTCTCCTCTAACGCACCTGTCTCTAATATTACGTAGCACAAATACGCCAATCGATATGAAGATAATAGCAGTAGGTCGAAACTACACCGACCACGCCAAAGAACTCAATAATCCCGTACCAACGACTCCCGTTATCTTTATGAAGCCCGATACAGCGCTCCTTAAAGACAATAAAGATTTTTATTACCCCGACTTTTCCACGGATATACATTATGAAGTAGAAGTCGTTCTTCGCATTTGTAAAGAAGGGAAACACGTCTCCCCCAAATTTGCACATACCTATTACGACGCCATCGGTTTAGGGATCGACTTCACGGCGCGTGATATTCAGCAGCAGCACAAAGAAAAAGGACTGCCTTGGGAGCTAGCCAAATCTTTTGATGGCTCTGCTGTTATCAGCCCCCTCATTCCTCTGACAGACCTAGCGGATCCTAGTCAAATTGCATTCAGTCTACAAAAAAACGGAACGATTGTTCAACAGGGTAATACCCGGGATATGATCTTTTCGTATGATCAGCTGATTGTATTTATCTCCCAATATATCACTTTACGTAAAGGAGATTACATCTATACAGGTACGCCTGTAGGAGTGGGACCGGTCATCATCGGTGATCAACTAGAAGGATTTATAGGCGAGAAAAGCATGTTTACCTGTATGATTAAATAGCCCAATGAAGAGAATAAGTATATTATTAGGCCTACTGACATTGGCATCCGCACCGGTTTTTTCACAAGACGTGATCAAATCCCGTAACTACCCTCAGAATTATTTCAGACAGCCTATGGATATTGCACCTCAGGCATCCGGCGGATTTGGCGAACTCAGAGGTACACATTTTCATGCGGGCAATGATTACCGGACCCAGCAACGTATCGGAATACCAATCTACAGTGCTGCTGAAGGATTTGTATCACGCGTACGCGTACAGATCGGCGGAGGTGGATTGTCCGTATATGTAGACCACCCCAATGGTTATACTTCTGTATACCTACATATGGATAGCTTTAATGATGAACTATCCCAGATTATCAAAGCAGAGCAGTATAAGCGAAAAAGCTATGATGTTGATATAGAGCTACCTCGCAATAAAGTCTCCATGACCAAAGGACAGTTTCTAGGTAAATCTGGCAACACAGGAGGTTCGGGCGGACCGCACCTTCATTTTGAGATCCGTGACACCAAGACACAAAACCCGTTAAACTCGCAGCTATTTGGTCTGTATTTTAAAGATGATGTGTCACCTGTCATCCGAGGAATAACAGTCTACGATATTGGCAAAGATGTATTTGACGAACATACGCCACGTAGGCATCAGTCTATCAAAGCACTGGGAGGAGGTAAATATGCTTTAGCCAGCTCCGCTCCGATACCTGTCAATGGACGATTCGGACTAGGTATCAATGCCATTGACAAACATACCGGTACCACTTTTAGCTTTGGGGTATATTCAATCGAACTTCTACTGGACGGGAAGTCTATCAGTACCGTTGTATTTGAAGAGCTTTCCTTTTCAACATCCCGAGCGTTGAATTCCTATATCGATTACCCTTATTTCATGAAAACTAAGGCAAAGGTTCAAAAGAGCTTTAAAGATCCCAATAATACGGCACCTATCTATAAGCAGCTCCAAAATCTGGGATTCATTGAATTGAAAGACAATAATCTGCACCAGGTAGAGTATGTGGTCAAGGATGTACATGGCAATACCAGTAGAGCCAATTTTACTGTTCAGCATAATCCGAGTTACACCATCTCCCGTAAACCACAGCAAGGTACTACGGTATTCAAATACGGACAGGAAAACAATTACAATACAGACCGCATCCGTGTATCGGTCCCCAAAGGGATTCTCTATAACGACCTTTATTTCGATTATGCAGAGGGATCCAAACCGCGAAATGGATACAGTAATCTGCATCAGGTACACAATGACTTGGTCCCATTACTGGACAATTATAAGTTAAGCATCAAACCTGATGGGTCACTACCGGATCGATTACAATCAAAAGCTATTATAGTGGATGACAAAGGACGCTCCAAGGGTGGCCGGTTTGACAATGGATGGGTGACCACTTCCCTTCGAGATATGGGCAGCTTTTACATCGCTGTAGACACAGTCGCACCTCTCATCACCCCACGCAACCTCAGCAATGGGAAAAATTTAGCGAATCAATCCCGAATTGACTTCACGATATCCGACAACCTATCTGGGATTCAAACATTTAATGGGTATATTGATGGCAAATGGGTACTCATGGAGTACGATCCTAAAAATCGCCATGTATGGCACACCTTTGAATCCACTATAACGAAAGGATCACACACCTTTAAATTGGAGGTTCGTGATCTGAAGGACAATGTCAAGATTTACGAAGCGAGCTTTTCTAAATAATGCAAAGTAGGGCGATCTGTGCAGAGAGGAGATATTTAGTATTTACAATATAAAAGAATTACAAACAAAGACATATGGCAACACTTGAAGTAGGACAGCAAGCACCGGAGTTCAGTGCTAAAAATCAAAATGGGGAGACCGTCAATCTATCGGATTTCAAAGGTAAAAAAGTTATTCTTTACTTCTATCCAAAAGACAATACACCGGGTTGTACAACCGAAGCCTGCAACTTCAGAGACAATTACCAGTCTTTAAAAAAGGACGGTTTCGAAATATTAGGGGTAAGCATCGATGGGGAATCCTCCCATCAGAAATTCATTGAAAAACATGAACTTCCCTTCCAGCTCCTAGTGGATGATGACAAAGCGCTGGTCGAAAAATACGGGGTATGGGTAGAGAAAAACATGTATGGAAAAAAATATATGGGTACGGCCCGTACGACATTTATCATTGATGAGCAGGGACGTATTGAACATATTCTTAAAAAAATAGACAATAAAAACGCCTCTCAGCAGATTCGGGATCTGTATGTTTGAAACGTGAAAGGGAAATAAAAGATAAAGACGGAAGGAAAAAGGACCCTGTCTTTAATCTTTGATCTTTCATCTAATATCTAAATACCAAATATTTCTTATATTCGCCTCTTATGAGCAAACAGACTGACGATTTTTTCAAAAGTATAGTATCACATGCAAAAGAATACGGTTTTGTGTTCCAATCGAGTGAAATATATGATGGCCTTAGTGCCGTATATGACTATGGTCAATTAGGTTCGGAATTAAAGAACAACCTAAAGACCTATTGGTGGAAATCTATGGTGCAATTGAATGAGAACATCGTCGGAATCGACGCTGCTATTTTCATGCACCCGACAACCTGGAAAGCTTCCGGGCATGTAGATGGATTCAACGATCCAATGATCGACAACAAAGATTCCAAGAAACGTTACCGTGCAGATCAGTTGATTGAGGACAAGATAGCACGCTATGAAGCAGATGGCAAGACCGATAAAGCAGCCGCTTTATTACACGATCTAAACACAGCTTTAAATGCAGATGATCTTGCGGGTCTCAAGTCTATTATAGAAGAGCACAACATTGTATGCCCGGTTTCCGGCACTAAAAATTGGACGGAAGTCCGTCAGTTTAATTTGATGTTTGCTACACAGATGGGTGCAATGGCTGACGGTGCAGAGCAGGTATACCTCCGCCCAGAGACAGCTCAAGGTATTTTTGTCAATTTTTTGAATGTTCAAAAAACAGGTCGTATGAAGATTCCTTTCGGAATCGCACAAATTGGTAAAGCTTTCCGGAATGAGGTGATCGCTCGCCAGTTTATCATGCGTATGCGTGAATTTGAACAAATGGAATTGCAATTTTTCTGCCGCCCAGGCACGGAGATGGAATGGTACAACAAATGGAAAGAAACACGTCTGAAATGGCATTTAGCTTTGGGATTCAATCCTGACAACTACCGCTACCATGACCATGACAAACTTGCTCATTATGCAAATGCTGCCGTCGATATTGAATTTAAGTTTCCATTCGGATTCAAAGAAGTGGAAGGCATCCATTCCCGTACAGATTTTGACTTAAAACAGCACCAGGAATTTTCGGGTAAAAAAATGCAGTATTTTGATACCGAGATCAACCAGAATTATATCCCCTACGTAGTAGAAACTTCAATAGGTCTGGATCGTCTATTCTTAACTGTACTTTGTAACTCATTGGTCCAAGAAGACCTTTCTACGGAGGAGAAACAAGATTCACGCGTAGTCTTAAAGTTTCCTCCAGCATTAGCTCCGGTAAAAGCTGCCATCTTGCCGTTGACCAAAAAAGATGGTCTTCCAGAGAAAGCAAGAGAGATTATGGCAGCCTTAAAAATGGACTATAATGTTCAATACGATGAGAAGGATTCAATCGGAAAGCGTTACCGTCGTCAAGATGCTATCGGTACACCTTTCTGTATTACAGTCGATCATCAGTCATTAGAAGATAACACCGTAACTATTCGCCATCGCGATTCCATGGAGCAAGAGCGTGTTGCTATTGCAGATTTAGAAAATATCACCCGAGAATTAGTCGGTTGGAATACACTATTGAAACAATTGGTATAAATTTGTTTATATAAAGAGGGTTCACGCCCTCTTTATATAATTTTTACTCGACGACCACTGCTACCCGTTCACTTACACAAGTGGTCTCCTTATCTACTTTCTGAACAAATACTTTCACCGGCTTGGACACACGCTTAAGGGTCATCGTATTATTCTTTCCAGTTGGTCTCACAAACTCACCACCGAGCTCATCGAACTGATAAATAGGCTCCCCATCTTCATTGCTCCAGATATAATTGTACCTTCCGTCTTCTTTTTCATCAACCCATAACAGGACTTTATCCGAGGCTTTTATGCGCTTGATCTTGACTTTCTTAGGTGGGGGAATCTGTGGAAGCACCTTGATCGTAACTGCAGTACGTGAGGATACTTTGTCCTTCCAGACGCTCTCTACATAATAGGTCTTACTCTCTTTAGATCGCGGGACTACAAAGTTGGTAGTCAACTTGATCGGTGTCCCGCCTGAGGCATCTTCATACCAGTGATAGACCAGCCCTGCTACTGGATTTTTAACGGAGATCACCTGATAACCATCATAACACGTCTCTAATGTATCTCCCCATGTGGATACCGGAGGTGAGAGCTGATATAGATCATCACCTTGGACCGTCCACTCTACCTTATATGTATGTGCAGCATGCACTAGGCTGCGGACCAATGTCGTACCATCATGTACCACCGCTTGTAGCTTATTCTCACCTTTGTCAAACATTCCTTTATTCACATGGATAGTTTCTTTGTCTGCATCAATCTGCACCCCATTGAGAAGCCACCGTACGCTCAACGTATTGGGCGAAGGTTTGATGAGGGTTAATGAGAATCTTTTGACGCTGTCCGCTTTCCATAGCTTTTCAGGTAGAGGAGAGGCTTTCATAATGGGGTTCGTCAATTTGTGAATAGTCTCGACGAAAGCCTCCTGGCAAACATTACAAAAAGGTGCGACCAGATATTGCATCTTACAGAACTCATGTGGTCTAAACCAGGTTGACGGCGAGGCCTTGGCGCCATACGCATACACCCCTATTCCATTTGTCCCAATCCAATTCTTCCAACGTACCTTCGTCGGATCTGCTTCTTGCGACCGGTTAGGACCCTCAATGGCGTATTGATTTCCCGCCCAATACTCATCTGCTAATAGCGCAAAGGAGTGTCCGATTTCGTGGACAGCAATATCGTTACTCGCGACATTGACAGTCGCGGTTGCATACTTCCCTCCGGATCCGCCATAAAAGGGTGAATTGACCAAAACCACCACTTGTGAATAATTGGGCATATGCGTTTTTAACACCTTTTGGATCGCTTCTTCATGGTGAGGAATCACTAGTCTATGGAGGCCCATGTTATCAAAGCTGCTTCCAAAAATAGTTTTGGGATTGCTTGGCGGCACGGCTGTATTCCGTGTATATTGATTGAATCTAGGGGGCACCTCGCCAAAGGCATGTTCATCATGAGGACAGTCTGCCGCTATACCTTTATGAATCGCTCCAGATTCGGCAGAAACGGTTTTGATGGCAAATACATTAAAATAGTTGGCATATTGTCTAAACGGTTCGGTCCGGAAAAAGTAGTCATTAAATCGCTTCGCATCTTCGACAAAATAATCCAGTTCGGCCTCCGTATATCCATCCGCCAAAATCACCATGTTGACCATATGTTGATCTGTACCTTGATACTGTAACGTATCTATTTTATACTGCTGAGCGGATACAGCGCTTATGACCAACAAACATACGACACTTAACAACGATAGAGCTTTACGCATAGTTTTATGATTCTACTTAGGATATCCCCTTTAGCTTATATGTGTCCACATACTCACTGGGGGACAGTTTAATAATTTTTTTAAAGACCCGGTTAAAGTTGACAACATTGTTGAATCCGGTCCGAAAAGCAATATCTGCCATATTTTCGGACTGTCCGTTGATCAAAAGTTTGCAAGCTTGCTCTACCCGTATTTCGTTCAAAAAAGTAACATAAGTCTTACGGGTATGCTTTTTAAAGTACTTGCAAAAGGCATGGGGTGTCATATGCGCTACCTCGGAAATTTGCTCCAAGGTCACTTTTTCCGTAAAATGGGCAAATGTATATTGAAAAATATCGTTCATTCGAATGCCCTCATCATCGGAATATTTTTTCTGAGGTATCCCTGTATATAAGGATGTCCATAATTCGATGCGCTTGCTGAGATAATCGATCAGGTGGAGAAATTGCAATAGACGCTCAGTCCCTTCTGATTGATTGATTTTCAAAAATTTATTCTTGAGCGGGACCGCATATTCTGCCGTCAGTTTCTTACTCCCATTGATTTGCTCCAAAAAAGTTTTTGCCGCATCGAACTCCGGAAGTGTAAAAAATCTAATAAAGTCCTGATAGTCGATAAAGATATGAATGGCATGTATCCCCTGGTCAGCCGATGCTGTGGATACCATATCTGCTTTTTTGAACATATGGGCTTCATCCGCATCGACGATAAAAACTTCATCTTCTTCAAAATGATGAGAAAAATTTCCAATTAGAAAAGTCCCCTTCCCTTTTAAAATGTAGGTCAGCTGGATTTCTTTGTGCCTGTGGTAATTGCCATAGAATTCGGGCAGGATATCTTCCTGTACACATACTGAGCCTTGGTCGGGAACCGGAACTGTAAATTGGACAATTCTCATCTTTTAAACACGCGCAACTAATATTGCACAAGACTCCAAATATAAGTATAAAAAATGGCAATAAATGTAAAGCCTTGTGCTTTACATTTATTGCCATCAGAAATTCCGGCACAGGCTATTCAATCGTGATCAACACATAGCAATTAGTAAATGAATACCATCACGTACAGGTCCTCTTTTAGTGACAGTAGCCTATCAAGCATTCCATCCACTCCAGCGTGTAGGATTTATTGAACAGCTTGCTTGATCTTGTCCATGAACTCGGGAGTCGCGGGATCGGCACCTTTTAACTCTTTTATTTTGAGAGATCGTGGTTCGACCCAGAGATAGGTAGGAAAACGACTGACATTATAATTATTGACGATAAAGTCTCTATCGGTTACATTCAACAGATAATTATTCAAGCCTATATTCATTGATTTACTTCCAGCTTCCCACTCTTCAAATTGTTTTTCAATTGATAGGTATACAACCGATACACCTATCTTTTTTAATTGAGGTTCCTTAGCGATCAACTGGGGGATATCCATTTTAGAAAATCGATCTCTACTAGACCAAAGCGCTATTATCAACATTTTGGAATCTTGAAACTTTACAATATCCAATGAATCCCCTTTTACATTTCGAGGCGTGATTTTAGGAAAAGTAGGCATTTGTTCATAAAAATCTTTTACACGCCCAACCTTGGCTTTTGCTGCAATTGTCAGGGGATGCTGCTGGATGGAAGCATCCAGACTATCCAGCACAGCCCAATATACCGCATAGTTGCTTTCATCGATGGATATGTATTTAAAAAGATATGGGGTCATCAACGACGCTCGATGTTGGGGTTTACGTACGAATACTGCACCGACCTCCGCCTGTGGGTCTTTTGAACGAAGTGCAGCACTTTCCTGGCGGGCTTCACGCATACGGTCTACAGCATACCCATATTTTTCATCCTCACCTTTACCGATAGTCATCAGCGATGCCTCTAGCTGTTCCGCTTCACGTGACAAAGCCTCCAGCTTGGATTTCATTACGTGCTTCTTTTTTGCCACTTCCTTCTCAAAAGCGAAAAGATCATTAGCAGCTTCCGAATTGGTTACAATCTCGGCTGTTTGGATCACATTTCCAGCTTGATATTGCTGAACTTTAAAGTGATAATCACAATTATTCTCCAGAAAAACTGGATACGTCTTGCGAAATGATTTTTTCCCTTTGTCTTTACCGCTGTCATCCGTCTTCACAATTAAATTATAAATACCGTCACTGGCCAATTCTCCTTCCAACAGAAATTCTCCATTGTGCACGGTCGTCTTCTGGAACTGTTGAAGTTCATTTTCATAGTTCTGAAGGTATATCTGCATACCCTCATTTTTATCCACCTTTCCGGTGATCTTGTATTTCACAATTCCTCCGTTTTTGGGTTCGGCTTTACGGTTTGACTGACAAGCTTGCAATACGAATACAAGCAAAATACAGCTGCAGATAAAGTAGGTTTTCATGCTATTTAGAATTAAAGAAAAAAGATAAAGGGTAGAAGGTGAAGGCTAGAGAGGTTGCGAAGACAAAAGGATAAAATTAAGATTTACATAGGGTCTTTTATCCTTTTGTCCCTGCTTCCGTTTTATCAGTCGTCTAATTTATGCTGCACGACGACATCATTGACCAGCACGAGTACATGACCCGGCCCTGAGCCTCCTGTAATCTTATATTCCAGAACTCGCCCTTCTTTCCATGTCATGTCTATCGTATGGCCGCCTCTTGCCCTTAGTCCTTTTACGGAGCCGCTTTTCCATGCTTTGGGTACCGCTGGCAGCAAATGGATAAATCCAGAATGACTTTGGATCAACATTTCGGCAATACCAGCCGAACCGCCAAAATTACCATCAATCTGGAATGGTGGATGTGCACAGAAAAGGTTTGGATAGGTTCCACCTCCTACCCTATAATTTGTCTCTTTACTGTAGGCTGGCTTCAATAGCTGTCTTAATATTTCCAAGGCATGATCTCCATCTTGCAATCGAGCCCAAAAAAGGACTTTCCATGCTCTCGACCACCCCGTCCCCTCATCTCCTCTGACCGCTAACGTTTTTTTAGCCGCTTCCGTCCATTGGGGGGTGATCTGTGGAGATATAAAATTTGCCGGATACAAGCCATACAAATGGGAGACATGACGATGTTGGGGTTCGACTTCTTCATAGTCCTCCAACCATTCCTGCACACGACCGCTTTTGCTGATGACTACCGGTGGTGGCAATTGTTTGATCCGTTCTTTTAATGTAGCCGTAAATGCATCATGCACACCTAATATGCTATCAGCCTCCAATAGGTTGCGATACAGCTCACGTACGATCTGGTTGTCAATAGTCGGCCCCATGACCACCGCAGCCGTCTTGCCATTCTTCATCCGGAATGCATTCTCTGGTGAGACGGATGGTGACGTCACCAACCACCCCGTCTTGGGATCTTTGACCAAGATATAGTCATAGAATTCAGCAGCACCTTTCATCACTGGAAATATCTCTTGCAGATAGACTTTATCTTGGGTAAATAGATAGTGCTCCCACAGGTGATTACATAACCATCCTGAAGCGGTACTTGCTCCCCAGGAAGCAGACTCACCTGGGGCAGAATATCCCCAAGCATTGGTCATCATGTAGACCACCCAGCCCGGTGCATTGTAATAGGCTTTCGCCGTTTTTTCACCAGTTTTAGCCACTTTTTTGATGAGATTGATAAAGGGTAGATGATACTCCGAAAGGTTGCTGACTTCCACCCCCCAATGATTCATCTGGGCATTGATATTGAGATGGTAATCTCCATTCCACGGTGTCTGGATCTGATGCGCCCATAAACCCTGAAGATTTGGAGGCAATGCTCCTTTTAATGCAGGGTCGGTACTGGAGATACTCAGATAACGACCAAATTGGTAGTATAACGCTGCCAGCCCATTATCTTGCGCTGGATGATCAAAAAAGGCCTGAATACGCTTGTCCGTCGGCACATTTTCTTTGCTCTGCTCATCATCCAATGTAAGGGCCACCCTATTAAAGATCGATGCATACTTAGAGAGATGCATTTTAAATAATTGAGGATATGGCTTGCTATAGGAGGTCTGTAGCTGCTCATCTATGTATTTTTCAGGATTTGCATGCAGGTAGCTAGTCGCAGCTGTAAAAAAGATCATTACTTCAGAAGCCTTCGAAATATTCAATGCTGTGTCTGTTGCTGAGACTTTTCCTCCACGGTGATAGACTTTGACCTTGGAAAGAAAGGTAATGCCGTCACCACCTTTTCCATTAGGCAGAACACCCTGCATCCGCAATTCATTGCCTTTGCTAGTCACTTTTGCGTTTTCCGCTCTGGACATGGACGTGGAAAAGCTCAATGCTCCTTTCTTATTTGCAGTCAACCGAATAATCCCAACATTCTGATCATAAGACGTAAAATATTCGCGCGTATACTCCACTCCATCTACGGTATAATTGGTCTTCGCAATAGCATTATTCAGGTCCAACGAACGTTCGTATTTGGTAGGAGCTGGCTGTTCGGGAAAGTGAAGATGGAGAGACCCCAGATTCTGATAGGCTCCAAATGGGACGGTAGCACCGTTCCCATGACCACTTCCCTTGCCACTGGTCACAAAATTCTGATTAACCAGCTGTTCGGCTTCGTCATTTTTCCCTTGAAAGAGGAGTTCCTGGATATCTTTTACGCTCTTATACGCATCGTACTTATTGGGATCTTCTTCGCTTCCAGACCACATCGTGATCTCATTAAGGACGACCTTTTCATGTTTCAGTCCACCGTCTGGCATCATGCCAATCTGGCCATTGCCCAATGGGAGCGTTTCTTCCCAGCGTGATGCCGGCTTATCGTACCACAGACGCAAAGGCTTGGTCTGGGCGCTCGCAGAGGAAATTATCCCACCGAAGAGCAGGCATAGGCATATATTTTTTATTTTCATCATCATTAAGGAGTGTAAAGTTCTATTTCAGCAGCCGTAAATGAATCTCCAAGAGTCTCTTTGGGTACAAATTTAAGATACTGGGTGCGGATGGGCTTATCCAACAGAATCTTCTGTTGGATTGGATTGGCTTTGATGTTGGCGAATTCACCTGCTTTTAACAGCGTCCAGTCTTTTTTATCTTCACTTGTATACAGCTCATACTTAGTGGGGATCCCGGCCGTCTTTCCATCTTGACGCGGTAGATAGCCTAATCCCGACACCTCATTTTTAAGGCTAAAGATCACCCCATCCCCAACTGTATTCATTGTTCCGATGGTTGAAGCCTTGTCGTCAAATGCATTTTGGAAGGTGGCAGATCGTTCGATCTGATAAGAGGAGCGCGGCAATACTTTTGATTTGCTCTCAAATGCTGCAAAAACTTCATCAAACTCCTTAAAAAGTCCAAAGTCACTTACCGTCGGTACTACTGGAGCAAATACCTGAAGGCGCAATTTATTTGCTTTTACAGGCTGATCCAGTTTGATCAATCGATTGGCACCGATACTTGTAGCTTTGGCTAGCGGCAACCACTTATCTCCCTTCCAAACGTCAATACGGATACTGTCTATCCGTTGTCCGAGTTTGATATTCTCCCGCACCCGGATGATATCAAACTCCTTTATGCCTGCTAGATTGATTTCCAGGATTGGGTTGTTGACGCCCTCATCCGATGCCCAATAGCTGTAGCGATCCTGATCCAATATGTTTACGGGATCGAATGTTTTGCTGTTGGCCCGTATATTAGTAGCTTTTAGTGTTGCTCCTGCAGCCAGGTTGATACGAAATGTTTGCGCGACCTTTTTTCCGAACGCCGCAAGAGAGCGTACATCGTGTTCGTGAAGTTGGCCTGAAGGCATGGGTGCTAATCCGAGATTCATATTGGCGCCTCTTCCCACACTTTTCAGGTATATTTCAAAGAGCTGCTGGGGAGTTTTGACTTTATCATTCTGATCTTCATGGTAGAACCAGCCTGGTCTTTGTGGCACGTCACATTCCGCAGGGATCCAATACTTACCGTCCCGATCTCCGGTGGGTAGATTGCTATCATCTACAACTCCGGGAACGGGTTTCTGTCCATTGATACTTCGCGGTGTGATGGTTGCCCAACTGGTCTCCGCGGCAAATCCCTTCTCATTCCCTACCCATCTCATATCTGGACCAACATCACTGAAGATCATCGCCATAGGCTGTAGCTTTCGGACAATAGGCCAGGTCTTCTCTTCCCACTCGTAATAAGTAGTCCGGTCCACTGTCCGCTTTTCATTTCTTCCACCATAATAGCCATCGCCTCCATTTGCACCATCGTGCCACGAGGTAAATAATTCACCGTAGTTGGACATCAATTCGGTCAATTGTGCCCGATAGGCTTCTGCATAAGCGGGAGATCCATATCGGGTATCGTTGCGATCCCAAGCCGATAGATAGACGCCGAATTTCATCCCTGCACGATGAGTAGCGTTCATAAAATCTTTGACCATATCCCCCTTACCACCTTTCCAAGGAGTGGAGGCTATACTATAGGCGGTAGTGGCTGTAGGCCACAAGCAAAATCCATCGTGGTGCTTGGCAACACTGATAAGTCCTTTAAAACCAGCACTGGCAGCAGCTTTGGCAATTTGATCGGCATTAAAATTATTGGGATTAAATACGCTAACAGGGGCATCTCCATACCCCCATTCTTTATTCTGAAAAGTAGTGGGCGTAAAATGGATAAGACTGTACATTTCCATCTCATGCCATTTCAATTGTCTTTCAGAAGGTAGTGCACCATATGGCTTCGGCGCTTCCTGAGCAAATAAAATGGTTGGTAGCATTAAGGCTCCCAATAGGTTTTTAAGCTTCATCTTGGTTGATTTAAAACAAGCTTGTAAAATACAAAATTTCCCACACATATTGAATCAATACAATATATAACCCAAATAGACATATATAGATTTTATCGATAACACATTCTTTTTTAAAATGTGTTTTACTAGAAAGTTGTTCCTAAATTTGAGCATAGGTCAATAAAAATTAAGAGATTAAATCATTAAGGATATGGAAGATAACAAAAAGAAAATCACGAGTGCGTCAGGTGCTCCTATTGTAAATTACGAAGATTCTATGACTGCGGGGCCGCGGGGCCCGGTCTTATTACAGGATTATTTCTTACATGAAAAGCTTGCTCATTTCCATCGAGAGCGCATTCCTGAGCGCGTTGTCCATGCGAAGGGATCGGGAGCGTACGGCACATTCACGGTAACCAACGATATTACACAGTATACAAGGGCCAAATTCCTGAATGGAGTGGGTAAGCAAACCCGGATGTTTATCCGATTTTCTACTGTTGGCGGCGAAAAGGGTTCTGCCGATTCCGAGCGTGATCCTCGCGGATTTGCTGTAAAATTTTATACGGAAGATGGCAACTATGACCTAGTAGGCAACAATACACCAGTATTTTTTGTAAAGGATGCCAAGAAATTTCCAGATTTTATCCATACCCAAAAAAGAGATCCCTACACCAATTGTAAGTCAGCGACGATGATGTGGGACTTCTGGTCTTTAAATCCTGAATCGCTCCATCAAGTGACCATCCTGATGTCCGATCGTGGGACGCCATATGGATACCGTCATATGCACGGATACGGGAGCCACACCTACTCCATGCTCAACGTCAATAATGAGCGAGTGTATATCAAGTATCATTTTCGCACGGAGCAGGGGATCAAAAACCTGACCGATGCAGAAGCGGCGGATATGCGTCGTGAAGATCCGGACTATGCACAGCGCGATTTGTACACGTCTATTGATACAGGCAATTTCCCGAAATGGAAGCTGTATATACAGGTGATGACGGAAGAGCAGACCAAAACATTCAAATGGAACCCATTTGATCTGACCAAAGTATGGTCCCAGAAGGAATATCCCCTTATCGAAGTGGGGGTGATGGAACTTAATGAAAATCCAGACAACTATTTTGCACATGTGGAGCAGGCGGCATTTGCACCAGCACATGTCGTGGACGGGATCAGCTTCTCTCCTGACAAGATGCTTCAGGGCCGCATCCTGTCCTACCCAGATGCGCAGCGCTATCGCCTAGGGGCCAACTATGAACAAATCCAAGTCAACAGATGTCCATTCATGGTGACCAACTATCAACGTGATGGCCATATGGCGGTCAACGGAAACGGTGGATCAACGCCCAACTATTACCCCAATAGCTTTGATGGCCACTATGAAGATCAATCCTACAAGGAGCCTGCTATCCACATGGACAGCACCATTGGTGACTTTTATGACCGCAATGCTCCTGGGGAAGATGACCACTACACACAGCCCGGGGATCTATATAGACTGTTGGATGCAGAGCAAAAACAGCATCTGATCAACAACATCGTCGGCGCTATGTCGGGTATAGATGGTCCTAAAAAGACGGATATCATCAACCGTCAATTGTGCCACTGGTTTAGAGCAGATATGAATCTTGGAATGGGGGTTGCTATCGGACTGGGCTTAGATATGAACGAGCTGAGCAAGCAAATGCCACAACGGTAATTGTACGCAGTATAAAAGCAAATAACAGCGAAGGGCATCAGATAAAATCTGATGCCCTTCTACATGACTCACGCCAGACTTTCCTTTGTCCCTTTACCTTCCAACGATTGACCCCAAGGCTAATCCACACATACCAAGCCTGGTAGGAAAATTAAAATAAATCTACTATTCCAGTAGAATATAAAAAAAACATTTATGTACATTTGAACCATCATGAATAAAGATCAATCCAAAATCATACGTGAACAGGCTGAACGTTCCGCTCTCCGCGAACATTCAGTGCCTTTATATCTCACCTCTAGCTTCATCTTCGACAGTGCCGAGCAGGGTCGTGCTATCTTTGCGGAGGAAGAAGAGGGAATGGTGTACTCCAGATATGCCAATCCGAATACTACTGAACTGATCAACAAAGTCTGCATTATGGAGCAGGCGGAAGCGGGCTTAGCATTTGCGTCTGGCATGGCCGCTGTATTCGCTTCTTTTGCCGCCATTATCGAAAGTGGAGATCACATCGTTTCGTCACGTGCGATTTTCGGCTCTACGCACCAGCTTTTCACCCAGTTATTCCCAAAATGGGGCGTGACTACCACCTATGTGGATGCTGCCAACCCGGAGGAATGGGAAAAGGCAATACAACCCAATACTAAAATTATTTTTCTGGAATCACCTTCCAATCCCGGTCTCGAACTCGTCGATCTGGAATGGCTCGGAAAGTTCAAGGAAAAGTATCCAGATATTATTTTATCGATAGACAATTGTTTCGCAACGCCTTACCTTCAAAAACCTATCCCCTATGGTTTTGACTTAGTGATCCACTCGGCTACCAAGTATATGGATGGTCAGGGTCGCGTATTGGGTGGAATTGTGGTGGGTAAACAGGAATTAATAGATAAGCTGATGTTTTTCATCCGGCATACAGGTCCGGCACTATCGCCTTTTAATGCCTGGATTATTTCAAAAAGCTTGGATACACTAGGCCTACGTATGGATCGCCACAGCAGCAATGCGCTGGCTCTCGCACAAGCATTGGAGGGACACCCGGAGATTGAAGAGGTGAAATACCCATTCCTACCCTCTCATCCGCAATATGCACTGGCGAAGAAGCAAATGAAAGCTGGAGGAGGTATTGTGACCTTTGTGGTTCGGGGTGGATTTGAAAGAGCAAAAGCTTTTGTGGATCAACTAGAGATGATCTTGTATACCTCCAATCTGGGAGATTCGCGCTCGATCGCGACACACCCATCGTCAACGACACACTCCAAGTTAAAAGAAGAAGAAAGATTAAACCTAGGTATCCGGCCGGGAAGTATTCGTCTTTCGGTTGGTCTGGAAGACCAAGAAGATATTATTGGGGATATCCTACAAGCATTGGATAAAACGAAATAAAAAACGGGCTAAGGCCCGTTTTTTTATTTATTTAAGTGAGGCTAAAGCAGCATCGTAGTTTGGCTCGTCTGCAATCTCCGCAACCTGCTCTTCGTAGATGACCTGTCCCGATTCATCGACCACAATCACGACACGGCTCAATAAACCTTCTAACGGTCCATCGACCACTTTCAACTGATATGCATCGGAGAATGCGGTATCCTTGTATTCAGAAAGGGTCACGACATTACTGATCCCTTCTGCAGCACAAAAACGGCCCTGCGCAAAGGGTAAGTCCTTGGAAATACACAAGACTACTGTATTTTCCAGATCCGCAGCAGCCTTGTTAAAAGCGCGTACAGAAGCGGCACATGTGCCTGTATCAATACTTGGGAAGATATTCAATACCACTCGTTTGCCTTTATAGTCGGCAAGCGATTTGCTGGAAAGATCTCCTGCTGTAAGTTTGAAATCTGGAGCTGAAGTCCCCACCTGTGGCAATTGACCTTGCGTGTGTACGTCTCCGCCTTTGAATGTAATAGTAGCCATAAATTGTTATCTAATTATATATAAGTCTATTTTCACTAACCCAAAAAAAATGTACCACAGGAAAGCTGTCATTTGTAGCAGTCCAAAGGGATCGTTCTCTCGGGGTGTACTAAAGATACGCTCAAAAAAAATGTTACACAAGAATTTATTCTTTTTCGCCAAAAATTTATTATGTTAGCATTGTATTTTTTCCAGTTAGGGAAAAATACTAACCAAATTATATAGGTATGAAGAAATTATTATTCGCTCTACTCTGTGCTTCTCCTTCTCTACTTTGGGCGCAGGGATCCCAAGTAAATACGCAAAGTCAGAAAGCTGTGGGCATGGCTGGAGCAGGCTCCGCACTTTTTATCGATGAATCATCTATTTTTTACAGCCCCGGTGCATTATCAAAAATGGACCATAACGCGATCACGGCTAGTGCAAGCGCGGTCATGTACCGATCGGCATTTCGCGAAGTCAACAGCCAGGATGTTCATAAGACGAAGTTTCACATCACCCCCCCATTTTCTTTGTTTGCCACATTCGGGCCTAAAAACTCCTGGTGGAAGGCCGGCTTAGGGGTATATACCCCCTTTGGTGGATCCGTAGATTGGGGAACGGAATGGCCAGGTCGATATGAATTGAATTCATTGCAAATGCGTGCGATCTATATTCAACCTACATTAAGCTTTAAATTGACGGAGAACTTTGGTATTGGTGGTGGATTTGTCTACAATATAGGTCTTGTAGATCTATCCCGCTCGCTCCCACTGGCGTCGCAGTCTGCTGGTGCAGGGCAAGCCAATCTATCGGGTACAGGTACAGGAATGGGCTTTAACATCGGAGCACACTATCATTTAGAAGGTAATGTCGCACTATCGTTGAGCTACCGCTCAAAAGTCGTTACAAAACTAAAAGATGGCGATGCCGAATTTACAGTGCCTGCAGCATTGGCGACTTCATTCCCAAATACAACTTTTGATGCCGAACTACCGCTACCGTCATCCTTTAACTTCGGGATCGCTTTTCCAGCAAGTGAAAAAGTCGACATCGCAGCTGATGCAACCCTGATCGGATATAGCATTTACAAAGAACTGGTATTTGATTACAAAGACAATACGCCTGTACTGCCGGATACAAAGCAGATCAAGAAATACGAAAATGCCTTGTCAGCTAAAGTGGGTGTCAACTGGAAAACTACAGACAAGCTGGCCCTTAGAACAGGTGCAGGATATGTATACACACCTGTAAGAGGGCAGTATGTATCTCCAGAAACACCGGACAATAACCGGATAATGGGCTCAGTGGGTTTCACCTATGGCATATCTGATAAATGGGAACTGTCGGGGGCATATGTCTTTCAGCGCTTGCTAGAGAGAACGGTGACAAGCAGCGCAACGGGACTATCGGGCGCTTATAAAACAAATATACATGCTCCTGGTCTAGCGTTAACTTATAAATGGTAATTACGATGAAAAATACATATCAAAAACTATACTTAGGTCTTACAGCTGTAGCTTTAATGAGTTCCTGTGCGCCCGAAATTGATGGAGTTGAACCGACAGCAGGTCCTGAAGCGATCTTTACGAAATATATCGCTATCGGAAACTCGCTGACAGCGGGTTATGCGGATAATGGCCTTTATTTGGAAGGCCAGCAAGTGGCCTACCCCAATTTGATTGCCGAGCAGTTAAAGAAAGTAGGTGGCGGTGATTTTACTTCCCCATTCTTCTCCGAGGCACAACGAGATGGATCTGGATATCTTCGACTGAAAGCTTTAGTAGACGGTCAGCCTGTCATGGAACCCGTGACAGCCAATCTGGCGATAAGGGGTCAAAATCCGGCCGGAAAACCATTGTACACCAAACATTCGGGTGAGATCAACAACTACGGGGTACCAGGTATGCGTCTGGACATGGCATTTTTCCCAGGCATGGGCTCTGTCATGGGTAATCCTTATTTTGAAAGGTTATTACCTGAAGGGCAGAATCTAACCCAAACTTATTTTAGTGAAACGACTACTAAAAACCATACGTTCTTCAGCTTCTGGCTAGGTAATAATGATGTCTTGGGCTATGCGACAAACGGTGGGTATGAAAACCCTGGCGATCCTACGACCAAATTGACAGATGTAGCGACCTTCAGTAATCGCTATGGACAGTTTATTGACGCATTAACCCTCAAAAGTGAAAAAGGGGTAGTGGCGACCATTCCAAATGTGACTGCGGTTCCTTTCTTTTCGACTGTGACGACGGCTAGAATCGTCGCTGGGGTGACCGCATCTACCAATGGTGCCTTTAAGAAGATATTCATCAGTACGGAATCGGGCGCAAGAGAGGCCACCAATGAGGATTTATTTGGACTTACCTTCCCTACGGATACGATCGGTAAGGTGAGTGAAGGGAAACCTGGCTACGGGCTATCTCCACTAAATCCACTGCATGATAAATTTGTGCTGGACAAAGATGAGATCATTGAAGTAAATGCACGTATCACGGCATTCAACGACATTATTAAGGAGACTGCAAAAGCCAAAGGTTTGGCATTGGCGGATGCTTATACCTATTTGAATCGTGTCAAAAGTCCGGGAATCGTGTACAATGGTGTCAACATAAATGCCGCATTCATTACCGGTAACGCATTCTCACTGGATGGTATACACCTCACTCCGATGGGAAACGCACTGATCGCCAATCTATTCATCGATGCTATCAATGCTAAATATAAAAGCCGGATCACTAAAGTGGATGCTACGGCTTACCGTGGAGTCAAGTTTCCTTAGAAGCGGTTCTGCTTATCATAAAAAAAGCTCGGCACGTGGTGCCGAGCTTTTTTTATGATAAACTTTGCCTAAATTTGTATATTAAGGAGACAAAAAAATGAAAGTATCATTAAATCGCGTAAATCAAGCGGTTCACTTTGAAGGTAATAGTGGGCTGACAGATGTAAAAGTACACATTGACGGGTCTAAAGAAATAGGTGGTGAGGGAAAAGGCGTGAGACCGATGGAGCTAGTCCTGATGGCATTGGGATCATGCAGTGTATTCGACCTGGTCAGCATCCTAAATAAGCAACGTCAGGAAATCGAAGATATCCATGTGGACGTAGAAGGTAAGCGTAGGGATGAGATTCCAAATATCTTTACCGATATCCATATCAGCTTTACACTAAAAGGACAGATAGATGAGGTAAAGGCTCAAAAAGCAGCTGAATTGGCTGTTAAAAAATATTGCTCGGTACACGATATGCTTGCCGCAGGTGGGGTCAATATCACCTATAGCATTAAGATAAATTAATCAGAGAATTTCCGAAAGCCGATGGCTTTCGGAAATTTTGGATTTACTCCCTTTTCTTCCAGATACGCTCTGCCCAGAGCCCGACAAACCAAAAGGAAACGGCTAAGATCAGAAAGAAAATAGTTCTATTGATATTGTCCCATAGGTACTCGACAAAGCGGGTATACAGATTGAGGATAAAAAAGACGAAACCAATTTCACGGGTAATACTGTCCTTGGCCTTGAGTCCATACACAATGAGTGCTGCGGACACGGCTGTCGAAATCAATCCCCAATAGAAAATATGGAACTGACGAACCCGAGTCCACTCTTCAAAATCACTATAATTCCCAAAAATAGAGAGGCACCACAAAGCAATCATCGTATAGAGCAGCCCGACCACATAGGATGTGGACTGAAAGGGCGCCAGCCTATTGACCTTAGGCTGTGCAAACAGTGCAAATAAAGTGACAAGTACGCCAAAGATGGTAAATCGTAAGGGATAGTTCATCCCCCAAAATTTGAACCCCCAATCGCTATGATAGGCAGTTTCTGTGGCAAACCATACGCCCAGACTGATGAGGGTAAAGGTCCAGATAAGCTTCGAATGAAGCTTGACTGCCAAGACACCATAGATAATCACCGATAGCAAAAAGAGCAGCGAGAAGTGCAACTCGTTCTTATCCAATACTTGTCCGAGAAAACCAATGCTCGTGGCGGTGGAAAATGAACCTGCCAACATCATGGTTTCATTGCTAAACGTTTTTTCGGGAAACTTCTCTTTATTCCGGAACCCCAGGGCATAGAATCCGCCAGCTAATGCTGCAAAGAAGATAAAAAAAACAATATTCGGCGTTTCATAAAAACGCTTGACAAAATTGAGGAAAGCATCGTCTACAAATAAGGACAAGACAGAGAAAACTAGAGAAGCCAAGGCTATCCAAAAAGCATACTTGGCTAGTACTCCCCACTCGAAGCTCTTAACGTCAATTGAATCACGCAGTCGAGCTGCGGTCTGCTCATCGATATAGCCCTCCTTGTTCCAGTGGTCGATAGCGGATTCCAGGGTTTCTTTTTCCTGTTTATTGGTATCTATTTTTTTCAATAGGTCTAAATTTATGGATCCAAATTACAAAGATTAATCCAAGTTGTCAAAATCAAGCACTCGTGATGGATTAAAGAACCTCAGCCATCCTGCGGTCAAAATTCACCACATCTTTACTTTATCGTCAGCTATAATCTTTTAAAATTCTGTAACTTTGCACTTTGCCGTTTTCCGGACGGTCAAAGCTAACTTTTAAAGTTCAATGAATAAAAAAACTACGCCAGATTTGGGCGAACAGAACGAAGTAGAAGTCTTCGGCGCTCGTGTCCATAATCTTAAAAATATAGACGTCACTTTCCCTCGCAACGAACTTGTGGTCATCACAGGGTTGAGTGGCAGCGGCAAGTCCTCTTTAGCATTTGACACAATCTATGCAGAAGGACAGCGTCGTTATATGGAGACGTTCAGTGCATATAGCCGTCAGTTTTTAGGTGGAATGGAACGTCCAGATGTCGACAAGATCTCGGGATTGAGTCCCGTGATATCCATTGAGCAAAAAACAACCAGTAAAAATCCACGGTCTACCGTTGGGACGATTACAGAGGTCTATGACTTCTTACGCTTGCTATACGCGCGAGCGGGGGAAGCTTTCTCGTATGTCACTGGAAAACGGATGGAGCGGATGTCGGAAGACCAAATCGTAGACCGTATCCTAGACGAATTTGATGGAGAAGGAGTGAATGTACTGGCCCCTATTGTAAAAGGCCGTAAGGGACATTACCGGGAGCTCTTTGAGCAAATCCGTAAGCAGGGATACACTAAAGTACGTGTGGATGGCGAAATTGTGGATCTAGAGCCTAAAATGCAGGTAGATCGCTATAAGATCCATGACATCGAAATCGTCATCGATAGGCTGACTGTGAAAGCTGCAGACCGTAAAAGATTGTACACCTCTGTGATGCAAGCGATGAAATCGGCCAAGGGTATCATCAAAATCAGCAATAAAGACAATAGGGAACAATTCTTCAGTAAGTACTTAATGGATGCGGAATCAGGTATCTCGTATGACGAACCGCAGCCGAACACCTTTTCGTTCAATTCGCCCTATGGGGCTTGTCCAAAATGCGATGGCCTGGGTTATATATTTGAAATTGACAAGGCTGCGGTCATTCCAGATCGTAAGCTAAGTATACAAAAGGGTGCGATCGTGCCTTTGGGTCCGGCGCGCGACTCCTGGAATTTTCAGGTACTGAAGGCGGTAGCCAAGAAACTGGAATTTTCACTGACTTCTCCAATAGAAAAATTAACAGAGGAGCAGATTGACACGCTCCTATTTGGTGCGGAAGAGCCCATTCCTATTACTGTAGAGTACAACAGCTACAGTGTACGGGAGCACAAGGTGACTTTTCAGGGGATCTTCTCCATGTTAGAGGATCAGATGGGCCGTCAGAGTGACGACATTGCCTCCCTAGAGGATTTTCGCACGAAGGTAACCTGTCCAAGTTGTCACGGCGCCCGCTTAAAAAAGGAGTCTTTACACTTCAAGATCGACCAGAAAAATATCAGTGAACTATCGGCCATGGATATCATCACACTAATGGACTGGTTCAAAGATCTGGAATCTCGCTTGGATGAACGCCAACAGGTGATCGCAACGGAAATATTGAAAGAAATAAGGGCTCGCTTGGGCTTTTTACTAGACGTAGGATTGACGTATCTTACATTAGACCGAACCTCTAAGACACTTTCAGGTGGAGAAGCACAACGTATCCGCTTGGCTACCCAAATTGGCTCACAATTGGTGAATGTCCTCTATATATTGGACGAACCGAGTATTGGATTACACCAACGGGACAATGAACGCCTGATCAACTCGCTGAAGAATCTCCGAGACATTGGCAACTCCGTTCTCGTAGTGGAGCATGATAAGGATATGATCCTGAATGCAGACCATGTCATCGATATGGGTCCTGCGGCTGGTCTACATGGCGGGGAAGTCGTCGCGGAGGGATCTCCTGCAGAAATATTAAAAACAGACTCATTAACAGCGGCCTATCTCAATGGTAGAAAAGAGGTAGCAATTCCGAAAATGCGCAGACCAGGAAATGGCAACACGCTGATTCTTAAGGGGGCTACCGGGAATAATCTAAAAAACGTCACAGCGGAATTTCCTTTGGGAAAACTGATCTTGGTGACGGGTGTATCGGGGTCAGGAAAATCAAGTCTCATCACGGGGACATTGTACCCGATCCTGAATAAGTACTTTTTCCGGGCGAAGGCGACACCACTTCCTTATGAAAGTATAGAAGGGCTGGAGCACATCGACAAAATCATCGAAATAGACCAGAGCCCGATCGGAAGGACACCTCGATCAAATCCTTCGACCTACACAGGGGTATTCTCTGATATCCGAACTTTATTTGTGCAACTTCCGGAGGCTAAAATAAGGGGTTACAAACCAGGACGGTTTTCGTTCAATGTCAAAGGGGGGAGATGTGAAACGTGCCAGGGGGCGGGAATGAAAATCATCGAAATGAACTTCCTTCCAGATGTACAGGTTCCTTGTGAAACATGTCATGGCAAACGCTATAACCGAGAAACCTTAGAAGTGCGATATCGTGGAAAATCGATTTCGGACGTACTCGATATGAGTGTGGAAGACGCGGTCGCTTTTTTCGAAAACATCCCTTCTATCTATCGCAAGATCAAAACCTTGCATGATGTAGGACTGGGTTACATTACACTGGGACAATCTTCGACTACCTTATCTGGTGGAGAGGCGCAGCGAATCAAATTAGCGACCGAGCTCTCTAAAAAGGATACGGGAAAGACCTTTTACATCTTGGATGAACCGACTACAGGACTTCACTTTGAAGATGTCAACGTATTGCTCGGGGTGATTAACAGGCTAGTCGAACGAGGCAACTCGGTCCTGATCATTGAGCATAATCTGGACGTTGTAAAAACAGCAGACTGGGTCATCGATATTGGCCCTGAGGGTGGCCGTAGCGGTGGACAACTCTTATTTGCGGGTACACCGGAAGATTTGATCAAAGTCAAGGGGAGCGAAACTGCAAGATTCCTGAAGTTGGAGATGAAGTAACTAAGATTTCGGTTCTATTTTTCGTAACTTCGCATTGATTATGTCAGATATTATTCAATTGTTGCCAGATGCTGTTGCCAATCAAATTGCTGCAGGAGAAGTCGTGCAACGACCTGCTTCTGCTGTAAAGGAACTGATTGAGAACGCAATTGATGCTGGAGCAGATAAAATAAAACTCATTGTCAAAGATGCCGGAAAGTCATTGATCCAGGTCATTGACAACGGATGCGGCATGAGTGTCACGGATGCTAGGCGATGTTTTGAAAGACACGCGACATCCAAAATCCGAAAGGCCGAAGATCTCTTCGCAATCCGTACTATGGGATTTCGAGGGGAGGCGATGGCATCTATAGCGGCAATTGCTCATGTGGAATTGCGCACCAAGCGCATTGAAGATGAATTGGGTACAGTGATCGAGATAGAGGGTTCGAAGATTACGGATCAACATCCCGAAGCACTCACAGATGGCACAAGTATATCCATCAAGAACCTGTTTTACAATATTCCGGCCAGGCGTAATTTCTTAAAGAGTAATTCTGTAGAAATGCGTCATATTATTGACGAATTTCAACGGGTAGCGCTGGCTCATCCGGAGATATTCTTCAGTCTGCACAGCGATGGTAATGAAGTGTACCATCTTCCGTCAGAAACACTCAAGCAGCGTATCGTACACCTGCTTGGAAATAACTATAACCAACGTCTGGTACCTGTAGAAGAAGAAACGAGCATCATCACGGTAAACGGTTTTATCGGTAAACCGGAGTTTGCTAAAAAGACGCGTGGAGAACAATTTTTCTTTGTTAATAAGCGGTTTATAAAAGATCCTTACCTGCACCATGCCGTGCTGAATGCCTATGAGGAAATCTTACCGGCAGACAGCTATCCGCTATATGTCCTCTTTATTGAGATAGATCCTGCGAAGATTGATATCAACGTCCATCCGACCAAGACTGAAATCAAGTATGAGGATGATAAGGCTATTTATGCGATCTTACGATCGGCTGTAAAACGTTCACTGGGGCGCTATAATATCGCGCCTACACTGGATTTCAATCAAGAGACTGGTTTTTCGGGTATGATTAGCCCCAAGCCATTGGATGAGATACAGGCTCCGACGATTCACTTCAATCCGGATTTCAATCCGTTTGAAGCAGGATATAAAGAAACATCTTCTCAATCCCGGTCAGACAACTATGCTTCGGGATTTGAAAAAAAGACGGGTATTCCTCAAAATTGGGATACACTCTATCAGATTACCGAACAGGAGGCGCCGAGTCAACTGCCGCTTTTGCCAGAGGATGATAGTGAGGTGACCAATTCATCTCCTACAACTGGACCGACACAGCCGACGAAACAATTTTTCCAGCTTCATAACCGTTTTATTGTATCCCAGATTCATTCTGGATTTATGATTATCGATCAACAGGCGGCCCATGAGCGGATTTTATTTGAACAGTTTCAAAACCAGCTTGATCTCCATCAAGGGATCAGCCAACAAAGTTTGTTTCCACAGACAATAGATCTCAGTCCAGCGGACCATGCACTGATGGAGGATATCCTACCGGAGATACAAAGCTTAGGTTTTCAATTACGTCCTTTTGGAAAAACAACGTATATTGTTGACGGAATACCTGCAGACTTGGGCAGTAATGTAAATGAGCGCGCGATCATCGAGCAACTGTTGGAGGACTTTAAAAATAATAAATCGGAGCTGAAGCTCAGTAAAAGGGAAAATCTCGCCCGGAGTCTGGCGAAGAGTGCGGCCATCAAAGTGGGGACGCACTTGGATGGTCAAGCGATGGCAGAGCTGATAGACAAGCTTTTTGCCTGTGAATCGCCGAGCATCTCCATCTATGGTAGACCCATTATCGTTACCTTTACACTGTCCGAACTGCTAGAACGATTCGGCAAAACTTAATTTAGAAAAAAAAGAACAGTCTATGTTTCCAAACTTAACGCCCGTTGTCAAGAACCTGTTGATCATCAACATTATCTTTTTTTTAGGATCTAGTGTTGTGGGTAAATCCTACGAGTATTTTGCAGCCTTCTATCCAGATTCTCCTTATTTCAAAGTTTGGCAAATCATTACCTACATGTTTATGCATGGTGGTTTTTCACACATCTTTTTCAATATGTTCTCCTTATTGATGTTCGGGCCAATGATCGAACAGGTATTGGGGGCTAAACGTTTTATCAATTTCTACCTTTTTACGGGCCTAGGTGCCTTGGTACTCCAATATGGTGTACAGGCATTCGAGCTGTATCAAACGGTGGGAACGAGCTTTCCTATCCGCCAGGGGATCGACTTGGGAGCATTGACAGGAAGCCAACTCCGTTTTGTACAGGAGATCAACTATACACCTCTTGTAGGGGCTTCTGGAGCTATCTACGGTATTCTTTTAGCATTTGCATACTTATTTCCAAACATTCCGCTTCAATTGATATTTATACCTATACCGATTAAAGCGAAATATTTTATCGGAGGACTGATCGTTATAGAAATATACCTGAGTCTATCCCAACCAGGGGATTCAGTAGCGCATTTGGCCCACGTGGGTGGTGCAATATTTGCTTATATTTTATTGAAAATGTGGGGCGTAAGAAAAGGTTTATATTAGTAACTTAGCTAAGTTTGAATGATGGCGCAAAGAGAGTTTAAATCCTTCTGGAGGGATACCTTTAGCTCAGGGTCCCCGATACCAATTATTATCATTGGTCAGGTGGGACTTTTTGTCTTGATCCACATATTCGACTTGCTTGCTGAAATCAAGGTAATCAATACCCCGCTGTATGATGAGACCATCCAATATTTAAGTCTCCCGGTACAGTTCGAACGATTCATCCAACAGCCTTGGTCTTTGGTCACCTATTCATTTGTCTACACGGGTTTATTTCGCATTTTGTTCGATTGCCTATGGCTCTATTGGATGGGAAACATGTTTCTCAACTTTCTAAACATCAGACAATTGTGGTTTATTTATCTAACATCCCTTGTACTGGGTGGTGGGATATATCTGGCACTAGGCCAGATCCCTTTCTTAGCAGATAGTCCCCAAACCCTATTGAGTACAGGGTCAATGGCGCTAGCAGGGGTCATCACGGCTACAGCGAGACTGGTACCCAATACCGAAGTACAGCTATTGTTGCTGGGCAATGTCAAGTTGAAGACAATCGCTTATGTATATCTGGGATTAGAGGTCATCTTCTATGCGCTCATTAATAAGACAGCAGCAGCAACGTACTTGTGTATGATTGTCTGGGGATTAGTGGTCATTCGTGCTTTACAGAATGGAAAGGATTGGAGTAAAATCATCTTTTCTAAGCGCAAATCCCGAACAAAACTACAAGTCGTCCATCAACGTCAAGAATATGCACCTTATTCGATCTCCGCTGTCAACGATCTCCCTAACCAAGGTGAAATAGATCAAATACTAGACAAAATATCCTTATCTGGATATGATAGTCTGACCTCCCGAGAGAAAGAAGTATTATTTAAAGCAAGTAAGCAAGATTAGCGGAGATGGCAAATATTCGTTTCTTGAAGAAAAAACTAGGGTTTCTCAGTAAAGCAATATTTATTGCCAATATATTGGCAGTGATCGCGCTATTGCTGAGCTACACAGCATCTTTCATCAATCCGAAGGTATTCTGGCCATTGGCATTTTTTGGACTTGCCTACCTCCCTATTCTATTGATCAATCTGGGATTTGTGGGCTATTGGCTGATGCGTAAACCAAAATATGCAATGATCTCTTTACTGACGATCATCGTAGGCTGGAATCTCCTGACCAAGCACTGGCATTTTGGAGGGGGAGAAATTCAGAAAATCACGGCATCAGACAGTTGCATACGGGTCCTGAGCTTCAATGTGCACTTATTCAAAGCTGCCGAGAAAGCGGAAGAAAAGGATTTTAAACGGGAGGTGCTGGGTATCGTAGACAGCTTGAAGCCTGACTTGATCTGCTTTCAGGAATACTACAGCAAGATCAAAGGCAAGCATGTGTATGCCAAGGAGCTAAAGGAAAACTACGGCTATAAGTATTGGTATTTTGAGCCGGCGTCTGTCAACGATTATGAGGCATACGGCCAAGCAATCTTCTCTAAATATCCAATCACACACTCAGGCACCATCGTCAAGAATGAATACGGAATCAACCGCATCATCTATGCGGATGTGGAGAAGGATGATCAAAAGATCCGCATATATAATCTACACTTACGTTCTTTTGCGCTGCAGAACGAGGACAAGGAATTCATCCAAAATCCTTCCGGTGACACTGATAAAACGAAGACTAGGCGCGTGGGCAGAAAGTTAAAACAGGCATTCGCCTCCCGGACTGAACAGGCTGAGGCTCTGAAAGAGCACATCCAAAACACCAAGATCCCCTACTTGGTCATGGGAGATTTTAACGATACGCCGATGTCCTATAGTGTCAACCTGATCGATAAAGGGATGAAAAATGCCTTTCAGGAGAAAGGATCGGGCTGGGGTGTGACGCACTATGAAATGCTACCTATCTTTCAGATCGACTACATCTTGGCCAGTCAGGACTTTAACATCCTCAACTATCAGATTGTCAAAAGAAAGCTATCGGATCACTATCCGATATGGGCAGACCTCCAGTTGAAGCGCTAATGTATAAATGGGTCTAGCAATCGTACGGCCTGTTCTACGAAGACATCATGCCTATTGCGGACTTTGAAATAAGCATCTCTTCCAAAATAGAACCGTCCAACGAGGGATTCAATATCTGTCTGGATCAACTGGTGAAGGTCATTCTCCTGCCTCTTGTTGAGATATATGCCCTTATTTCTGAGATAGGCCATAAACTCTGCATACTCTTTATCTGGTAAATGGTAACCTTGCAGAAAATTTTCAATGGAATAGGCTGGAGATTTTTTCGTGAATCGCTCATAGACAAACTGCTCTGTAAGACTGGACGAATTTATCTCCCTATACTTGAGGCTGACGGCATTAGAGTCTAATGGTATGACGAGGTCTGGATAGATCCCACCTCCATTATAAATGCGATTGCCGGCTTTTGTAGTAAAGGCCTTACTGTGCGCATAGGTCGTATCCAATAGCCACAATTGCTCTGTACGATTTTGAAAAAACTGAGGATTGAGGGTATATTTCTTTTGTATATCTCGCCCCAATGGGGTGTAATAACGGGCTACACTGAGATTCATGGTGGATCCATCGGGCAACTCGAACCGCTCTTGCACCATCCCCTTACCATAAGAGCGACGCCCCACAATAGTACCACGGTCAAGATCTTGAATGGCTCCAGCAAATATCTCACTGGCGGAGGCCGAGTTTTCATTGATTAAAACAGCCACTTTACCTTCTGCAAATTCGCCATCGGCGGCAGAGAAATAGTCTTTCCTAAGCTCGTTGTAACCTTCGGTGTAGACGAGTAAGCGCTTATCCTTAAAAAACTCACTGGCTAATTGAATTGCTGCATGTAAATACCCGCCGCCATTCTCCCGAAGATCAACAACCAAGTTGCTTGCGCCTCTTTTCTGGAGCTCTTTGAGTGCCTTTTTGAACTCTTCGGCAGTCTTAAGTCCAAATCGCCTAATCTTAATATAGGCAACTGTTGGTCTAATCATATACGCAGCATCGAGTGAACTGACATTGACCTGGTCACGGATGACCTTAATTGGCCTACCGAGCAGATAGCCTTCGCGCTTGACAAAAATCTGCAATGCACTTCCACGTTTGCCCCGGATGAGCTTATCGACTTCGCTAAGGGGCATCTGCACGCCAGCGATACTCTTATTATCTATTTTTAACAGCTGGTCTCCTACTCTGAAACCGGCTTTATCTGCAGGTCCATTGGGAATAATACTGACCACAAGCAATGTGTCATTTAGATTAAAATACTCTAATCCAATACCTTCAAAGGTACCTTCCAATGTTTCATTAAGATTCTGTGCTTCCTCCGGTTGTAGATAGGTCGAATAGGGATCAAGGTGAGAAAGGACATGTGAAATCGCTTCATCTTGTACGCCGTCCATATTGAGACTATCGACGTACGTATTGGAAATAAGGTCCATCATTCCCTGAATTTTGTACGTATTGTCAACCCCTAATGGGTCCAGAATTCCACCGGATGCATTACGCTGTTCATTCGAATAATATTGACCTAAAATGAGACCTAGCATGAGCACCCCGCCGTATGTCGCCGCCACAAAAAGATTCCGTCTTGTATTTTTCTGCATGTCTAGATTTTCCGACACAAAATTAAAGAGTTTTTGAGATTTTTGTTTAAAAATTATTACTTAATATAGTAACAAATCTATCCTTATTTGGTTTTTAGTCAGGATTTTTTGCCAAATTTGACGCTGCAACGATAATTCAAATTTAATTTCGCTACATCATGCACGAAATCGAGCCCTTTTACAATTGGAGAGACGATTATATTGCTTCAGAAGATGACCGCTCCCCATTTTTTGGAACGGTATACAACGAGTTCGAGTACGACAAGCAGATCTATAACTTCCTGCTCCATCCACAATGGGATCATTTTGGCTCGAGTACGCTCTATCTTAAAGTCATATATGTAGATTATGACAAGGGATACGCAATCATTGAATTTATAGGGGAATGGAATGACGCTATTTATAATGATATTATGATCCTTAAAAGGGAACTTATTGACATGATGATCGACGAGGGGGTGAATAAGTTTATCCTGATCGGTGAAAATGTATTGAATTTCCACGCTTCGGATGATTCGTATTATGAGGAATGGTTTCAGGATATCGAGGATGGATGGATAGCAGGACTTAATTTCAGGACGCATGTGATCGAAGAATTCAAATCACATAACATAGATTACTACATCAATTTTGGTGGGGTATTTGACCAGATGCCCTGGCGGACACTGAAGCCGAAACAGCTATTTCACCATGTCAATGAGCAATTGACAAGGCGATTGGGCTACTAATTGGTACCCGCATTGTCTCTTCGCCTGAAAGGTCAATGCGGGCACTCTAGTATTTGTATTGATCAGATAAGCGTAGCAAGGGCGCTGGCTTTAGGACCGTAGAGCTTTATGATAATCTCTTCGACTTTATGCTTGACATCAATAGCAGTATCTGGATATGCCCAGTAGTGGATACTGACAGCTGTGGAGAGGGACTTCAATGTGTGGGGATTATAGAAAAACATCGGCAGGAGGTTAAAGATCTGCCTATTCTTGATAGCGGATACCTCCCCCAACTCTTTTCTTTTGTAAAATTCATTTGGACTATCATTCCACATGACGATCATATCTGGATTCCACTGTAAGAGGGTCTCCGCACTGATATTGGGCTGGTCGACTTCAAAGGTACAGACATTTTCGACACCAGCGAGCTCTAGGCAGAAGTGCATCATACTGTTGCGCCCCGTCGTGGCGAAAATACGACCATAAGCCCAGGAGAAATAAACTCTTTTCTTATTAGATATGCTGTCCACCTTATCTGCCATCATCTTATATTCTTGCTTGACATAGGCGAGCAACTCGGTACTCCGTTGCTGGGTAGCCGTGAGCTTGGCCAGATCTTCGACCGTCTGTAGAACTTCATCATATAACTCGGCCTTGGTGGCGTACACCTGTATACCGACAGCACGAAGCGCCTGTGCCAAACCTTCCTGGGCAGATTGCAGGATCACCAGATCGGGATTGAGCATGGTAATGCTCTCGATATTAGCATCCCCATTGCTCCCGGGAGTGGCAAGCTGCTTTTGGAGAATCCGGTCGTCCAATCTAGAGTAATACGGAAACAACTCGTCACTGGTATACACATCGTTGAATATACCGGTGATCTTGTCTTCTGCATGCAACATATAGAGCGCATCGAGCGCAGGTTCATATAGACATACGATCCGTTCGGCAGGCTTATCCAAAGTGACTTGCTGCCCAAGCGCGTCGGTGACAGTAATGGCATGCTCACTGGGGGTATCTTTTTTTGCAGGACCTGTACAGCTCATAAGTATTGTCGTAGCAACTGTAATAAGTAAAATGATGATTCTATTCATGATGCACATATTTATAGATTAACACGTAGAGAGAGTCTGGCATTGATAGGAGCCTGTTGCACCCAATAGTACATGTCTCCGCTTTTATTCCGCCATGCTGTGGAGTATATCTTTGCATTGAGTATATTATTGACCATAAAGTTGACATGATACTTGTCATTACTCCAACCGATACCGCCATCGAGTCTGAAGATATCTTTGAGCTCATCAGGAGCTGTAGTGGTAAAGCGTTCGGTCCTACCTGACAGTAGCTGATACCCCATTGAAACAGTAAATCCTTTGATCCTCTGCAGGGGAAGCAAATAGTTGACCCATGTATTTTGAATGTGCCGCACCCGATTAGGGGTGGCCATACCGACATTGGCAGGATACATCTCGTCTTCGGTAATTTTAGAATCGGTGTATGCATAATTGAGGATGATGTTCAAGCCCTTTGCGATCCGACCTTTCATATCGAATTCAACACCTTTGGACTGGCTTTGCCCGGTTTGATACAATAAACTCGAAATGGGATCCGGTGTGATCAACCTGTTTCTGTTGATGGTATACAGGGACAATGTGGTATTCCAATTGCCTTCATCCCAATCCTTCTTTATCCCGACTTCATAGTTGGTGCCCTTTAGCGGTTTCAACGCCTTTCCTTCTATGGATATCCCGGCCTGGGGAAGATAGGTCTGATCATATAAAAAATATACGGACGATTGCTTGCCTACGGCATAATTGACACCAAGGCGTGGCGTAAGTACCCAATCCTCAGACTCACTCTGTTGTCCATAGTCATTGGTATTGCCTTGAGACGTGGTAAGACGCATCCCCAGAGAAATACGTAGCTTCTCGTCTAACAGCGAGATCTCATCCATAGCATAGAGGGAGGTATAGCTAAGTGTACGGTGAATCTTATTGGCGATGGAGGAAACATCGTTTTCGGATTCAAAACTACCTCCAATGCCTTGATTTAAAATCACGTCTGCATAGACGGGATTGGAGATACTCAGGGGATAAATGGTCGTGGCCGTATTCCAGGTATCCCAACTGCGTGACGACTTGCGGTTGACATCCACTCCTGCAATAAATTTGTGCATTACACGTCCCGTTTTGAAAGCACCATTCAGATAGGCTTGTGTAGAAAAGATGTTGTACTTATTGGAATCACGAACTAGATTGCGATCCAATATATCCTTATCGGTAGGATTGGCTGCGTATACCCAGAATAAGGATCCTTCATAGCCACTGTTGACGTAAGAGACTTTGGCCGTGAGTTGCCAATCGTTCTTAAACCGATTTTGGAAAGTCAAAAAGGCATTGTGATCTTTGCCGATGAACGGGCGGATACTGGGATCTGTAATCGTAAAGTCTCTGGGGAGGGTACCGTAGCCATATGGAGACGACTGCGCCTCACTTAACAGCAGATAGTTGAGGTGTTGATAAATGTACTCACCAGTCAAAGATGTGCGGCTGCTGAACTGATACTTGAGAGAGGGAGCCAGCAAGATCCTACTGCTTCGATCATGCTTCATAAATCCGTTTGAACTCATTCCCATGACATTAACCCGATATTGAAGTTTATTCTGCTTATCCAACTGACCATCTAGATCGAGGGCTGCTCGCATCATATTGAAACTACCTAACAGGATGTCGGCACTTCGTCTCGTCTGTCCTGTGGGTTTCTTGGTGACAATATTATACGATCCAGATGGATCACTCATCGCATGCATAAAATTACTGGGCCCTTTTAGGAACTCGATGCTCTCGATGATGGCTACATCGTCGGCCAATGGCCCTTTACCTAGCGGACGCATATCGACTCCATTTCGCTGTGCACTGATATAGCCGCCTCTGGAATAGATATCGGGCGATATTCCATTGTGCAGTTCTTCTCTCATCGTACCGCTGACATTGCGGGTGACACTCTCATTGATATTGTATACAGCCTGATCCCTGAAAACCTCTGCATCAAGAATCTGAATGTTTTGGGAGAGCTGAAGCAAAGGTGTACCCAGTCGCAGCATATCTGACAGCTGCGAGGATTTGTATTTTTTGTAGTACTTGGATGAGACAGTCACCTCATCGATATTGTGGGTTTTCAACGTGTCACGCTCGACCTGCTGCGCATGCGCAGAGGCCGAAATCGCTAAAAAAACAGCGAGGACTGTACTATTCATTTGATTGTTCATATCTATATTTTACCTTGTCATATTTCTTCCATAAATGTTCTCTGATGATCTACAAAGGAGTCGAGGGGGCTAAAAAAATATTTGCTCATCCTGGCCAACGTAGGAACTCCTTTCCGTCAATCGGATTCAAGATGAGATTTTGGGCGCTTCGCAGAGACCCCCTAACTCTATTACAAAGAAGAAAGAAAAGAATTAGGGCTCGATAAGAGGCATATTAAAATCAAATGAGAATCCGATCTTGCGCCTGCCACCCCATCAAATGAGCAGAGGGTGTGATAAAACCGACTTGCATACTGGCTGAAAATATCCCAATATGTTATCTGAAGGGTCAGATGGGAACAGCTGTCAACTGGTGGTCAATCTAATGGATATGATTTTCGGTTTCTGAATTAGTTCATTAACTTTGTTAAATTGAAATGGGAACGTAAATAATGTTGACACACAGTGCAACTATTATGTAGCCTGCTGCTTATCCACGGTGGGGCCGAGTGTAGTGCGCTCCTTTATACCTTTATGCGTATACAGACAATAAATAGAAGAAATAATTAGAAGAAAATAAAAATCAAACGCTATGTCATTTAGAATCGAAAAAGATACGATGGGCGAAGTACAAGTGCCTGCAGACAAATATTGGGGTGCACAGACCGAACGCTCGCGTAATAATTTCAAGATTGGACCTGCAGCATCTATGCCGCATGAAATTGTAGAAGGATTTGCTTACTTGAAGAAAGCAGCAGCATATGCCAACCATGAGTTGGGCGTATTGCCTATCGAAAAGCGGGATGCCATAGCTACAGTGTGTGATGAGATATTAGCGGGTAAATTGGATGATCAATTTCCGTTGGTTATTTGGCAGACGGGGTCAGGAACACAGTCCAATATGAATGTGAACGAAGTGGTTGCCAACCGTGCGCAGGTATTGGCGGGATTTAATATCGGTGAAGGTGAGCCAGTCCTAAAAGCGAATGACGATGTTAATAAGTCTCAGTCCTCTAATGACACTTACCCTACTGGAATGCACATTGCGGCGTACAAAGCGGTAGTGGAGGTGACTATTCCAGGTGTTGAGAAACTTCGTGATACATTGGCCAAAAAATCAGCAGCATTCATGAATGTCGTGAAAATAGGGCGCACCCACTTAATGGATGCGACTCCACTTACATTAGGTCAAGAACTGTCGGGGTATGTAGCGCAGTTGAACTATGGCCTTAAGGCTGTCAAGCACACACTTGCTCACTTGTCAGAAGTAGCATTAGGAGGTACTGCTGTAGGTACAGGACTCAACACACCTGATGGATATGATGTGGTAGTTGCTAAATATATTGCACAGTTTACGGGGCATCCATTTGTCACTGCTGAGAATAAGTTTGAGGCATTAGCGGCTCATGATGCGATTGTAGAGACACATGGTGCCTTGAAACAATTGGCGGTGTCGTTGAACAAGATTGCAAATGACATCCGGATGTTGGCATCAGGCCCACGTTCAGGAATCGGCGAGATCTTAATTCCTGAAAATGAACCTGGGTCATCCATCATGCCTGGAAAAGTCAATCCTACACAATGTGAGGCCCTAACAATGGTTGCCGCTCAGGTAATGGGGAATGATGTCGCGATTACCATTGGTGGCACACAGGGTCACTATGAACTGAATGTATTCAAACCGCTGATGGCGGCCAATTTCTTACAATCGGCCCGCCTATTAGGTGATGCTTGTGTATCGTTTGAAGAGCACTGCGCTAGTGGGATAGAACCGAATCACAAACGTATCAAAGAATTGGTGGACAACTCCTTGATGCTTGTAACGGCATTGAATACGAAAATCGGTTATTATAAAGCTGCTGAAATCGCGCAGACGGCACACCGCAATGGTACAACTCTGAAAGAGGAAGCTGTACGTCTTGGGTATGTGACTCCAGAGGATTTTGACGCATGGGTAAAACCGGAAGAAATGGTTGGGAACCTAAAATAACATGGGGGGACCATTGATCATTAAACAACTATTTTTCAAAGCATACCTACTCGTGACAGTAGGTATGCTTTTGATTTTAGGAGGCTGCCAAGCGAGATCTGATATGCAGGGCGAGGGGGCTGACTATCTTCAAGGCATTTGGAAGCAGGACAGCATCCCTAATCAAGGACAAATGCTGTCATATACACTCCATGAATTGAAATTCACATGTGACTCGATCTATGCAAAGATGGATGTACACGCCAAAATACAGCGTATTCCTGACAGTTGCTACAACGGTGGGGAATGGTCTGAATATGCAAAGGCTGTCTATGTCGTGAGAGGGGATAGCATTATCGTCGAAGGAATCTACACCAAAGCGAATGGGAAACAGAAAATATCCGGCTGCTATAAACAGGGACAATACCTGCCCCGATTTAGAATTGCGCAGAAAAGCAAGGACTCTTTGGTATTGGAAAGCCGATATGATCAGCGCCCGATAGTACTTCGCAAAATCCAAGATATCACCTGCATACCCAAAAAACGCTGGGAATTGTAACCGTCACATTATAGGCATTAAACATCCAAATGGGAGCGCATAATATCTATATCAGCAATCTACGTGTAGCGGCTACCATTGGCGTGATCCTCATCCATGCTACTACAGGCTATCTGCAACAGGCATCAATTGGTTCATTCGAATGGGATTATGCTAATTGGACTAATGGTCTTACTCGGCACGCCGTCCCCATATTTGTCATGATCTCAGGCGCACTATTGCTCCAGAAGGAAGAGACGACAATGGATTTCTACCGCAAAAGACTATGGAAGATCATCCCTCCTTTTCTATTCTGGACATCGGTCTATATCGGTTATTATTTTTGGAGATACACCTCTTGGGATAACCTGTCTATGCAACAGATCTTGAGCATTAGCTGGACAAAATTCAGAACGGGTGCAAATGCGCATCTTTGGTACCTGTATATGATTATGGGATTGTATCTCGCGATTCCATTTTTACGTAAAATGGTCAAGTTGTGTTCAATACGCGAATTGGAGATATTTATCGGGATCTGGTTTGTGTCCCTTTTTGTCATGAACAAGAGATGGCAGGATGTACTCGTACGTATCGACCTTACTTTTTTCACGAACTATGTCGGGTACCTGGTGTTGGGGTACTACCTTTCGATCCGAGATTTCAGAAAGTGGAAGGGTTGGTTTGTCCTACTCTTTGTTGCGAGCTGTGGATTTACCATCTACATCACACATATGCTGAGTGTCTCGCAGCACAAATATGACCCATCATTCTATGGCTATGTACTGCCTAATGTGGCGCTGGCTGCTGCTGCATTTTTTGCCTGTGGACAGTATTTTTCGAAAGAGGTGATTTCTCCTCGATGGGTAGCGCTAATCGATAGGTATAGCTTTGGCATCTATCTGGCGCACATCTTGATCTTGAATTATGTGCACCCACGCCTACCAGACGCCATCTGGCTAAAGGTACCCTTGGCTACCCTCGCTACATTAGGGGGCAGTATCGTACTGGTGTATCTGATCCGAAAGATTATTCCTTATGGGAAATATGTATCTGGGTAACAAAAAAAGACGCCATAATGATGACGTCTTTTTTTATTACTAATGTGTATAAAGAAGTTGGCCAATCTAACCTAGAATGGCAAATCATCGTCGTCTGCACCAGAAGAGGAAATATCTACAGGAGCTGGCATATCTCCATATCCTGGAGCTGCTGCGGCAGCACTACCTGCCAATTTTGTCACTCTCCATGCTACTAATGAGTTAAAATAAGTAGTCATTCCGTCTTTGTTAGTCCAAGGACGTCCACGCAAATTAAATGAAATTTCAATCTCCTCACCGATTGTCAAGTTATCAAAAATTGACGTTCTATCTTGCGTAGCTTCAAAACGAATATATTCTACAAATTGTGGATTTTCTGCGTAAGCAACGATCAAATCACGTTTCTTGAATGATTCTGTCACTTGCTGAGTTGCCCCAACTTCATGTACTTTTCCTCTAATTTCCATAATGCTAAATATTAAACCGTAAAAATAAGCAATTTTTGACTACAAGATTAACTAACTTTGCCAAAATTACTATGGAAGTTTTCAACACCCCCAATAAAGTCATTATTACGTGCAATAAGAGACTGAGTCCGTATCTACAACAGGAAGTAGAAGAGTTAGGCTACGAAATCAAACGATCATTCGGAACAGGAGTAGAACTATACTGCTCTGTAAATGAAACCGTTAAATTAAATCTAAATCTTCGCACAGCCTCTCAAATCCTATACTCTTTGAAGGCATTTGATGCCAGTAATCCAGAAGAGTTGTACCGGGAATTGATGGAGATCGAATGGGAAAATCTCATTTCTTTTGACGGATATTTTTCTGTCACATCTAATGTAAATAATGAAACGATTACAACGCCACTTTTTGCAAACCTTAAAGTAAAAGATGCGATTGTGGATCGCATTAAGGATAAAAAGGGCATACGTCCTAACACAGGGCCTGACCAAGGGAAAGCTTTGGTACATCTGTATTGGCAAGACGACCGGGCGGAAATATTCCTAGATACCTCTGGTGAAACGCTAGCAAAACATGGATACCGCAAGCATCCGGGAAAAGCACCTATGTTGGAAGCTCTGGCTACGGGTGTGGTAATCGCCACTAAATGGGATGGTGTGTCAACATTCATCAACCCGATGTGCGGATCCGGCACATTGGCTATAGAGGCAGCTCTCTTTGCGACTAACCGTAGACCGGGATTGTACCGAATGAATTATTCATTTATGCATTTTATTGGGTATGATGAGCAGGTCTTTTTCCAAGAAAGAAGACAGCTAAAGGACCAGGTCAATAAAAAAAATACGCCTACGATCATTGCTTCTGATCTTTCGGAACAAGCGATCGAAATTGCTAAAATGAATGCAAAGACTGCGGGTGTAGATCACATGATCACATTCGAGGTCTGTGATTTTGAAGATACAACTACACCTGAAGAAAATGGCATTGCAGTATTCAACCCGGAGTATGGAGAACGCTTGGGTACACATGCCAAGCTCGAGGTTACGTATAAGAGAATGGGAGATTACCTCAAACAGAAATGTAAAGGGTACCGCGGATATGTCTTTACCGGCAATCCTGACCTGGCCAAGAAAATTGGATTGCGGGCGTCTAGAAAGACCGAATTCTATAATGGTAAGCTAGACTGTAGACTGCTCGAATATGAATTGTACGAAGGAACACGCGAAAAACCGAAGGTGATCTATGAATAACATTATTGATAAGACTGTCGAATTTGTAAAACAGACCCTGGCAAATGCTGAGTCCGGTCATGATTGGTGGCATATCCAACGGGTATGGAACAATACCCGATTGATCCTACAAGAAGAAAAGGCGGATGTACTGGTCTGTGAATTGACAGCACTCTTACATGATATCGCTGACAGCAAATTCCATAATGGGGATGAGACAATTGGCCCTCGGATTGCAGGCGAATTCTTAACACAAGAAGGGGTAGATCCTGCCATCGTCAAACACGTACAGGCTATCATCCTCAACATGTCATTCAAAGCAAGCCTGGGAGTGCGCACTTTTCATTCCAAAGAATTGGAGGTGGTCCAAGATGCGGATAGACTAGATGCTATAGGGGCCATCGGCATCGCGCGTGCATTTACTTACGGTGGATTCAAAAATAGAGAGATTCACAACCCCAACATTCCGGTAATGGAAAACATGGACAAGGAATCCTATAAAATGACAACTGCTCCAACCATCAACCATTTTTATGAAAAGCTCCTATTGCTGAGAGACAGGATGAATACGGAAACGGCCAAACGAATTGCTGCGGAAAGACATACCTTTATGGAGCACTATCTGGAGCAGTTTTATGCCGAATGGGATGGAGTAAAATAACAGTTACTTAACATCTATTTTAAGTAAAAAGGGTACATTAGTGTTCATAAATTCAGCCCTATGAATCGTCAAGCCCTTAGTGTTATCTTTTTTTTCGTATCCATCTGTTCGTTTACTTTTGCACAGGAGCTTGATTCGGTACAGCTTACGTCCAAGGTATGGAATGAAAAAATACTAAAGGAGGGCGTGATTTGGAAACAGGGACATTTCGACGATCTCTTTGACGGTCATCAAGAAATTAACTTCATCGAAATCGATCTCCGAAGGGTCAAACATCCAATAGAAATCGTAGGGATCCCTACAGGGTTCAAAAATACAACCGCATTCGCCCACGAGGCGAATGCTATCGCAGCCATTAACGGGGCATTCTTCAATACCAAGACAGGTGGAGGAACAACCTTACTTCGAGTGGATGGTAAGCTAATCAATACAACTGTACTGGCCGAGGGTAAACCTAAAAAAAGAAGCTTCAGAAGTAATGGGGCTCTCGCCTTCAATAAAAAAACCATCAAAATAGTAAAGGGCGACACACGGGATACACTGTGGGATCAAAAATTGAAATTCCCGAATGTGATGACTTGCGGTCCGCTCCTATTATCCGATAATGACCGGATCCCATTAGACAGCAACGCCTTCAATAATAACCGCCATCCCCGTACGGCAGTAGCGCTTACTGCGGACAGAAAATTGATCCTTATAACCGTGGATGGTCGTAATGCACAGGCCTATGGTATGTCTCTTCCGGAACTTGCAGATGTGCTAAAATGGCTGAAAGGCAAAGATGCACTCAACCTGGATGGAGGTGGATCCTCCACACTCTATGTAAAGGGAGAGGGCGAAAATGGAATTGTCAACTATCCAACAGATAATAAACTGTTTGATCATAAGGGTGAACGCCCTGTAGCGAATGCCATTCTTATTTTATAACAAGTCACCAACAAACTATTTTATATATGAAACACTACGTCTTAAGCATACTGATTATGGCCACAAGTATTTCTGCGGTTACGGCACAGAAAAATCCCATCATTGCGCATAGAGGAGCTTGGAAAAATACGGAGCTACCTCAAAATAGCATTGCATCCTTAAATGCAGCGATCAGCGAGGGGGTATTTGGTTCCGAATTTGACGTTCATCTCACGAAAGATGACGTACTGGTAGTCAATCACGATAATGACTTCTATGGCATCGACATTGCTACAGCTACCTATCAAGAACTCCTCGCCAAAAAACATCCGAATGGAGAGGCTATCCCTACAGTAGAAGACTTTCTGAAAGAAGGACTTAAACAAAAAAAGACAAAGTTGATCTTCGAACTGAAGACGAATAAGCTGGGGCTGGAGCGTACCTTGCTGGCTGCTCAAAAATCGGTAGCACTGGTCAAAAAGTTAAAGGGCGAAAAGATGATCGAATACATCGCTTTTGACTATGATGCGTGTAAGAAAATTGTGGAGTTGGATCCAAAGGCTAAAGTCCATTACCTGATGGGTAACAAATCTCCTCAGGAACTAAAAGATGACAAGATGGCCGGCGCGGACTATCACTTCTCGGTGTATAAAAAGAATCCGACCTGGATTACAGAACTTCAAAAGCTAAAACTTAAGGTGAATGCGTGGACAGTCAATGAAGAGACTGAAATGCTGAATCTATTAGATCAAAAGGTGGATTACATTACAACGGATAATCCAGAGCTATTGGCGGAATTATTAAAAGCAAGAAAATAAGAATGAGAAAAACATGGATGGCGGCTGCAATGCTATTAATGGTCACAGCAATAGTGGAAGCCCAACAATTTAGAATCGCAACGTACAATATACGGCAGAAAAATACACATGATATCGGAAACATGTGGGATGAACGTAAAGAGCCGCTAACCAACCTTATCAAATTTCACCAGTTCGAGATATTCGGCACACAAGAGGGATTTCATGATCAGCTTGCGGATATGGAGAGACTCCTTCCAGGATATAAATACATTGGTGTAGGCCGTGATGACGGTGCTGAACAAGGCGAATACTCCGCGATTTTCTATAACACGGCCCGCTTTGAGGTTTCTAAAAGTGGTACATTCTGGCTTTCGGCGACAGATATCGCAACTCCTAATAAGGGCTGGGACGCGGCACTTCCCCGTATTTGCACTTGGGGAATCTTTAAGGATAAGAAGACCAAGAAGCAATTTATCATGATGAATACACACTTTGACCATGTGGGTGTGGTCGCCCGTAAGGAGAGTGCAAAGCTCATGATGGCCAAAGCCAAGGAATTTGCAGGAAATCTGCCACTGGTAATCACGGGCGACTTCAACGTCTCCGAGACAGATGAGGCTTACTATACATTAGCGAATAGCAAGATCGTCGCAGATTGCTATACTAAAATTGATTTTAAATATGCTCCAAGTGCCACATTCAATGGGTTTGGCAAAAATGTAGCAGCCTCTGGAAGGATCGATCATATCTTTGTCACTCCTCAATTTGAAGTCAAGAAATACGGTGTGCTAACAGATACCTATGTAGGTAAATATCCCTCAGACCACTTTCCAGTAGTTGTGGATCTGACTTTATAACATCTAGAAGAGAATAGCTAAAGACCAAGCAACAGTACGAAGCAATCTACTTTTCAAATCGCGAACTTGTCTGCCTATACCAGTGTTTATCTGTCGGAGGTAGACAAGCTTCACGATCACTATTCCATCCAAGCTACCCCAGCGAAGCATTTCTGGGCAATAGGAAACCCAGCTGAAATGACGTGGTGGGAACCTCAGGAGCTGATCTCCGAAAGGATATCGACTGGACGGTTCACAAGTCAACATGGTGATAACCCAAAAACAGAAAAGCTGCATTTTCGATAGATATGAGAAAATCTATTTCCGATCTAAATCTTTTTCATTAACTCGAATATCAAAACCTGATTAAACTTTTCTGATTATTCCTGATCCTAGTATTATCTTTACATTATTATTTTATTGCATTTTATGAACAAGAACATAGGCCTAGGCTTAATTTTGCTGGCAGGTATGACGGGATCCGGTTTAGAATCTCAAGGACAGATCTTAAAAAAAATCTTAAAAACGTCTAGTGATCAACAAAATACAAAAGCCCCAAAACAAAACAACCTGAGTAATACAGAGATAAACTCGGGGCTAAAGCAAGCGCTGAGCAACGGCTTGACCTCAAGCATCAATACGCTATCTGCTAAAAACGGATTCCTTGGAGACGCTGCCGTCAAAATATTGATGCCACCAGAAGCACAGAAAATCGAAAAAACACTGCGCAGTGTAGGAATGGGGAAAATCTGCGATCAATTCATCTCCAGTCTCAATGGAGCCGCGGAAACAGCGGTAAAAGAGGCAGCTCCGGTATTTGCGAATTCGCTCTCGAAGATGACCATCACGGATGCATACAACATCTTATTGAGCGGCCAACAGGATGCAGCTACTACATTTTTCAAGACAACTACTACTCCTGACCTGACTTCAAAATTCAGCCCGATTGTAGAAAGTGCGCTTGGCAAAAACAATGTCAGTACCTACTGGACACAACTGACCTCTGCGTATAATTCGCTCCCTTTGGCTTTCTCCAAGGTCAACACCGATCTGAATGCTTACGTGACGCAAAAAGCGATTGACGGCTTGTTCGTTAAAGTAGCGGAGCAAGAGCTTAAGATCCGAGGTAACTTGGGTGGCTCTAGAACTACGCCTCTGCTTCAAAAAGTATTTGGCTGGGCGGATAAGCAAAATTAAAGTAGGACAACCTCATTATCTACGTCATTCCGAGCTTGACTCGGAATCTCTGTGTTTGATGCATGGATTGGGGTATTGTTAATAACCGAAAGATACTGAACCGAGCCTGCGAGCTCACCGGAGGTAATCAACCACGAAGTAGCTGCGAAGCAAATTCAGTATGACGGAAATGAAACTAGGACTTGCTGTAGCACCACTGACCTACAGACAGTGAACCGAACCCGCGAACTCGCCGGAGGTAATCCAGTCAGTATGATGGTTTTTTTAGATTCTTCTGAAAATAGTTGACGTAGAGCATGGTAAGTTCCCGATATTTGAAGATGACCAGCACCCCCAATCCCAGAAGCAATCCTTTGACAGCTAATCCCAACATAAAATAATCGGTAATTCGAATATGGGTAGCCAAGAGGTAACTACCGCTCACAATCATAAATAATCCACAAAGAATAAGGTATATCTTAAATACAAACTGTCCTAACCGCATCCGCCTTTTCAGCAATACGGACATCAAGGGCACTAGCAAATAAGACAACTGGACGATGAGTCCGATATGTACACAGGTTTCATTTGCACTAAAAATCAAAAACAACTGGACAATGATCAGTAATACAAATGCTGTCTGATAAAAAGGTAGCGCTTTGGTATTCAAAATTTACGTTTTACATAAAAGTAACTTAAAATAAGGCAATTACCAAATAAGATCGTTATTTTCCCACCAAAAATCACAGATAGGACATATTCATATGGGTACTTAATTGTCTGTAAAACGCAGTACAGCCGTTTCCGCCCGTCCTGATGATTCGCCATGTAAAGATCCCTGCGATAGGCTTGAAAAAATAATCCGAAACGTGGTTTATATTCGTCAATGGCTCGATAGTTTCGTAATTTTGTGCTTATCATCTTATCAGTAAAAAATCAATATGAGTAAATTTGATATCAATGGCATTACCGATTTTTCGGTATCGGAGCGGTTTCAACGGTATGTACAAATCGATACACAGTCTGATGCAGACTCTCCTACTTGTCCATCTACGGAAAAGCAAAAGAACTTAGGTAATCTTCTTGTACAGGAACTACTGGATCTAGGGGTAAAAGATGCAGCGATAGACGAAAATGGCTATGTATATGCAACCATCCCCTCCAATACAGACAAAAATGTTCCTGTCATTTGCTTCTGCTCTCATATGGATACTTCACCTGATTCATCTGGAAAAGATGTGAAGCCTTTGCTGCATCGCAACTATCAAGGTCAAGATCTGGTGTTGCCAGACGATCAGTCGATCATCATCCGATTTGAAAAACATCCCGATCTAGCTGATCAGATTGGACACGATATCATTACAGCTAGTGGCGCGACGCTATTAGGCGCAGATGATAAAGCCGGAGTCGCAGAGATCATGGATGCGACCCGTCTACTGATCAACCATCCAGAGATTAAACATGGGGATATTAAGATTTTATTTACGCCGGATGAAGAAATCGGCAGAGGGGTAGATAAAGCTGACCTTAAGAGACTCGGCGCCGAATTTGCGTATACGATGGATGGCGAAAAAGCAGGTACAATAGAGGACGAAACATTTTCTGCGGATGGGGCGGTGCTGACGATCCAAGGGGTATCAGTACATCCTGGATTTGCGAAAGGCAAGATGCAGAGCGCTATCAAAATAGCTGCAGCGATCATTGAAGCTCTTCCTAAAAATCGCCTGTCGCCGGAGAGTACTTCAAAAAAAGAGGGCTTCGTACATCCAACAGGTATAACGGGAACAGTAGAACAGGCGGAAATTCATTTCATTATCCGTGACCATGTGACCGCCAATCTGCAGAAACATGAAGAAGAACTGGAAGCTCTCGCGAAATCAATCGTGGATCAGCACCCAAACTGCAGCTACACCCTGACTGTAAAAGAGCAATACCGCAATATGAAAGAGGTATTGGATCAATATCCGCATATCATGGAGATCGGTATGGAGGCCATCCAACGTGCTGGCATGACTCCAGAGCGAAGGAGCATACGTGGTGGCACAGATGGCTCGCGCTTGTCATTCATGGGTTTACCTTGTCCGAATATCTTTACGGGTGGACATGCGTTCCATGGTAAGCAGGAATGGGTATCTGTACAGGATATGCAAAAGGCTGTATTGACCATTTTACATGTGGCCACTCTTTGGGAGGAAAAAGCTTAATCGCATCATGCAATTGGGATAATAAGTCATGCCTAAAGCAATTGACCTTCAATCTTACTCCCTAAAGACATCAGCCTTTGAGGCTGCAAGGATTTATTAATTTTCACTTTTATTCATCATAATGGCAAACGAAGTTATTAAAGCAATACAGACCCGTAGGGCGGTCTTTCAGGCAAGCTTTACCAAGGAGGAAGTCAACAAAGAAGATATCCTTACGATCCTGGAAGCTGCAAATGCAGCTCCTACACATAAGAGAACACAGCCTTGGCGCTTTGTCATATACCGCCAGGAGGGATTACAACGCCTTGGTGCAGAGCTATCTCGCATCTATAAAACCGTGACACCAGCCGAAAAATACTTGGAAAAGACAGAGGTCTCTATGGGAGAGAAGGCGACATTGTCTAATGTGGCGATTGCTTTGATCGTAAACTATACGGGTGAACTTCCGGAGTGGGAAGAACTTGCAGCGACTTCCTGCGCCATCGAAAACATGTGGTTGGCGGCACACTCAATAGGATTAGGGGGCTATTGGGCTTCACCAGGGCTGATCAATCACTTGGGTGGATTTTTAAATCTGGAGGAGAATCAGAAATGTATCGGGATATTCTACCTGGGTCATCATCAAGCGGAAGCCCGCGAGCCTATCCGAACTCCTATAGGAGATAAGATCCGCTGGGAAGAATAAAAAATTAAGCATTAAAAAAAGAATAGAAGTATTTTGGGGCTTCTATTCTTTTTTTAATGCCTATTCTGGAAAAACGATCTTCACCTGTGCTCTAGTACCTTTCCAGAGGGGACCACGCTCCAATAGGGTCACGATTTCACGCGAAATTTGCAGATCGGCTTCTTCCGAAGGGCTAATATGGTACGGCTTGCCAGCACCATCTATATCGAAACTGACCTGTATTTCTTTCTTATTATTCAGGCCGGAATAATGGCTAGCGAGATACTTTTCAAATCTAGACCATCCCTCTACTGGTTGTCCATCGAAACGCTGGTCGGCAATAACAGATATTGTCATTAACTTATCATCCATCAACTCGACTTCGGTAACATTAGTATCCGCTCGCTTGGGTATATACCGGATCAAGATTAGTGTACAAACGGTCAGAAACATTACTCCAGCTGCCATCCCTATTGTCAAACGTTGCCAACTAAAATAGCGTCTGCTTTTTTCAGAAGCCTGCTGCTCGACTCTTCTTTCTAATCTTCTTTGCAGAAGACTAAGTGATCGGGCATCGACACCCTTTTGCAATCTATAGCCATCAATCGCATCCTGCAAAAATGGATCTTCGAGCGCTTCCTTCTCCAAGTCAAACATCTCCTCCCGGCTCATCAGTCCATTGATGTAGTTATGTATACGTGATAGTTGATAATTATTTTCCATTTTACTTCTTCTCCATACAGATTTTGAGGTTACGCTTTCCATTCTGGATATAGCTTTTGACTTTATTCAACTCGTAACCTGTCTCTTCTACAATATCTTTATAACATTTCTGCTCCAGATAGAACAATCGGACACAACGTTCCTGTTCGACGTTAAGCGTAAGCATACAGGTTTCCAATTTTTCAAACTCAGATTCCTGCCAAAGCGGCTTGTCTCCCTGCTCCAGTAGGGATTCGCTTTCGGCCATATGCTCTTCGATATCGACCTGAGTCACACGCTTATCTTTACGGAGCTCCATCAGACAATAATTACGTGAAAAGGTATACAGCCAGCTCTTAAAATTATCCACCTCGTGCTTTCGTAACTTGGCAATCAACTCTTCAAAGATCTGCATGACAGCATCCTGGCTCCTATCGGCATCGTTGAGGTACTTATAACACACCCCATACAACAGCGACATATAAGGAGCATAGATACGCCCTAATACCTCAAGGTCTCCGGTGGCACGATAATGTTGTAAAAGCTCCCTTTCCGTCATAAATTGATTGTTCCCTCGTATAATAGATGCATGAAGATAAGAAATTCCATAAAGATTGGGAGGATCTATTTAACACCCCCTCATTCAAATATCATACAGCACATTGACTACGCTAATCGAAGAGCACAAGGGCGATCAACAGAGTGACAATAATATTGAATGTCTGAGCAATTAAGAAGGCATAAAGAGGCTTCTTATTGTCCTGCTTAAAGAGGTCTTTGAAATTGGTCTCCAATCCGATAGAAGTGAAGGCTAATGCAAACCAGAGCCCCTGTAAACTTTTGAGACTACCTTTGACAGTATCTACTTGCTCCGGTGAAATGATAAATGAAAACAACAGGGATGCGAACACGAAACCGATCACAAATTTGGGGAAGCGATCCCAGATAATTTTTAGCGTGGGTTTTTCCTTTTTGGTCTCCTCATTGACGGTTTTAGAATAGGTCCAGTAGATACTGATGGCAAATGCTGCGATGCCCAAGAGCACATTTTGGGAAAATTTGACAATGGTACTGATCTTCAAAGCCTCTTCTCCGACCAATGATCCAGAGGCAACAACGGCTCCGGTCGTATCAATACTGCCGCCTAACCATGCTCCTGTAACTTCTTGCGACAACCCCATCCAATTGGCCATATAAGGCATAAAGATCATCATCGGAATGGCAGTGATCAACACTAAAGAAATGACGTAAGAGAGCTTCTTACTATCGCCTTTGATTGCTCCCGAGGTAGCAATCGCTGCCGAAACACCACAGATGGATACAGCACTGGCAAGCATCATAGTCATCTCGCTATCTATCTTTAGTTTTTTACAAAGCCAATAGGCAAAATACCATACGGACAATACGACAACTAATGCTTGTACCAAGCCTTTTGAACCAGCTGTAAGGATGTCGCCAAAGATGACGGTGGTACCCAAGAGGACCAAACCGATCTTGACATACAACTCGGTACTCAACGCTTCTTTAAACCATTGGGGTAGCTTAAAGAAATTACTAATGGCCAGACCTATAACTAAGCTGAAGATTACGGCTTCAAGATTATACTCCTTGAGCACGTCATTTCCGGCAACAATGAGCGCTAGGACCGTCAGCACGAATACTGCTGGAAAGACGAGGAGGAGATATTTGATAGGCTTTGCCAATAGAGCTGCTCCAACAATGGCCGTCCCATATAGAGCAAGAAACTGGCAGGCAATAGCAGATAGATTGGTCGCACTCAGCACCTGCTCCCGTAACACGGTAGTATCAGACCAGGAAAACTTCGGTGCAGGGATAATGACGCCTGATAAAGCTAGCGCAATGGTACCTAGGCCCAATATCACGACGACCCAGTCTTCTGAAAATTGTATCTTTTGATTGTTCATATTGTTTAGGTTGATCATGAGTGGGGCACCTTCGAAAGAAAAGTACCTCACTCACGAAATAACGAACGACAAAAGTAGCTTTTTTTCTCTAATTGACAGTCGGCTACTCGGAAAGAACAACCAATGTATCTTGATTGTTGTAAAATTAGACGGTATGCAGTGTATAGGGGCTACTAGCGGATGCAAACTTTTACAAAAAAGCCGGCATACGAATATGCCGGCTTAAACAACCTAAACCACTATCAAAGCCTGTGTAAATGCTACATCAGGTTAAACAGGCTCTAAAATTAAAAACAATATTTATTTTCTTCGATCAGCTTCTTGGCAATACGCTGACGTGCATCTTTCACATTGAAAGGTTCTGCTTTTGTAAAGCGACGTAAGCCAACCAACATCATTTTTAGTTCATCACCTTCAGCAAATGAATAAAGGGCTTCTTTACCTGCAACATTGACTTTGTCAATAGCCGTATAAAGATACACCTTGGCCATATCGGCAGCATATGCGCCTGCGTCAGCACCCTGCGTATGATAAATTTTCTCGGCACGTAAGAGTACAGACTCCGCAACATATACATAGCCGATCACATCTGCAATATTCATCAGGATTTCCTGCTCTTTGGAAAGAGACATCATCAATTTCTGCACTGCCGCACCAGCAATCATCAACCCGGCTTTCTTTAAGTTGGCCAAGATCTTTTTCTCAGCTACAAACGGGGCTTCATCCTCTTCTCCGAAATCAGGAATAGCCATAAGTTCATTCGCCACGGCTGTCGCTGGTCCCATTAGATCAAGCTCCCCTTTCATGGCGCGCTTGAGCAACATGTCTACAACTAGAAGGCGATTGACTTCATTGGTACCTTCAAAAATCCGATTGATCCGGGAATCCCGATAAGCCCGCTCCATAGGTGCTTCAGCAGAATATCCCATACCGCCGTATACCTGGACACCTTCGTCCACGACATAATCGAGCATCTCTGATCCCCACACTTTAATAATGGCGCATTCGATTGCAAATTGTTCTACGGATTTCAATTTGGCCTTCGCTTCGTCCATACCACCGGCAACCAATTCGTCATAGGCATCATCAATATTCTGCCCTGCACGATAAGAGGCGGACTCTACTGCAAACAAGCGGATGGCTGACTCGGCTAACTTATATCGGATGGCACCGAACTTGGAGATAGGCAGATTGAATTGCACGCGTTCGTTGGCGTAACGGATGGCTTGGGTCAATACTCCTCTGGAAGATCCAATCGTAGCAGCACCTAGTTTGATACGACCGATATTCAGGATATTAACAGCGATCTTAAACCCATTTTCACGATCAGACAGCATATTTTCGACAGGTACAGGGCAGTCGTTGAAAAATACCTGACGCGTAGAAGACCCTTTGATACCTAATTTATGCTCTTCGGGATTCATGGTAATGCCACCAAAATCTTTTTCAACGATGAATGCGGTCAAGTTCTTATCATCGTCAATCTTTGCAAAAACGATGAATATATCGGCGAATCCACCATTGGTAATCCACATCTTCTGTCCATTCAACAGGTAGTGTGTACCCTCAGCATTTAATCTGGCAGATGTCCGTCCAGAATTGGCATCTGACCCTGAATTGGGTTCAGTAAGACAATAAGATGCCTTCCACTCACCGGAGGCCAGTTTGGGAATATATTTAGCCTTTTGTGCAGCATTTCCGTAATAAAGAATAGGTAAGGTACCGATACCTGTATGTGCAGACAGCGCTACAGCAAATGAATACCCCGAGCCGACCGCATCTGCTACCAGCATAGAAGTATTAAAATTCTTTCCAAACCCGCCGTACTCCTCCGGAATGGAGACACCCAATAGACCTAACTCTCCGGCTTTGTCCATTAGGCTAGGCATCAGCCCTTCTTCTTGCGCATCAATACGGTCTAACTTATTCAAGACCTCTGTATCCAGAAAGTCCAAACAGGTCTGACGGATCATCTTGGCTTCTTCGTCAAATTCCTCTGGAATAAAAATATCAGTGTATGGTGTTTCTCTGATTACAAATTCGCCACCTTTGATTGTTATTTTTTCGCTCATTATTTCTATGGATTTGAGATATGAGACTGGAGACTTGAGATTTTCGCTCTCCCACTCATACTTATATATTTATTTGTATCTGTTCATAAACTGGAAACTGAAGATCATCTCTTATTAGCTATCTAATGTCTCCAATCTCAGTACTAAAATCTCCTTACATCATTTCGAATATCCCTGCAGCACCTTGACCAGTCCCCACACACATGGTGACCATACCGTATTTCTTATTGCGCCGCTTCAATTCATTCAGAATCTGGACGGTCAGCTTTGCACCGGTACAACCAAGAGGGTGTCCCAAGGAAATCGCACCGCCGTTGACATTGACCTTTTCTTCGTCCAACCCTAGCTCTCTGACAATCGCTAATGACTGGGAAGCAAAGGCTTCGTTCAATTCGATAAGGTCTATATCTTCCTTCTTTAGACCGGCTTGCTGAAGAGCTTTTGGGATGGCATAGATAGGTCCTATCCCCATGATACGTGGTGGTACACCTACTACAGCATAACTTACCAAGCGTGCGATAGGCTTAAGTCCTAGTTCGTTCATCTTTTGCTCGGACATGACTAAGACAAAGGCTGCTCCATCTGAGGTCTGGGAGGAGTTGCCTGCGGTCACACATCCGTCTGCCGCAAATACGGGCTTTAATTTGGTCAATGCTTCCAAAGAGGAATCTACTCGAGGTCCTTCATCGGTATCGACAACATAGTCTCGAGTGGCCATTTTGCCATCTTTAATATAATTTTCGGTCACTTTAATAGGTACAATACCATCCCGAAGGTGACCATTCTTGATCGCTTCAACAGCTCGCTGATGAGAGCGCAACGAAAATTTATCCTGGTCTTCGCGACTGACATTATACTCCTTAGCAACAGCTTCGGCTGTAAGCCCCATCCCCCAGTACCAATCTGGATTGGATTTGGCGACTTTGGGATTAGGCACAATCTTCCATCCACCGAAAGGCATGCCTGACATGACTTCTACTCCTCCCGCAATGATACAATCTGCCATTCCGGATTTGATCTTCGCTACTGCTGTGGCAATAGTCTCGAGTCCTGATGCGCAATAACGATTGACCGTCACGCCGGGAACTTTGTCGGTATCGAGTCCCATTAGGGAGATCAATCGTCCAACATTAAGTCCCTGCTCTGCTTCGGGCATGGCATTGCCGACGATAACATCGTCAATCTCCTCTTTATTCAACGCGGGTACAGAGGCGACCAAATGCTTGATGACATCTGCCGCCAGATCATCGGCACGCATAAATCGAAACCCACCTCTTGGGGCCTTGCCAACTGCGGTACGGTATCCTGCTACAATGTAAGCTTCCATATAGTTAAGATTTGAGATATGAGACAATAGACTTTAGATGTATTATCCCAGTATCTTATTCACATCATTTTTTAATTTGTTCCTGAGTCCAAAAATCATTTTCTGAATCTCTATTATTTGACGACATAATCTATCGGTCGTTTCTAAGTCTAATAGCTTCAACTTGCCTGCAATCACTACCTGAGTCTGCAACTCGTACGCAGAACCATTTGCTATTCCTAAGAAATGAATAAATTCATTTGTAGAGTTTCTGCCAGCTCCTTCAGCAATATTAGATGCTATCGAAACAACGGATCGTTTAATCTGAGAAGATAAACCGTATCTTTCATCTACAGGAAAGTTTAAAACAATTTCATAAACTATCGTAGATAGCTCTATTGCTTTATTCCAAACTTTCATATTTTGCAGATTGTGCATATCTCTAATCTCAGATCTAATGTCTCATGTCTATTAGTCTAATTTCGCAAAGCCTTGCCTTTTGTCAGCATGAATTGTATTCGTTCTAGAGTCTTGCGTTCGGCACAGAGTTCTAAAAATGCTTTGCGCTCGAGATCGAGTAAATATTGCTCTGAAACCTCAGTGGGTGCGGATAAATCACCACCGCACATCACCCAGCCCAGCTTTTCGGATATCTTCTTGTCATGGTCGGATATGTAATGGCCGGCATGCATAGAGCTAGCACCTACATATACAATACCCAAACCGGAATTACCGAGGACTTTGATATCTTGGCGTGGTGCTGGCTGCACATATCCTGCATCGGCAAGCTCTAATGCTTTGGCCTTCGCATCGGCTAATAGGCGAGCACGATTCATCGTAATGGCATACTTACCTTGCTGCAAATATCCTAACTCAAATGCCTCTACTGCGGAGGTCGATACTTTGGCCTGTCCAATGGTCAAGAATTTATCTTTTAATGTATTCTGAACAATCTGGTCATCCTTGTACTCATCCGAGGCACGTAGTGCAAACTCTTTGGAACCGCCTCCACCGGGGATCACACCCACACCAAATTCAACAAGCCCCATATAGGTCTCGGCGTGTAGCTGTACAAAGTCGGCATGCATCGAAAATTCGCAACCTCCGCCCAATGCTAATTGAAATGGAGCCGCAACAACTGGAATGGAGGAATACCGAATGCGCATAGACGTATTTTGAAATGCGCGAACGGCCATATTGAGTTCTTCGTAGTCTTGCTCAACGGCCATCATAAAGATCATCCCGATATTGGCTCCTGCTGAGAAATTCTTCCCGTCATTGGAGATCACCAGACCGCGATATTCTTTCTCTGCTAAGTCGATGGCTTTATTCAACCCTTGAATGACATCACCACCGATGGTATTCATCTTGGTATGGAATTCGCAATTGATAATACCATCTCCTAGATCGATGATAGATACTCCAGAATTTTTCCAGATGGTCTTGGCATCGCGGATATGATCGAGGACGATCAGCTCCTCTGTACCAGGAATAGGCTTGTATGATTTGGAAGCGATATCATAGAAATGGCGTACGCCATTCTCTACTTTATAGAAGGATTCGACTCCGGCATCTAGCATGTCATGTACCCATTTGGCAACTTCTCCACGCTGGCCCGGCAGGCGTTTTTCTTCAGATTTGATCTTTTCAATGGATTCGCGCACACCTAATGCATCCCACACTTCGAATGGACCAATCTCCCAACCAAACCCGGCACGCATAGCATCATCTATACGGAAAAAATCATCTGTTATCTCGGGTACCCGATTGGACACATATTCAAAAAGCGGATAGTGCATAGCTCTGAAGAGTTCAGCAGCTTTGTCCTTGCCTTGTTCGTAGACTTTCATCCGTTTACGGATATCTTCTACCTGCTTGGTCGCCTCTAAAGTTGTAGACTTGACCTTGGCCTGAGGGCCAAATTCAAGAGTCTTCAGATTGAGGGACAGGATCTCTGAACCACCTTTATCATCGCGTACTTTTTCGTAAAATCCTTTTTTAGTTTTTTCTCCCAACCATTTATTTTCGACCATCTTGGTAATAAAGGCTGGAAGCTGGAATACACCTTTGGCTTCATCCTCGGGAGCATTTTGGGCAAGACCATTCGCTACATTGACCAATGTATCCAACCCGACTACGTCTGCGGTACGGAAGGTCGCAGACTTGGGGTGCCCCATAGCTGGTCCGGTATATTTGTCCACTTCTTCTACGGTCAATCCCAAAGGCTCGACCAAATGGGTCAACGCCAACATGGAGTAAACTCCGATCCTATTGCCTATAAATGCAGGAGTATCCTTACATAAGACGACAGTCTTACCTAAAAACTTGTCTCCATAGTGACCCAAGAAATCCACGACTTCGGGCTTGGTATGTGGTGTAGGAATGATTTCGAGCAACTGAAGGTACCGAGGGGGATTGAAAAAGTGAGTACCACAGAAATGATCTTTGAAATCTTCACTCCGTCCCTCTGTCATCAGGTGGATAGGGATACCGGAAGTATTGGAAGTAATAAGTGTCCCAGGTTTACGAAACTGTTCGACTTGCTGGAAAACAGACTTTTTGATATCCAAGCGCTCGACCACGACTTCAATAACCCAATCGACATGAGCAATCTCTTTCATGTCGTCGTCAAAATTTCCAGTTTTGATCCGCTTCACAAATGATTTACTGTAAATCGGTGATGGGTTGGACTTGACGGCCGTCTCCAAAGATTGGTTGACGATGCGGTTACGAACGAATTTATTATCCAAGGTCAACCCTTTGGCTGACTCCGCAGGAAGCAGTTCTTTAGGCACAATGTCCAAAAGCAATACCTCTACCCCAATATTGGCAAAGTGGCAAGCAATCCTCGAGCCCATCACTCCTGAACCCAAGACTGCTACTTTTTTAATACTTCTGTTATTCATCCTTCTATATTTTTCGCTATAAAATAATTTACTCCTTGGCAGGTGAGCGAGCCATCTATAAGGCTGTGATACAAAATCACAACATTGGACTACAACTCTCCTTTGTATTCTTTTGCTAACTCATTGACCTTTGCCAATGTCTTAATTAACTGTGTACGCTCGCGTTCGGTCAGATTGGACTCCAAATACTGATTAAAATTACGAACGACGTCTTTCGCAATTTTCCGCTTCTCTTGCCCCAATTCTGTCAGGTATACTTTTACAGACCGCTTGTCTACATTACTTGCTTCCCGATAGATGAATCCCAACGTCTCTAGATTATTCAACACTCGAGATAGGCTAGTTGTTTTTACTCCGGTGAGGTTGGCAATTTGTGAAACGGGCGTACCCTCTCTATGGATATTGATCAAGATATAGCCCGCTGCTTGAGTAAAACCATACTGCGATGCAATCGTATTGTATTTGTTGGCAACGGTCTGCCAACCTGTTTTCATGAAGTAATCAATCGTATTATCCTGGCTCATAACTTATTTGCACACATTTTACTATGCAAGCATAACAAATCTAACAGATTTATTTGTACATTCCAAATGCTAATTGTTAATTTATTAATAATTTTTGTCCGATCTGAATAGTTTACAAATATCAGGCTTATCATCCTGTTGAAGGATAAGCATCTTCAGGTGAGTAACATGACCTAGATAACATACCGACTCTGAGCCGCGCTTATGAACCGTAGCCAAGCTGGGAGCAACGGATAATCATGTTAGAATCACATCGAGACATTGGTACATTTTTTTCTCGCTACACTGTAATGTTTTTATGTTATTGAAGACTAACAAATAAAACAAATTAGATAAAGCTTCTAAAAATAAGCATGGACATCGAAAAAGAATTTATTAGGCTGACAACTTCGAATCAAGCCATCATCCACCGCATATGCTGTATGTATGTGGACAACAAAGATGATCGGGAGGATTTATTTCAGGAAATCGTATTACAGGCCTGGAAATCTTTCAAGAGCTTTCGAGGCGACTCCCAATTTCAGACTTGGCTATACCGCGTCGGATTGAATACGGCAATCACATACGTGAAACGGGACCGCAGAAGTGTACTCGCCGAATTGCAGTTTAGCCAGGAAAGCTATTGCGAGATCGTCTATCATGAAGATGAAAAGATCCTCGCCATGTATCAAGCGATCAACAAACTATCAAAAATCGAAAAGGCATTGGTTGCACTCTATCTCGAAGACTATAGCTATAGTGATATTGCGGAGACAATGGGTATGACTCCTAACCACGTAGCGGTAAAAATATCGCGAATCAAAGTAAAATTGAAGGAACTCAGTAAAAAACAGCACTCATCATGGAACTAGACGATCTTAAATACAGCAGCAGACAGGACAATCTGGACATCTCAACTGAAACCGCATTCTTATCGGAAAATGCTATGAAAACGATAGCAGCACAGCAATCTACAGGCCTATTTGATAAAATAGATAGAAATCTTAAAAAGAATATAAAATTCCGCTCCTTGTCTATTTTGGTAGCCATTGGCATTATCGTATATTATTATGACAGCAGATTTTGGGCCTATTATTTCATCGTAGGTGCACTTGTAGAAACCGGAATGTCATATATTGCCTATAAGCTGCGAAGAGATATTCACCAAAACTACGAGGCAGATCTACCCCTTCATGGTCGCTTTAAGCAGATTCAAAGCCAAATTCAGGCTTACTTAAAGTTCAGCGAAATAGCACGAATAACTACTTATTTATTACTCGTAATCGCATTATCGTTAAGAAATCTGGAATCCTTTAGTGTGACTTCTATCTTTGATACGAATATCCTTTTCAGGTTTCTCAGCTACGGGATCGTGTTATACTTCATACACAATTACTACTTCAAAAAATTCGCTAAACCTCATCGAGATATGCTCGTGGACCTGCATTATTATCTTGTTGAATTAGAAGAAACATCCCAGGAGGATAAGAAGGATCGTCAATAGGATAAAGTCCCAAGAAAGCAGAGGCACCAAAATGTGGAAAACTTTTAACAATTAAAAATCAGCCATTTATACAGATTCAGACCTCTCTTATTCACACCGGCATTAGATAAATCAAAAATAATTCGGTTAACTTTGTCCTAGATTTTAAAACACATACCGTATGGCATTAGTAAACATACCTCGATTGGACTTATTGAACTATACCAATGGTTCGGCAGAAGAACGCGCCCAATTCATTCAAGATATCGGAAAAGCTTTCAATGAAACTGGATTTGTCACGATTGCAAATCATGGTCTATCCAAAGAATTGATTGATGAGCTTTATGAAGTTGTGCCTGCTTTTTTCGCGCTACCGGCAGAAACTAAATTAAAATATGAATTTCCGGAGTTGGCGGGACAGCGTGGGTACACTTCCAAAGGACGTGAGAAAGCAAAGGATGCCAAAACGCCTGATTTAAAAGAATTCTGGCAACGTGGTCAAACAATCGTTGGAGAAGAATACTCGAAAGCGGACTTCCCGGATAATCCAATAGTAACGGAATTGCCCCGATTTAACGAAATCACCGCTGAAGTATATAAAAAGCTAGAAGATACAGGCCGTGAATTGTTAAAAGCAATCGCCACATATCTAGACCTAGACGCTGATTATTTCGAACAATATGTCATCAATGGCAACTCGATCTTGCGGGCGATCCACTACTTCCCTATCTTAAATCCGGACGAACTGTCTCCAGATGCAGTGCGTGCAGGGGCACACGAGGACATCAACTTGATTACATTATTGATAGGCGCTAGTGCTGATGGTCTAGAGGTCATGACAAAAGACGGCGAATGGTTCCCCATAAAGGCTAAAGGAGAAGATATCGTCATCAACGTGGGGGATATGTTGCAACGGTTAACAAACAACAAACTAAAGTCGACCACTCACCGTGTGGTCAACCCTCCTCGCGAGAAAATGGGTACATCGAGATTCTCGATCCCCTTCTTCTTACATCCAAAGTCTTCCATGAATCTAGCCGCTCTGAGCTCCTGCATCAGTGAGCAGTATCCGAAAGCTTACCCTGACTACACCGCCGGACAGTACCTGGACGAAAGGTTAAGAGAAATCGGACTGAAGATGTAAGGGTGAACAGTACAAAATAAAAAAAGTCTGTTAGAAAAAACTAACAGACTTTTTTTGTGTCTCAAAATGGCTTTTTTGTTTCTTCCCCCAAGGAAGCGGATCGAAAAACTACCGTCTTAAAAGCTATACCCAAATCCGATATTCAAATAGATATTGTGCATACTGAAATCGATCGATGTGAAGTCTTTTTCGAAAATATTATTGAAGCCATAAGTGACATCAGACAATAATTTGAAATGTCTATTCATCTTCCATTCAGCACCAAGCTGTGTGCCCCATTGAAATTTGCTTATATTTTCCGAAAAATCGTAGCTTGCCTGGCTGCCTTCTTCAAATGATATTTTTGCCCCTGTTGGCGTATTTTGTCTTAAATAACCACCCGAGACATATCCATCAAATGTGTTGTCCACAAGTGTCGAAAAATAAAGTCCGCCATATAGATTCCAGTTATTTGACAATTTATAAACTGCTAAAACTGGTAACGTCAGATACGTGTTACTGACATTTGTCTGTACGGCCCCGGTATAGTAACCCCTTACTTTAGCGTTATCTTTTACTACTTCGGTTAAGTAATTTTTGACGTTAGCTCTGGTTTTCATCCCCTTCTCTTCAAAGCGAACCCCTACACGCACTCCCCATTTACTGTTATCTTGGATCCATTTGGTCGCATTCGCTTCCAAACCAAATTTAAAACCAGGATTAAAGCTTTCTATTTTACGAATCGCTCTCGGAAATCCCAGCGGGCTGCTCCCCCCAATACTGAAGTGTGCTTGTACAGAGTAATCTATATTGGTATTAAAAAAGTTTGGATTTTGTTCAGGTGTCCCCTCCTGGGCATGCGCAGAACCCGTTATCATCAGGCAAATAGCTACTATATATAATATTCTGTTCATGAGAATAGTTTTTTTGTTCATGTTATTTATTATTTTGTTTGATCCGTCACAAGTTCAACTTCATCAATATATAAGGTACTACCAACAGCACCATTGAATATATCACCTTCTTTACTTGAACTAAATACAATAGTATACATGTATTCTTTGTTCGGATCGAAGGATTTACCTTTCACGAAAGAAAAAGGAACTTCAAATGCCGTCCATTCATTTGTCTCGATCTGCTGCTTGGCGTCAATTCGTGCGATACTTACAATTCTACGGTCCTCAAAACCATGACTACCTGTCAAGAAATTATCCTCCAGATCTGCCGATTTTTCAAACAAAATCGCATATCCATCCCAGGTATCTTTGGTGAGCTTGGAGGGCTTGGTATTCGCCACAAATTTTTCGCCGGCTTTGTATTTAAAAAAGCCTTTCAAAGCCAATGGCGCCTTGTCATCCATATAAGGAAGTCCAAAATGGGTCGAATTGATGGTCGGGAAAGTTAATACAAACTCTCCTACAAACAAGTTTCCTGCAGCCAAAGGAGAACTAACTATAACTCCTAGTGGACCCGTATCCTTAGTCATCAACTTTACACCTTTGCCAATATGTCCATCTAATATTTGAGCGGTAGGATAGAAGCTTGGCACTAGCTCTTCGCCTTCTTCTAAAAGAGTTTCGGCCAAAATATTATACCCCTCGTTTGCTGTTGCCCACATGCTTTTCTTTTGTCCCAGCTTCGTCAATTCGAAGAATTGATGATAGTGTCCTATTGGGTTTTGAGTATTCACGACTTCTGCATTCTCAAAGGCCGAATAGAAATCAGCCACATCATCAATGACGAATGACACGGTATAGGTCTTGGACCAAGCACCATCTTGTGACGTGACGGTATATTTCTGAGGTTCGAAGAAATTACGCTCTGTACCGCTCTCCGGTGAGATCGTGGCACCTGGAGTCAGCACAAATTCAGGTGACTGTAGATAGCTACCAGAGAATCGTTTTAACCTAAAGGTAATAGTCTCATTTCCAATGGATGGCTTTGTTTGAAGAACTAAATTCTCATGTTGAATAATAGCCTGCTCAATATCGGCCTCTGTGTTGAGTGCTTCTTCTTTTATACAGCTACTCAGCAGTAGTGTCACTAATAGGGATAATAGTATTGTAAATCTTTGTTTCATAGATATTGTTATTTAACGGCCGTATGAGCTACCCGAACTGCTTTACATTCATTTTTTTATGTAGCTCGCGCTACACAGATATTTCATAGACCAATGATGTTTAAAACCTAGTAGAGGGGCGCAGCGCGAAGTAATGGTACACCTAAATCCCTATTAAGAAAGCTCGCAAAGATAATACAAGTCCTGTTATATATGCCCTCTTTTGTCCCAGAAGTTCGTCTTTGCACAAAAAATTTACAGAAGGGGGAGATAAGCCGGGGGAAATATAGGCTACTTACTACAGAAGCGTCTCCTGGATACGCTTGGGAAGCGCTTGTACAATAATGGTATAACTATGGTCTATCAGCTCGAAAAGTCGTTCATCAGACAACTCCCGATTGGCATATACAGTATTCCAATGCTTTTTATTCATGTGATAGCCCGGTGTGACCGTCTGCCCGTACTGCTCCCTGAGCTGGACCGCGTAATCCGGATCACACTTAACGTTAAAGGATAGCTGTCCTACCTGATTGAGTCCAATCAATAGGAACACTTTACCCGCAACCTTAAATACCAATGTGTCGGGACCGAAAGGTAGTTCTTCGGTCACAGCTATTTTAGCAATACAATAGTCACGAAGTTGCTCAATATTCATCGTTCATCAATTATTTATTCTTCTGCTAGTAGTTCCGCAGCAGATATAAGTTCACTAAGCGTATCTAAGGCACAATTATAGACTCTTCTATCAAATGCCCTCAAGGTTGTATAAAATTAGGTAATCTGTCCCAAAATTCCAGCTACTTTTTCATCTCATTATCTTTTATTTCTTGAAGAAAGCTGGAGTAAATAATATTTACGTGGTGTGCCAACATTATTTATAGCGCAGTTGTGCAACGAAAGGGCTCGCGCAGCTATCTATAAAATTAACAAGTTTTGAAATCCTTTTCACAAATCTGTCGCGCTATAACCCGATATCTTTACATAAACATTAATAACATCATATATGACGAATCTAAAAAAAGCAGGAGCATTCCTTCTGACAATCCTACTAGGACTGACTACATTCAGTTGCAGCGATGAAGATACTGCAACTACACTAGAAATGACTCCTCAGCAAACACTGGAAAGTACACCATGGGAAACAACAAATGCCAAAAATAACAACGGTGAATCCATAGCCCTGGACAATGTCAATGTATCAAATTTCGTTGGCTACGCATACTTCAAGTCAAATGGCAAATTTACCATGTACAATCTGGATAATAGCCCTAAAATGCAAGGCGATTGGTCTATTTCAGCGGATGGAAAGCAAAGAACTATAATAGCAAAGAATCCAGAGACCGGAGCCACCATGTTTACACGGGTAGTTGACATCACTGTATTGACGAGCAAAGAGTTTACTTATAGAATATACCCGAATGCAGATGACCGTCAAGTTTATTTTGACATCATTCACACGCCGACAAAACACCCGGAACCAAAACAATAAGACAGCAACTGAAAAACGACCAGCTTAAAGTTCAATAGCTGGTCAACTTAATTCCATAAAATAATCAGAATTATTCGTATTTTTCCATTCATGGGAGCTAACGAGACCTTTCCGATACTCGAATTAAGAGAGTTTCAATTCAATCTGGAATCGGACTATAGCCTCCTTTATCATCGCCATCAAGGCAAGAATATCATTGAGAAGCCTCACAAACACGACTTCTTCCTCCTATTTCTGATTGAAAAGGGCAGCGGCACACACACAATTGACTTTGTAGAACACAGGGTATCCGACCATCAACTTCATATCTTATTCCCGGATCAAATACATAAATGGGAGCTGGGAGAGCAAACCTCTGGTTTTCAGTTGATGGTGAGCAAACGTGTATTCGAAACATTCTCGACCAATTTGCGCTTTTCATTCATGTTCTCCCAAAGCCATTCTGTAATCGATCTATCGGAAGACATCTTCAACGTGCTGCTATATGAATTTGAGCGGCTTAAGCATGAACTGGATCTTCATCCGGTACATTGGGATATTGTATACAGCAGAAGCAAGTTGATTGCGCAATTGGTAACGCGAGAGGCTGAAGACAGATTTGAAGACATCGTACTCTACCGTACGCACCCCATATTGCTTAAATACCGAGCGCTAATCGACAGCCACTATAAAGAAGAGAAAACAGTCACGTTCTATGCCAACGAGCTTCACATCTCGGCCAACTACCTGAATATCCTGTGCAAGACGCACCTACGTGTGTCGGCGCTATACCTGATCCAAAATCGTGTAATCCTGGAAGCTAAACGACTGGTGCACGCATCACAAAAGTCGGTAAAGGAGATATCCTATGAACTAGGATTCAATGATCTGGCTTACTTTTCCAATTTTTTTAAAAGCCAAACGGGATTATCACCCCGTCAATTCAGAGAACAGTTATAATATTCACAAGTTCCGGCATGAATATCACATTTTGAATGGGCGCTATATCGCTAACTTTGCTTGTGAAGTCATGAGTCTTCATTATTTGTAACCTTTTATATTATAAGCTTATGCACCACCTTGTTTTATTTTTTTCACTATTTGTACTAAACTCTTGCCATACCGATACGGATATGAATACCTATACACCATCACAAAGCGACTTACTGGAAGCTGTACAGAAGAATCAATTGGCCTTAGTAGAAGAGGCATTAAAAAAAGGAGCAAACGTCAATACGACCGATAAAAATGGGAAATCCCTGCTGCTGATTGCGACACAGGACAATGCTGTGGAGATGGCGAAACTGTTGATATCTTATAAAGCTAATGTCAATCAACAGGACCAAAGACTGGATAGCCCATTTCTATATGCTGGGGCAGCAGGGCATACCGCGCTCGTGCAACTATATCTATCAAATGGAGCGCGATTCGATGTATTCAACCGGTACAATGGGACAGCACTCATTCCTGCCTGTGAGCGGGGGCATCTTGAAGTCGTTAAAATCTTGGCAAATACAAAGGGATTCCCGATTGATCATGTCAACAGACTGGGCTGGACTGCACTGATGGAGGCTGTCATCTTAGGTAACGGGAGTCAAAAGTTTGTTAATGTGGTACAGACTCTAGTCGATGCGGGATGCAACATCCATATCGCGGATCATGACAAGATAACACCTTTGCAACACGCAAAATCAAAGGGCTACGCTTCCATCGTCCAAATATTAGAAAAGGCATCTCAGTAATAAGAAAGGCTCCGAAATAATTTTCGGAGCCTTTCTTATTACCTATTTAAGCAGGGCTATCAGTTCTTTTTGAATCTCCTGTCCCTTGTCTTGATTGTACCATTTCTGGATTTCCTCTTTTATTTCAGCAAAAGGTGCATTCTGCACTTTAAGGGTTTCAAATACTCGTGTACAGCCTTGAGGTCTCGGTCCCCATACAGCAATATCTGAACCCTGCGGATCCCGAATCACCAATTTGGGAATCGACTTACCCCCATTTGTCAGGTACTGATCAATTAGAAGAGGGGGCTGATCGCGAAGCTGAATCTCGAGCTGTATATGAGGATTGGCCTTTACCATTTCGTAGATCATAGGCACAGAATGCGCTGCATCCCCACACCAAGGCTCAGTGATCAAGATCCATTTCTGATCAATAGTAATGGTAGAAAAGAAATCCTTGGTTTCAGTGGATGGTTCGAACTTCTTGAGCCATCTACTCATCCGGCTCCAGTTCATCTTGGTATATTGATAATACTCCTCATCCTCATACCCCTGATGGGCAGTAGGATTGGCTAGGACGTCTTCAAAATGTGCTAGGTATGCTTCAAATGTCATAATGAAATCGATGTTTAAACTTTTGAGAGGACAAAGGTGACAAAATAAATAAACCAAAGCAATATAGACAGTGTATTAAAACAATGTTATGACAGTTTGTCATTCAAATGATAGTCATATGGATGTTTTACGGCATTTTTTTCATTTTCGGCCAATTGGCATAAGGGTTGATAATAGTATTGCAAACAATTAAAAAATTAATAAAATACAAGATATGTCTAAAATTATAGGAATTGACTTAGGTACTACGAACTCATGCGTTGCTGTAATGGAAGGTAACGAGCCAGTAGTTATTGCAAACAACGAAGGTAAACGTACTACTCCTTCTATTGTTGCATTTGTCGATGGGGGTGAGCGCAAGGTAGGTGATCCTGCAAAACGTCAAGCGATTACAAATCCAACAAAAACCGTTTATTCCATCAAACGTTTCATGGGAACGTCATACGATGAGTCTGTCAATGAGCTTTCTCATGTACCTTACAAAGTTGTAAAAGGCGACAACAATACGCCTCGCGTAGAGATTGACGACCGTAAATATACTCCTCAGGAGATATCAGCAATGATTCTTCAGAAAATGAAAAAAACTGCTGAAGACTTCTTAGGTCAAGAAGTGACTGAAGCTGTCATCACAGTGCCTGCATACTTTAATGATGCACAGCGTCAAGCGACAAAAGAGGCTGGTGAAATTGCAGGTCTTAATGTGAAGCGTATCATCAATGAGCCTACGGCAGCAGCATTGGCTTATGGATTAGATAAAGCACACAAAGACATGAAAATTGTCGTGTTTGACTGTGGTGGTGGTACACATGACGTCTCCGTTCTAGAATTGGGAGATGGTGTATTTGAAGTAAAATCTACAGATGGTGATACACACTTAGGTGGTGACGACTTTGATAATGTCATCATCAACTGGTTGAATGATGAGTTCAAAAATGAAAACAATGGCTTTGATCTTAAAAAAGATCCTATGGCCTTGCAACGTTTGAAAGAAGCTGCTGAGAAAGCTAAAATTGAATTGTCAAGCGCAACTTCTACAGAAGTAAACTTGCCTTATATCACTGCTGATGCAACAGGACCTAAACACTTGGTTCGTACATTGTCACGTGCTAAATTCGAGTCATTGGCCTCAGATCTGATCCAACGTACGATCAAACCTTGTGAGTCCGCATTGAAAAATGCAGGATACAGCAAGTCAGATATTGATGAGATTATCTTAGTAGGTGGTTCGACTCGTATCCCTGCAATCGTAGATGCTGTTAAGAACTTCTTTGGAAAAGAGCCTTCAAAAGGTGTCAACCCGGATGAGGTAGTTGCTCTAGGTGCTGCGATCCAAGGTGGTGTATTGACTGGTGAAGTAAAAGATGTATTGTTATTAGACGTTACTCCTCTTTCATTAGGTATCGAGACAATGGGTGGTGTAATGACAAAATTGATTGAAGCAAACACGACTATTCCTACTAAAAAATCGGAAACATTCTCAACTGCTTCAGACAATCAACCTTCAGTAGAAATCCACATCTTACAAGGTGAACGTCCAATGGCGGCTCAAAACCGGACAATCGGTCGCTTCCACTTGAATGATATCCCTTCGGCTCCTCGTGGTGTCCCTCAAATCGAAGTAACTTTTGATATTGATGCCAATGGTATCATCAAAGTATCTGCGAAAGACAAAGCTACAGGTAAAGAGCAAAACATCCGCATCGAGGCTTCTTCTGGTCTTTCAGACGAAGAAATCCAAAAGATGAAACAAGAAGCAGAAGCAAATGCAGAAGCGGATCAAAAAATGAAAGAAGAAGCTGATAAAATCAACGGTGCTGACGCATTGATCTTCTCTACTGAGAAGCAATTGAAAGAGTATGGTGATAAGATTTCAGCAGATAAGAAGGCAACTATCGAAGCAGGATTGGAAAAATTAAAAACTGCTTATGCTGCAAAAAGTTTTGCGGACATTGATGCCGCTTCAGCTGAACTTCAGGCTGCTTGGAATGCTGCATCAGAAGAAATGTATGCTGCTTCCAATAACGGTGCTCAGCCTCAAGGTGATGCTGGACAAGCGCAAAACGGAGCAAACAAAGGTGGTGCTGACGATGTAACTGACGTCGATTACGAGGAAGTTAAATAAGCATCTTACCCTTATATAAACAAAAGAACCCGAAGATAATCTTCGGGTTCTTTTGTTTATTACAAGTCGTGAGGATAGGCCATCTATATGACCCACCGAAAATACAGAGCTACTGCTGAGGAATCCGCATCGGTATAGCTGATCTCTCCAGCCAAGCTGAGATTATGATCTACATACTCTAGCTTCACCGCAGATCTGACTCCATCGACCAAATCTTTCAGCTTCCCTTCACAACATGCTTGGTCAATAGGCAATACAGCCCACAGCACCAAGACAGTACCTACTCCCCATCGAAATCCTTTCCATACGAATCTACTTAATTTCATAACACATAGATTTAAAGGCCTATACTACACAAAGTTAATCGTTTGATTGTATCCTTGCATAGATAGATCATTAAAATATTTGTTACAAATCACAGACCATATTCCCCTACGATTTTTGAAAAATTATTTTTGCAAAAGAAATATTTTAAATACCTTTAATTCGATTCTATCCAATAAACAACTAAATAAATGAAATTTATTCTTTCGCTATGTCTTTGTATGACAAGTTTGCTTCAGCTTGTTGCCCAAGAAAAAAACGTTTATCCAGCTAAAATTTTTAATGAACTAGATAGTATTTTTGAAAGAATAAGGGTAGATCAAAAAGCAGCGGGGTTTGCAGTCGCTATTGTCAAGGGCGATCAAGTGCTTTATGAAAAAGGATTTGGTTATCGTGACATCGATCAAAAAGCTCCAGTAACAGCCAACACCTTATTTGCCATCGGATCATCAACGAAGGCTTTCACTGCAGCGCTGATGGGCAGTTTGGAAGAGGAGGGCAAATTATCGCTGGATGATCCTGCAGTCAAACATCTCCCCTCCCTCTCATTTATGGATGACCGCACTAAGGATGTCACCATTAAAGATTTGATTGCACACCGTACAGGGGTCGCCCGACATGACTTTTCATGGTATGTGTTCAATACTGATAATCGAGATAGCCTGATTGCTCGGATTCCTTATATGAAACCTACAGTGCCATTACGTACTAAATTTCAGTACAATAATTTTATGTACTTGGCACAGGGACGGATAGCCGAGAAAATCACGGGTAAGACCTGGGAAGACAATATCAAGGAGCGATTCTTTGTTCCCTTAGAAATGAGCAGAAGTAATTTTGACATGACATCGTTGTTTGGGAAGGAAGATGTATCATACGGATATGACAACAACGGTACAGGAGAAATAACAAAAGCATCTTATTTTAGAATACGTGGAATGGGACCGGCAGGCAGTATCAATAGCTCCGTACACGAAATGTCCCATTGGTTGATAAGCTGGTTGTCACAAGGCATGTATAATGGCAAAAAAATCTTAGACACCGATTTTATGACGCATGCCATTCAATCACAAATCCTCATGAGTGGAGAAATTCCGAATGGTAAAGAGCCCGAAATCAGCTTTGCTAATTATGGGTTGGGCTGGATGCTCAGCTCCTACAAAGGAAAATATATGGCTTACCACGGTGGCAATATCGATGGGTATACAGCCGAAATCAGCTTTGTGCCTTACGAAGATATCGGGATAGTGGTCCTCGCAAATCAAAATGTTTCTAAAATACCTGTTATCGCCCGAAGCTATATCCTAGACAAGCTTTTACAATTGCCCCCGAGCGATTGGAATGTACCTAAAGTAACGTGGTCACCTAAAGAGGAGACAAGTACTGTTTCAAAAATCTTAGGTACTAAACCCAGCCATCATTTGGAAGATTATGTCGGCGAATATGAAAACCCTGCAAACGGAAAGGTGACCATCACCTTGCATGGAGGCAAACTCAGAACCTCCATGATCGAAGGAAAGGTAGGCTTAAAGCATTATCACTATGACACCTTCGTAGCCTACGACTTAACGGAGTCTGATACAAGCGACAATGGATTAAAACTTAATTTCCGCACCGGGATAGACGGAAAAATAGAATCTTTTGTGAGCCCCTTTGAAAATGAAGGCATTACACCTGAGTTCCGCAAGATTATCAAAGTCATAAAACCAGATAAGGAGTTATTGAATAGTTACGCTGGTGTGTATGATATTGGTGAGATGCCCATCACGATTACCGTTCAGGAGGGTATCCTCTATATGGATGTCCCCGGACAGACCAATTATGAAACGATTGCGACTGAAGGGAATGTTTTCAAATTAAAGACTCTTACTAGGTTTTCAATAAAATTCGAATTAAATGATCAAGGCAAAGTCATAGCATTACATTCGATCCAACCTAATGGCACATTTAGAGCTATCCGTAGGCAATAAACACGGAAAGGCAATTCAATAATAAGCCAGCTTTGTTCTAATCAATCAACAGGAATCTTTGTTTTATAATGGCTTAAGATTCCCTTGTCTAACGTCGCCCATATACCGGCAGGCATATTTGCTCGCTTAAGGGCGTTATTGGTCCAGGTATTGCAGGAATAGAACATGTTATATGCACCCTTAGCCTCATAAAATGCGTCTGCATCAGTATACTGAGCATCGGTATCAATATAAATTGCATTGCCTAAGCTATCTCTATCCAAAGACTCTTCAACATACTGGACCAACGCCTGATACTGCAGGGTATCAATCATCCATTTGTAGCAGAGAGCATCCTCCTGCACTCGCTTATAGTAGCTAACATGCAGGGCTGTCTCCCCAAGGCCCGTGGCTGCAACGATCGCTGTAGAGGCTTTCAGATCTTTCCACTCGGGGGTATTCAGATAAAACCCCTTGTCTCCCCATCCAATTCCTACAAATGTAAAGGCAGTGTCCTGACTGATTGTATTATGAAAAGGAAATAGTGCCGACCAATCTTTACTTTCATTTTTGACCGGGAGTACGATATCGGTATGCACTCCATTAGACATAATATACACGGTTATCGACTTAGGAAGATTACTGGGCTCCGCCTTTGCAGATATACGAGAAAGTATCCGCTCAGCAAGCCAATACAGCAATGCGACTGCGATTATAGCCATTAATATCAATAATAGGATCTTTAGCATCTTCTTTATCATATCTCTAAACTTAGATAAAATGTCTTGTATTCACAAGGCAATCCGACAGCTCATGAGCTCTACATGCAAACTACAAAAAGGTAGTTCGAAGGTACCTACCTTCCTCTATCTGCCATAGACTTAAAGGTAATGTGCGCCGGCTAGCGGATGATATAACAAGATTCTATTAGAAACACAGCTCAATCATCTATACCTAGGATATCGTCGTGTATAATAAGCATACCGGTAAAAAAAATCCCGTAAGTTAGCACTTACGGGATTTTCAATTTTTTATTTTATCGCCCAGTTAAAATAACTTTTCAGGATAAACGCCTTCGGTGACCAATCCGGAAATCGATGCTTGAACAATAGGTTTATCTTCTTTATAAGTAACACCAAACCATTTGGAAGATGTCGGTATAACTTTAAAATCGGCCATTTTATTCTTAACCATATGATCCGGTACAGAAGGAATAAAGAACTCCGACTTTGGATTATCTGCATTAGCTTCCACAAATGGCGCAAACATATCCAGTGCTACGTCAAAAATACGGGGTGTAAATCCCCAGAAATTCATCGATACACGTGTTTCGGGATTCAATTCAGTCTCCACGCCACCTTCTTCGTATACGATTGTCTTTCCTTTTTCAGATTCTTTATAATAGATATTTGTTCGTTCGGTTACCGACGCCATGTTACCCTCTTCAGTGACATCGCACACCCCCCTGGATACATATCCATAATCAGACATCGTATTACCAACTTTAAATCCCATCAATGCCATATGTGAATCGGATACTTCCGAAGTCAAAAATTTGGCCATCTGCTGAAAAGCGTCTGTTCCATAGAAATCATCTGCATTGATGACACAGAACGGCTCATTAACCTTGTCCCGAGCGCTCAATACGGCATGAGCTGTTCCCCATGGTTTGATACGTTCAATCTCTCTGTCTATTCCAAATTTCTTTAAATCAAAATCTTGAAATGCGTAATCCACTTCAATTTTTCCGGCTAATTTAGCATCAAACACTTCACGCATCCTGTCTAGGAATTCTTCGCGGATAATAAATACCACTTTCCCAAATCCGGCCTTGATCGCGTCATAGATTGAATAATCGATAATTGTCTCACCATGTGGACCAAAACCATCAATTTGTTTCAAAGAACCGTAGCGACTAGCCATTCCTGCAGCTAAAATCAATAAAGTTGGTTTACTCATATTTTAATATAATAGTTTACGTGTTGATAATAACAGTGTTACTTAAAGTTGCAAAGATACAATTTCTATTTTCTTTTCTTCAGAAATGCTGTCAAAAGTCCACTTGCTAATTTGCCCAGGAACTTTACACCTTCCCGTGCGAGCGTAGTCGTTGCGGTCTTCTGTGCGGCCTCCAAGGGTGTCTGCCTTCTAGCGGTACTTCTGGAAGTCGCAGCTTGAGCTTTTTCGACTTCTTTCTGGGCTTTGACCTTCTCCCCTTCGGCACGATGTACGGCTGTCTTTTCTTCAATAATCTCTTCCGCACTTCGGTTATTCACCGTTTCCTTATACTTCTGCAATAGGGGTGAATTATTAATAATGTCATTATATAGCTGCGGATCGGCCGCGCCCATGACCGCGCGAGGTCCAATCATATGTGTCGCGACGACCTCTGTCGGTATTCCCTTATCGTTGAGCACAGTGATAATCGCCTGACCTGTACCTAATGAGGTCAGCATCTTATCGATCTCATAAAATTCGGAATGCGGATACGTTTTTACCGTCTTCCGTAAGGCTTCAGCGTCATTCGGCGTAAATGCCCGCAAAGCATGTTGTACACGATTGCCCAACTGTCCCAATACTGTCTCGGGAACATCTGTAGCGGCTTGAGTACAGAAAAAAACGCCCACTCCTTTGGACCGAATAAGTCGAATAATCTGCTCCACCTGTGATAGAAATGTCTTGGATGCTCCATTGAACAGTAGATGGGCCTCATCGAAGAAGAAAACCAATTTTGGTTTGTCAAGATCCCCGACCTCTGGAAGGCTTTTGAACAATTGCGCCAACAGGCTCAATAAGAATGTGGAGAACAGTAAAGGTTGATCTTGAACATCAGAGATGTTTAAGAGACTGATGACGCCTTTGCCATCCATTTTTTGAAAGAGGTCTTGTATATCAAACTCCCGCTCCCCAAATATATGTGCCAGGCCCTGCTGCTCTATAGCGACGATCTTTCTAAGGATAGTACCTGAAGTAGCCGAGCTGATGCGACCGTAGTCATCACTGATCTCAGCAGCTCCCTGCCCATCAGAAAGATAAGAAAGGAGTTTTTTCAAATCGGTCAGATCGACTAAAGGCATCTGCTGATCTCCAGCATATTTAAAGATGGCAGACAGTACGCCTGCCTGAGTTTCATTCAGATCGAGGATCCGAGATAATAGAATAGGACCAAAATCGTCAACTGTAATCCGCATCGGGATTCCCTTATTGCCGCTCAGTGAATACAATTCCACTGGGAAACTCTGTGGCTGAAAGGGATAATCGATCAACTGTCCCCGCTCTTCCAAGGCTGGATTAGACCTTCCCTCCTGCGCAAATCCAGATAGGTCGCCTTTGACATCTAACATGAATACAGGTACCTGCTCATTGGATAGCTGCTCGGCAATCAATTGCAGCGTCCGGGTTTTACCTGTACCTGTAGCGCCAGCAATGAGACCATGCCTGTTCATCATCTTTAAGGCCAGATTGACCTTGGCTGCTGCTACGATCTCACCGTCAAAAATACCGGCTCCCAGGAAAATGGAAGCTCCCTTCGGACTATATGATTGGGTAACTTTTTCAATAAATTGTTCCTTTGTCGCCATACCTGTTAATTCTTTGGATTGAGAGCTTATTTAAAATCTATCTAATAATTTGCTTATACTTCTTTTTTTGACGCAACCTCCGTACTATCGTCAATAGAGACAGAGGGGGACTATCTTTTCACAAACAAGTCCGGTTTGGGTCAAAATAGATGATAAGCATTTTTTATAATATAAGCCTAAATAGGCCTAATTATCATGTGAATATAACACAAGTTGTCTATTATATCAAAGATCGTGCAAAAAGCATCGGATAGAATTTTGTACTTAAAAAACAGTCTTTCGCAAAATTAATGTAATAAAATTGTCTTATTTTAGTTTTTAATTTTGATATTTCCAATTTTGCATTATTTTTGTAGCGTTGAAAGGAAATATTTAACGAAAAATGTTTAGCATAAATCACAGAAAAATATCCGCATTCATTTGCTTTTTCATCTTCTTCACGAAGATGGTGATTTCTGCTACACCTATTTTCTCGACGGATGTGGACAAGAATCATATCCTCCAGGTGGTCCTCCAACTGGAAATCGAAAACAATGCTAAGGGTAAGGCGCAGGGAGAAGATCTACAAGACTCCGGCACCAAATATTTCGGAAATTCTACGGAGATCAATCTTTTTACTTGTCCCGAGATCAGCTGTGATACGTACCCTTTCTTTTACTGGAATGAACGAGATATTCGCTCCTTTCATCCCTCAGTACCTACCCCGCCTCCTAACTGTACTTCTGCTATCGCATAAATCGGATTGAGCACCATCTTTGGATCCGCTCAACATGTTATCATTAGTTTTTTACAGTAAATAAAATTTTTATGTTTGGTACACGTATGTCTGCTTTTCTAAAATTATCGAAAAGAGACTTAAAATATGATTTCCCCGCAAGTATTGTCGTATTTTTAGTGGCTCTGCCATTATGTCTTGGCATTGCCATGGCTTCTGGAGCACCTCTTTTTGCAGGCATCTTGACGGGAGTAATTGGCGGGGTGATCGTCGCTTCTATTAGTAAATCACCACTCAGCGTTAGCGGACCTGCAGCAGGTTTGACGGTCATCGTCCTAGGTGCTATTCAGCAATTAGGTGCATATGAGACCTTTCTACTTGCAGTGGTAATCGCAGGGGTCGTACAGCTTATCCTGGGAATCTTAAAAGCCGGAATGATTGGAAATTACTTTCCTTCATCGGTGATCATCGGTATGCTTGCGGCGATCGGTATTACGATCATTCTAAAGCAAATACCATTAGCCCTTGGACTGACCGAAAGCCATGCATTCGAAATGGATAATGGTGGTGGTGTAGCTGCATTTGCAGATACGATCATCTCGTCAATTGGCTACGGAGCATTGATCATCTGCACAGTGTCGCTATTGATCCTCATTTTTTGGCCAAAGATCCCAAAGTTGAATAAGCTTCCGGCGCCTCTATTGGTTGTAGGTGTAGGTCTGGGGCTAGCCATGGCATTTCAAGGGACGGGACTCGAGCTCAGCGCAGCACAATTGGTCACAGTACCTATCGTCGGTTCGTTCAGTGAATTCACAGGCCTCTTTACACTTCCCGATTTTTCACAGATCCTCAATAAGGATGTGTGGGTTGTCGCACTGACGATCGCCATCATCGCTAGTCTAGAAACCTTACTAAGTATTGAGGCTGTCGATAAGATCGACCCATTCAAACGTAATACTCCGACAAACAGGGAATTGATTGCACAGGGTGTGGGTAATATCACTAGTGGTATGCTGGGTGGTCTCCCGATGACATCTGTCATCGTCCGCTCCTCCGCCAATGTCAACGCTGGAGGACGTACCCGCCAATCAGCAATCTTACATGGTATATGGTTATTCCTAGCCTTATTAGCTATACCTACCGTGCTTAACCTTATTCCGCTATCATGTCTGGCAGCAATCCTATTACATACAGGTTACAAATTGGCAAAACCGGCACTTTTCAAAGAAATGTATGTCAAGGGCTGGGATCAGTTTATCCCATTTGCAATGACAATTGCGGCAGTGGTCTTCACAGACCTTCTGACAGGAGTGGGTGTAGGCATCGTGATCGCTACCTTCTATATTCTGAAAGCGAACATGAAAAATGCATTCAAATTTGACATCGTCAAGCATGAAGATGAAGACACGGCTGTCATTACACTAGCAGAAGAGGTCACTTTTTTAAACAAAGCACCAATACAAAAGAAACTGTATAGCTTACCGAAAAACATCGGAAAAATTGAGATAAATGGATCCAAGAGCAAGTTTATTGACAAGGATGTCATTGAAGTCATTAAAGACTTTCAGCAAAATGCGATCAGTAAAGGAAGAAATATTCAGCTAACGGATATTGTTTATAAAAAATAAAACATTTAATTACCGAGATTTGTATGTAAAGTACAAATAACAAGTAAACAAGATACCCATAAAGCCCTGCCTATTGCAGGTAGGGCTTTATCATTAAAAGATGAACCGAGTGAAGTGGTCTCATTTATGCCAGTGAGACCAAACATTATAAATAATTTAAACAGATGAAACCATCATGATTTTTCAAACCACACAGTGGGATGAATAAATCCGATAGCTTCATCACCCTTAAAAAAACAAATTATATACGGATGAAAAACGAAGTTTTAAAAGCAGGATTTGATAAAATTATTACAGGAAACAAGGAATGGATGGATTTTGTAAAGAGCGACAGTACAGGTCGTTTTGAACAACTTTCTAAAGGGCAAAACCCCGAAATATTATGGATCGGATGTGCCGATAGCCGTGTCCCAGCAAATGAACTTACGGGAACAAAACCGGGAGAAGTATTTGTACACCGTAATATTGCGAATGTATGCGTACACTCGGATATGAATATGCTGAGTGTACTTGACTATGCGGTCAATGTATTGAAAGTGAAACATGTCATCGTAGCCGGTCACTATGGCTGCGGTGGGGTGGCGGCATCTCTAAGTCGCAAGCAGTATGGCGTGATCGACAACTGGCTATGCCACATCAAAGATGTATACCGTCTTCATGCCGAAGAAATTGATGCCATACAGGATACAGAGAAGAAAACAGATAGACTGGTCGAGCTAAATGTCATCGAGCAGGTATTCAACCTGTGCACGACCTCTATTGTACAGAATGCCTGGAAAGAGCGTGATGATCTAGCTGTACATGGCATGGTCATCAATATCGGATCAGGTGAACTGATTGATCTAAAAACTACTTTTACCAACAATGAGGCCCTTGGAAAAGTATTTGCCTTTGCATAGGTGATTGCGGAAAGCAGTCCTCCGGATCAAAAGCTGGGAGCTACTCCCAGCATACTAGGAACATCTGCCTCATCCATATAGAACGTACACGATTCTACAGATGAGCAAAGCACCCCTGACATTAATGTCAGGGGTGCTTTTAATATTAGCATTGCAGACGACCTTCTTTTTCTCTGCTGTTGTAGACACTAAACCATCTTTTATTTACCGTCTTACACAGCGAATGCTCATCAAGTCGTCAGCCGTTGAGACTTTATTTCCACCCCAAATAACTGACGGCGAAGTGGAGCTACCTGTAAATTCATAAGAATAAAAGTCTTGTTTGCCATAGGTGGCGCCATCCTTCGTCCAGTAGCCGGCCTTGACAGTTTTCTTCACCCCGTTCACAATATTATATCCACTCGTCACGCCATTGTCATTGTACCCTGCTATGGGCACTGTAAATTTCTGGGCATAAGTAGGATAGCCGGTATTGATAACCGTATTTGCGTCATGGTATACTAAAGCCAGATAACCATTCCCCCGACCGGTAGGTGATACATTCGGAAGGGTATTCAACTGAAACACTTTTGTACCCGACCAAGTAGGATTGGTAATATAGGCTGATAAAGTTTCAAATTCAGCCTTTGTCGGCATCCGCCATGTATTTTCCGGAAATACCTTAGCACAGCGGTCAGTCTCCAATTTATTCAGCGCAAAATAATAGTTTCCATTTCCGGTCATACCAATGCCGGTAGCTGCATCTAAGTTATTCAGAGGGTCTGCCATAAAATAATGCCCGTAACCTCCGATATTGCCATCGTATGCTTTATAGTTACTTCTGGCCCACTTGACCCCTGATACAATCACTGGAGATTCAATCAGCTTGATTGTAGCCTTGTAAGTACTCCCCATCTGGAAGGTAAAGACGGCATTATTAATAGAAGATGTGGTCGAACTGTAGGTGACATAGCTACTATTACTGTTGTTATTGTTCGGATTCGCCACAGAATTATCTCTTTTCAATATTTTGAATCCACCCAGCATTACTTTAAACGTATTGGCCGGGATACTTGTCGTGTGATCAACGGTATACACGCTATACGTCTTCAACGTAGACGATGCAGAGCTGACCGCAGGATCAGCCGCTGAAATTGCCCCCACATTACTATAAGACCCGTCGAAGAGATTGAGATCTCCACTCTTGAGCACACTATTAGCTCCTGTCAATAATTGCAGCTGCGGCACCCCTTCTATTACCCCAAAGGTTCCCAAGCTATTTATTTCTACATTGATGCGGGTAGTATTGCGTCGGAAGGTAATGGCCAGATTGTTATTCCCTACTTGCGTGGTGAATGTACCGCTTGCCCACAGGACATCTTTATTAAGCAAATCGGCCTTCGCCACTACACCATTATTGACGCTGGGCACTGTGGTCGTGTTGATCGAAAAGGCATACCATCTGTAGTTTTTCCCGGCGTCTATTTTGATAGCAGCAGGAGATACGGCACCAGATGTCAGCACCTCATTCACTGCAGGTGGAGCAGCATGATTGACATCCGCGGCATCATATATCACCAATCTATACTGCACATCCTTGGCCATCGGCGTCTTTGCGGCCTTGAGCTGCGGCTTGAGGTCGCCCGCAGATGCCATCTTACCATTTCCAGCGGGTGAAGGTGTTTCCTTTTCAAACGTCACTAAGGCATCAAAATCATCATGCGTCACCATCTCTTCTTCCGCAATCAGGGATACCAGCTGACTTTCCACTCCAGAGATCTCTTGTTTGCCAGTCGATGCCATAGACGGGATTGCCACCTCATCGGACACATACTCCGTGATACCGGCGATGTCAACGATTAGATTTGTCCCGTTGATCTCTACCCCGTTTTGTTGATCATTTTTGGAAGAGCAGGCGCTCATACCAAGCACAATTCCGCAGAAAAGTGCGTATTTAGCTATTTTATTATAATAATTATTCATTGTTGTCGTTTTTAGCGTTTAAAATTCTGCTGTACCGTCCCCTATCGCACCCTTATCCTGCCAATCTGTAATATCCGGTACAGCGGTGGCGCTATCACCAGAGACCTGTATGACGGCAGATTGGGCAGCGATGCCCTCTTCCATGACAATCATTTGCACGACTACTTGTGGAGGGAGATATTTGCGTAGCCCCCCACGGTTTTCTTTTTTGTTTTTCATAAGTATTTTTTATTAAATAAACTTAATTATTAGTGTATCTAAGATAACAACAATTATATTGATACTTCAAAAACCAAAAACGAAATACATATAGGAACAAACAAAATAAACAGTAAAATATAGAGAAATAATCGTTCAATAAATGCATTTAAATAGCTTTAAAATACGAAACAAAATAATTTGAATTCTATTGTAAAATAATAACTTAACCCAAACAATGTAACAACTACAACATCTATAGATTAATTTCCTAATATTATATCTACGTATATTTACATGCAGAAATAGGTAGTATACGCAACGCTATAATTGAATTATTTCACTATAAAATCTAAAAATGTGCGTAAACGATCATATGGAAGAGTTAAACTAAACACACTTGGAAAGTGAGAAATAACGAATAACACATTAACCTTAAGCACTAGCGGGCCAAAGCAGGAATCTCAACTGAATCAATCAATTTCTATGAAACAGAACACAACCGACAAGAAAGTATAACTCTTGCCAAACAAGCCTCGTCATATAGATAAGGTAACATCATAAAGGGTAAAGGAAATAGAAATATGGATGCGTGAAGCATACCAAGCACAGAGTCGCAACTATAGGTTAATCAAAACGTATTTCCATCAGCGAATGATCTTGCCCTGCGCATTGATCCGAACGACAAAGGGATTGCAGTATTTATCTACGATAACTGCAAACTCATATTTAGAAATATATCTATCCAAATCAAAGGATCCTTCAAACTGAAGCTTCCGCGACCAATCCTGCTCGATCTGCTTATTCAGCTCATCTCCCCTTTGGCCCACGTACTTCACGAGGCTGATCGCATCTTTCCAGGTCAAGTAATCGCCAGTATTGTCCAAAAACCAGATCTGACTACGGGAATAGAGTTGGTTAAATTCAGGCCTGACATTTTCAAAACTGATGCTGTCTCTTTTATTCAACAAATATTTCCCACTGCTAAGTGACTCCTGCCATATGCCGGTCAATCCAACCTTTTGAATGGCAGTGGCAAAGCGATCATCTACGGCAACGTCCTGATAGGGGACTAACTTCGCCCCATATTGCAAAAGCTCGTCTTGCACCTTTCGAATATCGATCTTCTCAGCAGAGGTTTTAAAAAAAGCACAGTATCCACCAATAGCACCTAATGCCTGCCCAATATTAGCCCTCAGAGGAAGATTGCCTGCACCGGCACGCAGGTTGAATGTAAGGTGCCCGACATTGAAATAATTGTCGTGATGATCGGATAAAAAGGAACTAAACGAAATCGCCCTTACCTCACCAGAGGCCAAGCCACTAGCCATCCATAGCCGCTGCTCCGCCAAGGAAGCGTGTTCGATGGACCGGGCCTCTATAGATGACGAAGACTGGGCCAAAGCCAGCTGACGCAAATCATCGGTATGGGATAGGTCGAGGATGACAGGTATTTCGTACTTCTGCTTATTGGCCAAAGTGATTTCCCAACGCTTTCCACGATTTTTTAAACCAACAATCTGCTGTCCCTTTTGCAGGCTCAGGTTGGCCTCTTGTCCGATCAGTCTATCGACAGCATTTCGCATAAGCTGCGGATTCATACGCAGCCGTATCGATCTGGCCGTACTATCTGTTGGAGACATCGCAGGATTCGATGCCAAGAGCAACATCCGCCAGATGCCCGCATCCAGATGATCATTCTCCAAAATAGACACCTCCTTCTCTGTGACAGCCGGTACGATCTGCTCACCGTCGACGATCCAAAGTGTCGGCACACCGGACTTAGCACTCTGTATAGCAGCAGCAAAGGCCTCAATATCATGACCATAGACGACAAGTGTTGGTTTTTTTGGCTTTTGAGCAATAGCAATCAACGGAAAGAGAAAGAGGAACAGGAGATGGCAGCGGTATTTCATTGAAATAAATATGTATTCATTATTGTGTATTCTCAAAGACACTCATTTGCCTTCAGGTATCTTGCTGACAACAGAGCCATCATAAGCCGATTACTCATTTTTTCACCTGTGGGCATGTGTCCATAATGATGGCATTGGAATATCGTATAATCAATATCCACTCACAGCATAAAGATATAAATAAATAGGTGATCTTGACTAAAATTCAGCAGGATTAGCAACGGAATGGGGTATAAAAATATCAGGGGTAATAATTAACTTTGCAATATGGAAAATGAAGAGAAATCATTAAATTTTATTGAAGAGATCGTTGAGCAGGATCTCCGGATGGAGAAGCACGACGGGCGTGTACTGACACGCTTCCCTCCTGAGCCTAATGGTTACCTTCATATTGGACATGCCAAATCCATATGCTTAAATTTTGGATTGGCAAAGAAATATAAGGGTAAAACTAACCTCAGGTTTGATGATACAAATCCTGTGACAGAAGACACAGAGTATGTAGAGAGTATCAAAAAAGACATCCAATGGCTTGGCTTTGAATGGGCCGAAGAACTATATACATCCGATTACTTCCAGCAACTGTACGACTTTGCTATAGACTTGATCCGCAAGGGACTAGCCTATGTAGATGACAGCACTGCAGAAGAAATCGCAGCGGCCAAAGGGACACCCACAGAACCGGGTGTGGCAACTCCCTACCGGGATCGTACAGTAGAGGAGAATCTCCGCCTATTCGAGGAGATGCGTGCCGGCAAATATCAGGAAGGCGAAAAGGTGCTCAGAGCTAAAATAGATCTGTCCAGCCCCAATATGCATATGCGGGATCCCCTGCTCTATCGTATCAAATATGCCCATCACCATCGCACGGGTAATGCTTGGCCCATTTATCCGATGTATGACTTCGCTCATGGGCAAAGTGATGCTATTGAGCAGATCACGCATTCGATCTGTACACTTGAATTTATCCCGCACCGCCCACTATATGACTGGTGTATTGAGAAATTGAATATATTCCCGTCTAAGCAATATGAATTCGCAAGACTCAATCTGAATTACACGGTAATGAGCAAGCGCAAGTTGCTCCAATTGGTCAACGAAAAGCATGTGGAAAGCTGGGATGATCCCCGGATGCCAACCATCAGCGGTCTGCGTCGACGCGGGTACACACCTGCAAGTATTGTAGATTTCTGCGATAGAATCGGGATTGCCAAGCGGGAGAATATCATCGATATGGGTCTCTTGGAATTCTGCATCCGTGAAGATCTCAATAAAAGTGCCTGGCGCAGAATGGCGGTACTGGATCCAATCAAGATGATCATTACCAACTATCCTGATGGACAAGTGGAAGAACTAGAAGGCGAAAACAATCCAGAGGTGGAAGGTGGCGAAGGATCACGCAAGATCCCGTTCAGCAAAGAACTCTGGATAGAACGGGATGATTTTATGGAGGAACCTCCAAAAAAATTCTTCAGACTGGGACCTGGACTGTCCGTTAGATTGAAGAATGCTTATATCGTCGAGTGCCACGATTTTGTAAAGGATGAAAACGGAAATGTGACTGAAATACACTGTACCTATATCCCCAATTCGAAATCAGGATCGGATACGAGCGGACTCAAAGTCAAAGGAACGATCCACTGGGTATCTGTACCGCATGCTCAAAAAGCAGAGGTCAGGCTGTATGAACGTCTATTTAACGTGGAGAATCCTGCTGCAGAGGAAGACTTTAAATCAACCATCAATCCAGATAGTTTAAAGGTCATTACTGATGCTTATCTGGAGCCTGATCTAGCAACCGCGAAAGCAGGGAAAGGATACCAATTCATCCGATTGGGATACTTTACATTGGACACCAAGTCTACTTCCGAACACCTCGTCTTCAACAGGACGGTAACGCTTAAGGATTCTTGGGCAAAAGAAGTCAAGAAAGGATAATAAAAGAAAAGTCTGTTGATATCAACAGGCTTTTCTTTTTCCCACAACATCTCACTCTTAATCCATATCATACTGATCAGTGTACTTTCTATTAAGGGTAGATACCTGATGGTATCGATCGTGCTCAGATGTATTCGCTAGCAAGCTTTCGTAATAGGTCAGTGAAGCCAGCCCAAGCCTGATATTCCTAGCCTCTAATCCTGCCGCAGGCTTGTCAGCCGTCAAACGTGCGTAATAATCCATGTGCTCTTGCAGGTATTTGACATTTCGATCCACCAGCTGATTGGCCTCCCTAGATTGACCGGTCTTATAAAGGGTATCAATAATACCGGAATAATGATATACATCATACATGCTATTGACACGATCAGGCATGACACGATAGGCGGTCAGGGCGACTTCTCTAGCTTTTTCATTCTCGCCCTGCGCCAACAGACCGCTGGCGGCAGGGGTAAATATTTCTGATAGATACCGAGGGACGAATCTAAATGAATCAGCATCCACATAGTGTGCTTTTTTGAGATTGCCCCAGACGTACTTCTCTTTAATATTACGATAGAGGGCATCTGCGTCGACGAGCATCTGATCTTGACTACGGTCACCTATCTGGATTGGCATTAGCTTATTTGCAAATCCCTCAGATACCATGAACTTGTCCAGTCCAGCCAGACTTTCGGAGGGAATATCTGTCGAAAAATATACAGGACGCTTCCAATTATTATGTGCTAGTAATGCAAAGAGGCTGACTTCGGCCCGCGATACAAAATCTTTGTTGTATTCCCACTCCATACGTTCGGGAATATAACTTATCCACTTTTTCGGGACGGTATTACTCTTCAGGACTTCTTCCTTGTTGATATCCAACCGCAACTTTTTGGTCGGTAGAAAATTTTCGTATTCGCCATTGCTCAGCGTCAATTTATTCTCAGGCTCTTCTGAAACGAGAAAATCCAAAATAAGATTCAGATCTGCATGATGGGGTATATTCAGGTCATGTACAGGCAAAGCCTCTCTTTTGCCCTTCACAAATTTGCCCTCATCAATTTCCAAAGGTAGGCCATCAGCCTCATAGACTTTTTGTGTGGACTGTCGCATATACCAGTCCGAAGTCAGGTAACTTAACACTACCACTCGTACATCTCTCCTGAAACCTTCTACTTCCTGCAGATACCAAATCGGAAAGGTATCGTTGTCCCCATAGGTAAATAGTATGGCATTAGGCTCACATGTCTCCAGGTAATTACGGGCGATATCCCGGGCAACAAATTTGTCGGACCGGTTGTGATCATCCCAATTCTGCGCGATCAGCACAGCTGGACATGCTAGTATACCGACTACAATAGCAATCACTCCGGCATATCCCTGTTTCATTCGGGTGCTGAGCACCTCGGATAGCGCATATACTCCCAGTCCGATCCATACAGCAAATGCATAGAATGATCCGGCATAAGCATAATCCCTTTCGCGTGGCTGTAGAGGAGTCTGATTGAGATATACCACTATCGCAATACCGGTAAAAAGGAATAATAATGCGACAACGCTTGCATCCTTGACATGATGTTTAAAGTGCCAGCACAGGCCAATGATGCCGATCAGTAGAGGTAGGAAGAAATAGGTATTACGGGCGGGATCATGTCGCATCGCCTCAGGAATGTTCGATTGGTCCCCAAGACGCAACTGATCTATCGCAGAGATACCTGAGAGCCAGTTTCCTTCAGTCAGTGATCCTTGCCCCTGCTTATCATTTTGACGTCCGACAAAATTCCACAGGAAATACCTCCCGTACATCTGCCCAATTTGATAATTGAAAAAGAAGGCCAGATTGTCACCGAAAGAGGCGTTCCTATTTTCCGGAATCTGAAGATATCCACGATAAAAGGACTGATGATCAGCCCGATCACTATATATTCTGGGGAAATAGGTCTGACGATCATACTGATATGATCTGGAGCGGTCAATCTTGGTATAACGATCGGCATCTTTGCGGTAGTCACTGGAAATATTGACACCTACGGCGTTCGAATCAAAATAGGGTCCTTTAAGCAAAGGCTCGCTTGTATACTGCTCACGAGCAAGATACCCCAAAAATGAAAATGCATGTTCGGGATCATTGTTATTTAAAGTAGGATTGGCAGTAGCGCGTATCACTATCATGGAGAATGATCCGTAGCCCAATAGCACAAAGCAAATACTCAACATCACCAGATTCAACAGTGGCTTAAAGGCCCGGATCGAATACCAGATACTGTAGCAGAGTAAAGAAAACAGCACTGTAATGAAAAAGATGACTCCTGAACCAAATCCAAGACCTAGCGAATTGACAAAAAACAAATCTGTATATGCTGCTGCTTTTACGAGATATTGAATAACACCCCATAGGATAAAAGCTAACACCAACATTCCGATGCCTAATGTACGGATGAGCCCCGAGATTGTAACTGAAGGGACTCTCCTGAAATAAATAATCAGAGCAATAGCAGGTATCGCCAGAAGATTAAGCAGGTGAACACCTATGGATAACCCCATGATGTAAGCAATGAGAATCAACCACCTCTCACTGCCTTGCTGATCTGCTCGAGCATCCCATTTGAGAATCGCCCAAAATACGACAGCCGTACATAGTGAAGACATCGCATACACCTCCGACTCTACCGCTGAAAACCAAAAGGTATCTGTGAAAGCATACGCCAGCGAGCCGACAGTTGCGGCCCCCATAATCTTGAGTATATTGGTCGCATTGTCGACATCTTGCGGATCTTTCAGCGTTTTCTTCCCTAACGCTGCAATCGTCCAGAAGAGGAAGAGAACGGTCAACCCACTGCATATGGCAGATCCGGCATTCATCCAAAAAGCGATCTGCTTCACATCGCCAAATGCAAAATTAGAAAAGAGATTTTGGATCATTAAGAATAAGGGGGCTCCGGGCTGATGCACGATCTGCAGCTTATAAGCGGAGGCGATGAATTCTCCCGTATCCCACCAACTGGTGGTCCGCTCTGCAGTCTGTATATAGACAATGGTCGCTATAATTGCGCATAACCAACCTAGAAGATTGTTAATTTTGACATAATTCATCTTTTCTGAACAGTTTAAATTTGGTCATACATTTGCTTAAATGTATTGTACCCTAAAGATAAATAGAATTAAAAGACTGAAAATCAACGTTAACTATTTTTAACAAAAGCTATATGGGGCTTGACAACCCCTAAATAGAGCAAAAAAAAGACCCTGTCTGCCAGACGTTGGCCTACAGGGTGTAATGATGGTCAGTAACAGACGAAAAGTTCCTTGCATTGTACTCAGAGACCCTGAAACAAGTTCAGGGTGACGCGAGGAGTGACGTCATACCGTCCGCCAGCTAGCGGACAGTATCTGTAGATCTGTAGCACAACGGGAAGTCATATACCTTGACCCTAAGACCCCACAGCTAGCGAGCTCATCGAAGGTAATCAAGTTCAGGGTGACACAGAGCGACCTTCGCCAGAAACGGCTAGGAAGTTTTTGAGACAGCCTCTCCTTCTTTAAAACAATTGCTCTACGATCTTCTTAGTAGGCCCGGGATTACTCATTGTATAGAAATGTAATACCGGCGCTCCGAATTCAATAAGCTCTTTACATTGCTGTACGAGCCACTCCTGACCGACCTGCCTGACATCTGCATTGGTATGGCAATCGGCAATCGCATCACTTAATTCCTCTGGGATGTCCAAATGAAAGACGCGAGGCAGCGTGACCAATTGCTTCTTAGAAGTAATCGGCTTCAGACCTGGTATGATCGGCACATGGATATCATGCTCCCGGCATTTTGTCACGAACTCTTTATACTTATTGACATTGAAAAACATTTGGGTGACAATGAACTCAGCTCCCATCTCGACTTTCTTTTTCAGAAACTTGAAATCGGTATTGAAATTTGGGCTTTCGAAATGTTTTTCGGGGTAGCCCGCTACTCCGATACAGAAGTCTGTCTTCTCGGAATTGACAATATCCTCATGTAGGTATTTTCCCGTATTCATATCTAAAACCTGCTCCAGTAAGTCTGTAGCATACGTATGCCCCCCCTCTGTGGGTATAAAATCAGCGTCTCCTCTACGGGCATCTCCACGCAATACCAGCACATTGTCGATGCCTAGAAAGTTGAGATCGATCAATGCATTCTCGGTCTCTTCTTTCGTAAAGCCCCCACATATCAAGTGTGGTACGGCATCTACTTTATACTTATTCATAATGGCCGCACATATGGCTACAGTACCCGGCCGTTTTCGATAGGCTACTCGTTCTAAAAGGCCACTGGCATGCTCTTTATACAGGTAATCTTCTCTGTGGTAGGTCACATCGATAAATGGAGGCTTGAACTCCATGAGTTCATCCATGGTCTTATAGATGCTCTGAATACTTTGCCCCTTAGCAGGCGGCAACAATTCAAAAGAAAAAAGCGTCTTTCCTTTAGCGTTTTTAATGTGATCTACGATTTTCATTGGAATAATTTGTCTTTCAATGGTAATGAAGCTATCATGAGCCAGTTATTCATTTTCTATTTGTAAACATGTACTCATGATGGTTTCATTGGAATAATTTGTCTTTCAATGGTAATGAAGCTATCATGAGCCGGTTATTCATTTTCTATTTGTAAACAAGTACTCATGATGGTTTCATTGGAATAATTTGTCTTTCAATGGCAATGAAGCTATCATGAGCCAGTTATCATTTAACTGAAATAATAAAATATATGATGGCTCAGAGAGAAAGACACCAGGACAGTGTTTTCGGCTTATCTTTCCCATCACTTGGCGGGGTAGAATGTAGCACCTTGTCTGCGGACAGGTTGCTAAGGCTTCATCGGGTCTAGTCCCTCTGCCTTTCTCCATAAGCGGAGCTAATATCGTCAATCAAAGTGACAAGTCAAAATTAAAATATCGTAATGTGCTATTATCTTGCATTATCCCTGCTCGACTATTGCATTTCGGAGGTCCTTTAAATAATAAAAAACGACCAACAGTCCAGATTTTTTATATCGATTGGGTTTGATGTTTTTGAATGTTGTATACACGATCTCATATGCTTTGCGTGCATCTGCTTCGTCAAAAAAGATATTCTTCCAACTTTCGGGGACATCATTCCACGCTCGGAGTACAATCCCGTTTTCCTGGTATTGGAGTGGGGTGGGGATGCCATCCATTTTATATCCATAATAGATACCTGAATTCATTACATGTTGAACATAAGCACATGCGTAATCCAGATTGTTCAATAGTCGTATTTTAATCTGTTCTTCGGATTCGGGTTGGGTGGGGGCTATTCTTCAGGTATTAAGATTATAGGAAAATTTGCTTTCGGTCTCTATCGGAAGGGTCTCATCCCGAACAAAATTAAAATATAGCCGTTCATTGGCAGGTATTACCTGGCTATAGACTTCATCAAAGACTGCAAAAAATTGCACACAGGTTTTACTCTGCTTTTTCATCTCCAATGTCAGCTCGGTACCTGACTTATCTTTCAGTATGATCTTAGGCCCATTGATCTCATATTTGCCTTCCAGCAAAAGATCATCCAATCCCATCACGAATGTTTGATCTTCTTTGAAAGATAAAAAAGACCGATGATAAATCTCATGATCGCAGGCTACATCGCAGCCTACACTTGCTTTATTCTCTTTCTTACTCCGGATGTAGGCCTCTTCCTTATAGGCGCATGTCATCTGATAATTTCCGGGTACGAGCTGTAGATTGTCACTACATGAGGTCATGAGTACGACCCACAGGAGGAAGAATAAGTATTTCATTCGATTGATCCGATAAATAGATTAAACCTGGTTTTCGTCTCGAATATAAATAGAAAAAGCTGCAACAAGGGCAGCTTTTTTATTATTCTTGGTAGAGATCGACCAACCCTTCTGGAAGATCTACTTCGATAACCTCTTCTTCTGTATCTATCCCAAGGATCAGATCATCATTCAAAGGAAACATGAGCTCCTTGCCATTGAATGTCACAGTGGCTACAAATTGCTGGGGTAGCTCCTGGACTTCTGTGATCTCTCCCAACTCACCGTGTGTCTCATCGATGACCAAAAAACCGACGAGGTCTTTCATCCGGAAATCATCTGGATCCCGCTCTGGCATTTTGTCATTTGCGAGATACACCTTCTTGTGTACTAATGGTTGGGCCTGATCAATGTGGTCGACATCTTCTAAGTTAAGATAAGCCGTACTATTAGCCTGAACCTTGATTTGATCAACAAAATAAGGAACCAATTTTTTATTAACCTCTACAAACAGGGTATCAAAATCCAACTCTTGATAATCCTCAAATTCAAAAAAGAGCTGTAGCTCTCCTTTCAATCCTCGTGTCTTGCTGATATATCCGATGTAAAAGCTTTGTTCTAAAGTCATGGTACAAATTTACAAAGAAGCCGGTCCCTTGATAGAACCGGCTTAAAACTTTTCTCTGGTAATATTAAAATTATCCTTCAGTTTGTTCTGCGTTTTCAGCGCCTTCAGTAGCTTCTGGTGCTTCAACTTCTTCAGCAGCTTCTTCTACCGCTGGTGCATTTTTTGCAGCAATAGCAGCAGCTTTGTCTGCTTTTTTCTTAGCTTCAGCAGCTAAGGCAGCTTTTTTAGTTTCTTCTTTAGAAGATACCAAACCTAGCTTTTTGCCTTCGATCTGAGCAGCTTTACCTTCAGACCATTTTGCGAATAGTTCTTCAGCTTTAGCTTCGTCGAAAGCACCTTTTTGCACACCACCTTGTAAGTGTTTTTTGTACAATACACCTTTGTAAGAAAGGATAGTACGTGCAGTATCAGTAGGCTGAGCACCGTTATTTACCCATCCTAAAGCTTTTTCAAAATCCAAGATGATAGTCGCTGGATTAGTGTTAGGATTGTAAGAACCGATACGCTCGATGAACTTACCATCACGTGGAGCACGTGAGTCTGCTACTACTACGTGGTAAAAAGGTTTTCCTTTTTTACCGTGTCTTTGCAATCTGATTTTAGTTGCCATGTTTGATTATAATTTATGTATTCAACATATCCCCCGTACGCTATTGTAAGAGGGGACGCAAAGATAGTAATTATTTTTAAAAAAATGAACTCCTAACCCCTTGATTAAAAAGGATAAGCTGATATCTACTTATTCATACTCGATTACCACTTCTTTGCTTCCGAATGCTTGGCCATCTATGGCTGTTGATGATATAATTATTCACTGCAACAATACTGTAATTATCATTAGACAAATATTCTGTAACTTCAACCTTCCAAATCAGTCGTGTATACATGTCACAAATAGCACCGTTAAAAATACTCAAAGCCTCTGCTGGATCAGGAAAGACTTTCAGTCTTACGCTCCATTATATCACTTTGCTACTGGCGAATGAAAATAATTACCGAGAGATACTTGCGGTAACATTTACCAACAAAGCTACTGCTGAGATGAAGGAACGCATCTTGTCGGTGCTTAGCGGCTTAGCCATTGGTGATCAGGACAGCAAAATTGAGGATTTTCGAAGATTGCTGTTGGCGCAACATCCACAATGGGATGTGCACACGATTCAAGAGAAAGCGTATCTTGTATTTCGCAAAATCCTCCACGACTACAGCCACTTTACAGTCAGCACGATAGATGGTTTTTCGCAAAAAGTCATCCGTAGTTTTACTTATGAACTCAATCTAGATGCGGGCTACAAGATCGAGATGAACACCAATAGGGTCAAGCAGGATTTAACCATCATGCTTAACCACTTATTGGATGAACGCCCGGATCTATTGGAGTGGATTATCGAATTTGCAGATAAAAAAATAGCAAACAACGAAAACTGGAATTACCGTCAGCAATTGATGGGGTTAGCGGGCTTGATTTTCACCGAAAACTTTCAGGAATTCAATGCCTACCTAACTGTAGCGGATGCCAAAGAGGTGTTTCACTTGCTAAACAAGGAAGTACAGGAGAAAACACAGGCTTTCTTAGAGACTTTCAGCATAGCGATCGACATGTTTGCCAGTACATTCAAAGGGTTTAACATCACGGCGGATGAGCTCAAGGGCAAGTCCCGAAATAAGCTGATTGTAGCAAGCAAGATCAGTCCCAACCTCCTGAAGGAGTCTCCTTCTGATCTGCAAAAAATATTCGACAGATATCTGGAATTAATCGACAATGAAGATCCTTATACAGGGTCGGATAAATCCATCCGACATGATGTACAGCATGCACTAAGCCCCATTCTAAGGCAGATTGCAGAGCTCTATCAATTCTACCCGAGCTTCATTGCCTACCATGCTGTGCAGGGTAACCTATATTATCTACGCCTTTTAAAGGAAATGAGCGACCTTTTAAGCCAATGGCGAAAAAATAACGGGGCCCAACTGATTTCGGATTCCCAAATCTTGCTTAATAAGCTCGGATTAGATGAAAACAGTGACCCTACCTTTATATGGGAGAAAATAGGGAATCGGTACAATTACTTTTTATTTGATGAATTTCAGGATACTTCCCGTATCCAATGGAAAAACTACAGCCCACTATTGATCAATGCACTGGGAAATGCCAGACAACAGCTGAGTGAACATCTGATCGTGGGCGATGTGAAGCAGAGCATATACCGATGGCGGAATGGCGATTGGCGGATCCTACTACAACAGGTGGAGCAGCAGATCATGCAGACCTTTCACCTGCAGGAGACCCAAAAGAATCAATTTATTGAAAATGGCTCACTGGACACCAACTTTCGGAGTCTCCCCCATATCATTGAACTGAACAATTATCTATTTGAGCGCATCCCCTATATGCTACAGGATGTGCTCAACGAGAAAGTAAGGGAGAACTTGGATGAGCAGGACTGGCATTGGTGGCTTGACTCGGGCAACAACAGTATGCTGGTGAAAGCATATGAAAATAGTCAACAGCTTGTCCCCGAGAAAAAACAAAATGATCCCGACAAAAGGGGTTCCATTGAAATACAATATCTGCGGGTCACCGATGGAAGATGGCGCCGTAACCAGGTGACCGAACAGTCATTGGACTATGTCTGCGAAAAGATCGGCGAGTGGCTATCGACAGGTAGGTATGAAGCTCGACAGATCGGGATATTAGTTAGGAGCAATGCGCAGGCAAAGCAGGTGATCCAGCAACTGATGGCGTATAAAAATCGGACTGGTCTGGAACTGGAGGTCATCTCCGGGGATGCGCTATCCCTGATGGCCAATGACGCGATCTTGCTGCTAATCGAAACATTAAAGGCCCTTGTATACAACTCTGACAAACATACGATCCATCGGGCGAAAATGGCCTATCTGTATCAACTTGTCAGTGGAGCTCCTGGCTTTGACTCCTCGTATTGGCTCGCCTTCAACACGAACAATATACAGGATATCGCCCCTATCTTACCAGCTCAATTGATAGAAGAGTGGAATCAATTACAAAAATCACCGCTCATCCACTTAGTAGAACGGATCATTGAGATATATGGATTGACGACTCTGCAAAATATGCACTTACCCTATATATTGGCGTTCAAAGATATCATCAACAATTTTTCGCAGAATGGTGAGCGAGGCATTACCCAATTTCTCGAATTCTGGGAGGAAGATGGCAGCCGGGCTACCTTACTTTCGGGAGGCAAAGTAAATGCTATAGAAGTGACAACTATTCACAAATCCAAAGGGCTCGCCTATGATGTGGTAATGATTCCATTCTGCTCTTGGGATCTGGATGGCAAGCTGAATGGTGACTTCTGGATTGACGTACAGGATAGCCCATTTGACCAACTGGGTAAGATCCCCATTAAATATAACAGTAGTGTAGGGAAGTCCATCTTCTACAAACAATATTTTGAAGAGATGCTCTTCAATTATATGGATGCCCTGAATACATTCTATGTAGCCACGACCCGAGCTGTACAACACCTTTATATATGTGCTCCCGCTTTTAAGGAGACTGTTGATAAAAAAACGGGGGAGATCGTGGGCTTCGATATCAAGAACGAATATATCAGCGACCTGCTCTATCAGGCACTGGATGATCCCGGAGCTCCATTTGTGCTGGAAGATGGCGCGCTTTCTGTGGATCAATCCATCGCCAACGATCAGCATGCTGCTGTCCTAGACTCCTCACCAGCGGTCGAACAACAGGACAAGGTCACCTATCGTCCGATCGCTCTGGACAGCTATCCCATCTCGCAGGAGCTACAAAAGGCATTTGACAAATCGACAAAGCGCTCGATCAATAGCATTATGATGATGGAGAAAGCAGCTCAATATGGCATCCTTGCGCACGAGATCATGTCAGAAATAAGCTTGGAGACGGAGATCGAGCAACTCGTGGATCAGTATATCGAAGCCGGTATACTTACCGAAGAGGACCGCCCCTTCTTGTTGAAAGAAATCCATCAGATATGGCACCATCCGCAGATCCACAAATGGCTGAATGGGGGCTACAAAATCTGGAATGAGGCGAGCATCATTCTGGAGACAGGTGAAACGATCCGACCGGACAAGGTTTTCACCGCTGCGCACGAAACCATTGTTCTGGACTTCAAATTCACAAAAGGAGATAGTGCCGACCACAAATGGCAGGTAGACAATTACAGAAAGGCACTGGAAAACCTGGGATATCGAGATGTCCAAGGCTTCTTGTACTATGCAAAAAGCAATGAACTAGTCGAGGTAAAGTAGTATAGAATTTAGCAAAAAGAGTAAAGATAAAGGAGTAAAGATTACCGATATATTTCTGCTATACAATAATTCTTCAATGGCAGAGGAGAGCGAAATAAATACATTTCATATGCCCCATGCAATTATATTGTATATAAAAGTGAATTTATTTAGGTTTGGAATCTTTCTTCTCGAATGCTTAATCAAACAAACATGCATAAACCGTTTTTAAAAATAGTTGCGGAAGATATCAAAGACAGATTTGGAAATGAACTGGCGGATGTCGCGATTGTATTCAACAATAAGCGTCCCATTACGTATCTAAAGAAACACTTGTCCGAGGTCTATGGCAAAGCGATCTGGTCACCTCAATTTTTTACTATTCAGGAGTTTTTCAGCCAATCCTCTCAGGCTACGCCTGCGTCTGCACTAAGCCAGTTCTTTTACCTCTTTCAGCTCCATAATGAACTGTTGGCCCAGGAGGGCCATGGGCCCGAAATACTGGAAGAATTTTATCCGATTGCCGAAATCATACTCAGCGATTTTGGTCAGTTGGACTACGAATTAGTTGATATCGACCACATCTATATGGAGTTGCATGATACCACGAAAATTGATATTGCTTTTCAACACTTCACAGCTGAACAGCAATATTTTATCAAACAATTCTGGCAATCGTTTAGTATCAGTGGGCATACCGGTGCGCAGCAGAGATTTTTACAGCTATGGAAGCGATTGCCCAAATTGTATAGGGCTTTCAAAGAAAAATTAAAAGTAGAGCGGCATATCAACTACCCTACATTGTACCGTCATATTGTCGAAGGTACAGCCGATCATCCTACCTTCATCGACAAGTACAAGAAAGTATTATTTGTAGGATTCAATGCATTGAACCGGGCGGAGAGTCATCTTTTTCAGAAATGGCAAAGCGAAGAAAAGGCTCTGTTCTACTTTGATGCTGACGCATATTATCTGGATGATAAACTGCAAGAGGCAGGTCTGTTTATTCGGCGCAATATCTACACGAGCGGATTGATCAATGTGTTGGGAGACGCACCGAATATCATCGGGAACAGACGGGAAGTGATCGATATCTATGCAGCTTCCGGCAAAATAAGCCAGACGAAGCTCTTACATGACGTCCTGCAACAACAGGAGCACCCTGAGAAGACATCGGCGATCTTGTTGGCGGATGAGAGTCTGCTCGTCCCGCTGCTGCAAAGCTTACCTGACGTGAAGCCCAATATTACAACAGGATACCCGCTCACCCAATCTCCAATATTTGGACTGATTGACCTGTGGATGGATGTACAGGAGGAAGTCTCACATTTGAAAAAAGACAAGATTCCATTTCAGTATGTCGAAGCATTCATCAATCATCCCCTCAGCCGACTCGATACACTCGAACGATTTGCCATCTTCAAAGACATATCAGACAAGCAATTATTTGAAATTAGCGCGGATACACTCGAGATAAAGAGCAGTGTACTGCCTAATTTTTTCGACCGGTTATCGTCCAACCAGGATCTCATCCCGACATTGACACATCTTTTAGATCATCTGTTGATATCGATAGCAGAGCATGATAGAATCAATCAGATCGATAGTAACCTGATTGTCGAGACCAAGAAAGTGCTGCAACAGCTCCAACTAGGTATCGATAGGATTGCCCCTACTTCAATCGCTTTCCAGATCGGCCTGATTCGAAAAGCGATCGCTCCTGTCACTTCGGCCATCGAAGGAGACCCCTTGACAGGATTACAGATTATGGGGTTACTGGAGAGTCGCTGCTTAAACTTTGACCATGTGTATATCTTGGGCGCGAATGAGGGTATCCTTCCCAAGACCTCTAGCTCACCTACCTTCTTGCCTAATAACCTCAGAAGAGCCTATGGTCTCCCTGTCCTGGAAAATCAAGATGCGCTGTCAGCCTACCTCTTTTATCGTCATTTGCAATTCAGCGAGAAGATACACCTCTTTTACAACAGTATAGTCGACGAAGTCAGTACAGGTGAAGAAAGCCGGTTTATCAAACAACTCCTGTTTGAAAGCAACTTCCGATTTGTCGTCCATCGCCAACAGCAGACCATTACATTCCAGGAACCGAGTGCAGAGCTTATTGTCCCGAAAACGGGGGCCATCTGGCAGCACATGTGGCACACATTTATCGAGAATAAGAAGAGAATATCGGCAACAGCGCTGACGACCTATCTGCAGTCTCCGCTGCAATTTTTTCTTAAATATGTAGCTGAGATTAAGGAACCTCCCAGTATTTCATATGAATTTGAGATGAACCGATTGGGGACTGTGGTGCACAATGTCATGGAGACGATCCTGCAACCTTACAAGGGTATAGGCGAGTTTGTCTCTACCCAACGACTACTCGATAAAATGGGAGATGTCGATCATTTGGTAGTGCGCGAGATAGGCAAACAGTACTATGCCGAGATCACGAGTCTTGAGGGGCTCAACAGTATGCAACGTATTATGCAAAAAATAGCCAGTGAATACATCAAGATGTATCTGCAGTATGATGTAGATCACTACAAGGCTTTTAAAATTATCGAGCTGGAAAATGATGAGGATTATATCCTGGATTTTCCAATCGCTATTGATGGTCAGGAAGAGACTGTGAGACTGTATGGGATTATTGACCGTGTGGATGAGGTCATGACCAAAGCGGGCAAAGTACTGACACGCATCGTGGACTACAAAACCGGGGGCGATGTTGTCAGCTATAGAGATCTGGAAAAGGTCTTCGGGCCGAATACAGAGAACAAAGCTTTGGTACAGACGCTTTTCTATTCATACGTCTTCGAGCGTGTGACCGGCAGAATGGCACTGGAGCCACATCTGTACGTCGCGCGCAAAATGCGTGAAGAAGGGACATTATTCAACAGTAGGAATGAGCTATTGGAAGATGAAAATCTGCTACAGGTGAAACAGCACTTTGTGTCCTTTCTAAGGACCACTTTGGAAGAGATTTTCAACAAAGATATACCGTTCAGACACCATGCAGAAAGTAAGGTTTATGAATCTGATCCCTATACCCTTTTCCATCGAAATGCGACGGTAGAGGATGAAGAATAAGAATGAGGACAGCTACAAAATTTCCCGACATGCCCTTGGTTTTGCTTCGCAGCTCTACGTAGTTAGTTCAGGTCAAGTACGCTTAGGGAACATACCCTCTTTTCTGCTACAGACTCAGAGATACCGTCCGCCAGCTGGCGGACGGTATGACATCGTGATCAGAATAAGTATACAGAAAAAGGCACCTGACAGTGCCTTCTTCTAATCTATTTATATTTTTTGATCGCCCTATTGGCTCTGGCTTTTGCCATTTGGATTTTGTAGTCAAACCATCTCCCTTTAAATATTTTGCGCATGGTATCATCAAAATATCTGGTAATAAAGAGATTGCGTGCACCTTTCAGCTTTTCGCTGAAGGATGATGGCAGTGCTCTCACGGATATCGAATATCCTTCGGTGGCATATTGGATATAGTGCCACCATCCTGCTGGCATGTACAAGGTGTCACCAGGATGTATCTCCGCTTCATACCCATCTAGAAACTTCAAGGCTGGATATTCCTCCTCACTACTCGTTTTCAGATTGGCAATCCCGTGAAAATTATACGGCAGCTTGTACATCAGGTCGGATTGGCTATTGGGGAATACCCATATCTTTTTCACTCCTTGAAATTGGGAGATAAAGACGTGAGACATATCGATATCAAAGTGATTACGAGTCGCGGATCCTTCACCTCCAAAAAACATGTAAGGTAACCATTGCAGGACCTTCCCCCCAGTGACATCGTTGTAGATAACATCTTTCTTCAACTCTGGCCGCAACTTCAACAAATCGAATAAAAACAACCTCAATTCGGTAGGCTCTCTTTGGATCATATCCAAATACTCTGCGAATGTCATCTTTCCGACAGGTGCACTGGCAGCACGATCCTGAGATTCCTCTTCTTTTCCATAAACAGAAATGACTTCGTTTCCGGCTATTTCCTTGAAATAGTCATAACTCCATTTTTTCCAACATGCACTTTCGGGACTGATGAAATCCTTTATGATCACGGGTTGGCCCTTTTTCAGATAATCTCTAATGAAATCATTCGGAGCTATTCCGGAAATTTTATCTACTGGTTTTAATTTCACAAGACTGACTGTATTATTTTATCCTTTGATACAAACTTAAAAAAAAATATCCCGAATAAGCTTTCTAATTTGTGATATAATTCTCTAAGCCATGATAACCACATTCAACGAAGACAAGTTAATAAGAATATTTCTAAATAAGCAACCCCAACTTTACTTTTTTCTACAATTATTACGACACCATATTGCGCTATAAGCATTGTTAAGGGACATTCTTTACACTTCTCGTACAGAACTCCATATAAATAGGAAGAGGACATTTTACGCAAATGTCCTCTTCCTGTTGTCTTCGTAGCGTCTATTTATTGACTAACTTAATATATTGCTCTACGGCCATTGTCATGCTGGGTGCTGCTGGCGTTGGCGCTGGAATGTCAAGGATAAGTCCATGATCTAACAGGGCCTGCTGCGTAGTTGCTCCAAATGCCGCAATGCGCGTATTCTTCTGCTTAAAATCCGGAAAGTTGTCATATAGTGACTGTACACTAGATGGACTGAAAAATACAATCACATCATAGAATACATCTTTGAGATCTGAAAGATCACTGATCACCGTACGAAACAATACCGCCGGGGTAAAGTTATATCCATTCTCTTGCAGCCAGTTTTGAGTCTCCTCATTCGCAACATCTGAACAAGGGAATAAAAACTTCTCCTTGCTGTGTTTCTTTAGTACGTCTTCCAGATCCTTAGCTGTCTGCTTACCGAAAAAGATTTTACGCTTGCGGTATTGAATATACTTTTGCAAATACAGCGCAATAGCCTCTGTAATACAGAAATATTTCATTTCAGCGGACACTTCGAATCTCATCTCCTCGCATACACGAAAGAAATGATCTACAGCATTTTTGCTGGTAAAAATGACCGCAGTGTGCTCAGAAAGATTGACTTTATCTTTTCGGACCTCCTTGGCAGGCACCCCCTCCACATGAATAAAACCTCTAAAATCTAACTTAAGGTTATATTTTTCAGCTAGATTGAAATAAGGGGATTTATCATTTTCAGGTTTTGGAATAGTAACTAAAATACTCTTAACTTTCTTAGCTCTTTCAACATCAGAAGTTTGCATATCTTTCATTTATTTGCTCAACGTTCTCACTAATATCAATATCGGTGCGATTTCTAGGCAGCAAAGGTACAAAATTAAATAAAAAATAGAAAACCTAAGATTGCCGAACAAATGAAAAGCGGTACGTAAAAACCTATAGATGAACAATATAAATATTAAAATTATTGATAAAGATATTACGATTGTAAAATAAGCTGTAGGCAACAAACTCAGAATCAGCACCGCCGGCAGTAGAATTAACATACTGTTAAAATAAACTAAATACAAAACGGCAATATATTCGCGCACTAATTTGTTCAATTCAAAAATAAATGAAACAAATCGGATAAGCAGAATCTTGACGATAAAGAGCACACCCACAATCAGGGAGACCTTAAAAAAGTTGTTTAAGGTCAACAGACTCTGGCTCTGATTGGCGTAGGCATCGAGCATCAATAGGAAGAGTCCTAAAGTAAAGCTAAAAATGATATAGAGAAATATATAGGGCCAAGAAGTGGCCATATTATCTTCCTTACTGACCTGTTGCAGTAATCTATCTTTAAAATAGGCCTCGACTATAACGTAAAAGTCCAATGGGAAAAATCGTCTGACCATGGCTATGGCAAACATCAGCACCAGGATAGTGGCTATTATCCAGGTTGGCCGTGTGTTTTTGTGATCCCCACTTTTGATACTGTCGATGGGCTTTGTCTTCAGTGTATCGGCAAATTTCATCCATTTGAGAAAGTTGCCATTCGTCACGATGACCTGATCTTTGATCTCCTGGGGGATCATCAACGCCCCATTTGGATCTGGCGATAGATACAGAGGGCGGGATGATAGCACCTGCATACTGTCTGGGGCAGCAGCAGCCGTAGCTTCAAGCGATTGGCTTGCAGAATCATTTTGCAGCCCCATATTCACAATAGAGACAGCCGCCAATGTCAGTGGAGCGACTGATAAAATAGTTGGATGTACACCGCCATCATCATTGCTTACAAAAGCATTTTTAGCTAAGTTTGCAGCTGATACTGATAGCCAGATAGGAGCCAGTAGACTGATCAAACATAAAAAAACTAAACTCTTGATTGGCATAGACGTATACATTTTTCGAACCGTAAAGTTAAAACAAAAAATCAGAAGAATACTTAATCACTTCCAATATGCAAAATTCAACGATAAGATGTCCATGGTGCGGTACAGATGAGCTCTATATGCGCTACCATGATGAAGAGTGGGGTAAGCAGGTGACTGATGAGCAGACGCTTTTTGAATTCCTAGTGCTCGAATCCGCACAAGCTGGATTGAGTTGGATCACGATCCTGAGGAAACGCGAAAATTACAGACGATTGTTTGCAAACTTTGACTACCATCAGGTCGCTCAATTCACGGAAGCAGATATCGAACGCCTGCTCTTAGATCCCGGAATCATCCGGAATAGATTAAAAGTAAAAAGCACTGTTGAAAACGCTAAGATATTCATCCGTATCCAAGAGGAATTTGGTAGCTTTTACCAATATCTATACTCGTTTTTACCTGATCAGGCTCGTATCGTCAATCACTTGGTCAGTCTGAAGGATGCGGCTGTCAGTACACCAGAGTCCGATGCTATTGCAAAAGATCTGAAGAAAAGAGGGGTCAAGTTCTTTGGCACGACCATCTGCTATGCTTATATGCAGGCCGTAGGTATGGTGAATGATCATTTGGTAGACTGTAGCTTTCGAGATCATTAAGATCTCGAAGGTACGTGTTGGTAGATGTCGGGGAGATTGCGGCATTGACCATTGTAATCCAAGCCATACCCCACCACAAATTCTTCGTCAATCTCAAATCCAATATACATAATATTGTCGAAGGCTACCTGAAGGTTGGCAGGCTTCATCAACAGTGCGCAGACCGAAATACTGGCCACCTCCAGACGCTCCAAAGCATCCATCGTATATTTGAGCGAGTGACCGGAATCGATGATATCTTCGACAATGATGATGTCGCGCCCTCTTAGATCCATCCCTACTCCTATCAACTCTGCAAGTGTGCCTTGCTCAGCTCCTCGATAGGAAGCGAGCTTGACAAAGGAAAGTTCAGAGGGAATGACAATCTGTTTCATCAGGTCTGACATGAACATAAAACAGCCATTGAGCACGCCTATGAACACGGGATGCTTATCCTGGAAACGCATATTCAGATCAATACCAATCAGTCGTATTCGTTTTTGGATTTGATCGTGATCGATCATCAATTCAAAGTCCAGATTATCTATCGTCAGATTTTTCATTGAAATATAGTTATTGATTTATTTTTTATTCTCAATGGTATCAATGATCCGCCAGCTGGCGGATCGGTTTAATTTTATTGATCTATTGTCTATTTTAAATTAAATCAATGAGATCGCTCCGTTAAGTTTAAAGATTGTGAAGCGATCATAAGCATACTCATTGATGTGTAAGCGGTATGCTTATGATGCTTCAATATATTATTTATTGTCGAGGGATCAAGGAGGTCGCTGTTTTGACAGTTTTTGTCTTGATTCTGTATTCAAGCGTTCGCAAACTTGGCCCGTTACTGTGTACCGATGCTTCCCGGTTGGCAAATCAGATTGGCATTATTCCCGATTTCTATTCTTTTGCTGTCGTTGAGCTGCTGATAAATCCCCTTGTGACGGGACGGGGTCTTTTGCTTTGTCCTTTTCCTCAAATAATCTATCAAACAGCCCGCCCTTTTCTTTTTCCTGGAGTTCCAATTCCCGAATCTTATCCTCTTGCTCAGCATCTATATCCATATCCAGCTGCTGTAGGGTATCCAACTCCAGCCCAGCAGGCCTATTGGGCCGCAAGTGTGGTTGTAGACTTACCGTATAAAAACCATAATTGGCGACGGTAGTATCGCGTGCCAGCTGACCGGTCTTTACCATGATATTGCCGTATGTGTTAAAATAACGATACATATTCTGCTTGAGGTGCCCCGTATAATCAAATGCGTACAGACCCTTTTTGGGCTTCGGAACAATACTGGACAGAAAGAGACTCTCGCCTAGTGTAATTTCAGCCGGTGTCTTACCGAAATAATAACGTGCGGCTTCGGTGATACCATACACATTGTTACCCCATTCGATGACGTTGAGGTAGACTTCATACATTCGTTGCTTACTCACCTGCTTCGCCGACTCCATCAACCACACGAGCATAATCTCTTCCAACTTGCGCACAAGTGTCTTATTCCTGTTTAAGAAGACGTTTTTCACGAGCTGCATGGATATCGTACTTGCACCCCTCTTGAACTTTCGCTCTTTGATATTGGTTACGATGGACAACTTGAAGGCCTCTTCCTGAAAACCATTATGTTTGAAGAAAAATGGATCTTCCGTATTGAGCAACGTGGTTCGCATATAATTAGATATCTGATCATAGGGAGTAAAATTGGGATTTTGAGGCCCGACGGTAATCTCTCGCATGACTTTATCCCCTTCATAGGCGGTATAGACGAATGGGCCATTGAGCTTACTGATGTCGGCCTTTCCCCACTGTTTAATTTCAAGATTTTGATCATCGATCTTGGAGACAAACTTCAACTTATCTGGCTTATTAAGATTGACTTCAAAATCCAGATCATATTGAATATCTCCAGCGACTTGAACGCCTTCCAGCGACTCAAATAGCCCCTTAGGAATAGCCTCAAAGAGCTTTTGCGCCTCGAATCGACCTGTATGGATAGATAAGGCCACCAGTTTTTCCGGTTTATGTACATACCTCGCTTGCGGACTAAATTCAAACTCTTTGACTTTCACCTTGCTTTCTTTCACCAATTCAATGGATTGGGCCCCGATATTGACGCCACCTTCGAGTGTGGCCTCGGGTATATTGATATCCTGATCGGACAGACGCCAGTGATGAAGATTCAGATTCTTAAAGTACCAGTCGCCACGGAGGGTCAATAGATCCTTGCCCTTACGGTTAACTTTCTGGAGGTCAAATTCAATCTCATCAAAGCTCATCTTCACTCCGAATTTACTCCGTAGAAAGGGGAACTCCGTATTTTTCTTTTCAGAAGAGAGCTTCAGATTGAGCTCTTGCGCATCTGGGTTGACATGTCCTACTACATTCCACCGTCCTTCATCTCCATTGAGATAGAGCGCCGCGTCGATATCTCCACCATCAATCTCTGCGCGGGGCACTTTCAGTTGCTGATAGATGCTATCATCTTTAAAGGAGATTTCGAAATTGCGAACGTCCATATTACGAGGGATCTTGAAGAAAACCTTCTTTAGCAAACCATCAGCAAGAGCGGCCAAGTTTTGTTCTACTTTAGGTGTAGCGGTCGAATCCTTCTTGTCCTTCTTAAAGAGAAAATCATAGTTATTGACCAGGCTATCTCGCTTGACAAGTGTGAATCGCGCATTTTCCATCTCAATGAGGCCAATCTTGACATCTCCAAAGAGCAGTGGCCACAATCGTACCGAGACCGCAAAGTCATCAATCTGGGCGAGCTGGTCTTTTCCTTTGGGCGTAACGAAAACATTTTTAAAAACGACGGTAGAAAGTCCTTTGAAGCCGTAGTATTGGATCTTGAGATCGACATTATACTGGCTATCCATCTTCTGCTTGGCTGTCGTAATTGCACGCTGCAGGATGGCTTCCCGCTTACTCAACCCATAGGTTACCGCCAGACCACAAATGAGAATCAGCCCGGACAATATTCCGATGATCCACCTCTTTTGCCTGGTGGTGATTGTGTTGTAAAACTTTCTGAGCATATCCATACCTGAACGCTTAACGGCTTCTTTTCTTATTTGTCCTCCGTAAAATATACTGCTTTCATCAAGAACCGCTGCTATTTTACCTTGCAAGTATAATTAAAATAACGCCAGATTGGTTTAAGAGCCTCTCTAAAATTCATCTAATAATTTTTTATGTCTCTTCTTGGCTGTGACTTCGTTGTGTTTTTTCGAGATATAAACTCCCTTATCTCGAAAAAACATGCCCCGTCCCGCTTAAAATAGTTTATAGAAAATTCCATCATATAAATTTAAACAGACGCCAGGGAATTAGGGGTTATTTATCATCTACGTGTTCACTTAAAAACACACAGATGACAGGATTCTCTCGGGCATTCGTTAGCTTTGTATTTTCACATCGAAATAATGGTTACAAAAGAACAGATTTTACATGCCCTGAGTCATGTAGAAGAGCCAGACCTGAAGAAAGATCTGGTAACCCTGCACATGATTCAGAATATAGAGATACTTCCAGACAAGATCAAGTTTGATGTTGTACTGACGACGCCTGCCTGTCCCTTGAAGGGACATATTGAGCATGCATGCCGCAATGCGATCGCGCTTTTTATCGACAAAGAGCTGGCGGTCGAGATCAATATGACGTCTAAAGTGACCAGCCGGGAAGGACATCAGCTGTCGAGTATCAAGAATATTATCTTAGTTGCATCCGGTAAAGGTGGTGTTGGCAAATCTACGGTTGCCGCTAATCTGGCATTGGCTCTTGCTGAAACTGGCGCTAAGACCGGTTTGCTGGATGCTGATATATATGGTCCCTCTGTCCCGATCATGTTTGGCCTCGAGGGTGCTAAGCCACAATCCACACAGACTGCGGATGGAAAAACAAAGATTTTGCCTATTGAAAAATTCGGACTTAAACTGCTTTCGATCGGCTTCTTTACAGATCCTAATCAACCTATTCCGTGGAGAGGACCCATGGCAACTTCTGCGATCAAACAACTTTTTAATGATGCAGATTGGGGCGACCTGGATTACCTAGTCGTCGATATGCCTCCAGGAACAGGTGATATCCACATTACTGTGGCCCAGAGCTACCCGATCGCGGGAGCGGTCATCGTGACTACACCGCAGCAGGTCGCACTTGCAGACACCATCAAGGGTATAGGCATGTTCATGATGGAAGGTATTAATATCCCGATATTGGGTATCGTTGAGAACATGTCATACTTCACACCTGCTGAGCTTCCCGAGAACAAGTATTATATCTTTGGTAAAGATGGCGGTAAGAGACTTGCCCAAGATAATCATACTGCTTTCTTGGGGGAGATCCCACTGGTCAAAGGTATTGCTGATGCCGGGGACAATGGATTTCCAATATTGTTGGATAAAGAGAGTCCATTGCATCAGGTCTTTTCTGATATTGCAGGACGGACAGCACAGCAATTATCCATCGTACAGGCGACAAAATAGTAGACATGATTTTGGAGAATGCTGATGCCATAATCTAAAATCATATACTCCCATGTCCGAGTATTTCTCCGGACATCATGCCGTCCACCAGCTGGCGGACGGCATCTGTGGTGATCATGTGCCGCAATGAGATCTACACTTCTCTACCAGCGGCCCTGTTCGCCAATTGGCAGATGGGGACGCTGTATTAACTCTTTAAGGCATCTCAACTAACGCTGTTGAACCAACCGCATAGTGGCTGCGAAGCACATTCAACATGATGACATGACCATTCCTCCTACCGTCATTCCGAGTTTGGCTCGAATTCTATAGATTGAAACGGATCAATCCATACCTGACCATCTCTGCATCAAATATATTTTTTTAATACTAAAAAAATGATTATCTTTAAATGAAATCAACCCCGATTGATTCCAAGACTACCTATTTTAAATATATTAACCTATGGAAAGGATTGATATCATATATGATGTATATCAGAGAACTGTTGGCAATTATAAATTTTCCATTAGGTCTTATTATTCACGCCAGGTCAACCTGGGGATCGGTTTTTTCGTAAACGACCTACCACTACCCATTATCTGTTATAAAACGGATAAACACAAGAGCCTACCTATTTTGGAATTCAATCATGAATTGATACAGGCATTTATGAAGTCGGAGAATTACGAAAGTAAGCATGTGACGAGTCGGCTGATTAGCTTCAAATCATTGATTAAGATGTTCGAACTCTACGCCCTCACCCATTTTGACGAAGCACCGGAAGAGTCTTTAATGGAAAACGAAATCTATCAGGATTATATGGATCAGCTCATTCAAAAAATAAACCAACTGCGATCCACTTAAAGGACACTCGTCCATCTGATAGATCCATATCGGATCATCGCCACACGTCATCCAGTACCTGACATGGGACTGCAATTCAGCAGCAATAGCCCAAGTGTAGTTATCTTGTGTAGTACCATCCACTTCCAGACTCCGGAACATTCCCATTGCGACCACTTCACAATGTTCTATTCCGTAGGCTATGAGGTGTCACACCGTAGTATCCTTTAAATGACTGCACAAAGTGTGATATACTGCGGTAACCAATTTTACTCGCAATATCCCCGATTCTATCTTCATCATTTAAAATCAGCTTTTGGGCTTCTTGCATTCTTAAGTCTATAATATACTGATGTATCGTCCGATTGTAATGATACTTGAATCCCTGTTTCAGGGTAAACTCATTAAGTCCAAACGTACGGGCAATAGATTTGATCGTGAGTTTTTGCTCGTAATTAAGCAATAGCCAGGCTCCTATTTCATCAAATACGCCACTGCGATCATTGCTGCAAAGTGGATCAGCATGCGGTTTTAGTCGACAGGACTGAAGCAAAAACATAATCTCGTTCATCTTGAGTTCAAGATAGTAGAGTTGATCAGGACCTTTACCATTATAATCGAATAGACCGGATATGGCCAGTAGCAATGGAGAACTTGCGATAAAAGTCCTGAATAGGAATGCAGATTTCCTGCTTTGGCTCAGACATTCATAAAGACTGCACTCCTCACTATGTAGGGTCTGTTGTAGCAGCGTCTCAAAATAACCCCGCTGCATAATGATACACGTGTATTCGATGGGCTGATCTACCTCCATTTTGAGATACGCTACTGTATCTTTCTGCATATTCAGATAGATCATCCCGGGATGCATCATATCTATCAAGTTATTTTTGGACAAACTGCTATAGACTTTTGAAATGCCTTTATGAGGGAGTGAAAGATGTACAAAATCTCCCTTAATTTTAAATTCTGCGGTACAATCCTGGTTAAGATGGAGGCGAATATTAATGACAGCATAATGTGCCGAAACCCAGCTGCGATACTGAAAACCTAAGTGAGCTTCTCCGCCTTCCCTACTGCGACACGAATCATCGGTACCCCCCGGAATGTTGATGGAAAATAAGGGTTGAGACCTCCCAAGCAATTTAGAACATATATTTATATTTCCGATATCGACATTTTTATTCCTGTTTTCGACATTTCTTTCTCCGATGCCCATATAACTTTGCAAACGTTATTTATAATTAATCTAAATATAAGAAATGTATTTATATCTCCATGCATATAGGCATCTATTTTTTCTAAAAAGAGTGGCGATTACCGTATCCGCCCTACTGATCGTTGCGGTAGCAGCACCGCTTTCGGCTCAACCGGCTAAGCTAGAACTCAGCGGAACCGTGACTGATTCAGATAATATAGCGCTACAGGATGTACACATCCTGATCAAAGGAACTCCTGTAAACGGCTACACTGATGCTAAAGGTACATTTGCGCTAATTTTAGCAGCCGGCAAATATGAGGTAGTCGTATCGAAGATCGGATATGAAAAGTACAGCTATCGTGTGACGCTGCCTCAAAGCCACAATAAATCTGCTCAAATCCGCTTGCAGCCATCAAAAGAGACCGCTTTGGGGGAAGCGCTTGTCGTCGGCCACACGAGTACTCAAGAAGCTGCCCGACAGGCCTATCAGGTGACTGTTGTGGATGCTAAGCAGCTGCATAACAAGTCTGTCAATATCGCGCATGCTTTGAGCACAGTCCCTGGAATACGTGTCCGCGAATCCGGAGGGGTCGGTTCTGATATCGATTTTTCGCTGAATGGATTCACGGGCAATCAGGTCAAGTTCTTTATCGATGGTATACCCATGGATAATATGGGAAGTTCGTTCCGTATCAATAATATTCCGATCAATATCGCCGATCGTATTGAGGTCTATAAGGGAGTTGTACCTGTCACGTTAGGCTCCGATGCATTAGGAGGCGCAATCAACATCGTGACCAACTCAGGTTCGACGAACTATCTGGACGCATCCTATTCATATGGATCCTTCAATACACATAAGACATCCGTCAATCTGGGGCTGACGACCAAAAAGGGGTATGTCGTTCAACTCAATGCTTATCAGAATTATTCTGCTAATAACTATTGGATCCAATCGGAAACTCCCATAGACCAATACCTGACCAATAAGATGGTCAGGGCACGCAGATTCCACGACCAATATAGTAATGAAATGCTCATGGTCGGAATAGGGGTTGTTAAGCGCAAATGGGCAGACCGTCTTATGCTGGGATTGGATCTGGGAAAAAATAATAAAGAAATCCAGAGTGGTGCCACCATGGAGGATGTCTATGGGCAACGAAGGTCTAGGGGTAATATTCTGATGCCTTCGCTCAAATATCTGAAACGAAATATTGGGATAGCAGGCTTAGATCTAAACATCAGTGCAAACTATAACCTAGGAGCTGAACGCATCATCGATACCGCGAATAGGCAATATAATTGGCTGGGGCAGGTCGTCAAAGAAGGTGCTCCCTCCCAACTCGGAGGCGAGCGTAGCAGACAGGACTATAGATACCGTAATAATAATGGGACCGGGATCATAAATCTGAGCTACAGACTCAATGAGCAGCATTCCTTTGTGGTCAACGACAATTATATGATCTTCAACCGAAAAGGAAAAGATCTCTTGGAAGAGATGGATGAGCGCATTAATCAACCGAGCAGACTGGACAAGAATGTATTGGGCATCACCTACCGATTTGACTATTCTCCACGTTGGAATACCTCTATATTCTTTAAACATTACAGCCAATACAGCAAAGCATTCGCCGTCGTGACCGACAATATCGAGAGCCCGACATTTAGCGATTATGGATGGCGGGAAGAGATATTCAAGACCTCTGGATATGGATTTGCTACCACCTATTTCATCAGTAAAGATCTCCAGCTCCGTACCTCATATGAACATGGTGTACGAGTACCGACCACTAATGAACTATTCGGAAACATGAACGATCTGACTGGAAACATTAGCTTAAAACCCGAAAGCAGTGAGAATGTCAATCTTGGACTTATCTACAATACGCAGTGGGATAAAACACACTTTGTGACGGTTGACGCCGGCTTTTTGTATCGCTATTCAAAAGATTTTATCAGACCGAATCTTGCTAAAGGATCTAAATTCACGACCCAGCAGATGGTCAACCTCCGCGATGTGGATAATAAAGGAATAGAGGGGAGCATTCGCTACCGTTACAAAAACGTGCTAAATATAGGCATGAATCTCAGTTATCAAAACCTCATCAACCAAACCAAATATGAGGATGGGGATGAAAGTACGATCAGCTTGGTATACCAAGACAGGATACCAAACATGCCTTACCTCTTTGGTAATTTTGATGCTGCTTATAGCATCAATTCGATCATTGAAAAAGGGGATAATCTGACGGTCGGATACCAACTCTACTATGTCCATGACTATTATGTAGGCTGGCCTTCACTAGGGACCAAGAGTACCAAGCAAAATATCCCTACACAATGGAATCATTGTGCGAATATCATGTACAACATGAAAGGGGGTCGCTACAACATCACGTTGGAAGGGCTGAACCTGAGCGATGCCCTACTATATGACCATTACAAGCTGCAAAAGCCTAGCAGATCTTTCAACGTAAAGCTACGTTACTTCTTATTCGGAATTAAATAACAAAAACTCAAATCAATAATTAAAAGCTATGATATCCAAAAAAATAATCTATTCGGCCTTAATGGTCTTCGCAGTGGCCACAACATCTTGTAGTAATAACAAAAATGAGGTCCCCGATCCTGTCAATCCGGAGGCTTCATCCAAATTCATTATAGCAGGCGCAGCCGCTACTGCCGAACAATCTAAAACCTATCTGTTTACGAGTGATGCATTAGATCAGGGTAGCATCACCGTTAAAGGCAATGGCTACGAAACAGACGGGTCAACACTCAAGATCCAAAACAACAAAGCTTTTTCCTTCAAATACAACAGAGGAAATGATGGATTTACCGAGGTATTCAAATTGAACAATAGCAATGCACTTGAAAAGGTAAGCTCATTCTCGGTGAAATCCGTCAATGTATTCCTGCCTTATCAAAACTCCAAATACCTACTTGCTTACAATATAGGCAGATCACTGACCACTTCCGGTACCGCCTACTGGATCAATACCGAGTCGAGCAGTGTAGATCGAAATGCTGCATTCGACCAGAAAATCATCTATGTAGATGGTAAGAAAAACGAAAACTATTACGCCTTTATCTACAGCTTCTTTGAGGTCAAGGATAAAATATACGCGGTGTATGCACCTACATATGGTGGGAAAGACGATGTTGGAAAAGTGGAGTTCGATTATAAAAATCGCGCTTTCGTATCGATATTCGACAAGGATATGAAATTCATCAAAACGATCAATGACACGCGCATGCCTTATATCGGACGTTACTATACCAGCACCGGGCTTGGACAGGCCACCAACGGTGACGTATATGTCTTTTCAAACGGAGAGACTACATCCAGTAATCAGCATTCGGCATTCCTAAAAATTGTCAATGACAGCTATGATGCTAATTATTACTGGGATGTGGAGCAAGTCGCAGGCAAAAAAATCGAGTATGGGAAATATTTGGGCAACAACAAATTTATCCTATTGCTAGCGGATAGAGACGATGCCAAGGCAGAAAGCGAAGGTGGAAAACTGGCGATTGTTGATCCTGTAAAAAAAGAATTTAACTGGGTGAGCGGGGTATCACAGAAGATCAACCTACAGGGGTACGACTATCCGTTATTCATACATGATGGCAAGGCTTATCTCGCCCTTTCGGAGAAGACTTCGCTCTCTGTGATCTATGAAATCAATCCGGCGAACAATTCGGCCAAAAGAGGACTTGAGCTACAGGGCGTGAGTGAAGTCACCGGGCTCGGTGTCTTATCCAAATAATATCTTTGATCCCATAATTACTGAAGAGGCTGTCTAAAAAAGATTTCGTCAAGCAAATCTAAGGTGACGTTCGTGGACTTTTTAGACAGCTTCTTTTCCAATCTATAATCTTTTACCGGCGAGATGGGCAGTTAGCCGATCTTATTCTCTTTTGCTCTTGTTTTACACGACCGAATTTCGGATATTCGTCAAGGATCAATAGCCGAGGAATCCATATAAGGCTAAATCGAACATTCACATTACTAAAGTCCGTAAAAGTCCGTAGATATCCGTAAAAGTCTGTAAAAGTCCGTTATTTCCCGGGTGTAGCTTGTGCTTAACCAGTGCTTAACTTGGTATTAACTCAGACTGACGCTGCGGGTCTTCTTAGTAGGTGTATATCAAACATTTCTTTCCATACATGAGTACTGTCATAGCGATGGACGACAATCTTTGTTGTCTGGTGGAATAGTCAAATAAAAAGTCCGGATTCGTTGTGAATCCGGACTTTCGTTTATCATAAGAATCGCTACGTTACTCTGAATTCCCGGGAGGTTTGCAAAAAGTTCAATACCGAATCTTTATCGCTTTCTCCCTTCGGACCTTTTGTCGAAACATAGGTTTCCTCTATTCAAAATTATCCTCTATTTGCCATAACCTGGATTTTGCTCCAAGTTGGGATTTGAAGCGACTTCCGATTGAGGCAATGGCCATAAGAATGACTGGCTATTATAGGGCTTACCTGCCAAAGAGGGTGTAATAACAACACCTGGCTGATAGTTTGCTAGGCCACCCGGTGTAATCTGGGCAGGCAAAATCTTCGCAGGAATACCCTTAGCACCATAATTTCCCAATGCTAAACGATGCAAGTCAGACCAACGTTTACCTTCAGCAGTAAACTCAATACGGCGTTCCTGATAGATTGCTAATTTAAGATCTGCCGGAGCAACGGTAAACTGATCAGCAACGGGGACTGATCGATTACGCACAGCATTCAACAAAGCAAATGCCTGTGTAGTATTATTTTTATACGCATATGCCTCAGCTACATTTAATAATACCTCAGCATAGCGAATAATAGGATTCCATGAATCCAGAACAGCTACAGCTCTATACTTGTGGGCAAATACCAACTTATAATTACCGATTTCTTGCTTAAATTGTAGCTTGATCTTTCGGGCATCTCCATTAACCCAAAATGGCGCGTTGTATAGATTAGGACTTGTCGCTATTAGATCCCGGCCTCTGAATGTACTGGGCGAAAACATACTTGCAATGGCACCGTTAGTACCTCCATTCTGTGCTTGAGACTGTGCAATTGAAAATACAGATTCTGTATTATTCGCCTGAGAGGTAAATGGTGTTTCGGCATCTGGTTCCAATTTGTACCCACCTATAGTGGACGAGAAAGTTCCAGAAGTCGCGTCTGTGCCTAATTTCTTCCCTTCGGCAATCACATTGTCGTAATCCTCCATATGTAGGTATACCCTAGTCTTCAAGGCAATAGCAGCTCCTTTGGTCGCCTTTGAAATCGAGAGACCTTTATTCGCTTTTGAAGCAGGTAGATAACTCTCCGCGTTATTTAGATCTTCTAAGATCTTGGCATAAGCTTCAGCTACCGTTCCTCTTTTTTGCGCAAGCCCTTCTTCAACATCTGGTGCACCAACCATCGCCTTTGTGCGGTAAGGCACTCCTAGGCTACTTCCCTTTCCATCGGCATAGGGTTTGGAAAAATGAATCAGCAACTCATGGTGTGCCAGTGCTCTCAAAAAGAGTGCTTCTCCTTTATAAGCATTTCCCTCCTCCTGAGAAACCACCCCAGAAACAACGGCATCATCCACTCCTTTAATAAAGACATTCGCTTGATTGATTAAGGAATACAGCTGCTCCCAGTGGTTTACATTATTCGCTGTTGTTGGCGTATAATTGGCCTCATAGGTGAATTGATAAAAAGCCTGAAGATTTACCATATCTTCACCACGCATCTCGCCTTGCTCAATGGATGCTCCTCCAAAAGGATATCCACGACCTGTCGTAAGGCCCGTACCAGGGTCATACTGACCGACAGCAGCGGCCCAATACACTCCATTAAGGGTCAGTTCAATATTCTGCTTTGAAGAAAAGGCTGTTTTATCAGACAATTTATCTAATGGCAGTGTTTCTGTAAATTTCTTACACGAGGTGATCGACAACGCCACTAACAGTCCTGTCAAGGCTATTGTACTTTTATATCTTAATTTCATTGTTTTTCAGATTTTGTTTTGATTATCAACTAGAATGAGGCGTTAACACCAAAAGTAAACGTTCTAGGTACTGGATTTGACCTAAAGTCCAGTCCGGGCTGTGCATTGGAAGTAATACTATTGGCCATATCAGGATCTAAACCTGAGTATCCTGTGATAATAAAAGCATTATCAACAGATCCAAATACGCGTAACTTGCTCAGATATATTTTATTCAAAAATATACTATTTGCAAAATTATATCCTAAAGCAATACGCTGTGCTCTGATATACGCACCATTTTCCAAGAAACGACTATTCAAACTTGTATTCAAATTAAGTGGATTATCCACTGCATAGTATAGTTTAGGTACGTCGGTCTTTTGTCCTGGAGTGGTCCAACGATCTAACAGCTCCGTCCCAGCATTTGCAAAATTGGTATGGTTTAACAATTCTTGTCTCGTTTTGTTGTAGACTTTATATCCCGCTGAAAAACTAAAATTCAAGGCCAGATCGAGCCCCTTGTATGTAAACGTGTTATTAAATCCACCATACCATTTTGGAGTTCCTTGACCCAACCATTTTTTATCAGACTCTCCCAATGAAGATGCTGTAGCTATATCATCAGGGTTTGAAGGATCATAAACGGCATAAGTATTTGTTCCTCCAATATTCTGAGTAATAGAACCATCGCCTTTATAGAACAACGAGTTTCCGTTGGCGGCATTAACGCCTGCATACTCATATCCATAGAAAGATCCCAATGCTTTCCCTACACTGACACGGTGATAGTTATAAGGTATATCTCTATCTGCTAACTCCTTAACAACATTCTTTACGTAGGTAGCATTCAAATTGGTATTCCAACCAAAGTCTCCACTTTTAACAACCAAGCCAGATACACTCATCTCAATACCTTGATTATTCATCAACCCTGTATTTTGCGCAATTTTGTTATCTGGAATCCCTAAAGATGGAGCAGTAGGAACATTCATGATTATGTTATTGATGTCGTTGTTAAAGTAATCTGCCGTGAAAGAGAATCGGTCATTTAAGAACGCCAGATCGACACCCACATTCCATTTATAGCTGGTCTCAAACGCTAACTTATCATTACCCGCTTGCCAAAAATAAATACCGTTGTCCGCTCCATATTGAGTGGCGGAAAACAACCCTGCATATGGATAGTTTCCGATCTCGGTATTTCCAACTTTGGCATATCCTCCCCGAACTTTGAATTGAGAGATGGTATTGCTCGCAAAAAAATCCTCCTTCGCTACATCCCAGCCCAAAGATACTCCAGGAAGTGTTGCACCTTGCCCGCTGAACGGCAATGCAGATATTTTGTCATGACGTAATGATCCGGACAAGAAGTATCTTTCTTTATATGTATAGTTAACTCTTCCAAAAATAGAACTAAATGCCCTTTCTGAAGCAGCACCACCCAACAATTGATTGGACAATGATCCTGAAATAATATTCTCATTTTCTGCAAAATAGTTCGATGATAGTCCAAATCCATGGGCAAAGAAATACCGCGTTTTCGATTTTTGATGCTCCGTCCCAGCTACGATAGACAATGAGTTATTCCCCCACTCTGTATTGTAGTTTAAGAGATTCTGCCAGTTGTGCAATAGACGTGGTAATGAATATTGGTATACACGTCCTCCAACGCTTTGCCCATCACCATGTCCAGGATTCCAAAATAGAAAGTCTTCGCCATTTTGAACGGTGACACCTATCTGGGATCTGAAGGAAAGTCCTTTAAATAATGCGACGTCAATAAAACCATTCCCATTAAAGCTAAACATGTTTGATTTATAGATATTATTATCTAATACAAATCGCTGATTTGTATAACTCGCATAAATCGGCAGTGTGTTGCTCCCCTGCCCTAAGCTTTTCAAGTCACTTGATAAATTGTATGAACCATCCGCCCATTTTGCAGGAACGTTAGGAAAAGCAAAAATAGCCGCTGCAACATTGGAGGACAAACCTGCCTCAGATGTGTTAAATCCGCGGTTCAGCTGATTACTAATACCGGAATTAAATCCAATTGTCACTCGATCATTGAATGCCTTTTGTTCTGCTCTTGCGCGCAATGTATATTTTTCAAGACTGTTGGCATCAGAAATACCCTGCATATTGGTATATCCACCTGAAAAAAAGTAATTTGTTTTTTCAGTCGCGCCACTATATGACAGCGCATGATTGTGCTGCAAACCTGTTCTAAAGATTTCCTTTTGCCAGTCTGTATCATATACCTCTCCTGTGGTCGGGTCCTTTGTTTCGAAAGCGGCTGCTTCTCGTTTTGAATTTGTCAGTTTTTCATTCGTAATTTCTATAAATTGCTCTGCATTCATCAGATCAAAATATTTCGAGGGAGTAGCTGCGGCTATCCAACCATCATAGGTCATTACCGGAGTTCCGACTTTACCTTTCTTAGTAGTGATCAAAATAACTCCATTAGCAGCACGAGAGCCATAGATAGCTGTCGCAGCACCATCTTTTAGGACTTCCAGACTCAAGATATCATTTGGATTAATATCCGCCAATGGATTATTAGCCATTACACCGCCATTATCTCCAGAGAGAAATGGTACTCCATCAATCACATATAAGGGTGCTGTTGCGCTTGAGATCGAGTTTGTCCCGCGAATTCTAATTCTTGCAGCCTGCCCCAATAAACCTGAGGTCGTGGCGACCTGCACCCCAGCTGCTTGACCCTGCAAAGCCTTATCTAGAGAAGGTACTGGTATGTCCCTTATCGTTTCCCCTTTGATGGAAGCGATGGATCCTGTGACTTCTCTTTTCTTTTGAGTACCGTAGCCCGTTACAATAACCTCATCTAGAGCATTTTCATCTGCGATCATGGCTACATTGACAGTCGAACGCTGTCCTACTGAAACTCTTTGTGTTTCATATCCGATATAGGAAAAATTTAAAGACGACTTTTCAGCAACTGAAATGGAGAAGTTTCCGTTGCCATCTGTCTGCGTCGCATTAGACGTGCCGATCACCGATACGGACACGCCAGTCAAAGGGGTCCCATCAGAAGCGGAAGTTACCTTTCCACTCACCTGACGATTCTGTGCGTATGTCACCCCAACCAAGAGTGTACACACAAGAAAAAACTTGAGTAATTTTTGTTTCATATGTTTATGTTTATTAATTATTTGCCTTCCAAAGAAGACGTGAGTAAGCAACGGAATTCCTTCTGAGAAATAACCTCAAAATTTAATAGTAAAAACTGGATGATGATTAGCAAATACAACGACTTTGTTAAAAAGTGTTAAAACAAAAATAATAGTTAATTTGATATTTGCAAACGTTTGCATAAAAAACTATTCTAGTAAAAGGTAAATCTCATGATAAAAAGGGGTAATTAAGCGCTACAACTAACATGCTGGCATAATAAATATATCCACCTATCGATAGGATTGACCTTTAATTGTAACATTCTATTTGAAAGACGGAAAAGATATCTGGATACTACAGGAAGGAAAGAAATATGCGCATCGTCAGATTAAGTTGCCTCCACAATTGTTTTCATTTTACTATTTAGATAAGTGTGTATCAACCTGTTGACCGTATAACACCAACGGGCCAAGGATCATTTTTTATCTTTTTGACAGTTCACCGCTATGAATGAGATCATTGATAAAAATTTAGGTAGGGCGATAATGCCCTATTTCTGAACTTTCCGATATTTTTTAAACAAATATTACCACAGTATCTTTACTTTTGATTCAACATATTGCTTTAACCGATGAAAAAGAACACAATTTTTGGTATATGGAACCTAATGTTTGTTGCGATACTTCTTGCATTTACGGCGTGTAACAATTCCAATGAAGACAAAGCCGATCGCCTCAGTAACGATGGAAAAACGGAGGAAGCCATCCAACATTATCAACTGGCGATCAAAGAGGGCAGTGTAGAAGCCATCAACAAACTCGCACTATTATATAGCAATACCCATCAACCCGAAAAGGCTAAGGAATACTACAAAATGGCATTGGAGAAAGGGGATAAAAAAGCTGCGGAAACGCTTGCCTACCTCAGTCTGAAAGACGAGGCCTACGATGATGTGATCACTTATCTGAAACCCATAGTAGATGGCGGGGATACTACGCAGGTCTATACATTAGGAAGCGCCTATGTAAAATTGGAGCGGTACGATGAGGCAGTCCAGGTGTTGCTCAAGAATAAAGATAACGTATATGTTAAAGCTATCTTGGGGACAGCCTATTACGAACTAGGCGACTTGGGAAACGCTGAAAAATACTGGAAATCAGCGGTGTACAATCACAATTCGGGAGCAATTAACTCGTACAACAAACTCTTGGAACTCTACCGCGAGCAAGGTAGAACAGCTGACTACAAAGCGCTTGAAGGGACATACTGATGATAATGACAGATTCATTCTCTCGACAATAGCAGTGTAGAGGGATTGGTTGCGAGTCATCTCGATATCAAATATAGCAGTGAAAATCAACAGCTTAAATTGCAATTGACAAAGAAACTCCGGACCAAGCCCGGAGTGACGCGCTGTTAGATAAAGATTCACTAAGTGACAGCTACGGAAAGTTGTAGAACCGCACACACACGTCACCCCGTGCCCGACACGGGGTCTGTAATTCAGTAGCAATGCACCGCACTACTAGCTTGCCTAGCCGTAGCAGATGAATCTACGCGTAAGGATTGACATGCACTTATTCTAACTTCCCAAGATATACAGCATCTGACAACTCCTCCTTGTAGCTATCCACAAAGCCGATATATACATGTATTCCTTTATGACGGTGGCCGAATAAGGCTGATTGTAGGTGATATTGACCCGTCTGGGCGGATGCAATCGCAATTTTAATATCCACCTCTTCTTCAATAGGCACCAGTGCTACATTGAGTTTGATCCAATCCTCCCAATGATCTGCAACGGGTGTCCAGGTGATATATACTTCCTCGTCTACTCTTTTCATTTGTGGATTTTCGGGTGTAAATAGTGCACCTCTAAAGGGTTTGAATAACTCAGGTCTTACATAAGGCTCATTGTCTGCATCAATAGCTATACATTCTTTCCGAACATGGGATTGAGCTAAATTGGCCGCATTTTTCGTAGGGTGATCTTTGAGTAGATTCTTATACCCGTACTTGACGATGGGGAACAGATAACGTAAGAAATTATTCGTCACTTTCGTAATTTTACGGTTCAACAGTTCGGCCTCACTAGGAGGAGCGGTACGAGCCTTACGTCGACCACGCACGATATTCTGTCCGTTTAGCATATAGGCGAATACGCTGCCGAATTTACCTCGAATAGGGCCATTGGGGCCATCATTTAGAATTGCCATAGCTTTAAGTTTATTGGTTTGGATTTTCAAACAAGTTAATACTTCGTTAGTAACAACTTTGGTTTTAAAATGTTTTTTAATTATCCTTAACATAGTCTTTACGTAGTAAAACACTAAGTTTAGGCTATGTAAAGACTATGTAAACGCTATGTAAATGATGACTTAAGATCTAATCGGATCTCAAGTTGAAATATTCTTATCTGCGATGTCATTAACTTTGCAAAATGAGATATTCTCTTACGGAAAAGACAGAAAACGAACTGGATTATCTTCAATGAACTCGCAAGCCTCACGGAGGTACTTGTCTTGGTAGCCGTCTGCGGTAAGTTGAGGTAATAATTGTAGCTCAATGTGGTGAGCGTCCTATCCTTAGTGGCATTTCCATTAGCATCATAGGTATAGGTACCGCTGACACCTCCTGTGAGACCGGTCAACTTGTTACCCGTATAGGCATAGGTGGTCACGACTCCCGCATCACGCTTGAGGGTCTTGATATTTCCCATATCATCATACGTGATCGCTTCTGTCATACTGGCTGGGCCTGTGGGGGGTACTGGTACCATTCAATAAACTATTTAGCTTATCATATTGATGGCTGTCTGGATCAATCGTCCCTTATAGTCATGATGGAGGCCGTCAACAGTATCAGTGTCCCGTCTACATTACTGACATGGTCCGTGTGAGCACGTCTTATGAAAACAATTTGAATCAAAAAACTGCAAATCACCACTTAAAAAAACTGACAATAAACCGTTTGAAAATTAATAAATAATAGCTCATAAATATAAACGAAAAAGGACTTATGAGTACGAATACTCATAAGTCCTTTTTATCGATAGTTTTTCAGTTCCCTCAGCTAGAGTAGCTTTTTATAGTGCTATGCTAATCAATTCCTCCTGATCCCGGGAACGCGCTGTTAGCCGCTTTTATATTAAATCTCCTATATTCGTAGCTACCACATGAGTTGGTAAACCTCGCTCTAATGATAAAGTCAGGCCCAAATGGGGGTAAATCGGGATTTGCTTCCTGCATATGAACTTTAAGTTTATACTTGAACTTATCGATTTTGATCAACTGTGCACGACCGAGGTTACTCTCTAAACCGACCTCGAGATCATATTGATTCAAACCTGCTGGAGGAATTATTTCTATATTATGATCTTGTCCCCATATCGCCATTGAGGGACCATTTAAAGCTGTTTCTGTAAATTGAGCGTCACCAACAGTTATAAGCTTTCTGTAAATGTTTCCTGCAACAGAGCTTATAATACTAATTAGCCCAGAGGCAGTACCCACTCTTTCAACTTTCCACTGATTATTTCCGAGATCCGTTAACGTGGCGATGCCTAATGCATCTTGCAGGGAAATAACTCCAGGGTTTACTATCGTATATATTCCATCTGTACAAATATTATCCGGACCAGAAAATGTAGAAGTCATCGCTATATTAATCCTTGTTTCATTTCCATAGCTTGCACATGCGTCATTGCGCCCTTGAACTTCTAACCATTCAAGGTTATCATTGTCAATATTTAAGTTCAAAGTAGGTGTAGTAGTGGTAACATACAACCCTGTATTTGTTGTCCATAGGTATGAAGTCGCAGGAAAAGTAGGAGTGTTGATTTGTGCCGTATAAGTTTTAGTTCCTCGAAAGCCCCCAGGTATCACCTTGTCACCAGTCAGGCTAAATCTAGACACCGCTTTTACCTTTATAGGGAGAGTATAGAGAATGGCGGGATCACATTTTCCACCCACCCCTGGTGGATTGTATTGTACTCTTACTCTCCACCTTCCATTTTCAATTATATCTTTATTCCATCTTACGGTAATGCTCGTCGCTGTCGTGTTTATAATGGTTCCATCAATTACATCCCAATTTAAGTTGCCATCACATGATATGCCGTTAAAAGTATACTGGTAGAACTCTGGACATGGGTTTGTCTCTCCTGAGATGATTTGTGCTTTTAAAGTACCATACACAAAGCTTAGGAATATTGCTATTATTATCTTTATTTTCATTTCTCTCCATTTATTTTGTTGACCATTGCTCGTATTTGCCATCCTGTATATGAGGAGAGAATATCTTGTGTAGATTAATCTTACCATATTTTACCAGCACTATTTCTTTAGCACTATATGCTCTTTTACCTTTTTCTATTTGGTCATTTAATACTACCGCTATCAAGTATTTGCCTGGCGGATAATCCTGTAATGCTATCGAGTTAGTCCGGGCTATATTTTGTGTAGAAACCTCTGTGTTTGTCTTTTTATCCAGTGCTATTCCTTTGATAATGTTGTCTACATCTATTATTTCCAAAATTCTATTTTCGCTCGGCCACATTACGATTGTAGCTTTTTCTGATGTTAGATAGATTTTTTGTGACTCATTGTACTTTACTGCGCTTATCGAGATATTAATCATAGACATCGAATCCGGAACTCCCAGGAAAGGATTCTTAGGTTCTTGGTAAAGACTCTCCCAGTCGTTGGGCTCTTCGAGCTGCTGATCGTATGTGTTCTTGGCACAGCCGATCAATATCAATACCATTACAGGTAATAGTAAGAGGCGATTTTTCATACATTTTAGTTTTAGTGAAAATTTGTTCTAAGTGGATCCCTACTGCATGCCGTCTTTGCTACACGGAACTAACTTCCGGCCTAACATTATCGTCAGGTAAATTGTTATGCTTTTCATTTTTTTTATTGGCAATATATATGTTTTTATTATTAAAAATGGCGACATACATCTCTTCTATAAAATATTAACATAACTATAGGTTGTAAACATAAGCCATATATTCATTTTCATAAACAGAAATTTAAGAACAATCTATTCCCGATGATTGTAAAAACCAGATGATATAGCAGCCTTCTATTGCAGGCTATTAGCCACACATTCCTATTCACCTCCCATTTTGTCAGCGAAAATGTATACAAACCCGATTTTCTAGCTCCCATATCGCTTTCTTTCGTTCGCTCGCTGTTATAGCGCTGATCAACTCCATATTGTCGTACTCATCTTCATCAGCGAATAGTTTATAACAGATTCATAATTATAGATTTCTAAACAAAAAAAGCAGCAGATGTGACCACCTGCTGCTTTGACATAGCTAAGAAGATTATAATCTACTTCCTTTTTAACTTAATAAGAAATGCTCCTTGATTACCGTATTTGGATAATAAGAATTGGATATTCAACTGTAATTCATTATTACAAGGATTCACAAAACTAAGAGCAGGAGAACCCGCGGTTGAAAGGGTGACAGACCCTACATCTGCTCCATACCAGAATAAACCATCAGTTGCAGTAGTCTGACTTGCCATTTTTGCTGAATTGTCCTTTGGATTGATGTCAATGATGTAATCTTTAAAGCCTGGATCCGGAGATTCCATCGAGACTTGCGTAGCATTCAATTTTTTAATTTGGACCTCTTGCCCCGGCTGGTAATCTGCCCATTTATCTTCTACAACCACAAAGGTACCATTGCCTAAGAAATTGTCTAAATCAAAACCACAGATACAGCTGTAACGTGTTGTTGGGGTTGCTCCTGGTTGAGCTGAGACTCCAGGGCCATAGCCTGGACCTCCTCCTGGAGGAAAAGCCAAATAAGTCTTTCCGTCATTGGTTGTATAATTTGCACCAATATCAAAATTGTCTCCAACAACGATGGGGCCAAATAATTCTATTAATTGCGGTCCAGTAATCTCAACATCTACAGGAAAGCTACTAACTTGCGCTTTGATTGTCTTTTGATTTTGAAGATTACCATTCTTAATAACAACGACATCCAGGTATTTAGGCTTTTCATCGTTATCAAAATAAAGGTCTAATGTAAATTTTCCTTTAAAGCCAGGTATATTCAAATCCGAAATTGCCAAATCAAAATTTTCGGAAACTTTCTTAAAGTCAGGTTGATTCAAATAGACAATACCGTCAAGCATTGTTGCATTATCGCTCTTGCGACATGCCGATATCACGACTAGTGATATCAACAGTATACTATATATAATTCTTTTCATCTAATTATCTTTATTTTAATTGTGGATGAGAACTCGTTTAAACGTCATTTATATTTCGTTATCTTTTCCTTATCCATTAATTATGGCATCCAAAATACTTTAGCTGCCCCCAGATCGATCTTCTGCTCTGGCGCATTCGGATTTCTATTCATCTCGTCTTGATTATATGGCAAAGAACTTGGAAAGTTACGATTCGACGTTACTGGCACAGCCGGTAAATCATCTCCACCGTTACCACCAGCAGGAGGTGTCACTGTGCCCCCGATAGCCTTGGGATCGAAAAGCTTTGGATATCCGGTCCTTCTGTAATCATTGTACTGATCTACGGATGATCCCACACTTGACAACCATTTTTGCGTCATAATCATCTCCAATTTCTTGGCACTATTTCCTGCGGCAAATTCTGTCATCACATTGGTAATGTAGGTATTGGCTGCCGCCGTCCCTGCTAGAACAGGAATACTCTGTGACGAACCAGTTTTAGAAACAACATAGTCAACCATTTTGAAAGATTCTTCAATCGCTAATTTCAACACTTCAGCTGCATTACCACTTATTACTCCTTCCTCGATCAACTCCGCTTTCAAAAATAAAATATCTGCAGATGTCAGCAGTCGATAGGGTGCTGCTCCGGTTCCGGACGCAGCGGATGCAGTCCCTCCTTGTCCATCATCATATCGTCCACCAACAGGATATACTCCAAATAAGGAAACTAGATTTTGAGCATTTGACCCCTTATTAGGGCCCTGAGATCCAAAGTATTTGGAAACAAACCCGCCATCGCGATACTCAACAATCGCATTTGGCGCAGCGGAGGCTTTCATCTGATTGTAGATATAATAAGGGATACGAGGATCTGGATTATTGGTTAAGATTTTTGGATTGTATCCTTTCATTATCTCATACAACCATGGACTCACATGCATGGTCCGTTGAGTAGCAAAATACTCGCCAAAACCTGGGTTACGGTCATCTGTTGCCTCATTCTTGCCATAAGGAATCATAAAGGATTCATCCGCTTTACTAATCAGATTATTCTCTGTCAGGAGAGCGTTGATCTCCGTTGATACATTTTCAACTTTTCGCTTCTGCACCAATAGTTTCAATTTTATTGATTTTGCGGCTCTAATCCATTTGGCGATACCAACATCACCTCCTCCGTATATCACGTCATCACCAGCAGGTACTTTATCATTCGCGGCATCTGCGTTATTCAGATCCGCGATACCTGCATTGAGCAATACAAACACTTGATCATACACCGCTTTTCCTTCATCATATTTGGGATATATAATACCCTCAGCAGTTCTATTTGCCTCAGAATAAGGAATACTGCCATATAGATCTACTAACACGGACAATGTATAGGCTTTTATGATCTTAGCGATACCTACGTATTGCAAATTGCCCGCTGCTGTCTCTTGTTTAATAATAATATCAGCATTATTAAGGACATCTCTATACGAATACTGCCATCCCTGAGAGGTCTCGAAATCACTACCTGCGGCACCATACTGATCATAGTCACCATAGTTGACCATCTGATGCATATATGCTGACAAGCCTGTCGTAAATCCCTCTGTCATCGCCATACTCTCTCCAATGTACCTTTCTACTCGTGGTAAGAGAATAGAAGATTCCAACTTGGTGGGATTATTGGGATCTGTATTTATATCTAACTGCTTCGCACAGGATACCGAAGTAAGAGCTAAAGCAATCAAAAGTATATTTTTAATATTTTTCATGTTTTTCCTAATTAAAATCTCGCTACTAAATTAAAACCATAACGTCTTGTGGTAGGCGCTGCTGAAAGCTCAACTCCTTGTGAAGATGATGAACCGTAGCTGCTCACCTCAGGATCAAAATTGGAATACTTAGGGAAATTTGGTGCAAAGAACCAAAGGTTGCGACCTGTCACACTCACATTTAACCCTTTTATAAACGTATTGGCAAACAACTTTTGCGGCAACTCATATCCAATGGACACCTCTCTTAGACGATACACAGTGGCATCATAAATGTTCCATTCGGTTGCAGTATTGATGGCAAAAGTCTGTCCCAAATCCGCATCTGGCGAAAAGTAAAGATCATTGACTGTTAATCTGGTCTGATTCATGATTTTATTTCCATTTGCATCCAAAATAGGTTTGCCCGTGATAGGATCTCCATACACACCTGGCAGGATAGCATTGTATTCGCGTCCTTCTGTATCTTTTGTTACCCCTCTACCCAAAAGCGAACTATTGGTTACCGAAAACATTTTCCCGCCTTTTGTCCAATCAAATAATGCGGAGAAACTGAACCCTTTATATGACACCATATTGTTAATACCCAATTTAAAATCCGGGTTAGGGTCACCCAAGAAATATTCGCCCGTTTTGTCCTCGATCATCCCACCGGTCTCCGGATTGATTAACACATTACCTTCATCATCACGAAATACTTTCGATCCTCTGAGATAACCAAAAGGCATCCCTGGCTCTAAGTATGTAGATACTGTCCCACTGATCATAGCGCGAAGCTCAATGCGTGGTGTCCCTTCGATTAGCTCTTCGACTATATTCTTGTTCTTGGTAAATGCGGCCGATAACTGCCATTTTACCGGGCTATCAGGTGAAAGTGGTTTAACATTCAAACCAATTTCGACTCCCTTGTTATTGATTTTACCAAAGTTTGTAAAATATTCATCATAGCCTGCGGAAGCTGGCAATGCGATTGGCGCCAATAAGTCAGTAGAGGTCTTATTATACCATGTGAAATCAAGATTTACGCGACTCTGCAAAAAGGACAATTCTGCTCCCAATTCGATCTCATTTGAAAACTCAGGGGTCAAATTTGGAAACTGATATCTATAGCCTATATAACCTATTGGCTTGCCTAAGAAATTATTATCAATTGTGTAGGTGGTCTGTAATTGATACGGGTCAGTATCACGACCGACTTTTGCCCATGCAGCCCGGATCTTACCATAGGAGAAGAAGTCATTCTTTAAGTTGAAGGCGTCAGAGAAGATGAAGGCTGTGGAAACCCCAGGATAAAAATAAGATCTGGACTCCTTTGGAAGGGTAGAAGACCAATCATTACGTCCACTCAACGTGACATACCAATAATCTCTATATCCAAAAGTTGCATCAGCAAATGCCCCCATGATCCTTCTTTTTAAAAGATCATCTATATTAAATAATTTTTGTTCGGTGTTTACTAATGTGTGCGTTCCTCTTGCAATAAAACGCTTTCCTTCCTCTTGTGCACGGTTAGTTATACGTTGATTATAATTAAAGCCCACCACACCTGTAAAGGAGATATCTTCTGTAATTTTGGGCGTGAATGTAGACTTGAAAGTAGATTCCAGTTCTTTATGGTCCCTTTTGTCAACAACCAGACCACCAAGTCCTTCATAAGCTCGCGAAGAAATTTCATACAGCTCCCGGCGATTCATAAAGCTCAGATTTGCACCTAATGAATAATCCAGTTTCCACCAGTCATTAATTTTAAAATCTGTACCAAATGATCCTACAATTCTATTTTCTAAGGTTGTAGCATAATTATTATATGCCGACCACAGCGGATGATCAAATTGATTAGCACCCAACCAATTTACATTGTTACCTTCTTTAGTTTCCCATGGAAGAGATGGATCCCAGTTTCTACCTAAAAATAGGGATCTTGCAAAAGATGAAGCGGCTCCATCAATCTGATTTTCGCCGAAATATCCACCGACTTGATTGGAATTGGTGTAGGCTAAGCTACCTCGTACATTCATCCGCTCCGATATTTTCAGATTCCCCCCGGCGGAGAGGTTATATCTTTTAAAAGAAGAATTAGGTACATAGCCTTTATGGTCCATTTGGGAAAGGGTCACGTTAAACCCTGCTTTACTTGAACCCCCAGCAAAATTGATGGAATTCTCCCATACGACACCAGTCCTAAAAAACTCTTTGACATTATTCTCATAGGCTCTGTAGGGTACCTTTGGGCCAAATAAGTCTGGATACGCATCCAAATAAGGTTGCCAGGTCGGAATGCTATCAATTGTGCCAAATTTGGCTCCCCATGATCCATTAGAAATCCCGGAATAATTAAACTGCGATCCTGTACCGTACATATTCTGATAGTCTGGCAAGTTTGCTACGTTTTCCATTGAAACAGAGCTTCGCAAAGTAATAGCAGTAGGTTGGTCTAATTTGGTACTACCAGATTTCGTCGTGATAATTACCACACCGTTGGATGCCCTTGAACCGTATAGTGCCGCAGCTGCTGATCCTTTTAGAACATTAAATGTGGCAATATCATTGGGATCCAGATTGGAAATACCAGAAGAGTAAGCTCCTCCCCCAGAAGTCATGCTGCTAGTCTCTACCATCGTATTGTTGTAAGGAACCCCATCTACGATAATCAGTGGTTGGCTATCCCCAAAGAAAGAAGAGTTACCCCGAACTTGGAAACGCGTAGCTGCACCTGGTGTACCTTGTGAGGTACGGATATCCACACCTGGGACTTTTCCTTGTAGAGACTTTAAGACATCTGGTTCAGAATTTTGCAGTAATTCGTCAGTATTGACCCTACTTGTTGCATAAGTCAAGCTCTTTGCCGAACGTTCAATACCCATAGCCGTGACAACAACTTCATCCAAAGATGTTTCGTCGCTTTGTAGTTGTACATTCACAGTAGAGCGATTGCCTACAGCGATAGACTGTCTCTGGTATCCAACATACGTAAATACCAATGTAACATTGCCGGATACATTAATGGAATAATTTCCGGAACCATCTGTCTGCGTGGCTGTAGAAGTACCTTGAATAGCTACTGAGACCCCCTGTACAGGTGTGCCATCTGAAGCTGAAGTTACTTTACCACTCACCTGACGATTCTGTGCATAAGTCACCCCAACCAAGAGTGTACACACAAGAAAAAAACTGAGTAATTTTTGTTTCATATGTTTATGTTTATTAATAATTCGTCTTCCGAAGAAGACTTGAAGTTAAGCAGCGAAATGGTCTATACTAGACGGTATGGTTAGTTAGTGCGAAGGCTATTCTTGATCAGCTCGTAAAAACATTGTTAAAAAATGTTAAAACAAAAATAATAGTTAATCCAAGAAAAACAAACGATTGCATAAAAAACTATTCTTGTTACAAGCAAATACTGCTATAAAAGGGGAGAATTAGGCATTTCAACAACAATGCGAGCATAATAAAAGAGAAAAGAAAAATTATATACAAGAATATTTGTAACAAAAAAAGCGATTGTAAAATTACAATCGCTTTCCTATGCATAGACAACTTCGTGATATGTACAACCAAAAACTGTATCAGTACTTACATTACTTTAATACAACTATTAAAGATTATAAGCAGCAGGCTTATATCTCCTTCCTGTAAACAAGAGAAGCTGCCCTTAAGGGGCAGCTTCTCTAAACTTGCATATTCTGTTACTAATAGTTCGGATTCTGTACCATATTTGGATTTGCATCCATCTCCGCTATTGGTATTGAAAATATCACTCTATGATTATCAGGAGCAATAGTCTCGCTCGATAGCGCATCCGCATCAACGATTTTTCTTGTTTCATTCTTTCTGAAAATATCAGTAGAACGTAGCCCTTCACCAATGAACTCCAGTTTGCGCTGCTTCACTATCTCAGCTTTTAAAGCTGTGAGCCCCATTGACGATACTGAAGCTAAGCCTCTATTTGTACGAAGAGCATTTACATCAGCAAGTGCTGAAGCAATATTAGGTGTCGCTAACTCTGTATAAGCTTCTGCTCTAGCCAAATAAATTTCTGAGATGCGAAGTATCTTGATGTCGACTAGACCAGCACCACCCTCCAATGTATTTCCAGTAAACTTAGTTAAAAACTTAGCCCCCCCCCATTCTTCGATAAATACCTTTCGTGCATCATTATTTTCAAGTAAGGCTATGAATGCATCTGTAGGACGGATGTCTCCATATCCCTTGCTGGGATTATTGTACATCCGACCAAAGTTGTCTGCACCTCGATCTTCAGTTGACTTAAATTTAAGTGAAAAGATTTCCTCCGTAGTATTATTCCCGCTGTAGCCAGTTGCTATATTACTTACCGTCCATAGCGGATATTTGGAGATAATTTTATTAGCTTCGGTAATACATTCTTGGTATTTACCCATATAAAGATACACGCGACAAAGTAAAGCAGTAGCAGCATCTTTTGATCCTCTATATACAGCAGAACTACCGCTAGACATCTCGGGAGCCAACTCCTGCGCTTTTTTCAAATCATTGATTACAGCCTGATATGTCTCCTCTAATGTATTTCTTTTTGGGTGGAAGTTAACCGGGTCTTTCACTGTCTCTAAGACAACTGGAACTCCAGTATTGGCACCTGTAGGATTTGCACTTACATTCGTATAGGGTCTTGCAAATCTTTTTACAGCGTCAAAATGTGCTAAAGCCCGAAGAAAGTAAGCTTCTCCCTTGTAAGGAATGGTCTCTTCTGTCTCGGGAAGCTCATTAATGACCACGTTTGTAGCGTATATCGTTTTGTAAAGAGCTGTCCAAGTCGCTCCCTGGCTCGATAAGGTAGGATTCCACAAGAATCGGAACTCATTCAAATATCGATTTGAATTTGCTGAAGTGATTTTAACATTATCACCTGTCACTTCAGACGCTACCTGATAATCTTTGCCGTAGTATCCTACTACCTGCATTTGTTCATATACCCCATTTATTAATTGTCGTGCATATTTTTCAGTTACAACAGATTCTTCTGGTAATGAATTATGAGGTTTCAATTCTAGCGCATCTTTACATCCATTCAAAAATATAGCGGATGCAAGTAGTGATGGCAAAATATATCTATTAATTTTTTTCATATATCAATTATCTAAAATGATGCAGTCACACCAAAAGTTACTATTTTCGCTGTAGGGTACCTAAAGAAATCAACACCAGAGTTAGCAGTAGCAACACTTGTAGTACTAGTCGGTGCCAACGGTGCCGTATTCACATCTGGATCGAATCCTTTATAGCCTGTAAAAGTAAGAAGGTTTTCTGCTTGAGCATAAAGTTTGATCTGACTAGCCCCAACTTTACCAAGTACGGACTTTGGCAAGGTATATCCGAATCTCACATTTCTTAACCTTATGTAACTCAAATCCTCTAAAAAGCGAGTAGAGCCAGCGTTAGAAAGACTATTGTTATTCCATATAGCTTTAGGCTTATCTGAAATATCTCCAGGTTTTTGCCATCTATCTGCGGCATCTACTGCAACATTGTAATTAGAAGAGTTACCATCATTTTCCCAATTCTGTCTTGTTCTATTGAAAGCTTTGTTACCTGCACTGAATGAAACTAAAAACGAGAGATCAAAATCCTTGTATTTGAATCGGTTTGTCAAACCACCTGTAATCGTCGGCAACGCACTTCCAACATGTCGTCTTGTTGCCTTGCTATATGTACTGGTCACATTTCCATCAGCATCATACCATTGTGGAGCACCGGTCTCTGAGTTTACTCCAGCCCACTCTTGCATATACCAACTTGCTATAGAATGACCTACTTCAATCCTTTGATTTGTATTGGACGTCGGTGTAATAGGAGCGTCTCCATCAAGAGAAAGTACACGGTTTTTCAACGTAGAGAAGTTTCCGTCAACGGTCCAACTGAAGTTTTCATTTCTTACAGGAGTCGAACCCAAGGTAACTTCCCATCCTTGGTTTAATATAGAACCGATATTAGAATTTATGGTCGAGAACCCTGTCGTCCCTGACAAAGGCGCTTGAAGAATTAAAGCTTCCGATCTTTTGTCAAAAAATTCTACCGAACCATTCAAATATCCATTAAACAAATTGAAATCTAAACCAATATCAAACATCTTACTTTTTTCCCAGGTAAAATTGGGATTAGCCACCTGCGTCGCGATAGCGGCACTTTCATCATTGTAGACAGCATCAAAGCCATATAAAGCATTAAATGGATAATTTTTATTCAAAAATAAGAAATCTGCATTCCCCATCCGTCCGTAACTAGACCGTAGTTTCAGATTATTGATCCATCCAACATTTTGAAGGAAGTCTTCCTTACTCAGGACCCAAGCTAGACTACCTGAATAGAACGTACCGTAGCGATTGTCAGGAGAAAAACGTGAAGATCCGTCTCTTCTTACACTTGCACCGACAAAATACTTCGCATCATAATCATAATTGGCATTCAAAAACAAACTGTGGAAGGCAAACTGCTCTCTATCACCACCTTTATCCAAAGGCTTAGCAGCCACTCCTGGTTGCTGCAATTCACTACTTGCAAAGCCTTGAGAGGCTATATAGGTCCAACGGTAATCATTCTTTTGAAATTCATTCCCTAACAAAAGGCTCAAACCATGTACGTCGTTAAACGTTTTATTATAGGTAAGGAGCTGATTTGTTAAGAGATTAATACTCTTAACATTGCTATTCTGCAATAATCCGTCAAAAGCGTTTCCATTATAACTTATAGGATCCCACCAAACATTTTCTTCGATATTGATTATTTCTGCATTTCCACGGACAACAAGTCGCAGACCTTCTAAAATATTCCATCCCATTGCTCCATTGAAAGCATTGTAAAGGTTATAATTCTTATTATAATCATTATCGACTGTATGCATAAAATTTCCTCCGATAAGTGTCGGTCTATAAGTAGATTCTATCTTACCATACGGGGCATAGTCACTACTACCTGGCTGACCCTCACTGAATCCATCAGACATCAATCCATTTGGTTGGAATGCAGGAATATACGGTGTATTGAAAAACATCTGCAATAAGGGTGATCCATATCCGTTTCCAGCATTGGCACTCCGCTGATCGGTATAGGAACCATTGATTTTTAAACTTAAGTCAAACTTCTCTGACAATTTGTGGTCGACATTCAAACGAACACCGTAACGTTTAAAATGACTTCCTATTAGACCACCTTTTTGATCAAAGTACTCACCAGAACCGAAATATTGTGTCTTGTCATTTCCTCCGGAGGCTGAAAGATTATAGGTTTGATTCCTTGTTGATTGAAAAGCCTGATCATACCAGTCTGTATTGTTATTCGCCAAAAAATCAGGTCTTCTGTTCATTACCTGCTCTTCTGTCATTCCAGCTGCTCGCATCAATTCGCGTTGGTAGTTAAGCAACTGCGACGAATTCATCATTTCAATCTTCCCGGCCACGTCACCTCCTCCAAATTTAGCATTCAGCGTAATGTTGCTCTGTCCAGACTTACCAGATTTAGTTGTGATGACAATAACACCGTTGGCCCCTCTTGATCCATAGATCGCTGTAGCAGCAGCATCTTTAAGGATGTTTATGTTCTCAATATCTGCTGGATTTAAGCTCGATATGACGTCCTGAGTGGGTGTGTTCTGCGTTAAATCGCCGCTAGTCATAATCACACCATCAAGTACATACAGGGGATTCGCAGATGCAGAAATTGAACCAATACCTCTTACCCGCACTTCCGTACGAGAACCAGGCTGACCTGAGTTGGCCGCAGCCGTAACACCCGAAGCATTACCTTGGAGCATTTGATTGATGTCAGGTAACGTCACATTGTCCAGGGCTTGTTTGTTAACCGTCGAAGACGCGATAGTTGACTTAGCCTTAGAAACGGTATAATATCCTGTCACGACCACTTCTTCCAGTGAAGTTTCATCACTGGTCAATTGAACATTTACAGTAGACCGGCTTCCAATTGCTACTGACTGAGTTTCATATCCTACATACGAGAATACTAATGTCGCAGTACTGGCAGCGTCAATGGAATAATTTCCAGATGCATCGGTCTGTGTGGCGGTGGATGTTCCTTGGACAGCTACAGACACACCCTGTACAGGCTTACTATCTGAGGCAGAAGTCACTTTACCACTCACCTGACGATTCTGTGCATACGTCACCCCAATCAAGAGTGTACACACAAGAAAAAAACTGAGTAATTTTTGTTTCATATGTTTATGTTTATTAAAATGTGTCTCTCTAGAGAGACTTGAGTAAGCGTATTTAGTTGTTTACGATTGTTACTTCCCGTGCTATTTCAGATTATTAGCAGTTATAAAACATTTTTTCCAGATTCTGCCTAGGTAGGTACCGTCTCTATAATAGTACCTTCAAACCATATTTCATTGCTAAATATTAACAACAGGACGATTCGGACGAATACTTTGTTAAAAAATGTGAAAACAAAAATAGTAGTTAACTAAAGGGGAAAAGAATACTTGCATAAAATACTATCAACCTTCGTTTTTCATAAAATACTTAAACTACTGACTGTTAAACACTAAATTGAGATGTCTGTATAATAAACTATTCAAAAAAAATAGCATTACGTAAGTCATTGTAACAATTCGGATTACTTATTTCAACCAAAAAAACCTTCTAAGCAGCGAATAACCAATCACAAAATAATATTCGCCACAAAATGTGTTAATTTTTGTTAAACCGGTGGCAAATATATAAATGACACATTGCTATTGCAAGTAATTTAACATTTAACCCTAAAAAATTCATTATCTACAACAAATCTAGATAAACCATGAAAATTACATAAAGAATATTATTTCGGACAAATACTAAAAAACCGAACATCGTGCTATATTGAATGATTTTAACAAAACATTTGACACAAAATCGTTTATATTTTTTATTTACCACAAAACAGAAGCCTTTTCTAAAATATTATTGCATAAGCAATGTATGTCCATACACACAACACCAACATTACTACTGCCTGAGCTGCAGAGTAGGAATATCCGGAAATCCTATATTTTACTCGTCGCTTAAGAGTGAATTGCTTTGAATAAAGAATGGAATCTTTTCAACAGCGTCGAGCGAGAATAAAGCAAGTGTTCTCCTATTTTGATCAAGTAAGCTCCTAGTATACATGTTCTTCCAAATACATCTTCACGTTAAATATACCATTGCAGGCACTCTTTATTGATCGCCACAACTTGTCTATAGACTTATATTATAATTTGGGTTAAGATCAATTAATCCTAGACTTTCCAACAGTGTGAGGTAATAAGACCACACAACTGCGTCCCAGCTGTAGCCGTTTTACTACAAGGAAAATTAAAGAGGCTAACCATGGGTTTTCAACACTTCAGATTCTAAAGCGCCAACCTGATCCTTGACAAGATTCTACAAAAATTTTACAAACCAATCTAAACAAGCGTGTAGCGCATGAAAAGTGACTTTCTGTAACCACTTTCAAGCTACAGAAACAGCTTTAGGCATACGTCTATTCGGCAAAATGATGTAGCGTTTAGGCTACATTCACAAAGATAATCTCTCTTTCACCTATCTTAGAAATTAAAAACACCTTACTTTTGCGATGAATGTAACACCCTTTCCAGAATTGGGGAGACAAGCCGTTACTAACTTAAAAAAGTGGAATTATTTATACACAAAAAAATGAAAATAGCATTATCTATCTGTATTGCACTTTGCCTAAGCACAACAGCATTTGGCCAAGTACAAGAAGTAAAACGGGACACAGTGATCACTTATGGCGACAACAAGCACCAGGTCATCACGAATAGCTTTTGGGACAATTGGTTCATCGGTGCGGGTGCGGGTGGCCAGATATTCTTTGGAGATCACAATAAACAGGTGAAATTCGCAGACAAGCTCACGCCTAATTTCGAGTTCAACATCGGAAAATGGTTTACTCCTGGGATAGGGGTACGTGCAGGTGTCAATGGATTCAAGATCAAGGGAGCAACTCAAAATGGCAGCCACTCTACTGGTGAGCGCTATGACGGCAAACCATGGGAGGGTTATTGGTTAGAAAATCAAGAATTCAACTATTACCATATCCATGGAGACGTACTTTTCAACTTGACCAACATCTTGGCTGGATACAAGGCCGATCGATTCTATAATGTCAGTCCATATGTCGGATTGGGATGGATGGTTACCAATGACGAACCTAAACAACGTGAGGTAAGCGCCAACATCGGTGTGTACAACACTTTTAGGCTTTCTAAAGCTGTCAACCTGACATTTGACGTACGTGGCGGCATGGTCAATGACCGCTTTGACGGAGAAGTAGGTGGACGTCGTAATGAAGGTTCGTTAAGTGCTCTTGTTGGATTGGCCTACACTTTCAATAAACGTGATTGGGATAGAAGCAAGACAACTGTCATCAGCTATGATGAAGAACAACTGAATGCACTACGCCGTAACGTAAATGAACTTGCGCAAAATAATGAGGCTTTAAAAAAGCAATTGGCAGATGCTAAACACACGACTGTCACTGATGTCGTAGTGGAGAAACAATTGCTAGCAGCACCTTTACTGGTCACCTTTCAGATCAACAGCAGTCAAGTTACCAACGAAGCACGTGTCAACCTTGGCTTTTTCGCTAAAGCTATCAAAGCTGGAAACCAGAATGCTGTTTACAACGTAACAGGCTATGCAGATAAAGGCACAGGCACTACAGCTATCAATGATCGCTTGAGTAAAGAACGTGCGCAAGCAATCCGTGATGTCCTTGTAAAAGAATTTGGAGTTGCCTCTCAGCAGATCAAAGTCTCTGCAGCTGGTGGCGTAGACAATATGCACTACAATGACCCACGCCTAAGCCGTGCTGTCGTAACGTATGCCGAATAAGTAAAAAAATAAAGTTCTCCACTCATCAACGCAGCGGTGTGATGTTGAGCTAGAACATTTATAAACACACATATAGCAAGCTAATGATTGCTTGCTAAACAGTTACAAAAGAGCGGTTTGACGAAGAGTCAAACCGCTCTTTTTGTTACAATAAAAAATCTCGTCTTCTCTAGCTCGCAGCCCCCGTCCAGTCGAGTTCGTAATGATTTCTCATTAATTAATTCATGAGTTATAAAAAAAATTGTAGCTGATTCGCTACAAATTCGGACAATATTTCTATCTTTATATCCAATTGTTAATCTAAGTCCCATTAAGTAAGATAAGATTAACGATAAAAAACAATAATTAACCTTTGGAGAAATGTATACTTTTCAGTTCAAATAGTCGACAAATACATTGTTAAGACATTGACTTCTGAGCTGCCTACTTTCCTCCTTTTCGCGCTTTTGGGCTTTACATAAGCCATACTCCGAAACTACTAATTTATATATTCAACAAGTTGGACATGACGAATTCTCAGATAGAGACTGTACTGCCCACAATTAAATATAAACTAACACTACTGTGAAAAAAATGAAAAAAATGATTTACACGACTCCTGCTATAGGAATAGCGGTAGTCGAGCTCGAGCAAGGAATTGCTGCAAGTTCAGCCACTCTCTCTGGGGGTGAACCACCTAACCAGAATGCCCCGGAGGTTATTGGATGGGGCGCCGAAGAACTGGGCGGATCTACTAGCGGCGACTTTTAAGACAATCTATTGTTTAACCTTTATAAAAAGAGAAATGAATTCAAATATCCATATCAAGATAGCAAGGATAGCCACGGCTGCTTTGCTCGTGAGCGGCCTCGCGTTTTTTACAGGTTGTTCAAAGACCGAAAAGAAAGAAGTTATTACCCCCGAAAATATAACCAGTCTCCGCGTCAATGTCCTAGGCAGTACAGATCTCATAGAAGACGAGACTTCATCAACTAAAGGCGGGAAACTGGCAAATGTGCAAGCAGCAGCAACCACTCCGGCTGTACAAGGCGAACTCGAAGAGTACAAATCCTTTGACGCCATCGTCACCGTACAAGAAGACGCATCGAGAGCACAAAATTTGACATCAGCTTCACAAGCTAGACCTGGAACTAAAGGCCGTCTAGCTGCCGTGATAGCACCCGGCGTTCAATATCGCGTCCTCATCTACCAAAATGGCACGTTCTTGACATCTAAATTGGCAAGCTCAGGTACAGCACTAGACATTGAAGTCGCCAAGGGAGCAACTTACACATGGATTGCTTACTCCTACAATAAAGACAACTCGGTCACCCTACCAGATGTAGCAAGCACAAGCGCTCCTACCATACCAACCGGAGAGAATAATGATTTATTATATGCTTCGGGATCGATTACGATACCCACCACCGCAGGTATTATTGTAACACCACTAGATATCACCTTCGCCCATAAGCTACGCCGCATCGGCATCGAGCTGAATACAGAGGGAATGTTTGCCGATCTAACTGCTGCACAGATCACATTTGTTGGCAATTACTTCAAAAAAGGAACTCTCGACCTTCTAACAGGCAATCTGACAGGATCCCCGCAAGCCTATGCAGCCATACCGACCAGCAGCACTTACGAACAAGCTCCTGGCCACGGATTTAACGATAGAAATGTATTTTATTTCTACTCGACTGATCCTGCCGCGATCAACAATGTACAGCTGACCATCAACTCGTTTTCAATTGCATTGGACAACAGTACCATACGCACATTCTCAACAGCAGCTACACTTGCACCATTCAATATTCCGGCTATTTCCGCTTTAGGCAAGAGCCAGACAGCAAAAGTTGACTTAATTGAATCCCCTATTACCGTAGCTGGCAGCAGATGGGCTAGAGCCAACCTGTATTATCATCCCACCGCTACGCACAACCGTTATAGATTCCACCACATGAATGCGCAGACAAACATGAGAAATTCATACTGGCCTTGGCACGCTTCCACGCCAGACGAAAATGTGGGAACTGCAGACCCTTGTAAACTTGTACATCCGGTCAATACCTGGAAAACACCAACTCCTGCACAGCTGGTAGCATTAACAAACACAACCCCCACTTACAAAACGAGCAACCCGCGGAATATCAATTACGCCGGCACTGGCGCTAGCGCCCCATACCCCAACGGAAACACATTAACCTTTCCCCTCAACGGAAATGGCGCAGGTCTTGAGCTATTAGGTGTATCGCTACTTCCTTTCTCAACACCTGAATACGGAACACACGTCCACCTTTGGTCTGACGACCCGACGATTAACTTACTTAATCTTTTAGGTGTCGGTGTAAACTATTACAGTGGCCGAAATGAGAATGTAATTATTTTTGGCGAACAACATTCCGCTGGAATGGCTTCGACTTTAATCACAAATATCAACGTTCCGATACTAAACATCAATGTACTGAGTGCGGGGTATAAAAATATTCGCTGCGTCCGCGCGAACTAACCGGAAACAACACTAACAGCCTTTATACTGCACGGCCTGATCAATGATCAGGCCGTACTTGTTTTAAAAGCACCGGTTAGACCCGCGCTAGCGGAGACATCACTTCATCGTCAGGTCATATGGTCCACCAGCTGACGGTATCTCTACGTTTGGTGCATGGGTTGGGGTACTGCAAATCACCGAAAGATACCGAACCGAGCCTGCGAGCTCACCGGAGGCGATCAAGTTCAGTATGACGGAAATGAGGATACTAAACGAACTACACAGTAGCTGCAAAACAAATTCAAGGTGACGTAGGGATAGTGACGCCCTACCGTACTTGACAGGGTACCTGTTCGTCACCAGCAAACACAAAAGCTTCTTCCATTGTACTCCTAGACCCTGAACCGACCACATCGCATATTCGCTGCAAAGCAAATTCAAGTTGACAGCTTGTAACCCCTCACCTGACAGACTAGGTGACATATTTTTATAAAGAGGGGCTACATAGGATTAACATACATCTTCCATTTCAAGGCTATAACACAGCAACTTGTTAATTAATTGCAATTTTCACATTAATTAATTCAAGGTTTATAAGAAATTTGTAGCTGATCCGCTACAGATATCAATATTATATATACCTTTGTGCCCAATTGTTAATCAACGTTCAATTAATAAATATGAATTAACTAAATAAATATGTCAATTAACTTTTGTAGAAATATATACCTCTAAATATAAAAATCTGATTGTTGCACTAAACCGCCGCAGTATCAGTCAGTTGTATTTTTCAACAGCAAACAGTAATTAAAAACTATTAATTTACATATTAAGCAACTAAAACACAATTACTTCCAAAAATGGAATACGGTGTATATCTATTCAACATAAAACAACACTACCATAAAAAAATGAAGAAAATGAATTACACGACTCCGACTATAGCAATAGCGGTAGTAGAGCTTGAGCAAGGACTTGCTGCAAGTTCAGCCACACTTTCCGGCGGCGAACCGCCTAACCAGAATGCGCCAGAAGTTATCGGATGGGGTGCCGAAGAACTGGGCGGTTCGACTAGCGGCGACTTTTAAGATGATCTATTGTTTAACGTTTATTAAAAGAGAAATGAATTCAAATATCTATATCCAGATAGCGAGAACAACCTTGGCAATTCTGCTAGTGAGTAGCCTTACCTTTTTTGCAGGTTGTTCGAAGACCGAAAAGAAAGAAGTTATATCCCCTGAAAATATTACCAATCTCCGCATCAATGTACTAGGCAGTACAGATGTCGCAGAAGAACCAGCTTCAACTAACGGGTCAAAACTAGCAAGTGTACAACCAACAGAGACCGCTTTGCCTGTACAAGGTGAGTTAGAAGAATACAAATCGTTTGACGCCGTCGTTACCGTACAAGAGGGTGCATCCAGAGTGCAGAAACTGGCACCAGCTTCACAAAATGGACTTCGCACCAATGGCCGTGCTGCTGCAGTAATGCCTCAGGGGATTCAATATCGTGTCCTCATTTACCAAAACGGCAAGTTCCTGACGTCCAAGCTGGCAGCCTCAGGAAGCCCATTGGATGTTGAAGTCGCTAAGGGAGCAACCTATACATGGATTGCCTATTCCTACAATAAGGATAATACAGTCATCCTACCGGATGTCGCCAACACCGCTAGCCCAACTATACCTACTGGTGAGAACAACGATCTATTGCACGCTTCAGGATCGATCACAATCCCTAACACAGCCGGAACCATTGTAACACCGCTGGACATTACCTTCAACCATAAGCTACGCCGTATTGGAATCGAACTGAATACTCAAGGAATGTTTGCCGACCTACTTGCAGCACAGATCACGTTTGCTGGCAACTACTTTAAAAAAGGTACTCTTGACCTTCAAACCGGCCAATTGACAGGAGCTTTGCAACCTTATGACGCAGCACCTGTCACCAACGCTTTCCAACAGTCACCAGTACACGGATTCAAAGATAGAAATGTATTTTACTTCTACTCGGCCGATCCAACAGCGATCAACAACGTACAACTTACCGTCAACTCCTTCTCTCTTGTGTTAGACAACAATGACATACGTACCTTCTCAACACCCACAACATTTGCCCCATTTAATATCCCGGCTATTTCCGCTTTAGGCAAGAGCCAGACAGCTGAAGTTGATTTAATTGAGTCTCCTATTACGATAGCAGGTGTCAAATGGGCGAGATCCAACTTATATTATCATCCTACAGCTACCCAGAACCGCTACCGATTCCATCATATGAATGAGCAGACCAGTATGAGGAATTCCTATTGGCCTTGGCATGGTATTACTCCAGATGACAAAGTCGGCACTTCGGATCCCTGCACGCTGGTACATCCGGTAGGAACCTGGAAAACCCCAACTCCTGCACAGTTGACTACCTTGCTAAACACAACCCCAACCTACGATACAAGGAGCCCTCGTAACATCAGTTATCCAGGGACAGGTGCAAGTACTCCTTACCCGAATGGAAACACACTGACTATTCCACTTAATGGATATGGATCAGGCCTTCAGTTACTGGGCTTAACCCTAATTCCGTTCTCGACTCCTGATCTTGGACAGCGTGTACACCTCTGGTCTGATGACCCGACAATTAATTTGCTTAACCTAGTAAACGTCGGTGTTAACTTTTACAGTGGTAGAAATGAGAGATTAACTATTGGTGGTGAAAAACATTCCACAGAAATGGCCTCTACTCTTCTTTCCAATGTCAATCTGCTTGGTATTGAACTCCTGAGTTCTGGGTATAAAAATATTCGCTGCGTACGCGCGGATTAACCTAGTATCATACTATTACCTTTATATTGCACGGCCTGATCAATGATCAGGCCGCGCTTGTTTCAAAAGTCCCGGTTAGAAACCGACGCTAGTAGAGACAAAATCTCCCTCCATTACACTTAGAGACCCTGAACCAAGTTCAGGGTGACGCAGGGATAGTGGCGTCTTACCGTTCTTGACAAGGTACCTGTGTATTTTTATATTTATTCAATGTTTGAAAACGGGGAAGGCTTCACCTGTCCGTCAATAGCAAACACAAAAGCTTCTTCTATTGCACCTAGAGACCCTGAACCTAGTTCAGGGTGACGCAGGGGAGAGTGACGTCATATTCAATCTTTAAAAACTTATATTTATTATGGACCAGGTTCAAGGGCGAAAAGGTTAGGGGGCATATCCGAGGGAAACCGGTGCTCATCCATAAAGTCAAAAGAGGATAGCTCCTGTATCTGCTTTAAGGCAAACACAGGAACTATCCTCTTCGTATTATACAGCTATCTAATTATCCTTTTCTAAATATCCGGGCCCAGAGGCTTTTCTTATCATCCCCATAGCCATAGCCGTAGCCGTAATTACCATAGCCGTAGCCATAACCGTAGCCAGATGTGCCTAATTTCAATCCATTTAGGACTATTGCCATATGGGATAGCTTACCCTCTTGATAGATCTTCTCGAGCTCCGGGAGCTGACGACGATCCATCCGCCCCACACGAACGATAAATAAAGTCAGCTCGGAGATCCTGTCGACAATACTAGCGTCCGCAACGATACCTACAGGCACACCATCCACGATGACATAGTCATATCGGCTTTTCAATTCATTGATCAATTGATCCAATCTACTGTCAAGCAGTAGCTCCACAGGGTTGGGTGCGACAACGCCAATCGGGAAGAAATCCATATTCGTGGCCACATCGCAGTGGTACACAATATCTTCGATTTGGACTTCCGGATTCGACAGGTAGTGGCTGATCCCTTTGCCCGTTCCGATCTTCATCCGGGAGGTAAGCGTTCCTTTACGCAGGTCAAGATCCACCACCGCTACTTTCTTATCCAGATAGGACAATGTGGTCGCTAAGTTCAAGGCACTAAATGTTTTACCCACACCTTTACTAAAGGACGTAAAGGTGATTACTTTCGGAGGCACACCTCCTTTTGTCATAAAATTAATATTGGTCCTCAAGATTCGGAAAGCTTCCGTCAGGGGCTCCCGTCCCGTCTTTGTCACCAAGATATCTCCTCCGTCTTTCTTCCTCTGCTGCACTAAGGGTATTTCGCCTAAGAAAGGGACGCTCGTCGCCTCCTCTATATCTTTACGCCCACGCACCCCTGTATTGAGCATCAGCATCAGTAACAGTACTACCGCTGGTAATACAATACCTATCCCTATACCCGTACCAACTTTCTTAAATCGGCTTGGATAGACAGGTGCGTCGGATCCATATGCAGGATCTATGATCCGAATATTATCATCCGTCATTGCCTGGTTTATGGCATTCTCTTCCCGTTTATTCAACAGGAATAGGTACAATTCTTCCTTCACCTTTTGCTGCCGTTCTACGGAAAGCATTACGCGCTGCTTCTCAGGCACCTGCATAGCTTTGCCTCGCGCCTGCCGCTCTTCTTTCGACACGTTGTTCATCTTGATGTTCAAGCCACCCAGTGTATTGTCCACTGCACGATCGATATTGCTACGCATCGAGCTGAGGGCCCTATCGAGATCCTGTACCACCGGATTTCCCGAGCTGCTTCCTTCTACTAAGCGATTACGACGTAATACGGTAGAGTTATATTCCACGATCTGCCCTTCTACACTCGCATCTACGAGGCCAGTATTGTTGGGAATAAGATCATTCTGCTTACTCTTGTTGGTCAGGTACTCGCGCATCATCTGCGCTAACTTGATATCCGTTTCAATCTTTGTACGCTCCGACTGAAACTGTCGACTATCCGTCAGATACATCTGTCCGGCTGTAGCGACATCTACCCCCTGATTAGACGTGCGCAAGCGTTCGATGCTTGATTCTACTGTCCCTAACTCACTTTCGATAATGGCCAAGCGTTCGCGGATAAAGTTGGCGGTATTTACGCCTATCTGATTTTTATCCGATAAGGAGATTTCGTTATACACGGTGATCAGCGTCGTTATCAGGTTGGCCGCACGCTCCGGAGAGCTATCCTGCAACGTGATTTGTAGCAAAGATGCATCCTGCTCCATCTGGGTAATCACGAGATTACCCATGAAGTAGCTCACCAGCGATTCGATCGGATATTTGGTCACGCGGATATCCTCGCCAAATGTTGCTTTCTTATAGTTTTCATTTGGCGTGATGAATACACGGCCAAACGGGGTCTTTACTTCTTTGTTGAGGGCGACTTTGATTTCTCCATTAGTTTCGTCCCAGTTCTTGAGCATTACAGTCTTTGTGTCTAAAGGGGTTACGGTAAATGCATAGCCCGCATCTGGCGATTTCCCGATTAGCTGAACTTTCACCGGAGATTTCTTATACAATTCATAGACCCTCAATCCCCGCTTCACGGAATAGCTCACATCCGCCTCTACTCTACCGATCGTCTGCCGCATCAGTTCTTTGGACCGCAACTGTAAGATTTCACTGGCTACACTGACGGAGTTGAGGGCGGCATTGGTCTTAGTGATGCGTGCAGTAGCCGGTGTATTCGTCGGTGTCTTGATCATGACTGTCTGCGACTGACTGTACATAAATGTCGTCTTGCTATATTGGTAAGCATAATAACCTCCGAATACCAATATAGACAATACGAACCATTTCCAATGGAATGCCAAGTATTTAAAGATATCCAGAATATTAACAGACTGCTCCTTATGTGGAGTGTCCAAGTATTTCTTTTCGTGAGTTTTGTCCATTACTCCCAATTATTTAAGTAAATTCAGTGCCGTTAAGATGATACCGACTGCTCCCATTGTTATGCTCAGAAGTCGCCAACTGCGTTCTTCCTTCGGTGTATTTGCGGCCGCTCTAGGCTCTACAAAGACAATATCATTCTGCTGTAGATAGTAAGTCGGCGAATCGAATATTGCTTTCGATTCAATATTGTTTACGATTCGCTTTCTTACACCATTTTCTTCACGGATCACAACGATTCTGTCAGCTGCAGCATTATCCGTCAGGCCACCGGACTGCGCAATAGCCTCTAGCAATGTAATTCTTGCATCAGGTACATTCAGGACTTGCTCACCCTTTACAGCGCCCATCACGCTGACTTTCAGGTTGATCATTTCGACTTTTACTTGTGGGTCATTAATCAGCTGATCTTTGATCAGCCTGCCTTCTATCAGATTCTTTACTTCATCCAGCGATTTCCCCTCCAAAAGCAGGTCACCCAAAATCGGAAAGGTGATGTTTCCCTGCTGATCGACCAGATAACTCTGCGTACTGGTTGATGGATCCGTACCTGTCACGATATTCCCATTATCATCCACCTTATATGCCCCTACCCCGGCATTGAAAGGAGCTGCCAATTCCGGTGTTTTGGCCCGCACGATGATACTCAGCCTATCTCCTTTTTGCACACGAAGTATAGGCTTCTCCAGACTCGTATAGGCCGAATCCGGCACCATATCGTTGACATAGACGACTTTTTTCGCCACCATACATGAATTCAGGAATAACATTCCACAGATCATTAATCCAAAAATAATTCTATTCATTTCTATATTTTTATCGATTCATAATTTCGTTGTAGCACAGCAGCGCTGCCTCTTTATTGGGCAGACATTCCAGCTCTGCCACTTGTACCTTTTGCAGGATTTCTTGCACAGTATTGGTCATTTCATTAAAGAGCACCTTATTCCAACGAATGGCCGTACAGCTTGGCAATACCCCGACTAATGCATGCACCCCATTTTGGATCGAAATCCGATTGTGGTCTGCTTGCTTAAGGCGCACAAGTGCTCGCAGGGGGATTCTTTTATTTCGATAACAGGGTGTCTTGCCACTCCAAGGCGTACCGTATACATACACCTGCCCGTCCCTCTCCAGGCGGATTGCCGGGTTGTCATCATTGAGCAATTCGGCGCCCTGTATATGTTGTAGCCACAGCCTGCTATGGGTGCTTTTACCGGTCCCACTCTTCCCCAAGAATGCGTACCCAGCTCCCTTACAATCCACTACTGAGGCGTGAATCAGGACAGTATGGTGTAAAAGCGATGTCTGCCCAAAAGCCACCATGATCAGCCAATTTAAGATATAATCTATGGCTGTTTCGTCGTTTAGGATTTGGATCGTGGACCGGCTAAAGTCCTTGCTGCTTCTCATCTTCCACAACCCTTCCTCGTGCTCACTCCTAATCGTGGTGATGTAACAATCCGCTTGTTCATAGAAGCTAAAGCGCTCGCCCCATACCACTGATACATCACTCAATAACTTGCCATGCTCTTCCTCGATAGGTAATGTAGAAAACTCTATCTCTACCGTACAGTGACAGGCTCCTGCTTGAAGATCTTCCACCAAAAAGGGCTCAAAAGACGGCAGAATTTCGAGACGTTGAAGTTCATTTGGAAAAATGACCTCCAAAAAAAGCCCCGCAATACTGTATCGTACGTGCTGTTGAGTTTCTTTTTGATGTATACAATCTGTCATTATTTTCTTTAATCAGTTAATATAGATGGTTTGACTACAATTTTCAGCGACCTTCAAATCGTGTGTCACAAATATGCACAATTTATTTTTTCCTTCTGTCATCAATCTTTCCATCAGCAGGCTTGCCGTCTCTTTATCTAAAGCCGAGGTCACCTCGTCGAAGAGCCAGATACCACAGTCCTGCATCATTGCACGGGCTACAGCTATACGTTGGGCCTGCCCCTCTGATAGGCCGTGCCCCGACTCGCCCACAACGGTATCCAAGCCCTCAGGCAACTGGTATACAAATTCGGCACAGGCTATCCATAAGGCATATCTAATCCGCTCATCGTCTCCGGAAAACCCCTTCATCAACAGATTTTCCCGTATAGTTCCGCTGAACAGCGAGTTGCCTTGAGGCACATACGCAAAGTTGACACGGTGCGCAGCAGATAAAGGCAATCGTTGCTCGCCATCTTCTAGATAGATATCCCCACGATCGGGCTTTAGCAGCGCAAGTAACAAGCGCATTAACGTTGTCTTCCCCTTACCACTGGATCCAATGATCGCCGTTGCTTTACCCGTCTCCACTTGCATATTTAGTCCATCGATGACATGGTGATCTTCATATCTAAATACTATATCCCGAAGATGAAGAGCGGTGATATGCGCAATCTTTTGCGGATGACTCACTGGCTCCAACTCTCCGGCCATCAGCTCCATTAATCTCTCGACCGCTGTCCTGAACCGTATGAACAGTGGAGCAATGCCGATTAAGGTCAGGATTGGGGCTTGGATTCGACCGACAAGCTGCAGGAAAGCTGTCATCGTTCCGAAAGAGATCTGTCCCGCATGCAGCCGATATACCCCCCATATAAAGGTCAGCAGATAGCCGATATTGATCGTCATTTTCATTGCTCCTTGTGTCAGGGTAGAGAAGTTGAGCTGTTCGGACTTTAAGCTGTAAATCAGTTGCTGGCTATTGCCCAATTTACGCATTCGCCCAGCCAACAGATCCATCGCACGTATCAACATGCGAAAGCGGAGATTCTCTTGCAAAACCTCGCCAAATTTACTCTCTTCTTGCTTAACTTCCCGGGTCAATCGCCTCATTTTCTTAAAATACACCTTTGAAAATAAAAAAAGTGGCGTAATTGCTACAACCATAAAGGCCAACATCGGATCTAAGCTCCATAGAAAGCCAAATGATGCCAACAAGCGGATCAGTGTCAGCAAGAAAGAGATCGCTGAATATGCAATCATATTGACAACTTCCCCACAATCTGAATTGATCCGGACCTGTATATCGCCAGAGTGCCAATTTTTAACGACTTTCCAAATAGACATCATCTGTACGTCGATCATCTGGTATTGTAGCTTCAGTCCCATCCGCAGTTTCGTCCTTTCATTGAGCCATCCCGAAAACACACGGATGACCAACGCCAATAACACACTCATCACGACTAATGTGAGTACCCTTTTTAGATCGTCCGTAGAGGATCTCATAGCGATATCTACCGCTTCCTTAGACCAGAGCACAAATAGCAACGAAAAAGCAATCGCTAGCAACTCTAATACGAAATACAAGAATAGCGATCCTCTATATCCCTTTGTAATAGACCAGGCCCACTTCAGTTGTTGCATCAGCGTAGGGTTCATGCGTTAATTTCCCGCAAATTTTGAAAAATAGTGTACTACTGGAAAACTTATCGCTTCCATAGGTGCACTATTTAAGTATCGTTTTACATTGGTCCATACCCGACGTGTCGCTTGACTTCTAACCCCGTCAGCATGGTCCATTTTTGTGCCATAGCGGTCATCATATAGACCAAAGTTGCCTGACATCCATATTTCGTCCATCATCCAGTCCGCATCTATTCCTTGTGGCAATTCGAAGGGCAACGAGGAGGGTGATAGGCCGATATCTTTTACTAAGATGGTATGCAAGAGGTGTATCCACTTCAGAATACCTAAGGACTTATAAATCTGCCTGAGGGACTGCCCGTCTATCCACGCACTATAGGTATGGTATACACGCGCAGCATCACACAATTGTCGGATTCCGATTCCAAAAGACAACAGGTGCTTAAGGATATGCGCATTTACCTGGATCGTCATCAATAGTGGCGCTGGCAGTGCGACCGTAGTACCTGCCAGATCCAACTGGACTTTTTGATCTGTATGTTGTCGTTGTAAGCGATTCAACAAGGGGAAAGAAAAGGGATTGTGAATATCAAACATGCGTTGATGATGTTCGATCACGATACCTTTATACCCATATTCGGTACTGAATCCGGCTGAATGGGCGATCTTGATCCCCAGCTGCTGGATGAGGAGATTCGCCGTTCGATAATCCGTTTTTTGTTCAAAATACCAATCCACATCTCCACATATCCGATGACCAGGATTGATATAGCAAGCCGCCAGTCCCTGTCCCTTAAGCAAAATCGGGTGTAGATGATGCTTTTCGAATAGGTGCGATTGCTCCATTATACATGTATTCATCCGTGTATTGTGTCGTTCGATCTGGTCAATATTAACTGTCCATTTTAACATCAGGTCGCGGGGGGGCAATAGCTCTACTGGCAGCATCTGTAAGGCGTCAAATACGATTCCTTCTACTGTATGCATACGTGCACTGCGGTATAGGACAGTCCACTCCATAGATGACAGGGGAAAGGACTCATCGACCTTCCCATGCCCCCACAATCCCATTCGTAGCAGCATTAATAGTGCATGTTGAATGTTATGGTCAGTCATTCGCAGATTCGTCCAACATTCCATTCCTTGCAAAGGTATCCAGCAAAGTCTTTACATCCACTTGCGCCTGCTCTATTGTCACCTCATACTGGCTGCACAATAACTCTACAACGGTGTCCTTTGTAAATTCTTTACCTTTCAACTCTCCCCATAACCATGCTGCTGTTTCATTCAGTGTAAATACCTTCGACATGTCTACCATATCCTGTCCCGGGTCTACGATAACATAGTCAACCCCTACACGTCTTAATATCAAATCTTCTTTTAGCTTCATCATTACCCTATTTTTATCAAAATACTTTCATCACTATTCTTCTCAACGGTCGTACTCTGTACCAGAATAAACCGAGATAGCATCTCCAGTTTTCGGTCAGATCGACTTCCCGATCGGCATCTAGTAGACGCGCTGCTATAGCGAGTATATCCTCCTTCCGCACCCGCTCACGCTGTGCTACATTTCCATCTCCCGCAAGATACAGGCTATCCCCCTCGATCTTGACCACCCGATGCAAGACGATCTGTCCCTCCCAGTATGCCAATACGACGAGCCCTTTCTTGATATGTCTATTACCTAGAGGTTCCAGCACCACGCGATCCGCTTCTCTGAGAAAAGGTTTCATACTGTTTCCCTTGACACCTATAACCACTGATTTCCCCAGTCTTATATATTCCAACACATGCTCAAAGAGCACCTTATTGGGTATCGTCATCCTGTTTTTATCTTGCAAAATAACCTAGTTCAATAATTTTATCAAAATAAGCAAATTAAAATATATTTTCAACTATTCTATTCTCTTCCTGCGTTGATCAACTTTACTCACTGCTGAGGCGGAAAGAAGTTCATCATATACTTCCAGGCATTTGTCCACCATTTTCTCCCGGGTGAAATGCATTTGATACCGATTCAGACTTCCCGTAGAAAGCGTCTCATAGTACGCCGTATTCTCCATTACCTGTCTCATGGCGCCCGCTAGCGCACGAGGATCAGCAATTTCCACTACAGCGCCGGATTCTCCAGTCGCATTTACCCAGCTCACTCCTGATCCGGGAATATCTGTGGATATGATGGGCTTCGCACAGGACATGGCTTCGATCTGCACAATAGCGAAAGCTTCGGTCTTCCAGATAGAGCTGAGGCAAAATACATCACATGCCCCATAGTAAGCGGGCAGTGCTTCGTCCGATACAAATCCAATCAATTCGACTCTGTCTTGCACTCCCAATTGCAAGATCAACTGTTGTAATTGATCCTGTAGCGGTCCTTTTCCACCAATTACGATCTGATACTCTGTACTCAATAATTGAGCAGCCCGAATCAGATACTCGTAGCCCTTGTATTCCACGAGTCGTCCCAACGAAAAGATCAACTTCTTGTCTTTATATCGCTGCCGTATTCCTGCCGCTTGCTCTGCATCTGCAACAATGGCCTGTACACCTATTGGAATATAGTCTATCTTATGCTGCATATCGCTCAGGAAGGAGGATTGCTGTACATACACCGGCGTCGTACCGACAATGCGGTCAGCACGCTTGATCAACCAGCTTTGCAGAGGTTTATACAGTTTGAGTAAAGTCTTTTGTTTGAGGATATCACTATGCCAATGCAAGACCACTTTACCCTTATAGCCTGAGAGGAAAAGTGCTAGACTAGCCATCGGATCGGGGTGGTGGATATGGATGATATCGTATTCCTTAGCGATCTTACGCAGCGCTACGATCATACTGGGAGCCAACATCGTGGCAGCCAGCTTCAGCTTTGTGGGCACTATAATCAGCTTCGCATGATCGTTCAATTCGATTGTACTTGCGGGATAATCTTCTGTAGAAGCACACAACATGTCACATCGAACTCCCGCTTCGGACAAACCAAGCATCAGGTCATACATAACCTTTTCTACACCACCCCTTATGGGATAAAATTTACCAACTTGTAGTATTTTCATGAAGAAGTATTCCTTTTATTTAAAATAAGATGTAAAATAGATCCCGATACTATAGTAACAACAAGTACCAATACTACATAAATATAGTCGGAGGCTATATAAATATTTTTTCCGCGAAGGAGATATATCCAGATGCCATGCAGCAAATAAATCTCGTAAGAAATATTCCCCAAATACATTAAAAATTTAGACTTTGGAATTGTACCCAATTGCATTAATAACACCACAATTACAGGGATCAACATATAGACTAAAGCATACAGTAATTCTATTTTCAGCAAAATAAAAACTGCACATACCACGGAGACAACCACAATACCTAAAAACCTCCTAAACAAGGTGTTACGTAAAATATTTATAGTACTCTCCCGAAACTTGTATAGCAAGCCAACGGGAAAAGCCAGTACTGACACCCACCAAGCTCTATCATATTCCAAAATCTCCTTGACAACCAGAATGTATAGAAATGTTAGACAGAAGAGAAAGATTAGCTTTCCTCTAGTGGTTATGTTCTTAAGAATAAATACAAAATAGAATCCGATATAGAAAAGAAGAATTGTAAAAACAAACCAAGAATATGGTAAAGGTGTATATCCTTTGTATATAAGGTCATTCCACAAATTAACATTACATACTCCCTTGTCAAAATAATCAAGAGAAAGGTACAGCAGTGTTGTGATTACAAAAGGAAGTAAAATTTTGCCAAATCGTTTTCCCCAAAAATTGTCTAAATAGCTATTACCCTTTTTAATATAAGAAGACATTAAGCCGTATCCAGACAAGAAGAAGAAGATTGAAACCGCAGGTGCTCCAAAATGTTTAAAAACATTAAAGTAGGGTATGCTTACCTCGTATTGTAAATGATGTAATACAATTAATATACTTAGCCCGCCCTTAAATATTGTGGTAGATTTAATATCTAGTCCCATGCAATTTCTCTATTAGAGTTTACAATTATTATAATAAGTTCATTTACCAGGCTCTAGTAGTATGTCAAACATTGCTTTCCAAGAATCGACTACTGGAGCTGGAATATTCTTTGAACGCACTATATCCAAATCAGTAACATTGCCGTGGATTAGGTTAGCCATCAAATCAGCTAATTTTTCCGGTTTGTCTGGATCAAAAAATGCTACATGAGAGCACCCACTAGCCGTCTCGTGTGCATAGGGTAAGTCCGCTAATAACATAACTTTATCGAATGCCGCAAATTCAGTAATTGGCAACCCCCAAGTCTCGACTTTTGAAGGAAAAACCAAACAATCACTCGCGGCGTACAATTGGAACAAATCTTGACGGGATTTAAATCCGATAAAGTTCAACATTGGCACATTTCCCCATTGTTTATAAAGCCAACGTGCATATGCATTCTCCATTCCAGTTACCGTAATATTCACTTGAAAATTACGAATACCAGCTTCCGAAAGCACTTTAGTTGCCTCTGCCAGACACTCAAAATTCTTATGACTATTGGGTGAGGCCGGATAGACGAAAATTAAACCACTATTGTCATTGGATAAATTTATTACCTCATGAACAACAGGCTTATCAGGCAGAGCAACGATAATATCACTCGGTTTTAGCAAAAACATTCGTAAAAATGCTTCCCTTATCCATTGCTGCTGGACGATAATAAAATCATTCTTTTGAATATTCTTCTGATAAATAAATCTGGAAAACAAGGCGAATAAGACAATCTTTGGAGCAAAGAACAGTTCTCGCCACCTCCAATCATAAAAAGGAAATGGATTATGACAATACACGGCTCTTCTTTGAGATATTACATTGGGGGTGGTATCATGAAGTGATAACCATAAATGGACTGGTCCAATCTCTTTGGATATTTTTTTCATCGAAACATACTCGTACCACAGTCTGTTGATCCACCTTTTTTTCGGCCATTGCGTCTCAATATACTCTATATTTGGAAATTCAGCTAACTCTCTCTTATATACAATTGCAATTATCCGGTAGTCATTATCTTTTGCAAAATCAGAAAGATATGCCAAACAGTCCCGTAGAATGGTTAAGGTTCCTCCTACGTTCAGATTGACAGCGGAAATAACTATGACTTTACTTTCCATTTTTCTCATTTTAGATATATTATAGAACTATTGATTTAAAAACTACTCTCGTTCTAATATAGAACCAATGTAACCTTCACAAGGATCTTCTTTACTAATAATACGACAAGGGTTACCTATCACTATAGAATTGTCGGGAATATCAATATTGATAAAAGCATTGGGGGCAATCAAAACATTTGACCCAACTTTCACATTTCCGACGATAACAGCACCTGTTCCTATCCATACGTAGTTTCCAATTGTAGGACATCCTTTCAATTTACCGCGATTCGCTTGCCCAATAGTGACATTGTGAGCTATGTTACAATTTTTTCCAATTTTCGCTTTCTCATTAATCACGATTGTACCGTAATGTCCAATGTAAAAGCCTTCACCGATATCTGTTTGAAGAGGTATCTGATAACCATATTTAAAAGAATAACGATGAACAAGCCTAGTGTAGAAAATCCATGCTAATGAATATCTTCTACATTTTGACGCCTTTCTAAGAAGAAACATATATCGAAATCCAGGTATACGCAGACCTTTAAGCAACCCATTTATTCCCAACAATCCATCGTAACGATAAAGATCAGCTTTAATTACTCTATCCATAAAGATTTTTCATTTATTATTATGTTATCAAAAGAAAGAATATTTCATTTTTTAATACAAATAAAGAGGGTGCTAATTCCCATCTTTCAAGCTATCAAACAAATCTAGCCACATTCTCATTACTTTATCTTCAGAATAGTTTTTAGATCTCAAGAGTCCATTATTACCAAACCTCTCTCTCATATCAAAACTTTCCATAAGCTCCATCAATCGGTTAGCAAATTCGACTATATTTCCCTCTTCAACTAAGAAACCATTTTCCCCATTTTTTATAATATCTCGTGGACCACACTTACAAGCATAGGCAACCAGTGGCAATCCGCAAATTTGGGCTTCTATAAGAACCATCCCAAATCCTTCATATCTAGAAGTCATTGCAAGAATGGAGGACTCAATATATTTCTCATCAATCTCTTTTACTGGAGGATGTAAATAGATATTATGTTCCAGTTTTAATTGTTTTATCAGTAATAGTAACTCATGTTCCAGTGGCCCACTACCATAGATCCTCAAAATCCAGTCAGGAAAATATACATTAACAATGCCCCAAATTCGAATTAAATCATCAAACCCCTTTTGATAATCATATCGACCTACAGCGATCACTTCTTTAGCTTTCCAGTCAGAAATATTTTCAGGGACAAAGCTATTCGCATTAGGTATAACAACAATCTTTTTTAATAATCCCCAATACCCCTTGTCTTCCTCTGTAAGTACAACAAACCGATCATAGCGTTTTACCAAAGATAAATCATTAATACTCCTCAATCTATCTACAATTTTCCACAAGCCTTCTCGTCCGTACTGTAACCGCTTAAATCGAGAGAAGTGGATTTCGAGCACTTTCTTACTTCCATCATTAATCTTATATAGAAAGGATACATCATGATCAAACATCGAAATTACTACATCACCCTTGAGTTCATACAATAGCCTATTTAGCTTTTGTCGATGATTTTTCTGCTTTTTGTAATAGTTTATGGTTTTCCTTACTAATGCTTTATTATTATTCTCGCAATAATTCACATCCAAATCAATATTTCTAATTCTCGTATCTAATGGAAAATACGGAGATCTACCCTGCTGATCCGTTGTGATAATTATGAGCTCATGACCAAGGCGTACCAAATAATTTGCTTTATTCGCCAGCACCCTTTCCATTCCTCCGGAGTTAAACGTTCCAGATATACAGTAGATTATTTTCATGCTATTATTTTTTCGCGTTCATCATCAAGACAATAAAGCAAAGCGTAAATGAGAAATAAGTCTGTCGCTACTTTCATCCAGATAATAAAACTTAGTGCCAGTAACATGAGAAAAAACAACTTATATGTTGGGAACTTTTGTGCGCAGACCCATGCGTTATATACAAAAAACAATGAAAAAGTAATTAGCCCTAACAATCCGTTATAAAATATAAAGCGACAATATCCGATATCAGTACCTACATCATACCAATTCGAAAACAGAGCTTTTCCAATAATCCAAGTCTTGTAGTCATTTGGAGCAGGCCAGATCCACATTACGGAGTTCAACCGTTCTGTGGACCCTGTAGTCCATTCTCCCATCTCCACCCAATTAAAAAACCCCTCAAAACCAAAGCGTAGCTGCTCACGAATCAAACTATCGGTATTGTAAAAATAAACAGCTATGGACACCAAAATTAATGTAACGATGAGAATTGTTCTCCACATCTTTATTTTATTCAGCCCTATATTCGCACTTAACAATCCGGAATAAAACGCTATATAAAATAGCGCCATAACCATCCCTACGGTTGTTGTTCTAGACATCATATTTCCAACAATACTAATTATCACAAACGCTGACCAATAAATTAAGGAGCTAGACACTACTGCGTTACCTCTCTTTGTTGTTATTAAGACTGCTGCCAACCCTATAAGTACAATCGAGAACCGTGTCCCTGCGACATCAACTGCTGCACCGATTCCATACAAACGGTCAGCATCGTTTAAGAATTCTACTTCAGCTACTGTACTTTGCGAAATATAAGTATCAATTAAAGTCTTAAAGGATATAATATTGTCAATTGCTAGAGCCAAAAAACATTGTGCAACGCAAATTCCAATAAGGTAATTGAATACTAATCTAAAATTCACATAGCCGTGCAGATGCCTGATTATCAAACAAGTGCTATACGCACCCAAAAACCAAGTTGCGAAAGATATCCAATAGTTTGCATATGAATAATCAGTTGAATGGTTTACATCTACAGAAATGTAACCAAATAAACTAAATAATATCGCAAACATTATTGTTATCAACAATTCCTTACTTAATACCAGTTCTTTCATGTTCATGCACTCCATAAATAGCAATGGAATTCCTAAGATTGCTAACATGATCTTTGTATTAAGTGCTTCTGGTAAAAATGTAAATCCAAAAGGAAAGAAATAGCAACTGACAATAATGCCCACCAACACATAGACAAAAATTGAAATATCCTCTTTTGCTCTTTGCTGAGTTATCATACTCCTCCTGCCCTGTTTAACGATAGATAATTCCATATACAAACCGAATTATAAAAATATTGTATAATTTCAAAAACCAATTTTGCTTTCTCAAAGCTGCATACTGAATTATCTTTATGCGATTTGAGAATGCTGGGTTATCTCTAATGTACTTATTTGCTTCTGGATACCAAGCTCTCCAGAGGTCATACATCTTGCTATCTAGGGAGATTAAAAAAGGTAGTTTGATGTTTAGCTTAAAATAAAAAAACTCCCGTTCAAAATAATGTTCTCCAAATATATTCACAATATAGGCCATTACATTAGCGACGTTCTCACGAATTTCGATCAGCTTTTTTTCTGACGACTGCTTTGTATAAGCGTTAGGATTAAGTTGTAAATAGTGATAAAAAGCTTTTGGAATATAGGATACACTTTGAGCATGACAAAACAGTTTCATCATCGTCATGTCTTCACCCATAGCCTTGCCATCAGGAAATCTAATACTATTATCTTCGTATAACGTCCTCCTAACCAATTTATTCCAAACATTAAATCGCATCCTACCCTCTAACATCGCCTTTATACACTCACTTGGTATAATACTTCCTGTTTGAATCATGTATCTTTCTCTTTTTTCGAATGTCAAATACCAGTCTGAATAAACAATATCCGAATCATGTAAAAGACTGTTCCTTACCATTTCATCAATCATATCATGATCTACCCAATCATCTCCATCACAATGAAAAATATATTCACCTTTTGCGATATTTAGACCGGAATTACGGGCAGTAGGAAGTCCTTGATTCTTCTCATGAAGAATATACCGAACACGTTCCTTTCTATCAGGGAATAAAGAAACAACTTGCTTTATTTTTATCAAACTGCTGTCCGGAGAAGCATCGTCTACGATAATAAACTCAATGTTCTGATAAGTTTGCTCCAACAATGACCGCACACATTTTTCTACAAAATGCTCAACGTTATAAACCGGGATAATAATAGATACTAACGGCAACGACATATTATTTTATTTTGAGATTTTTCCTATTTTGAAATAACGCAGAAGAATTTTGATACGTTTCCAAAGCGAAAGTTGATCATATTCATCCAATTTAGAATGAAAGAAATTAAAATAGTAGACCGGCTCATAATAAATTGACTTTCGATAATATTCCCACCAAATATCCAAATTAGGGCACCAAGTATTCCACGGCTTTGGTCCATTGAAGTGGACAATACCGAACTCTAAAGCATCTGTCAACTCATCCGAGGAAAACAGACTCTGCTGTTTCTTACTTACAGCCAAATCAAAAATCTCAATTGTACCACAAAATAAAGGTGGCATTTTTTTGATTTTACCTTTACAGATAATATTGATAATATCCATATCCTGGAATTCATACTTCGAGCTCAAGACTTCTTTCTTGAACCGATCCATAATATTGTCCTCTCTAATTTTAGCAGAATTTATAATGATATTTCCTGCAGATATATACTCGTTAGGATCAAGTTTAAGCGTCTCTACATAAGCCTTTAATCTCCTGTCTTGACTTACTGGCGATAAAACGCCAGCGACATAATAATTCGACACATCCGTTAACAAAAATATCTCACATAGATCGCTTCTAAATATAACATCCACATCATGATACATAATTTTATCATATTCTTGAATGATCAGTGGAATAAATAAGCGATAATATGTAGCTTGTGTAATACCACGTATTTGAAAAGCAGAGTCAAAAATATTCTCCACTCTACGATAAGTTATTTCAAAATTGGAATATTTAAGTTTTAACTTATCGAGGTAGCCAGTACTAGGGAAGATACTAGCCTCGTCATGCAAAATAAATATATCATAAAAAGTATCTTCATTTGCATTTTCGAGTAATGATGTCAAGCATACACCTGCCTGCATTAACAGGTTATCATCAAAACAAAACGCGACAGGTATTTTATTTCTTTCCATATCTATTAGTTTACACTTCTTCCCTTTAGCTTTTTCATAAAAAGCCATATCCTTGGTATTATCCATCTATTTTTGACAATAGAGTTTGCGAGGATTTTGTAGTGTAATGGAAGACCTCCCTTCCAAACGTAATTATTACTCTCAGGAAAAACCTCTCGCCACTGTCTAAAGTTCGTTAGACTACGCCCTCTTACCAGAAGATTTTGCTTCGGAATAAGTTTTAGTAGAGCAATACTTTCTTCGATATTTTCTATTCCCTTCTCTTTCAAAAATAGATCTATCCCTTTTACATTTTCTATCCATCCTATATTCAAGACTGGTAGATTTGCACTTGAGGTACTTATCGAATCTACACGATACTTCATATAATGATAAAAGGCCTGCTCAATATGCACAACTTTTTTGGCGTAATAAAAAAGTTGTACGCAGACTCTCAGATCTTCGCACATATTCAATCCATCTGGAAACCTGATACTATTATCATGAAACAAGCTGCTCGATATAAGCTTATTACACATGCCTCCTAAGATCTTCCCTCTTAACATACTCGTTATGCACGCATATGGAGTCTCAATACTCGTTTGGCTAATATAGTCTTCGTGGCTATTGAAATCGTTATAATAGTCGCACCACACAATATCCGATCCGCTTTCTTCCATCTTTAGGTACATTCGCTCCAACATATCCGGGTCAATCCAGTCATCGGGATCCATAGCCGCCAGATACTTTCCACGAGCTAAAGACAATCCTGTATTTCTTGTGGTTGCAACACCCTTATTGTAATGATGACGAACTACCTGTATATTACTTTTTAGATCGGGATACCGGTCAATAATTGCATTCAGTTTTATAAAACTATCATCTGTACTACTGTCGTCGACAAAGATAAACTCGATCCCATCTAATGTCTGATGCAATAGGCTCGAAACACTCTTTTCCAGATAGTTCGATACATTAAAGATAGGTACGATAACGCTAACTCTAAATTGATAAGAATAATCGCTCATATACAACAAGTCACAATTTAATATTTCGATCAAGCATGAATCATACTTTCTTTAATAAATTTATACGATTGCGTTCTTAGATTGCTCAAAACATCATTCACTTTTTTATAATCTATAACCTCATTCAATATGTTGTTGTCAAATGACTGAACATCTGTAACAAGTCTACTTTCTAATCCAAACACTTTAAGAAGGGAATAGAATCTTGAAGCTCCTCGATCTTCATTGACTATGGCTAAAAAAGGCTTATTAAAAATAATAGAAAATACCGTCCCGTGAAATGAATCTGTAAGGACAAAATCGGAGTCACTAAAAGACTTTAACCAACCTTCCAACGGTGGGTATTTAAAATCATCAATTGAAGTAAAATCATAAATAACCCCTTTTTCTATAGATCTATGGGGTTGATGTTTAAACAACTTTAGCTGAAGCTTGTTGGCTACGCCATCAATAAAACGTTGCTTACTACTTTCCCGATCCAATACGTAGTTAAACACTCCCTTTTTCTCAACACTGATATGCTGGAATAACGACATGTAGTCTTCTTTTTGCAACAAGAGAGTCGGGTCTAAAACCCATTGCGCATCCGTATCTAAAAAATTTTGGCATAATGACACACCAGAGAGCTCCCTTACCGAAACAGCATTAAAATATTTAACGAGTTCCTTACATCTTAATTCTTCTTCTTTTGTAAACTCCCATTTATCCGTTCCAAAAGATGACGCGTAAGCAATCTTCAAGATCTGATTGTCGCCTTCCAAGAAATCTAGAAAATAATTGTAGATATTTGGAGAATATTTTGGTCGCCAGGTTTGATCACTCCCAACAATTACTACGTCAAATTTCTTTACATCAAAATAAGCACTTAAGTCATCTGTGCTGTATAATTTTTTAGAGACTTCTAATTGATCATGAATAAATCTCTTGTTCTCTTTAAAAATAAGATTTGCCTCTTGTTTAGTGAAAATCTTCTTTCGTTTTCCCTTCAGGCGATTGTAGGTCTCATTTTTAAAATTTGCTAAAAAAACCCTGAATTTAGAGGCATCTTTCACGTACTCTCGTGAAATTGTCTCCACTTCAAAACCCTCCTTTTTCAAAACCTGTTGTAAAGCATAATTTTGGATTATACCACCGTAATTCCCTTTAAGAGGTTGGGTTAATATTGCGACTCTTTTCATTTCAATCTATTATAGTAAAATTTTCTGTATCGGGTCTCCTCAAAGACAAAGTTGTTCGAAATTCGTTCTGCACAACACCAATCGGAATTAAACAGATAATTTTTTCAGACTTTGGTATATCGATTACTGTGTCCAAAGGAGCTTCTTCCTTCACTGTTTTCCCCCAATTTGCTGGGCAGTTACCAATTTTATAAAAATGTAAGGCATATAACAAATTCATCAAATATAATCCCCCATCAATAAATAACTGGCTTCTCTCTCCAACAGTATAATAGTACCTTCTATCATTTGTTAGAATTAATAATTGACTAACATTCTCTGTGTACCCACTAAATCCACCTTGTATAGCTAAGATACGATCAATTTTCTGTTTGTCTTCTACGAGGTAAACATTACTGGCTTGCCTATTACACACTGAGGGAGCTGTATTTGCAAGTCTTATCACGTCCTTGAGCGTCTCTTTGGCAACTTTTTCTCCTGTAAAATCACGAACACTTTTTCTTGAAAATGCAAACGTCTTAAAGTCGGCACCTCCGTTTATGTAAAAGGTGTCCTTCGTCCAATTAATTACCCCACTAAAGTCTAAAGAATAAGATTCTGATAAGACTGATTTATAAAAACTGTACTGCTTGGAAGTGTATAGTTCTGCCAAATCAAATCCAAGTTGCTGGTGAATCTCATAGTACTGACACATCACCTGATAACCTACTCTAATTTGAGATCGATTTTTATTTTTTATTATTTCTGGATCATTCAAGATGCGATGCAAATTTCTTACCCTATATTCGCCGAATCCCTTTTTCATCTTTTGAAAAAGCATCCCTTTCTCTAAAGAGTGGTAATTTAAAATTAAATCTGCCTCCTTATTTTTTATTCCAGAAGTATTAAACGCTACCGAATAAGCTTTATACAATCGAGCATCTTCTTTAAAATTGTTATCAAGCAATCTCCTAAAAAGATAGCTCTTCACAGATTGCTTTTCCAATAATGGTCGCAACAATTTTCTCAAAATTTCTTTAATCTGCTCCATTTAAATATTAGTTTCTATTTTCTAGCGCTCCCACAAGAAGACTCGTTTAGTGATTCTTTTTAAAATATAAAAAGATAAATAGCGTTCTTGAAGAGCATAGGAAAATACATCCATAAATCTTTTATTATCAACAAGTAAACTCATAACAGCATTGTTTTTCTGACGTCTCAATCTCTCTAATACAATATTATCAACCTCAAGGTGATATCGCTCTATTAGTGAAAGTTTCAATTGAAAAATATCGACAAGTCTCTTGACTGCATCTTCCGTGGACCTCTTACTATGTGAGTGTGAGTTCTCTCTAACCAAATAGTAGATCAATTCATCTTTTACTGTCATTAATCTTCCATAAAAGAAAGTAGGCAAGTATAGTTGAAAATTTTGCCCGACTTTACTATTTATGATGGTATTGTCTAACACCCTCTTTACCAACTCCGCTTTAAAAAAATAACAAATGGGAGAAAACCAAAAATTGGTTTCTAATAAACAATCAAAGAAAACCTCTTCGTCTAGAGCCTCCAAAGTCCCAGAAGTCTTCCACTCTCGTCCGTCTTCACTTACATGTGTTGGATAGCAGCGGACTATCTCGATATTATTTTTCTTTATGGATTCAACGAAAGTTGATATAACGGTTGAAGATTTATAATAGTCATCGCTATCCGGCCAAGTAATATACTTTCCATTGTAATGGCTTAATCCCAAATTAATAGCTACGGATTGTCCTTGATTTTCCTGATAGAAATAATAAAGAGAGAAACCCTTTTTATGAAATTTATCAAAATACCCTTTATGCTGCAAAAAACCTAAGAGATTATCAATAGATCCATCATCAACAATAATCAGTTCGATATGTGGATAATCCTGGATAAGAACGGAATCTAGCAACCTATTTATATAGCTAGTTCCGTTATAACATGGTGTAATAATAGATACTAACTCTTCCACCATAAACCTCTCTCCCTCATCTTATTTAAAATTAAAGGTTTGACATCTTCATCTACAACAAACAACCAAGATAGAACTATCATAATCGTTACCGAAATTAATCCCACCAGTAGAAACTGGGAATATGGATTTACGAAATAGTCCTTTAAAAAGAATAATATAAAATAATTCGTTAAAGATATTGTCAGAACAGGTAAAACTGTGTGGCTATAAAACTTAAAAATTCGAAATGAAGGAACTTCTTTTTTTAGATAAATCGCATTAAAAAAACCACCAAGAACGACAAATACAACATTTAATATGTAAGGAAATACTGGGTTAAAGTCTTCCTTAAATGCTAGAAAAGCAATTGGTAGAACAAGCAAATATAAACTACCATTAATCAGACTAGACTTACGCACTTTACCGGTGGCATGTATTCCCATCAATAAACATTGCGATACATTAGCTGCCACTATAAAAAATAAAAACCACTTCACGAATGAACTTGTATAATCAGGCAAGATTCCCAACCAAAACGTAAGTACAAAATCCATTTCAATAATTAAGGGTATCATCATGAATGATAATAACAAAGTTGAATATTTTGTTGTTTTAAAAATTAAATTCAACATATCTTGAATATCTCCGGCTGCATATGATTTTACAATCTGAGGTTTTGAAGCAAACAGAATATTGGAAGAAAACTGATTTACGATGCCTTGAACCTGTGTTGCTATTCCAATAGCAGCATTTATTCCTACACCAAAAAACATATTCTGTAAGATCGCTACACCAGATGTCCGAGCTGTCACAGCTAAATTTCCATAGAGATCCCAAGAAGAATAACTAAATAGGCTCTTCAGATCCCGACTAAAATTCATTCTCAGACTAATTTGTCCAAAATGACGTCTGGAATAAAGGAAGTAGAAAAGACCTAATCCAATATTAACCAATAATAATAAAAATGCGTACAAAATTACACTATCCAATGCTAGTGGACTATACATCATAAAAAATACAATTCCCAAATTAAAGACCGAAGTAAACACACTGACTATCGCATACACGCCCATACGTTCATATGCAATGACAAGTGCGTTAAAAGGCGTATAAATTAAAGACACAAAAAGATTAAGAACAGAGATGTGGAACACTGCCGTTGCAGCGTCAAATCGATCCAAAGGAATATTTAACTTGTTATAGAACCACCATAATCCTACCGTTTCGCTTAGAATAACAAGAATAAGAGCAATGAGTAAACTGGATGTTAGACAAACAGAAAACGTCTTCTTCACTTCTTGTTCATCCTTTTTCCCAATACTAAAGGCTAGAAATCTCGAATTGGCAGATGTAACCGTATTGGAAATAAAAGCAAAGGAGGTAATAACCCCCCCAACAAGATTATATATCCCGAAATCTGCCACCCCAAGAATCTGTAGCACTGCCCGAGATGTGTAAAAACTAATACACATCGTAACAAGCATCCTAATATATAAAAATGCAGTATTCTTGGCTATGGCCTTATCTCGCGACATATTGTTTACTTCCCAAACTCTTCATTCAACATTGTTCGCAACCCTTCTTCAAGCGCATATGGCGGCACAAAGCCAGAAGACATTGCTTTAGTCGAATCATATTTGGTGACTGCACAAAATTTCTTAACGCGAACGGAGCTGATATTCATCTTCTTACGAGACACAAATGCCAACACATCAAAACCATATCCACCTAACATCCCTAGCCAATAAGGAATATGAACAGTCGGTATTTTTTTATTTAAGATCTCACCTGTATGGTATACCAAGTCATTCGTCGTGAAGTCTGGCTTATCTACATAATTGTAGACATTATAGCCCTCTTTCTTATGATGCACCAAAAATTCGATAAATGCAATGATATTACCGATATATGACATGGACTTTTGATTGTTGCCGGAACCGATCATCATAAATTTGCCGGTGGCGATTTGATTCAGTAAGTTAAAGACATTTCCCCTATTTCCTTCGCCAAAGATAACTGTAGGACGCACAATATTAATATTCCAATCAGGATGGTTTTTGGCCCACTCCTGCAGCACTAACTCTGCCTGCCATTTACTCTTACCATAATGATTAAATGGATCTGCCGGGAAGGACTCGTCAGGATTGTCCTTATCCAACCCGTAGATAGCTACAGAACTTGTAAAAATGATCCGCTGTATCCCATTTTCATCCATGGCCTCCAATGTATTTTTCATTCCTTGAACATTGACATCATAATACAGTGACACAGGGGTCACATCATCGCGATGCTCGGCAGCTAACAATACCACCAGATCTACCCCTTTCAGTAAAGTTGTCAATGAACCTTTATCCAGCACATTGGCAATATGGGTAATCTCCGAAAAAGCCTCACTCTGCTGCTTGTCGATGTTCAACACTTCAAGTTGAGGATCCTGGTTAAAGATCTTTATTAATCGGGTCCCTACAAAACCAGAACCTCCGATAGTGGCAATTTTCATTGGAATAATATTTTTTATTGATCTATTGTCTACTTTAAATTGAATCAATGAGATCGCTCCGCTAAGTTTAATAGTAATGAAGCTGAACTCGTTACACCTGGTTAATCTTTAATCTGCCAGTTGTCGGATCGGTTATTTATACGTGTATATCTGTTTTTCTAAGGTGATAAGGCCTAACTTATAATAGGCATGTATCTTATCCTATTACAATCCGTAATCTTAATAACTTCATGTTTAGGATGGTATTAGGTCTCTATTTGTTTATTCGCATATTTATTTGCAACTACGCTTCACTCGTGGCGATGCGTCCAGTAGTATTTAAAGGCATTACTCTTTCCGACTTTCTATTCCTACTAGTTTCAAATCGGTGAAAACCAAAGTGGAATAATCCCCAAAGTACTACATCTAGTGCCAATACTATATTATTACTGATAAACTGTACACTGATAATGTTAAATGCACTAAAGAACATCGCCAATAATATAATATAGATCATCGTAACACGGTGTGAAAAGCCAAGATCCAAAAACTTGTGATGGATATGATTCCTATCTGCCTCAAATACTGACTTACCATTCCGAAAGCGTACCCACATAACACGAGCTACATCCAATACGGGCACCATTAAAGTTGTAAATGCAGCCACTATGGCTCCCTCCGAAAATGGCTTAATGTCCTGATTGTTCATAGAAAAACTAATGGCCAAAAAGGCAATTGAATATCCAAGTGTCAAACTTCCCGTGTCGCCCATAAATATACGACGTTTTCGCTTAGAAGCGCCAAACACATTGAAATAAAAGAAAGGGATCAATACACCCGTAGTAATAAATGCAAATATAGCATGCAACCAGGCACCGTCTATTATAAATAAAATACCCAAGAACAAGCTGCTCACGAGGATAAGCCCTGAACACAAACCATCGATACCGTCAATAAGATTAATAGCATTGATGATGAGTACAACTGCAAATACAGTCAGTGGCATACCTACCCAAGCAGGGATATGTGTAATGAACAAGACACCATACATATCATTGATCCAAAGCCCTGCAAGAGGAAAAAAAGATGCTGCTATCAGCTGGGCGACAAACTTCACTTGGTAACTCACTCCGACCAAATCATCCGCTATCCCAACCAGAAACAAAATCACCAGACCTGTGGTCAATAAAAGGAACATCGGTAGAATCTCACCCGTGTTTAAGTGGAGATCATTCAAAAAATTATATTTATGGAAGATCATGACAGCAACTGTCATTAAGCAACACTGCACAGGGGCAAAAGCTACACCACCCAACCGTGGAACAATATTTTGATGAATTTTCCGCTTATTGATAGGATCAAAAAGCCGCTTCTTATACGATACCAAATAGATAAATGGAATCATCCGTTTTCCCAGATAAAGTGCAAGGAGAAAAGGAATTAGGATTATTAAAATTTTCACAGTAGTATGTCTTTATGCTATTATGATGAGATCCTGTTACGGATCCATGTAAATAGCGGTGATTTCATTTGTTAAAAACAAAACTATGAATTAAAAATAGTTTTGTTGTAAAAAACATATATTATATAATTGTTAATATATGCCATCGATACTAACATCGCTCTGAGCGCATTAGCTTCTTGTTGTTAAAAACTAGCCTCTAAAGACATTGACGATCTGCTCCAGCTCCGTGTCTTTCAGAATTACATTATTATTATTATCTATCAAAAAAATCGTTGGGAAAGCCCGTAAATCGTATAATCCTTTATGGATCACGACTTCCTCTTTGACAAAACCATTCGTCCAATTGTCGGGAATATTCTGCTGATAGGCTTTCCAACCATCGACATCGCCCACTGGACATACCGCGAGCACCTTTAACGCCTTGTCATGAATCAAGGCATTTAGATGGGGTGAACCCGCCATTTGCTTAAGGATGTCCCGACAATGAGGACAATTAGGATCGTAAAAAACCAATAATTTGGACATACCAAATTGCTCATGAATGGATTTAGACTCACCGACAAGATCAGTATAGTTGAAGTTGTTGGCTACAGATCCCGGCATATTTTTACGAACCATTGTTAGCCTGGTCTTATACCGCTCGCGATCGGTATCACTGGTCTGACGAGCAGCAATCAAATACTCTAATACGGGCTGATAATAGACATCACTTCTCATCGGAGAATTGGGATCATAGAGATAAGATTCACTCTTCTCTCTAAAATAGGCAAATACCTTCTCATTAATCGCGGCTTTATCAAACATGGTCTTGATTGCTATCGCAGCCTGTGGCTGATCTACAGATCGAAGCAAATCTAGAAAATCAACGAGGGCCTGCTCTGAAACATTAGGATTGTGAATAAGATTGGTATCGCCAAAATTATAATCGTCCCAAAAATGGAGAACTGACGGAGCACGCTTACCTTCGCTAGCATTGTCGAGAAGCGTTGTATGCAGACTATCTTTTGCATTTCCATCATCACTTACCTTCCCTTGCTTACAAGAAAGTGTAACTAAGCTAAGAAAGGAAAACATAAAAATCCACATAGTCAGACGGTCCATTTTTATAAATTTTATCACTAGATGTTTTTCAATTCGGTCCTATATATTGCTGCAAAACTACGGCATTACGGATAGAAGTATACTACCAAAGCAACGCAACTTTTTATTTTGTAAACTTTCGTTTACAATCAATCCCCCTATGCATCGCATGACGTCTCCATAATAAGTAAATAGTCACCAGCACTCAATTTGTTGTGTACGCTGCCACCGCCAAGCTTGGTAGAGCCGTCTTCTTTGGCAGATCGTTAGAGTCAGCACCTAAATTCCTTTTCATATATACCCGTTAACTAAAGATGATTAACAATGATATAGGCTAACAATTTGTTTCAACAGATAAAAGATTATCAATACCTAGTAAAAACAGAAGAAAGTTAACAACAATTTCTATTTTTTTCTAATTATTTATTTCTTTACTTACATCAAATATCAAAAGAAACCAGTAAACTATATTTTAACTTTTAAACCGAAGCCCATCTTTTGGCCGACTATCCATCTTTTGAAGCGTTCAAGGGCTCGACACTGCACATACCGAGGCCTATTCTCTTGTAAAGAAATAGTTTCCTCTAAAAAGAATAGAGATAGCTTTCGTAACATTTTGAGATTAATTTGTTTATAAGGCTGAGAATTGCTACATTTTGGCTATAGTCACGGATCTATTTGTTATCATTCTCCATATCATAGCAGTGACCGACTTAGTCCTTCTATGTACACTAACAAGTATCGCCTATATACAGAATACAGAGCCAAGAGACGACATATAAAAAAGGAAAATATAGGGAGAAGCGTGTGATTGATAGCATAGAATTGGGCTCATGCTACTGAATTACAGACCCCGTGTCAAGCACGGGGTGACGTGCGTATGGCGATCTTACATGTTGTCCTTACTAAACAAATCAGTAATTTCCCTGTTTTATTGTTGGATATGATTTGAAATCAACTACATATATTAATCAAAGAGCGTCATTTGCTCGTCAATGGGAATGACTACCGTAACCATTCCCGGACGGCAAATTTGAAGACTATTCAGCATTTTGCTCCCTCACACTTGGCTTTGTGAGATCAGCCCAAGCAATATCTTTGTATGGAATAATTTCTTCATTTAATTCGATATCATCCCAGTCAGTCGCATTTTCAGGAGAAAACCCCCGTCGTGAGGCCTGCTGAATCTCATCATCATAATATTCGGCGATAATATTCTTTGAACTAAGTTCTATGCTAATGTTAAGTAGATTTTTCATGTTATACTGTTTTAAAATTAAGTTGAAAGGGTTTATTTGCTCCTGTAGTCGCTGATTTTACCTGTGCTGTAGTACTATTATTTGTCAGGGTAAAGGTTAGATCACCGACCACATAGGTGCCCCCATAATTTGGAGCAAAGGGCATAATAATAGGTACATTGGCACCCGCAACATATGTCCCTGCAAAAGTCAATTGACCCGCGAGATTGACCTGCTTACCTATTTTTGAGTAATTTGCAGTAGCAGCTGTGATATATGCCCCAGTTGTGATCGTCCAAACTCCTACCTGTTCGGTTGGAAGTTCTACCCAATTCTGAATTGTTGAATCTCCTTTATTTATAAAGGTGGCTCCTATTGTTGTGTCTTCGTAAACAAAGCCTTTGTAACTTGCGTTTGGTCGATTCTGTGTATTTCCTGAATTAAGGTTCTGGCTAGACAATCCCGTAGCATCAACCCAATAGCGAATCGCATATATATCTAGCGTACAAGGAATATTCTGACTTACGTAAAAACCTAAAGCGAGAACACCTCTTGCTGTACTTTTTTTAAAGGGGATAAATAATTTTACCTTTTTAGCAGTAAACCCTGACTCGGAAGTTCTATCAAATTCTTTTACTAATCTTTTAGATTTTAAACTAGATGAATATGTCAAATTAAGAGCATTAGCTCTGTCAAATAAGTAAATAGGTTTATCCTCACGATCTGAGTTACTTAAATTATCAATTGCGTATTCAATTTCTAAGAATCCTTGAGTAGACTTTAATAAGTCTGATCCGTTGTAATTAAGTACAAAACACACAGCGTATAAATTATTAGATGTATCAATTACCCGTCTAAAAGTAGAATCATTTTCATCAAAAAAAACATTTGGGGTTGAAATCAAAGGAGACCCATTATTAACGTAAGGATTGAAATTATTCAGGCTTTCAGCTGTTTGAAGGCCGTTGAATTCTGTAAAAGTTTTAATATTGTTATTCCCTACATTTAGAATTGAGTATGGGGTTCTGTACTTGTATAAGTTTTTGTACTGAGCAAAGCTTATCGAATTAATGTCCTTAAGATTCGGTATCCCATCTATAATATTTTCCATCCCGCTATCTTTAACATACATAGGTGAATCAACCCTACTGATCGTCGTGAACTGGGTACCGGTACCCAGTTCATATTTCAGATTTGAGTTATACCTTTTGATACCGATCCAGCTCAGGTCCCAGGTATAACCGAACCTTATCTTACTGCATCTGTTAGCATAAAAAATGCGGGTATCGTACCCCATCGTGGAGTCTATCTGGTGCCCCAGCCTTGACCAGTCGTGATTACCTGCCACATCCGAGTCGGTAAAGATCGAAACAAAGGAACCGTGTTTATTGCTTATTGTCCCTGATATCTTTGAATCGTTGAACCATCCGCTGTTGTATACACAGATTTCCATACCGCGAAAACCGAACATATCGCCGATATACATCTGTGGATTGATGATTCTCGCATCTCCGAAATCACACTCAAATCTTATCGATGTGTTGTATCTCGAATCTGCATTTGATGAAAAATTCGATACCGGCGCCCAGCCGTTAGCACTTTTCTGGTAATATTTTTTAGCCGTTTTATCAAAGTAATACTGATTCACGTTTCCCAGCGACGCTTCCGGCGTACCCTCGCCGAACAAATCCCGCACGTCAGGCGCAACAGTCTGTCCTAATCCTCCGATCGTACGGATATCCGCTTTCGGGGAACTGTACGCCATATCGGTAACATTATAGGGAATACCCTTACAGTATACGGCTATAGTGTATGTTGACTGGGATACCGAGATGATCGGCATACCCTCCACTATACAGGCCACGGAATTGAGTTTTAAACCTATTTTCATTGATTTGGTAGCAATGAACTGGTTTTCCAGTAACGCCAGTACCTTTTCCGAGCGGAACTCGGTACTCATTTTATGGGTCACCTTATCAACTGTGGTAACAACATTGCCCTCTCCGTTCATATAGAACAGGATCACTGTTTTTGGATCGGCCCGCCATTTGGATCGGATCGGCATTTCCATCGTATTTGTAGCCCTATAGATCGAGCCGGATGATACAATCGTACCTCCTGAGTAGACGCTGAGCTCACCCGCTTTATTGAATGCCTCACTACAGTCCGGTAGATTGGCAACTCCCGGGGGCGGGGCCATAGACACGTCACCATCGCTCAGTGTATATGGTAATGAAGCTGCCCCGAACCATTCCGGGTATACGTCCATAACGTGGAAGGAACCCTGAAAATTAATGTCAGTTCCGAAAATTTCCGTTACCGATGCCGAAATTGTCGTTTCGTTCCCTCTTAACGTTCCGTTCTTTATGCGGCCGCCCACAAATTTCAGGACCGACCGCTTGGGCAGAATGACGGTAGCACCGTTGAGATCATAATCGTAACGTATCTCATACATTGTATTAGCTCCGCTCAGCTCTGTTGCCGAAAGGAGGTTAATACTGATATTATCGCTGCCATCATTTAACGACACAGCCAGACCGCTGCCATTAGGGTTCAAGACACTTGCCGTAGGCACTCCCAGTGATTTTTTTGTAAACAAAACACCGTCAGCTATTTTCTGCTTATAGAACTCGGGGAAATCAAGACTGTAAATTCTGTTGATAATGTCCTCGAACGAATCAGCATAGCTACCAAGTGTGATACTCGTGCCTGATGTGATCCCTGTGCCCCCGGCATTAAAAGAGAGCCCGACATTTAACGGTCCGGTCCTTGTCGATGTGAAGAATATGAGACCGGTTTCACCGGCCACAACAGAACCGCCATATCCTTCATGCTGCTGCTGTGCTATCTTTGCGGCCACGGCATCTCTTGTTGTTTCTGTTGCAGGATCAACGGCTGTTGTTTTTGTTATTCCGTTAATGGTGACCGAAACTGTACCGGCTACCGTTGGTACGGAATTGATTCGTAATCTGATAATATCAGGAGTTCCGGCATTGGATAAAAATGTCCGGTTTGTCCCGTTAAGCGTGAGTGTAGCCGTAGCGGTCGAAGTGGGCAGATTAGTAACTCTTACCACAGTAGTTGCTTTGCTCCCTTCAACCGTACTTCCCTTCCGTAAAATTTTCATCCCCAACCCACTGAATGAAGTTGGATCAAAATCACGGTCTTTAAAATGCACAACACCGCTAACATTATCCGATGTCAAATCTTCTTCATCTGGGACTAAAGTCTGAAAAGCGGATATGTCATCAGTAATGGCTGATTTATTGAGAATCGATTCAGAATCAACCGTAACGTTTCCCTCTAATGATCTAAGTACTTGTGCAACATCTTCCATACCTGCAAGCTGAGCAACCATAGCATCTGTTAGATCGTTGGTTGACAAGCTAGCTTGCTTACTATCTGGCACTGCGTCTAGTGCCGTGTGTGAACTCGACCTATTGAGCTTCTCTATCTGTTCACTTGAAAAACTGGTGACAGCGGAAGCTCGACCGTCATTGTCAACTTTGTAATATCTCCAGACAGAATCTTGTCCATTCTTGACGAAGTACTCATCACCGGGTTGTAAGCCAGTCATAATCGGTAGGTCTGTAACTATATGTATTTTCATCAGTATATAATTTGTTTTTTATCGGTGATGAAGCTATCATGACCAATATTCATCGCTGTTTGTGGGCGTTGGCTCATGATGGTTTCATATTACGTATTTTTATCAGTAATTATATTGAAACATTTTATATTCCAATTATTTAACAACAAATAAATATAATGATATGAATCAAGAAATCAAAATACATTGACACACCGCTTATTTGAGAAAAATATTGCAAGAAGCGTATGATTGATAGCATAGAATTGGGCTCATGCTACTGAATTACAGACCCCGTGTCAAGCACGGGGTGACGTTTGGGATTGGTCCAGAGTCTGTAAGTTTATAGTAGTAAAGTTAACCACAGACGACATATAACTTGTCGACTAAAAACTGCTTCATGAAAGTAACTCTACTACGACCGGGCAGTGGTCAGAATGCATAGCATCCGGCAAATGATAGGCGCTCACGATACGCTCTTCCAGAGGCTTAGATACCATATTATAGTCAATACGCCATCCCAGATTTCTCGAACGCGCCCCAGCCCGGTAACTCCACCATGAATAATGATGCGGGTCGGCATTCAAGTGCCTGAACGAGTCTATATATCCCGAATTTATAAAATTCTCCATCCACTCGCGCTCCTCTGGCAGGAAGCCTGATGAATTGGCGTTGGATTTTGGATTGTGAATATCTATCGCCCGGTGGCAGATATTATAATCACCACATACGATCAGATTGGGGTTAGTCTTTAACAGCTCATCACTGTAGGTTTGAAAATCTGCTAAAAACTCATATTTAAATGTTTGACGGATATCTCCTGTCGTTCCGGACGGAAAATAGGTGCTCATCACCGAAACATCTTCAAAATCAGCACGGATCACCCTTCCTTCAAAATCATATAATTCGTGACCACAGCCATACTCGACATGCTTAGGTGTGATTCTTGTGAAAATCGCAGTACCGCTATAGCCCTTTTTCTGAGCAGGGTACCAATAGTGTTCATATCCCATCTCTTCCATCAACACAAGCTCAGGTATCAAATCTGGAGTTGCTTTAATTTCTTGGATACAGACTACATCAGCATTAGTTTCTTTCAACCATTCCAACCAACCTTTTCTCAGGGCCGCACGGAGCCCATTCACATTATAGGTAACTATTTTCATTATAATAATCTGTTTTTCATCTGCAATGAAGTGATCATGAAAGTATTTTTTTCATATATAAGAAGTCTTTCATGATGATTTCATTATAATAATTATTTATAAGGTGCTAGTTTTCACTCGAATAAATGAGCTCGCTACACTCGGTTTGTTTTTCATCTGCAATGAAGTGACTGCGACAATATTTATTTCCAATTGACAATCGTGATGATAAAGTTCACAACAAGTTAACAGAGGAAACTCAATAACAACTTAACTAAACAACAATACTAATAGTTTTGTGATGAGAAAATATCAAAAAACCGCGTGATAAAATCGTTCTTGGCTTTCAACCCCTGCTGTTCTCTTTCCAGATTTAACGCCTCCCTCCTGGTCAGCGGCTTCATTTGCATTTTTACATTATCCACCGGTCGATCCTGTTTATCCGTTTTGACAGCAGCAATCTGGTCTACGACTTCGCCTCCCTTGATCAGTTCGCCAAAAACGGTATAATTGCCATCTAAGTGTGGAGTCCCTCCAATCGTGGTATAAATCTTCCGTTGGGCCTCCGAAAACTTACGTCCCTTCATCTTAAACTGTTCGAGACTGTCAAGTGCAGCTTCTGTGAATACACGTCCATCTACCAGATAGAACTGTGAGCCCGATGAGGCCTTAGCTGGGTTATTGTCCCTTGCTGCTCCAATTGCTCCCTTTTTATGAAACAAGGTATCCTGAATCTCTGCATTGACCGTATACCCCGGTCCCCCTTCACCTAGCATCTGCCCTTGAGCTGCATACCGGGAGTCCGGGTCGCCTCCTTGGACCATGAAGTGATTAATAACCCGATGAAACAATAGATTGTCGTAATATCCTGTGCGTACTAACTTGACAAAATTGTCACGATGTAAGGGTGTAGCATTATAGAGCTTTAAGAGGCAACTGCCTTTATCAGTGGTGATCGAAATATATTTAAACACGGGGGTCTTCGCAAAGGCGGATACACTTAAAAGTATACATAGACACAGTAGGGCTATTCTTTTCATCAGAATAATTATTGATTTCTTTATTTTCAATGGTATATATGATCCGCCAGCGGGCGGATCAGCTTGTTTATTCATTATTGTGTATTCTCAAAAGCGGCATTCATGAGCTTGTTTACTCATTAAATTTGTATTTTAAGGTATTAGTGAGCTCGGTTCACTCGGTTCGTACTGCTTCCGCTAGAACGGATGATATTATTGACATCTGTTCAACCTTTATGGCCTCATAAGCTCACTTACTTCGTCACAAAGATCTCGAAATCCTCCCATTCTTATCCGGACAAGTGTGTCATCTGTCTTCGATTATATCACTTCCATTTCCTGGAAATAATCGACCATCAGGGATTTTATAATGAGCTCTTGCTCTAACAACGTATAATTTGGAATAGGCTTGACTAACTCCCAGTGCGGCCATCCGTCCTGATCGGTTCCCTTAAGCTCATAAAAACCCATTGCACTGAATAATTTACAGGTGGCAATATGCATCAACTCTTCTTTCTCTCTTTTAGAAAACTGTTGAGCACCTTTACCTAGCTCCTGCACGCCTATCAAAAATAACATCACTTTGATATCAGGCATTTCCATATCAAAATTCTCTGCAATCTTAAGCTGCAGTAATGTCCAACTCTTATTTACCTGACTGGGCTTCATATGTGTATCGTTCGTTTTGTTTTGTCATTAACTCGTCCCGACGATCGGGATGAAATAGTCATGGGTGATTGTACTTCGCTAACCATGAGTACTTCATAAATTCAAAAGTAAAAAATAAAATTAGCTATCAACGTAGCTCATTAATCAATTCTAGACAGCGCTTCTCTACCATCTTATAGACCGGGTCGAATAATTTCGCATCGAAATACGGATCGGGTACGACGGAACCGGGAATGAACAGCGTCACTTTGTCCCGTTGTTGATCAGTCTTCGCCTGAGCAACTACATCTCTAAAATTCTGTTCATCCATCACCAATATACGATCGTAATATTCAAAAAAATCAACATGAAAATGCTGTGCACGCTGTTGACTGATATCCACACCATACTTAGCAGCCACCGCAATCGAACGGTGATCGGGTGCCTGCCCGATATGCCAATCTCCTGTACCTGCAGAGTCTATCTCCCAGGAAAGGTCATTCTTTTGGACTAAATGTTGGAGTATGCCATGCGCTAAAGGCGATCTACAGATATTCCCCAAACAGACCATTAAAATTTTCATCTGTGTAAATTTGTTTTTATTGATCTATTGTCTATTTTAATCGAATCAATGAGATCGCTCTGCTAAGTTTAACGGTGATGAAGCTATCAGATTTATTCATCGAGTGTATATTTAAGCGGCATTCATAAGCTCACTTTGCTCGGTTATTCATCCCACTGTGTGGTTTGAAAAATCATGATGGTTTCATCTGTGTAAATTTGTTTATAAGCATTAACTATGCCGTATAACGTACAGACTCCGAGTCAAGCTCGGAGTGACGAATAGACGAATACGACCAAAATGTTGTCATCATATTGTATCGATCACCTGCGGTAAGCTCGCACACTCAATCTAGCAGCTCTCCAGCTGTAGAACACCTAAGCCTATGCAACAAAGCCCGCAGACTCCGAGTCAAGCTCGGAGTGACGTGTACACCACTTACAAATCAATTTCTAAAAGTACGATTAAATATCACAATCAAAAAAGGGCTGTCAAAAAATGACAGCCCTCTTATTATTCACAACAAAGTGATTAGAATTCGACAGGAACATTCAACATCACTGTACTACCTCTTTCAGGAACTCCTTTGATACGGATGATATTACGATCTGTATTTTCCAATGCGGATTCAATGTCATCCACACTGTTGACAGGCTTACCGTTTATTTCAGTGATTACAAGTCCTTTTTCGACTCCAAAATACTCAAAAAGACCTCCTCTATTGACTTGAGTCACCACTACACCTGAGTTGACGGCCAAGTCTTTCTTACGTGCAGCTGAAGCAGGGACAAAGCTTGCTCCTAATTTATTATAAATCTCAGTTGCGCTCTTACTTGCTTTAGAGCCCGCTACTTTAGAGTCTTCCTCACCTTTTAACGTAACGCTTACGTTGCGTTCTTTGCCAGCAGATTTGACAGTTAAATTGACTTTATCTCCTGGGCGTAGACGTGCAACACGTTCTTGAAGATCTGAAGAAGAGAAGATGGTTTTTCCTTCGATTTTGGTAATCAGATCTCCTGCTTTAATGCCGGCTTCCTTTGCGGCACCATTAGGCACGACATCTTGAACATACAGGCCATTCAAGTCCTCAATTCCCTTTTCTTTTGCCAAGGCGGCGTTTATTTCCGTAAATGTCACACCGATCAATCCTCTTTTTACCGATCCGAATTTCACAAAGTCATCCATGATCTTTTTCATCAGATTGACAGGGATAGCAAATCCATATCCCGCATATACGCCCGTAGGTGATGCAATAGCCGAATTGATACCAATCAATTCACCGCGTGCATTTACCAATGCTCCACCACTATTTCCTTTGTTGATCACCGCATCCGTCTGAATGAAGGATTCAATGGCTGTGTTGATAATCGGCTCCTGAGGTTGCCCGTATCCCCGTGGGTACCCCTGTTGATTTTGCGATTCGCCCAAGATACCTATCTGACGACCTTTAGCACTCACAATACCAGCGGTCACAGTGGATTGCAGACTCAATGGATATCCCACAGCTAGTACCCACTCTCCGATCTGTACGTCATCAGAGTTACCCAATTTTACAATTGGCAATTTTGTCGCACTTACTTTCAATAAGGCCAAGTCAGTATTTGCATCACGTCCAATAACCTTCGCCTCAAAGGTCCGTTTATCCGTCAGCTGCACTTCAATCTTATCGGCATCTTCTACTACGTGGTTATTCGTGACAATATACCCATCATCCGAGATGATAACCCCTGAACCTGATGCTTGTTGCGGACTGCGCGGTTGCGCCCGACGTCCTTGTGGCATTCCGAAAAACTCTTCAAACATGTCAAATGGGGATCCAGACTCGCCTCCTCTTGAGGCTTTACTACTGTATGTAGTACGAATATGAACGACTCCTGGCGATACTGCAGCCGCAGCTTGGGTAAAATCGGGATTCCCCGTTGATGCCATTACATCGCCTGTCGTATTGTTTGCATAATATACTTTTTGTCTCTCTTCGAAAGACATGTTTTCATAACGTTGGTTTTCGAAGAGTTTATAACCGCCAATTGCAATGGCTCCTCCAAATGCAGCGGTCATTAATGTTAAACCAATTTTTTTCATATTATTTTTCATCCTCTTTAATTTGTTCTTTTATGGTGATGAAGCTATCCGATTGGAAATCTTGATGGTTTCATCCTCTTTAATTTGTTCTTTTATGGTGATGAAGCTATCCGATTAAAAATTCGTGAGGTTCATCTTTTTATAATTCTAAAAATTACAAATCGGTCAATTTTAAATTGTATATTCAAATGTAATACCAATAGAAAGCTGTTGTCAACTCGTGTCAGTTAAAAAATGTTAAGTATTGGGTTTACATACACGATTTTAACAAGATTTAACGAATTCACAAAATATTGTAACAAGAATATTAACTTTGCTTTATATTTTCAGCAAAATGTCGGAACAAATCAAGTTTTTCAAATATCAGGGAGCGGGTAACGATTTTATCCTAATCGACAATCGAAAAGGTACTTTTGCCCGTAATAATGAGGCTTTAATAAAAAAACTATGTGATCGAAAGTTCGGAATCGGTGCAGATGGATTGATGCTCCTTCAAGATACGAAAAATTTTGATTTTGAAATGGTGTATTATAATGCTGATGGAAGAGAAGGAAGTATGTGTGGCAATGGAGGTCGTTGCATTGTCGCCTTTGCCAGAGATCTAGGTATAGTTTCGCAGAAAACCGACTTTTTGGCAGTAGATGGACCTCATCATGCTGACATCAAAGCGAATCAAGTCAATCTCCAAATGATTGATGTCGACCAGATTGATAAAGATGGGACTGCTTATGTTCTCCATACTGGATCTCCGCACTATGTCCAAACAGTTCATCATCTTGCGGAGATGGATGTTTACAATGAGGGCTATGCCATCCGCAACAACAGCACCTACAGTCAAGAGGGCATCAATGTTAATTTTGTGGAAAAGGAAGACAACGGATACTTTGTCAGGACATTTGAAAGAGGCGTTGAGGATGAGACATTGGCCTGCGGGACGGGAGCAACTGCTGCAGCAATTGCTATGGCCATAGCAGAAGAAAGAGAGGGTGAAATTGAAATTCCTATCCGTGTACTTGGAGGACAACTTTACATCAGCTTTGTAAAACAAGGTAATAGTTTTACGAATGTACATTTAAAGGGACCTGCTGATTATGTCTTTAATGGGCTCGTCTGACCCTGGACTCCACTATTCTCTACAAATTAAATAGATATTTTCAAAAAAAATCGGAAAGACCACAATAATCACTATATTAGAAACCTTTTTTAGTGATGAAAGGCCTATACATGCAGAAGACAAAAGATAAGCTAACATACAAACTTGTATACTCTCTCGGGGAGCATCCATACTTGGGCTACCTTATAGAGCCACACATTGTATTCCTAAATGCCAATGGTAGTTATTCGCTCAAGTACAAACGCGTCTTCAGCAATACTATTGATGAATTTGAAGATGCTCTGGATGATATCGATCATAAGCTGATCAAACTATTGGATGAAACCGAGCAGACCCATGTCATCAAACGTTATCACAAAAAAGCAGTACGTCCGGTGGATTTCTTCACAAAGATATTTGACAAGAAACTCTACGATTATATCCGTCCAAAACTGGACAATAAAATGTTGAAGGCGCTGGAGCTTATTGAGGAACGTCCGCTCTTCTTGATGAGTAAAGACGGATATCCTGCAGAGCAACCTATACATATTGCCCCTCACCCGGCGTCCGTTCTCTTTCATTTTCGTAGAAATGAGGAGGAAACCCGTTACTTTCCAACGATCAAGTACGAAGGCAACCGTATTGAGTTTATGTTCAAAGATGCCCAAGTGGTCATCAATGAGCAAGCTTGGCTATTGTTAGGGGACACCTTATATCATTTTGATCAACCTGTAGAGGGAAAAAAATTAAGCCCATTTCTCCAGAAACGATACATTTCAGTAGCTAGACCCACGGAGCGCAAATATTTTGAGACATTTGTCTGCGGATTGATCGAAAAATACCATGTATATGCCGAAGGATTTGAAATCAAGACTTATCAGCACGAAGCGACACCTATTCTTAAATTGGTCAATCTGGAGAACAGTTCGCAACTCCAGCTCTTGTTTCAGTATGGCCCGTATCTCTTCGAGTCAGGAGGAGAACATCGTATCACCGTACGCATGACGTATGAAGAAGCAGGCGATTTATACACCTTTCATCGAATCAGAAGGTCCCTTCCTTGGGAAGAGAAGCAACTCGCTAGATTGGAAGAATTAGGTTTGGAGAAGTTAGACAAGTTGTTTAGTAATCTTGTACCTGACGCTGAGCATGGAGGTGAAGGTAGCACGTTAGAATGGATTTCAAAATATCAGGAACAGCTTATTAGTTCTGGTTTTCAGATTATCCAAGAAACATCCTCCAAACGCTATTTCATTGGCAAAACTGTGTTGGACATCGCTGTAGAGGAAGACAACGATTGGTTTGATATAAAGGCTATTGCTCGATTTGGTCCCTATGAGATTCCTTTTATCCAGCTCCGCAACAACATCCTCAACAATATAAAGGAATTTGTGTTGCCTAATGGCGAGGTGGCCATCATTCCCGACGAATGGTTTGCCCAATACCAACATCTATTCCATTTCTCCACGCACAAGACCGAGCTAAAGCTTAACAAGGTACATATTGGCGTCCTCAATGATATTAGTGAGCACACCGCGCTTACCTTCAGCCGTAAGCTCGAAAAGCTGGCCGATTTTGAAGAGATTGAAGATGTGGCTGAACCTACATCCTTTAAAGGTCAACTTCGCCATTATCAAAAGGCAGGTTACAATTGGTTCCATTTCCTGCAACATTACCGGTTTGGCGGAGTATTGGCAGATGATATGGGGCTTGGAAAAACGGTACAGACCTTAGCGCTCTTACAAAAACAAAAGGAGGATCTCCACGGCACCGATCAGGCACACACCTCCTTACTGGTACTGCCTACTTCCCTCATCTATAACTGGCAAAAAGAGGCATCCAGATTTGCCCCTAAACTTCGCTTACTGTTGCATACTGGGACCAACCGGGTCAAAGACAGCTTTTCATTAGGTCATTTTGACCTTGTGATCACCACATATGGCATTGTCCGCAGTGACGAAGAGATGCTAGCGAGTTTCTATTTCAACTACATCATTCTGGACGAAAGTCAGAATATCAAAAATCCGACTTCCAAATCTTTTAAAGCCATTAAGAGTTTGAAAAGCAAGCATAAACTCGCGCTCAGTGGTACACCGGTAGAAAATTCGGTATCCGATCTTTGGGCGCAGATGCATTTTTCCAACCCAGGGCTTTTGGGATCTTTCACTTATTTCCAAAAGGAATTTGTACAGCCAATCGAGAAGAAGAAAGATGAAGACCGTGCAAAGAAATTACAAACTATTGTCAAACCCTTCATTCTTAGACGGACGAAAGACCAGGTCGCGACAGAGCTACCTCCCAAAACTGAACAGATAATCTACTGTGAGATGACGGAAAATCAATCCGAATCTTACGAGAAAATAAAGTCAGAATATCGGAATGCACTTCTTAACGGTAGTTCTGAGGAAAAAGCCAAGAGCTCACAAATCACCTTATTACAGGGGTTGACCAAGTTACGTCAGTTGGCCAATCATCCGAAGATGGTTGATGAGGAATTCGTCGGACATTCGGGAAAATTCGACCTCGTATTAGAAACCCTAGAATCGGTGCTTCCCGTCGGGAACAAAGTACTTATCTTCTCACAGTTTGTGAAGCAGTTGAGTATATTCCGGACGTACTTTGACGAAAAGAAGATTCCATATGCTTATTTGGATGGCTCTACCAAGAATCGTTCAGAAGCCGTAGCCGAATTCCAAAAGAACAAGGATACCAAACTCTTCCTGATTTCTATAAAGGCTGGAGGTGTGGGGCTCAATCTTATCGAAGCCGACTATGTCTTTATTCTGGACCCTTGGTGGAATCCTGCTGTGGAGCAACAGGCGGTCGATCGTTCGCACCGCATCGGCCAGACCCGTAGCGTATTCATCTACAAATTCATTACCAAAGACACCGTGGAAGAGAAAATACTAGCTATGCAAAATCGCAAACGAGGGATTGCACAGAGTCTAATCACGACGGAGGAAAGCTTCATCAAATCACTATCCCAAGATGACCTGCGCGAATTACTCGGATAAGTAAAGTTCTACTCCCCTGTCCCCCTCTTGTCTATAAAAGTCGTTGGCTTTCGATTCAGGGGATTGAACACGATCTTGTGAAGATCTTCAAACCGTTCTACAATGATTCGGGGAGCTACACGTAGTTTTGCTCGAAAATGATCCTTGACGGTATTGAGAAAATCTTCGCTTACATCTTTTGTGGCTATCCGGATATTAATCTCATCGGTTCCGATTTCATTATCGGTGATTTCAATCAAGTGCAATTCCAATTCAGGAAATGAAGCCAAGAGATCGTGCATCGCTGGTGGATAGAGTGTGGTCCCCTTGTATTTGATCATATGCTGCTTACGCCCTTCAACGGGCCCGATCCGATAGGTAGACCTTCCACATGAACATGGAGATCCATGCTTACGGACCATATCTCCCGTTTTGAAACGCAGTAACGGCAATGCCTCAACTCCTAATGTAGTAACCACCAACTCTCCCACTTGCCCATCTGGCACAGGATTACCGTCATCATCTACGATTTCGGTAATAATCAAGTCTGGCTGTACATGACCGCCTCGGAATGCTTCACATTCGGTAAATGCGGCCCCCATCTCAGTGGAAGCATATGTGGAGAAGAGTTCAATATTCCATTTTTCTTTTATCCGAGAGGTGAGGATCGCATCCTCCAATTCCGCAGTACGTAAAGACTCCCCGATACAGATAGCTGTCTTTACACTACTCTTTCGATAATCAATGCCGTTCTTCTCCGCATATTCAATCAGTTTGAGTAAAAAGGAAGGCACTACAATCAGATATTTGGGGTTATATTTCAATATCGAGTCCCATTGTAACTCGGGTATACCCGAGCCCACCCTGATGATACTAGCGCCTAATTTTCGAACACCTAGAAAATAGGCCAGTCCAGCCATGAATCGCCTGTCCATGGTCGTCATCAGCTGTAAGATATCTCCAGGCTGTACACCTGCGCATTGAAAAGATTTCATCTCATTATGAGCAAGCCGATCCAAATCCGCGTCCGTCAGTCCAAAAGTTACTGGATCGCCCAATGTACCCGATGTCGTGCTATAGTCCACCACCTTTATCAGCGGTACACACAAAAAAGCATCATTGTACCGTTGCAAATCATCTTTGCTCGTAAAAGGAACATGCTGTAAATCTTTCAGAGATTGGATATCGCTCACCTCAATCTGATTGTCTTTGAATAACCGCTGATAGAAAGGCGAGTATTCTTGAAGATATAACAATTGCCCCTGCAAAAGCTCTTCTTGATACCTCTGGATGGCTATTAACGAATCGAATTCTATTGTTGGTTTCATTTCTTTTTCTTCAGTTGCTAATAGAGACTTCCTTATCCAGACCGATGCCGACTAATAAGTATTAGTTCATCTGGTCTTCCGTTCGGCTCTCTCCAGTAGCTGTTCAACTTTGCGTCTTGCTGGAATGGTCGTAATTTCCTTAGAAAGTGCTGTTTCCAATGCATTCTTAGCACGAATATAATCTTTACGGCTGTAATCATATTGCCCTTTCTGATAATACACACTCCATAATTGGGGGTTTAACTGTTGATAAGCTTCCCACTCCATCTCCGAAATCTCGTCTCCATTATCCATCTTATCTTCTATTTTCTGGCTTCCGACTTTGAACAGTTCAAAGTTCACGAGCATTTTTCGGTTCAACGTGGTATCTGCGGCGATTGTAGCGGAGGGTAAGAGATGAGACGTATAAGTCAACGAATCCTGTCCAAAAATATCCGTTAAATCATATGCTGTAAATGCACCCAACTGATAAGGTCGGGTAGAAACCCAAAAGATCCGCTTCTGTGGCTGGAATACGATCGCATGATGGGCCCAAAGCTGGTTCAAAGCTTTTTCATTGCCCAATCCTATATCTTGGCCTTCCTTTCCTTTTGTGTCCCTCAATAACTCCACGATCCGCTCTGGAGTCAACTTTCCTGACTGCGACACGAAGTCGTTGATTTTATCGTATCTATACTGCGAATGACTCTCTTCGATGTGTACCTGATTACGTTTGTCCCCGGCATACTCGTCGCTCTGGAAATGATTCGTACAGATCAGGTAGTCTGCATTGTCCACTTCATAGACACCAAATTTTTTAGGAGAGATCTCGATAACAATTGCCTTATTATCCGCAGCACTCCCTATCATCAACGATTCAGATACGAATACCCGCTTGTCTTTAGCAATAGCAATCGCCTCCTGGAGATTAGTAGCATACTGCAAGATTTCCCTTGCGACAATAGAGATCGGTGCTCTTGCAACCAATGGTATGGTAGATTTACCTGCGTTCATCGTGACAGTCAGTCCTTCCAGATTCATCCCGGAGAGTACGCCCATCATACCTGGCCAGGAGACCGATGCAAAAGGGATTCCACGTTCTGGCCGGATGAATGAAATTAATTTGTTCTTTGCGAACTCCTCACCCACATAAAAATCAAAATTACGCCCCAATAGCAAGCCGCCATCGGCAGATTTATCATTCCATACAGCCAATGAAGAACAGCCTACAACAGCTAAGTCCTGCATCGAATGTCCAATATCATGTGCTCCGTGGAGATAGAGTGCTCTTCGATATTGATCTGCTACAAAATCATATTTGGAGTCGCTATATCGGGACAAGGCATAGATCTCTTTCTTATATTCTTCAGGTATATATTGGGGCAGCTTTCTATTATACCACCTCATAAAGTGCATCAACCAACGTTGCTTAAACTTTGAGGGAACAAAGTCCTCTAGCTTATCAAAGAAAATCTGATCCTGCTGCCGATATAGATCTTCTGTCAATGCGCCGATCTTACTGCCGATCTCAAAGGGGGAGCCGGACACATACAATTCCCAATTCGCATATTTATTCTTCACTAGAAAATCATTTCCAATGCCCCTGACCGTGTCCATCTGGATGGCAAATGAGTAGTATTCTGGGGGCGCAAATCCTGTTAGATCCGGCAAGTCGCGCTTATGTCTAACACTGCAGGACGATAACAACAAACAAGACATCAATAGCCATATCCAGACTTTAAGCATGCTTTCCTATTTTATGAATGAGATAATCCGCCCCCAACATTTCTGAACAGGTGATCGCGGCCCCAATCGTGACACCCAAGATGCCATGCATATTGACGCCTTGACCCGTGAAGAATAGATTTTCGATCTTGGACTTCGGTGCAATGAAATGCTTGAGTGGATGGTTTGAATCCTTTACATGGCCGTACAGATTACCACGCGTCACACCGATATAATCACGATAAGACAACGGTGTAGAGGCATACGCATATCGGATAGCACTCCGTAGTCCGGGATATTGTTCTTCGACCTTATCGATAAAACGATCGATCTTCTCCTGCTTAAACTGTTGGTAGGTATCCTCGCGATCCCCTTCAGTCAATACTGTATTATAGGTATCTTCCCATTGTTTGACCTCTTCGTAGTCCATGAAGGTAATGCATGTTATGCTATCTGCATACACTTGATCTTCAGTAGAGACCCCCATTGACAGCATATAATTCGCCGGCCATGACTTGCCCGCATGGCTATCTGTGCTCCAGACCTGATCATAGGTGTCCGAGTAATAGAGATTATTATTACGGTAGGGTATGGCCTCCTTTTCCAGGACTAAAAAGATACTAAATGAAGAGGTGGTCACCTGTAGCTCCTGTACGCGACTGTAATATGCTTTCCGAAAATGCTCTCGTCCTATCATCTGCAAAGTCATCTTGGGGTCTATATTCGAGATGAATCGCCGACCTTGAATGTGATGCCCATCCTTCGATACCACACTTACAATCTTACTGTCCACAATTTCAAAATCAACTATTTCGGTTTTCCGAAAGGCTTCTCCGTCCCATTTTCGAAGTTCCCTTAACAATAATTTCGTAATCTGGCTACCTCCATTTATACAGCGGTAGGCGGACTGTATATAAGAATTGACAGAAAGTGCGTGTACGTAAAAAGGTGTCTTGTCACCATCGCCGGCATACAACAAACTCGTACCAGCCAATACAGCCCTTAGCTTTACATCTGAGGTCAATTGCTCAAAATACGCCTTGGCATTTACACCTAAAATCTCTACATCATACTGATGATCCGTCGAAATATGGTAGAGTGGGAACATGGCGCAGGTCGCCTGAAGATCCTTGACATATTGCTGCAGAGCGGTCTCTTCCTCGGGAAAATAGGGGAGCAGTTGTTTTACAAAATTGTCATAACCCTGCGCATGAGGATACACCGTTTTATCCATACCAAAGGTTACACTGTCGTACCCATCGGTATCCATCCGTTTCAATCGCAGCTGGTCTACTATTCCTAAGTAATCAAAATACCGGTATAAGTTCTGTCCTTTTTCAAGTCCACCCAGATAATGAACACCTGTATCAAATACCGTCTTATTTCGGGAGAACGTCTGCAAATTACCTCCAAATTGGTTGTTCTTTTCTAGTACACAGACAGAAAGCCCTTCCTTGGCTAAAATAATAGCCGAAGCCAAGCCTCCTAGCCCACTTCCCACAATGACGACATCGTAAATTTTATTGTCCAATGATTACTATTAATTTAATTTCCTAGACTCTCTACCTAAAACAGGTATATGCTAACATATATCCCGTCCCATTACTTCCGGCCTCTATACGGGCCAGACATGTTACTTTTTTTCCGTAAAAGTAGCCAAAACTGAAACAGAATAGCGCACCCCGCAGGTAAACTCATCGCTGTACCAATTGCTACAACAGTTAGCCTCTTCCAGCGCACCACAATTGGCCAAGGCGACATTTTAACGAAATACAACAGCTGTACTACTTCTCTGTTGCAACATAAATCATTTACTTCTCCATTATAATAATTTACTAAAAACAGCAATTAAGCCTACTGAGTGCTCCTCTACATACCCCTCTTGTACAAGTAAATGTCTAATTTCCTGATTTTGGAGCAGTACAATTTTACTAAATCTTACGATTTGCTCCAATTCTATTGCTTCAGGCGGAAGAGGCTTCGATACCAGTAGTGTATTCCCCTGTCCTCCTAAAGAATCTGTGAATTGCAAGTGAAGGCGCATCTTCAAATAATTAAATTTAGCTATCTGCCGCTTTTCTTCGTTTGCGATGTAGCTGTATATTTTTCGACTGGATTGCTGCAAAAGAAGCAGATAATCCAGTTCTCCATAATCTGCGGCCCAATGCACGATGACTTCGTCTGTCGTAAAAAAAGTATTTAAAGCGTGATAGTCGTTCGAATACTGGGTTAGGTTCTTCTTAACCTGTTGATAGATTTCTTCCTCTTTATATAGATAACTCAACAACAGCTTCTTTCTGAAGTAATCTGCATTTTCCAGCGTTGTTCGGAGTTCCTGGAATTCCTGTCGAAATATTTGTGTGATGCGCTTGGTGCGAATACCATATTGGTCGCCAATGCTCATATCGTCATAGGCAATCCGCTTTCCGATACGCACAGCAATCGTCCCATCATATACGACAAAATCCCCTTTCGGCATCACCTCTGAATTCCCGTGGATATACATCGGTACAATATCCAACTGTAGGCGTTCGGCCAGAAAGAATGCTCCTTTATGGAATCTTTTGACCGTATTATCATACGAACGTGTCCCCTCAGGGAAGACCATCAGTGAGTAGCCCATTGCTACCTTTTCCTTCAATACTTCTATACTATCTTCCACTCCGTCCATTACAGGATAGAATCCCGCCGCGCGTACCACTTTTCCGAACACAGGCGAATTCCACACCCACTTGTTGACCAAGAAGATAATACGCCAAGCGTACTGTCCAATCGTCAATGTGTCTAAAAAGGAGGTATGGTTTGCAACAATAACGGCTGGTCTATCAAAAGACTCTTGATAGGGATTGAAGAATTTATTTTTGACAAATGGATTGAGATGCAGTACCGACCACATGTATTTAGACATCAACTTAGAAAATAGATCTTGCCTACGTTGCTTCGAGATAGGAAGCGCTTTCAGCACCACCCGACCGATAAGGGAAGAGAATAAGGTGGCAAACCCATAGTAGATAAAAAATAAAATACTGGAAATGAATAATCGCAGTGTGATCGGGGAAAGCCCCTTTCTCGCCCGGTTAGTAATGAACGATCGGAACAAGATTGGATAGAAGACAAATGTAACGATCACCGCAGCGAAGACTCCCACTAACGATACCGTCGAAATAGAAATCAAGGCCGGATGCTTGGCAAAGACCAAGGCTCCTATTGCCAATACAGTAGTCAATACCGCCAACAGGATCGAAGTGCGATATGCAGGCAGCCCGTCCTCTCCATCTGTATACTCCTTTTGAAGTGCGCTAGTCATAAAGATGCTAAAGTCCACTCCATGACCGAATACTAATGTACACACGATTGCACTAAATATATTGAATTCTAGGCCAAATATTCCCATCAATCCAGCCGTCACGAGCGCTGTCAATCCAATAGGGATAGCACTCAGTAAGACCAGTTCGATACGACGGAAGAAGAGCCATAGAATAACCAAGATAGCTATAAACGAATAGTTAACCAGATTATTAAAGTCCGCATTTAACTGTCCCAAGAATGTTTCGCTCAGATTTTTTCGATCCACTACTATGGTATAAGGTTCCTTCTCTATTCGGGTTACAAACGCATCCCTTTGCTTTTCCTCCATTTTCACCAAAGCAGCGACAGTGAATAGGCCGTCCCGGTGAGATACGAATTCCTTCACACCCATTGCATCTACCGACTGATAGTCTACAAAGGATAGTAAGCGGTCTTGCTCTTCCTCAACCAACTTATAAAACGACTGATGTGTATCGGCTTTAAAACCATAGTGTTGTCCTTCAATTATCAGGTCCTGCTTAATGACTTCAAACTGATGATTCTGCCAAAAGTTTGTCCAATTATTATATTTTAATTCTTGCGTCGCTGATGACATCACCAATTCGCCTACACCTGAATAATTCACGATTGCCGCTTCAGCCTTTTGCCGCTTTAGGATTGCAGTCAATTGTCGGTGGCGATCCATCGCCTCATCGAAGCTAACCCCATATGATACGACATACACCGATTTTTCAGCCGAAGCCGTGAGTGCATCCAATTTCTGCTCCGTCTGTTTAAGTACTTTGGGGAAATAATTGAGCGAAGATAGGTCGTTATTGAACTTTACTTTATCGAAAGTGAAACAGCTTACTACGATCAGTATCAAACAGATCACAATGAGTACCTTACTTTTATCAAAGGGGAATTGGGCCAATCTGTCTATCCAGGAAGAGTGTTCCAATTCCTGCTTGGGCTTATACAGATGCGGTATAATAATCAGCGAAAAAACAGCCGAGAAGAAGATATTGATGGATGCAAAAATTCCAAGATCGACCAACGCTTCAGACTTCACGAAAAGCAGGCACAGAAATACCACTGCATTGGTCGCACTGCTCATGATCAAGGGCTTCGTTATCTCCTTAAATAGGTTCTCGACTGAAGTTTGCCGTTTGTAATGCGTCAATATATGCAGAGCATAGTCAATCGTGATGCCGATAAGCACGGCTCCAATACTTAAAGATATAGCTGATATCGTAGATTTGAGCATTGCTAGACATGCAATGGCAAAAACACTTGAAAAAACAGTCGGAATAAAGATAAGAATGGGAACGAGTAGTCTTCTGTAAAAGACGATAAGGAGTACCATGAGGACCGACATCGAGATCAGTACCGTAGTGACAATGTCACTTTTGATCTGTTTGGCATTCGCCACCGCTACCAAGGAAGCCCCGAAGTACGAAATCTCTATATCCCCTTTTAATGTCGCATTCAAGCTATCCTGTATTCGCTCGAGACCTTTTACAAACAATGCATTGTGGGCAGTCTCGGAGCCACTGTATTTCGGACTGATAAACAGGACAATGGCAGATGAATCAGACGCGGTGATATAATCGTTTAGGAGGATGAAATGCTCACCAACATGTTGTTTTTGCAATTTCTGCAGACCTATCCACGTCAGTCCCAGCGGGTCTTGTTGAATAAAACGCCCTGTAACCATCCCGCTGGGTGAGATTAAACTGTTAAAATTAGCAGCTACCTGACTCTTGATACTGTCGGGACTTAAGCGCTGCTGGATAAGCTTATAATCCGTCGAGTCCAAGAAAAGCGGCAAATGCTTGTAGACAAAATCAATCGTCTGCTCGACATCCTCCTGTCCTACCCGACCTTGCACGGATGTGTAATAGCCGCTGAGGGTAGATAAAGAATCCAGGAAAACATCGGCGATTTCTGACAACCCCGCAGCCTGTATTGAAGCGTTCTTTTCGATAATAACCGCTATCTTATCGGAAAAATTTAGCTGCTTCAAGACCCTGGAAGTCACATCGCTGCGCTCACTCTTGGGGATGATTCGGGTAATATCCTCTTCAAATTGGATTTTGGAAGCCAAAATTCCAGTTGCTAGCAAAAATGCTAACGCCACACCAATAGACAACAGTTTATGCTGATCTACAAACTTATATATGCCGTAAAACAGACGATGCATTATTCAGATAAATTAATTTTTCGACTCCATATCGAGAATAAAACGAAACTGGTAATACCGAATAGCGTTGCAGCCCCTAACGCCAACATGAAGCTACCGATCACATATTGCAGTGCATGCTCCTGTAATCCCTCCCAATTGAATTCAAAGGTATGAAAAGGGCCAAATCCATCCCCCATCAATAAGGCTCCTGTCTGCAGAGATCCATATACGATTAAGGGAATAAAAGGAGGAATACTGATGTTGGAAAATAGGAATGCTAATCCCTTATTCAATCGAAAAGCGATTGCCAATGTAATTACAAGAGCTGTCTGAAACCCCCAAAATGGGGCGATTCCCATAAATATGCCCAATGCTATGGAAAGAGATTTAGTAAGCGGAGAATCCCTAGTCCCCCAGACATCCTCTCTTAAAAAGGTTCTAAAACTTTTTTTTTTAAAGTTGAGAAAAAAATCCCGCGGTTTGATCCACAGTAGGGTGATGCATACCAACACCGTATTTAGGATGCTAATTCGTGTAAAATCCTTAAATGGTCTAAAGTGTGAGACCCGTTCCTGAGGATCATAAAGCACCTCAATGGGCACATTCTTTACTTCAACACCTTTCCATGCGGTACGGACGATGACCTCTATCTCAAACTCAAACTTATTGGTGTATAATCTAGAGGGCAATGCTGCCAATGGATAGGCTCTAAAGCCAGATTGTGTATCAGTCAATTTAACTCCTGTCTCAAACCAAAACCAGAAATTAGAAAATCGGTTTCCAAAACTGCTATTCTTTGGCACAGATTCATGCGTCATATTGCGGCTACCTATTAAAAGAATAGGGTATTGGCATCTCTGAATCTCAGAAACAAATGTTGGTATATCCTTCGCAAAGTGCTGACCATCCGAATCTATAGTGATGACATAGTCATACCCCAGCGCCTTTGCCTTTGCAAACCCCATCCGCAACGCATTCCCTTTCCCTTTGTTCACGGGAAGATGCAGTTGTTTGATCTGTTGATACTGTTGGAGGATAACTGGGGTAGCATCCGTCGAACCATCATTGATCACGATAACAGGTAGCGAGTACCGAAGTACATCATCCAATACACGGGCAAGTGTCCGTTCATTATTATATGTTGGTACAATAATACAGATATTCTGCTCGCCTCTTTCCATCGAATGACTACTAAACTCCCCCATACCTCTAATTTAGTTTCTTCTTCTCGACTTCGCTAAATACCTTAGATTGATTTACATAGTCCTTTATCAAACTTTTCAATCCAGAGGTCTGTTTACTGTACAACGCTATAATTTCAGATTTATCATTAGCGATTTCGGACTTATATTTTAAGACCTTAGGACTATGTTCCTGCATAGCTAAACGTATCAATCGAATTTCCACATTGGACGGATTCGAATCTATAAGCTCAGCCAACACCTTTGCCCCTTCTGTAAAAAGCTTCTTTTTCTTCTCCTTGCCTTTTTCATAGCGTGCCTTAACCATTTTTGAAGAGGCCTGATAGCCAAGTATGGTCACATTTGACTTGTTATAAGCTTGAAGTGAAGTGTAGAAATCATCCGCAGCAGCCTTGGAATCCGCAGATTTCTTAAAATTCTCCCGGATAGTCGCCAGATCGGTACCGGGCTGACCAAAAAGAAAAACAAAATAGACGAGTAATAACTTCATACTATACGCATTTAAAATTCAAAGACAACTTCAATGCCACTGTCTCCCCAAAACGGCTTGTATTCTTCACTTGGTATCCCGTGTCCACATCTCCTTTGATATCGATATCCAAGATCAGGTCCGGATTTATTTCGGGATTGATGATGGCCATAAACTTCACATTTGAGGATTGCTCCATAAACAATGTCTGACTCACAATCTGTTCAGCGATTTCCTTTATGATCTGCATCATACACACCCCTGGTGTGACCGGATTATCTGGAAAATGACCCTTGAATATATCGTTATCCTTATTTAAATGGATCTTTGCAACATACTTCTGTGCATCTGTCTGTGTCAACGAATCAAGTGTATAAAAATCAGTCAATAACATGGTAATCGCAATTTAAGTTTCAAAGATACAATGTTTGGATACAATCCCTATAAAATTATGGGCAACTCTGTATTAAGTTTTTTCCAAAAATCCATCAAAGGTCAGTCTTCGTTAATCTAATCTTCAATCGAATGGATTTATGTATGATTTCTATTTGATCCGCCGTCTTTCCATCAGATGTCTTAAATTCGTAAACGACCTGTTCTTTTCGCGGAGAAGCCTTCACAATTTTTGATAAGTATCCCGACTCCTTATCCATAAAATAATAGGCATCTGATTTGCCCTTGACTTGGTAGACATCCTGGGATACCAATCTATGATGCACGATAGCCTGCTGTTGTGGAGACAGTAAAGTATTAAAATCCTCCTGTAGTAGTTTCAGCACCATTTTTCGATCGAGATCCTCCATCACATAATTAACCTTAAACTGTTCGTTTCCGATAGTCATGTCTATTAGCGTATTTCCGAAATCAGTCGTGAGGACCATGCGATGCGCCACACTATCCATTCGTTTGACCATAAACAATCCAGATAGTTCTTTCCCATACACCTCCACATCAGCGCGGTAAGCATAATCGGTGTCAAGAGCCGAAAAATATGGATTGACAACCTCTCGTTCGGTAGGCTCTTGTGAAATTACGTCAGCAAGCTGATAAGATCGACAAGAGGCAACGGTGAGGAGTAAACCACTAATTATTAAACACCGAATCGTTAACTTTTCCATTTACCACTCTATTCTTGAACACCAATCTTGTAAAATCATCTGTGGGTTCTATCAGTTTAACCTCATTTACTTGGTGATTGCCGTCAAAATACAAGACGACCTGTTTCATGTATTTTTTTAGGTCCTTAGATTTGGGGACAAATTTAGCCAATTGCTGTTTCCCAATCTTGAAATAACTGACATCAAATGCAGCGCTGTTAAACATATTCCCGCTTATACTACCGATAATCATTTCATTGATCTGTTCAAATTTTCGGTTTGCACCCAAATCTATATTGCTCTTTTTTCCCTGATTATCTACATACATCTTATTATTCTTGAAGATGGTGCTATATGAGGCAGGCTTTACATATCTCCAAGCCAACATATTGGGTGACTTGAGGTACATCTTGCCACTGGATTCAACAGGTTTGGACATAAAAGACACATGCTTATACTGGACAAAGTCCGAAGAAAGGGTCCTGATTGATTTTGACTCGTTCAATACGGCCTGTTTAAAGGCCGCTATTTCACTGGCATTCATCGCCTTCTCCTGCCCAACTGCTAGAAAAGCGAATACTACAGCTAAGACTGTCATTGCTATTTTAATCTTCATATCCCTTAATATTTAAAAGGCATTCCACCGTCAATAATTGGAACTGATGGTGTTGCAAAAATTTCAATAATTCATTCAATACAGACACGGTCAGGGCTGAAGTGTCATGCATGAGCACAATATCACCTGGCCTCAGGCGGGATGTAATCCGCTTGTATACTCGAGCAGGGTCTCCCATCACCGTATCCAGCGACCGGATACTCCATCCAATGGTATCCATCGCCACGTCTTTGACTACAGAAGCAATGGAAGGATTAGTCACGCCAAAAGGAGGACGAAATAATTTGGGCCGCTGACCGATCTTATCTGCCAGACAATCATTTGTCATCTCCAGCTCCTGCTTCAGCTGTACGACGGAGAAAAAGCCTGTTTTATTTGAGTGGTTAAAGGTATGGTTGCCTATCAAATGTCCTTCTTGAACAATCCTCTGAGCCAATTCGGGATAGGTCTCCACCTGCTTTCCGATGCAAAAAAAGGTAGCCTTTGCGTTATACTTCTTCAAAAGATCGAGCACCTCCGCTGTATAGGGGGTGGGGCCATCGTCAAAGGTTAAAGCGATGATAGGCGTCGTTGCATCGTTCCTTTTATATTGCACAGCAGTGAAATAACCTAATCGAATATCGAATACCCCCCATGCTGTAAGCCCGACAAATACGAGCAGGCATAGTGCAAGCCACCATAACGAATAGGCATACTGATAGCAGAGCAATACAATGACGACCATGCTAAAGCCAAAAACCAACCTGACATACCGATGCTTTAACATGAAGATAGTAAGGTAAGACTATGATCCCGGCCGAAAGACTGGTTGTATATCAATATATGCTTTATAACCGGCGGCACTACATCATTATCTATCATACTTGATGGTATATATTGTGATTTTAACATCTGGGCAGCTATCTGTAAAGCAAATGCAGAAGCCACATCATACGTGGCCGTATATTTTTTAAATTTAACATGCGCACCTTCAGTCAGCAGATCCGCGACCTGCCGATCATATGCACCTGAAGAAGCCTCGGGATCCTCTCCAAACAAGAGCACATCTATATCCGAGGCATGAAGGTCATTTCGTTTTAAAAACGTCGTTACAAAGTCTACAATTCCTTCAGGTTCGATTGTATTTTGAATAGCGATGTCACATACCTGCGCGTAACTCGTGGGAGTATACTCGCCAGATAACACAAAAAAGGTTGCTCCTTCGCCATATCGTACACCTGGTGAGTCAAAGCTATCTTTCTTGACACGACCGATAAGTTGCAATAGACTCAACGTATAATCTGCAATTTCATCCACACCACCGACAAGAGCGTGTCTATACTCTCCATTCTCCAAAGCCATAGAAGCGTCCAACAGAGCTGCTTCGAAGGACGAAACACCATTTACATAGCTCAGGTTGGGTCCATAACATTTGAGCCGAAGTCCAATCTGTGCGGCCACCGTATTGTGTGTGGACTGAATAAAGGAAGTGGGTGTCAAAAATTCCTCCTTATTATCCAAGATAGCTTTGAGGAATTTTTCGGAATCTTCCAAACATCCCATACCTGTCCCTACTAGAATGGCATCAGGATTAGCAATACCCGCTTCGTCCAGGGCTCCCTGAGCTGCGTAGATACCCATTCTGACACCTTTGGCCATACGTCGAATCATCGCTGGTGCAATTAATTCTTTGTACGATGGATGATTTACGTAATTCACTATATGCTCAAGTGGTCTACACTGGTCCAACAAATGACCTTCCTCCTGTGCCGATACAGCTCCTATCCCATTGATATATTTTCTCTTCAGCTGGCTGGCGGATTTATCATTTCCATCCTCTTGATCAGCAAGTTTGACGCCTGACTGAGAGGCTATTTCGGTCTCTGGAACACATCCCGAGAAAATTAACGTGGAGCAATTGCCTCCAAATCCAAATGAATTGGACAGCACGTGGTCAATATTTTTGTACCTGAGATTGGTCTGCGGCTGCAGATCCAACTCTTTCATAGGAGTATTCCAATTCAGATTTGGGAATACCACCCCATGTTGTATCGCCAACACGCTATACACAGCCTCAATTGCTGCTGCTGCAGCCAACGTATGTCCTGTATAGGCCTTTGTGGAGCTAAAATCTGGCACTTGCTCTCCGAACACCCTTTTCAATGCCCGTCCCTCAGATAGATCGTTGTTAGGAGTAGCTGTACCATGGGCATTGATATAATCAATGCTTTGATGGTCTATACCCGCTACTTCCAAAGCCTTTTGCATGGCCATATATGCGCCATCACCTTGCTCGGAGGAAGCTGTCTGGTGATAGGCATCATTTGTATTGGCATAACCGCTGACGTAGCCCAATATCCGACTTTCGTCGACCTGATCCACATCTTCTAATACTAAATAAGCAGCAGCCTCACCCAGATTGAGCCCTTTACGATGCTGATCGAATGGGATATTGTCGGTATCACTTAAGATCATCAACGTCTTAAATCCATTGATGGTAAACTTGGACAATGCGTCCGCGCCTCCCACGATAACACGATCCAGACGTCCTGATTTAATCATTCTCGAGCCCAATAGAATAGCATTGGCAGCAGATGAACAGGCGGTACTGAGAGTGGTGACATACCCTTTCAAGCCTAGATAATCCGCGATTTTTAGAGATGAATCTCCAGCATCATGACTTAGAATATACTTTTGAACTGCGGGGTTGTCGAAATAGTCGTAGAAATATTGTTCAGTTGCATCCATCCCCCCTACACTTGTAGCCGAAATGAAGCCGGTGCGGCCGTCACTTAAGTCGGTCAAGCCTGCATCTGTGACAGCTTGTTTAGCTGCAAGGGCCCCCAATAATGAAGTGCGTGTAAACGAGTGGTCTGTAGGCAATGCTAGAAGCGCAACCAGCTCTTCGTTGGTCAACTTAATCTCGCCCACTTTGATGGCATCCCGATGGACGGTATCTATGTTTTCAATCGTAGAGATTCCTTTCTGTCCATTGATCAATGCAGCAAAATTCTCCTCTACCGTCAAACCGATGGCGGATACTATGCCCATACCTGTTATTGCAACACGCTTCCCCATTTATCCGTATTTATTTAGTACGGTGCTCAGCAATATAGCTGGCCATCGTCTCAATTGATTTGAAGATATTCCGTCCTTCTTTAGGATCGCTCAACTTGATTCCATAGTCCTTGTCCATCAATACGATAAGCTCCAATGCGTCTATAGAATCCAACCCCAGCCCGTCTCCAAACAAAGGATCATGGTCATTGATATCTGCAGGCGTAATTTCTTCTAAATTCAATACCTCGATAATTTTATTCTTCAATTCACTTTTTAATGCTTCCATTTTATATTATGTTATTACAATTTTTTTAATTTCGTTCATATGGTGTTCTACACCTTTTCCCTCTTCTACTAGATAAAATATCCCACGATAATCACCTTGTAGATATTCTACCCAAGCGCATAGGACCTTCTTACTCTTTCCGCTTTGCAGTAGATACGCGGCATAGTTATACATCAAATCTGCATCAAAAGTATCGCTTACAAAAAAGCAACTTTCCGTCTGAAGCTGATGACGTATACTGACCTCACCCAAACAGATATTTGCCAATGTATATACAAAGATCGCTGGACTGGGATAATATTCGTCAGGATTGCTGATACTCTCTTGATGCCGAAGATCTGTATCTAGGCTCCCCGATCTGTTCATAAACAATAGGGCAATGTCCTTCTCGTTGTCTCCAGCATGTCCCAACAGCACTTCCGCGCCCAAAAATGCTAATTTACTCAAAGCATCCATTTTATGGAATTTAGGGTAGCTAATTTCCATAAATTGATAGACTTGCCTTGCAAAATCAGCAAACCCAGTACCCTTGGCATCAAAAATCGGGTCACCATCTAAGTTAATCTGTCGATCTGCCAAGGACACCCAGTGTGAGATTACGTGAGGACTACGCATGCTGGCCTACCTTTCTCAATACCATAGCGGCATTGCTTCCACCAAAACCTGATGCAGTCTTTATGCCGATGGTTAAAAGCTTTGTTGATCTCTCCTGCGGCAGCATCATGCTTCCCGTCACACCGATGGTATACAGCCCCTTAGTGGGTAGCACAATATTATTGGATAAGCTTTTAGCCAACATGACCAGCTCTAAGAGTCCCGAACATCCCAATGTATGTCCAAAATTACCCTTAAGGCTATTGACAGGCACATTTGACAAGTTCATTCTCTCTATCGCGATAGATTCCATCTCATCATTATATACGGTTGCAGTACCATGCGCGGAGATACAATCTACTTCACCAGCGGTTAATCCAGCTTCAGTCAACGCGCCTTTAATGCTCTGATAAAGGCCCTCTCCTGTACGGGACGGCCCTGATATATGATTTGCGTCGTTGATACTCGCATCCCCTAGAATGGCTATACTTCCAGTATCTAAAGAAAGAGAAAGAGCGGCTGCCGCTTCTCCCAGTGTAACACCATCTCGCCCCACATCGTAAGGACGACAGGGTTGGCTACTCATAGCTTGGAAAGAATTAAACCCGGACACAACGAATTCAGTGACCTCATCTCCTGCAACAACATATACTTCATCGTATCGTCCCATGAGCATCATCCGACGCCCTACCATAACTGCTAACAGCCCGGATACACATGCATTACTAACGATTATAGGAGCTGTCTCCAGTCCAAAATATTGTGCAATACGATGGGCTGAGGTAGGTAACTGTGCGCCAGTTATATCTCCATGCTTCAGTGTCCCTATATTTCCTTTCGTAGTCGAGATGATCAGACCTGTTCTACTCGAAATTTTCTTTCCCTCCAAAATAGGAGCAAGTGCCAATATCATCATCTTTTCCAATCTGGAAAAGGACGCTTCAACATCAGGCAAAGCATCAAAGGGTGGATTAATGTAATTGTCGGGGATAGTCGCAGCATAGAAATCAGCAAAATGGCCCATGCGTTGTACAAGGCCAATTCCAGACGCCCCTGTTAATAATGCCTCCCAAGATTTCTCTATATCCAGCCCTAAAGGGGTTACACAATTTATCTGGTCGATATACACATTCCTCATGGCGCCAACAATCCCTTTTTCTGTTTCCATTCTTCTATAAATGGAGGTGTATTGAGCACTAAGTTGCCCTCTTTGTCCAAGAAAACCTGGACCGTCTCTCCCGTACACACGACCTCTTCTAAATTATTAAAGATTTTATATCTAAAGACCATTTTCGCCGCAAGCGCATCGACATAGGTCGTTTCGATACGAGCCACATCTCCATATTTTAGAGCAAGCTTATGCTCACACACCGACTTGACAATGGGGGTTGTATATCCCGCAGCCTGTACATCTAAATAGGAGATGCCATGTTCACGGCCGAAAGCTTCGCGTCCATCTTCAAAATAGGTAATATAATAGCCGTGCCATACGATACCAAGGGGATCCGTTTCATTAAACCGAACCCGTATTTCTTTAGCAACCGTCAGTTCAGGAATTTCCTTATACAAATCTCTTCTTCTTATCATAACCTATCGCAATTGCGACCATCAATACAAAAAATAAAAATAACAAAATTATTTCTGGAATAACTTCCGTAAGGCTAGAATGGCGTAATATTATATCATAAAAGCCTTGTAAAGCCCAGTTCATAGGTGAAATCTTGGCTACATACTGCATCATATGGGGCATCGCAAATACAGGTACCCATATACCACCGACAGCAGCGAGAATGACCACCAGCGTTGCACCAAAAGGCGCGGACTGCTCCTGCGTCTTGGCTATGGTCCCTAACAGCAATCCAAGTCCTATCGCTGCTAATCCCGCAAAGATAGTCACTAGCGTCATCAACGCCAATTTGCCCGATACATCCAGTGCTGGCAAACCAAAGTATGGGAATACAAAGACACCCATCAACAGCATCAGGTAGAATTGAATAAGACAGATGACCAGATAAGTAACCGTCTTCCCTGCAATCAACATCCAATAGGGGATGGGATTTGTGATCAAGCGAACGAATGTTCCTTGGCTCTTCTCCTTAACGATGTTGATCGATAAGGGGACAATAACAAAGAATATAGCAAACAAAGACCAAGCTGGCACATTGTGCTGTACGGCATTGGGTACCATTTCTTGATCGCCCACCTTTGGACTAGCTTCTTTGAAAGTGATGAAATTTTGCGGTTGAATGGTCTTCTGGCCATTGCCATCACCTAGTTGATCTTGAAAAGCTTGATAAATCTGCTTGGTTTCGATTCCCGAAATCAATTTGTCAATTCCATTTTTAACTTCATTCTTAAATGCGATTTGGGTAGCTGGATCAAAGAAAAGTTTAATCTCTTTACCCGCGACTTTCGTCTTTAAAAGAGCAGAGTCGACCTCTGTCAGGCTATATTCGCCTAAAATACTTTCCACATTTTGGCTCACTTTAATAGTCAAGTCACGCGTCAGGTACTTGGGCAGTACGATTGCTAACTGATAAGCTCCGCTATTAACGGCCTCCCGAGCAGCTTGCTCAGTCAGCTTTTTTCCATCCAGGACGGTCACGATTTGGAGAGCATTGGATTGTTCTAGCTGCGATTGAATAGTGTTAGAGACCGTATCTTGATCCTCATCAACCAGCAATACTGGAATCTTTCGTTCGGATATTGCATCAAAGCTATCCTGTTGGATCAGTGTGACGGTAATGACCAGCACCAACGGCATCACGAATAGAATGACCAATCCACCAAAATCCCGTTTCAACAACAAGTATTCTTTGACAATAGACTGTGCTAATTTATATCGCATCACGCAACTCCTTTCCTGTCAACTGTATGAATACATCCTCTAAATTGCGCGCATTGGGCAGTGCTGCTATCAGTTCTTGGGGTGTCCCCGTCTGAAGAATCTGTCCTTGATCGATTATGGACAGGCAGGTACAAAAATCCTGTGCCTCTACCAGATGATGAGATGTATAAATGATACTCGTACCGCGTGCATTGATCTCTTTAAGAAATTGAAGGATTGCATTTTTCGATTGGACATCTACGCCTACAGTAGGTTCATCCAAGAACAGTACTTTGGGTCGATGCATCACACCGGCCAGCAGATTAACCCTCCGTTTCATCCCTCCTGAAAACGTTTCGACACATTTGTTAGCAAACTTCTCCAAGCCCATCTTCGTCAACAGGACATCTACTTGTTGCTGCAAATCACGCCCCTTCAAGCCATACATACTTCCAAAATATACCAGATTCTCCTTTGCAGTAAGTGTGGGGTACAACGCATACTCCTGCGGAACTACGCCTATAATTTTTTTGATAGCCATCCCCCTATCACCATAATGTAGACCATCTATGGAAAATTGACCAGATGTAGGTCTTAACAGACCGCATAAGATAGAGATAAGAGTAGTTTTACCAGCTCCATTGGGCCCCAGAAGCCCGTATATCTCCCCAGCAGGAATCTCTAAGCTCAGATCTTGCAACGCAAATGCGTCAGCATCTTTATACTTCTTTGAAATCCTATCAATATAGATGATTGAGGAACTTGACATTTCTTAAATTGCTTTCTTAAGTCTCTTAAAAAAATCTTCTTCTAGGTCTGCAATATGCAACAATTGCTGCGACAGCGTTTGATAGACATCGTCCTGATTACTACGCTTCTTATAGACTCGTGAAGCACTTAGCGCAAAATCGCGCCATAGATCACCTATGTCTGTCATTTCCCTAGAAAAAGCGCGCATGATATCTTGATTCAGAATCTCCGCAGCCTCTTGCAGGAATGCTGCATATATGAATCGAAACCCTCCACCTCCTGTCCCAATCTCCTCCTGCATTCTGACCATTTGTGCTAAATAATGATTTGCCTTTCTTACACCATGTTTCTTTGGCCACTTCACGATATGACGTGCCACCATCCGTATACCTTTGACACCAACAATCGGCACAGGAGCAAGCATATCGCGACAAGTCTGTTTGATAGCCTTTCGGATAGCTGGCTCCAGATCCAGCTTTTCGGGAATATAGGTCGGATAATAAAGATGTCCTTTTGGAGCCAATACGCCTTTAGCAAAACGTGCCTTTTCCAGATCTCGGGCATGCAACCTTGTAACCTGCTCCATTACGGGATCGCTGATTAGGAACTCATCCCCTTCCTGTCCATAGACGACCAGATTATGGGCATTGAAATGGAACCTATATTCATCTGGAAAATAATTCAAATAGTATACACTTACCTGCAAACCTGTCGGTATCTGCTGTAGAAGGTTGGCCTCTAATGCAGCCTGCGCTTTACCTTTATCCGAAAACTTCACTCGATTGATTTTGATATTCAGCCGCTTGCTCATGCGATTAAAAATCCACCCTGGCATGGGTCGATAGCTTATTGCCGGAGCATGATTCACCTTTAGAAACGGGAGATACACAAAGAAAAGTCCTGATCCCAATCCAAAGACCATCGGCTCACTGATATCATACCCCTTGTCCCGCAGCAGATTGGAAGCAACTCCATTTTCACAATGGGCTGTTTGATGGTGTGTAAAATTCAGCTGCATTATTCTCCTTTATAATTTTGTAATTCCTCTATTGAGATATCGAATGCTTCTGCATATCGACTTAACAACCTGTGATTCATTTTTTTAAAAACATCGGGACGTATATGTCGCCTGACCCGCCATTGCCACATATCTACATAGCCCGACAAAATCTGCCAGTCCATCTTGTGTAACTCCATAAAGTACAGGATGGGACTTGCTTCTCCCTTCTGCACTTTTTGCCTAGCCTCTTCAATTCGCTCATTGATTGCCTCAATGGTCTGCTTCTGCACAACTGTCTTCGCTTCCCAACCTGAGCTTAATGCCGTACTGTAGTTTCCACTATCATCCACCGCATAACAGATTTCCTTTATATTGTGCTCTGATAGGTTGCTTTTATCTTGAGGGACCTCTGATTTTTTCATGTGCTTGATGTTACTACTCCACAGAACTGGTTTATTATTGTGTGTTGTCCATATTTTGGTTACGGCCAGTGTGCTAAATCACACGAGCCTATTCCTCCTGTTTCTGTAAGAATAAATTAATTTCTGCCTCTGCAATAACAGTACCAGCTACTTGGGTCCTGGTACTCAACGTACATATCTGATAGGTAGGGCTCTCAAATTGATGAATCAATTCGGCTTGGGTAAAGATTTCATCGCCGACCTGGGGTAGGCTATATATCTTGACATATTTAATAGCACTGATGAAGCCAATAACCTTGGCGTCAACATTGCCATTCTGAAAATATGTCTGCCCAAGGACTGACGAGCATGTCTGAGCAGCATTTTCGATAACACCAATTTCCTGTAATCGCCCATTTTGTACAAAGAGCGTGTCAGCCTTTACCACAAATGTACTGCTAACGCGTTTGGGATGTATATCTACCAAAATATCTACAAAGAGCATAGGAGCTCGATGTGGAAGATAATTATTTATTTCGATGGCGTTATATTGAGGCGACTCCATTCTATTTTACGAATTTGCAATTACAGTTTTCATTTGGCCAAGGGCTATGATTTCATCCTCTATTTTTGTCACTACATCCACTAGCGTAACTCCCATTACCTCGTGCAGAACAGTCGCGGTTGTTACCATTTGCTCTCCTACTCTTGGAAGACGAATAATGGTCAACTGCTTGATGGCTCCAATATATCCCATCGGAGCAGGTTGGTCCCTCAAAAAATATTGATAACCGGTGTACAAGGCTACGGACTGGGCCATATGCTCTATCACGCCACATTCCTGAAAATAGACTTGCTTTAAAAAAACGGAATCGTCAGATATGGTCAGTCCTGCAACAACACTGTCCACCTGGTAGCCCAACAGACTGTCGACCATGATGATTGGCTTTCTCTGCGGAATAAGCTGCTCCACAATCTTTGGATCGAGTACAGGTATGGATAATGTAGCCATATCAACAAACGGTTAAGTAAGCGTACGCGTAAGAAAAACGTCCGCTTTCGGGGACGGACAATAATATTCGCTCACCCTTTTTCAAGTTTCCGGCATTCATTAACTCTTCCAACATGAGGTAGATCGAAGCCGATCCGACATTGCCCACATTGGCCAAATTGGTAAACCATTTATGCCTTTCAATCGCAATTCCAGCTTCTGCAAACTTCTGATAGAGTCCATCTATAAAATAGTGGGAAGATACGTGTGGTAATAGATAATCTACATCATCTGGACCAATAGAATGCTTCTCCATTGCGGCTTTCATACTCTCTACACCTTTTTCTAAAATATACTTATCTAATATCTTCACATCTTGCTTAAGCGCGAAAACAGACTGCTCCAACCACTCTGCTGTCGTGTAGTCACTCCAAGGTTTCAGGGTGCCATCCTCCAACTTATCTCCCCCAGCATACATACAGGCTTCTAGTTCGTGCGCATACGAAAAAGCTTCCATCCATTCAATCCTAAGGGATAACTCCCCTCTGCGACGATTTTCCAATAAAAAAGCAGCAGCTCCGTCCGATAACATCCACCTCAAAAAATCTTTCTTGAATGCCACGATGGGTTGCTCATCCAACTCTTTCAAGTTTTCAATCTCTCGTTCAAACTTATCCGCCTGCATCCAGGTCGACACTCGTTCGGATCCTGTACATATTGCATTTTTGGAGCTGCCCGACTTGACCGAGAGGTATCCAAATTTGAGAGCATTCATCCCTGAGCAGCAGACACCACTAGATGAATTGAGCTCGACAGATCTGTTGCCCAATAGTCCATGAACCATCGCAGCATGCGAGGGCAATAGGTGGTCGGGGGTCGATGTACCACAGGAGAGGACTTCGACATCGTTGGCCGTGAAATCATCGTCAAACAATTTTTCAATCGCCAACGCCGCCAAATCAGCATTGGAATGGGTTACTTTCCCAGATCCATCTAAGGCATAGTATCTATTCTTGATACCGTTATTACGCAATATCAGCCTTCTTGCCTTAGAGGCTTTATCATCAATCTTTCCCAAAAAGTCTTCCATTTCATCATTAGAAACGGGTGCATTTGGCAAATACTTAGCTACTCTTGTAATATAAACTGCAGACATATAAACTATTCAACCCCCTGAAAATAAGCTTTCTCTCTTTTTATTTTAAAATATGTAATCGGTAACAATATCGTATGTATTAAATGAACCAATGGCGATAAAAACCAAATGGCAAAGAATAGGTAATAATTGAACCCCTTAAGCCATTTTTTTCTCGACTGTCCCTGTTTGTTAGCGATGATTCCTGACCATATCTTGAACATCCTATTTGCTTTTTTATCCATTGAGACCAAAAAATGCCTGATTTCAACAGCATTGTTAGCCACCAGCTCTCTCTGTAGAGAGCCGAGTTCGCTATCTCTCAAACGTGATGCTATAATCTCTCCAAATTTAATACTTTCCTTTATCTCCTGATCGGAAATACCAGGTAAAGGTAAAAATCTGTAGATTTTTCGCTTCAAACCTGTAAACATCCAATCTACGATGGTGATCACACTCACCAGATTAATATGACGATCTACAAGTGCGATATTCCCCACAAGATTAGCCGAATGGCTTTTAAGCAACACTTTGACCTTCTCTTGAGCCATAATCCACATATTACGGCTTCCACTGATCGTCACAATATCGACTTTATGTAACAGTTGCTTGGCATACTCGCTTTTCAAAAATGATGTAACAGGTATCGAGGGAGATAAGTACCATACTTGATAAAACAGAAGTACCAAATCGAACTTGGTATTCAGAATCTCTGGGTCTGGAACCTCAATATCCACCGGAACTTGGCGAAACGATTCGGGGAATACGTCAAAAAAGGCCTCCTTAGGCCAAGGAAAAGGAAACTGATGCTTGGGTCTGATCTCCAAGTATTGGACATGTATATCTGTTGATTGTTCAAGCGGCAAGGCAATACGTCGACTTACCTCCTCCAATTGTCCAGATTGCGAATAGTATACGACAAGTACATTTTTCATCTGTATTTAATTTGCTCTTTGTTGGTCATGTGGAATATCCAAAATAAATTATGAACCTATTTTTATTTTAGTGCTAATCACGCTGCTTCGCGGTGATTCGTACTTGTGCAATATATGCTCCATGGATATTTCATAATAATTTGCCTTTTTAAAAAGTGGTAACGCTATCAGATTTACTTCATGAGCTCGCAAACTCGGGTTTCACTAATGTATATTTTTTTACCCTGTCCAAGAAGGCTTGACCCGTTTGTTCATCTGGTTATGGAATTATTTATTCATAATTTGTTTGTTAGTTGTATTCGTGAAATCGTTTCACTCGCTTTGAAATAATCATGATAACCTCATAATCAGGCATTAAGTTTTTTCCAGAAATCAAAAAAATTGTACCACTGATAAGGATATCTTCTCACCACTTTTTCAAGGCTTTGACAATAGCTTTTGAGAAGAGATTGTGCATCCCGATGCTTTACCTCCGCCCGACGGGCATAGAGGTGGTAGTGTAGACGAGGCTCCTTCATCACATATACAAATACAACAGGCACTCCTAGTCGAGAAGCAATCCTAAATGGCCCTGCAGGAAAAAGAGCCTCCTCACCTAAAAGTTGTTCTGACAGCAATTTATTCTCTTCAAAATAACGATCTCCTGTAAAACAAATCAACTCGTTATTGGAAAGTGCATTGCTGATATCGAATATATGGGACATGTCATCCTTGATCTTGATGAGCTTGACATTAGACTGCTTGGCCACCTGCTTTAAATACTCGCTGATAGCTGTTTCTTCCAAATCGGCTGTAACCAGATTAATCTGGCACTCTAAGTTGATATCTTCGAAAAAGTGTTCGGCAACTTCAAAATTACCTACATGTGCACTAATGAGAATTCCGCCTTTCTTTTCAGCCAATAATTGCTTTAGGATTTCAATTCCGTCGAATTCATAAGTATAGCGATTGCGCAATCCTGACGTGATAGCCACCTTATCTATCAACGTTTTTCCAAAAGTAAAATAGCTCTGGTATAGGCCACAAAAAGATTGCATCCAAGAAAACTGAAGGCGTTTATGTAGATAATAAAATAGAGATCTATTGCTTTTAGGTGAAAATAAAAAGTAGTAAAACGATACAAAAATCAGCACAAGATAGCTGGTTCTGACTCCAAAAGTCTTAATACAATTTACGAAAATTTTATAGCCTAATAGAGTCCCTTTCGACTTACCGTCCCATTGACTCACCATTATAAGCTTTTATTTATTTGCTTCTATCTTCTTTTCAATAACATCATAAAAATCTTGGAAGGTCTCCATACCTGCAAAATCTTGCTCGACAAGCTTCACTCCAAAATTTGATTCAATAATAACGACCAAATCCACATAGTCTAAACTATCCAAATCCAATGTTTCCTTAAGATTTTTTTCAGGAGCAATTGTATCTCGGTCGATTTCAAACTCCTCAACCAAAATTTCATTCAAATGCTCAAAGATCTTATCGCGATTCATTCCGTTATTTATAATATTTTTTTACAATTAAAGCCGAATTTGTACCACCAAACCCGAAAGAATTAGACAAATATAAATCAAATTCCTTATTTATAGTACTTTTTACAATATTTAATCGGGCTGAGTCCTCGTCCGGTTTTTCAAAATTGATATTGGGTGCGATGAATGAATTTTGCATCATAATGGTCGAATATACGATCTCACTGGCTCCAGCCATCCAGCATTCATGTCCGGTCATCGATTTGGTAGAACTCACATAAGGTCTACTAGCACCAAAGACCTCGTGTATAGCCTTTGCCTCATTGGCATCACCGATAGGAGTGGATGTAGCATGTGCATTGATATACTCAATCTGTGAAGCTTGCAGATCAGCCGCTTGCAGTGCACGTGTCATGGCGAGCGCAGGTCCCGCTACATTAGGCGTCGATATATGCCCCCCATTGGAAGAAAATCCATAACTTAAGACTTCTGCAACAATAGGTGCGCCACGCTCTAGTGCCGACTCTAGGCTTTCCAACATAAGGGTCGCGGCTCCTCCACTAGGTACTAATCCGTCACGTGAAGCGTCAAATGGACGTGAAGCCAAAGCTGGCATCCCTTCTTGATGGGAGAACACGCCTAAACCGTCGAAACTTGCCATTGCATACTTATTGATCTCTTGTGCTCCGCCACATATGATCATGTCCTGAAGACCACTCTGAATCATCATCAATCCCAAACCGATGGAATGAGATCCACTTGCGCAAGCAGCACTAATGGTCATATTCACACCTCTCAACTTGAAAATAGTAGAGAGGTTCATGGTGACAGTGGAGTTCATAGATTTGAAAATAGCACCCGAACCAATCAGTGAAGTATCCTTCTTTTCGCGCACGATGTCCGTGGCCTCAATAATAGCTTTGGACACACTATCATTACCGTACAGAATACCCACCTCTCTGTCCTCTAACATGGATTCAGAGAGTCCAGCATTTTTCAGTGCTTCTACTGTTGCCATATAGGCATATTCGGTCTCTTCACCAATAGAAATTCGTTGTCTACGTCCAAGAAGATGCTTAAGATCCGGAGCGGGAACCATACCGGTCAGTGCACAGCGAAAGCCAAATTGTCTACGTTCGTCATCGTATACAATTCCTGATCTCCCTTCATACAGCGACTGCCGGACTTCCTCGATGGAGGTGCCCAAGCAAGAATAAATGCCCATCCCTGTAATAACAACTCTTCGTTTCATCCTATTATTTTCTTTTCAGTTGCTGATGAGAGCTCGAGTAAATAATAATTGCTCCATGTGCCCATATTATTTACATTTCGGTTTCATCCTATTATTATGTTTTCTCTATGGAGTGTATAAGCCCACTACATCGATGAGCTCGCTACGAATATATTCCTCCATTAATATTAATGATCTCCCCTGTAATATATGAAGCCTTCTTCGAGGCCAGAAACACGACTAAGTCGGCCACCTCTTCTGCTTCCCCAAAGCGATTTACCGGTATGATTTTGAGCAATTCTTGCTCATCGAGCTCTTTCGTCATATCGGTCTTGATAAATCCTGGGGCTACAGCATTGACCGTGATATTGCGTTTCGCTACTTCTTGTGCCAACGCCTTTGTTGCAGCGACCACCGCTCCTTTCGCTGCTGAATAATTGACCTGTCCGGCTGTACCTTTCATACCAGATAACGAAACCACATTGATAATTCGGCCGTAGCGATTGCGCAGCATCCTTTGCATAAAGAAATTGGTTACATTGTAAAATCCATCAATACTAACCTCAAGTACAGATTTCCAATCCTCCCATTTCATCCACATAAACAAGCCATCCCTAGTAATACCCGCATTGTTGACAATCACTTCGACAGTACATTCTTTATTTTTAGTCGTCCAATCCGACAATACACGCTGTACTTCTTCGGGGTTCGAGACATCAAATTTCAAAATCTCACCCGTAGCGCCCAATTTTTTTACCTCTTCCAAAGTTTCCAAGGCTGCTGCTTCATTAGATTGAAAATTGATCAGGATGTGATATTCCTGCTCCTCGGCCAATTTTATACAGATTGCTTTGCCTATACCTCTAGATCCTCCTGTTATTAATGCACACTTCATCTGTAAAAATTAATCCATTTTCATTAAAAATTCCTTGACCTGCTGTACATATGGATACATCACTTGGTCATCCTTAAATACGGGGATGATGTGACGGATGCTATCATATATCTTTGAAGTAGATTCTGAAACCTCCGCTTGACAGCCCAAATAATCCACCGCTTGGGCAATGGTAATCCATTCGATAGCCAACACTTCAAAAGCATTCTCCACAACTCGGCTAGCAAGTACAGCGGCATTTGTCCCCATACTTACAATATCCTGATTATCATTATTATTGGGAATGCTATGCACATACATTGGATTGGATAAGGTCTGGCTCTCAGCTGTCGTAGATGTCGCAGTAAATTGTACCCCTTGCATCCCGAAATTAAAGCCCAACTGGCCCAAGTTAACAAAAGGTGGCAAAAATTCGTTGATACGTGAGTTTAGTAAATAATTAAGTTGTCGCTCAGCCAACATTGTCAGTTTGGTAACCACAATCTTAAGTTTATCCATTTCCAGTGAAATATAGTCTCCATGGAAATTTCCCCCATGATACACATGCCTATTTGCGACATCCACAATAGGATTGTCACTTACAGAATTCACCTCATCTTCTAAAATAGAAGCGACTCCATCCAACGTATCCATAACAGGCCCCAGAATCTGCGGAACACAGCGCAACGAATAGTATTCTTGAACTTTCTCCTTGAATACACGCTCTTGATTGTCACCCGTGTAAAGATGCTCTTCACGTTTACGTGTACGCTTGCTACTTGCAAGTATGTTTCGCATAGATGCAGCAACACTACGTTGTCCTGCATGTAGCTTTACTCTATTCAAGGGCTCGGAATAATGGTCGTCATATGAACGAACCAATTCATTGATAGCACAGGTTGCCTTAATCGAACAATCTAATAGTTTACGTGCTCTCAATACATTGGCAATACCTATTCCTGTCATCACAGACGTACCGTTGATCAAAGATAGTCCCTCACGGATCTCTATCTTTATGGGTGAAAGACCTTCTGTCGTAAAAACCTCCTGGGTCAAACGACGTTGACCTTTGTAAAACACTTCCCCCTCTCCTATCAGCACGAGTGCCAGGTGTGCCAGTTGCACTAGATCGCCACTGGCCCCCACTCCGCCATGCGCAAAAATCAATGGTGTAATATCCCGATTGATAAGTTCCTGCATCAATTCAATGGTGGAAGGGTGTACCCCTGAATAGCCTATAGACAAGGTATTCAAACGAGCAAGTATCGCTGACTTTACAAAAAGCGGGCACAAAGGCTCACCTGTCCCAGAAGCATGGCTTCTAATCAGGTTGTACTGCAATTGTTGACGATCAGCATCATCTATACGATATTGTGCCATCGGACCAAATCCGGTATTGACCCCATAAATGACTTTATTTTCCGCAAATGCTTTAAGAAAATTGAAACTTTCTTCTACACGTGTTCTTGCTTCTTGACTAATTTCAATTGTATCATTGTTAAATAGCACAGCATAAAAATCCTCTAGTCTTAAGCGCTCCTCAATATGTCTCATGTAGTTATTTAAGTTAATCCAAAATAAGATTTAGATTTCTTTTTTATTCGTTTTAATGTGTTTAATTTAGCTGGGCTAATTTTCTCCAAATTTAGCTTTTTTTTAATAAATATTATACCATCATGACAATTGAGGAAGTAGAGGTGTTAATCATTGGGGCAGGCCCTTCTGGGAGTGTTGCGGCGGGCTACCTCCACAAGAATAACGTAAAAATCAAAGTTATCGAGAAAACCATGTTCCCCAGAATTGTGGTAGGTGAAAGCCTAATCCCACGTGTCATGGATCACTATGCGGAGGCAGGTCTTTTGGATGCTTTGGATAGTCAGGGGTTCGAAAAGAAGTTTGGGGCACGATTTATTCGTGGCGAGGAAATCTGCATGTTCGATTTTAGCAATAAATTTGGTGAAGGCTGGGACTGGACCTGGCAGATACCGCGTGCTGAATTCGACCAAATCGGTGCTCAAGAACTAATAAGAAAAGGTGTAGATATCGAATTTGAATCGGAGGTAGTGGCGACGGCTTTTGAGGGAACAAACTCCACTACCACCGTGCGGATGAAAAATGGAGAACTGAAGCAAATAAACGCTAAATTCTTAATCGATGCGAGCGGCTATGGACGAGTACTGCCGCGTTTATTGGAACTGGATGAACCGTCCCAACTCAGTCCGCATTCGGCCATATTCACCCATATAGAAGACGTCAACAGACCTGCTGGAGTGGAAGGCACGCAGATTTCATTTGATATTCTCGAGACAGACGTATGGCTGTGGGTGATTCCTTTCTCAAATGGAAATACCAGTGTGGGTATCGTTGGGCCAACTGCGTACATCAACTCCTTATCCGACCATAACGACACGGCAGAAGCACTTCAAAATGCGATCCAACGGTCTGAATTCTATATCAATCGGTTTGGCAACTTACCTTTTGTATTCCAGCCCAAGAAATTGACAAACTATTCAGCAGCCGTCAAAAAGATGTATGGTGAAGGCTACACGCTTACGGGCAATAGTTCTGAATTTTTGGATCCGGTATTTTCTTCCGGAGTATGCTTTGCTACAGAATCAGGTATCCTTTCTGCGAAATTGGCGCTACGTCTGCTGCAGGGCGAGGTTGTGGACTGGGAGCGTGAGTACTCGGATTATATGAAAGATGGCATTGCGGTATTCACTACGTATGTCAAGGAGTGGTACACTGGAAATCTACAAACGTTATTTTTTCATCGGCCTGAGAATCCAGATGTCAAACGAAAAATATGTGCAGTATTGGCTGGCTATGTGTGGAATCAAGAGAATTCCTTCGTCAAAAAGCATGATCGTGTCATTCGCAATATGGCCTATATGATTAACAACAATAAAGAACTCATGGACTATATTAAGGAGGATAACCTTTAAAACGTCCTTAGATAAGGAAGGACATATCAGTTAGATTATGTCCTTCCTTAATGAGCATATAGATTGTATTTTAGAGAGCCTTTCTAAAGTTCGCAACACTTTCTTTTACGTCGTCTTTGTTATTCTTCCAATTATATTCATATTCTGCTGAAATCATTCCTGTAAATTTCTGCCTTTTCAACTCTTGTATAATTTTGTCCATTTCGATGACACCCGTACCCCAATGGACGTCATGAGCACTTTTATCCCCAAAGGTATTCAAGTCTTTGAAGTGTACATGAAATATACGGCCTTCTAATTTCTTCAACGATTCGATTGGATTCAGACCCGATCTGGCCCAGTGGCCGACATCCGCACAGGCTCCCATTTTTGCACTCTTACCTTTTAACAATTCCAATACTTTGTCCGGATTCCAATAAAAAGAAGGATTGGGATGATTGTGAATGGCTGCTTTGATATCATACTTGTCACACAATTGGGAAACGATATCCAAGTCGGACTCTTTAGGCTCACAGTTGATGACCGCAACGCCCATTGACTTTGCAAACGCAAATATCTTCTCCCACTCGGCGGCGTCCTTAGCCGATACCACACCATATGCGTGTAAGGTGATATTTTTCTTTTTCAACAAATTTTTGACGACTTTCTTACTTGCATCGGGCATACTGTAGTCCATTTTACCATCGATACCGGCACCTATAGTCTGCCCTGGGAAAGCCTCTACATACCGTAGGTCACAACTATCGATCTTATCTAAGGCTTGTGCAAAGGTGAATAATCTAAATGTATAAGCTTGCGAACCCAACCTCCAATGTAATTTGTTTTCCGGATATTTCGAAGTCTTCCGCTGACCGTATGAAATAGACATCGTGACTGTCAGCAAGACACACAGACAGGTAATTAATTTGAATATTCTCATCGTAGTTTATTTAATTGTTTCGTATTGGTATGAGTTGATACATCAAAACTAACGAATCTAAGGCGCAAAGGCGAGTTGAGGCTACGGAATATTCAAGGTACTCACGAGAATTTTACAAAAAAGGCCTGTCTAAAAGCATCAAAACTTCTAGACAGACCTCCAAAATCTGTTTTTTACGCTATGCAAATAAAGGTAAAGCCTTTTCTATTCTACGGATTACTTCGTCCTGTCCAAGAAGTTCGGTAATTTGGAAAACGTCGGGACCAAATTTGCCTCCTACTAACATGATTCTATAAGGCATCATCAGTTCGCCGATTTTTAATCCAGAGCTTGTTATTTTCTCTTTGAACAGGGGCTCTAATATCGCCGCTTTCCAATGGGACTGTTGCTTAAACAGCTCTATTACTTCCTTAAAGAAAGTGGTCTTCTGCTCATTCCACTTAGGTTTGACGGCTTCTATATCAAAGTTCTCAGGAGCGACAAAGAAAAATGAGGCTTGTGTCCAGAAATCTTCCACAAACGTTAAACGTTCTTTAACTGAGGACAGTACATTATTCAAATAGTCTTCGGAAAGATCGTTAACTCCGTGTTCCTCTAATATATGTTTCAACTGTGGCAACAATTCAGCATTGTCGGACTTCTTAATCCACTCATGATTGAACCACTTTGCTTTTTCAAAATCAAACTTAGCTCCAGATTTATTGACACGTGAAACATCGAATTTTTCGATCAATTCTGACAAAGAGAATAATTCTTGTTCTGTACCGTCATTCCACCCTAATACCCCCAACATGTTCACAAAGGCTTCAGGCATAAATCCCATCTCTCGGAATCCCTTGGTCAAATCACCTGTTTTTGGGTCGGCCCAATTCATGGCATACACTGGAAAACCTAATCGGTCTCCATCCCGCTTGCTGAGCTTACCATTGCCATCTGGCTTCAATATCAGTGGTAAATGCGCCCATTTGGGCATCTGATCATTCCAGCCTAAATACTCCCAAAGCAAGATATGTACAGGTGCGGAGGGCAACCACTCTTCCCCTCTAAATACATGACTGATTTCCATCGCTTTATCATCGACCACAACGGCTAAGTGATAGGTAGGCATGCCATCTGCTTTCAGCAGTACCTTATCATCGACAAGACCTGACTCAAAGCTCACACGCCCACGGATCATGTCTTCAAACGATACCGTCTCTTCGGCTGGCATCTTAATACGTATAGTATGAGGATGACCCTGGGCCAATAATTTGTGGGTCTCTTCAGCAGAAAGGCTCAAGGAGTTTCTTAGATTTAATCTATTCTCATGACTATAACGAAAATTAGGTTGAAATTTACGTTCTTCTTCTAGCTCTTCAGCGGTATCAAACGCATAGTAAGCATACCCCTTTTCAACAAGCTGCTCAGCATACTGACGGTAAGAAGCTTTACGTTCACTTTGGCGATATGGCCCGAAATTTCCTTCTTTTTGAGGACTTTCATCTGGTATAAGGCCGCACCATGCTAAACATTCATTGATATATTCTTCAGCGCCAGGCACAAAACGTGTCTGATCGGTATCCTCGATCCTCAAGATAAAATCACCTTGATGATGACGTGCAAATAGATAGTTAAACAAGGCTGTGCGTACACCTCCTAAATGTAGTCCACCTGTAGGACTTGGTGCAAAACGCACCCTAACTCTTTTTTGAGAACTCATGTGGCAAAATTACCATAAAATTTTCGATTTGTGGTATTGCGGTAACATACAAGAGCATTAACATGTATTTAAATTGGGCATCTGGCCGGACAACTCGTGGATTTTGACTATTTTGCGTCATCACTTTGCAAATTAGCGTACATGAATCCTTATCGGTATAACAAACAGCGCTGGAAATTTTTATTACTAATTTTTGCTGCTATAATTGCGGGAGCTTCACTATTTTATACTAATAACTTAGTAAAAAACTTATCTGCCTCGGAACGAACCAAAGCAGAGGTTTGGGCTATGAGCACCAAAAGCATTATCACTATGCCGGACGTAGATGATGAATTCATCACATTTATCTATGCCGTCCGCGATAGTCTAGCACTGCCGGCCATTATTACAGATGAGAAGGATAACATTATCTTTTGGCGAGATCTAGATTCAACTAAGACAAACATTAAGCATACCGAGCAAGACTCTGTTGCTATGAATACGCCAGCGTATGACCCTTCTTATTTCCAGAAAGAGCTGAAAGAGATGAAGAGAAGTCACCCTCCCATTATGATTAATCTGGATACTGGAGACAAATGGTTTGTTTTTTACAAAGATTCGAATGAACTTATTCAATTGCGGATATTCCCTTACGTACAATTATCCGTGATTGCAATCTTCCTTATCATTGCCTACACCGTCTTCAATTCCATTAAAAGGTCGGAGCAGAACCTCGTGTGGGTTGGGATGGCAAAAGAGGCTGCCCATCAGCTTGGCACCCCGATATCCTCTCTCATGGGCTGGCTTGAATTAGTACGGATGAGATTTGATGCGGAGGATGATAATATTTTGAATGAAATGGAGCGAGATGTCAAGCGGCTCGAAATTGTTGCTGATCGATTTTCTAAGATTGGCTCCACCCCATCTCTATCCAACTACAATGTCTATCTAGTCATTCAAGATTTTGTCAATTACTTCAAGATTCGAACAAGTGACAAAATTACATTTATACTCACCGGGGATAAACATATTGAGGCGAATCTCAATGCACCGCTATTTGACTGGATACTCGAGAATCTGTTAAAAAATGCCGTCAATGCAATTGAATCTGAGGGCAGCATAACTGTTAACATTTCAGAAAACATTGCAAAAGAAGAATTTTTTATAGACATTAGCGATACAGGGAAGGGTATCCCGAAGTCAAATTTCGAAACAGTATTTCAACCGGGTTTTACGACTCGAAAAAGGGGGTGGGGACTCGGACTAAGTCTTACCAAGCGAATGGTTGATTATCATCAAGGACACATTTTTGTCAAAGAGTCTGAAATAGGCAAAGGAACAACATTTAGAATAGTATTAAAAAGTAATTTAAGATATGAACCCACTCAAATCTGATGAGTATCCAGCTATCTATGCAGATTACATAGAGACCATCGTTGGAGATGTGATGGAAGTTTTGGAAGATCAATTAACGGTCTTCCCTGAATTTGTCACATCCATCCCTAAAGAGAAAGAACTCTACAAATACGCAGAAGACAAATGGACAATCAAAGAAGTTCTTTGCCATATCCTTGACGCCGAACGTGTCATGTCCTACCGTGCACTAAGATTTGCGCGCAACGATATGACTTCTCTACCTGCTTTTGAACAAGAAGAGTTCGTACAGAATGCCCGGCATAATGAACGCACACTAGACAGTATTATTGAAGAATTCAAGTATTTAAGAAAGTCCAATCTGTTGCTTTTTCACACCTTTAATGAGACTGAGCTCAACCGTAAAGGAATGGCATCCGATAGGCTGATCAGCGTAAGAGCATTTGTGTACATTGTGGCTGGGCACTTAAATCACCATAAATTCATTATCCAAGAACGTTATTTAAATCCCGATAATGAGTAATATTTGGCACAAACCCTATTCTTTGGAAGAAGTCAATACTATTTTCGCAAAACATATGACCGGATATCTTGACATCCAAGCCACGGAGATAGGCGAGGATTCCTTGGTAGCGACTATGCCGGTGAATGACAAGACAAAGCAACCATTCGGCATCTTACATGGCGGAGCATCAGTGGTCTTAGCAGAGTCTGTTGGAAGTGTAGCTTCCAATATGATCATCGATACTAATAAATATATGGGAGTAGGTCTTGACATTAATGCTAATCACATAAAATCGGCTTTCGACGGTCTAGTGACGGCAATATGTATCCCATTACATATCGGAGCTACAACTCACGTGTGGGATATCAAGATCAAAAATAGTCAAGATCAATTGATCTGTATTTCAAGGCTTACGGTTGCTATCATACCGAAAAGATAATATGTTACAAAACATTTTGACCGCTCCGTTGTCTTCTAATCATAGAAACCATTCGAATGGTTTTGATACGGTTTAGGTTTTTGAGAACGTCTACGCCCAACGTAGACGTTCTCTTATTTTTGTAATTTCCTTAATATAATCTATTCGAAATCGCAATATTTTTATTAATATTAGAAGATTTTTTCAAAAGACTTCAGTTTTAGCAATCGTTTGCATATACATTTGCATTTCAAAAGCCAAATTATTTCAGTAGTCTTGTAGTACAGATTTTTTACAAAACAAATAATCTATAATCCTAAACATGGAATCACAAAAAACTCAACAATCTACCTTGGGCCCAATGATTATTATTGGCTCGCTCTTTTTCATCTTCGGTTTTGCGACCTGGCTGAACTCTTTACTCATCCCCTACTTAAAAATAGCATGTGAATTAACAGAGTTCCAATCTTATTTGGTGACTTTCGCTTTTTATATTGCCTATTTGGTAATGGCGCCTGTGTCGACCCGTGTCCTAAACCGATATGGATTCAAAAAAGGGATGTCTATTGCTTTGGGTATTATGGCAGTTGGCGCTTTGCTATTTATTCCGGCAGCCTATATGCGTACTTACGCTATCTTTTTAGTTGGTTTATTTGTGATGGGGGGTGGATTGGCTATTCTTCAAACCGCATCCAATCCTTATATCACTATCATAGGACCGGTTGAGACCGCCGCTCGTCGAATCAGTATCATGGGGATCTGTAATAAATTTGCAGGTGCTTTAGCTCCGATTATCTTAGGAATGTTTCTTAACTTAGAGCAGGCTGACCAAGTGACTAAACAAATGGGCAGTATGACACCGGAGCAACATGCTGCAGCACTGGATCAAGTCGCACTACAAGTAGTCAACCCTTATATTGGTATTGTTGTTGTCTTGCTAATTTTATCTATCTGGATCTCGCGCTCCAACCTTCCTGAAGCGGAGGGAGACGAAGAAGAAACTGTCGATCACCACCATATCTCTGAGGGTAAAAAGAGCGTATTCGATTTCCCACACGTGATCTTGGGTTTTGTCGCGCTTTTTCTCTATGTGGGTGTGGAGGTATTAGCTGGAGATAGTATCATTGCCTACGGAACATCTCAAGGGGTAGCACTGGGTACCGCGAAATTCTTTACATCCTTTACGATGGGTGCAATGGTCGTGGGGTATCTTATCGGGATCGTTGCTATTCCTAAATATATGTCTCAAGAAAATGCTCTTAAATTTTGTGCCATATTCGGTATGCTTTTCTCATTGGGGATTGTATTTACCAGTGGAATGGTTTCTTTAACATTCGTTGCGCTACTTGGATTGGCTAACTCATTAGTGTGGCCAGCAATATGGCCGTTAGCTCTTAAAGGCGTTGGTAAATTCACCAATGCTGTCTCGGGCTTATTGGTCATGGGTATTGCTGGTGGAGCTATTATTCCACTTCTATACGGAAAACTTGCAGGTGTAATTGGCTCTCACCAAGCATATTGGATCGCCTTACCTTGCTACTTATTTATTCTATACTATGCAGTAGCAGGACATAAAGCCGGGAAAGCGAAGAGCTAAACCAATCTTATCATAAGTTTAAAAAAGGCAATTATAAAATTTTATAATTGCCTTTTTTTATCCCAATGTTGCTTTCATTATGCTAACTGGAAAAAACTCGCTCTTACATGCAATCCATCATAGCACTGCACCTACCAGTCCCCTCAACTCAGTTCTAATACGGATCACATGTCTTCAAAAGGGGAGAATATTATTATCTCTTTATGCGAAGAGTTGCGGCGTGCATCATTGATTAGCCGCAGGCCACTGCTCTTCTCTCTAAATAGAGGACGTACATTAATGGAAATCTGAGACATATTCAAGTTGTACTTTTGTGTGTTGAAACAAAAAGCCTAAATTAGACACAAATCTCGCTATGAGCAGATTGTCAAGAGTCTGCTACACAAGAAATAGACTGAAGATAAACAAACAATATATATATATGAAAAAATCTATTTTAACGATTATCCTTGCTTCGGCTTTGTCACTTGGCGTAAACGCTCAGGTCAAATTGCCTCAGGCGAGTAGCTTGACAGAAGTAAGACAGGCTGTCGGAATTCGTAATGTCACGCTGAAATACAGCCGTCCAAATACGAATGGAAGAGTTGTCTTTGGAGAATTGGTACCATATGGTGCCGTATGGCGCACAGGAGCAAATACTGTTTCGGCCTTTACTTTTGAAGAAGAGGTTTCTATAGGCGGCAAAAAAATACCAGCTGGGACTTACGGATTACTTACGATTCCAAATAAGAATGAATGGACCATTATTTTAAGTAAAAATAGTCAGCAATGGGGATCTTATACGTACAAGCAGGAAGAGGATGCTGTCCGCTTCACAGTAAAGCCGACCACTCTACCGAGCAAGGTCGAGACGTTTACAATTAGTTTCGACAATGTGACGACTAAATCCAGCACAGTCACCATTACTTGGGAAAATACTGCTGTCAAATTTGACATCAACGTCGACCAATCCAAAGAAATCCTAGCCTCAATCGATCAAGCTATGCAGGGCGACAAAAAACCATATTTTCAAGCTGCGCAATACTATTTCAGCAATAATCTAGACATCACGAAAGCTGCAGAATGGGTTATTGAAGCTGATAAAGGAAATATCGAAGCACCTTGGATAAAGTACTGGAAATCGCAGATTTTATTGAAATCTGGAGATAAAAAGGCTGCTCAACAAGCAGCACTAGAAGGGCTGGAAATTGCTAAAAAGAGTAACAACGAAGAATATATCAAATTGAATACAAACGCGTTGAACAACGCTAAGAAGTAAAAATTTCAAACTTCTTTACAAATAAAGCCCTTTTGGGGCTTTATTTGTTTAATAAGGCGTCATATAGAATCTCTACTGGATGTAATGCCCGCTCCTGAGTCCCGTCATAGATTTGGTGACGACAACTCGTCCCTGGAGCCGCGATCAGCTCGTCTTTAGATTTTGTCCTTACAGCGGGGAAGAGTACTAGTTCTCCAATCTGCATAGATACATCATAGTGTTCTTCTTCATAGCCAAATGATCCTGCCATACCACAACATCCGGATGGAATCGAGACAACATTATATTGCTCTGGGAAGCTTAAGATCTGCTCAGAAGCATTCAAAACCTTCCAAGCTTTTTGTTGGCAATGTCCGTGTAATTTGATCGATTTCGCTAGCGTTGAAAACTCGTCTCTCCCAATCTTTTCATTCGCCATTTCATTCGCCAAAAACTCATCTATTAATATGGCATGTTGGGCAATCCGCTGTGCATCCTCTACCATAGATTCATCCACGAGATCTATATATTCATCTCTAAAGCTTAAGATGGCAGAGGGTTCGAGTCCCACTAAGGGTGTCTCAGCCGAAATCCGATCTTTAAATGTCTGCACCTGTGCTTCTGCTATTTTTTTTGCTTTTCTAAGAAATCCCTTAGATAGAAGCGCTCGACCACTCTGCGCATGATCAATCATCAATACTTGATAGTGGAGTCCTTCAAGAAGAAGGATCGCCTTCTTACCGATCTCAACATCGTTATAATTAGTAAACTCATCGCAAAAGAAATATACAGCCCCCCTAGTCAATAAAGACCGAGCTGGCTTTTCTCTAGAAAGAAACCAATTACGAAGTGATTGACGGCCGATCTGCGGCAATGAACGATGAGCAGCAATGCCCATGCTTCGCTTGATCAACTTACTCAATATGGGATTTGACACACTCCAATTATAGAGAGCTGGTAGTGCGGATCCCATTTTAGAAACCTGATCAATATGTGCGATCATCCATGTCCTTAATGGGATCCCATTTGCATCGTGATAGCCTTGCATAAAATCAGCTTTCAACTTAGCCATATCCACACTGGAAGGACACTCGCTCTTACAACCTTTACAGCTCAGACAGAGATCCATGATTTCTTTTATCTCCTTATGGTTATAGGGATTTTCACGGTCTGAATACGTCAGCATTTCTCTCAGTATATTCGCCCGTGCTCGCGTTGTATCCTGCTCATTGCGGGTAGCCATGTATGATGGACACATGGTGCCCCCCGCCAAATGTGTCTTACGGCAGTCTCCTGAACCATTGCATTGCTCTACATGCTGCAGAATATTCTGTCCTGGATACCTAAATACAGACTTCACCTCCCTTCCTTTGTGATGGGGATCATACCGCAACATGCTGTTCATCTGGGGTGTATCGACAATCTTATTGGGATTAAAAATATGATATGGATCCCACAGATCTTTAATTTGCTTCAACAATCCATAATTGTGAACACCGATCATTTCAGAGATGAATTCTCCTCGTAAGCGTCCGTCACCATGTTCACCGCTTAACGAGCCTTTATACTTCTTGACCAATATGGCTATTTCTTTGGCTACAGTGCGAAAAAGTGTATTTCCTTCGATGTTTTTTAAGTTCAGAATGGGGCGGAGATGAAGCTCACCTGTAGCAGCGTGCGCATAATGCACAGAATAAAGCCCGTGCTTGGCTAGGATATCATTGAATTCTTGAATATAAGCCGGGAGATCTTCGACAGCGACAGCGGTATCTTCTATGACGGCGACAGCCTTTTCGTCACCCGGCAGATTACTCAATAGTCCTAGACCGGCTTTGCGCAATGCCCAGATACGCTGCATATCCTGACCGAATATAATGGGAAAGTAATAACCGACCCCCTTGGATCTCATTTCCTCTTCAACAGTCCGCACCTTTTCGACGATCTCTTCTTCATCATCACCATCATACTCTACTACCAGAATCGCTTCAGGATCACCTTCAATAAAAAAGCGGTTCTGTCGTTGCTCCAAATTATTCTTGGTACACTCTAAAATATAGTGATCGATAAGTTCGCAACTCCGCGGCTGGTATTTCAAGGCAATCAGGTTTGCTCTCAAGGCCTCTTGTAAGCTGTGAAAATGTATACCTACCAATGCCGTCGGCTTTATGGGGAGAGGGTCTACATGGATCTTAATCTCGGTAATAAAGACGAGTGTCCCTTCTGAACCTGCTATCAGCTTACAAAAATTAAAGGGTACTGCATCTGCCGTGAAGGGATCGGTATCCAATAGCATGTCAATGGCGTACCCCGTATTACGCCTTGGAATACTTTTCTTGGGAAATTCTTGACGTATTTCCTGTTGATTTTCATAATTGCCCAATAAGGTCTTGATTTGATGATATATCTTTCCTTCGAGCGTATGAAGATTACTCTTAGCAATAAATTCATCAAATGTCAGTTCTTTGAATACAACGGGGGAGCCATCGCTCAAAAGGCCACTAACTTCTAACGTATGCTCTCTTGTACTCCCATATACCAGTGAATTGGAACCACAGGAATTGTTGCCTACCATACCCCCTATCATCGCTCTATTGGCAGTAGAAGTTTCCGGTCCAAAATAAAGACCATGAGGCTTGAGGGCGAGGTTAAGCTCGTCCCGGATCACACCAGGTTGTACCCGCACCCATGACGCTTGCTTATCGATCTCTAATATGTTGGTAAAATATCTTGACACATCCACAACTATTCCCGCGCCCACCACCTGTCCAGCCAATGAGGTGCCGGCTGTCCTCGGAATTAGGGAAGTTTTTTGCTCCCTCGCAAATGTAATCAGACAGGTTATATCAGCTTCAGTTTTTGGATATGCGACAGCCAAGGGCATTTCACGATACGCAGAGGCATCTGTTGCATATAAAATCCTTATTTTATCGTCCCAGTACAGCTCTCCCTCTATTCTACTGGCCAAGTCCTTTAACTTATCTTCCATCCCCATGTTTCATTCAGACGCCTTTCCCTCTCCTTTAATCTGTGTTGTATAGGTACTTTCAAATATTTTATCTGCGTTATCCGTTTCAAATCCATCTCTACGCTGTGCAGCCGTGAGCTGATCATCAGGAGTCTCTTTGAACTCGGGCAGCACACTCCGCTCCGCAAACTCCACATAACTCCCTGCGATCTGCAGTGTCACATCATCTGCAAATAACGCACCCTGCAAAGCCGAGACAGTACTGGACTGTCGCAGGAGTCCATCACCGCTGGTTTTTATTTTGCCACCTGCCGTATTAAGTTTAATTCCCAAGCTTTCTACAAACGCATTAAACTCCTCTAAGGTATTATACCCATCTTTCAATTCGTGAATGCTAATGGTATAATGGTTGAGATAATATCGGTTAAAAATAACCCAAGCGGCATACTCACTTTCTGCTAAGAGCTTAATATAATCAGTAGAGGTAGGAAGCTCCCACAATGGGCGTTGAAGGAAGTCCGCTACCTGCTGGCCATCCTGTATATCTAGCGAATCGACGGGATCGGTTTTAATAGCATCTGTATAGGTGTGAATGATCTTTTGAGCTTCTTCCGTTAATTCGGAGACGATGAGTTCGGACACGAATATTCTTGGATAATCAGGAGTTGGCGGCTTAAACCAATAAGCGTCTAACTTCTTGGCTTCAAAATGGTAGTGGTCCATCTTTTGATAACCGTAAGCTAGAAATATCTTCTCAAATGACTTAATCCCCAGATTGAGCACCCCTAATGTGCGAAATGCAATATGATCATTGACAATATCAGCTTGGTCGGAGACTACTTGAGCGTCCAAAAGTGCATTCGTGATCTGGTCAACTGCTACAACATGTTGTCTATAGTGTTCAAATAGATCATTCAAAACGATATTCAAGGGTGTATTTTTTTCAAACTTCATAACCGTGCAGCTTTATTTATTCTGATTTATATTGCTTACTCTCTCAAATTTACCATTTTTTATTATTAGTATTGATTACTAAATCTTATATAATGATAAGCAAAACTAATCAAATTGAACTCCGTCAGTTGCGCTATTTCAAAGCGCTCGCCGAAGAACTACATTATAGACATGCTGCGGAAAAACTGCACATATCTCAGTCAGCTTTGAGTCAACAAATCAAGTTGATGGAAATGCAATTAGACTTCCCCTTGTTCGATCGATTTAACAAGAGCATCGCATTAAGTGAATGGGGCCTACAACTTTATACAGAAGCGACCAAAATCATCACACAGGTAGATCGAAGTATGAATACTCTCTTTCTACTGAGAGAAGGAATTCAGGGCGAGCTGAGTATAGGCTTTGTTGCATCAGCGATGTCTTCCTTTCTACCGGATACGATTCGGCATTTTCACAAGTCCTTTCCCTCGATCCGGCTCAGACTAGAAGAAATGAATAATCTCGAGCAATTAGCAGCATTGGACAAGGGAGATTTAGATATTGGCTTTATGAGGTCTAATCAGATTAGCGAGCATATGGAAATAAGACCGGTACTAGAGGAGACTTTCACACTCATACTCCCCAAAGGACATCCTCAATCCGGGACAAATTTCTCCGGTTTAAGGGGATTAAAGAATGAAGACTTCATCCTTTTTCCTAACGCTAAAAGTGAATTTTATTTTCAACAGATTATCAGCCTTTGCTCCTCTGCGGGTTTCTTTCCTAAAATCACCCACCAAGCAATACACGGTCCGACAGTGTTCGCATTAGTGGCCTGCGGAATGGGCATCTCAATCGTTCCGACTTCCTTGGCGAAGTCCGCCACAATAGAAGTGGAGCTCATAGAGCTCAGCGATATTCCACAGCGTACGCAACTATTTGCCGTATGGAAGAGAAATCAAAATCATCTGCAGATCAGCAGATTCTTAAATACGATAGTCCAGCATTGAGCTGTTCTCAAATCGATATTGCGAATAAAATAAAAGAGGCCTATAGTTCTGCCTTCAATAGCTCCTCAAGCTCCTCGTGCGTGATATTCATATTGACATTTCCGTCTTTCGTGAAGGAAATCTCTCCAGTTTCTTCCGAAACGACGACTGCTATGGCATCACTGATCTCGGTGACACCAATGGCCGCACGGTGACGAAGACCGAATTGAAGAGGGAGATCTTCGCTATCAGAAAGGGGCAATACACAGCTAGCAGACATGATCTTATTATCAACGATCACCACAGCTCCATCATGCAAGGGGCTGTTCTTATTGAATATACTTTCAATCAGTCGTTTGGAAATATGTGCATCAATCAGTTCACCACTACTCTGATAGTACTCTTCATCGAAGTACTTGGCAAAGACTAATAGCGCTCCGGTTCTAGATTTGGCCATACTCCGACATGCATCTATGATCGGCTTCAAAAACTCGGTATTTTCCTGGGCAACTGCTTTTCGATTTCCTAGGAAAGACCACAGGTACTTCTTTCTCTTCATGGATATATTTTTACCAACATGAAGTAGAAATCGTCGGATCTCCTGTTGAAATACCACTATCAATGCAATGGAGCCTACAGAAATGAAACCGCCGAAGATCTCCGTTAAGAGGCGCATCTCCATCTGCTTCACAATTAGATATATACCATAAAAGAGTGCGACTCCAATTAGGATATTTACAGCTATAGTTCCTCTGATAAGGCTGTAGACATAATAAATGATGATAGCCACCAAAAAGATGTCTACGATGTCTAATAACCTAAAACCACTTAAGAAACTTGAGTCCATTCGCTAATCTGTATATGTTGCAAGTTAAAAAAAACTTTGATAATCCACGACCTAGTGGATCACAAACATTCATGTAGATGCTATCCCAAAAATCGTAAAATCCTGTCAAGAGGAGATATCCTTTTACGAAAAATGACCGTAAGACCATGCGTATTAATTCACGAAAAAAACATACAAGTCATCACTTTATCTTTATGTTTGTATAAGTTTAATGTTAATCAGATATTGGAATGACCAGATTATCCGTAAATATCAATAAGATCGCGACCCTTCGCAATTCCAGAGGTGGCAATAATCCGAATGTGCTTGCTGCGGCATTAGCTTGCGAGCGATTTGGAGCGCAAGGTATTACCGTACACCCCAGACCCGATGAAAGGCATATACGATATGCAGACGTATATGATCTGAAAGCTGAGATCAAAACTGAATTTAATATCGAAGGTAATTGTCGGGAACAAAAATTTGTGGAACTTGTCCTTGCGAATAAGCCGGCACAGGTGACACTTGTGCCTGATGAAGAAGGGCAGATTACATCCAACCATGGATGGGATACAGTCAAACACCGCAACTATCTAAAGGAGATGTGTGCGCTGTTCAAGGATCAGGGTATTCGAGTGTCGATCTTTGTCGATCCGGACGCCGATATGGTAGAGGCGGCCGCAGAAACAGGAGCGGACCGAATTGAGCTCTATACAGAAGCTTATGCTCATGCCTTTCTAGACGAGCGCGAAACCGCTATACATCCCTATTTTAAGGCTGCGCAAAAGGCAAATGAAGTAGGGCTTGGGATTAATGCTGGACACGATCTTGATCTTAATAACCTTACCTATTTTAATCAGCATATACCTGGCTTATTAGAAGTGAGTATAGGACACGCGCTAATAGCAGATGCACTCTACCTAGGATTGGAAGAGACGATATCCAGATATCTGAATGCACTCAAATAATAGAGACGGTCTCCGTTCTAAAATCTTGCCTATGGGATTTGGATTTGATTCTAACTCAATAGTAATAGCGGCATAATATATCCATACCTGTAATTTGAACCGCTAAATAAATACTTTCAAAAAGAGGGACTGCTATTTCTTGTAGCGTTCCTCTTTTTTGTCAGCACATATTATTCAATACTTTTGAACAGTCTTTTCCATCGGATCTTGGACAAAAATGTACCATCTTTGTCCCAACTTAACCAGACGAATATAGCCTTACCTACAATATGGTCTTCTGGTACAAAGCCCCAGCCTCTGGAATCTTCGGAATTGTCCCGGTTATCCCCCATCATCCAATAATAGTTCATACGAAAGGTATATCGATCGGTCCGACTTCCATTTATATAGATACCGTCAGGCCTTAATTCTGTCGAATTTCCTTCGTACACACGGATGGCTCGTTCATAAAGAGGCCAGTTCAATGTATCCAGTTTCACTGTCCATCCTTGTGCAGGAATGACTAGTGGTCCGAAGCTATCGAAAGTCCAATTCGAGTTGCTTGTATGCGGAAAAGAAGGATTTTGATTCTGAAGGGAGATCACTTGTTTTACGTTCGCCCATTTTTTCACACTCTCCGCTTCATCAGGTGTAATGTGAAGTAGATAAGGCTCTACAAAACCTCTGTCAAATTCAAACCTATGTTGAATGAGTGCTGCTTCTTCTAGACCTGTTCCATCTGTAAATACAAGATAACCATGCTGCATATCCTCATCGACAAATGCGGGATGGTCATTTATAGACAAATGCTTATTCTTCATAGAGACCTTGTCTCCTGGCATTCCGACGAGCCTTTTGATGTAGTTTTCTCTTTTGTCAATGGGTCTATTATAGGGCTCATCAGCCTCCAGTGGATAATTAAAAACAACGACATCATTTCGCTTGATGTCTTGAAAACCAGGTAATCGCTTATACGGGACCTTGACTAATTCAGAATAGGCCTTTCCTCCTGTTACTGGCATAGTGTGATGCGCAAATGGGAAGGCTAAAGGTGTCATCGGGATACGTGGTCCATAGTTGAGTTTGCTGACAAATAGAAAATCACCTACTAATAAACTCCTTTCCATCGATCCGGTCGGAATCATATAGGCTTCAATCAGAAACCCTCTTATTAAAGAGGCTGCAACAACCGCAAATACAATAGCATCTGCCCATTCTCTTGCAAACGACTTGGTATAGGGGTATTTCTTTTGAAATTCTTCCGTATGATAGGCACCAAGATACTGAACGTTGGAATCATGTGCCCACATAGGAAGAACAATGAAGGGCACCAAAACTGCGGCAACATGTTCCCAAAAACGTCTTCGACCAAAAGATTTTATGAAATCGAAATATATTCCATAAAAAACAAAGATATTAACGACGGGGATGAACAGCAACACAATCCACCAGGTGGGCCGAGCAGTCAACTGTGCTATTATGTATTCCCGATAGAAAGGGATCAACGCCTTCCATCCCTGTTGTCCCGCTTTTTCAAATAATCTCCACAACCCATACAGTGAAATAAGGGTGGTCACTCCTAAAATGATATACCACATGCTAACCTTCTACGCTTTTATCTTAATCGTTTATACTTTTGAATGTTCTATTCCATCTAAAGCTGGACAACCACGATCCGTCCTTATCTTTACTATATAGCACGATCAACGGTTTTCCGACGATATGATCTTCAGGAACCAATCCCCACACTCTAGCGTCTCTGGAATTATGACGATTATCCCCCATCATCCAATAGTAGTTCATTTTGAAAGTATAGCTTGTTGACTTAACGCCATTAATAAAGATATCCTGCCCTTTGACTTCCACTTCATTTCCTTCATACACGCGAATTGCACGCTCGTACAATGGCATTGTCATACTATCTAACTGTACGGTCCACCCTTTTTCAGGAATATGAAGTGGGCCAAAATTATCCACATTCCAATGGTAATTGGGGTGATGCGGAAATATACCCTCGCCCTGATCTACATCAGAAGGTTTTGCAATATTGGGGATAATCTGCTTCACATTAGGCCATGTCTTCATATCGGCCAATTCGGTTTTTGTTAAAAAGACTTGATAGGGCTCTTGACCCGCAGAATAAAACTCGATTCTTTTATCCAACATCCGATCAGGGTTCAATCCGGTACCATCTGTAAAGACAAAATAATCCATCACCCCATCTTCAGGTACGAATCCAGGTTGTCCATTTACATAGAGTACTGACTCTTTCAAGGTGATGATATCTCCGGGTGCGCCTACACATCTTTTAATTAAATTTTCTCTTTTATCGATTGGGCGACTTAGTGGTGGGTCGGCCTCTTCGGGCAGGTTAAATACAAAAATATCATTTCGCTTGATATCTTGTAGTCCGGGTAGGCGGCGGTAAGGCCATTGTATAAGTGTTGAGTACGCTTTTGTCCCTAATAATGGCATCGTGTGGTGCGCAAGTGGAAATGCCAATGGGGTAATCGGCAAGCGGACACCATAGTGAAACTTACTCACGACGATACAGTCCCCTGTCATCAGGGTCTTCTCCATTGATCCTGAAGGGATGAAATAGAGCTCGATGACAAAACTGCGAATGAAATAAGCCGCTACGATAGCAAAGACAATGGCATCGGCCCACTCTCTCGCCATAGTCTTCTTGTACGGGTATTTCTTCTTAAACTCTTCAGTCGTGGATAGTCCCAAATATTTGACTTTGGGGTCATTGGCCCACATGGGCAATACAATAAATGGCACCAATACCGCTGCGGCATGCTCCCAAAAGCGAAACTTGCCAAAAGATTTTATAAAATCGAGATAAAGTCCGTAGAACACGAATATATTAACGATAGGGATGACCAATAAATAGACATGCCATGTGGGTCTACCTGTCAACTTTGCAAATACATACTCTCGGTAAAAAGGGACGATGGACTCCCAACCTTGCTTTCCGGCCTTGATAAGAAGCTTCCATAATCCAAATAAGGCAACTATGGTTAATATAACGAATACAATAATACTGATCATAATCTCTATTTATTAAAGTCAAACATTTCGGTAACTTGATAAAAACCTTTCCTTCCCTGAAGCCATTCTGCTGCAATAACAGCTCCTAAAGCAAATCCTTCCCGACTATGGGCCGTATGTTTGAATTCGATTTGATCAACTTCTGAACTGTACAAGACAGTATGTGTCCCTGGAACTTCTTCAATACGAAGGCTCTCAATGAGTAATTCATTCGGCTTAGGAATGAGTTCGCTACTTCCATTATCCACAAGATCATTGACCCACTGGGATTTGGTATCGCTATTATCTAGTATCCCCTCTGCTATCGTGATTGCAGTCCCGCTTGGGGCGTCGAGCTTATGGACATGGTGAATCTCTTCAACTTGCACATCATATTGATGGTAAGGTTGAATGGCTTTAGACAACATGCGATTGATATGAAAAAAGATGTTAACGCCAATGCTAAAGTTAGAACCATATAGTAATGATTGGTTGTCTGCCAAACAAATTTCTTTAACTTCTTCCAAATGATCATACCAGCCCGTAGTACCTACAACAAGGGGTACTGAAGCTTCGAAACAGAGGCTAATATTTGCCAATGCACCCGAAGGAATACTAAAATCTATAGCAACATCGGCATCTTGGATATCTGCAGCGACCAATGTTTCTCGATTATGTTGGTCAACGATCAATACTACTTCATGTCCTCGCTTTTGTGCGAATTTCTCGATGAGTTGACCCATCTTGCCATATCCCAAAAGAACAATTTTCATCTGTATGTGTTTTGTTTTTTATTTGTCAGATGGAGCCTTTGATGATAGAATAATCATTGCCTTACAGCTTAATGATTCCCTTTATCATGTCAGGTTCATCTGTATGTGTTTTTTAACTTCTACCTTATCCTATTTACACTCCTCATCTTCAGATATTCGATATCATTTCGATTGCTGAGGAGGTCGGAGTTATCTATATTAGGAATAGCTGAGCCCATGAATATGTCCTATATGTGGCTTGATTTTATAATACCTCTTCAATCACAAATAGTAGTATCATCTAAATGATGAGCAGATAACATATGATTAGGCAACATCTCCAAGCCAGTATAAATTATCACGCTAATTTAATGACTTAAACGGATTTACAAAGGGATTTGTATGTATTATTTGAATTGCAAGGTCATTTTAACTCCAAAATGAGGTCTTAGGGGGCTTTGTTGGAAGGCGTACTGACCATTTGCAGATAGGACTGTTGGAGAAAAGCGATAAGTGAAGCGCTTCGCATCACCAATGCTCCATCTATTTTTGAGCATCGAGTCAACATAGGCCTCTACTACATTCAGGCCGTACCATCCAACGGTCGCCAAAATTGCCAAGTCGCGGTTACGCCGATAGCCATCCTTAATCCGGATCAATCCGTCGGTTGATTGATTCTTCATCTCTTCATCATTAACCTCTGTTCCTCCACTTTTCAGGCGAAAATCTAGCTCCTTGATGACACGTCTATAATATCGGTGGTTAAACTCTATAATTAGTCCTGTGGATACAAAGCCACCATATATGACGGGAACCTTTATCCACCATAGGCCTCCGTTGGAATATTGGCCCCAACCGGGCACCATAAGTGATCTCTTCCAAGCAACGGTAGATTTATGTTCTATTGCAAGCCGAGCTGAATCTTTTAGTGCATTTTCAGCTTCTTCCTTAGCCTCCTTTTCTGCCTTTTCTCTTCTTCTTCTTTCTTTACGGGTTTCTTTCGGGGCTTCTTCCTTCTTAATGCTGTCTTGCGTGACGACTACCTTATCAGCTGATTTCTTTCCCGAAACAGAGGTTTTCACGCTATCTTGTTTTTGTGCAAAAGCAGAAAAACAAAATGAGAGAAAAATAAAGGTGAAAATAAGGTGTTTTATCATTACAGCTAAAGATTACCAATCCAAGAGCTCAAGGATTCTGCTTAAATCATCCTCAGATTCAAAAGGAATCTCAATAGCACCTTTTCCTTTGGTCGATGACTTGACATTCAATTTGACTCGAGATGAAAACTTAGTCGCCAAATCATCTTCAATTTTTTGAAATTGGAATGGTAACGAAGTTTTATCATCGCCTGGTGACTTTTTCCGTGCAGCAGCCTGCTGAACCTCTCGCACCAATTGTTCGGCCTTTCTTACAGACAAGCCTTTTTCAATGATTTCTTTGAAAATAAACAATTGCTTGTCCACTTCTCCTACATTGATTAACGCTCGGGCATGTCCCATTGAGAGCTGTCCATCTCGAATTGCGGCTTGGATTACCGGAGGTAATTTTAGAAGTCTGAGGTAATTGGTGACAGTAGAACGATTTTTACTGACTCGATCGCCCAACTCTTCTTGTTTGAGGTTACACTCTTCTATCATCCGCTGAAAACTTAGCGCTACCTCAATAGCATTCAGATTTTCACGCTGGATATTTTCTATTAGCGCCATTTCCAACATCTGTTGGTCATTGGCCGTACGGACATAAGCTGGTATCTCAGTAATTCCAGCCAACTTAGAGGCTCTCAGACGACGCTCACCACTGATAAGCTGGTAAGCTTTGTCGCCGACCTGACGTACAGTGATGGGTTGAATCAACCCTTGTAGCTGTATAGAGTCCGATAACTCCTGAAGAGCTTGCTCATCAAAATCGGTCCTTGGCTGGAAAGGGTTAACGGTAATCTCATCTACCCGTATAAAATTTATACTTCCAGAGGTTTTTCCCTTCTCCATCACATCCGATTCTGAGACGCTAGAAGATCTCGACACGTCAATATTTTCATCCTGAAGCAAGGCTCCAAGCCCTTTCCCTAATCCTGTTTTACGTTGTTGTGCAGCCATACTATGCGGTTACCGTTTGCTTTTCCTCTTTTATCAATCCATTTTTCTCCAAAATCTCTCTAGCTAAATTCAGGTAATTGATAGCACCTTTGCAAGACGCATCGTGCATAATGACCGAAATACCAAAGCTTGGAGCTTCACTCAACCGTGTATTACGTTGAATAATCGTGTTAAACACCAAATCACTGAAATGGGTACGTACTTCTTCTACGACCTGATTAGATAGACGAAGGCGCACATCATACATCGTCAGCAGAATTCCTTCTATTTCTAAATTGGTATTGAGCCTATTTTGCACAATCTTAATTGTATTCAATAATTTACCAAGTCCTTCTAAAGCAAAGTATTCACATTGAACAGGTATGATGACCGAGTCAGAAGCAGTCAAAGCATTGATCGTAATAAGGCCCAAAGAGGGAGAGCAGTCAATAATGACAAAATCATAATCATCTTTAATCTCATCCAATACCTTCTTCATCTTGTACTCCCGCTCATGCATGTTGATCATTTCAATCTCCGCTCCCACCAAGTCAATATGCGCAGGAAGTAGGTCCAAATTTGGAGTTTCCGTCGCCTGAATGGCATCCCGTGCCGCCAAATCGTTTACCAGGCATTCATAGACACTGGCTTTGATCCCTCGTGGATCAAACCCAATACCCGAAGTAGAGTTCGCTTGAGGATCAGCATCAACTAGAAGTGTTTTATACTCTAATACTGCCAAACTCGCTGCCAAGTTGATCGAAGTGGTGGTTTTTCCAACTCCTCCTTTTTGATTTGCGATAGCTATAATTTTACCCATTGAATGATAATCTAATTCGTTGTATGCTTCTTACTCCATTTTAAATAGTCAAAAATCAAGATTTGTTAAACTTAAATCACAAATTTAATGACGTTTTATGAATAAAATGCTTAAATGATGTTAAATTCGTACTTTTGGTAGTGGTTTAGAATACTATACCACAGACCGCTAAGATACAAAAAATCAGTGATATCACCACCTCATGCTTAAGCGGTTTTTGTAAGTAACAAGACGACAATGGATTTAATTATATCTGGAACGAATAGACAAGGAAGTCACTCCCTAAAGGTAGCAAAATATTATCAACAAGAGCTTGAGCGAAAGGGAGAGGAATGGCGACTTCTATCTTTGCTTGACTTACCGGAGAATATAATCGTTTCAGATTTATACAACCATCGCAGTGAGGCTTTTAAACCGATACAGGAGCTAGTTTCAGAAGCAAAAAGGCTCATATTTGTCGTGCCCGAATACAATGGCAGCTACCCTGGAGTGTTGAAGGTTTTTATCGATGCTTGTGCTTTCCCAATCAGCTTTTTTAATAAAAAAGTAGCATTAGTCGGAGTGTCCAGTGGCAAGTATGGAAATATCCGAGGCATTGATCATTTTACAGGGGTCTGCAACTACCTTAGGATGCATGTGCTTCCACTAAAAATACACATTCCTCATATTCAGTCCGAACTTAATGAACAACAGCAACTCTTCCAACCGACTACCGTCAAGTTTGTGAATGAGCAATTGGACGAAATTATCCGATTTTAATCCAAGAGATTATTTCGTCTTGAGGATATTTTCAAGGAGGCTATCGATGGTGTCTTTGAACAGCAAATCTGGCGCAGGGTACTTTCCTAGAAGGTGTTTGCTATCTTCATAGTGAAACATTGTCCATTCCGCTTCATGGTATTCCAAAGCGGTCAGATTTTCTACCCAATCTCCCGAATTTAGGTAGATGGTCTCTCCTTTCTTATTTTTTACATTTCGGATCTGGGGCTGATGGATATGTCCGCACACGACATAGTCGTACCCTTGCTCTATCGCCAACTCGGAAGCGGCATCCTCAAAATCGTTAATATACTTCACCGCCTTTTTTACACTATTTTTAATTTTCTTTGAAAACGAGTACTTCTCTTTTCCCATTTTGACTAAGATCCAATTAACGAGGTTATTCATCTGAATCAGCTTATCATACCCCCAACCTCCAAGTTTTGCCAACCACTTTGCATGGTGTATCGAGACATCAAACACATCTCCATGAAAAATCCAAGCTAATTTACCCCCTAAATTAAGCACAATTTTATTAGCCAATAGGATATTACCAAAATGAACATTTGCGAATTTGCGGAGCATTTCATCATGATTTCCAGTAATGTAGATAACTTCGGTCCCTTGACATGCCATTTCAAAGATGTATTTAATGACTGACAAATGTGTATCTGGAAAATAACTCTTTTTAAATTGCCAAATGTCTACAATATCACCATTCAAGATAAGCTTTCGGGGCTTAATTGACCTCAGATACTGGAGAAGCTCGTGTGCCCTGCAGCCATAAGTCCCTAAGTGTACATCTGAGAGAATAACTAAATCTACTTCGCGTTTCATAGGTAGTTTTCTTTTTACAAAATAGCTAAACGCATATTAATTAATCATTTTCAGACAATTAAGAAATTATAATTTTTCTATCTTTACGATATATCAATAAGTAATACCCGAATGAGTTTCTTTAATAAGTTAGCAATTTGTGCTTTGGCGGCTTTCTTTTTCTACCAGAGTTGCAAAAATTCAACACCACAATCCAATTCACTATCAACTGCCGAGCAGCAAGAGGGATGGAGACTACTCTTCAATGGAAAGGACACAAAAGGATGGCACATTTTCAACAAGAGCGACACCAGCACCAAATGGATAGTTAGCGAACACATACTATCCTGCTCACCCCATAAAAAAGATGGCATATTCGGCGATCTGATCACGGACAAAAGCTATAAAAACTTTGAATTGACTTTTGACTGGAGTATTGGAAAGGGTGGAAATAGCGGTGTATTCATCAATGTACAGGAAGTCCCTAAATACAGCGCGACCTTTGTCACTGGTATTGAAATGCAACTACTGGATAATGCAAATGCTGAACCTAGACATCAACAAGACAGCACCCATTGGGCTGGCTGCATTTATGATGTCAGCTGCAATGGCAGTCAATCCAAACCTAATCCCTATGGCGAATGGAATTCCTCCAAAATAACACAAAAAGACGGCATCATCACCTTCTGGCTCAACGGATTACTAACTGCCCAAGAGAATCTGAACGGACCATCCTGGAAAGGAAAGGTGCAACAAAGCAACTTAAAAATTCATCCTGACTTTGCTCGAATATCCTCAGGTAAAATCGCATTTCAGAATCACACAGACTCTGTTGCCTTTAAAAACATCAAAATCAGAGAGCTCTAATAGTCTTTGCCTGCCATCAAAATGAAAAGAGGCGGGCAAAGATCGCTATTAATAGTACTTACCAACTAAAGGCCAGTCCCACAGATCCTCCTCCGTGAAAAGTATTCGCACGTCGATCCGCACCCCAAAATTTCCATTGTACCTCTCCTCTCTCTCCTGCAGGAAGCATGGACTTCGTGTAATTAAATGACGGAGCGAGATATAACTGCAAATTTTCAGTAAAATGATAACGGGGAATCACACGAAAAACAGCCCGGTTGGCATCTGAATTAAATCCATCCGTATAGCTCGAGCGGGTTGCCAACTCCGTCGCAAGAGAAAATCGTTGATAACGGAGCACATTAGCACCAATCCCGAATTCTATTGCATATTTTAGCTCTTGACTACCTAAGTAAGCCCCTACGCTGATCAGACTGTACATGACACGTCCTCCTGAGCGGAAATTAACACTTGTAAGCTCACTCTCATCGATGCTGACCGAAATCTCCTTTACTCCATTTTTCACAAAGTTGAATAGCCCGATCGGATAGTCGCTACTATCGGCAATATTCACAAGTCCAGCAAGCTGCACTCCCTTTACTTTTTTAGCAATATTGACTCCACCCGCTATCTGACTCCCTACTTCCGAACTTGCTATATTGGCCAGTCCAGCGAGCTGTCCTCCCTTTACTCCTTTTGCGATATTTAACCCTCCAGTGATCTGACTCTTAATTTCACTTCTCACCACGTTCGCGAGTCCGGCTAGCTGCACACCATTAGATCTGCCGGCCAGATTAACGGCTCCAGCAAATTGGAACCCCCTTTTGACGGTATCCACATTGTTCCACAATCCAGCGATCTGCACTCCAGAAAGATCGTGCACGACAATATTTCCTCCACCAGCAAACTGAAGACCTCTCACATTACCGCCAACCACATTAAACAATCCCCCCATCTGCACACCTCTTACATTATACTGATTGATATTGAAGGCCCCTGCCATTTCAAATCCGTCTACTCCAGCGGTGTACCCGCCCAACAGATTCAAAGAAAACTTATTGACCACCTGCGATTCAAAAAAACCGTGTGTACTTAGGCCTGGCGTAAGCGAGACCTGAAAAGGGCTATATGCAAATATTCCCGCTAAGTTGAGACTTTGAAGCTTTTGTGAGGAGCTTGAAAAAAGATTACCAAAGAAGGTTGAGAATATGGTCTTTTCTTGATCATAATCGCTATAGTAGCCCAGCTTCCCTCCCTTTTTCAACAATTCCGCAGCCTCAACAGGGAGCAGTAACATAATAGAGGTGTCTCTATAATTTTCTTTACTCATGGATATAGCGACTAGATTGTCCGGCTTTTTGACATCCAACTCAAAATATCCATTCCGATCTGTCAATGTCGAAATAAAAGCATTCCGATCATACACACTGGCATATGGAATCCCTTTATCTGTCCGGAGATCCCGAATATATCCTGTGATCATCATTCTATTATTGACTTCTGCAGGAATATTTACTTCTACATCCATTCGTTGTGGCGCATAGCTAATGATGATGTGTGAGGAGGTTTCTTTGAAACTAAACTGGTCCCCAAGCAACTTCTCCAAATATTCAACTAATACCCCATGAAAGGGCTTGACATTAATAACACTATCGGGATTCAGCAACTTACTATTATAGGAGAAGCTTATTCCCTGCTTCTCATCAACCCAGTCAAACACATCTCGCACAACTGCATCCTTGAATTCGGGGACCCGTACTTCTTGAGACAGCTTATTCTGGGCCATCACACACGCGCCGAGAGTCTGTGAACAGAATATCAAGACAAAAAACTTCAACCTTTGCACAAAAAAAACAAATAATTTCATTCGACGAACCATTCTAAATCTTGACATAGCACTTAATTAATGTGGTAGACATGTCCTTTCTTTTCCATTTTCAGGTCAAAGGTCTTTAGGATAACATCAATCATCTCCGACAATGTCTGCTGCTCAAATGTCACAGATAATGTTTTTTTACTATCTTCAGGATTATCAAAAACAAATTGCAAATCATAAGCCTTGTGCAGAATTTGAAACACCCGAGTGAGCGGTGTATTCTCAAAAATAAACTGCTGATGAACGTAATACTTGTAGAGCTGGTCCGTCACTGTATCTACTTTTATTCTATTCTTAAGACTATCAGTTATCAGAGCGGACTGTTGCGGTTTTAACACAACCTCCTGCTCACCAAGCTGGACACGAACAGAACCCGAAGCGACGATCACCTCGGTGCTCCCCCCCTCTTGTCGGACATGAAAGCTAGTCCCCAGCACTGTAATTTTCGATTTCCCTGCATCTATAACAAACGGACGCTCCTCATCTCGCCTAACCTCGAAAAAGGCCTCACCATTCATCAATTTCACTTGTCTATTTTTACTGACCCAAGATTCGTGATAGGTCAATGCTGCATTACGGTTTAACGTCACTACGCTACCATCCGGCAGACTGTCTCTCTGTGTATTTGAAAACGTCTGCAAGTGCATACTGTCTCTGTCACTCACCCCGAAAAAATATGCAGAAATAGATATACTCAAGAGCGCTACCGCAGCGATAGCCCAACCCATCTTCCGCTTTATGGAAATACTGACATTTGGCGTAGTGTTCCTTTCTGCCCGCCGGCTTACGAAAGTAGCCCAAGCTTGATCAATATCAACATCCTTCGGTTGTTTGGTTCGCTCCCCCAGCTCCCATACTCTTTTCATGTCCAAATAAACTTTTTTATTTTTCTCATCTAGAAGAATCCATTTTTCGACAGCAATTCGCTCATCAGATGAAACTTCTCCTACAATATATCTTGTTAATAATTCCTCTTTCATAATCCAAACATTAAAGAGACTGCTAAAACTGTTAAATATTCAACTAGATGTACCCTCAGGTGTCGCAACGCTTTACTCATATGTCCTTCAACTGTTTTCAGAGATAGATTTAGCACATCCGCGATCTCCTTATACTTCAAGTCTTGAAATCGACTCATCTCGAAGACGGTCCTACTTTTTTCCGGCAAATGAGACAGAGCTAATTGAAGCTGCCTTTTCAACTCCGAATCTCCTTCATCCAGGTATGCAACATCACCCCCAGAAGCAACTTGGTGTGTCTGGTATTTTCTTTTTAACTGATCCCGTTTCAAGGTATTCAGACTTTCATGATATACCGACCGATATAAATATGCTTTTAAGGATGTATGGATTTCATCTTCCCAATCTCTCTCCCAGAGCCTCATGAATACCTGTTGGACGATCTCTTCTGCCACGTCTGAGTCTTCGAGAAAACGAAAAGCATAGCGATGCAATTCTTTAAAATGTTCTCGAAAGACTCTTTCAAATGTTTGTTCTTTTTGAAGAAGCATATGCTCAAATAATAGCTAATGTTCGAATATTTAAATATATCCTGGACCTCCAGTTTATATAGAGACAATCAACATCCCATTTACCCTTATTTTTTTTTCATTTTTTCCTAAATGCGTTATACCAGTAAAAAACATGTACAGCAAGCAAGGGTAAGCTTGATATTAATTGTCAAAGCTATTAAAAAACAATCTTTTAAGAAATGAATATCCTTACACTAATAATCGCTTCGGGACTAATGCTCATACTCTACGCTCTTTGGATACTCTGGAGAATTATGAAGTCTATACAAGAAAGCGCTGACTAAACAAAAAATTACCATGCGCAACCTACATCAATTTGTCGGCTTTTTAATTGGCCGTGTCTTCAGATATCGATACGCAGTAGTCGTACAGAATCTCGCACGCGCATTTCCCGAAATTCCCTATTGCGAGGCGATGGTACAGATCAATGCCTTCTACAGCAATCTGGGTAGACTGTGTATTGAAAAGTTGATTCCTTTTGTTTCAACCATCAGATTAAAAAGCGAGGACATCGACACTTTTCAACGGGTTCATCATGAAGGGCGCAATATCATCATCATCATAGGCCACTACGGGAATTGGGAAATGTTAAATAGATTACCACAATTACTGAACATTCCTACTCAGGCACTTTATAAACCTCTTAAAAATCGATTTTTTGATAAAGTTGTCAAAGGCAGTAGAAACAAATATGGACTCCGTCTCATCCCCTCACAACAAGCACTCCGTACGTTGATAAGAGAGAAGGAAACTGCTAAAGTCACCTTTTTTATTGCAGATCAATATCCTGGTTCAGAAAATGGATATCCCGTCTCCTTTCTAAACCAGCAGACATATGCATTCGCTGGAGCGGAGAAGATCGCAAAAATACTCAATGCGTACGTAGCATACGGCGAGCTAGAATCTATCGACGATAGAACCTGGCAATTATCATGTACCACCATATGTGAGGCTGGACGGCATACCTCAGAAGGAGTCATTACACAACGTTATACAACCTATTTGGAACGTTCTATCAAGAAAAAACCAGCCTACTGGCTGTGGTCGCACAAGCGGTGGAAATAAATAAAATAAAAGCAAGGGTATCCTGCACTTCGGCTGTCTCATTAACAAACAGAGAAAAACATCAATATTCATTACATAAACAACAACAAATGAAAACAAGTTTAAAAACTGGAATCGCAATCTTAGCAGTAACATTAGGTCTAAGTACATCTGTAAACGCACAAAGCTTTGAGTATGGCATCAAAGCTGGAGGGCTATATAATAGTACATCTTTTGGGAATAAAAATGTGAAAGACAAGTCTGGAAAAATCGGGGCCCAAATTGGAGTATTTGCGAGAACTGCTGAACGCCTATACTTTCAACCCGAATTAGCATTCTCTATGTCTAGCGTAAAGTACACTTTCGAAAACGTCTCCTACAAACCGAAATTCTATCAGGTCAATCTTCCTCTCCAAGTCGGATACAAATTTTACGAACAAGAGGGCGTCAATTTGCGCGTGTCTGCTGGCCCTCAGCTAAACTATGACTTAAAGAAGAATGCTGCGACTTCAACGACTTCATTTAAGAAGTTGTCCTATGACGCATTGATAAATCTTGGAGTAGATGTAGATAAGTTCACGTTAGATGTAAGATACAACCACGGCCTAAACAAGATCAACAAAGCTCTTGATGCGAGAAATCAGACTTGGGGTGTATCCGTCGGGTACAAATTCTAGTGATCTTCCAATTCGGCATTACCAAAAAGAGCACCTTAGGGTGCTCTTTTTGGTAAAACTCCCGTACTAGAGCCGTTGACTTTGTCTCATACGGCTCCGAATACATAATCTCCCAGTCTGTAACATGGCCGGTATAGCCATTCTCGGATAGAGTTGTGACGGCGCAAACGGCCTGCCAAATCCCAGGTCATACCTATGTAATACTGGTCTAGTGAATTAGAATAAAGAATATATATCCATTGAAATTGTTCAAAATTGGCTTAAACAAAAAAGCACCCTGTCGGATGCTTTGTGTGGAGAATACTGGGTTCGAACCAGTGACCCCCTGCTTGTAAGGCAGGTGCTCTGAACCAGCTGAGCTAATTCTCCTAAGATTTATGGAGTGGAGAATACTGGGTTCGAACCAGTGACCCCCTGCTTGTAAGGCAGGTGCTCTGAACCAGCTGAGCTAATTCTCCTTATGCATCAAATAAAGAACGATTTGTTATTTCTGATTGCGTGTGCAAATATATGCCTTTGTTTCGATTTTCAAAACAATTTCTAATATATTTTTTCTAATCTTCCTGCAATTAACTCAAAAACAAGCCAATAAAATTCTCTTATTAATCGTAAAATTTCCAACTGACTCCGAATCTTAAGTTTGCTTCATTCATCGGATATCTACGTATGGTATAATAACCTTTTGGATAGAGTAGCTGATTAAGGAAATTGTAACTTATAAATAGATTGACCCGCTTGATATTACCAGTAGCCCATACGTCAACAATCGGATATGTTGAAAACTCTAACCCCACATTGTCATTATAGAACTGTCCAGAGTTGATTGAATAAGATGGTGTACGGAAAGGCGTATTAAACTTAACATCCATCCCTAGATTAAAATCCATTACGTTATACAGTTTGTTGTTGTAGTAAAGGCTGTGCCAGGTATACAGCTCGGGGATGGCCAATATATCCGAAGCATCAGATTTCTGATATACCACCAAATTGTCAAAGCGGAAACGTCCGAACTTGAAATTCTGACCTACTGACGCTTTGAGCATGTTCAAGTTTCCGGATTGGGTTGGTTCAATTTGACGATTCAGTTCCTCACTATTAGTCGGATTATCTACTTCCTTAAAATAAAGGTAATTATTAATCAAAAAGTACTCCACCTTACCTGTAAAACCAAGTTTATTGTTATGATAGGCGAAGGACAAATTTTGGGTTTTTGTCTTCTCGAAATTTTGGTCCCATTGATGATAAGTATAATTCAAGCGATTGAAGATCATCTCTGGAGATTTATTTTGTGTATAAGCACCTAGACTCACCTTTCCAATATCTTCACTTAACAATAGATCGGCTTTGGCTTCATAGAGGTAATCACCAATATTTCGACCTAAAATAATCTGATCAACCCTTGCCTGAAAAAGGATTCGATCACTGAACTTATACCCCAAATCTCCCCATATCGTACTGTTTTGAATAAAGTCCTTTCCCGAAACATCCTTGGACATGGAGTACCAAATCAAGTCGTTTTTAAATCCGAGGTTCAGTTTGGCTTCGTTCTTCAACTTTCCTCCCGGTCTGAAATAGAAAGAGTATGTAAATTCATTGGACACAGTCGTTATATCTGTGGTATCCCTTGCCAGATCATTCGTTCCGATAGGGAATGCATCATAGGGATCGCCTTCATTTTTGAAAAACATGTACTTCTGCATTCGCACGGATGAATTATGTGCAACTGCATTTGTGGGATGAACCTCCATTTCTGGCGTTCCTGCATTGACCGTATCCAGTCGACCCAAAAAGTATGATTGCCGTAGGAAAAAGGAGTTGTCCTTCCACTTATTATAGGGTCTATTTGCGCCCTGCCCTCTTAGTCGAGTCTGGTAAGTATAAGCAGCCTGACCGGTGGGCTTGCTAAAGATGGAATCATTTGTTATGGAACCGTTCTCAGTTGCATCCAACGAATTGAATACGGCATTGATTAATAAATTGTAGCGGTGATTTTCGGATTCATACCAAGAAAAGACTGCCGCCTTTCGATCACTATACTTTTGGTTGGTGTAGTAGCCATCGGTATTTGTCGCGTGATACTCCGCCCCAATGTTCCATCTGGGATTGATATTCTGCGCCAATTTAGCTTTAAAAACTTGGTCATCAAAGAAAAACCCAACTGCATACAGCTCTGAATACCTCGCTCTAGCTCGGTAATAGTGAACGGAATCCGGATCCAAGAGATATCTTTCCAATGCATGAAATCCGCTTTCGAATCCTATTTTTTTACTCGGTGTAAAAAGCAGATCACGTGTGGCCAGCCCATAGGAACCTAAGTTACTACTTGGGTCCCAAGGCAAATTCTGCTTATTATAGTATTGAAAATTTCGATGGGAAGTATCAATCTGAACAGTATGCGTGGCTCTTTTCAGCATGGCCAGCGTGGCATATCTCACATATCGAGCAGTAAATTCAACGGAGTCTTTTTTATTATCCTCTTTAGCTCTTGCTGAATCCAAGGCAGTGCTCCATTCTTCTTCCTGTTGAGCGTAGGTATATTGAGCACCTAGACAGACAAACCCTAATAACACTATAATGTGAAGTATAACTCTCATCTACGATCAATCGAAATTTATTCTATATTTTTTACGCTTCAAAAATAACGCTAAAAAATAAGATTATTGTAGTGCAATTAATTCTTTCATGATTGCAGTCATTTTGGGTTCGGCTTTCGCTGCAACATCTACAATCTCTTGAAGGGACACAGGTTGAAGATTTTCATGAAACCCTTCATCTGTAATCACCGAAATAGCAAAGACAGGCAAGCCCATGTGGTTTGCGACTATAACTTCAGGCACTGTACTCATACCGACAATATCTCCTCCGATAATTCGCATATAACGATACTCCGCACGAGTTTCCAGATTAGGCCCAGGCGTAGAGACATATACGACTTTATGCGCTTTAAAATTCAATTTAGCTGCTATTTCCAGGCCCTGTTGGACCATCTGCTTTTCGTAAGGCTGACTCATATCTGGAAATCGAGGTCCGAATGAGGCATCGTTACCGCCTCTTAAAGGATTATCCGGCAATAAATCTATATGATCGTCTATAATTCCCAGATCACCTTTTTTGATATCTGGATTCAGCGATCCCGATGCATTGGAGACGAAGAGTTTTTGTATGCCCAACACCTTCATTACCCTTACCGGAAATGTAATCTCTCTCATATTATACCCCTCATAGTAATGAAGGCGTCCCTGCATCGCGACGACCCTACGACCATTGAGGACGCCAAAAATCAGCTTTCCTGAGTGAAATTCAACTGTTGATATTGGAAAATTAGGAATATTCGAATACATGAGCTGATACTGGACATCTATTTCATCGACCAATCTTCCTAATCCAGTACCCAGAATAATACCAAATTCTGGGGCGAAATCTCCGATTCTCTTTTGTATAAATGATATTGTTTCTTCTATTGATTGATACATGCGTGCAAATCTTGAATATCAAACTTAATTCATTTTTTTTGCACGCACAAATATCAACCGACATTATCTAATTCATTTATAAAACTTTTGTATCTGCGTGTTGTTTTCCTGGAGATGTAATAATCAGCATCAAAAGAGTCAATAATCCATTATAGACAATGAGCTCATGACCAATCCGGTAAGTCGTGTGCGGGATGAAGAAGAAGGAATTAGCCAGGAATAAGATCACCGGAGATATCACACAAATGATAGGCACTAGGTTGTCATTGACGCGATATCTTGTCAGGATCCCTAAGGCAAATAAGCCTAATAACGGACCATAGGTGTAACTTGCAGCGACAAAAATAGCGGTCACGACAGAATCATCATTCAACACTCTGAAAATAAGGATAACAATCAACATGAGAACAGAGAACCCGACATGAACATAGTTACGTTGACGCACTAAAGATGGATCATTTGGATTTTCTTTTTTATTGAAGTTCAGAAAATCAACACAAAAGGAAGTCGTCAATGCTGTCAAAGCCGAGTCAGTCGTTGCGAAAGTGGCCGCTGTAAGCCCCATCATAAAAATAATACCAGGAGCTAATGACAGATAATTTAACGCAATCTCCGGATACAAATAGTCCGGTGTACGCAATAATGAGACGTCTATATTATTTTCCGCAGCGTAGATATACAGCAGTGCTCCTACCGAAAGGAAAAATAAATTGATCACGACAAAGATACTGGTGAAGGTCAGCATATTCTTTTGAGCCTCGCCAATGGTCCCCATGCTTAAGTTCTTTTGCATCAGATCCTGGTCCAATCCTGTCATGGCAATAGTCACAAAGATACCACCGATAAAGTTTTTCAGAAAATGATTCTTATCTCCTAAAAGATCTTCCCAGACAAAGATGGCAGAATACGAACTATCCTTCACCTTTTCAAAAGCTTCCATGACGGAGATTCCCAGTCCATCTGCCATAAAGTAGATAGAAAGTACGACCGCCAGCAACAGAAAGAACGTCTGCAGTGTATCGGTAATGATAATAGTCTTAAGTCCGCCTTTATTGGTATACAACCAAATTAAAGCCAGGCAGATAATTATGGTCATGGCGAAGGGCACTTTAAATTCATCAAAGATAAATTTCTGTAGAATGATGGCCACGAGATACAGTCTAAATGCCGAGCCAATAGTCCTAGACACTAAGAAGATCATAGCACCCGTCTTATAGCTTTTATGACCAAATCGCTCTTCCAAATAGGTGTAGATCGACGTCAGATTCATCCGGTAATAAAGAGGTAACAGTACGTAAGCAATGAGGACAAAACCCACGGCATTCCCCAGTACAAACTGGAAATAACTGAAATCAGTATGACCGACTGCTCCCGGCACCGAGATAAAAGTGACTCCTGATAGCGCTGTTCCAATCATTCCAAAAGCAACCATGTACCATTTGGAGTTACGATTAGCTACAAAGAATGTGGAGTTATCCGCAGAATTACGTGACGTAAAATAGGCTACTCCAAGCAAAACGCTGAAGTACACTAACAAAAATGTTAATAATATAATTGGTGACATCTGTTTGGTTTATGATTTGTTATCTATTCCCCGTATAGTTTTCTATCGCTTTACGTACATTTCCGAATTCTTCCAAGAGTTGTGCGGCAGTATCTTCACTAGCCCCCGTCTCATCCATAATGATCCGCACGCCACGTGCGACTAGTTTGTGATTAGACAGCTGCATATCGACCATCTTATTTCCCTTGACGCGTCCCAGCTGGATCATGACTGAAGTGCTTAACATATTCAGCACCAATTTTTGGGCGGTCCCAGCTTTCATTCGTGTAGAGCCTGTTACGAATTCTGGCCCGGCAATCACTTCAATAGGAAACTGTGCTACTGTAGCAATAGGAGAGCCTCCGTTACACACAATACAACCTGTAATCAATCCTTTCTGATTGGCTTTCTCTAGCCCACCTATGACATAAGGAGTAGATCCAGAGGCAGCAATTCCAACAACCACATCTTTATCATTGATGCCATATTCTTCCAGGTCTTTCCAAGCCTGATCCCGGTCATCTTCGGCAAATTCTACTGCTTTACGGATAGCAACATCGCCCCCGGCTATCAGTCCGATGATCCAATCAAATGGCACACCAAATGTCGGAGGACACTCGGAGGCATCCAAGATACCTAATCTCCCGCTTGTCCCAGCTCCAATATAAAAAAGACGTCCGCCGGCTTTCATCTTGGCAACTGTCTGGGTCACCAATCGTTCAATTTGAGGAATTGCTTTTTCGACCGCCAAAGGTACGCTTCTGTCTTCCTCATTAATGCTTGTCAACAATTCGTGTACAGACATTTTATCCAAATCCTGATAATTGGACTCTTTCTCCGTGGTATTGATCATCTTTATCATTGTCTTAATCACTTCTAGCTGTTATGATACTATCATAACATTTCGTTTATCTCTATAAAATGGTATTCTTTTCGTTTTAATTCCTTACTCAGACGAGGCAAAAAATCATAAAACTTATCCTTACGTCTAGGATCAGTTCCCAAATGTACTAATATAATATGTCCATTTACCTAAGCTTCCCTCCCCTTTTCAATCGCTTGACTATAAATAGATTGCTCATCCATAAGCGTCCACCTATCCCCCAACTATCAGTCCTCACGCCACAATGTCTTTACCATACCTTCATATGAAGGCACAAAGTAATTGACCTGTTCTTCCCTGTCACCAAATTTCATTAAAATTTGATAATTTAATACTAAATCCTTTAAAAAAAGCATCTTTGCCGACCAGTGATCCAGTGCCCACCTTTATCGGAGAGGGGGAATATCCCGGTTGGTTTACATGAATCCACCTCAACCCCTTTGAACTAGCGCGATTAAAAACAAAAACGGCACAAACAAGCAAAGTGATTTGCAAGTAAGTGATGCCGTATGATTTTAATTCTCTCCTGTTCATTTATTGTAGGGGTTAGGGTTGACAAGCACAATAAACAATTCTCTTGCCTATTGTACTTACAATAATACTATTTTTTTGCTGACTAATACAGGATTAATCATAGCATTTGAAATTTTATATTGCCAATTGACTTCTCCCGTCTGAGCACCCACTGCTGAAATCAAACCTGAATGACTTGGCACAAACACGTATTTCAGTTTGCTACAATAGCAGAAGGCATAAGTTCCAAAGGAAGCTACAACTTGCACTCCCAAGCTAACTGCATGGGATCTGACATTGCAAAGATTCTTGGTAAAAACTTTAGAAATAGAACTTAGTTCAGCTATTCGTTTGCGTTGCTATTAAACAATACAAATTATTTTCGTTAATCTTTTATAAAGGTATTCATTTGAGTACATGCTTTAAAAATCAATTCTATTTTAGAATAACACGATATAATCGTGCTATAATAATAAAATTGCAAGTAACCAAATGAATCCCTCTAATCCTTCTATTTTACCATTCTGGATTCTGTTTGAGCTCCGATCCGTGGGCTTTATAAAGCGTAAGCTGATCGACTGGGATTGGATCTAAATAGTATTTATTGAGCACCGTCCTTTTAGTTTTGTTTGAAGGGATGATATACCCTTCACTTGTTCCATCGATAGTGATCCCGTTCAATTTTTCAGGATCATAGTTTGCTTTCACGATATAAGCACCCCTATTTATTGTTGGGTTCTTTTCTGTATCTGCATACTCCAGTTTCTTCCAACGACGCAAATCGTTCAACCGCAACCCTTCAAACATCAACTCCGCACGACGCTCTCTACGAATTTCCCAGATCAAACTTGCCACTGTAGCATCACGGGCAGGGTCATCATACACCCGTCCATTTACAGCAGGCTGATTACCCAAAATCTCCAATTTTGCGACAGATACCCCTTTCCTTGCACGTAGTAAGTTGACGGACTTGTCCAGACCTACCTGATCCAACACTCCCAGTTCGGCAGCGGCCTCTGCGTAGTTTAACAACACCTCCCCGTAACGGATTATTGGTGCATCCGTGATGTTAAGCTGACCTAGACCTACATTAAGACCTTTCAGGTTTTCATTAAGGAACTTATGGGTAGAATATCCCGAAACAGCGTAATTTGGAAGCGTATTCATCATTCTTAATTGAGCAACAGCTGTTTGTCCCATACGTCCATCACGACCGGCAAAATTATTAGCAACCGTTTTATCTCCTTTATACAAAGGTGAGAGTCCAATAGGAAGACCATCTGCCATCAGGTAGCTATCCATTGCATTTTTTGAAATCCCGGCTTGAGGTTCTAAGTTATTGAACGACATCAGACTGTGTTGCAATACACCTTCCACATACTCCTTAAACATAATTACTTCCGAATTTCCCTTTAGAGATTCAGAAGTAAATAACCCTCTGTAATCAGCAGAAAGAGAAAAAGCCCCGCTTTTCATCAACTCCTCTGCCGCCCACTTAGCCGCCTCTAGATATTCTTTCGCTTTCACTCCATCAATTTCATGATATTTCAACCAAGTACCTTCAAAAAGAAACACTCGAGACATATAGGCCAACACAACATTCTTGTTCACCGCCTGCTGACTAGGCCCATCGCTTGTGCGCACATACTGCGCCGCAAACTTAAAGTCTTCCAACACCTTGTCCATCACATATACACGTGAATCACGCTTTCTGTAAAGGTCGGGATCCGTTTCCGAAAGTACACGGTCGACATACGGTACATCTCCAAAAGCATTCACAAAGTTTGCGTATTCTAAACCGCGAAAAAATCGACCGACGCCCAACCAATGATTTTGCACGTCTTCCGCCAATTTTGCAACAGGCACACTCGCTATAAAATGATTGGCCTTACGGATACGTGAGTAATAGGAGCTTGCAGTAGCTGGAGTTTGACTCGCTGGTAATGCCGGAGACCACCCCCCACCAGAAGTAGGTATGTTCTGTGTGAATTCTGTAACGATATTTTCGATCGGTGATGCCGGCGTATGATCATCATTGATGAACTGTCCTGCAAAATACGTACCCCAGCTAAACCCTTTGCCATAACCTTTAAAATAATAGTTATAGAAACCGTAAGTATATGTACGAATATTATTTTCAGAAGACCAAAATGCCGGGTCCGTCAATTGATCGATGGGATCCTTCTCTAAAAACCCGTCTCCTAAAAACTCTTTTGAACAAGACGAAAAAGACAACGCACCTGCCAAAGCTATATATTTAAATAGTTTCATATGTATTTAATTTGCTTTTATCTGTCATATGGAATATCCACACCACACTCATTCTATCTGTGCAGTCTGTACTACATAGATATTTTATGTCTAAAATGTTAATTGAAGTCCTAATGAAAATGTTCTACGATAAGGATACGATCTACCAAAAGTATTAAGATCGCTTTTTGCCTGCTCGGTATAATCTGTCTCTGGGTCGATAGGAACGTTTAGATTATCAAATTCCAACAGGTTCTCGCCGGAGAAAAACACTCTGAATTTAGAGATCTTTGCTTTCTCTAATACTGAAGTAGGCAACGAATAACCGAATGTCAGGTTTTTCAACCTCAAATAAGACATATCCAACAGGTATCTCGTCTGTGGCATATGGTTCATTGTGGTATTACTTTGATTTTGATTCGTCGGTCTGTAGTAGAAAGCGTCCGTATTTTCTGGCGTCCAGTAGTCCATTTGATGTGAGTACCAAGCTTCCGCAGGTCTCCACCCTGGCACAGTCAGATCTCCACCGACCCAATTATCTCTACGCGCAACTCCTTGTAAGAAGAATCCAAAGTCAAATCCTTTGTATTCAAAATCTGCACGGAACCCGTATTGATACCTCGGATTTGAATTACCGATGATTCTTCTGTCTCCAGGATCTCCTACAGTACCTTCACCCACACCGATCACACCATCACCATTCAAATCTTTATACTTCACATCCCCAGGACCAAATTTGAAAGTCGTTGTTTCATAATAAGACTGTGATGGGATACCATTTTTCAGCGTATATGTCCCGTCACCATTTTGAGTAAAATCATCTACTTGAAAAAGGCGATCGGTCTCGTAGCCCCAAATTTCGCCAATCGCCTTACCTTTATAATCTGAAGATGTGCCATTCGCATTCACCTGAGCTATTCCATCGAATTTGCTTATCGTTTCTTTGTAATCCGACAACTGTCCAGACAGACGCATATTCAGCCCATTATTAAAGCTTTGGTTGTACGCCAGTTCCAGCTCCCAACCGTTGGTTTGCATTTCACCAAAATTGCGCAATGGTGAAGGAGCACCAAAGTTAGCTGAGAGAACCTCTCCACCTGTGATCAGGTCAGAAACAGTTCTTCTGTAGCGATTGAACGTAACATTGATTTTATTTTGGAAAAACGTAGCATCAACACCAATTTCCTTTGTTGTTACGGTTTCCCAAGTCAGGTTTTGCGACACGATAGAAGGCGTCCCCATTGTATTCTGGTTGATTCCACCCACTACCCAGTCAGAGCTTGCTTGCCCCAAGGTCGACAAATACAAACCACTTGGTACAGTTTGGTTACCCACCGAACCCCATGAAGCACGAACTTTCAAGAAATCCAAATAAGGTTTTGACCACTCCATGTAATCTTCTTGTGTGATCACATAACCAGCAGACATCGCCGGGAAGAACCCCCAGACATTGTCTCTATTAAACCGGGATGAACCATCATATCTCGCTAAGACCTCCAGGATATACTTGTTCTTGTAGTCGTAATTGACACGCCCAAAAAACCCTAAAGTAGACCAGTGCGAAGCACCTGAACTTGTAGTCATATCCCCATTAGCAAGACCCAATTCAGGATAATCCGGATCTAATAGCCCCAATCGCTGGCCCCAGATATTATCCTTCTGGAGCAATTCCGCATTGGCTCCCGCCATCACTTTAAAGTTGTGATCCTGGATACTCTTATCGTAGGTAGCATATATATTTCCGACATGTCTATCCGTCATAGTACGTTCTTTTCTAGCACGATTATGAGCTGCTCCGGTATAAGTCACGTAGTCAAAATTGGTTTTGTTCCAAAAGTCCCAACCTGTCACCGAGCCTCCGTTTATATTATCCTTAATGATAAACTGCGAATACGTATAGTCTGCATCCAAGGTAAGCCCTGGTAAAATTTTAGCTTGACCTCCAAATGTAAAACGTGCCATATTGGATTTTTTCGCATTCATGTTAGCTTGCTGCACGTCAGTGATTGCATTACGCATCGGCTTCCCATCAATCGTACCATAAGGGAAATTACGTTGCCAGCGGTAGAGATAAAATATAGGCTCAAACACATCTCCATTATAAGAATATGGTTTATTTACATCTGAAGCCGTGTATAACACCTTAGCATAACCTGTCAACCAATCCGTGATATCTGCGTTTATACCTAGGTTAAAGTTATACCGGTTGAATTTATCTGTATTATCTTTTAAGACACCTGTCTGGCTGATCAAGCCAAATCCAGCATTAAAATTAATCTTTTCCGATCCACCAGAAATACTCAAATTATGGTTTTGCTGCGGTGTATATTTCTTCATGAACATATCTTCCGCATCCCATGGACGGTGAAAATAAAGAAAACCATCTTTTACTTCATAGTCACGTCCTTTGACCATCTCCAATCCCAAATCCTGACCACCATACAATCGCTCCCACTCTTCCATCTTCTGGATAGCGTACTCGTCATAACGCGTACCTAGATTATTATATCCGGTCAAAGAAGGGTTCGTTCTTTGCATGGCCAATAAACCCGCTCTCGCTCCCTCTGCAGCACCTGCAATTTTTGGCGTAGCGCTCAATGTCTGAAGTGCAAAATTATTGGAATAGTTTACCGCTGTCTTCGTATTACGCTTACCCGATTTTGTTTTGATTAAGACAACACCCCAAGCCGCTCTCGACCCATATATGGCTGCAGATGCATCTTTTACGACAGACATCGATTCAATATCTGTAGGGTTGATCATGGACAGGCTAGGTACTTCTACCCCATCGACTAATATCAATGGAGAAGCGCCACCATCTGTCTTTAGTGAACCACTCACGCCGCGCAGTCTAATCTTAGGATCCCCTCCCAAGTCACCGCTCGCAGTAGAGATAGAAAGACCCGAGACAGCACCTTGTAGCGCACGCCCTACATCCGTCACCGGACGTGTCTCGAAGGTCTTCTTTGGGTCTACAGTCGACACGGCACCTGTCACGTTTGATCGCTTTTGCGTACCGTACCCTACAACTACGACCTCTTCGAGAGCATTGTCTTCCGAGACTAAAATAACATTAAGCGTATTCCCAGTCACTTTCACATCTTGTGAAACATAGCCTATACTTGAAAAACGCAATGTAGCCCCCACATTCGCTGAAATCTTAAAACCGCCATCAGCGTCTGTCATCGTTGCACCAGACACTCCTATTACGGACACAGTAACGCCTGCTACAGGACCATTTGTGTCAGACACAGTACCTGTTACCGTGTTTTGGACCATCCTATTGGACGAATAGGCAGTTGCTGCAGCAAGGTTGGATGGACTCGAGATCTTCGATGCTTTCGCCTCTACTGTCGTCACCACCAGCCCCAATGCAAGAGAGAATAGTAAAGTATTTCTCATATTTAGTATATTAAAATAAACTTGTTTAGTTAGTTCATAATTTAGGAAGGTCTACTTTTTTAGCAGCAGACCTAATCCCATCATCTTATTCAAAATCTTTATACAGCAAATACTTCTTCCGCATCTGCTTATATTCATTTAGCTCTGGTTGCCACGAAGCAACAATCTCATCTTCGGTTTTACCAGCAATAATCTGCTTTCTCAATTCATCGGTTCCGGCTAGCTTATCAAAAAACTCAGGTCTTGCAAAGAACTTCGACTTATCAGGCACTTTATTATAGAAATCCAATACATACTTGAGGGTAAATACCTGTTTATTGGCATCTAGACCTCGCAAATCCGAGCCATACATCGCCTGTCCTTTACCTTCCACATGTTTTACCATTCCGGCCTTTTCGCCAGGAGTAAATTGAAAGTCACCATATACCGGATCGTCATATCCTACTACCTGAAACGGCCAATCTGTACCGCGTCCTACCGAAATATCGGTACCTTCAAAAAGACATAACGCTCCGTACAAACGAACGGAAAGATGATTTGGCAAGCTTGGAGAAGGGATGACCGGCAATTCATACATTTTATTATGATCCCAGTTTTGCACAGGGATCACGGTCACTTTACATTGACGGCCCTGCTCCAACCACTTTTCGCCATTGATCATATGCGCAAGCTCACCTACTGTAAGTCCATGTATCATCGCAATTTTATGCAACGACACATTCGATTTGAATTTATCATCTTTACGTACAGGTCCATCAATCTGATCTCCACAGGGGTTAGGGCGATCCAGTACGATAAGTTCTTTATTATGCTTGGCACACAATTCCATCACACGGTGCATAGAAGCGATGTAGGTATAGAAACGCGCACCCACATCTTGCAAATCAAAGATCATCACATCTATAGATTGTATGATAGAATCTTGTTTGTCGTTTTTACCATATAGGGTATACAATGGTAGACCAGTTTTTGAATCCTTGTCATTACTTACTTTTTCACCACGTTCTATATCGCCACGGAATCCATGTTCAGGAGCAAATCCAAATCGCAAATCAATCTTTTCCCGAAGTAGTACATCTACTAAATGTTCATTTTTTGGTCCTACGACGGAAGTTTGATTCCCCATTAACCCTACTTTCTTTCCTTTTAGAAGTGGCAAATACATTGATAGGCGATCTGCTCCAGGAATAATCTTCACAACTGCCTTATCACCTTGATCTACCTTTTGCGTATGTGAAACTTTAGATTTTCCAATACAAGCAAAAGTTAACATGCACAGACAAATAAACGTTAAAATGGAGGTATACTTTCTCATAATTTAGTGTCAATAAAAATTCATTATTAGTCGCGACTGCTACATACAACTCGCACAAAACGGAATAAAAATAAGCGAATATTGTCGATTTAAGTAAAAAACAAATGCAAAAACGCATAATTAAATAAAAAACGTTTGCAAACATTTAAAAATAAAAAATAATATCACATCTAAAACAAAACACAAACCACAATAAATGAGATCATTAATACACATAACAGAAAAACGAAAGTGTACTAATAACACATTTCCGTAACAAATACAATACAATCACAATACCGTAATACAATGCACAATAATGCATTCACTAGTTATATGTAAACAAAGAGAGGGAGTCCCTATCGGGCAAATTGCATAAATATGGATTAAGGATTAAAATGAAACGAAGGACTAACTACTCGGAAAGATTGCTCAGAAATTATTAAAACAGCGATGAGGACTAAGTTTGCGATAAGCACCCATCCAATGACCACAATCTAGAGACCGATAAGTCTCTAAGTATTTTTGTCACTCCACTGACTGCGCAACCCCTCCATAGAGTCTAATCCAGGGTCAGATTTCCCGGTGATGTAGCTAGAGACCGTTTCTTTCCACCACTGCGATTTCTTCAATTATTATACTCCAGATAATCAATTACCAGGAACATGGGATACTTTTGTGTCAACTGATCAATCATCATCTTGTTAGTCTTGAGCTATTCTTCTGAAAGCGGTCGTACTCCATCCTCCATATAATTAGTGTCTGGAGAACCCAATTCTCCCCCGTTCATTTGCTGTAGGGGTTAAGGTCGATAAGTTAAAGAAACTATTCTCCCGTCCATTGTACTTACAATAATATTATTTTTTTTGCTGACCAATATGGGATTAATCATGGCATTTGAAATTTTATATTGCCAATTGACTTCTCCAGTGCGGGGATCCACCGCCGAAATCAAACCCGAATGACTTGGCACAAACACGCATTTATCGTTTGTAGCAACGGCAGAAGGGGTAAGTTCGTAAGGTAATTGTAATTTGGACTGCCAAGCTATTTGCATGGTATCTGACACTGTAGAGATTCCGAGCAGCTGACCATCCATAGTTTTGACGTATACCCATCTCTTATCGTGTGAGAGCCCCATAGACTCTCTAACTCGATATGGATCTTTTTTCTCCCGCCAGATCACTTTTCCAGATTTTAAATCCAGAGCTGTCATATATCGGTCAGGAGCTACGATAAAGACTCGCCCATTAGCAACTACAGGATAGCAGGCTGCTGCAGAAAACATCCTGTTGGTGTGTCCATTGCTCCATTCCCAATCCAGCTTTCCTGTACGTTTATTCAAGGCGTAAAACCCGTTCCCCCACGACCCAAAGATTACCTTATCCGGCGTTAATGTCGGCCGGGTTGAGACATACCCCTTTACTTGATCGAATGTCCATTTGAGCTTTCCATTCTTTATATCAATTGCCCTAAATATCCCGTCCGAGCCACCGACATAAGCAACTCCATTATCAATTGCAGGCGAACCTAATACGGCTTTCGCTGTTTTCATCCGCCACACAAGCTTTCCATTTTTAGCATTTATTCCGTAGATCGAATGATCTGAGGATCCGATCACAACTATATCTTTCCAGACAGCAGGAGTCGAATATATCTTCCCCCCCGTTGTAAAGCTCCAGACTTTATCACCGGTGCTAATATCCAAAGCGATCACTTGTCCTGCTGTATTTGCAGTGATCAACAATCTTTCATAGACATTCATTCCAGCCCCGATATCGCTGGCATCTTCAAAAGTCCAATTGACTTCAACCTTTTCTTGATACCTCATATTGACCTGAAAATTAGGTCTAGGATAGTTCTTTTTATCGGCCAAAAAGTGATGGTCTTTCAGTTCCACCTCCGCCCAAGGGGCAGTTAGATCTTCTCCCGGTCGCTTCACTTGGTAGGTGGCTGTCGTTGGTGTAATGGTAACGATATTGTATCCCCCAATATGATCCTTAGCTTGAAGATTAGATCTCCCCATAACACCAGGGATACCCTCCCAATCATATCTCACATTAGCATGTCCGTGTCCACAAAGTGCCAATTGGACATTCCGTGCTTTAATCCGATCGATAGCTTCATACCAATTATTTAATGACGAATCCTGTGGGTAGTGGTTGATATAGATTAAGGGAGTCTGCACATCAGGGTTAGCCTTGAAGATTGAATCCATCCACACCAGATTTTCGCGCGGGATCTGCCCGGGACTCATACGCATATTAGGCCCCGAATTGGTCCCCATAAACATAAACCCCTTGTGCCGAAAGAAGAACGTCTCTCCTCCGAAAACGGTCCTGAACGTATTCGCTCCATTCTCAGACCAGTTTCCATCATGATTACCCGGTATTACGTACCATGGAAGCTCAAGACTATCTAAGATCTGCTTCGCCAATTTCAATTCGGCATCTGCACCGAACTCGGTAATATCGCCAGATAGAATTATAAAGTCAATATCTCTCTGACTATTTAGATCTTTAACTGTCTTCCGCAGATCATCCGCCCCCGTAGCTCCACCAACATGGGTATCGGTAACATGGGCAAATTTAAAAGATTGGGCGTCAGAAACGCAAAAGGAAACGAGAAGAAAAACTAAACTAAGAAACTTTTTGACCATTCGTTTATGAAATTGATTTTAGACGCACGCCCAGCACCTAAATAACATGGAAGCTATCTACTAACATCATAAGCAGCTTTAATTAAAGAATTTGCACCCCCAGCATCTTGACTATATTCCCAAAACATTACGCCATTACCTCTTGACTTTGCTAATTCAGTTTTTGCCTTAATAGTTTCCGTTCCATTATAGTAATAATTGACCCCTTTTACAGAAAAAACATCTAAAAGAGGATCTGCTCCGTTCGTTAGCAGCGCATTAAAAGTCATAGAAGCATTATCAACATTCTTCCCATACAGGGGTAAACCTAAAATCGCCTTTTCCTTCGACAGACCTTTCTCATTTAGCCAAACATTGAGAACCTTTTCGGCCATATAATAGGTTGCATGGTGGCTTGGATTTGATGGATCAATATTAAACCCATCGTAAGCCATTAAATTTACAAAATCGACCGCATCAATAGCCCCTTTGGTAATACCATCTTTTACTGGTCCCGCGTATAAACCCGGTGTAACAGCCATACTTAAATATTTGTGCCAAGAGTGCAGTTCGGCAGCTAATTCCTTCGCAAACACTTCAAAAGTGACATCCGAACCATAGTTTGCACGTGGATATTCCCAGTCCAAGTCTATACCATCTAGATTATAACGGACGGCAAAATCCACCAAGCTTTTCACTAAGCGCTTTCTGGTTTCTTCATTCGCAGCAATCGTCCTGAACATTAATTCATTCCCCTGAATAGAAATGGCTGTCTTGACTTTATATTCCTTAGCCAGTTTATTATAATTTTCAAATGCTGTTTGACTCGTTAAAGCCTGCAAAGTACCATCCTCTTTCGGGTTCAAAAATGCAAAATGCAGGTGGGTAATATACTGCAACTTTGCAGTATCCATATTCGTCAAGTTCGCATTATGATAAGCATAAGAGATACGCTTAAAAGACTTATCTGTCACATAATCCCCCTTAGGTTTTTCTACTTTTGAGGCACCGTATCCATCGGGCACCCAAACGACTTCTTTCTTACAAGAATTAAATAGCCCGAGAGCAGCTATACACAATATTAAAATTTTCTTCATCATGTCAATTTTAGAGAAAACCTTCTCAGCTAGTAAGTAACTGAGAAGGTTTAAAATTATCGTTTTACCTGATCAATTGATAACCCGTACGGTGCGTAACCTTTAAATAAGAAACTTGGTGATTCGCTACCATCGAGTTTATACTTTTTGACTCCTGAATTAGCAGCTGATGCCCCTAAAGTTGGTGGATTACCTGACCCGTTAATATCTGTATTTGCACGATAGCCGTAATAAAGATATCCCTTGCCATTTTCATCTATATCAAGATCCATATTAGTAATATAAATAAACTCACCGGCAGCACCTTGATTACTATAACCATTTGTTCCGATCACCATTGTAGAACCATTGTCAACAGCTACTATATTAGATCCATCCAGATTAGCACGATACACTCCTTCTGTTCTTCCACCATCAGCTCTATTCGTTGCGAAATAAATATGACCATTAACCTGATCAACCGCAAAGGTACGTATGCCGTGGCTTTGAATTGCTGTAGTAAATTTACCTATGTAAACACCATCGTACCCGTATTTGTAGATACCTTTACCTGTTGTTCCCGCATATGAAACCCATATTTCGTTACCTACTTCTTTAATATCCGATGCAAAGTACGTGCCCACACCTTCCCCAGCAATTGTAGCATTAATATTAAACTTGACAGCAGGATATGCTGCTTCCGAAGCAGACGCATTTAGGACACGAACCCCCCAATTACGACAAGTCCACCAAATATTTCCATTTTTGTCGACCGTATTCATCCAAGGGTCATCTCTGTAATCCAAAGTTGAAGCTACGGGACGCGTAATTAGAGTTTCTCCAGAACCATCTAAATTAAAAGATTTCAAAACACCATCCGCTTTTGCGGCGTCACCTGAAGAAAAACGGGTTCCAAATCCTGCTTCAGATAAATACAACTTATTACCTTTTACTGTCAATCCAAAAGCGTTATAACCTGTTGACACCCCTATCCATTCAACCTGACTTGGAGACTGTTTGGTCAACTTATATTTATATATACGTCTCGTATAGGAATCCGTAAAATAAATAGTCTTCGCTAGTTCACCTTGTACATTAACTAAAGTCTCTGTCGTCAGTGTTTCCTTTCCATCATTAATCGTCAATTTAACCAGTCTAGGTCCTTCTTGCGTGAAGGTAACTTTAGGGGTCGCTTCTGTCGATGTAATTCCAGAACCGAAATCCCAATTATATGTCACCGCTTGTCCGGGGTACTGAAACACTTTTGCTTCAAAAGTAACCTCTAAAAACACACCAATGTTTTCGGGAACTACAATAACCGGTTGTTGCTTTTCAACGACAATTTTCTTGCTGATTTCTTTTTGCTGCCCATCTTGCCATGTCGTCAGTTTAACGGTATATTCACCTGGCAATTCATAGTAAGCCGAATCGGGAACCATCTTTTCGGACGGCTCATAATTTATGGTATCTCCCTGCGGAGAAATCCGTTTAGCTCCTGAGAATTCCCACAAAAATTTGTTCGCATTTTTTGACCTATTCGTAATCCCAACTTTTCCAGGCGCATAAACCTTTACCGTTGGAAAATCAAAATTTGCGATATAATCTCCCTGCTGTCCAATCCCTAGGATTTCATCCTTAGCACATCCTGCAAGGAAAATGCTAATAATAAGCAGATATAATAATTTAAACCCTTTCATGATTTCAGATTGTATTTTCAAGTAAGCGCGATGGCGCAGAAGTAACTGCTCCAGTTGGCGTGATCGCACTCACATCGATCGTAACATTGTATGTACCCTTTTTAATAAGGCTTTTTACAATACTTTTTAATTGTTCTCTTGTCAAATTCTCTTTCAAATTGACCATTCCTTTAGCAGAAAGAACATACGCTCCTCCTGTTGTAAAATGGTCACTAGTGGCCGAAGGAAAGAGTGTCAGGTAATCGTCCTTAGTGACTCCATAAGCTAATAGACTTTTTAAGACGCCAAAATCAACATCAGACAAAGCATTTATTAAATTCGCATCACTTGGATATTTACCGTCAATCCGCTCAACTTTATAGAGCGAACGAATAACATAATTATTAGAAGACGTAACCCAATATTTATCCAAGTCCTTCGCCAAAACCGTATTCCAAACCTCTTTACTCTTTATCGTATCCGATAAAATCAACGTCGAATAAGGGTTGGAATTGCCAGTGAGCAACTGATCTTTGGTATCAATAGAAGTCCCTTTATTTAACCTTAACTCAACACCAAACGACTCAAAAACAGTTTGATAAAACTCAATTTTATCAAACTTATCATCCCGTTGCCATGTTTGCGCGGTCACGAATGTTGAGTCTCCAATCAATGGTTTGGTATTACTATAACTGACACTTAGATTAGCAGAGAACTCACCATTAGTTTCTCCCAACTCCGTAATGGGATCATTTTTCGAGCAACCACTTAATCCGAAAGCCGCCCCGATCAAAAGTGTATATATTAATCTTTTCATTATTTCTCGTTTTAAATACTACTTTCCTAAAGTCGAGTTTTCTGCCCACCACAACTTATTAAATACCCAATCTCTCACTTTAGCCCCTAGACGTTCTATTTCCTTAGGATTGTAAACGTATTCGGTCTGTGGATCATAAACAAATCTCTGTATATAACGGCCTCCCCATTCCGCTAACGCAAGCCTAGGATAATACAGGTCAGGATAAGCTGTCTTACTGTAGTTATACCTGCGCATATCTACCCATGACTCAGCTTGAAGATATAATGCCACCCATTTCTGCATCATAATATCTGAAATAGTCAACTTCGTTGGATCTTGAACAATTTTGGTTGACCCCATAAAGTTGATAATCTGCCCTCCGTCAATACCTAGACGAACTAAATTTGCCTCTACACCGTCTCTATAAGCCTTCCATGCACCATTAAGATCATTTAAATAATACAATGCTTCTGCTTTAATAAAGTACAATTCCTCTTTAATCATATAAGGATATGCTGAACTATCAGCAGTCCAATAACCATTGTTTAAATTTGCAAAATCCTGATAAACTGTACCTGACGGGAGACCTAAATCCCGTAAACCTTCTGACATTTTTGCGCCCAGATATTTCTTATTCGGTCCCGGTGTTGTCAACTTATATAAGCGGGGATCAAAACTATTCGTTACTGCATCTACCGTAAGAGCCTTCATCAAGACATCTGTAGGAAGTGAAGTTTCCAGATCGTTACGTATATCGGCAAACTGCCATTCGGGATTAGGTCTACTTGGCCCCCACAAGTTCTTCTCATAGGCTAAATCACTTTTTCCCGGATATTTAAACACCGCATCGTCAAATCCATTCAACGCTTTATTGACAGTGGTTAATAGATCTTGATAGTTGTTCGTAAAATTAGCTGTATGTAACTTCATCCGAGCCCGAACGCCTTCAGCTAACGCTATCCATTTCGAATAGTTACCGGCATATATTAAATCTGCCGTCGATGGCATTGACCTTGCCATAGGCGACACATTCTGCAGTTCAGCAATCCCTTCAGAGAGCATTTTGTCAACACCTTCATATATCTTTTCCTGTGTATCATACATTGGATTAAATGTACCATTATAGGCCTGGTCTAGCGGCATATCCCCAAATACATCCGTAGCCGATAGATAACTTAAAGCTAGAAGTATCTTACCAACTCCAATGTAATTATTATCTCCATCTTCTTTTGCTCGAGTAAACATCCCCGCAGGTCCAGCAATATTAGAACCTACATCAAAAAAGTGCCAACGCCAGGCGCCCATACGGGTAATGTTGTTGTAATTCCAAGTATCGGTCTGCGCGCTCGAGTTCCCAGTACGTGTCGTCACATAATAACTGTGATAAGATGCAAACCTAGCCTGCGAATAAAGCGAATAAGCTAAATTCGCCTGAATCGCAGGAAGCCGCTGATTGGAAGGCACCGTAACCGGTTGCACCGGATTATAATTTAAATCGAGTTTATGACATGAAGCTAAAGCAAAAACTACGAATATTATTGAAAATGTTTTTATAATTGTTTTCATGACTCAACTTTTATAAACTAATATTTAAACCAAACGAAAATGATCTAGGTAATGGAATCGCTCCATTATCGACCCCCATAGTACTCGCACCGCCGGCACCACCGGCATTTGGTCCTGCACTATTCACTTCAGGATCTCCACCCGAATAATTGGTAATAACAAATGGATTTTGTGCAGACAACTCTAAACCTAGTCGCTTGACGCCCAGTCGTGCGGCAAAACTATTTGGCAATGAATAACCCAAGGTAATGTATCTCACACGTGCCCAGTTCACCTTCTCTACAAAATTTGTCCCTACCTGATAATAATTATTAGCGAAGTAACTGTAGTTTAAAACTGTAGATTTCTCATTTCTAACATAAGTTCCATCATCTTGAGCCACAACGCCATTAAATACAAATTCTTTATCTCGCCATTGACCGATATCATAAGCTATCCCCGTAGACATCATACCCTGACGGGATGCATTGAGAATATCTCCACCGAAGCGGAAATCCCACAAGAAAGACAAATCAAACCCTTTGTAACTAAACTTATTCAACCAACCCAAATTGAATTCCGGTTCGCGATTCCCAATGGTCTTTTCTGTAGCATCAATTACAGGATATCCATTCGCATCAATAATCATATAGCCCTCTTCTGTACGTTTATAATCTGTACCAGAAATACCTAATACATGCTCGTCCAGCGCTGACGAAGCTTTACCAGCATTAAGCTGTGCATTTGTATAAGGAAATCGTACGATATCACCTGCGAATTTTAACATCTTAGATGTGTTTTTCCATGCATTCACAGTAGTACTCCAAGTGAAATCCTCTGTTTTAAATGGCACAGCGTTTACAGAAGCCTCGATACCTCTATTACGTAACGATCCTGCATTAAATGTCATGATCACAAACCCAGAAGGTGTAGGTACACGCGGCGTCATAATCATATCGATACTTTCCCGTTGGTAATACGTAAGATCTATATTCAAGCGGCGCTGTAAGAAACCAAGCTCCGTACCGATCTCAAACTCCGATGTACGTTCAGGTTTCAAATCAGGATTCCCACCGGTCGCATCTACAACAAAGCCTCCGCCCACCGTCGCTACTTGCTTAAGATTAGTATTTGTCTTATAAATTGGAGCATCTTTACCCACTTTTGCATAACTTAATCTCAACTTACCATACCACTGATCAGGATTGATAAGTTCTGAAAATGTAAAGCTTCCTGAGTAGGATGGTGAATAGAACTGTCTGTGCTGAGGGGAAAGCGTCGAGGTCCAGTCATTTCTTCCAGTCATACCTAAAGTCAACAAATTCTTATAAGAAACACTGAAATCTCCATAAACGGCATACCGTTGTCTTCTAGGCAATGATTCTGTTAATAAAATACCGTTTCTCTCAATGACGTTTGGCGAGAAAATATCAGATACTAAGAAAGCCTCTCCAGTATAGCCAGGCCCTCTTGATTCATAATAATCACTGTTAGCCCCTAAAATCAATGAGAAGCTAAAATCATCCCAAAGCTTTTTCTGCATCGTTGCATTAAAAGTGGAAGTTAGATATCTTGAATTTGAATTTGTCTCCGAAACGCGACCATTAAAATAAGTACCTGGTGTTCCTGGTGTCGTAACAGTTCGATACCTCGAGGCAGTATAATCCTGTCCTAACCTGTAATTTAATGTCAGCCAATCCAATGGCTTGTAGTCTATGCTTCCATTAACGATAAATCGATCAACATCGTTATTTCTTGGGTTACGCATTACCCCCCACATTGGCGAAATTCGAGCATCTCGTTCCTTGCCCTCTTCTACATATGCGTACCAAGGTTCTCCGTTAGGTTTTTCGTATTGTAAAATATCGTACTTCAGCGGGAATCTCAAGATACTATTAATCCAGCCTCCCTCACTAGCCCCACCTAAACCTTCTTGAATATTGTTCTGCACATAATTAGCGGAAGCTGTTACACTCAGTTTAGAACTCAATTTAGCTGTCCCTTTTATCAAAAAATTGATTTTATCCTGATGCGTATTGGGAACCATAGATCCAGCCTTACGATAACCACCCGACATGTAATATTGAAGATTCTCCGAACCTCCATTAATATTCACATTCGCATCATGTGTTAAAGCTGTCTGAAAGAAACGTTCTACATTATTATAAATGGTCTCATCGTAACGAAATTTCCTTCCCCAAGAAGAACCAGAAGACTCATCATAAGTACCACCAGTACCTGTCGTATAAATATGTTGTTGACGAGGTAATCTTCCCATCGTCTCAACAAAAGCTTTATAAGTACCTCCGACTTGCATCACGCCTGCCTTGCCTTTTTTCGTAGTAATAATAATCGCTCCAGAAGCCGCGTCAATACCATATAAAGCTGCCGCTGCAGCCCCCTTTAGGATGGATATGTCTTCGATATCGGCAGGATTGATATCCGCCACACGGTTTACCGTCCCATTAGAAGAAGAATTATTCACGCGAATCCCATCAACAATCATTAGAGGTTGATTATCTCCAGTCAACGTAGATGAACCTCTCAAAATAATTTCTGTAGGTAAACCAGGAGAACCTCCAGATGAAGAAATCTGTGCACCAGCAACTTGCCCTTGCAACGCATTCAAAATGTTCCCTTGATTTGACGCCCTTAAGTCGTCCCCTGACACATTTTGAACGGAATAAGTTAGGTTCTTTTTATTCCGCTCGATACCTAAGGCGGTTACAACGACCTCGTCAAGCGTATTGTCATCTTCTTTCAAAACAACATCTATTGCATTACCGGCGACTTTAACATCTTGCGCTATATAACCGATACTCGAAAAACGCAATGTAGCACCCAAAGCTGCTGTGACCTTAAACTTACCATCAGCGGCTGTAGTAGTTGATGCCCCCGGCACCCCTACTACCGATACGGTTACCCCTGGCATGGGCCCATTTGCATCAGAGACAGTACCCGTTACTGTATTTTGTACCAACCTATTGGACGAATAGGCCGTTGCTGCAGCAAGGTTAGGGGGATTCGAAACCTTCGAAGCTTTAGCTTCTACAGTCGTCACCGCCAACCCTAATGCAAGAGAGAATAGTAAAGTATTTCTCATATTTAGCATATTAAAATAAACTTGTTTTATATCATAATCTAGGAAGGAGCCATAGCGAACCATAACTCTAATCCAATATTCTTTCGAAATCTCAATATAGCAGGTATTGTTTCCGCATCTGTTTTACATTTCCTCAACTCGTCGCTCCTACTAATATTTGTTTTCTTAACTCATCCGCTCCAACCAGTTTTATCAAAAAAATCAGCCTGCACAGTGAATTAGCTTTATTTAGCATCTTAATTACAAAAGTCCACAAGGTACTTTAGAGTGATTTTCTGTTTTGCTGCAGGATCCTCCAAGGTCACTCTCAGAATTAGTTCTACCCTTCAGGTAGACGTAAACTTAAATTGCTGTACACAAGATTTGTAATCTTCATTACACGATAACAGGATATAATGTAAGTATGTAATAGCTCCACAACATTCCTCATGTCCACCTGAAAAAACATCTAATAAATGCTCCTTATCAACATTACAGATATGGTTTTCCCATTAAGCCTACCTTCTTCCCGTTTTAGTAGTGGTAAATACATCCACCGACGATTCACTCCATGCGTAATTTCCACTACTACCCTGTTCACTCGGTTATCCCTTGTGCACGCAAACCTTAAATTCCCCCACACATGAATAGCTCAACATGCACAAACAAATAGTCCATAAAATGATGGTATACTTTTTCATAATTTAGTGCCAACAAAAAAATAAAGGTTCACTATTATACGTGATTTCCCAACAGAACCTCACAAAACTGATCTAAAAATAAGCGAATATTGTCGATTTAAATAAAAAACAAATAAAAAGCAGCAAAATTAAATCAAAACCATCTGTAAAAACAACAACAAAAATCAATATTTAAATCAAATTAAAAATATTCAAAACTCAAATAATAAGCAACTTACGTAATAAAACAATCACAACACAGTGTACAATGAACACACAAATGTAACAAGTAGAATACAAAATGAATAATGTAAAATAGCGCACAATAATGCATCTATTGTCTACATGTATACAAAGAGAGCAAACACTTACCGCGCACATTACACGAAGAGGGGCTAATGAATAAAATCAAACAAAGAATTATTGCTCGAAAAGATCGCTCAGAAATTATTAAAACAGCGATGAGGATAAAGTTGACGATGAGGGCACAACCATTGACCGCTATTTAGGGACTGCTAAGTTTCTAAGTTTTTCGTCACTCAATTGACTGCGCAGCCGCTTCATGAAGTCTAATCCGGGGTCAGATTTCCCAGTAATGTAGTTAGGGTCGGTTTCTTTCCACCACTTCGTTTTCTTCAGCTGTTTATACTCCAGATGACCAATTACCAGCTCTATGGGATACTTGCTAGCCAACTGATCAATCAGCATCCTGTTGGACTTGAGCTGCGCATCTGTAAGTGGATTTTTTTCACTACCAATATTCTCTATACCGATGGCACAGTAATTCAACCCTATGGTATGTCTGGCGAATACCGTATCGGGCAGCAATTGATAAACAGTACCATCACGATCGATTACGTATTGAGAGGAGACATTCAGTTTACTGGCCTTGGTGAGTTCGGGCCTGCCGGGCAACAGTACAGGGTTAAATGTATTAAAGGTTGCTTTCACACTACTATTTGCCGTCCAATGCACGACTACTATCTGAGGCGTAATAATTGGCTTTTCTTGTTTAATCCCGTGCCTTACCTTCAGATATTCTACCGAAAGCCGTTCGCGTTCCGCATTCCATGTAATTGGTGTCTGGATGATTTTGACCTCTTGCGCCCCGGACAGATGACAAGTCGCCAACAAGCATATTAGTAAAAAACCGCTTCTAAAGTAAGGAATCAACATACTCAAAGGTAAATAGAATTATATAAATTAAAAAAGCAAAAGGGGCAGATATGCCCCCTTACCTCTATACATTATTGATGTTATTCTTTGGTATCCCACCAAACCGGGTACGAGAGAATCGTCCTCAACTGAGCCTCCGGATTCGATGCCAGCCAGTTATCCACATTGTAATTCCTTTCATGTGAGCATTGCTGGATTCTTCTCGGCCAATACCTTTCATTATTGGGATCGCTAGAAGGATAACATTCTTTGGCAGCAGCATCCACCTCAAAAGGCCGATCAAAATCAGGATAAACTACACCAAATTGAGGATCAGGCGCGGAATAGTTAAATCTTCTCATGTCATTCCAGTTTTGAACGGTATAGGACATTGCAATTTGCTTCTGTTGCATAATCTTAGCCATAGTCAACTCTCCTGCTGTTTGCGCGACCCCCTTGCTGCTCAAAAAGCTAGCAATTTCCGTTTCAGAGATCACCTCTTTGCCGCGCACTTGAGGATACCCTTTCAATTTCACATTCATTGCCTCCATATGCGCTCTGATCCCGGCTTTATAAGCCAGTAGTGCATTGGCCTTATCTCCCTTTCTGAGCAGCGCTTCAGCTTTGATAAAGCACATTTCATGATAACATAGTAAATGTGCAGGTGCATCTGCCCGAATATAAAAACTACCCGTCGAACTGATGTTAGCAACTCCACTATTAAAATTAGGATTACTCTCGCTCATACCATTGTATCGACTGGCGATGTAGTAATCATTTTTATTATCAGTAAAATTAACGATCCAGTCCAACCGATCCGAATAGACGGACACGTATACCGAATCTCCCTGCCTGATCGGCGATGTATTTGTTGTAAACCACCGATTTGTGTAGGCGGCATTCGCCTTTAATTCAGCTGTAGTCGCTCGTATGTACCCCGACGGATGTGCTGTCGTCGCATCCTTCTTAGTTGCCATAATTTCATAGGCCACAGGACCACCTTTTGTACGGAGATCACCCTTGATCAAGTCAACCCCTTGTGCTAAGCGCCATTCCTTTTTACCCGCCGAGTTATAGAACTCTCCACTCGGAATCATGCGTGTAGCTCTGGGATCCTGAACACCTGATCCTCCTGTAAATGTATTTAACAAGAGGTCAGTATACCATTTTGACAAACGATTGCCGGTCGCCCCCAAGTTTGAAAATTGCATGGAAGCAACTACACCCGCTTTATCTGATTCTGCCGTATTGATAGCTTCCATTACCGTATTATCTCCAACCGTCTGTGGAGCTTTTTCCAATGCTTTCAGGACATCATCAGGATTATAGAATGATTTTTTACTTAAATTGTTTAACCATCTCGCTTTTAATCCGTAAGCTAGTTTTAGCCATTTCTGCGTATCCCCACCATTCCAAATGTCCCCACTTGACAATGGCGTTGCAGCATTTGGCTGTGATTTAGATAAATTCTCAATTGCTTTGTCCAACATCTCCATACATCCATAGAATATGGTTTTGCCATCGTCATATTTTGGTGAAATATCAGTCCCTAAAGCATCTGTATATGGCATCTCACCATACATATCCGTCATCAACATAAATCCCCAAGCATGGATTAATTGAGCTGCTCCTACATAATTCCATGCTTCTTCCTCGGTCGCTTTATCAATCAAGGGCTGAAGGTTTGAGGCTGTATAAACGAACCACGCTTGATACGGCCAAGTCGTAGAAGCCAGCGGAAAATCCCAACGGATAATAGCATCATTATTGGTCGCTGCTGATATTTTGGTCACATTTTGTGTGATCCAAGACGCCCTAGTTCCTGACGACTCATAAGCGTCTACAAAATTCATCTGTATGGATCTTAAACGGAGTTCCGGAGTAGGGACCTTATCATTTGCCTGACTTGGATTATCGTTGATATCCAACCATTTCTTACAAGAGCTTAAGCTTAATATTGCTAGTGCACTAAGTGCGAAAATAATTCTTTTCATAATCTAAAAATCTAGAAAGTAACATTCAAACCAAATGAAACACCAGAAAGTGCCGGTATCCCATTGTAATCAATTCCGACAGAACTAGAACCTACTGCTCCCGAGCCTGCAGCTGATGTTTCAGGATCCATCCCTTTATAATTGGTCCACAGCCAAAGGTTTGTACCGGTTACTGTCGCCGTTGCCCCCTTTATACCTTTCACCCGTTTGACAATAGACTCCGGCAAAGAATAAGAAAGCGTTACATTTCGTAATCTCAGCCAATTCGTCGTGGTCATATAATTTGCAGACTCGAGGTTATAGGCACTTTGCCAGTAATAGTTGTTAATGATGTGTTCGCCACCGATATCCTTATTCCCAATTTTATATACCTTTCCTGCTTCATACTCAAATGTCTTCACCTCGGAATAAATCGGTGTTTTGTCTGCGTTTTCACCTGTCTTAACTACTCCAGAGATGGACAGTTTATCCCTGTCTTGAGATCTTTCACTCATCCCCATGCTCGTCATATAGTAGTCGGTACCATTATAGATATCACCGCCAATACGATAATCCAACAAGAAGGAAAGACTCCAATTTTTATACTGAAAATTATTGTTCAATCCTCCAAACAATTTAGGCTCGCGATTACCGATCTCATGTGTATCCAAACCATCAGATGTAGGCATACCTGTCTCCGGATTGAGTACCAACTGTCCCTCAGGACTGCGTAACCATTGTGAACCGGATATGGCCATAAAATTACCCCGATTGAAAGAAGCTGCTTTTGCATTTCCAACTTGGACATCAGTCACATAAAGGATATCCATCCCATCAAGTAAGTTTTCTACTTTTCCTTTGTTGCGCGAGGCATTCAACATCACATCCCATTTGAAGTTTTCATTTTTGATAGGTGTGGCACTAAGGGATAGTTCCAGCCCTTTATTGTTGATATCGCCCGCATTTGTCCACATCAGGATGTAACCCGTTGCCTGACTGGACCTTGGCTGTAATAGTTGGTTAATACTTCTATTTTTATAATAGGTAAATTCCAATCCTAAACGGTTCTTTAGAAACTTCAAGTCCATACCATATTCTTGAGACTCTGTGATTTCTGGCCTCAAGACGCCATTTCCCTTCAGCCATCCATTCCGGATGCCCACCCCTTGCCCCTGGTTGTATAGGGTAAACTCAGGATTTTCAACATAGGTATTGGTCACATACGGATTTGTATCTTTACCTACTTTTGCCCATGACGCACGTATTTTCCCAAAGGTGAGGATGTCATTTTTAGGCATCAACTCTGTAAAGATCAAACTTCCAGACAATGAGGGGTAGTAGTAGCTATTGAATTCGGTTGGCAAGGTTGACGCGTGATCATTACGCTGTGTCGCTGTGAAATAGGCAATATCCTTATAGGATGCTCTAAACTCTCCAAAAACACCAACCAGCCTATTTCTCTTAATAGCTTGTGCAATATCCCGATCTGTATTCACTGTATTAGTTGGGACATAAAAGTTGGGAATAACAAAATTCCACACTTTCAATCCATCAAATTGTTTCGAAGTGCTTTCCGCCATCGTACCCAACATCAAGTTAAAGTCAAAGTCATTTACCTTTTTCTTAAAACTTGTCATCAAATTAGAACTGATGTACTGATAGGTGGAGTTGTTTTGCGACAATAGTCCATTTAGATATCTAAAATCTACACCAGAGCCCGCTGTCGTCAACCTACTGCCACTATCCGTATAGCGATCCAAACCGACTGTATACGTTAAATCCCACCAAGAGGTGATGTCTAATTTGGCGTTAAAGGTTCCCGTAAAGCGATTGACCTTACTCGTTCTTGGCATTTTATTTAGGATCCAATAAGGATTATCAAAATCATTCTGCACTAAATCATAACTAAACATCCGATACTTGGAGCCGTCATCATTCAGATAACGGGTCATCTCTAAATCTTTTGGCCAGATATATGCCCCTTGCACTGCCCCCTCACCACTAGCGCCATACAAACCACTGGATGTCAAGGAACTTAACTGATCCGCCATGGAGTAAGTCATACTTGTTCCGATCTTCAAGATACCGTACTGTTGATCAGCGTTTAGACGAAAAGTTGTTTTGTTATAATCGGAATTGGGAATAATTCCTTTTTGACGAAAATCAGATGCTGAAAAATAGTAGCTTCCATTTTTATACCCCCCGGATACACTGGCTGAATTATCCCATGCGGTACCAGTTCTAAAGAAGTCCTTGATGTTATTGTAGACTTTTTCACCTTCGCCAAACTTCGCACCCCAAGATCCCATAGTTTTCGTGGCATCTCCCTCCAGAAGCTTACCATCAATCTGGTATTCCCCTCTTTTATACATGTTTTGCTCATCTGGCAGACGATTGGCCCAATTAGAAGTAAACCGGGAAGTCACAGAAATCGATGCTGTCCCTTCCTTTCCTTTTTTTGTTGTGATCATTATCACCCCAGCTGCAGCCCTAGACCCATAAAGCGCCGCCGCCGCAGGCCCTTTTAGCACCGAGATATTCTCAATATCTTCGGGATTGATATCCATCACACGATTGCTATACACTGAGTTGGTAGACTGCGCTCCATCAAAACCACTATCTCCATTAATACTTGTGTTGTTATCATAGATCAATCCATCGACCACAAACAAGGGTTGATTATCTCTTTGTAGAGAGGTTCCTCCACGCAAAATAATACTCGCACCAGCCCCCGCACCTCCACTTGTCTGCGTCACATTGACGCCGGCTATTTTTCCAGCGAGGGAATTGACTAAATTTGGAGATTTATTTTTCATCAACTCCTCACCACCAATGTCCTGAACAGAATATCCCAATGCTCTTTTCTCCTTTTTTATTCCCATCGCCGTCACTACCACTTCCTCTAGCGTCTCTTCAGATGAAGTCAGCGATACATTGATGCTATTTCCAGCACCTACCGTCTGTTGAGTTTCTTTGGCCCCCACAGATCTAAAAATGAGCACATCACCAGGGTTTGCCTGGATAGAAAAACTTCCGTCCGCACTGGTCTGCGTACTGGTTGACTTTCCTTTGATAAGGACAGTCACATTTGATAATGGCGTACCGTCGGCTGAATTGGAGACTTTCCCGGTAACGGTTTTCTGTTGCGCCATCAAACTGGCTGATACGAGCATCAACCCAAAAAATAATAAGAGCAGTTTTCTCTTCATGTTTGACAGTTGGTTTAAAAAGGTTAATAAAAAACTTGATAGGATCAAAAGGTCAAAATTGGCTTTTGTTCATATACTCAGGCAATTAGTTGCACAATGTTATGAAATTAATTTCTAAAACATGCACCTTTATGCAAATCTTTATTGAAAATTGTAAGAAAGTGACCAAAATCATTATTTTGGACAACACGTCATATTGTCACAAAATCTCCAAAAAATGTACTTAGCAACATTATGTCAACAAAAAAGCCCGATAAAATAAATTATCGGGCTTTTTGAATCTATTAATACTCGACATCAATGTCGCAAGAAAATGCAAATGCTATTTCACCTGATAGACGCCCATTTCTCCTCCATTTTCCAGCGGATCTACGGCTTTTACAATCACCATTTTAAGTTTCTTTCCATTCTGCTCTTTCGGAAACTCCTTACTCAAGACACCGGGTACCATAATCTCATACTGCCATAGCCCACCATAGTTGGCATATACCAGCCATTTGCTGACTTGAGCAGCGCGAGGGTGCGACCACTTTACAAATACCGTCTGCTTGTGAGATTCTCCGCTCACAAATGGAGCTGACAGATAAAAAGAAGTCAACCAAGGAGTCCTCGGAACCAATGCTTCGGTACGATACGGGCCTTCAGCTACGGCATTGGTCATTCCTGGGTTTTTGGTCAGCCCGGCGATGCTCCAATGAATCGCGCCGACACTATTAGGTATCTCTTGACGTGTGACCGCTATTTGGCGGACAATCTCTTTTGAATATTCTGGTGCTCTTTTTCCGACTGTATTGATCCCCGGCCATAGGTGACGTCCCATCGTATTTTCACTCTGCCACCAACGCAATAAGGTCGTAAAACTTTGCTTCGCAGGTTCAATCGGCCAATATAGCTGTGGAGCAAAGTAGTCGATCCATCCCTTATTCAACCAGAGCTTGGCATCTGCATACAGTTGATCGTATTGACTGGACCCCTGAATACCAGCTGGATAACCGGGCTTCCAGATTCCAAAAGGACTGATACCGAATTTCACATGATTTTTTTCTGCTTTAATTTCTTTATAGATCCGCTCTACAAAAGTATTCACACTATTCCTCCTCCAATCCGAGCGGGACAATCTTCCACCGGCTTTTGTATAGGCATTCCAGCTCTCGGTGTCAGGGAAGTCCTGTCCGCCATTATACTCTGCATATGGATAAAAATAATCATCAAAGTGCACACCGTCTATATTGTATCGCTTGACAATATCCAATACCACGCGCGACGCATGGTCCTGTGTGGATTTCTTTGCCGGGTCAAACCAATAGTATCCCTGCTTCAATTTGACAACAGATTCCGGCATTCTTTTCACCATAGAAGATTCTGTCACTTGACCACTGGTCCCGTGATGGGCTCTATAGGGGTTTAGCCAGACATGGAGTTCCATCCCTCTCTTATGGGCCTGTTCCACCCAAAATTCCAAAGGGTCATAGTAAGGATATGGAGCTTTCCCTTGTTGCCCCGTCAAAAATACGGACCAGGGTTCATACTCGCTTTTATAGAGTGCATCTGCCGCGGGGCGTACCTGAAAAATAACGGCATTGAATCTATTGGTCTTCAAAAAATCCAGTAGCGCTATCGCTTCTTGCTGCTGCTCTTCTGTCGATAGATTATTTTTACTAGGCCAATTGATGTTGGCTACGGTCGCTACCCAAGCGGCTCTAAATTCACGAGGTATCTCAGGCAGGTTTACCTTCACCTCTTCTGCTTTCGGGCTTTCTTTCTTAACAACGACCGTTTCCACATTTGACGTAACCGGTGGGACGGTATCGGCTTTGACAACAGTCGTTGGTGATACCAATACAGGGCTTGTCTTTCCCTTTTTCTTAGATGAGCAGGCACTTATTGCTGCGATCACCATGCTCAACACCATAACATAAATAATCCGTTTCTTCATATAATGTATATATTCTACTTTAAAGTTATCATTCGTATTCGCAGACAACTGGCCTTTCTAACATCCTGAGGGGCCCATTCGGCCATGTCCTAAAATCTAAACGACAAAACTACGCTTTTCAGATTAAACTCAGCCATATGCTCTGCGGCCGGTCGACGAAATCCTACTGTGCAGGTATGAGATTGCTTCATCACATTAAATTGGATTTAGCCGGCTGGATACCACAAGTAGCCATTACTTGGGAACAGACAAGGGCGCACGGGTGAGATTCGTCATATCAACCGACTACACCACAGCTATTCCTTCATGAAAGACATGTTCTACCTGATAGTGCTCATTAAAAATGATTACATTGGCTACTGCACCTTGTTCAAGTCTTCCTAAGTCTCTGCGACCTATTAGGTCTGCAGGATATGTTGTCGCCATTCGCAGCGCTTCATCCAGCGCAATACCGACTTTCTCTACGGCATTCTTAACTGCGCCCAACAAGGTCAGGGCCGACCCGGACAATGTCCCATCGGGCAGTACATAATGATCTACATTCAGCACATGCTGATATATTCCTTTATGACACGGTGCTACTGCATCGGTAATCAAGAACAGTCGCTTACCCATTAGTTTTTTGGCGGCTTTGGCGGCTTCAAAGCTCACATGTATGCCATCCAGGATAATACTGGCTTTGGCAGTAGGATGATTGAACACTGCACCTGGGAGCCCCACTTCGCGGTGATGAAACCCTGACATTGCGTTAAAAAGATGTGTCGCAGCGTCAACACCTTGATCGAAGCCCCTAGTCGCCTCCTCAAAAGTGGCATCACTATGTCCTGCACTTATGCACACTCCTTTTTCACGCAACAGCTCCAAACTGTCGATATCCAACAACTCGGGGGCTACAGTCATCATCTTGACTGAGCCGAGGGCATCTTCTTTCAACAGGTCCGCTAGGCTTTCCTTACTCGCCTTGATAATCAATTCTGCTGGATGTGCTCCTCGCTTTTTAACATTCAGAAAAGGGCCTTCTAGATGCAATCCCAACGCAACTTTCGGTGGATGCGCATTGACTACAGCGATAGCCTGCTTAAATACTTCAACTGTATTTGTCGCCAAGCATAGAAGATAAGAAGTACAGCCCTGCTGGAGAAGGGTCTGATCGATTTTCTCCATCGACTCGGCGGTCAATTCAGTCGAAAAAAGTTGGTCCCCCGCCCCATAAATTTGTAGATCTATCAATCCAGGCGCAATAGTAGCTCCTCTGACATCTATGATATTGGCGTCTGGCGGGACGGCATCCCGAGTCACTACCCCTACGATCCGCCTGTCTTTCAACACTAATGCATGATCCGTAAAAATATTGCTTCCTGTAAAAATAATCCCGTTAATAAGTGCTGTATTCATCTATTTTATTCTTTTAGTGGTCACGAAAGAGGCCACTCCTAACATCTTTTCTTGTGCTTGTACTCATTTCGCAGATATAAAGATAGCCATTGGTAATATCAATTAAGGTCCGTAAATTAGCTTTATGGATTCTTTTAACAAAAAAGATAGCGAGAAGCCCGTCAATTCAAATATCAGATTGATGCGGAATATCAATATCATAGCGATCTCGATTTTCGTTCTGGCTGTACTTTTTAAAGCGATTCAATACCTCTTTTTCAAATAACTGCATACTAGATGTCACAAAAAATCATTTTAAACACAGAGAAAGCACCGTCGGCAATCGGACCTTATAATCAGGCGATCAAAGCGGGAAACACATTATATGTATCTGGACAGATTCCATTGATACCGGAGACAATGGAACTGGTTTCCTCCGGAGTAAGAGATGAAGCCCATCAAGTCCTTAAGAATCTGGAAGCGATCCTGACACATGCTGGATACACATTCAGAGATGTGGTCAAGTCTACCATCTTTTTAAAAGATATGGATGATTTTACAACTGTGAATGAGGTCTATGCGCAATACTTCACATTCGATCAGCCGGCTAGGGAATGTGTTGCCGTAGCCACACTACCGAAACATGTTAATGTAGAAATCTCGGTTATCGCTTGGAAAGATTAACAGAGGACCGTTCAAAAGATAGCGAAAGCCGCGGAAAGTACTTCTTAGCGGCTTTTTTAGCGCCTGTCATCTGGGGTTTTATGTCTGTACCCGTCAGGTTGGTCAAGGCATGGCCCGCCGAAGACATTCTATTTTACCGAATTCTAGTTGCTGCGGGTATTCTGTGGAGTTTTATTCTAGTCTTCCGAAAGAGAAAACTACAGCAGGACTATTCCCATTTTCGTACACTGAAGCGGGTGGAGAAGAAAAAGGTCATTTATCTTACTCTATTGGCTTCTCTCTTGATATTTGGCAATTGGTATACCTATATCTACTGCATTAACAATGTAAGTGTACAGGCAGGAGCATTTGCCTATATCTTATGCCCGTTGATCACGACCGCAACAGGATATTTTCTATTAAAAGAGGATCTTTCAACGATTAAAAAGATTGCACTCTTCCTTGCGTTCTGTAGCGTGATTATGCTTGCTACCGGATCTTTGACAGAAGTTTTATGGTCGATCGCTATTGGAGGATTATATGCTTTTTACCTGGTCATCCAACGTGTGGTGCAGGGTTTTGACAAATTAAATGTACTTGCTATACAGATGGCATTATGTACATTGATCATCATCCCGAGTATATGGACCGATCCGCATCCTATACCGGATACGTCCTCTTTCTGGTTAGTGATCGTCACGATCGCAGTTGCCTTCACCATTATCCCATTGCTATTCAGCATGTATGCCTTAAAAAAGATATCTTCTTCTACATTGGGTGTAATGCTATATGTCAATCCCATTATTGCATTCATACTGGCTGTCACATACTTTCAGGAAAGCATCGATCCGTATAAGTTTTGGGCATATGGGCTATTGGTCATCGCTGTATTGTTATTCAACAGTAAGATTATCAAAAAACTGATTACGCGAGATACACCATCCTAGAAAAAAATGCCTCAGCTTTTATATACTGAGGCATTTTAATATTAGGGATTGGCACGTTTCATTACTTGCTGCATATCGTAGCATTTGATTAGGCCGTTAGGGTAATCAAAATCGAGAAGGAAATACTTAAAAAACTGAAAACCCAAAATTCCATATATCTGGTTTTTAATATCAAATTCCGGCATTTTCTTTAGCGACATCTGGATACCGTTCATGCTAATCCCGCCCACAACCAGACTTGACAGATTGCCCCGACGGACATATCCTTCACCACCACCGGCATCACTAATGGCCACCTGTCCTGACTCTTTCCATATATCTGAGATCACAGACTCTAGGGAAGTATCTAAAATATTGTCCGTCGCCCCTGTATCCATGACAAATCGGTATACATTGTCTTTCACAGTCGCCTGGGAGACAGGAAAGCCACCTATCATCTGAAAGGGTAGCACAATGGTCGGCGTCAATCCGATTACCTCCGAGACAATTTCGTTCTTTTTCGTCAAGGTCATTTGACGCCTTTCAAAATTAAATTGGACTTGGTAGGCTTTCAGAAAACCACTACCCATTAGCCCAAGGACAGACTCCCCCGGTTCGGAGGCCAGCATCTGCAGATTCATAGCAGGGAATATCTGCCCTTTTAGTTCTACGTTTGCCCATTTCAACGAATCGACCTGGACCGACTGCACAGCTTGTGCTCCTGTCATTCCCGAGGCTTTGGCACCTGTATCCTTTCCTTCAAAATATGTGGAGTTAAGAATCAATGTACCATTACTACCTGTATCAACGAGTATCCATCCTGTTTTCCCATTAATTTCCACCTGGATAAACATCAGTCCTCCCATAAAAGTAAATTCACTTTCTATGCGATCTGGTAGTGCATTTTTTTGGGCTTCCGAACTACGCATTTCTCCTACTAACAATAGTAGTATTATGTTAATCTTCAACAGTATATTTTTTATCTTCATCTTAGTTTGTCATTATCTTCGGTGTTGGCATCACTATAATTGCTTTCTTTATATATTCTTCCGGACTGACCTTTATATATTCTGGCCTACTTGCCGCCAATATATTCATTGCTTTAATGGCATACATTTGACTGCTTTCTTCGTCGCCTGAAAAATGATACACTTTACATAGTAATTGATTCATCTGATAATCCTGAACATCTCTATATTGCTGTACAAAATCCAAGACCGCTTTTACATCTTCCGTATTACTTCCGTCTCTCAAGACCATACTCCCCAGCTGCCCCGCTTGTGAGATGCTCAACGGGCCGGGATTTATCATCTGCACAAGTTTCTTCGCTTTCTGATAGGACAGCTCTGGATCAAATAGCTTGGCATACTTCGCGACATTGAATGATGCGTACAACTCGGCCTGAACTGGAGGATAGAATTGTCCAAAATAATTTTTCAACCCCTCTTCATCCACTTGATATGACTGCTTTCCAGAAACAGGATCGATGCCGATCTTTAGCGCTTTAGCTGTCACCCCTCCCTCAATAACCTTTGCATAATACTGTTCTACTTTCTCGACTCCTTTGACTCGTACAAATGCATCCCTATTCTCCAATAGTCTTCTAAAGTATGGGCTCTCTGTCGCAAATGTCATGAACATCATCATATCCACTGCTTCTTCGGAAAATTCATCCGCCTGAAGTTTAATAAATTCATCTGCCACTGTTTCCAGTTTGGCATCTGATGCGCCTGCGAGTTTTTGAATATAATTTTTCATAAACTGCGGGGCGCGATTTCCCTCCAGATACAGTTTGTGCAAATTGTTGAGTCGCATATCCGGATTTAAAGCCTCTTGACCAATGGCTATAAATTGCTCTCCGGTCAATTTTCCTCCACCTGATTGGTGGACCAGATTTCCTTCTGCATCAAAGAAAAGATAACAGGGATACGACACGATGTTAAAAGTTTTCTCAAACCACTCAGCATCAGCATATCGTCTTTTGATATCTTCTGTGTCTTTGCCTGTCTTGTCCATTTGAATTTTGTAATTCACAAAATGCTGATTATAGAAATCTCCGACGCTCTTAAGTGGAAAGACCTCCCTGTCCATTTGTATACATGGCCCACACCAGGTCGTATAAGCATCCACGAAAATCGGTTTATTCTCCTCCCTAGCTTTGGTCACGACTTCCTTCCACGATAGCGTAGAGTTGAAAGTTATACCTTGTGACATAGCAAATGTATGGGTCATCAGCCCCAAGAGTAACATGATCGTTTGTTTCATCAAAATATAAAATTTGTTTTTTAAAGGAGATGAAGCTATCATGAGCATATGCATTACTGCTTATGAACAATGTGCCCATGATGGTTTCATCAAAATATAATTTGCTCTTTAAAGTATTCGTTGTCATTTGGATACACACAACCTTCTACTTCCAAGCACCCCCCATCATATTGACGATATTATACTTATACTCGACATCTACGATCTTACCAAACCCACCATATTTAGAAAAATAGTTGTTATCAACAATACTACCTGCAGCATTTATCTTAAAGAAATACACTTCGCCCATGCTCGTGGATTTATTGTTGACCGCCGCCATCAATTGACTACCGTTTGTTTTCATCTGGTCAATCGATATTCCACTTTCGCTAAAGCTGTACACCTCTCTAGACACGTCATTATTGAAGTCATAGATGTAGATCTTATTCTCGTAGGCATAGTAGGTCAAAGGATTAGTTGACGAGTTGACATATGCCGACGCATTGGCGAAAGATGCTACGGTGACCTCTTTTACACTCTCTGCGTATATAGCCAATGACCTAAAGAAGCCAAATTTGTAAACATACACTCTCCCTGTATCTCTATCCTTACAATAGGCGATGGGCTTCAGCTGAGAAAAATTAGCGGGAGAAGGTGCTGCACTGGGTTGCATCGTATGATCAAAAAGAAAACAGTCTTTGTTGCCAACACTATCGACATTAAAGAGATCTTCTTTGTTCCTAGTAATGGGAAATACGGCTCCTGCAGCCTTATTGTAGCGGACAAATCGATGATTCTTTTGGTCGTAAAGAAAAGCATATGCCCCCATCAACAACGATTTGCCGGCAATATAATCTCCCGAGGCCTGGTAGGTATACAATAGTGGGGCATTAGGGGATGATGTAGAGTGTATTTTCCCATTATTGATCAGATAGGTATTACTTCCAAAGACATCTTGATAGATCGCCGTTGGCGCGATTTTCGCTGGTTGATCATAAAACCAATACGCCCCATCCTGCAACAGGTCGAAACTAGGCCGCAAGGTATATCCCCCATTTTCGAGAAATACATATAAGAGACCGTAGATATTATTGGCTAGCGACTGTATCATGGTTAGATTTGTTGCGTCTTTCAGCTGAAAGGTATTATTGGTTGAAAATACATCATAGTATACATCCGGTTTGGTATTGTCCAGGATGACATCAATATCCTGCGTTTGATCCGGCTTGGTATTAAGGACGAGAAACCCCTGAGCAGCTTTCAGTCGTACATTTAGACCATAAATTCGAGATTTCACGATCGAATTTATGGGATCTTCTATGCTCAGCTGGACGGTATAAGCTCCAATCGGATTTTGAATTTTATAGGTCAACTGACGCTCAGTACCGATCAATCGGATAGTTGAATCTCCGGCTTTGGCATTTTGGCGCATGAGGTACCATTTAAATACCAAATCCGTAGTGTCTCCAACAAAGGAGTATACTGGATCGATCTTCAACGTATCCTGTTGCTGTAGTGAATAATTATTGGGGTTATAGGATGGTCCTCCTATTTCGACCTCATGAACAGGTAATATATCGTAATTTCCCTTATCCTTATAACACGATACTACCAATAAAGCGATCGCAACTAATATTAGTGATATTTGAACTTTTTTCATTTCTTACTTTTTAATAGTTATGGAAAAACGACTCTGACACCATTTTCATCGATTAATGGATAACTGAAGGGATCTCCCTCTTTAGGCTGTAGGACTCCTGCATTGAGGTCGTTAAGTACCGATCTCAATCTAAGTTGAAAGTAAGCCAGCGTCGACCCCGAATAGATATTCTGTTCTTTATCTTCTGGTACACCATTGGCAAAATTAATTTCAGATATCCCCAGTTGATTGAGGATGAACTCATGCTTCACCTTCGAGTATGCCCCCAGATAAGTTGCCATCCGGTTATCCCAATCGATTGGTTTGATCATAAAATTATAGAAAGAGACACGGCTGACAAGCTGGCCAGACAGTCCTCTTTTAAACACGTCCGAATCTACAATTTCTATGCTCACAGTTTTCATTTCTTCGGAGAGGGCTTCCGTATTCAATAGGATTAGACGTACCTCGCCTGTATTACTATTGGCCGGCAGCACATGCTCCCCAAACTTAAAGTCCACTCCCTCTATCGCTGTTGTTTCAGTAGCTCTGATTTTGACTGCAACTTGACGATCCACTCCTGCTGTCCGTCCTATCAGAGTAACTGGAATTATAAAGTCATGCGTTTTCAAACTACCCTTTCCTGCAAACGAAAATGACCGATGTTCTACATACTGGAGAAGCGGATTGGGATTGGTGTTTTTAAATTGAATACGATCTCCTCCATTATAATAATGAACTTCTTCCTTTTTACATGCGCCTGCGATCAGTAGCAGGACTATTAATCCAATAACATTTAATGTTTTCATCTTCGTGATATTAACGACCTCCATATATTTTTTCATCTTCGGGCAATGGGAATACGTATGTTTCTTTCAACATCTCTATCACAGGACTATCTACGATTCTTTTGATCCCCAATCTTTTATAGAAATAGAAAAACTGTCCTTCCGAAAAGAACTCCTTTCTATACTCTTTTCTCAATTCTTCTTGTAAATCTACAGCTGTAGATAAGGGCAGAAGCCCTCTGTTAACAATCACTTTGTTCAGGAATGATAATCCCTCCTCAGGAGTAGAAGCTGATTCGGCTGCGATGTAATACATTTCTGAGAGCTTCATTAGGGGAATGTAATACTTCTGCGCATTCAAGGTCGTACTCGGGAGATCTTCATAAATAAACTTGTGCGGTGTCAAGTGACCTTGATAACTTAGCATCGCCGGAGCCTTAAAGCGGATATCGGTGGACTGGTTATTGAAGATTGTATTGGTCAATTTATTTTCCTCTGTAAAATAATACGGGACAGAAGCAAAAAGACCTGGCTCTGGGGTTAATAGGTTAAAGACACGTTGTTCAAATTGGTCGCTGAATAAGGAAAACAAGTGTTCACTGTGGATGGTCCGATCCAGATTGATATCGGCATTTTCAGGCCTCAGGAAGATCTGCTTGGCATCGATAACCTCTTGTGCAGACTTAAAAGCCTCTTCAGTATTTCCGACATATAGATAAAATCGTGCTTTTAATCCCCTCAAAGCGAGGATATTCATCTTGATCTTACGATCTGCCTGACCGAACACATTTACTCTATCATCCTTTAACAGTTGTTCTGCTTCATTGATATCTTTCATTAGCTTTTCAGTGAAATCGTTCACCGGTAGCATCTGGGAGCTTGATGTCCCGTAGATTGTGACATAGGGAAGATATTTTTGGTTATCCACTTGTGGATATGCCGGAGCAAACATACGCATCAGATCGAAATGTATATAAGCCCTTAGTGCCAGAGCTTCCCCTTTTACCATGGCATAATTATTTCCTGTAAACACCTCTTTCTTGCCATCTATGTTTTCCAGCAATGCATTCAACTGTGCAATCGTGTTGTACTGCTGTAACCAGATCTTGTCTATAATTAATTTCAGTTGGTTCTTTTCATAATCAAAGCCTTCTATCGGCTTTAGGGATTGAATAGCCTGTTCGGATGAACTGTTGACAGAATAATCCGATGCCATCACCGATAGTGCTCCAAATGTAAGTTCCCTTCCATATGTAGCGGGACTCGTCATAGAGACATATGCACCTACGAGAGCTTCTGTAAAGCCTTGCTCCGATGAGAATAACTCATCCTGCTTCAACTCTGTCTTAGGTTGGACATCCAACCATTTGTTGCAGGAAGAGAGTGCCCCCAGGACTAATGTCATTATAAAATATGCTGTATATCTTTTCATGTGGTATCTACTAAATGTTGAATATTAAAAAGTGACACTGGCGCCAAATGAGATCCTCCTCGCAAATGGGTATTGTGTCCCTCTCTCGATCTCTATCGTCGAGAAGTGTGCGATATCATTAGCTGTCAGGTTCAGTCGAAGGTTTTCAAGCCGAAGTTTTTTAAGGGTGGCTGTATTGAAAATAGTATATCCCACAGTGATGGCCGCAATATTGAAGTAATTGTTTTTCTGTACAAATCTGGAGGTTGCCCCTACCCTGCCATCCCCATTGACAAATGAGAATGCTCTATATTTAGCTTCGTCACCGGATTGGATCCACTTGGCCTCCAATGTCCTGGCATCCACGTTATGCTCACGGATATCGACATCTTCCACCTTAGAGACAAGTGTTGTATTATACATATACCCTTCTCTCGAGTAGTTTCCGGCGATTACGGCATCCCATCCTTTGTACGCGAAGGTCATTCCAGCTCCGCCCGTCATTTTAGGTCGTTCATCAGCAATGGCGATTTGCTCAGAAGCTCTCCACTCACTACCCACCGATCCATCTCTGTACAAGTATATTTCCCGACCGCTAGCAGGGTCTATACCCAATGAGGGAAGCGCATATATTGCGGATCTGGAAGAGCCTTCTGTAAAAATATTAGGGGGCAGTGTGGACAATTCATCAACATCATACGAATATTGCATGGCATCAATGATTGCTTGATTGCGTTGCTTCATCGCATTCGATATTTTAGAAATGGTATTTTTATTTGCGCCGATATTTCCCCAAATAGTGAATCTGGGTTTATCCCCACCACCGGGCAGCACTACAACGTTTAATTTGATGTCATACCCATCATTGCTCAGTTCCCCGATGTTGTCAGTAAAGCTTTCAAAACCTGTAGATGGCGCTATTGTAATTCTTTGGAGCAAGTTTGACGTATTTTTCCAGTAATATTCGGCCGTGACGCTCACTCTAGCCTTCAGCACGGATAAATCTAAGGCTATCTTTTTCTGACGGGTGGTCTGCCATTTAAGGTCAAGATTTCCCATCCCCTGTATCACAGCTCCGAATTGTGCGTCATAGATCTGATCGATCGCATACGAATACTTGGTCATCGCTTGATACGGTGCAAAATTTTGGCTCGCCGTCTCTGCTATAGCAGCTGTTAGTCTTAGTGCATTAAACACGCCCAGAGATTGGATAAATGATTCACGATGCATATTCCATCCTAATCCTGCCGACCATACAGGTGCGTATTTTTGGTTTGCCCCAAACTGGGATGAACCATCATACTTAAATGAAAAATCACCATAGTACTTGTTGTCATATGCGTAGTTGGCCATCGCGAGGAGTCCAGCTAGACGATTTGTATTGTCGAGACCTCCGGGACGGCTATTTTGTCTATATTGCTTTGCAAAGGCCAGGTCGTCCATATTCGGATTCGGAAATCCCTGTGCTTCTACGCGAGCCACATTTGATATCGATTCCCTTATGTTACCGCCCGCCTGAAGGTACACGTTATGTTTTTCACCAAAGAGTCTGCTGTAGATGGCGTATGCTGTTCCCTCATAGCTAGTAGATTTGTTATTGGTCACCGATAGATCTCCCCGTAGGTCATATTGTTCCATACCTGGCAGTATGCTTACAAAGGCGGAGTGATTCGCGGGTCGGAAGTCACGGCCTTCGGAAAATCTCTTGTTGAATCCGAATGAGGCTTTCACTCTAAAACTTGGCGAAGCTTGCCATTCGGCCGCGAAATTATTGATGATCTCGGTATACTCATTTGTACTCTGTTTATTGAGCGTACCATCGTACAGCGGGTTGATCGTATACGCAGTCCGTTGTCCCGCTGCTGTGACATTTTCGTACAAAAATGGGGAATCACCGCCATCATTACCCGGAATCGCAAAATAGGGTTTAGCATTTACAAAAGATTGAAAACTCCCATATGGACTTGCTTTGGATGATGTATTGGCAATCTGCAGGTCATTTCTAAAGAGTAAGCCTCCTTTGTTGTAATAAATTCCGACATTTCCTTGGTAGTTGCTTCGGGATGACCCCTTCATAACGCCGGGATTATTAGATGCTCCAAGCCCCACGTTGTATTTGAAAGACTGGTCTCCGCCCTCGATCCCGAGTGAATGGCGTTGCTCAAGAGCCGTGCGCAGTGGCTGCGATAGCCAGTAGGTATCCACCCCACTTTTGACCATCGCCAGTCGCTCGTTATATAGATTCTGCGATGCAACATGCTCACTTACCGTAGGCCCCTTATATACACCTGCGCGTTGCTCAAAGTCTAGGAGCTGCGATGCGTTCAACATATTGTATTTGGTGAGATCAGGGGTGACGACTGTGGTATTCACATTGTATGTGGTCCGCAGTTTACCGGCTACAGGAGCTTTTGTTACGATGACTACGACACCATTGGATGAACGCGTACCGTATACTGCTGCTGCGGATCCATCCTTTAATAACGTCAAGGACTCGATCCTGTTCATATCGAGGTCAATGATCCGCTCAAGAGAAGTCTCGAATCCATCTACAATAAAAAGTGGCAAATTCGGATTGCCATAGAAAGCTGTCCGAAGATCTCCCTTCGGATAAGCCTCCGCCAAGGTATTACTCCCGCGCAACTCAATCTCCGGCAACGCATTAGGGTCTGATCCTAACTGATTATTCTCAATGATACGAAATGAAGGATCCAGTAATCCGAGTCCCTGAAGAATATTTGCAGAACTTAATTTGCGTAGTTCACTGCCAGAGTATGTCACCGAACTTCCTGAATAGATTTCTCTCTTCACTTGTGAGATACCTGTCACCACAACATCCTCCATTTGATTTTCCAATCGTTCAAGGACAATGTGTACACGCTGTTGCCCCTTGCTCAATGTTATTTCTTGAGGTTTAAAGCTAATATGTGATATTGTCAACACTTGATTATCCGCATTCATTCGAAGCTTAAACTCGCCGGAAGATGAGCTTAATATGGTCACATTGTTGACCCCTTTGCTCCGTATGGTTGCGTGCTCGACCGGATTTCCGCTTTGGTCCACCACTTTACCGCTGAGTTCAAGAGGTATTCCTTGCTGCTCGATTACTTTTGGCACCTTTGTCAGCGGCTGCACGACCACAAAATCGTCGGCGATCGTAAACTGCAGTTCCCGTCCAGCAATGACTTGTCTCATTAGCTGTTCCAATGAAGCATTCTCCACATCTACAGCAATCCGTTCTTTCGGATTGAGTTTAGACACGGGGATTAGGACATCAAATTTAGTTTGGTTCCTGATCTCTCTGATCACCCTTTCTATAGTTATGCTCTTACTTTTCAATGTGACTTTTTGGCCATATGTCGACGCACTCAATTGGAGCAGAGATGTCAACAATACAAGTCCAAGTAGGTTAATTCTCATGACCCATTTTTTGTTTTCATGATTTGCAAGTATTCTTAGCCATAGACCATTATACCTTTGTCTTTTCATCAGGTCAATAAGGAGTCTATTGCATAAAGAATTAGAATAATTTTTATACATTTGGTTAGCTGTTAAAATAAACTACAATCTTTTAAATCATCATTATCTATCGAAAATGATGATAGCAGCCATCTAGAAGGGATGTCACAACCATCCCTTCTATACTTTTCTGCTATAGGTTTTTCTTATCTCTTACTGGTGTTGCATATTGGTGGAATATTAGGTTAATTAAATCGTTGATTAGGGTTTATTCACATAAATTGTCCTGCCTGAAAGTCGGAATGACACTTCTTTGGTCATTTCTATCTTTTTCAGCACCTGGCGAATATCACTATGACGGCTTATACTGCCATACAGGGCAACCTGTTTAGCCTCTTCATTTTCATATACAATATGGACACCATACCACCGGGAAATCTCGGGCAGCACATTCATCAGTGGCTGATTGTCAAACATAAAATAGCCATTTTTCCAAGCTATGATATCATCGGTATTGACTTGAGTCACATTGACGATCCCTTTGCTAATGAGCGCCTGTTGGCCTGGAGTCAGTACAACAGCTTTACGACCGTCTCCTTTTACTTGTACTTTACCCTCCACCAACGTTGTCTGCGATTCATCTCTATCGTAACCGCGCACATTAAATTTAGTACCCAGCACCACGACTTCATGACCGTTTACGAGGACCGTGAATGGTCTGTCCTCTTGATGTGCAACTTCGAAATACGCCTCTCCTGCAAGCTCTACCTTCCGATCTTTGCCTGGAAATGCGGATGGATACACCAATGTAGACGAGGCATTCATCCAGACACGGGTGCCATCTGGGAGCACTATTCTAAAAAATTGTCCCTGACTGGTTTCCAATGTATGATAGGCGACAGCCCCCTTTTGTACACCACTTCTATATAAGAGTTCGCCATCTGTCTCCCGTTCGATCGAAACTCCCCTATCAACGGCGACCAGTCCTTGGGAGATACTATCCAGCAATATTTTGCGCCCATCTCCTAAAGTCAAGTATCCCGCTTCTCGTCCCGGTCTAATTTCTGTTTGAAGATCATCCACAGTTACGAGTGCATCATTCCTGAAGAAATAAGTAAGGCTGAATACAAAAAGAAGCATTGCCGCAATCGGGATCACTTTTTTAAGGATCATTGTCTGACGACGAGGTCGATCGTCTCCTATTTCGAGCCTGTCTTTAATCGCCTGGAATAAGACCTCTTGATCATATAAAGGACTATCTTGCCCCTCCATCTCATTTTGAAGATACTGATCTTCCAACATCATTTTCAACCACTCCGCATACTGATCTTCCTGAATGGCTTTAAAAAACTCGGTCCGTTCCTCTTCCGTTGCGCTTTTAGCAAAATACTTTTCAAATAATAACTTTAATCTTTTCTTATCCATATATAGGTAAGGTGGTTTATGATCACGCTAAAGGTCAACTACAACCATAAAGACGAATACGCCAAAAAAAAGGGGTAATGTAAAATAAAAAAATTAAGATAATACGAGCGGACTCATCAATATTAGGAGAATCGGAGTGTCTATCTTTTGTTGCAAGTCGTTTTGGATAAACTTGACCGCTAATTGGATATGTTTTTTGACGGTTTCTTTTGATAGATTTAATCTAGCGGCTATTTCTTCATGTTTGAGTCGCTCATACCGACTCATTTTATACGCAAGTTGCTGCTGCCGAGGGAGTTTTTCAACCGCTGTGGCAATCCATTCCCTGTATTCTTCAAGTGGACTATCCTGTCCATCGGATTCGCTCTCTTGGAGGAGATATTTTTCGATATCTTGCTGTATCAATTGACTTCGGGCATGTTTTCGAAGTGCGTCTATAGTCTGGTTACGACAGAGGATAAAAAGATAGTCTTTTAGACTGACCACTTTTCCCATCTCCCCTCTTTTCAGCCAAAGCTTGATAAATACATCCTGAATGATCTCTTCAGTAACGGAGATGGATTCGGTTATTTTGTAAACATACTCTCCCAGAGGACGTTGGTAAAAATCGAACAATTGCTTAAAGGCACGTTGATCTCCCTCAGACAATTGAATCAATAATAAGCCTTCGTCATGAAGAGAGCTAATCGCCATGTGTGGTATTGTTATTTAGAAAGTAGGGTAAAATTGAGCCCCAATTATAAGAATTATTTTTCTATACTACAAAAATGGTATTTGTTAAGCGCATGCCTACATAGCAAATAGCTGATTCCAAGAATATTCTTCTAGCTGTTGTAGCAAAACCCGAAAGCTATCGTTATATTGCTAAAACCAGTATTATATTATGAAACAAAAAAATTTACTTTATCTATTTGCTCTTACTTTAACGTTTTTATTTGCCGGCTGTGACAAAGAGGATTCGTATGACGAGTTGTCCCGAATTGCCGACCTCAAGTTACAGGAAGCGATCAAGCTAACCCAAGACCGCCCCTGTGGAGATCTGGACGAATGGAGTATAGATACTTTATATTACAGGTATGTACCGATACATCCAAGCTTCAAGAAGGAGTACGACAATCTAAAGGCTGAGTATCGAGACCTTCGGGAACGAGCAGACAGAGCCTATAAAGGGCCGATCCCCTACGATACCAGTCCTGCCATCAGTTACCTGCCTCCACATTTTGGACTTCGTTGTGTAGCAGGCAAGATGAAGGTCATGATGGCCCATGATCTCGACCTTGCAGAAATCAATGGGCACCTGGAACAGCTGTTACCCGAAATTCAGAACTTTTTCAAAAATGAGAGCTGTAATGACCATTCAAAATGGCATGTCATCACGATTCGTAAAGACTGCGAGTTTATTCCGATAGTAATGACTCAAACCGCTAATTTTAGAGTATTTGGAGAGAAAATGGAACGTTACTCCCAGTTATATCAAGCTAAAAGAAATCTAGACCCATCCATGAACTGCCCTACTGTCAATGATAAACCGGCCAAGGGTATCATCTGCGAAAACGGAAAGCCAAAGGTACAATACTAGTCAGTTTTAAAGCATTTTTCTTAAATTAGCCACTTAGCGAAATAATAAGTGCAGTGGCTGATTTAAGTTTGATTACTCCTATTGAATATCTAAAAGGTGTGGGTCCTCAAAAGGCAGACATCCTGAAAAAAGAGTTACAGGTTTTTACCATTGGTGACCTGCTGGAGTATTACCCATTCCGTTATATAGACCGCACACAATTTCATAAGATCAACAAGCTCCGTCCAGATATGATCGGGGCTCAAGTGCTTGGGCGATTGGTCGGGATTCAAGAAGTTGGAGAGAAGAGAGGTCGACGATTGGTCGGTCAGTTTAAAGATGATACAGGCTCTGTGGAGTTGGTCTGGTTTCAGAGCTTACCCTGGCTCAAAAAATCGCTAAAAGTAGGCAGCGCTTATATCCTATACGGTAAGCCGACAGCATTCAACGGACATATTTCGATCACGCATCCAGAAATGGAGCTATACAATCCACAAGAGAAAAAGATTGGAAATCAGACCTTACAGCCCATCTACTCGTCTACCGAGAAACTCAAAAAATTCAACCTGGATACACGTGGTCTTCAACGGTTACAGCAGACCGCACTCGAAACAGTGTATAAGGGCATTGCAGATCCTATGCCCGCCCACTTGATATCGGCCCACCACTTGGTCTCGTACCCACAGGCACTGCTGTCTATCCACTTTCCAAAATCAGAAGACGAGCTACAGGCTGCCATCCGAAGGCTTAAATTTGAAGAACTGTTCTTCATTCAACTGCGCTTATTGAATAATAAACAGCTGAACACCCTAAAGTTTAAGGGACATCGATTTGATCAGGTGGGGGACAAATTCAACAGCTTCTTCAATGAAAAACTTCCTTTCCCACTGACAAATGCGCAGAAAAGAGTAATCAAAGAGATCCGGATAGACACGAATACGGGCGCACAGATGAATCGCTTGGTGCAGGGTGATGTGGGCTCAGGAAAGACGGTAGTGGCATTAATGACTATGCTGCTTGCGATAGACAATGGCTATCAAGCTTGTATGATGGCACCTACCGAAATTCTGGCTACCCAACATTATAACGGCATTAAGGAGTTACTGGGAGAGGGATTTGTACATGTAAAATTACTGACGGGATCTACATCGGCCAAAGATCGGCGTATCCTGCATCAGGAGCTTGAGGAAGGGACTCTTGACATTTTGATCGGTACGCATGCACTGATTGAAGACAAGGTGAAGTTTAAGAATATCGGCTTTGTCGTCATCGACGAGCAGCATCGATTTGGAGTAGAACAACGAGCAAAATTATGGCGTAAGAATACCATTCCTCCACACATGTTGGTCATGACAGCCACACCCATCCCACGTACCCTCGCCATGACCATGTACGGCGATCTGGACATCTCGGTCATTGACGAGCTTCCTGCAGGCCGTAAACCGATCAAAACGGTGCATTTCTTTGAAAGCTCCCGACTCCGCATGTTTGGCTTTATGAAGGAGGAGATAGCAAAAGGCCGTCAGGTGTATGTTGTATTCCCACTGATCAAAGAAAGTGAGAAGTTGGACCTACTCTACCTAGAGGCAGGTCTGGAAAATCTACAGCGCGAATTTCCGCTTCCCGAGTATAAAATAAGTATCGTCCATGGCAAGATGCCTGTGAAAGACAAAGATTTTGAGATGCAGCGCTTCATTAAGCATGAAACCCAGATTATGGTAGCGACTACTGTCATCGAAGTGGGGGTCAATGTTCCCAACGCATCTGTCATGATCATTGAAAACGCTGAACGGTTTGGCCTCTCACAGTTACATCAGCTAAGAGGAAGAGTGGGACGAGGTGCGGAGCAATCATACTGTATTCTAATGTCGGGCAACAAGCTCAGCAAAGAAGGAAGGTTACGATTGGAGACGATGGTCCGCACAAATGATGGCTTTGAGATTGCAGAAGTGGATCTCCAACTGCGGGGGCCTGGAGATATCTCCGGTACGCAGCAGTCGGGAGTGCTAGACATGAAGATTGCCAATCTTGCGAGTGATCAAGCTATCCTATCGGAAGCGCGTACTGCAGTAATCCATATATTCAAAGAGGACCCACAGCTCCAACATGTCGAAAACATTTTACTTAGGGATTATCTACGTCAACGGAATCCGGGAATCTCATGGGACAAGATTTCCTAAAAAAACGCTTATCTTTGTCTTATGCCCTATGCTATAAATGCTTGGGCACCTTAGGGCGTTTGCGGGAGGCCCGCTAGAGATATAACATCTGCTACGTAAAATTCCCCATACTTACACATTATACGAAAAAGCATTATATGGCTTGGACCAGAATACACGACACCGCTGTCAAACCGGAGACAGCTACACTTGTATCGGTGATTACTCCTGATACGACTGAAGCAAAAGCAAGGGAATATTTAGAAGAGCTTCAATTTTTGGTGGAGACTGCCGGTGGTGTTACCAAAGGTATCTTTACTCAAAAATTGTCCTATCCAGACAAAGCAACCTTTATTGGTAGTGGTAAGATGGATGAGATCAAATCATTTGTAGACGCTGAAGAGATTGACATTGTGGTCTTTGACGACGAACTGAGTCCTTCGCAACTCCGAAATATCGAAAACCATTTTAAGGTAAAAATATTAGACCGTTCGAATTTAATTCTGGATATCTTCGCCAGTCATGCAAAGACTGCTCAAGCGAAGACGCAAGTCGAATTGGCTCAATTACAATACCTTCTTCCGCGATTGACACGTATGTGGACACACTTGGAGCGTCAACGTGGTGGTATCGGGATGCGTGGACCTGGTGAATCTCAGATTGAGTCGGATAGGCGGATGATTTTGAACAAGATCTCTCTTTTCAAGGAGCGTCTAAAATCAATCGACAAGCAAAATGAAACCCAACGCAAAAATAGAGGGGAAATGATCCGTGTTGCGCTGGTTGGATATACCAATGTGGGTAAATCGACAATCATGAATATGATTTCGAAATCGGATGTATTGATTGAGAACAAATTGTTTGCGACACTGGATACTACTGTCCGTAAAGTTGTGATCGATAATTTACCATTTTTGCTTTCGGACACAGTCGGTTTTATCCGGAAACTACCGCATCACCTAGTAGAGTGCTTCAAGTCTACATTGGACGAAGTCCGAGAGGCAGATGTGCTGATCCATGTGGTAGATATCTCTCATCCTAATTTTGAGGACCACATTCATGCCGTCAACGAGACATTGAAAGATCTTGGCGCACTGGACAAGCCTGTGATTACCGTCTTCAATAAGATAGATGCTTATAGACCTCCTGTCGAGGAGGGTAGTGAAGGCGAAGAAAGAGAAGTCACATTGGAGGAATTTAAAAATAGTTGGATGGCCAAAAACTCGGCCCCTGCGATCTTCATCTCGGCCACAGTAAAGACCAATGTAGAAGAATTCAAGCAACAGCTGTACGACATCATCGTGAAGATGCACAATGCTAGGTATCCCTATAATAGTTTGTTGTTTTGAGGATAGTTAACATGTTATCGAGTTAACATGTAATCAAGATTGGTGTGCTGTTGAGAAGTGAATGTGTGATCGTATTAACATGTGATCAGGATAGGTATTTGATACAGTCAAGAGTATTCGTTAATTTTAGTAATCAACTTTTTTATTAAAGCTAACCAATTCAGCATGATCAATTCTCACAAAGATCTAATCGTCTGGCAGCAAAGTATTCTATTTGTCAAAGATATCTATGATATTACTTCGCTCTTTCCGAACCAAGAACAATTTGGATTAACAAATCAAATGCGACGTGCAGCAGTATCCATCCCCTCCAATATTGCAGAAGGAGCCGGAAGAAGTGGTAAGAAAGAGTGGATTCGATTTCTGCATATTGCTTTGGGTTCCGTTTCGGAATTGGAGACGCAGCTTGAAATTGCAAAAGTCTTAGGATACACTTCCAATATCGAACGTGAAAATGAGAAACTTATTTATATCAGGAGGATGATTCTTAAATTAATTTCGAGCCTAAATGTGTAACTTTGTTAGTTATATGTTCTCGATAACTCGATAACTCAAATGCAAAACAAAAAAGTACAATATATCGATTGGGGCTTGGTAGATTATCAGGAAGCGTGGGATAGACAGGAAGGGATCTTTAAGACATTACTGGATATCAAGCATCAAAACCGTGTGCAGGACACAACTCTGGCTACGGACAATTACCTGATTTTCACGGAGCATCCGCATGTATATACACTTGGCAAGAGTGGTCATGTGGACAATCTGTTACTGGACAATGTGGGATTGTCGGAGAAGAATGCGACTTTCTATAAAATCAACAGAGGGGGAGACATTACGTATCACGGCCCAGGGCAGATTGTGGGCTACCCCATCCTTGACCTGGACAACTTTTTTACAGACATCCATCTTTACCTTCGCACGCTAGAGGAAGCGATCATTCTTACGCTGCAGGACTATGGTATCACCGCAGGACGTTATCCAGGATATACCGGTGTATGGCTAGACCCCGACAATGAGCGGGCACGAAAGATCTGTGCAATGGGTGTCCGGGCGAGTCGCTGGGTGACCATGCATGGCTTCGCCTTCAATGTGAATACAGATCTCGGTTATTTTGGCAACATAGTTCCCTGTGGAATTGACGATAAAGACGTGACTTCCATGGAACGAGAGCTGGGCCGTAAACTGGATATGGATGAAGTGAAAGAGAAGCTAAAAGGACACATCGCGGACCTCTTTCATATGGAACTCAGCTAAGGCGCTTCGCTAACAATAATAGACACATTCGAAACGAACAGGGAAACCATTTTTGAACGTTATAGCATAGTATCCGGCGTCACCATTACCTATTCGATAGACATGAGGGTTATCAATCCAATCGACATCTAGGAGATGGCCAAACTGTTCTATAAAGCTCCGCTCGGTGTAGGTTGAATTTAAATGTTGCTTTCCTAAAACTAATGCGACATCTTCGTTAAAGTCTAGGCGATACATACTCCCGACGATCTTCGCTTTCACATTCTCTTCAAATGCTACGATTAGAGAATCCGATTTGTAAAAATACTTAGGTTCCCATCCACACTCTGGCGAGTTAGGTATATCCGCTACTTTTTTCAAGCCTAGTGGCTGCAATTGCTGCTGTGTTATCTTCCCATCTTCCAAATGAACTCCATGTACGAGGTAATGCATATTAAGTCCCTCTATTTGTCTGCTATAGGCAGTGTAATCCTGCTGTCTGTCTAACATTCGATTTGCAAGCAATATCTCGAGGTCTATATCCACTCTAGCGTCTAGCCCTGCATTCGGCCCCATAGATTCATTCCAATACTGCAATGCAGTTTTTAATTCCTCACCACCCCGCTGCCAACCCATCTCTCTTAGTCGGCCAGCCAATACCCTTTCCTGCTTCAGATCTGTTCCCTTCACGGCTAGATAGTCCTTCAACACTTGCTCATATGTGAGTTCAGGCCCGAGGAACTTAGCTTGTATATATTCTGGCCCACCATAGAGGTGATTGCCTATAGATACCCATCCATCTTTGTCTAATGGGATATAATCCAACGAGATATAGTCGTTTACTTTGACCTTCCTGACTGCTTTCCCATCTAAGGAAGGCGTATTTCGCACTCGGAGCTCGGATGCCTGTACGTATAGATGCGGACCTTGGGCTCCTTCTGCCCCCCGATCAAAATATTGTCGGGGCTCACCGGGGGAACTCTTCCCGTGCATCGCCTGACTAAGGGGCTGTCTCTCTATATATCCCACATCCTGATTTCTCATCTGGACTTTATAATGTGTTGTCGTCGAATCCAACACCACGACCAATGCTTCTGTACAGAATACACCGATCACGGAGAGCTTATCTTCTGCACTGGAAAGCAAATGTCCCCAACTACTGGTGTACATCGGTTTGCTGGCCTCCACCTGTGCATATGCTATCTGCCAAGTGCAGCAGCATAGTAAGAGTAAGCTTCCCAACAAATAGGTTCGTTTCATCTGATTTTTCTTTTACTGCCTTAGAAAAGACTAAATAAGCGGCAGAGCTTAATTGGCTTTGGGACTGTGTATTTGTTCGAAAACCTGTAACTGTCTTTCCAGCGATGATATTGTTTTTTCCTGCGCACGCACGGTTTGCTCTAAAGCTGCAATCGCGGTCTGCAATGCATCGACAACGCTGGGATCGCTTTTCTCAGCAGCGACGGGAAGGTAAGGCTCACCATCATCTCTGGCTAGGTCATCGATATACATATTCCCGTCTCCTGTCAATAACCAAGTAGGATTGACATCGCTGTATTTGGATAAGATAACGATCATGGCGTCCGAGCTAAGAGCGGATGCCTTTTGCACACCCTTAAAATTAGCATAGGAGAGCCCCAGATCATTAAAGAAATCGACTTTATTACGTCCACTTTTTTCCGCTATGAGTAACACTCGATCTTTTACACTAGACATTATTTTATCTTTAAATTTGAATAAGATATAATTATATCTTATATTTGATTGACAACTATAAAATTATAGCCTTTTTCGAAGCTAGCTTTAATTAACGATTATGAAAAATACGCAAAAGAAACTAAAAGCAAAACAATTTAGGTATCTATCAAAAGATATCGTCAAGAATCCAATGGTCTATATTCGAAATTTCTATCGATATGAAACGAATATCATCAATTGGATGAACCACATCAATCTATTTGTCCAAGCGGGCTGCTATCCAGAGATGGCAGATACTCGACACGCGGAGAATGGCTTCCATTGCAGACAAATGATCGAACAAGTGGAGGTCGCTTACGTTATCTTCAAGCAATGCGGCATTCCGAGACAAGCTAACCCATTACAATTTTTCGGTCAGCGGGAGGATCATTTCAATTATATCCTTGACATGGAGTACACGTGGAACGGAAAAAAGAATCCATACGACATGCTGAGCAAATTCTTCTCTTATCAAAGCCTAGACAGGTGGTACGAAACGATGGATGACCTTGAAATGTACATGTCCACAAAAGAAACGAGCAATTACGATAAATTTGGAGATAAAATTCTTGCCATTAAGGAATTGCTGATTCGCTTGGCTTTCGCCTTGTACTATATATACAAAGATGAGCATTTGCTGATCCCTGCGCCATCGTATGTCAAAGCGGATCCTGCACTTGTTCATGAGGCTAAGGCCCCGCTATCTAAACTTGGCGAACTGCTACATGCGCATATCAACAGGCAATACGAGGAAAGGGGAGAGATGGCTGTAACGGGCTGCTCAAAAGATGAAACGGGGGTGCTGTCAGACGATTAGAAAAGTGTCGCCTGCTGATAGGTAATAGGCTGGTCCAGTACTTGCGAAAGGGAGACTGCAGAGAGGTAAGCTCCGTCAAACAACTCCGTCTCTTCGTAACGGGTTGCAATGGAAAACTTAATATCAGCACAATGTGAGATAAAGGTCTCTTCAACGAGCTCCATACTATTATTCTCACCGGAGAGGTGTCCGAGAATGAGATGCTTCAGTCGATGTGTCCTGTTTTCTAAAAAGAGTTCAAGTGCTACTTTGTTAGAAATATGTCCCCATCCACTGCTTATCCTATTTTTCAGATAATATGAATAGCGTCCATTCCGGAGTAGGTCTTCATCGTAATTGGCCTCCAGCAATAAGATATCGGCGTCGCGGATAACCTGCTTGATCTGATCACAGCCTCGACCCAAATCGGTCAGAATACCAATATTTAACTGTCCGTCCGTGACCACGAAACTGCAGGGCTCTTTGGCATCGTGATATTTGGGTATGCCCTTGACGACTATCTTCCCGATGGCAATATGTGCATCAGGCTTGATAATGTGGACTAGATGCTCCGGAAGGTGCAGCTTAGTACCCTTATATGTGCCTTCGGTGAGATATACTGGTATTTGGTATCGTTTGCAGAACACCGATAGGCCTTTGATATGATCGGTATGCTCATGTGTAATAAAGATTGCTTTAACGGCAGCAGGCGACAGTCCCAGATTGGTCATCCGCAGTTCCACATGCTTGGTATTGATGCCGACATCTACCAAGATTACATCGTCCTCCTTAGCTACGTAGTAACAATTGCCATTGGATCCGGAAGCTATAGCAGCGTATCTCATTGAACTAATAAAAATTAAACGTTAAAAACATGATGAACGAATATACAAACAGCTTGCTTTACATGACTAGATAAATTTTAAATAGGCTCTAACACTCGGGCAAACTCAATGGAATATGGACTGCAAGTCCGCCATCTGCTGTCTCCTTGTATTTCACATTCATATCCTGGGCGGTATCCCACATCGTCTTGACCACCGCATCTAGACTGACCTTAGCTTTGTCGGGATTAGACCTCAGTGCCAATTGAGCGGCAGTGATCGCCTTTATCGCTCCCATGGTATTGCGTTCGATGCAGGGAACTTGGACAAGACCACCGATGGGATCACACGTCAGCCCCAAATGGTGTTCCATTGCGATCTCCGCAGCCATCAACACTTGACGTTGCGAACCTCCCAAGCATTCTGTCAAAGCGCCTGCGGCCATTGCCGAGGAAACGCCTATCTCGGCCTGACATCCACCCATAGCCGCGGATATGGTGGCTCCTTTCTTAAATATAGAGCCTATCTCGGAAGCTGTAGCTATAAATTGGATAATCTTGCGGTCTTCAAATCCATTATGAAACGTGATAAAGTATTGCAATACAGCAGGAATTACACCTGCAGCACCATTTGTCGGTGCTGTGACCACGCGACCGAAGGAGGCATTCTCTTCATTTACGGCCAGTGCAAAGCAACTCACCCAATCCAGTATGTAGTCGAACTCCTTGCCCCCTGTTCTAATCGCTTCGACCCAGCTGTTGTAGTCCGTATACGGTCTCCCGTCAATAAGCTTACGATTCAACTTTGCGGCCCTGCGCTCGACATTCAATCCGCCAGGCAATGTGCCCGAAGTATGGCAACCTCTATATATACACTCGCGAATGGCTTTGAATATATTCAACACGCCATCCTTGGTTTCTTCTTCCGAACGCCAAGCAGCCTCATTCTCCAATACCAGGTCTGATATCTTCAGTCCCGTACGCATGCAGGAGACCATCAGCTCTTGTGCTGTGTCGATCGGAAAGGGCAGATCGATTTCAGATAGAAATCCAGAATCATCTCCTTCCTGTACGACGAATCCACCTCCAATAGAGTAATACGTCTCACTGATGGCTTTCCCATTATTTAGAAATGCCTGGAAAGTGACCGCATTTGGATGAAAGGGCAGACTTTCCTGAAATAGAAAAAGAAGATCTTCTTTGACATGAAAAGGAACTGTCTGCACACCTGCCAGCAGGATTTGGTTGGAACTCTTGATGTGCTCAACTTTCGGCGTCACCTGATTGACATCACATGTCACAGGATCATCGCCGTTGAGTCCCAGAATAATTGCAATATCTGTCCCATGACCGACTCCGGTCTTGGCGAGAGATCCATACAATAATATTTTAATAGATTCTACATCACTCAACAGGTTACGATCGGTCAATACTTTTGTAAACCGTTGGGCTGCTCGCCACGGTCCCAAAGTATGCGAGCTTGAGGGCCCAATACCAATCTTAAACATGTCAAATATAGAAATCTGCTCTTTAGCCATTTTGGTTTTATAATTTATCAGCTACAAAAATATGATATATTCTATTAGAAATATCATATTGAAACGCATATTTTAAAGCTTCTTTTTACCATATTGTCAATGACACACGGGTATCATCAATCCGGTTCAAAAATTAACACTATTTAACATCCCGTGCTATAGACGTAACAGATGAGTTACCACATGTTTACTATCTTTGACAGCTTATAGTGAAGGGGATCGAAAAAACATGTTACATTTCCAGCGGGCAATCATACTCATCTTATTTGTATTTAGCAACATTTATTTGGCATCGGGACAGCCTACACCCAAACGGGAACTCCGGGGGGTCTGGATTGCGACAGTTGCAAACATCGACTGGCCGAGCCGAGACAATGTGAATCCAGAGAGGCAAAAGCAAGAGCTCATCGAGATTCTGGACAAGCATCAGCGTGCGGGATTGAATGCTGTATTTTTTCAGATACGTCCTTCTGCGGATGCCTTCTATGCCAAAGGGCGCGAACCTTGGAGCCGCTTTCTTACGGGTTACCAAGGCCAGGCCCCTACACCCTTCTACGATCCGCTAGAATTTGTGATTCAAGAGGCCCACAAGAGAGGAATGGAACTGCACGCTTGGGTCAATCCTTATCGCGCATCGACGACTTTGAGAGCGGATCATTTTTCAAAGGATCATATTACGAAGACAAAGCCAGAGTGGTTTTTTAAATATGCAGGGAAATACCTCTTCAACCCGGGGCTTCCAGAAGTAAGATCATATATCATTGAGGTGATCATGGATGTCGTGAAGAACTATGATATTGATGGTGTACACTTTGATGATTACTTCTACCCGTATCCTGATGCGCGCAACACTCCCCTACCTGATGCGGCTACCTTCCATCAATTTGGGAAGACCTTTGCTAATATACACGATTGGCGACGGGATAATGTCGATGTACTGATCCGTGACTTGGGGCAGGCGATCAAAAAAGAAAAACCATATATCAAGTATGGCGTGAGTCCATTTGGGATATGGGACAATAAACGAGATAATCCTGAAGGGTCCGAAACTTACGGATTAAGTGGCTATCGCACGCTCTATGCCGATGGTGTCAAATGGATGAAAGAGGGCTGGATCGACTACATCAATCCCCAGATTTACTTTCCGTTTAATAATCGTGCTGCTGCATTTGAAATTCTATTGGATTGGTGGGAGAAACACACCTATGGTCGACATTTCTATGTGGGTCATGCTGCGTATCGTGTCAATGAGAAAAGACCGGGATGGACCGACAAAGGACAGATACCGAAGCAAATAAGGCATCTAAGGACCCATCACGATGTGCAGGGAAGCATCTACTTCAGCTCCAAGTCTTTGATAGACAATCTTGCAGGTCTTCGGGATTCAATGGAATACAATCTGTATCACTATCGCGCCCTCCCTCCTACTATGGGTTGGATTGACAGTATACCGCCCAGCGCACCATTTGGCCTACAGGCCCATCTTTCTGATGATCTCCGATCCAATACGCTGAGGTGGCAAAAATCTGATGATGGGCCAGATCAAGAACAAATTCATGGTTATGTCATCTACCGATTCGAGCAAGGGCAGGAAATAGATCTGGACAATGCGGCCCATATTCTCACGATCTCATATGATCGGGAATACCTCCAATATACGGACAATTCGATCAGACGTCATACCCACTATCGCTATGTGGTCACAGCCATCGATAGGATGAAGAATGAAAGTAGCATCTCCAATATAAAGGAAGTGATCATCCCCTAAAAACTCGTGGAATAGCACAGGGTATGGGCACAAATAAAAGAGGTGGATGACCTTTTTAGCGTCTCCACCTCTCTCTATTTTAATAGACCTGGTTCATTAGATACCTGATCCGTTTCTATATTTATCATTGATGGTAACTGGAAGTTTACCTTTGGGCTTTATTTCTCTAAAAATAGCCTTTACAGCAGCTTTTTGCATAAATCCATCGTTCTGATATCCCATCAAGATAGAGGGGCTCTTCTCCACCCCAGCAAGATCCGCCATGGCATACGGATTTGTAAACAGACAGGTGATGACCTTTTTCTTTGCCACTTTAGCAATCAGATCTTTCACATCTGCACTAAAATTGAGTTCACTCCGTGGACGGGAGCGGCTATCATGTATCGCTAAGATTAACTGCTTATATCCTTTGGCATCTTTTAAAATCTCATCCAAGCGCGCTTGTGTCTCCTCGCCTTTTATATAAACGATGTGAACGTCTTTCAGGCGGGCAGTCATCTCTTTCTCAAAATCTTGCGCATCACTCGCACCTACGCTCAAAATTACAGTTTTCTCTTTGGGGAGAAATGAATAAAGGCGATTGTTACCATTCAATAGGGTAATCGAGGCATCTGCGAGACGTTGTACCAGTTGCTTAGCACTTGTTCTATTCAGATCTTCATACAGGTAGCTGGTATTGATCACGCGTTTACGATTAAGTCCAGCCCAATATTTGGCAGCTAATACCTTTTTTACCCGCGCATCCAGATCGGCCTGCTTGATCCTACCATCCTTCACAGCTTTCTCAATCAATCCGATCGCACGGCCACTGTTTTCGGATACCTCCAATAGATCATGACCGGCTATAATCGCCTGTACATCTGCTTCTCCATTGGGGAAGAATTTCTTGACACCACTCATATCCATTGCATCGGTCACGGTCAGTCCTCTAAATCCCAGGCTTTCTTTCAGAAGACCTGTCACGACGGGTTTAGAGATAGAAGACGGCATATTGGGAGTGGGGTCCAAGCTCGGGATATTCATATGTGCCACCATGACCGCAGGTGCACCCGCCTTGATCAGCTCTTTAAATGGATACATCTCTAATGTATCCAATCGCTCTTTACTGAAGGTAAGCTGGGGTAGGTCATGATGAGAGTCGACATCGGTATCTCCGTGTCCAGGAAAGTGTTTGAGTGAAGCGATGACCCCACCATCGACCATACCTTCCATATAGGCTTTGGCTTTGCGGACGACATTGAACTTATTGTCACTGAAGGATCTAAAATTGATAACTGGATTCTTGGGATTATTATTGATGTCCACTACTGGGGCAAAATTAAAGTGCATTCCGATCCGATTGAAATCTTTAGCGACCTCTCTTCCCATCTGATAGATCAGGGACTCATCCTGTATCGCCCCCAGTGTCATCTGATAGGGGTATGAAATAGTAGAATCCGGCATCCGCATCCCTAGACCCCACTCTCCATCAAAGGTGATCAGGAGCGGAACTTTAGATAATGACTGATACTGATTGAACATATTGACATGTCTCACCGGCCCACCCTGAAAAACGACTAGACCACCTAACTGCTCTTTTTGGATGACAGTTGCCACGGAGTCTATGTAGCGCTGTCCAAGATTGGTATGTGCGCGTACTAAGAAAAGCTGGGCAATCTTCTCCTTTGGGGAGAGTGTGTTGAAGACAGAGTCTACCCAACCGTGTTTCTGATTAATGAACGATACAAACTGGTTGTTAGATTGTGCAAGCACAACTATTGAAAAAAACATAAAGGCGACGATCGCACCTATTTTTCTAACTATCATCTGTTTTAAAATTAATTAGGTAATGCGAATTACGTCAATTAAAATTGATTATAAAAATAATTCATGCGCTTTCACAAAAAACTATTGCACAAAAACGCATTGATGGCCAAAAAAATATTCTTACAGTAAGTTATACTTTTTCTCGAGTAGGAATGCGAGATCCAACGATTGCTCTATTTCGCCACTAGCTTCTTTTTTCCAGAGGGAGTCAATCACAATCAAGAGGTACTGTGCTTCCAGTTCAGGATTTTCATAGCCCAACTCTGTGAATGCCCGGATAATAATGGGATGTACAGGCTTCATAAACTGCTCGTGCTGCTGTCTGGAAAACGAATTGTGCGAGAGTCGTTCCTGGAGTCTCCAGAAGATAGGCTCATCGGCCACAAGCTTGCTGGGTAAAAATATCATGTTCTTCAAAAAATCTTTCGGATTTTTATAAGTCATCATCCCCTTATGGTGCAATAGGACTCTACGATATCCAGACTTGATTAGATGAAACAGCAAAGAGTCCTTATTTCCAAAATGCTTAAAAATCAGTGCTTCGGAGACCTCTGCATTCTGGGCGATGATCTTAGTGGAGGTATCTGCATATCCCTTTTCAGCGAATAATGCCAACGCCTCCTTCATAATTCGCTCTTTGCGACTCATCGCATTCTCTTTCATGTATCTTTATTGCTATGATCCTACAAATATACCTATTCTTTTTATATTAGCACATGCAAAGCCGCAACGGTGACTGCCAAAGACGCCTATAACCGAATTGACTATCTGAAATCCTAATGAAATCATACGTCCTCATGAGTCTGCTTGTCATCCTATGTTCATCCGCATGGGGACAACTACATATTTCAGGAAAAATCACCGACAAGACGACTGCTCAACCGATTTCAGGAGCCAGTATCTCTTTACTGAACACGAGCGACTCGTCACTCGTGAAGGTGCCCAGTGACCAGATCGGGAACTATATAGTTAAAAATCTGGCGACAGGTACATACGTCATTACCATTAATTATATGGGGTACCGCTCAGATCTACGGAAAGTGACGCTAACAAATGCTGCGGTAACCACTAATTTTCAATTAGAGTCATCCGAAATTGTGCTGGATGAAATCGAGATCTCTGCGGAGACGGTATCCTTGAGGGGTGATACCATGGAATTCAATGCCAACAAATATGCAACTGCTCAAAATGCGGATGCAGACGAACTTGTCAAACAGATCCCTGGCATCGAAATAGATGAAGATGGCAATGTCAATGCGCATGGCGAAGCCGTCCGAAAAATCATTGTTGATGGTAAAGAATTTTTCAGTACGGATCCAAAAATCGCATTGAAATCTCTTCCAGCGGATATTATTGACAAAATCCAAATCATCGATGACAAATCGGAACAAGCGAAATTTTCGGGCTTTGATGATGGCAAGCGCAGCAAAGTGATCAATATCATCACCAAGCCCAATCGCAAGCAAGGCTATTTTGGGAAAGCCAGCGCTGGCGTCGGAAATGACCACAAATACACGACCAATGCCAATGTAAATAGATTTCGAGATGAAAAAAGATACGCTTTGTCGGGGATGGCCAACAACAATAATGAGACAAACTTTGGCGAGCAGGGAAAGGGCGGCAACAGGGGGAGCAATTCGAATACAGAGCGGGGACTCTCGAAGACATATGCGCTAGCCAGCAACTTCAATAATAGCTATCTAAATAAAACCATGCAGATAGGCGCGGACTACAACTTTAGATCATCTTCAACAGCGACCCAGAGCTTGAGCAATACCCATTATATACTAGGTTCACGTGCCAACCAGATGAGCCGCCAATCACAGTCGGGGAATAATCAAGTCTTCAACCACAACGCTAGCATGCGCTTACATTGGGATATAGATTCGACGCAGCGATTGGACTTCAATCCCACGCTTTCCTACTCTTCAAACGAGCAAAACAATCAAAACGCGAGCATTACATTTAACGAGTATCGGGATACTATCAATACTTCCAATAGGTCGAATGTAAATAAGAGCCATAATTTTAACTTTTCGGGCAACATGACCTATATGGTGCGGCTCGGCAAACCCGGTAGAACACTGTCCATGCATATCAATGGCAATCACTCTTCGAATGACAACAAAGGGCAGTCTATTGCACTGAATAGATACTATAAGGATGCTATTCTGAATCGGATCGATACAAACAATAATCAGAGTATTACGGATGGATACGGCAACGGATTGAATGGACGCCTGTCTTTCACCGAAAATATATCTAGGCTGAGTAGACTTCAGGCAAACTACAATTACCGCAATACGGTCAATTATTCGGACCGTCGAACGTACGAACTACTCGAAGAGACGGGGCAGCTTGGCGAATTGAACGAACGGCTTTCCAATGAGTTTCGAAATGACTACGATTTTCATAGCGCTGGAGTTTCGTACCTCTATTCTAAGAAAGATAGCTTAACGGTTCAAATAGGCTCCAACTATCAATATGCCAGACGCAAAAATGATAAAACATTCCCGACTAATGTCGTCACATCTTCTGGTTTTAGAAGTCTTTTGCCAGAGCTGAATATTACTTACCACATCAGTAAGCAAAAAAGATTGGAGCTGAAGTATAACACGGCAACCAATGCGCCTTCGATCAGTCAACTTCAAGATTATATCAATAACCAAAACTCGCTGCGTATTCAAAATGGGAATCCCAATCTAGATCAGGAATACCGTCACAGCGTCAACGTACAATTCAAAGATGTACAAAAAGCAAGTGGGAGGAGTTTCAATTCGACACTAAACTTCGACTACATACAAGATAAGATCGTAAACTCGATCCTACTGACAGACACAGCTCTACAGATTACCGATGATGTGATCTTAGGAGCCGGGGGGCAGTACATCCGTCCTGAAAACGTCGACGGTGCGTATACTGTGCGAATGGATAATAGCCTAGGCCTCCCACTGAAAAAATTGAAATTGAACTTAAACCTGACCAACAATCTTTTCTACAACAACAATTACTCGTTGTTAAATCAAGAACTGCTGAATTCAAAATCCTATGGAGTTCGTCAACGGGTGGGCATATCGAGCAATTTCGGCAAAAAAACGGTTGTTGGCATCTCCTACAACGGGAATCTGACTTTTACAGAGAACCCGACATTGCAGGTCAAAAAGTATACTATATACAACCATACGATCAACAATAATCTGTCTATTGATCTTTGGAGAAACCTATTTGTAACATCTAATCTTAACTATCTGCTGAATGGGGGCATCCAAGGATCTTCGAATATAGAGACGGTGATCTGGAATGCATCTATTGGGAAGCGATTTTTTCAGAAACAAAATGCGGAGCTGTCGCTAAAGGCATTTGACATCTTCAATAAATCAAAAAATGTAAACCGGAGGATGAATGAATTTTCCATTTCGGATGTGCAATCAAATACATTGACGCGTTATTTTCTACTCAGCTTTACATATCATCTGCGAAAGTTTGGGGGAAATAAAGGGGGAGGTAGGCCCAATCCTTCAGAAGAATCACGGGGTAGTAAAGTACGAAACGGAAATAATAATAAGATCTAAACCTGCTGTTGATCAATGGTCAACATATATCCAATCCCTCTGATATTAACAATCCTTATATGCGGATCTTTGATGAGATACTTTCGAATCCTACTGATAAAGACATCTAAGCTTCGTCCGGTAAAATAATTATCATCGCTCCAGTAGGCTTTAATGATTTCTTCTCTGGGCACGACCTGATCCCGGCTCTCAAACAGTTTTCGCAAGAGCTCACTCTCCCGAAAGGATAGTCGCTCTTCCTGATCTCCACACGTCAGTATATGCTTGACATTGTCGAGTATATAATGCTCTCCAATCCGCAGTCGTAATCTGGAAGCCGGTTTATGCGTATTTTTCAATAACGCTTCCATCCGCACGATCAGTTCTTCAATCTTAAAGGGTTTCTTAACATAATCATTAGCGCCTAAGTGAAATCCGGCGACTACATCCTCGGTTTGTGTCCTTGCGGTCAGGAAAATAACCGGCACACCATGTCCTTCCTCCCGGATGCGTTTGACCAAGTCGAATCCATCCATCACGGGCATCATCACATCGACCAATATAAGGTCTGGCATCTGCCGCCTAAAAGAGGTCATGGCTTCTAATCCATTGGAGCAATGTGTCACCTGAAATCCGTGCATCATTAGCGTATCCGCTAAGATCAAAGCCAGACTTTGCTCATCTTCTACGTATAAAATATTGGTCATCTCTTTGATTTTGGAAGTTTAACGGTAAAAGTACTGCCTTTACCTATTTCACTATTGACGGCGACATGGCCTCCATGTTGCTCTACTATCTGCCTGACGTAGGACAGTCCCAGGCCAAATCCCTTCACGTCATAAAGATTGCCTTCGGGGACTCGGAAGAACATCTCAAATATCTCCTTGTGGTACTGACGTGGGATACCTTTACCATCGTCCTGTATGTCTATTTCGACTTGTTGCCCTACATCTCTGATGCGAATGACAATATGCACCTGATCACCCGCATACTTCACCGCGTTGTCCAGCAGATTGTTAAATACATTTCTGAGGTGTGCTTCATCTGCACTTATAAAAACTTCAGACACATCACTTTTCATCTGCACATCGACTTTCTTTTTTGCGCCAAGCTTGGCGGTATCTACGCAGCGTTGTAGGAGAGTCACTAGATCTATCTGTTCATGATTGAGCGTCATACCACCACGCTCATCTATCCCCATCTGTAACACTTTTTCAATCATATCCGAAAGATGGTCCAACTCATTTTTAGAGATTTGGAGATACAACTCCATCTTCGTCTGATCATGCTTCACGCCATAAGATTGTATGGCTTCGACAGCAGCCATTACAGTAGAAATTGGTGTCTTCAACTCGTGTGTCATGTTGTTGACAAAGTTTTTACGAAGCTCCGCAAGTTTATCCTGTTTAAAGATCGTGAGTATAAGATAGGCAAATGAACCGACTAGTGACCCGACCAGTATTACAGCTACCAAGAGCTGCCATCCCATATCAAATAAAAGGTGCTTCCAAGGCTTATCAAATTTGACAATCACGAACTGCCCTTTCTCCGGATTGACCAGCGTGGGCCGCGTCCACATCAGTTTATTTTTCTTAGTGTAGGATCTGAAATCGGCAATATCCTCGCGTTTGAGGCTGAGCAACTCGACTTCGAACCCAATGTTGATTCCTTTCTCGTGCAGGGCATTCTCAAATTTGCGTTTGACCGTATCCATTAGATCAGGTGTAAATTCAAAATCTCTAAACAAATAGGGCGGGATGATCTGGGAAGGGCCGTCCTCCTTCTTATCAAAGGATCCAGGCCCATCCACGGACTTGGACCTCCAACCTTCAAATGCTGTTCGTAGTGAGTCAAAATTTATCGTAGGATACTGCTGACTAAGATATCCGACAAATGACTTACGGGTCATCCGTTGTTGCAATGCCACAGAATCTGCTCCAGCCTTATTGACGGTATTCTGATAGACATCCTGAATCACATTGAACATGCTTCTTTCAGCAGTAGATAGAAATAGGTCTTTGCGGTTTTGGTAACTTCCATAAAGCCATCCTGAAAGTACTGCAACCACTCCTAGGCCCGTCAGAATGATTAAGGTGATCAACAATTTATACCTTTTCAGCATAATTAAAAACAAATTTAAATTAGTAGCTTTGCTCCACGGTTATCAATTAACCTAATTTAACAAAATATAACACTGATTAACAGTGGGCAATCATTACTTTTGCGTCATTGCGTAATTTTTCAACATGAGTCATTTTTTTAAGAGGAGAAATATAAGGTTTATTTTACCAATTCTGTTTGTAGTCGCTTTAAGTTCATGCAACAAAGATATGAGCATTTCGCTTGACGGCAATGACGACAACCTAAACCTGAGCGTACGAGAAGATTTCGAAGTCAATGTTTCTACTTTTCAGATGGACAACTTGCCCAGCTCATCAACAGGGACATTGCTAGTAGGAAAGGTAAATTCGGCCAAAACAGGATCAGTAAGCTCTAGCAGCTACTTTAGACTAGGTTTGGGTAACGTGTCATCCAACATCCCAAATGATGCTACCTTTGATTCGCTTACCTTAGTCATTAAGCCTAATCGTGCACGATATTTTTATGGAGACACGACCGCTAACCAAAAAATAAGTATCCATCAAGTCACGGAAAATATTCTTTTAAAAGATATCACCACTGGTATGGATAAGCACCTTACTCCGGTATTTGTGACTGGACCTACACTTTTTGCTAAACAGTCTTTTAATTATAACAGCACTCCACTTGGCGAAATTACATTTGCGCCAAGAGTCGGTTCAATGGATACATTATCCATCCGCTTGGATCAAAATCTTGGAAGCACATTATTCAATATGTTCAAGACGAGCGATGTCACATTAGCTTCTAATCAGAATTTTCAAGAATTCTTCAAAGGAATGGTCATCGTGCCAGCTGCGACTAATACGGCACTTGTAGGATTTAGCGATACGTTGGCTGTGAAAGTCAATTATTCATACGTGGGCGCTGATGGATTCAGAGCGAAGGCGGCTCGGACCTTTACAATCGACAGTCGCGCATACCAGTACAACAATATGACCTTCGATAGAACGGGAACGCCATATGAAACGTTGACTTATACAAGCAAGGAGTTGAAAAGTGAAGATACCAATAACGAAGTATTTGTACAGGGTGGTACTGGCGTTGTAGCAAATATTAAGATTCCTTCGTTAAGAGAGTTCATGGCAGATGAGACGATATCCATCAATAAAGCACAGTTGACGATCGAGACACCGACATTAAATACAGGGCCGTATCCTGCACCGCCAAGTGCGATGTTGATGCTTGCCGACATTAATGGTATCCCGGTCAACGCCCTTAATATACCCTTTACTACGACCATTCAACATGCGCAGTATGTCAAAGGGAATAGTACTGGTACGAATGGAAAGTATGTATTCGACATGATCGAGGTCTTAAAAAACATAAATTCAGCAAACTATAATGACGCTTCGTTATTCTTAACAGTCTCCTCACCAAATTTGTTCTCAACGACGAATACAATGGAAATAGCAAAAGAAAATAACAAGCCAAAAGTAAAATTAAACATCGTATATACTAAATTTTAACAATTTATGAACAAGAAAAATTGGCTAACCTTATTCTTAGCCTGTACTATTGCTTTAACGTCTTTTAATTCTTGTAAAAAAAGTAATGACGAAGATAGTAACACAGACAACGGGCCGACGGAGTGGGTAAAAGCTTCAGCATTCGACGGCGATCCTCGCAGTGCTGCTGCATTTTTCTCTATAGGTGATAATGGTTTTATCACGACAGGTCTTTTGAAAACGAATGAGCGGGTAAAAGATACGTGGGTATTTGATTCCAAAGCCTCTACATGGTCTAAAAAAGGTGACTTCCCAGGAAGTGCTCGTAATGCAGCCGTAGGTTTCTCTATTAACGGTGTAGGATATGTAGGTACAGGATATGATGGTAAAGATGCATTGAAGGATTTCTACAAAGTAGATGCTTCTGGGAACTGGGATCCTACTCCAATCGCTCCTCTTCCTGGTGAAGCCAGATTTGGTGCTGTTGCATTCTCGCTAGGTGGATTCGGATATGTAGGTCTTGGATCTACTAAAGCTGAAAAAACGTTGAAAGATTTTTACAAATATGATCCAGTTGCTAACACATGGACTGCTGTCAGCACTACTTTTGAAAACAAAAGAGTAAATGCTTTTGCATTTGTAATTGGCAACAAAGCATATGTAGGCGGTGGATTTGACAACAACGCATTCCCAGAAGATTTCTATTCTTTTGATGGCAGCAAATGGGAAAAATTAGGCAACATCAAAACTGACGATATCGATGTAACTCGTCAGAGCGCTTCAGCTTTTACCGTTGGACAAACGGGATTTGTCGTTGGTGGTAGAAAATCATCTATCCTCAATACAGTATGGAGATACAATCCATCTAATGACACATGGGAAAGCAAACATCAAGCATTCCAAGGCTCTGCACGTGAGGGAGCTGCTGCATTTTCTGTAAATGGAAAAGGTTACGTCACGACAGGTGCTAATGGTTCATTCAGATTTGATGACAACTGGGTATTCACTCCAGTAAGATAAGAAGCTATTTAAGCAAAAAAAGGGAGAACGATATCGTTCTCCCTTTTTTTGTGGCTAAAGGAAGGGGTTAGAGCTATACAATTCGTCATACCAAATGAGACGGACCTCAGCAATTGCGTCCTGCTTCCGGGAATCGCATAGGTTGTCTAAAGGCAAGGGCCATCGGTCGAGGTGAGGAAGGTAATTTCCCTAACGCATAAAAAAAGAGCGGCAATATGCCGCTCTTTCCATTGTAGGTAAGAATCAGGTGACTAAATCAGTCCTTTTTGATTTAACAGTTCAGCAATCTGGACTGCATTGGTAGCTGCTCCCTTTCTAAGATTGTCAGCGACAACCCACATATTTAACGTCTTATCTTGAGACTCATCTCTACGGATACGTCCTACGAATACTTCGTCACGACCATGTGCATCTTTAGGCATAGGATATACAAGATTGGCCGGATCGTCAACGACTACCACACCACTCTGCGCTTCTAATGCGGATCTGACACCGTCCAAGTCAAATTCATTTTCAAACTCAATATTAAGAGATTCGGAATGTCCACCAACGACAGGAATACGTACGGTAGTAGCTGTCACGCGAATAGTATCATCTTGCATGATTTTATTCGTTTCCTGGATCATCTTCATCTCTTCTTTTGTGTATCCATTATCTTGGAACACATCAATATGTGGAATTACATTTAAGTCAATCTGATAAGGATATGCTTTCTCTCCATCTACACCTGCACGCTCGTCATTCAACTGCTGCACAGCTTTGACGCCTGTACCGGTCACGGACTGATAAGTAGACACTACGACGCGCTTTACCTTATACTTATCGTGCAGGGGCTTCAATGCAACCACCATCTGGATAGTAGAGCAATTTGGATTTGCAATGATCTTATCTTCGGCTGTGAGTACATCGCCATTCACCTCAGGTACGACCAATTTTTTAGTCACATCCATTCTCCATGCAGACGAATTGTCGATAACCGTAATTCCCGCAGCTGCAAACTTGGGTGCAAATTCAGTAGAGGTACCTCCGCCAGCTGAAAAAAGAGCAACATCAGGTTTCATCGCAATAGCCTCTTCTGCGGTCACAACTTCGTATTTATTACCCTTAAACTCGATCTGCTTACCCTTACTCTTCTCTGAAGCGACGGGGATCAAAGTGGTTACCGGGAAATTACGCTCTGCCAGAACTGTTAAGATTTCTGACCCAACAAGGCCTGTTGCGCCAACTACTGCAACTTTCATAATAATGCGTTCTTTTTTAAATTGTTATAAAATCTATTAATTTTCACTTAACTCTATTGTTTGCACAATCCCAAACATACAAATTTAGCTGAATCAAAGCTATATATATTTTAATTTTCTCAATCTTTATGGGACAATATTGACAAATTTGACAGAATATGAACGGTCCAATAGAAATAACTCAAGACCACAGGAGCTTCATCGCTATCCAGTTTTAATGTCGGTGGTGGAGTACACGCTCGCCTTATGCTAGTTTCCTTCTACAACTATCTCATCAGCAAAGTCTGTCACCATATGATCTGGCGAATCCGGGTAATTTACCGTCCAAAAGTGCTTGCCGGCAACTACATTCTGCAGTTGTCTTGGAGAAAAAAGACATCTGTTGACAAAAAATTGGTCTGATCTGTTTTCAAAAAAAATAAATATCAAATTTTTCTTTTGATCCCCCCACTTCCTTGACGGGAACGATCGAGCAAAGTCAGCTGTCATACCGGACGAAAAAAAGCTTAAAAATGTGACCATCAACGAGAATGTTTTGGATGACAAAGATAGAATAGTCAATCGATTGATTTGAAATAAAATTGCGATTAACAGCCTTTCAACCTCCTGTATTAAACAGCTGATAAAGGCTGATTGTGGGCTGTAGACGGCGATCCTGACAGAATTGAATCCTGTGAGAATCAAGGCTTCGTGGAAACATTTAAATCGTAATTTGTCCCGGATTCTAAGAGGCAAAATTCTTGACAAAGGCGACAAAATGAGTATCTTTGCAGCAATGAAAGATCGCGTAATAATTATTGGTGCCAACGGTCAAATAGGGACCGAATTGGCCTTGGCATTAAGAGGTAAATTTGGATACGAAAATGTCATCACTTCGGATATCCGAGAGCCAAAAGTGCTAGCCGAAAATGAAGTTTTCGAAACCATCAATGTCCTCGACAAGGAAGCGCTAACGGCTCTATTTGACAAATACAAACCTACTCAAATCTATCTTTTAGCGGCTATGCTTTCGGCTACTGGCGAACAGTATCCTCAAAAAGCCTGGGACCTCAATATGAATGGTCTCTTGAATGTCCTGGATCTTTCTCTAGAATTTAAAGTCAACCGCTTATTCTGGCCAAGTTCTATTGCTGTCTTTGGTCCACACTCACCAAAAAAAGATACACCGCAATATTGTGTGATGGATCCGAATAGCATCTACGGCATCAGTAAGCTTGCAGGCGAGCGTCTTTGCGAATATTACCATGAAAAATTTGGGCTTGATGTCAGGAGTGTGCGCTATCCAGGAATCATTTCATGGAAGACCGAACCGGGTGGTGGTACAACAGATTATGCGGTACATATCTTCTTTGAAGCGCTAAAAAATGGTACTTATGAGAGTTTTTTGTCCGAAAACACAGAGCTTCCTATGCTCTATATGGAGGATGCTATCCGCGGCACACTCGAGCTAATGGATACACCAGAGGAGCAATTGACGATCCGGTCTAGCTACAATCTAGCAGGTATCAGCTTCACACCGAAGATGATTGCTGAAGAAATTAAAAAAATTCTTCCTAATTTTACGATTACTTACGCAGCGCATGACCCTCGTCAAGCCATAGCAGACTCATGGCCTGCAAGCATTGATGATTCGTCTGCCCGTAAAGATTGGGGATGGATGCCTAAATTCGACTTAACAGAAATGACGGCAGACATGATCCAAAACCTTAAAAACAAATCATAAAAAAAATGGGAAGAGCTTTTGAATTTAGAAAGGAGCGCAAATTTAAACGCTGGGCTAAAATGGCCGTTCAATTTACGCGTTTAGGAAAAGAAATTGCTATCGCAGTAAAAGAAGGCGGACCTCACCCAGAAAGCAACTCAAGGCTACGCACAGCTATTCAGAACGGTAAAGCGGTCAACATGCCGAAAGATCGTATAGAAGCCGCAATTAAGCGTGCATCTGAAAAAGATGCGAAAGGATACGAAGAGTATGTCTATGAAGGCTATGGCCCACATGGTGTGCCGGTACTGATCGAAACCGCAACAGATAACACCAATAGAACTGTTGCCAATATCCGCAGTTACTTTACAAAGGCGGGCGGTACATTAGGCAAAACGGGCTCTTTGGATTTCATTTTCAATAGGAAGTCAATCTTTAGATTCGATGCACAAGAAAATCTGGATGTCGAAGAACTGGAATTGGAATTAATCGACGGAGGATTAGAAGAACTCTATGTCGAGTCTGATGAAGAGGGGAATGATGTCGTGGTGGTCCAAACCTCTTTCGAAGATTTCGGTAATATGCAACGACTACTTGAAGAAAAAGGAATTGAAGTCAAATCTGCCAAACTAGAACGCATCGCCTTATCCCATACTCAGATTTCAGAGGAAGATGCCGCAGACGTCATCAAGTTAATTGATAAAATTGAAGAAGACGACGATGTACAGGCTGTCTATCACAATATGGAATAGTACGATTAAGGAGATAGAAAAATAATAAAAAAGAGGAGGCAGCTCCTCTTTTTTTCTGATCCAGGAATTCCCGGATCAGCAGAACAGCGCCCTACTCCTCTTTCAAAGCTATCGCTCGCGGTGCTCCAGGAGAGTTTTATCTTTTTGACAAAAAAGGATACATTTGTATAAATACGCTTTCATATGACTTTTGAAGATTTTTTTATAAAGAAGAACATTGATCTCCCCGCTTTGAAGCAGGCTGACACAGTTCTCTATGACGAATTTCAAAAGCACTACGCTTTGATGGGTGAAAAGAGTTTTGACCATACTAAGAAGTTTTGGTTCAACAAGTTGCGAAAAGTGTATAGACTGCCAGAAGCAGCATCAAAGCAAGCCCAGGTTCAAAATGCGGAGGCAGCCGCAATACCTGCGACCGAAGCCCCCACAGTCTCGGCTCCTACTGCTAAAGCCAAACCTGCTGGATTTACGCCGCGTTTCAAGGCAAAAGAGACAATCAAAGAAGAAATATCGGAAGCAAAAGAAGCGCTAGAAACGCATACAAGCCTAGAGGAGAATGTGCCCTCGCCAATCAAACCTACAGGTTTCAAGCCTAGATTCAAGGCCGGGACGACAACGACAACCACGCCTGGCGCAGAGACACCGGAAGTAGAAACTACGCCAACGGAGCCAATACAACAAGCCCCCAAACCCACTGGGTTCAAGCCTAGATTCAAGGCCGGGACGACGACGACAACCACGCCTGCCGCAGAGACACCAGAAGTAGAAACTACGCCAACGGAGCCAATACAACAAGCCCCCAAACCCACAGGTTTCAAACCTAGATTCAAGGCCGGGACGACAACGACAACCACGCCTGCCGCAGAGACGCCGGAAGTAGAAACTCCGCCAACGGAGCCAATACAACAAGCCCCCAAACCCACAGGTTTCAAACCTAGATTCAAGGCCGGGACGACAACGACAACCACGCCTACCACAGAGACACCGGAAGTAGAAACTCCGCCAACGGAGCCAATACAACAAGCCTCCAAACCCACTGGGTTCAAGCCTAGATTCAAGGCCGGGACCACTGGGATAAATAAGCCCGAAATTCAAGCCGCAGACCAAGAAGATACCCCTACGCAACAGGCTTCTTTATCGAATCCCAAAGCCGAAGAGGACGCGAACAACAAGTTGGCAGACGATAATGGGGAAGATCAAGTGTCAAAGTCTCCCTCGAGTGGTACACTAGGATTTAAACCCCGATTTAAAGCGGGCATTACTAAAAATAAGAAGTCGGACGGAGATTCGTCTTCGGAAAATTGATTTTTTCCTGAAAAAATCTAGAATACAAAGAAAAGCTTTAACTTTATAACAATAATCAGCTATAAATATGTTAAAAGAAGAAAGACAAGCCTACATTATACATCAAATCAATCTCCATAACAAAGTATTATCTTCTGATCTCAGTGTACAACTAAATGTATCTGAAGATACCATACGCCGTGATTTGAACGAATTAGCGGAGAATGGTCAGGTATTGAAAGTCTATGGGGGGGCACTTTCCAAATCCTTTCAATTTCCGTTTCAAGACGGGAACGTCTATGCAAAGGAATCTAAGAAAGGAATAGCACGTAAGACCATATCGTTGATTCAAAATGGAATGACTGTTCTTGTTGGTGGAGGCACAACGGTCATCGAATTGGCCCGGATAATCCCTGAGGATATCCAGTGTACTTTCTTCACGATAAGCCCCCTTGTGGCATTAGAATTAGCTGAAAAAGAGAATATCGAAGTTATATTAGTGGGCGGCAAGCTCTCTCGAAATACGAATATAGTTACCGGCGCACAAGTCATCAATGAGCTGTCCGAAATTAAGGTGGATCTATGTATCCTGGGAACAAATAGCCTTTCCATTGATGATGGCATTACGGACTCTGACTGGGAGGTCGTACAGATCAAACGCGCGATGATTAAATGCTCCCATAAAGTCGCCATCCTGAGTATAGCCGAGAAATTAAATTCAAATCAAAAGATGAAAGTGGCCCCACTAAGAGATGTCTCGTTTTTAGTCACTGATTTGGATCCTGCACATCCTTCTTTAAAAGAATTCAGCAAAACGATCAAGGTTATTTAAGAAGCAATTATCTTATATAGGCAGATGGAATCGTTGCAGGAGGATAGTAGCAAACAACAACCAAAAGAAGAGCCTTCTTTAAAGCAAAAGACCGCAAAAGGACTGTTATGGGGAGGCATGAGTAACCTCATCCAACAACTTTTGGGTGCTTTTTTTGGTGTGTATGTCAGTCGTATTCTTTCTCCGGAAGACTATGGAGTTATCGCCGTACTTCTTATTTTCCCTGTTATTGCCTCCACTCTTCAAGAGAGTGGCTTTGTAGCGGCGCTCGTCAATCAGAAAAAAATCGAGCATAAGGACTATAATGCTGTTTTTTGGTTCAGTACAAGTCTAGGTCTTATATTATACATTATTTTATATTTCTGTGCACCACTGATCGCTCAATTCTATGCCATGCCCGAGTTGACAGCCTTATCTCGCTTTATGTTTCTAAGCTTCTTAATATCTAGTACAGCGGTCGCCCACAATGCTTATCTGGTCCGACACCTCCATGTCAAGCAACGTGCTATAGGAATGACAACCGCTATATTCGTGTCCGGTATTGCTGGAGTAGCAATGGCTTATATGGGATTTGCCTTTTGGGGGATCGCGGCCCAAACGGTAATATATGTATTGGTGAATACTGGTTTTATCTGGGCGTACTCCGCATTCAGACCCCGATTTTATTTCGATTTCAGCCCGATAAAGAGCATATGGAAGTTCAGCAGCAAGGTACTCATCACTAATTTCTTTCTGCAACTAAACAATAATATTGTCACCGTTATCTTAGGCAAATTCTACCCAAAAGATGATACTGGTAATTATTCCCAAGCCAACAAATGGAATATCATGGCTCAATCGGTACTGTTGAATATGTCCAGGAGTGTGGCCCAGCCGGTATTAACCTCCGTGCATGAAGAGCGGGATAGGCAACTGCGTGTTTTTCGAAAAATACTGAGTTTCACAGCCTTTATGACTTTCCCGTTGGTATTTGGACTATCCTTCATTTCTAAGGAATTCATTGAGATCTTCTTGACAAACAAATGGAAGGATAGTGCATACTTCCTCGAGCTACTTTGTATTGGTGGTGCATTTGTGACCGTATCAGATGTATATGCTAATCTCACCCTTAGCAAGGGAAAGTCGAACATCTACATGTGGAATATCATCTGTTTAAGCGTGATACAACTGATCGGGTTTCTGATCGTATATCCATACGGTATCACCAAGATGATCGGTGTATACTCCGGCGTAAGTATCGTATGGATATTCATCTGGCATTATTTTGCCTCTAGAGAGATCCCTTTAAAATTCCAACATTTACTTGCTGACGTCTTGTTATTTGCCGTTGCTGCGGCAATAGCGATCGGATGCTGCTACCTATCAATTCACCTACTACACCTGTCTGCAGTAGTGAGTTTGGTGTTAAAAATTGGTTTAACTGCGATTTTCTACATCGGTATCATGTGGCTTGTCAAGAAAGAACTTGTCAAAGAATGCCTACAGTATCTGAAGTTGGACCGCTTATTCATCCGTAATTAATATGAAAGTCTTAGCTATCATCGTGTCGTACAACTTTGAGAGGTGGATAGATCGTTGTCTCCCCACTCTTCTCGTATCCGAGGAGCCGGTAGACATCCTTGTTATCGATAATTGTTCTACAGATGACACAGTGGAGCGGATAAAAAGAATGTATCCAAGTGTTCGACTCCTTGTGAATGAACATAATTTAGGCTTCGGCAAGGCCAATAACATTGGTCTTTCTCTCGCTATTGATGAGCACTATGAATACGTATTTTTAATCAATCAGGATGCTTGGGTATCACGAGTTTCGATTGGGAATATGATAAAGGCGGCCGAATCCGAACAAATGAAGGCCGTAATCTCGCCGGTCCATCTGAATGGAGCGGGAGAGCAATTGGACCATGGCTTTGCTACCTATATTAATAAAACGTCTATATGGGAGGTTTACGAACAAAGGGATACGATACAGGTGGACTTCATTAATGCCGCATTCTGGTTTATACCCATCGACATCGTAAAAAGGGTAGGCGGTTTTTCGCCCCTATTCTACCATTATGGAGAAGATAAAGACTACGCCAATCGGCTAAAATTTCACCACTACGCTTTTGGCTATACCTCATCAGCTACAGGCTATCATGACCGTGCGTACCGGATTTCCAGTTTTATTGATATCGAACGGGCAGAGTATGTATATTTTCTATCGGAATACGCGAATATCAATTACACTTTAGGAAAGGCATTTCTGAAGAGCATTATAGCCTCGACATTTAAAGGCCTCAAATGCCTTTTTAAGGCAGACTGGCAAATGGCCTTGGCCTACTACAAGATGGCTTTTAAACTTTTGTGTAACACTGCTGCTGTCCGCCGAATCCGCAAACAGACAAAGAAAGAGGGAAGAAGCTTTATTTAATCTTATCTTTGTATCTGATACGCATCAAGCATGAATACGCCTCTAGCTCCAATCGTCCTCTTTGTATACAACCGTCCGGAACACACGTTGCGCACACTTTCAGCATTAGCGCAGAACTTCAGTGCTCCGGAATCCGATTTGTTTATCTACGCAGATGGAGCAAAACGGGACCACAACCAAGAAAAAATAGCGCAGGTACACGAGATCATAGATCGTCCTTGGGGATTTAAAAGTGTCACCATCGTCAGACGCACAAAAAATTGGGGATTGGCCGCCAATATTATTGATGGGGTCACTACCGTGATCAATCGATCGGGTAAGGCAATTATACTGGAAGATGATCTGGAGACTTCTCCATATGCTCTCCAGTATTTTAATGATGCTTTAAACCGTTATCAACACCAAGAAAAGGTCATGTCCATCAGCGGCTATAACTATCCTTTAAAAAACGCCGAAGCGCTTCCTGAGACGTTCTTTTTCCGCGTCACTAACAGTTGGGGCTGGGCGACGTGGGATCGGGCATGGAAGCATTTCAATCCGAATATAGAGGAATTAATAACAGGCTTGGATGCAGCATCCATACATCGCTTCAGCATCGATGGAAAAGAAAATTTCTGGAAACAGGTCCAACAATTCAGATCTGGCAAGATCAATTCCTGGGCCATCCGCTGGTACCTATCTGTATTCCGCCAACAGGGACTGACGCTATATCCACGGCACTCCTATGTCCAAAATATTGGCACTGATGGCACGGGCACACATTCGGATGCCGAGAATACCTATAGGGTATCTTTGTGCCAGCAGACTACGCACTCCTTCCCTGAAGAGACTAAAGAGTCCGCAGAAGCCTATGCCGCTATTAAAGATTTCTATGCTCACCGCAAAGGAAATCTCTGGCAAAGAGGCATACGGTATATTCGGAAAATCATCAACAATAGCTAATGAACGTCGTGACAAATTCTCCAAAAGTATCCATCATCACCATTGTATTTAACAACGTGAAGGATATTGAATATACCCTCTCCTCGGTCGCAGGGCAAACCTATACAAATATCGAATATATTGTCATTGATGGCTTGTCTACAGATGGCACTTTACAGGTGATCGATAAGTATTCGCAGGATATTGATATTTTGGTTTCGGAGAAAGATAGAGGTATCTATGATGCCATGAACAAGGGGCTGATCCGAGCGACGGGCGACTATGTTTTATTCCTAAACTCTGGAGATGAGCTCTATTCGCCGACCACTCTATCCGATATATTCGAGCAATGCGACTATGCGGATATCTACTATGGTGAGACGAAGCTTGTTGACGAAAACCGTCATATCTTGGGAGATAGAAGGCACAAAACCCCCGAACACTTCGACTGGAAAAGCTTCAAATATGGTATGAATGTATGTCACCAGGCTATATATATCAAGAGGTCCATCACTGCTCCATATGATACGAGCTACCAATTAAGCGCGGATATAGATTGGGTCATTCGAGCTGCGAAGAAAGCAAAAACAGCTGTCAATACGCATCAATATGTTGCCAAGTATCTCGTGGGAGGCATGTCCCAACAACGACATAAACAGAGCCTCCAAGAGCGCTACGCCATCTTTGATAAACATTATGGAAAATTCGGCAATTTCTTCAATCATATTGTGATTGCCATCCGATTGCTCTTGTATCGAATTAACAACGGAAAAACCCAAGACTAATGATGAATCCAGATATTTTGACTGAACTGGCGAATACCAGGATGCCATTCGGCAAATACCAAGGTACCCTACTCTGTTACCTGCCGGAGGCTTATATTGTATGGTACAGACAAAAAGGATTTCCAAAAGGCAAACTCGGTATCCAATTGGCGACCCTATACGAAATCAAACTTAATGGATTGGAATATCTACTGACTCCCCTTATCAAGAAGTGAGGAGCACCAAGTTGTTTTAATAGCAATGAGACCTCGCTACCGGGAGCGTATCATGCCCAAATTTGCGAGGTGATACTAGTCAGCGGATTAGATGATGTTGCCTTTTAAGCTGTTTTACGCTGATGATGGTTCGATTAAAACAAATTGCTTATCTTTGCAGCATAAAATTAGTTTACATTAAACGCCGTTTGCAGCGGTATCAATGAATATTATGACATATCAAACGCTACTGTACTACTGCTACAGCCCTATTGAAAATGCAGAACAATTTGCCGCAGATCACTTGGCATTCTGTCAATCCCTAAATCTTGTTGGACGTATCATTGTTGCAGACGAAGGTCTCAATGGGACTGTGTCAGGTACGCAAGAATCTTGTAAAGCCTATATGGAAGCAATATATGCAGATGGACGCTTCAACAAGACCGAGTTTAAGATAGATGAAGTGGAGGAACCCTCTTTCATCAAAATGCACTGCCGCTATAAGTCAGAGATTGTGCATTCCGGTATGCGTGACCCTAAGGAAATCGACCCCAACCGTCAAACGGGTATCCATCTGGAACCGAAAGATTTTTTGGAAATGAAAGATCAAGATGATGTCGTGGTATTGGATGTGCGATCTAACTATGAACACACTGTCGGTCGATTCAAAAATGCAGTGACGCTGGATATCGAGAATTTTCGTGAATTTCCAGAAAAGATAAAAGAACTCGAGCAATACAGAGGAAAGAAAATTCTGACCTATTGCACTGGGGGGATAAAATGTGAGAAGGCGTCTGCATTACTCCTAAAAGAAGGGTTTGAGGACGTCTATCAGTTGCATGGCGGTATTATCAAATACGGAAAAGAGGCTGGAGGTGAAGATTTTGAAGGCCAATGCTACGTGTTTGACAATCGAGTTACGGTAGATGTCAACTCTATCAATCCATCGGTTGTCTCGACTTGTCGAAACTGTGGCACCACTACCGCTAAAATGATAAACTGTGCTAACCCAGTATGTAACGAGCATTTCACACAATGTGATGAATGCGGCTGGGAGCTCGATGGTTGCTGTTCGGATGCCTGTAAAGCGCATCCGCGGAAGCGTCCATATGATGGAACGGGATATTACGTAAAAGTACCACAACTGGTTAATGCTGACAAGATCAGCAAACGGAAACATAAACAAATAATAAAGGGAAGCTAAGCTTCCCTTTATTATTTGTTAGCTTCTCCAGGCTTTGTATCGATTGATCAATCCATTGGTCGATGAATCATGCGTGTCAATCTCTTGATTATTTTCCAGCTCTGGAAGTATCTGGTTCGCCAGTTGCTTACCTAATTCTACGCCCCATTGGTCAAATGAAAAGATATTCCAAATGATTCCCTGTGTAAAGATCTTGTGTTCATAAAGTGCTATCAAGGTCCCCAAGGAGCGCGGTGTAACCTCCTTCAGTAAAATGGAATTACTAGGCCTATTCCCTTCAAAGATTTTGAAGTTCTTCAGTCGTTGGATCTCCTCATCAGATTTACCGGCTTTCTTAAACTCGGCGACAACTTCCTCCTCAGATTTACCATTCATCAACGCCTCAGTCTGCGCGAAGAAATTGGATAGCAACATCTGGTGATGTTGACCGATGGGATTGTGACTAATTGCCGGGGCAATGAAATCACAGGGTATCAACTTTGTCCCTTGATGGATAAGCTGATAAAAGGCATGCTGCCCATTGGTACCTGGCTCACCCCAAATGATCGGACCTGTCTGGTAATCCACGCGTGCTCCATTCCGATCGACATACTTGCCATTGCTCTCCATATCTCCCTGCTGAAAATAAGCGGCAAAACGGTGCAAATATTGGTCGTAAGGCAATATAGCCTGGCTCTCGGCATCGAAAAAATTATTGTACCAAATTCCTAGCACCGCTAGTATTACCGGGATATTCTCCTCAAGTGGCGTCTGCTGAAAATGTGTGTCTGCGATATAAGCCCCTTTTAACAATTCTTTGAAGTTGTCGAATCCGATGCCAAGTGAGATGGACAGTCCGATAGCAGACCACAGGGAGTATCTTCCACCGACCCAGTCCCAGAATTCAAACATGTTTTTGGTATCGATACCAAAAGCGGAGACCGCATCTGCATTTGTGCTCAGCGCTACAAAATGCTTTGCGATATCGGATTCCTTCGCTCCCTGATCCAAGAGCCAAGTACGAGCTGTCCGTGCATTGGCCATGGTCTCCTGGGTTGTAAACGTCTTAGAAGCAATCAAAAACAACGTAGTCTCCGGATTCAATCCTTTAAGTGCTTCTGCAATATGAGTACCATCAACATTTGATACAAAATGTAGATTCAAATGCGTCTTGTACGCCTTAAGTGCTTCCGTAACCATTACCGGCCCGAGATCAGAGCCACCAATACCGATATTCACAACGTCTGTGATACTCTTCCCAGTAAATCCCTTCCAGCCCCCAGACAGTATTTCATCGGTAAAATCGCGCATATGGTCTAATACGGCTTGAATCTGGGGCATGATATCTACTCCATCGACAAATACGGGCTGTCCGCTTTGATTTCTGAGCGCCGTATGGAGCACCTGACGTCCTTCTGTCTCATTAATCTTCTCACCGGAGAACATGGCACTGATCGCTTGCTCTAGTTTACATTCTTTCGCCAGCTGTATCAATAATGCCATTGTCTCTTCATTTACTCTATTTTTAGAGTAGTCCAACAGGATCTCATCCAGATCAATGGAGAACTTATCAAAGCGCTGCGGATCTGCTTGAAACAACTCTTTCAGGCTGTATTGATTGATATTGATATAGTGATCAGTCAAATATCTAAATGCATCTGTCTGTGTAAAATCTATTCTTGGTAACATATATTTCTGTATTTATCCAAAGATAACAAATTCCATTTTTCCTGCCTTTTTTAATTTGCAGTAAAGGGTGTGAACAAGTCATTGCGTTATCATGTTATGGGACTATTGGGGTATCATGTCATAGCGTAGGATTTAATTTTCAAACTTTGCTTTTTAATTTATACTTTTGAAACATGACCAAAGAACATATCCAAGACTTGAGGGACCGTGTCACGTCCCTGAGGAGGCATCTTTGACATTGATGCCAAAAAAGAGGAAATAAATCAAGAACAGGAACAAACGCTTGCCCCCGACTTTTGGGACGACTCCAAAGCGGCTGAAAAAGTTTTGCATGCAATCAAAACAAAGAAGGTGTGGACGGATCACTTTGATACGGTCGCCTCTTCGGTAGAGGATACAGTTGTGTTGTATGAATTTTTTCAGAGTGGAGATGCTTCAGAGCAAGAACTTGAGGAACAGTACCAACTCACACTGGAAGGTATTGGAGAATTAGAGTTTAAGAATATGCTCAGTGCAGAAGAAGATCAGCTGGATGCCATTCTCCAAATCACCGCTGGAGCGGGTGGCACCGAAAGCTGTGACTGGGCCGCCATGTTGATGCGGATGTATATCATGTGGGGAGAAAAGCATGGCTGCAAGGTTACCGAGCAAGATTCGCAAGAGGGCGACGTAGCTGGGATAAAAACGGTAACGCTACAGTTTTCAGGAAACTTTTCGTATGGATATTTAAAAGGAGAAAATGGCGTCCATCGCCTGGTTCGGATTTCTCCCTTCGACTCCAATGCAAAGAGGCACACCTCGTTTGCTTCCGTATATGTCTATCCTTTGATCGATGATAATATCGAGATCGAGATCAAAGATTCGGAAATTGAGTGGGATACCTTTCGTTCTGGTGGCGCTGGCGGACAGAACGTCAATAAGGTGGAGACGGCGGTGAGATTGCATCACAAGCCTACTGGTATCATTATCAAAAACCAGGAATCGCGCTCACAATTGCAGAATAAGGAGAATGCATTTCGGCTATTAAAGTCCCAATTGTATGAGATCGAAATGCGAAAACGTCAAGAAGCGAGCGCCGCGATAGAGGGATCTAAGAAAAAGATAGAATGGGGATCCCAGATCCGAAACTACGTCTTACACCCTTACAAATTGGTGAAAGATCTCCGGACAAGTGTGGAGACCTCCAATACACAAGCAGTATTAGATGGTGACATCGATGCCTTTTTAAAAGCGTATCTGATGGAATTTGGAGGATAGCATCCCGACTAAAAATTAAAAAAGAGTAAGGAATAGAGACTAGCTTTAATCCTTGCTCTTTTTTTCTGAAAGTGTCTATCCTTAATGGCCATCAAGAACTTTCATGATCCGCCAGCTGGCGGATCATGAAAGTTTATTAATCTCTTCTCATTAGCCTTGGATTCGATCTTTAGTTCTCGTTCTAAAACGAGTTCTTCCACATCATACTCTCTACAGGGCGCACCGTTTTGCTGTTGTATTTAGCATTCCCCTTAGTATTATAGAGCGTTTCTATATCCCCTTCTACTGCAAAATAAATCAGTTGGCCAATCGGCATCCCCGCGTATATACGTACCGGTTGCGCAACTGAAATCTCCAACGTCCAGGTATTGCAGAATCCTACATCTCCCTTGCCTGCTGTAGCGTGGATATCAATGCCCAATCGGCCTGTGCTCGATTTACCTTCCAAAAATGGGACATGCTGATGCGTCTCCGTGTATTCCAAGGTCACTCCTAGATAGAGGGTATTGGGTTCCAGCACATATCCTTCGGAAGGAATTTCAAAATGTGTAATCTCATTGTGGCGCTTGGCATCCAGCACGCGATCTGAATAGGTAGCGAGGTATTTTCCGAGATGTACATCGTAGGAATTGGTGCCTAGACAAGTCCGATCAAACGGTTCGATAACAATCGTCCCTGACTCAATTTCTTCCAGTATTCTTTTGTCCGATAAAATCATGATTTGTAAAAATAGACTGACTTTGGGGTAATCCACACATAGTCAGCCTCCAAAAATACAGTTTTAGCCTATAATTATAGACAATAATTCGGAATTTAATTTAGCAGCGTGCTAATTTCCAACATTCTTCAGATATGTTTGATTTTAATTATGTGTCTCCGTAACTTGCATTTATTATCAATCGATCATATTATACCGACCATGGCCCTAGTATACCTGCGAGAGTTAGACGAATATACCAAATTTGCAATCTGGAAGATTGAAGAGTCTGCAGAAACCTTGTTGTCAGGCCTGCAACTAGACACTCGTGAGAAGGCTACGCTGGATTCCTTTGGTAAAGGTAAACGTATTTTACATTGGATGACTACTCGGGTACTCTTGCGCTACCTGCTCCAAACAGATGAATACATTGACTGCCCTTCTGACGAAAACGGAAAACCCTATTTGGTCAACTTTCCGTACAAAATATCTTTGACCCACTCCTTTGACTATGCTGCCGTCATGCTCAGTTCGAAAGGTGAGGTGGGTATTGATCTTGAGATCGTGAAAGACAAAGTGGTCCGTATTCAACACAAATTCTTAAAACCGGAGGAATTGGCCTTTATCCAAGAGGAAAACAGTATTGAACAGCTATACGCATGCTGGTGCGCCAAAGAGGCCGTCTACAAATTACAAGGAAATAGAGGGGTGTCATTCCTGGAGAATATGACGATCAAACCCTTCGACTATCAAGCTCAGGGCGTCCTACAACTGCAACTGACGACGCCAACCTATTCACACACGTATGATGTCCACTTTGAAAAATTTGGAGAGTATATGCTTGGTTATGTTGTAGAATAGCATTATTCTTTTCTGTCGCCTTTGCTTCTCTAGACTTAAAAATTAGGCTTTCGCTTTTCTAGGAAAGCAGATACACCCTCTTGAAAATCTATCGTACCGAAAGACTTACCAAACTCTTCGCTCTCGAACTGATACCCGTCCATTTGCTTATCGACATGTGCATTGACAGCCCGAATTGCTGCTGCCACAGCTGTCTTTGATCGGGAAAATATCTGATGAAGAATCTCCTCACACTTGGCTAGCAACTGATCTGCAGGTACCACATGATTAACCAGTCCCCAACGGCCGGCATCCTCAGCAGAGATCATACCTCCTGTTAGAATCATTTCTAGGGCTTTCCCCCTTCCGACCAGCTCCGTAAGTCGCTGTGTCCCTCCATAACCGGGAATTAGGCCTAGAGAAACCTCCGGTAGGCCGAGTTTGGCTTCGATGACCGCAACCCTGATGTGACAGGAGAGCGCCAATTCCAATCCTCCGCCTAACGCGTAGCCATTGATTGCAGCAAGAATAGGTTTCTCAAAGTGATAAATACGATCCATTAGCATCGTACTTCCTTTTCTCGATAGCGCCGTGCCCTCTTGCTCGTCCAATGCCTGAAACTCTTTAATATCTGCGCCCGCAACAAAAGCTTTGCTTCCACTTCCTGTCACAATCACGCCCCATATGTGAGGGTCTGTTGCTAAATCTGTCAAAGCAATAGCAAACTCATCTATTGTTTTAGTATTTAACGCATTGAGTTGCTGTTCGCGATTTATGGTAATATACGCGATTTGATTCTCTTTCTTGACTAAGATGCTTTCAAATAGACTCATGGTCACCTGATTAAAAATTAAAATGAACAGAAAAACGAACTCGTTCTTTTCTTATATTGTCATAGTCTCGGTAAGAGAGACGCTTGACATACTCAACTGTAAAAAAACGGAATACGTTTTCAAGTCCTACAGTCGCTTCGACATATGGCCTTTGTCCGATCGTCCGTGTAGCGATACGGCCCTCATCATCCCGGTCAAAATGAACGACATCATCACTAATATACGGATTATTTTGCGGTGCAAGGTCGCCATAAAACATCCGTAGTCGCCACAGCTCGCGCCACTTTAGTTTTTTAATGAGCGGAATTTTATTTAGGATGAACCCGTTCAGCCGGTGATCCAGGCTAAATTTGACAAACCGGTCAGCGACAAATTCCATCTTATTCATCATATAATAATCGAATGTATGCCGATCAAGCACCGTTTGTACATTGGGTATCTCCAGTAGTGGGTACGGGAGCGTTCCCCAAATTTTACCTGCGATGGCCGTCATATCCATAAACCCCCACTGATTTAAAAACCAACGCTTAGATACGGAAAATCGCAGGGCATCATACCCATACTCTCCGCCGACAAAACCTTCTATGCCCTTGTTGTACTGTAGAGAGAATACCGGATGCTGTTCGATAACAGTACTACGGGTCAGATTTCTATAATAGAACTTTTCATTGGGTGCCCACCTCAATATCATCTCGGCATCATTGGTCACAATACGAGGTAAAGTCTGACCGGATTGCGACCCAGTCTTATTGAAAATCAGTGAGCCTGCAGTCTCCCGCTTAAAGTAAGTAAATCCTGTGCTAATGCTCACATGGTTACCAAATTCCCAAACATGATTCAACTTATAGGCATCATTGAACATAAACTTGTCAGGCTTATTACTACTCAATGAACTAAAGAAGCTGTCTCCTTTTTTAAAGCCTATCCCTCTACCCGGCTCCATGACATCATGCTGGACAATTGCTTCGATATAATGGGCCGGAAAGGTGGCGACGGATTCTCCATTAACAGATACTGCAGACCGTGCATAATATTTCATTTGTTGATCTTTGAGGCCATAGGCGACGTAGCCTTCTAGATATACCTTATCCGATAATGTATTGGTGGTACGTCCACCAAAACGAACGCGGTTGCCCTCGACCTCATTAAAGCTGTAAGTATACTCCAAAGGCCCAAACTCTACTGGTCCCGCATTATAAAATCCCTGAGCCAGCAGATATCCAAGCGCCATCAAACGCTTGACACTCTTCATGTTGTTAAGAGAATCAGTATTGGCATATACCATCTGCTCCACAGTATTCAATGGAATCGGGCGCTTCCGAATTAAGAAAGCACTATCCTGGCTTGCCGTGGTCAACATCTCCGTAGGCGCTCCTTTGAAGATGTCAGGAGACAGCGGTGTCTTAAAGTCATAATTGGAATTAAAAGAAACGCGTCTTCCAAACAGGGCGTCGTCTTTACGTCCGCCAAATAGAATCAACAAATCTGAACGGCGCAATACCATAAAACCATCGTCATTCGGATTGTAATGGAGACTGATCAAAATGTCATTGATCCAGTTGATATTGGCATCCTTACCGACGATCAATTCCGCCTGCCGCACGGCATAGCGCCCATCCGTAGTTACCTGGAGAGTACCACTAAAAAGTAAATCCTGCTTATTCTTAGGCTCAAAAGCAAGTTCAATAAATTTCCCTTCCGATGTCTGTATAGTATCTAAGATATAATAACGATAGAATGTCTTCGCCTCATCTGCGATAGGACTTAAGAACAATTTATTGACAACAAAAAGATTTGGATCATAGATATCAACAGGTCGGAATTGATAATTGAGATATTGCTGGATATTTGCGTTGTTAATGTAACGTGGATCAAATTCCGTTTTCTTATGTGACTTGATTAACTTTTTGAATTTAGCGGGATTCGTCTGGGAGTATACGTCTGAAAAGTTCTCTTCCATATACATGGGCAAAAGTGCCTTCCCTTTTATGGATGCCGTATCTAGATTTTTAAAGATAAACCCTGCTTTGCCCATTCGTTTTTCCATGGTCTTGCGTGGATCGACCAATCCAAATTGGACTTTTTCATATTCTTCGAAATGCACCTGCTCTAAGGATTTTAGTCGATTATCCTTCTTATGCTTAATGACCAGATCAATCAATTCCAATGCGACAGTATCTTTCTTGGGTTTGCCTTTTTTGGAAATTGTCACCATCTCTAACATATTATCCGCATAGTCCAGCTCGATAAGAAGCTGTTGAAGAGAATCTGTAGTGAGTGGGATGGTCACCGGGCTAAAACCCATCGCCCGAAAATTAACCGATGTATGCTTTGCATTTGCAAGCAATGAAAAATTACCGGCTGTATCTGTAGAAGTTCCCACATTACCTGGAGAAAGCACCACCGATGCCCTAGGAATACCATATCCGGTATTTTTATCCACTACCCTCCCCTTGACCGAAAGCTGGCCAAACACAGGACAAGTCATCCACAATAGGTATCCAACAAGTAAAATATAGTTTAGTCGCTTCTGATATATCATACTTAAATCCTGCACATCTCCATAAATATACAATTTGTAAAGGGAGAATAAAATATATAAAGAAAAAATGCATGGCGTTATACCATGCATTACATTATTTTTCCAAAAAGATTTATATCCAATGCCCACTAAAACACTTCATATCCTCTGCTGGCATAGGATATGCTTTAGATTTAGTTGATATGCTTTCTATCTGCTCAAAGATAGCACTAAAATTCTCCCCTCTCGATTAGAGATATTGATTGTCAACGGATTATATTAATTGTATCAAACAATCGGGATATACACCGATCAGAATGGTGAACAATATGGCGACAAAGAAAACTATGCTGTAATTCAATGGTACCGACAGACCTTGTGTACTGGTCGCTTCACTTTCTCTAAAGTACATGGCGACGACCACTTTCAAATAATAGAAGACACCAATTGCAGCATTTATAGCTGCAAGAATAAGAAGCGTGATGTGGTAATCATTCATCGCTATCGAAAACATCATAAATTTGCCTACAAATCCAGCCGTCAATGGAATTCCGGCCAAGGACAACATGGAAACAGTAATCGCCAATGCGAGCCAAGGACTACGGCGAGCCAAACCGTTAAAGGCGCTGAAATGATCTGTACCGTCTTGACGCTTGACCAATATCAATGCTCCAAACGCAACAACAGAAGATAAGGAATAGGCGATAACATAGAGGAGCACAGCGCTTGCTGATTGATTGCCTATAGAAACAATAGCAAAAAGCATATATCCTGCATGCGCGATACTAGAGTAGGCGAGCATCCGCTTGAACGAGTGCTGCATCATGGCCGAGATATTACCAATAAAGAGGGTAATAATGGCAATGGTCAATAACACTGGTGTCCAAAAATCATTCAGCGGAACCAATACCATGCTAAACAAGCGCAACATACCCGCAAAGGACGCTGCTTTCACCACGGTGCTCATATAAGTTGTGATCAGGATAGGAGCTCCGTCGTATACATCTGGTGTCCAAAAATGAAACGGAGCTGCTCCAATTTTGAAACACAATCCTACGATTAGAAATAAGACGCCTGCATAAAACAAAGGAGAAATATCGTGTGGATGCGCAATGACATAATTCTTAATGACTTCCAAATCGAAAGAAGCTGTGGCGCCGTAAAGTAGTGCAATTCCAAATAAAAGAAACCCTGTAGAGAATGCACCCATCAAGAAATATTTCAAGGACGCCTCATTCGAAGCAAAATCTTTCTTCCGAATGCCCACCAATATGTAAAGTGCAACTGACATCACTTCGATACCCATAAAAAGCATGGCAAAGTTGTGATAGGAATTGACCAGCAGCGCCCCTGTCAAAGAGAACAATATTAAGGAGTAGTATTCTGCAACATGCTCACTGATCGCTCCAAAATATTCTTTAGACAGCAGTAATACTAAAGCTGTGACAGTCACGCATAGCACCGAAAATGCGATTGAAAAATGGTCGAATATGATCATGCCACTATATAGTGGCTCTGCAGCGGTATTCCATTCCATTATGAGAAAGACCAATACCCCGGTCAAACCCAATAATGCAACGGGGAGAATGGCCTTCTTTGCTTTATAAAGACCTAAATACAAAACTAATATTGCTAATAAAGACAGCGTGATAATCGCACCCATAATTAAACCGATCTAATATTTTATTCGCTATAATTCTAAAACTTTACACCGTCAATCAATTGCTGGATTGACGCTTCTGATAAACCTAATAATCCATTAGGAGTGACACCAATATAAATAATTGCTATCGCAACAATACTCAAGAGAACGACTTCATGTCCCTTGATGTCGGATATGGACGCATACTGCTCTTTCAATGGACCGAGCATCGACTTTTGAAAGAGTCTCAGCATATAGACGGCGCCTAATATTAAGGTCAAGCCGGCAAACACGGCATACCAAAATCCATACTGATAGACACCGATCAGCAATAGGAATTCGCCAATAAAACCATTTGTCAGCGGTAAGCCTACGGCTCCCATAACAATGATTAAAAAGAAAACTGCTAGATTAGGCATCCGTTTGGCCAAGCCGCCCAGATCCGCCAAAGATCGAGTTCCTGTTCTGGTGGAGATAATATCCAACACATAGAACAGCCCCACTACGGATATCCCGTGATTGATCATCTGGATCATCGCCCCCTGTAGACCTTGCAGATTCCAAGAAAAGACTCCCGCACTTATCAATCCGACGTGAGCAATAGACGAATACGCGATCAAACGCTTAATATCCTTTTGTTGGATCGCGATGATGGACGCATATACAATTCCAATCACCGAAAGGATCATCGCCAATTGTCCATATGCAGCAACCCCAAGTGGAGCGACCGGGATCAACCAGCGAATCAGACCATAAACACCCATCTTTAACATGATCCCAGCGAGCAACATGGTACCTACGGTTGGTGCATTGGTATAGGTATTGGGCTGCCAGGTATGGAAAGGGAATAGTGGAATCTTAATTGCGAAAGCGAGGAAGAAGGCCCAGAAAACCCATCTTTGAGCCGCATCTGTCAATTGTAGTCCTACAAATGAAGTCCATTCAAAATCCTTAGAGGCCGTTTGCTGTTGCAGATAAATAATAGCCACCAGCATGAATATACTACCGAGAAAGGTATAAACAAAAAATTTAAGATTGACCTTAATCCGATCACCATCACCCCAGAGTGCACAAATAAAGTAAATTGGGATCAACGCGATCTCCCAACCAACATAGAAAGTGAAAGCGTCCAACGCCACAAAAACCAAGACAAGCCCTGCTTGCATAAAGGCAATGAGGGCATATAGATTTCCCTTAAATTCTTTAGAAAAAGTGCCTAGGATGATCAATGGCATCAATCCGTTTGTGAGCAATACCAAAGGAAGGCTAATACCATCCAATCCAATGTGGAAGTGTATGCCCAGACTTTGAATCCACGTATAGTTTTGTTCAAACTGTACAGATGCATTTGACACAAATGCACACAAAAAAGGAATTGTCAACGCCAATTGCACCAATGACAGCACAAGCGCAATTCCCTTAGCTGTCTGAGATTTATTTACAAACGCTAAGATAAAAGCACTGACCAGCGGTAATAAAAGCAGTATACAAAGATTAGTCATTTATACAATTATTTTTTTCTAAAAGCTGAAAATTCCATACACAAATAAGACAATCACGGCGATTACCATCATAAAGATATAAAAGCCGACATGGCCGTTCTGTAATTGACGAATACCTTTACCGGAAGACACAAAAAAGTGCGCAATCCCATTAACGATGCCGTCTATTATCGATCGATCCACAACCCTGTCGAGAAATCTAGAGAATGCATTAAGTGGCTTGACAATGACACTGTCGTATAACTCGTCTACATACAATTTCTGATAGGAAAGACGGTGCAATCCATTGTCTTCGAGTGCATCCGACTTGGGCACATACCCCTTCTTCACATACCTAATGTAGGTGACAATAGCCATCACAATGGCTGCCAGAGCTGATACAACCATCAACACAATTTCGGTTTGATGATCTACGTGAAGTGTCCCTTTGATAGACTGACCTTCTGCGAATACTGGTGCCAGGAAGTTTGCAAGCTTATGCCCTCCGCCGATAGCCTCGGGTATATTCATTAACCCTCCGATAGCCGCTAGTATCGCTAATACGATCAAAGGTAAGGTCATGGTAGCAGGCGACTCATGGAGGTGCTCCTTTTGAGCTTGGCTGCCTCTGAACGTCCCAAAGAAAGTCAGGTACAACAATCTAAACATATAAAAGGCGGTAAACAGTGCCGCAATAAAGCCAAATGTCCACAACCACTTATTCTCGGCAAATGCAAATGCGAGAATCTCATCCTTCGAGAAAAAGCCGGAAAGGGGTGGAATACCCGCAATGGCTACAGTACCGATCAGCATCGTCGTATAGGTAATCGGTAGTTTCTTCCGAAGTCCTCCCATCTTTCGCATATCTTGCTCGTCACTCATGGCGTGGATGACGGATCCGGCACCTAAGAAAAGTAACGCTTTAAAGAACGCATGGGTCAGTACATGGAAGAATGCGCCAGTGAATGCGCCAACCCCTAAACCCAAAAACATATACCCCAGCTGAGAAACCGTAGAATACGCCAATACTTTCTTGATATCATTCTGAGTCAATGCTATAAATGCAGCGACTACAGCAGTGGCGACTCCGACAATGGCGATAATCTGCATCGTCAGTGGTGACAATGTAAACATGATATTGGATCGGGCTATCATATAAATACCTGCTGTCACCATGGTAGCCGCATGTATCAGAGCTGATACAGGCGTAGGGCCGGCCATTGCATCGGGCAGCCAGGTAAACAATGGAATCTGTGCAGATTTACCCGTAGCGGCAATAAACAATAAAATCGTAATAACGGTGAGCGTCACATCGCCAACAGCGAACTCCTTCACTTGTGGGAATACGGTAGCAAACTCGAAGGAACCAAATGTATAAAAGATAAAAAAGATAGCCAGAAGAAAACCCAGATCTCCGATTCTATTCATGACAAATGCTTTCTTCGCAGCTGAGGCGTAAGAATCATTGGTATACCAAAATCCGATAAGCAAATACGAACATAAGCCTACTCCCTCCCAGCCGATGAACATGACCAAAAAGTTGGATCCTAGTACCAATAGCAACATGAAGAAAATAAAGAGATTCAGATAGGCAAAAAACTTACCGAATCCGCTATCTTTATGCATATACCCTATTGAATAAAGGTGTATTAAAACCCCTATTCCTGTTACTATCAGCAACATGATAGCACTTAAGGGATCTACCAAGAAGGATAAGGAAACATTCAACTTACCGACTTGGATCCAATTGAAGATCTCCTGTGTAAACACACCATTTGCGCCTGCAGCACGGGCGTCGTATACTTCCGAGAAGACGAAACAACTTATCAAAAATGCACCGAGTACAACACCGCTCCCGATTATCCCGATTAGCGATTTAGGAAGAATATGTTGTCCTATACCGTTTATCAAGAACCCGATTAGCGGGAGTAAAGGAATCAACCAAATTAATTCAATCATAATTTTTTATGCCTTAATCTTCGTAATGTTACCAACGTAAGCGACTTAAAGACGCAATATCTACAGATTTGGTATTTCGATATACCATAATAATAATCGCCAGACCTACAGCGACCTCCGCTGCGGCCAAAGCCATAATAAAAAAGACAAACACTTGTCCGCCTGGATCTCCATGATGAGAAGAAAACGCAGCTAAGAGTAAGTTAACGGCATTTAACATCAGCTCGATGGACATCATAATAATGATGACATTTCGTCTAATCAGTACCCCAATCACACCAATTGCAAATATGATACTGCAAAAAACCAAATAATGATTTAAGGGTACTCCCTGTATCTGTTGAATAATATTATCCATCTTTACGCTGTATATCTTTTTTAGCCAATAACACTGCTCCGACCATTGCTGTTAGCAATAAGATGGAGGCAATTTCAAACGGCAATAAAAATTTGTCAAATAATACTTTTCCTAACTCCTTGACCAACCCGATCGAGGGCTGAGCGATCACCTGCCCATTGTCTACTTCAAGTACTCGTAAGGACCCCAAAACGACAACAACCAGGCACATTCCGGCGATAGTCCCCATGATCTTCACCAAGTGCGACCTCATCGGCTCGGTATCCTTATTGAGGTTTAATAACATCAGTACAAAAAGGAATAGTACCATAATAGCCCCCATGTAGACGATAAAATTTACAATGGCTAGGAATTGGGCATTTAATAGAATATAATGTACCGTAAATGTAAAAAAAGTGATAACCAAGTAGAGCACACTATGCACTGGATTCTTTGTAAAAATGGTCATTAACGCAAAGAAAATAGACAAAAAGGCTATAAAATAAAATATTGTCATCTGCTAATTAGGTTATACTTTTCTGGTTATTAGATAGCTGGGTAATATCAAACTTGGGTTCAACCAATTTATCCTTTCCATAGATAAAATCTTTACGTAGATATTCCGCTGTAACATGAGGACCATCTAAATAAATGGCTTCTTTTGGACAAGCTTCTTCACAAAGTCCACAGAAGATGCATCGAAGCATATTGATCTCGTATACGGCAGCATATTTCTCTTCCCGATAGAGCCCCTCTTCTCCCTTTTTCCGTTCAGCGGACGTCATTGTGATAGCTTCTGCAGGACATGATAGTGCACAAAGACCACATGCTGTGCATCGCTCTCGCCCTTGCTCATCGCGCTTTAAAGAGTGCTGACCTCTAAAGTTTTTTGAGTACGGACGAATTTGTTCTGGATATTTAATCGTCGGTATCTTCCTAAAAAAGTGCTTCAATGTAATGGATAGACCTTTGGCAATAGCGGGAAGGTACATCCGTTCCCATATATTCATTGGCTTTTGCTCCAGTACTTTTTTTCTATTTGATAATGATTGCATAGCTTCTTACCTTTTATTGTTAACCTGTTATTTTGTTAACTCGTTAACCCCATCGCTTAATAACCGTCATAACTAAATTAACTCCACCACGTGTCCTTCATAATGGTGATGACACCTGTCAGCACAATATTGGCTATTGCCAATGGAATCAACACTTTCCATCCTAAATTCATCAGCTGATCGTAGCGGAAACGCGGTAGTGTCCACCGGATCCACATAAAGAAAAAGATGAATGCAAATATCTTCGTAAAAAATACGATCACACCGATGATGGTAATCCAATTTTGAGAAAGTCCAAGATCATCCATGAATGGGAAGTTGTACCCACCGAAATACAAGGAGGCCATCAGTGCGGACGAGACAAACATATTGATGTACTCGGAGAACATGTAAAGACCCAGTTTCATCGACGAGTATTCGGTGTGATAACCACCTACCAACTCCGTCTCACACTCCGGTAGGTCAAACGGCACACGATTACACTCTGCAAATGAACAGACCATGAATAATAAAAATCCAAGGGGCTGTACCCAAATATTCCAATTGACAAATCCGTGTTGCTGTGCGACAATATCACCCAGTCTGAGTGACCCTGTCACCATTAGTAATGCAATAAGCGATAGTCCTAAAGCCAACTCGTAACTGATACTCTGTGATGCAGCACGAATAGCTCCCATAAGGGAAAATTTATTGTTGGAAGCCCATCCACCTAACATGATTCCGTAGACACCTAATGCAACTACACCGAAGATATACAGCACCCCGACATTAATATCGGCTACCTGTAATGCAATCGCTCTATCACCGATCGTCAGTGTCTGTCCCCAAGGAATGACAGCTGACGTAATACAGGCCGTAATAATTGCGATTGTAGGCCCCAGGATAAAAAGAGTCTTATGAGCGCCGGCAGGAATAATCTCTTCTTTGAAAAAAAACTTTCCCCCATCACACAATGGTTGGAGAAGTCCATATAAACCAGCTCTGTCAGGACCATACCGATCTTGCATGAAGCCCGCAACTTTTCGCTCTGCCAGGGTTGAATACATCGCGATGACTAGGGTCACCACGAAAATAATCACAACTAAAACTGATTTTTCTATAATGAAAGCTGTTTCCATTCTTATATCTTATGCTATTTTAATCTTTCCGTACGTGCCAATTGCTCTTCATTAGCTTCCTGTAATACAGGATTCTCCTTTATGACTGCCGGCGGATTGAAATCCGGGTAATGATTAGCTCCGATTACAGAGTCCTTATCTATTAACGTGGGTTCGTCCAACACCCAGTCATCGGTATGTTTCTTATCAAAACGACAAGTATTACAAATAAACTCTTCAACCTCTCCATATTCATCTTTACGGGCCGTCACACGCAGGACCTCTGTGCCCTTATACCACAGCGTGACATTACCGGAGCAAGTAGGGCAATCGCGATGAGCATCTACAGGCTTGGTAAACCATACCCGATTTTTGAATCGAAAAGTCTTATCGGTCAATGCCCCGACGGGACAAACATCGATTACATTTCCCGAAAAATCATTATCAACGGCTTTTTGTATATAGGTGGAAATCTCTGCGTGATCTCCTCTGTTCACTATTCCGTGAACACGCTTGTCAGTAAGTTGGTCTGCCACGAATACACAACGATAACACAATATACAACGGTTCATATGTAGCTGTATCTTGTCACCAATATCGATTCGTTCGAAGGTACGCCGCTCAAACTCATATCGTGTAGCCTCGCTTCCATGATCGTATCCCAAATCCTGAAGTTTACACTCTCCTGCTTGGTCACAGATAGGACAGTCTAGTGGGTGATTGATCAATAGCATTTCTACGACCCCCTTACGTGCCTCTACCACTTCTGGAGAGGTGATATTCAGCACTTCCATACCGTCCATCACGGTTGTACGACAAGAAGCAACGAGCTTGGGCATAGGGCGAGGATCTTTTTCAGATCCCTTACTCACTTTCACCAGACAGGTACGGCATTTTCCTCCGGTCCCCTCTAACTTGGAATAATAGCACATCGCTGGAGGAACAATATCTCCACCAATCTGACGGGCAGCATTCAGAATCGTCGTCCCTGGAGCTACTTCTACAGGGATCCCGTCTATGCTAACCTTGATTTTTACATCTTCTGCCATTTTTCTACTCTCTTTTTATTACGTTAATTAAACAACCGGTGTCAATGGATCTGCATAATGTGCTAGACCGAAGTTACGGCTTAATGCTTCACTAGGGTGGGTGATGTGCCATTCGAACTCATCTCTAAAATGCCTGATCGCAGCGGCAACTGGCCACGCGGCAGCATCTCCCAATGGACAAATGGTATTACCCTCTATCTTGCGCTGTATATCCCAAAGGAGGTCTACATCTTCCATTGAACCTTTTCCAGATTCAATCTTATAGAGGACTTTTTCCATCCAGCCTGTCCCCTCCCGACAAGGAGAGCACTGTCCACAGCTTTCGTGATGATAGAATCGGGTAAAGTTCCACGTATTTCGAACAATACATTGGTCTTCATCAAAAGCTATAAATCCACCTGAACCCAACATCGTTCCTGTCGCAAAACCGCCATCGGCTAAGGACTCATAGGTCATCAGGCGACTGCTACCATTGACGGTCTTGGTAATAAGATTCGCAGGTAGGATCGGTACAGAAGAGCCTCCAGCAACCACTGCTTTCAACCTCTTACCATTTGCTATCCCACCACAATATTCATCAGAATATATAAATTCCTCTACGGGAAGTCCTAGTTCAATTTCATAAACGCCGGGTTTTACAAGATTACCTCCTGCTGAAATAAGCTTTGTCCCGGTACTTCGGTCGATACCAATCTTGGCGTATTCTTCGCCACCGTCATTGATAATCGGTACTGTCGCGGCAATCGATTCTACATTATTCACTACTGTAGGGCAACCATATAACCCTGCAACAGCAGGAAAAGGAGGCTTTATCCGCGGATTTCCACGATTTCCCTCCAAAGATTCTAACAACGCCGTTTCCTCTCCACAGATATAGGCTCCCCCTCCGGGCTGAACATAAATCTCAAGATCATAACCCGTCCCTAGAATATTCTTACCTAAAAACCCAGCATGTTTGGCTTCCTGAATTGCCTTTTCCAAAATACGGATCTGAGGCATCATTTCACCTCGAACATAGATATAGGAGGTATGGGCACCTAAGGCATAGCTAGACACAATCATTCCTTCAATCAGAGCATGGGGGATATGAGTCATCAAGAACCTGTCTTTGAATGTTCCGGGTTCAGATTCATCTCCGTTGCAAACCAAGTAACGCGGGACGCCTTCTGGTTTAGCCAGAAAACTCCACTTCATTCCGGTCGGAAAGCCCGCTCCGCCCCTTCCGCGGAGACCGGATTTTTTCACCTCTTCGACAACATCATCTGGAGACATGGTCTTCAATGCTTTTTCTACGGCACGGTAACCGCCGTGCTCGCGATAGACATCATAGGTGTTGATTCCGGGGACATTGATATGTGTTAGTAATAACTTACGCGCCATTTTCTATTCTTCTTGCAAAGTGATTTACTGTTTTTCTTTGAGATCCTGAAGGAGTTGATCCACACTGTCTTCGGTGAGATTCTCATAAAATGTATACTCGGGTCCAATCTGCAATACAGGTCCATAGCCACAGGCGGCCACGCACTCGACCCCTCTCCAAGAGAAAAGACCATCTGGGGTCACTTCTCCCTCTTTCACGCCCAATCTATTTTCGATATGTGCCATGATTTTCTCAGCTCCAACCAGACAGCATGGTCCGGTGCGACACACCTCTAACACATACTTACCTTTCGGTTCTAAAAAATACATGGTGTAAAATGTAGACACTTCATACACCTCTATGGGCTGAATGTCAAGGTATGCGGCAACCTTATCCATCGCATCTACACTTAGCCAGCCAAACTCGGCCTGTACCAGATGTAAGATGGGCAATAGGGCAGATTTTTGCCTTCCTTCGGGGTATCTTGATACCACTTCCGCAAACTTCTGTAAAAGCTCGGAAGAAAACTCTACGGGTTGACTGTCTCTTACACTAAGCATCTAACTCTCCTGCAATAACGTTTAAACTACTCATATTAATAATCGCATCCGACAGTAACATTCCACTACTCATCGGCGCAAACATCTGATAATTGATAAATGAAGGTCTTCTAAAATGTAAGCGATAAGGCGTACGCCCTCCGTCATGAATTAAATAGAATCCCAACTCACCATTTCCGCCTTCAACAGCGTGGTAAACTTCGGATTTCGGTGTATCCCATTCGCCCATCACAATCTTAAAATGATAGATAAGTGCTTCCATATTGGTATAAACCTGTTCTTTCGGGGGGAGGTAAAACTCTGGGACATCTGCATGGAATACACCAGCAGGCTCCTTCGCTATTTTGTTGAGCGCTTGCTCAATGATACGCATAGACTGCCACATTTCAGCATTACGCACCATAAAACGGTCATAAACATCCCCTGTAGTGCCTACTGGGATTTCAAAATCGAACTCCTCATAGGAGCAGTATGGCTCCTGTGCCCGCACATCATAATCAACACCTGTAGCCCTCAATATAGGACCAGACCAGCTATAGCTCAGCGCTTGCTCGGGTGTGACGGCAGCGACACCTGAGGTGCGCTCTATAAAGATTCTGTTGCGAACGAATAATTCTTCAAATTCTTTCAATACAGGAGGGAATCGCTCCAGGAATTCACGGATCTTGGCAAATGCAATTTCGTTGAAATCTCTTTCAAAGCCACCTATACGTCCGATATTAGTCGTAAGACGGGCACCACATATTTCTTCAAAGATTTCGTAAATAAATTCGCGCTCCTGCATGACATATAGAAAGCCTGAAAAGGCTCCTGTATCCACCCCTAAGATACCATTGCATATAATGTGGTCAGCGATTCGGGCCAACTCCATTACAATTACACGCATGTACTGTACCCGCTTTGGAATTTCTATTTCCAAAAGCTTTTCGACGGTCATGTGCCAGCCCATATTATTAATCGGAGAAGAACAATAGTTCAGACGGTCGGTAAGTGTTGTGATCTGATAAAAGGGGCGATGCTCTGCAATTTTTTCGAATGCACGATGGATATAACCAATAGTAGAAACTCCACTAACGATACGTTCCCCATCAATCTGTATAACATTTTGAAAAACACCGTGCGTGGCAGGGTGTGTAGGTCCAAGATTTAGGGTTATCAGTTCATCTTGCGGATCATTATCCGAAAAAACGGGTTGGTTTGAAGTTATCTTGGTTATGAAATCGTTCATCTTAAATATTAGTTATCGGCCAAAATAAAAGTCTTTCTTATCGATACGGTTTGGATCCTCCAGTGGGTATTCCCTGCGCATAGGGAAGACTTCCATATCATCCACATTCAAAATCCGGCGGAGATCGGGGTGTCCTTCGAATTGAATCCCAAAGAAATCATAGGTTTCTCTTTCCATCCAATTCGCACCATTCCACAGGACAGTAGCTGAAGGGATAGTGGGAGGCTCACCTCCGATAAAAACCTTGATTCGGATGCGAACATTGTGGACCAGACTGTGGACATGATACACGATAGCAAAGGGCAATTCCTGATTTGGGTAATGTACCGCAGTGATATCAGTCAAGTAAATAAACTGTAACACGATATCATCCTTAAGATAAGAGAGTACATCGAGGATATATTCTTTAGAGGTATGGAGTGTTAAAAGTCCATAAGGCTCGGATGCATTCTTGACGTTGTCTCCAAACTGCGTCTGCAAACGCTCCCATAATTGTATATTAGTCAACTTATCCATTATCTGTAACTATTCCGTACCGCTCCAACAATGCTTTATATTCAGGCGTATTTCTTCTATTCAGAGATTCATTCTTGACAATATCCTGGAGACGCATCACACCGTCCAGAATTGCTTCCGGTCTTGGGGGGCATCCTGGAACATAGACGTCCACGGGGATAATTTCATCTATACCTTGAAGTACAGAATAGGTATCGAAGATACCGCCACTGGAAGCACATGCACCTACAGCAATCACCCAACGGGGCTCTGCCATCTGTATATATACTTGCCTCAATACCGGCGCCATTTTCTTAGCAATAGTGCCCATCACTAGCAACATATCTGCTTGTCTCGGCGAAAAACTTGGGCGCTCAGCGCCAAACCGCGCCAAATCGTAGGTCGAACCCATCGTCGCCATAAACTCAATACCACAGCAAGAGGTTGCAAAAGGTAAGGGCCATAGTGAATTCGCACGGGCCAATCCGATCGCTTTATCTAAAGTAGTCGCAAAAAATCCTGATCCTTCTACTCCCGGAGGAGCTTCAGCCAACTTGACATTACTCATGATTTAGTTCTTATTGTTTATATTGAATATCCGATATCGGAATACTTCTTAAAAATACTGTTAATTCCCGTCGTTATCAGCGCAAAAAAACTATTTAGAATTATTCTAATCCCAATCCAAAGCCTTCTTCTTGATGATATATATAAAGCCCAAAAGCAGTATGCCCATGAAGACAAACATCTCCAAAAGTCCCTGTACGCCGAACTCTCTAAAATTGACAGCCCATGGATACATAAAAATAACTTCTATATCAAAAATGACAAACAAGATCGCTACCACAAAATACTTGATAGAGAAGGGCTGACGCGCATTACCCTTAACTTCTACGCCTGATTCGAATGAAGAGAGCTTGTTTTCTGTCTTGACTTTAGGTCCTATCATATGCGTAATAATGATGGTACCTACACCAAAGCCCACTGCTACAATAAGTTGTATCAGTATAGGTAAATAGTCGATAGGAGTATTTGCGAGGTTTACTGTTTCCATGCGTTTATTTCTGGTTATTTACGGCTTAAACTTAAGCATTTATCTGCTAAAATACAAGACGATGCAGGCCTATTCATGTAGTAAATACACTATTAAGGACTTAGGGGCATGACGCATCCAAATTTTTACAAAAAAAAGCGGCCGATATTATCGGCCGCTTTCATATATCATTCACCAGGTGACTTACAACGCCTCAATATAAGACTTTGCAAATTCATCCTCTGGACTGATGCTCAATGTTGCTTGGAAATGTTCTTTTGCTTTAGCATTGTTGCCTTTAGCATAGTTGAAGTAACCAAGGTAGTTGTTTGCATCAACCAAGTATTCGTTATATTTAACATCTGCTGGTTTTGATTTGATCACTTCAATCAATTTCGTGAAAGAAGGAACAAATAATCCTTGGATTTTTTCAGGTTCAGCGATATTATCTAAACCTAACTGTGCAAAACCTCTGTAGTACAATGCTGGAACCTGATACTTTTCGACAACCTCTGGCTTCGTTGCATCAACAACAACTCCAAATGCTTTGTCAGCTCTCTCGAAGTAAACCTTACCATCTTCTTCAACAGCTACTTTTTTCTGACCTAAGTTGTAGTTGATCTCGCCAATGTAGTAGTTAGCATCGTAGTAGTAATCAGACTCTGGCATAGAAGCAGGGATCTCAAAGATTGTACCTGCAGCTACCATATCTTGATCTTGATACTTCGCAAATGCAGTTTCTGCAATTTCTGGCAACAATTCGTCCTTATCCAACTCAATTGCTTTTTTCAAAAGCTCTAAACCTTTTGTACCATTTGCTGCTGAAGCACCTGTGGTGTCAGCAGAAGCAACGCCTATATTTGCCAATCCAGCAAACAAGTAGTCACGAGAGATGATACGCTCAGGCTTCATCTTGGTAAATAGGGAGTTTAAGTACTCCAATGATTTTGCGTAATCTTTATCCTGGTTATAAGCACCGTAACCCAAGTAACGGTAGATTTTTGGATCTACGTCTGGATTTTGCGCCAATTCTTCAGACACTTTCTTCAATTCTGCATATTCACGTGCATATACCAAGAAATCTGCATATCTGATTTTCGCCTCTAGAGACTTATCTCCTGTAAGATCAAGATACTTTTTATAAGCATCTACACCTTGTTTATTAATCGCTTTATATTTTTCCTCATCTTCTTCTTTCAAAGACGAAGCACGATATGTCTCAGCCAATTCGCGGAAAGTAGGAGCGTAAGTTGGAAACTCTTGAGTCAAGGCATTCAATTGCTCAATAGCTACGTCATAAGCTTGCGCTCTACGTGTAATGACTGCTTGACCAATTCTCGCACGTAATAATCCTTCATCTAGTGTCAAGGCATCGCGATACTGTACATAAGCCAAACTAGACTCGTTCATACCAGCGTATGCATCTCCTAAAGCTAAAGGTACCAATGCATCTTTCGCATTTTTGGCTTTGGCTTGCGTTAAATATTCCAATGCTTTAGCGAAGTCTGGTTTTGGAGCATCGATCAATGCACGACCTGAGAAATATAAAGGCAAATAGTCTTTTTTACCCAAGTTGGACGTTGCTGTCGTAAACTTTTGCTCTGCAGCTGTTTGATTATTATTCTTTAAATCAACAATACCCAAACCAACACTGTTCAACTGTGATTTAGGATCATTGGTAAGACCATTGTTAAAAATGATAGCAGCAGAATCGATTTTATCATTCACAAGATAAATCTGTCCCAAATAAAAATAATTGTCTCCGTCTTTTGGTTTCTTCTGCACCAAATTCTCCAACATCACTTTTGCCTTATCATATTGCTCAGCTTCCATAGCAGCTTGAGCATCTTTCAAGCTCTGCGCACTAGCTGTTCCAACAGCTCCTGCAAATAATAGACTTAAAAATAATTTGCTTTTTGTCATAATCTATTTGTGTTCTATTTATATTTTCTAATTAACGAATTATTCTACTTTATCCCTAATAATAATTTCTCTTCCTGGCATCGTTGCCGGGACCAAATCTGCTTTCAGCATAATGCGCTGTCCACGGTCTCCAGTGACGAAGGCGGAGAATCCAAGCCCAAGTCCCATGTCAGGTTGATAGTTCAAAATATACACTGGACGACTTAGTACATACAAACCTGCTGCCAAATTTGACTGATTAGGAAGATAAAATTTATGATCCCCTTCTTTCGTCAATGAATTTTGAACGCTTAAGGTACGAATTTTCTCTATATCTTTAAAAGATCCTTTTGCATTTAGCCATTGATTGTATCCTATAACGCCTATCCCGTCTGTATGTTGTGCGACATAAGAAAGAACCTCATCACCGGTTTCCAGTGCCTTTACATACTGTGAAGATATCTTTTCGAGCTTGCCTATATCTTTCAATTGTCGTAACGTACTCGAATTGACATTGTCAAATATTAACGATTGGCCCGGGCCAATATTTTCTCCTTTTAAAATTTTCAGGACACTTTCGACAGTTACACTCGTGTCTGGGCGTGAGGCATTCACGACAAACACCACAGCATCTGTAGCTATTTGGAAAATTTTGGGGGTGATGGACTTCTTTTTAAAATAATCTTCCTCGACTTCTGTAAGCTTCCGGGTCATGATGGCAGTCTTCGCACGACCTTGCAGCATGAGATTGATTCCCTTGACCTCCGGCGCACCGATCAGCTCAATCTTGGACTCTTTATAGGAGTTCTGAAAAACATCAATCTGCTCCTTCATAATCGGCACTAACGTCTCATCGACAACGACTGGAAGTTGTCCTTTCAGAATATCTCCATGTTGTTGACGATCAGCATCCCCACTGTCTTTCTTCCGTTGACAGGAGGTGATAGTCGCTGTGAGGAGCAACAAAGACAGAACAAGTTGAAAATTAATTATACGCATCATATCCTGTTTGATTATAGAATGATTAAAAAGATTAAAATGGCTGCTAATTTCTAAAATTATTCTGCCACAATCTGGCGAATCTCATGAAAGAATACACAATCAGCAGAATCCCAAAGAACGTGCGATAAGTAGGATTAATATCAAGTGGAAAGTTTTTCCAAAAGATAATCAATAGGCCTAATGTGAAATATAGGCCAAACATAAATAGTCCTAAAATGGACAGAAATCGCTTTAAAGGCGATTTCTGTCTGTAATTTGAACTATTGCTAAAGTTACTATTTGTCACCAAATTATTAATTAACAATATTTAATCGAATTGGCAATGTGTAAGCAACACGCACAGGACGTCCGTTTTGGATACCAGGAGACCATTTTTTTGCTTTTTTCAACAAAGTAACAGCTGCCTGACCTGTACCATATTGCAGGTCACGAATCACCTTAATGTCTGTAAGTGTACCGTTTTTCTCCACTACGAAGGAAACCTGCACTACACCATTCACACCTTGCTCTGTCGCTGCAGCTGGATACTGATAGTTATCTCCGATCCATTTCATGAACGCTTTCATACCGCCCGGTGGCTCTGGGTTGACCTCTACCGCAGTAAAAATCTCATTTGAGCCAGTACCGTCAGGTGTGCCTTTTTCCGTACCCGTTACAGCGCCATCAACTTTCTTAGGACCAAATTCTCCTGTCGGAACTCCAGATGCTCCTTTTGTACCTTTCAAAGTAAGGCGTGCTGGAGTTTTCTTATCATCTTTGAATTCTTCTTGAGTAGCGACCTCTTCCTTTACTTGGTTTTTGGGCACTACTTTCGGTTCTGGGAAACGTATTAAGTCTTCCGCTGGTGGCTCCTGAGCAATACGCTGAGGTTGTTCTTCAACCGGGAGAGGCTCTTCTTCCTCTTCTGGTTCCGGAATTACCAAATCTTCCAATGTCACTTCTGTGATCACAGGAGGTGGTTCGACCGGCTTATCAGGAATCAACTTGATATTGAATATTTTTGGAATACTCAAGAGAATAATAACTCCTACGACAACAGCTAAACCGATATTGGTCGCTCTTGGTCCTAGCTTACGCAGCTGGTAGGCACCATATTCTCTATTTCTATTCGCAAAAACAACGTCTAGCCATTCCTTTTTGAATAAATCTAATTTTGAACCAAACATAATTTCTTATTTTTTTGCGTTAGTATCTATAAACTAGTCGTTATACAAATTCTCACGCTTTAACACATCTATTTCCTCGGAAGTGATTTTAGAAATCATATAGCGCTTGATATCTACAATTTTCATCTCGTCCAATACGTCGACAAGATTACGTTGTACAGATTTCTCACTTGGTCTGATTACTACGATCAAATCCTTTCCTCCAGCGGCGGCTGGAACTTTTGCTTTCATTTCAGTAATGACTTTACGCAATCCGTCTTTTCCATAATCAATGGCTGTAGGAGGTGTAATAGGACTTTTTAACTGTCCATAGTACCATAAAATCTTATTATCTGAACCCAATAGTAACGTGATCGAACGGTTATCGGCAATCTCTAGATTGTCGGAAGCATCCATCTTATTCTTATCAGGCATCGCAACGTCCATCGCTTGAGGCTTGTTTAAAGACGTGGTCAACATGAAGAAGGTAATCAATAAGAATGCAAGATCCACCATGGCTGTCAAATCGACTTTACCACCATTTTTCTTACTTCTGACTTTACCACCTTTTCCCTTTTTACCAGAGTCTTGATTTAATTCTGCCATTTTTCTTTTATCTATTTAAATGAGACTTCGACTATTCGTTACCTTTTAATCCTGTCACAAAACTAAATTTGTTTTGCTTTTGATTACGAAGTGACTCAATGACTAAATTGATGGACGGATATTTTTCATTCGCATCTGCTTTGATCGCGATCTTCATCGGTCCTGGATCTACGAAATTCTTTTCGCCTTCCTTTTCCTTTGTGATCTCAGCAGTAGCAAGTCTTGCTGACTGTACCCAATGATACAATTCGTTCGTATTGTTCTCCGTGCTATCGATAGGAATACCGGGCTGCACTCCTGGTAGAACACGTTGACTAGCTTCAAGTGTCAACAATTGGCGCAGATTCTTGATCGGCACACCAAAATCTTCAGCGAGTTCAAATTTCGTGTAATCCTCCTCTGAGAACTGAACATTGTATTTCGCGGACATTCTTTCCAACATTCTCTTGCGGACTTCACGTTCCTTCACACCGAAGAATACTTTACCTTCTCCACCGATTGTGATAATTCCGAGATTGGTATCTGGTAATTTATCTTTGGTCGTGGAAGCGGGAGTATCAACAGGGAACGCTTCTGGTTGACGCGCTGTAGATGTCAATACGAAGAATGTAAGAAGCAAGAATGATACGTCACACATCGCCGTCATGTCGATGGACGTACTCGATCTTTTTACTTTTGCTTTTCCCATTTTCTTTACTTCTAAAATTAATTACTCAACTCCTTTGACTATATGATGCTTTTTGTATTTAGATTCCACAAAAGAATCTAAAGAAAAAGCAAATCTTATTTATGGTTAGCAGCGTACGTTTGTACGATTGAGAAACCAGCCTCGTCAATTGAGTAAGTTAATTTATCGATTTTCGCAGTCAAGATGTTGTACATAACGATTGCAAAAGTTGAAGTTGCGATACCTGTAGCCGTATTGATAAGGGCCTCAGAGATACCGTTTGCTAATTTAGCTGAATCTGGAGCACCACCTGTAGCCAACGCAGAGAAGGCCTTGATCATACCTGTTACTGTACCTAATAGACCTGTCAATGTACCAATTGAAACTAGTGTTGCGATAACGTTCAAGTTTTTTTCCAACATTGGCATCTCTAATGCTGTAGTCTCTTCGATTTCTTTTTGGATAGCTAAAGCTGATTTTTCTGAATCTAATCCTGGATTAGCAGATACATCTTTGTATTTTAACAATCCTGCTTTGATTACGTTTGCTACAGAACCTTTTTGCTTATCACATTCAGCAATAGCCGTGTCAATATTACCTCCGTTGATTAATACTTGTACTTTTCTTACGAAGTTTCCAACATTACCAGTACCTGAAGCTTTGTTGATCACAATAAAGCGCTCGATAGAAAATACCCATACCATAAAGAATAATCCTAAAAGGATAGGCACGATAGCACCTGCGTGGTAAACCATTCCTAAGTAATTACCTTGTAGTGGTTGATTCTCTGGGTTACCTTCTTGGAAGTTAGATGGAGCTCCCATAACGTATTTCCATACGATGAAACCAACAATGAAACAAATGATGATTGCTAAACTTGCAAATAGGGAACCTGAATTTCCGCTCTCTTGCTTTGCAGGACTAGTTGTTTTTGGTGCGTTTGCCATTTTTACTAAATTTTAGATTTTTTACTGTTGTTTAATATAATGTTTAATTCAATTATGTGCAATTCAATTCTCTATTCGTTACCCATATGAGAAACAAATATAGCATTTTGTAATAAAAACAAAATTAATGCGGCATTAAAATACAATTTATTAAATTCTGCGTCTGATTTTGAACGTTAATAATGAACAATCCATCAGCAGAATCATTGTTCATCAGTCTGATCATGTCAAAATCATGCGTAATGCTGTAATTTTTTACAATGAAAACCATTTTTTTTTTGATATCCAAATTAATAAATCATTAAGTGTTAAAAATAAGTAAGTGGTTACTTACATCAAACTTTCGAACACCAAGTGTTTTTTTAACGTCAAATAATGGGATATATTATATCAAGCTCGTTACAAATCTATAGCGCGAAGGTCGATAAAATACCATAAAACACTATCCACCAACGACTTTGACTTTATAACCATCAGCGTTCAATAATTCAACTATTTTTTGTTTAAAATCACCTTGAATCATTATTTCACCGTTCTTGGAAGTACCACCCACCCCACATTTGTGCTTAAGCTTCTTGCCTAAAATTTCCAAATCAGATTCAGCTCCGACGAAACCTGTGACAATTGTAACAACTTTTCCTTTTCTCATTTTCTTATCCAGCATCACTTTGAGTTGTTGCTTATTGGCGGGTAGGGTTTCTGGGGTTTCTACTGGCTCGCCTCCTTGGTATTCAAAATCGTCAGCCGTTGAATACACGATACCTTCAAAACGTTGTTTTTTTTGTTTACTCATGATACTAAATTAGCAAATTATCCGAAGAGACTTCGGCAAAATCTTGATATCTAACTCTTTGCCAAGCTCGAAGGGTTCTCCGTCTACATGCGCGGCTCCATCCTGCTCTCGTTCGATATAAATCTCTTTTCCGGGAATGATTTCAACATATTCGGATTGATCAGCGGATTTATTAAAGAGGTGAAAGACCATCATCGGAAGTGTATACAGCGGAAACTTGTGCACGATACAGACATCCAGGAGCCCGTCATTTACGGAGGCGTGCGGTGCTATATAGGCATTATTGCCATACTGAGGGGAGTTTGCTACGCTAATCATAAACGCTTCGCGCTCATACTTCACACCATCGATCGTCAACTTATACGTACAGGGCTTGTAGTTGGTCAAAACATTGATCGCAGATTTAAGATACCCAATAGGGCCCCTTATATTTTCATTTGCAAACCGATCACTGACCGAGGCATCAAAACCAATCCCGGCGATATTAAAAAAATTACGGTCATTAATAATACCCGAATCGACCTCGACGGATTCGAATCGGTTTAGCCTCCTCAGTGCCGCGCTTTCATTCATTGGGATACCTAAGTATAGAGCGAGCCCATTTCCAGAGCCTTCAGGGATGATACCTAACGGAATATCTGATCCCACTAAAGCAGATCCCAATTCGTTGATCGTGCCATCGCCCCCAACGGCCACTACCGCATCATACCCCTCTTCAATAGCCTTCAATCCAAGCTCATAGGCATGATTAGGATGATTCGTCTGCTGAAAGGTAGGATCAAACTTCTGAAGATCCAGCACCTCCAACACTTGCTTATTGAATGCAGTCTTCCGTCTTCCTCCAGAAATAGGATTGATTACAAATAATATTCGCTTTCTTTCGGCCATACAGGTCTCTCTTAAACTTTTACCCGATAAAGATAGACAAAAGCCCCTAGATTAGATGAAAGGATGTACAATATCACTTTAATTTCATTTTAACTTATTGAGTATAAATTTGAATTTTAAATTTCGGCAAAGAGTTGTAGCTTTGCCCAACAAATTTGTGGATTGATTTGCGTCGTGGGATAACATACCCGCAACTGGAGATTGCAACCACAGTAAAAAAGTGCTAAGACCTATCAACTTCTGTGTTTTTCACTTATCTGTGATTTCTCTACCCTTGCCAAATCGTCTTACGTTAATATAAGATTACTTATGGCTTATTTATTTACTTCAGAATCGGTTTCGGAAGGACACCCAGACAAAATTGCCGATCAAATTTCAGATGCATTAATAGACAATTTCCTAGCATGGGATGAAGACGCTCGCGTCGCCATTGAGACGCTGGTGACTACGGGTCAGGTCGTCCTTGCTGGCGAAGTGAAGTCAAAGATATATCTAGATGTACAAAAAATTGCCCGGGCGGTAATTGAAAAGATTGGCTATACCAAGTCAGCCTATATGTTTGAAGCAAATTCATGTGGTGTATTATCTGCCATCCATGAACAATCTGCAGACATTAACCAGGGAGTAGACCGGAAGACAAAACAAGACCAGGGTGCCGGTGATCAGGGAATCATGTTTGGCTATGCAACCAATGAAACCGACAACTATATGCCCCTAGCCTTGGATTTGTCCCATCGACTGCTTTATGAGCTGGCCGCTCTACGTAAAGAAAACAAAGAAATCACCTACCTCCGTCCAGATGCGAAGTCTCAGGTGACGCTAGAATATGACAGCAACCATAAGCCTGTTCGTATCGATACGATTGTCATCTCTACACAACACGACGATTTTGATGAGGAATCTACTATGCTCAAAAAAATCACAGATGACATCAAATCCATATTGATCCCAAGAGTAAAGGCGCAGTTAAAACCTGAATTACAAGGACTGTTCGATGACAAGATCAAGTTTCACATCAATCCAACAGGAAAATTTGTGATTGGCGGACCTCACGGGGATACCGGATTGACAGGCCGAAAAATCATTGTCGATACGTACGGAGGAAAAGGCGCGCATGGTGGCGGCGCATTCTCTGGAAAAGATCCATCAAAAGTAGATCGATCGGCAGCATACGCAACCCGTCATATCGCCAAAAATCTAGTTGCTGCTGGTGTCGCGGAGGAGATATTGGTACAGGTATCCTATGCAATCGGCGTCAAAGATCCAATGGGAATCTATGTCAATACTTATGGAACCAGCAAAGTAAACTTGTCGGATGGACAGATCGCCCAGGAGATCGCTAATCTATTTGATATGACGCCATATGGCATCGAGACGAGATTGGGCCTGCGCAATCCTATCTATGCCGAAACAGCAGCATACGGACATATGGGTAGAACACCTCAAACCGTCACCAAAACCTTCGAAAACAGTAACGGAGACCAAAAAATAGTGGAGGTCAACTTATTTACATGGGAAAAATTAGACTTTGTAGATAAAATAAAAGAAGCATTCAAGCTTTAAAATAACAAAATACCATACAAAGAAGCCTCCGAGACGAGGCTTCTTTTTTTTAATAGAACTCCTCTTTTATCACTATCTTTAGAAAGATATACTACAACACTGTCAGACGGATAGAAGCTCATTTATACCGTGGCTGGCAGTGTGAATGTCTTTAAAGAACAGGATGAACAAATAAAAACAGGATGAAGAGAAGAACATTTATCCAATCTACGGCTGGCATAATCGGCACAACAGCATTGGCGACTACAGCATCTGCAGAAAAGAAGAAAGTGACCAAATCTCAAATCGTACATTCGGTGTACTTTTGGTTAAAAGAAGGGATGACGAAAAAAGAGATCTCTGATTTCGCTGCATTCTTCGAGGCACTCCGGGCAATCCCGGATGTCAAAAGTTTAAAATATGGCCGTCCAGCGCCGACTAACCCGAGACCTGTCGTAGATCAGTCTTGGACCTATAATCTTATTGTGGTATTTGAGCAGATGGACCATATCAACACCTATGAAAATCACCCTATACATCTTAAGGCGATAGAAGATTTTAGCAGCAACTGGACTAAAGTAGTAGTGTATGACACCTTATTAGATTAGCCCTCTGGCTTTTATTTCCAAATACTTGTTGATCGAATTGATGGTCAGCTGTTCAGGAGCAGTATATATTGTCTGAATACCGTGCCTATTCAATTCCTGGATAATTAGACTCTTCTCATACACAAATTTTTCAGCGATAATCTGATTGTAGATATCTATTGTCCTGTGACCAACTTCTTTAGCCATGTCGATCAACTCGGTATTCTTAAATACAACGACGACGATAATATGTGTCTTATTTAACATTTTTAGATAGGCTATCTGTCGATGTAGACTATCCTGGGTTTCAAAATTAGTATAGATAAAGATCAAAGAACGCTTATTGATGTGCTTATTTGCGAAAGCATATAGATTACCAAACTCGGACTCTTCGAATAGGGTATTAATACCATACAAAGCTTCTGAAACCTTTTGCATCTGGTTATTTCTTTTCTCAGGGGGGATATGATTGCCCACTTGCTTGGAGAATGTCAGCATTCCCGCTCGGTCCTCTTTGAGTATAGCTGCATTGGATAACACCAAGGTCGCATTAATGGCATAATCCAGTAAAGTCATCTCCTCAAATGGCATACGCATCACCCGCCCGATATCTATAAAAGAATAAATTGGCTGAGACTTTTCCTCCTGATATTGATTGACCATTAGCTTTTTGTGCTTTGCAGAGGCCTTCCAATTCATAAACCGATACTCATCTCCCCTGACATACTCTCTTACGTGGTCAAACTCAAGGGTAGATCCAATCTTTCTGATGCGTTTAATGCCAAGCTCTTTCAATCGATCTGTAGTAGCCATCAATTGGTACTTTCGCATCTGTATAAAGGATGGGTAACAGGGTATTGCTAATGAATCTTCGAGCACAAACTTCCGTTCAAAAAAACCCAGATGCCTTACCAGTGCGTGACAGCGATCAAAGGTATAAATTCCGCGTGTCGTTGGTCGGAGTTCATACGTAAGATGTTTCGACGAGGTAGATTCAACAGAAAAGTGGAATGCACTCTTCCTTACCTGCAACTGTATAGGGTACTCTTCTAGAAGACGGATACCAACCCTGATCGGATAGGTACTTGCCACGACCAATTCGAAGGTATTGACATCCCCGTTGGACAGCTTCTCCGGATAATTGCGAGTGACGACTACCTTATTTTGACCATAATGTAAGAATAGCATGTCCCATGCAGAGGCCACAACCAGTAACCAAAAAGCCACAGTAGCCACCCACATCAATATCGGGATAAAAGAGGAAAGCGCAAACAGGAATGCTATCCCCAAGACGGAGTAGAAAAACTGGTTGGTAAAATATAGCCTTCTTATGAACCTGATCATCTTGGAATCTCTACGCCATCAACAATTTGCTTGATCATATATGCTGTCGTGAACCCTTCCATCTCTTTCTCGGGCGTGAGCATGACCCGGTGGCCCAAAATGGATGGGGCGACGTATTTGACATCATCGGGTGTAATAAAGTCTCTACCCAACAGAGCTGCGGAGGCCTTCGAAGCTTCCAGAATCGCAATAGACGCCCGAGGAGATGCTCCTAAAGTTAGATTTGGATTGACCCGCGTCTGTACGATAATCTGTGCAATATAATGGAGGACTTCCTCATGCGCATATACGGCTTTTACTGTATCTTGAAAGGCGATAATATCCTCCCCGGTAATAACGGGATTCACCAATGTTTCCTTATCCTCGGCTTTTTGCGCCTGGTGTTCCTGCAAAATTTGCAGCTCATGGCTAAACTCGGGATAATTGATGATAATCTTAAAAAGAAAACGGTCTAGCTGCGCTTCTGGTAATCGGTAAGTCCCTTCATGCTCAATCGGATTTTGCGTCGCGAATACCAGGAAAGGTCTCGGCATACGATAAGTGTGGCCATCGACTGTCACCTGTCGCTCGGACATACATTCGAATAGAGAAGCTTGTGTCTTCGCGGGGGCGCGATTAATCTCATCTATTAGAATGATATTGCCGAATACCGGTCCCTTTTTAAATTCAAATTCATTGGATTTAAGGTCCAAAATGGATGAACCCGTCACGTCTGAAGGCATCAGATCGGGCGTAAACTGTATTCGCTTGAATTCACTCTGTATACTTTTGGCAATCAACTTGGCGGTGAGGGTCTTGGCGACTCCTGGCAACCCTTCTATCAAGGAATGTCCAGAGGCTAAAATGGACATCAATAACATATTGATGACCTGATCTTGGCCTACAATCACCTTCTTGACCTCACGTTTCACAGCCTCCATTTTGTCTTGTAGCTCTGATAGGTCGATGCGATTTTCAAAGTCAGGCATATATCTTTCTAATCCACTCATATCATATTTGATTTGGTTTTAAATTCTTCAATTTTATCATGTATTGTCTTTAAATTGTCCAGTGTAAGATCTCGTCGCGAACGATAACTGGAAATTAAACTCATCAACGCCCTGGTCTCCTCTAAAGTGATGCCGGACTTGAGCGACAAACTCTTCACGAACTTCTCGTCATCCATGTCCATAGTATCGAGCTGGAAAGATCGTCTGACATCAAACAGAAAATAATCAATTTTCTTATCCGCCATATTTCCCGGCTCACCATTCTCATAGTACAAGGTGGCAATCGTCTTAGCAAATTCTTTCGAAAGATTGGGCTCGGGCTCTACGACCTCCACCGCTCGCTGCTCCCGCTTGCTCTTGAATATCAGGAATAACAATAGGCCGAATAATAACAGATACCAGGCTTCGCGAAGTCCCGGATGGGACAGAATCACGCGTAATGGGGTGTCTTCCTCCCCTTCCCTATAGTGGCTGTCATACCAGATGATCTGCTTCGCTGTCAGCATTTTCAGCGCCGCTGAAGCATATTCATAACTATTACGTTTGAGCATATAATAGTTGGTAAACATCTCCGGCCCCAGATGCAGATACACCTTTCCCTTGCCCCAAGAGACCTCCACAAAATTAGGCAAGCCGTGCTGCTGTACAAAGGCATTACCGACAACACGGATATTCGTACTATCGACTAAATCGAAAATATTGGAATCCCCGATTTTATCATATTTGATCTTCTTCCCTTTACGACCAAGCGAATAAGTAACATCCTCAAAAAGCGAACTCGGCGACACTTTAAATACGTCAAGATTTGCAACGGAAAGATTCAATGTATCTAGCAGCTCCGAAGAAAGCTCATTACTGGAAATGAACACCTCCCCTCCGGCATATGCGAAGTCAAGCATTTTTTTGGAAGCCGTCTCACCAATATCAAAATATTGATCAATATAGATAAGGGCTGTGTGATCGTTTACAAGCGTATCTTCTTCCAAAAGCTCATATATCGATTTTTTTGAGTCAGTTACAGTGATACTATCATCCAAAATATAGGCCAGCTCCTCTCGAAGTACGTATAGGCCATAAGGAATTTTATCCCGTTGGTTATAGGTCTTGCTCCAATCTATAGGCTTCCGACTTGTCGCGTCGATGACTGCGATAATCACCAAGACCACAAGGACGATTAATAGGCCAAATTTACTGCTATTTTTCATGTCCATTTCATTTGAAATTCACGGAATAAAACAGCGTACTTTTCGTATTCGACTTTCGAGATTGGGAAATTGCCAAACCAAACACGGTTAAACAATGTACTACAGAGTTCAAAATCCTTTTTTAGCGCCTCATTTTCGATAGCCCCAATCAATTCAATGGTGCTCTTCGTGTGGCTCCAGTCAATCAGTCCTTTACCCGCTAAGAGCTGTATATTAAGCAAATTCTGATAACGAATCGCGAGCGCATAATCGGCATCCTCGAGTGCCTGATCGATATAAGTCCTTACATCGACCTTCAGCAGATTGCGCTCTACAAACTCGACATCTCCAATATCCGGGTCCTCCGCGGCATGCTTAATATATACTTTGCGCCCGGTAAAGACTAGCCGATAAATCACATATACCAACAAAAGAGCTCCGACAACACCCAAAATCTGATAAACCCAATCTGGATTACTGAAATAGTAATCGGGAAAGAGTGAACTCACAACTGTACTGATCCGTCGCTTTAAGCGCTCCCAAAAACCTATTTTATCGGATATCTTTTCGATATAGAGAAAATCAACATTCTGGTATCTGGAGAATACCTGATCAAATTCTTGGGGTCTGATTGGAGGAATAAACGACACATAAGGAACCGCATCATAATATCCCTTTCTCCAATAAGGATGTACCCTGTCTTCGATACTCGTACTGTCATCAGCCTCTTCGAATCCAAGACTATCTGCTACAAGCGCACCACTACCCACATGTGTACTATCAGACACTTGTCCGTAAACGGCCAGCTGTGACCAAAGGAACAGGAATACCAGACGGACGACTCGGCTATACTTACTGCTCATCTGCTCTCCTTCCTAAGTTGGCTATAGTTTCATAAATATTTTCACCAAAGCGAATCTCTTTTGCGGATTCGTATATCAATCCTGAAATCAACACCGAAAACATATAACTCGTAATCATAATCATGGCAAAAATAGTACCGCCAAGAGAGGCAATCAACTTGCCAGAAAATGTATCAAAGAAGTGGTCATCAAATCCAATCGTATTATAGGCAATCAAGCCTAGCACAAGAACCGGCACCAAACTCATCATCATCAATAGGATCTGAAAGATCGCACTCACGATATAGGAGGAGACGCCATAGTCGAAGATCTTCTTTCTCAACATGTCAAAGGCTGAAGTAAAGCATGCTGTCAAGGTGTAGTACCCTTCCCTATACAGCATAAACGCACAGAAAAACCACACGCTAACACAAGACATCAGTATGCCGGCTAGAAAACTCCCGATAATGGGAATGAAAGATGCAATAACCATCACAATGAATACGGGTAGCGCGATAATAAGCGAAACGATGACCGCTGCACCGAAAAAGCGAAGATAGATTCCGATATGAGACTTAAAATTCGACCACACTTCTGTAGAACCGAAATCTGTACTATTGTGATTGCGTAACAGGATAAAATACTCTATTGCTATCCCGAAGAAAATAATAGCTAAAATGATTAATACACCCACGATTGCAAAGAATAGACTCCAGATTGCAAACAAATCAGCCTCGCTAAAGTCAGCACCAAAATTGATCTTAGTCGTAAGGTAATAGAAGAGAAGGAGCATCATGGCCAACGGCACCACTGCAAGCTTGAACAACGTCGCACAGAAATGACGGATGACCAATTTTAACAAGTCTACAAAGTCCTGAACGAACTCTCCGAGCTTCCGTTCTTTCTTGAATTCAAAGTTTAACTCCATCCAAATTTTCGTGCTAATTGATATGGTCTTAAAACATAAAAGTAGAGGATGGCGAACAGGGACAAGAGTATTATCACCAAACACATCATGATCGATGATTGATAATAACGAGTCACAAATCCTTCTAGAGTGCCCGCGACAATAAAAAATGGGACTGTGCTCACCAAGACCTTACTTGCACGCTTAGCCGCCTGCTTAAAAGACTCCAAACGAGTAAAGGACTGGGGAAACAGAATACTATTACCCAGTGCCAGTCCGCAACCTCCCGCTATAATGATGACGGCAATCTCAATAGTCCCGTGTATCCAAATGGCAGACATCGCCTCGCCTATGACTCCATATTTAAAAAACATGTAATGGAATGCGCCCAGCATAATCCCATTTGAAAAGAGGATATATCCTGTGCCAATACTATAAAAGATCCCCAAAACAAAAGCATTGAAGGCTACTTTAATATTATTGATCGTAATAGCGATAGAGGATCCGACCATTCCGCCTTCATTATAAATAGCTGCCGGATCACCTTCTTTAATTTTCTCGATGGTAAAATCAACATACGAATTACCCAAAATCAAACGAATGAACTGATCATCGTAGTGTGCGGATAGAAAGCCGATACCTACCGCTAGACAAAAGATAAGTAGCGAGTAAAAGATCTGCTTTCTAATCTGCCAGATCGCCAGCGGTACGTCGTAATTAATAAATCGAAAAAATTGATTGTTAGAGGATTTCTGATCTTTGTAAATCCGCTGATGTGCCAGCAGAGAAAGCTCATTTAAGTATTCCCGTGTTTTACTTTGTGGATAAAATGTTTGGGCATATGCCAAATCATTTGTAAGTTCGATATAATTTGAAGCTAACTCATCGGGGTCAACCTGGATTTTATTCGCAAGATTGCCCTCAATAGAGATCCATTTTTCCTTATTTCGTTCGATAAATGAAGCTTCTCTCATAATTTAATTAATCCTCTTTGATACTCAAATATATGAATAAGCTGTTAATAAACACTCCACAGAACGTAAAATTTGAATACAATTTAGCCACATTGGGCGCTCGGATTCTGGCATTTGGTATTGATCAGCTAATTATCATCTCCTATATCGTCTTGACAGTCTTCCTACTCGTATATAGCGGGATCTTTAACCTCAGCGACAGCTGGACGACCTTTGGCTTATACAGTCTCTTTACTCTTCCTGCCCTTTTCTACCCCTTTATTTTAGAAACATTCCTTTCTGGACAGACATTCGGGAAGAAACTCATGCATCTCAAAGTCGTCAAAGTGGACGGCACAAGGGCGACGGCATATCAATATTTTATCAGATGGCTTTGCTCCATCATCGATATTTTTATGGGTTTCGGTGCAATCGGTCTAAGTGCGATCATCCTTTCTAGAAAAGGTCAGCGCATAGGAGACCTAGCGGCAGAAACCACGGTCATCAGTACAAAAGTAAATACGGGCCTAAATCACACCCTCTTTGCGGAGATCACAGCCGAACGCAGTCTCACCTATCCACAGGTCATCAAATTAAGTGATCAAGAGGCCAATACAATCAAGGATATCTATAACAAAGGATACAAACGCAAAGACTATAATATCATCTTGGCGCTGGCCAATCGACTAGAAGAACTGTTGAGCGTCAAACGTGAAAAAAGCCCTGAAGAATTCATTGATATCATAATTAAGGATCACTACGCCTTGTTTAGGGACAAATAGAATCTCGTTGTCTATATAACAGAAATGCTGCAAAATAACACCTTGATAAAAATCCAATAAAAACTTTCATGATCCGCCAGCCGGCGGATCACCAAAAGGCATGAAAGTTCTTGATGGCCTTTAAGGATAGACACTTTCAGAAAAAAAGGAAGAGCATTTGACGCCCTTCCTTCTACAAATATGTGCTTTATGAATACCTAATCGGCTACTGAAGCTGCTGAAGTCGGCATTTGACGATCCACTTTCTTAACAAGCCCCTGTAATACATTGCCGGGGCCTACTTCTACAAATCCCTCTACACCATCAGCAATCATCTGTTGGACCGTCTGTGTCCAGCGGACAGCTCCGGTCAACTGAGCTATTAAATTTTCCTTGATCACTTCGGGAGCAGTCTGTGGCTGCGCACTGACATTCTGATAAATCGGACATACCGGACTCTGAATTTCAACGGCCTCTATCGCTGCTTGAAGTTCCAATCTGGCAGGCTCCATCAAAGGCGAGTGAAACGCTCCGCCAACATTCAATTTCAATGCGCGCTTTGCTCCAGCTTCTAATAACAACTCACAGGCTTTGTCTACTCCTGCTACAGTGCCCGAGATCACGACCTGCCCAGGGCAATTGTAATTTGCGGCGACGACAGTATCTGTTACTTTAGCGCAGATATCCTCAACGATGGCATCTTCCAATCCCAAAATAGCCGCCATAGTCGAAGGCTCCAATTCAGTTGCTTTCTGCATGGCATTAGCGCGCTTAGAGACAAGCTTCAACCCGTCTTCAAAAGACAATGCTCCTGCCGATACAAGTGCCGAAAACTCGCCAAGTGAATGCCCCGCAACCATACTGGGCTGAAAACTGTCACCCAAGGCCTTAGCCAAAATAACGGAATGCAGGAAAATCGCAGGCTGGGTGACTTTGGTCTGTTTCAACTCTTCGTCTGTACCCGAAAACATGATATCCGTAATACGAAATCCAAGGATATCATTTGCTTGCTCAAATAGCGCCTTTGTTTCATCGTTTAAGTTGTATAGATCTTGGCCCATACCCACAAACTGAGCGCCCTGACCAGGAAAAACGTAAGCTGTTTTCATCATTTTTTATCTTTTTTTTATTTGTTGATGAGAGCTCTTCCGACAAGCGGAATCGGTTTCATCATTTTTTATCTTTTTTTTATTTGTTGATGAGAGCTCTTCCGACAAGCGGAATCGGTTTCATCATTTTTTATCTTTTTTTATTTGTTGATGAGAGCTCTTCCGACAAGCGGAATCGGTTTCATCATTTTTTATCTTTTTTTATTTGTTGATGAGAGCTCTTCCGACAAGCGGAACCGGTTTTATCATTTTTATCTATCGGACAAATTTACATTAACTTTTTTGAATTCTATATCTAGGTAGACAAATCAGCCGTAAGACTAAAATGTTCTGTAAAGATCAGGAACATTAAGGGGATTGTAAGATGGCTAGTCAATTATTAACCAATAGGATATTGGAGGATTACAGGGTTATAAGTCGGACATTATTCGTCTCTATCCGAATAATGTCCGAATGAAGTCCCTATAAAATCCGCTTGAGGTCCGCTGAAAAAGTCATCTTATCTCTCAGTTGACCTTCAGGAAATACGACTCTCTCTAAAAGCAGTTAAAACTTTTGCGTAAAAATATAGGGTCTAGCTCAAGATTCCTCTTCAGGAATAAAACTGAGGGAACACATCTTATCGGGGTCAAAAATATCGGCACAAATCTCCTGTGCTTCCAGTAAGGTGACTTGATCTATTTTATAAAAGACTTCCTCCAAAGGTACAACGCGATCATAATCAAGTACATTTTTAGCAACGGCGATAATCATGCTCATACGGTTCTCCTCAGCGAGTGCAATCTGTCCCTTAAATTTGTCCTTGGATTTCTGCAGCTGTCCAGCAGAAAGTCTTCTATCGCGAAGCCTATAGAGCTCCTTGAAAACAAGAGATTTGGCCTTTTTGATCTTTTCTTCATCCGTACCTAAATAAATAGAGAAGATACCCGTATCCGAAAACATGCTGTAATTGGATTCAATTGTGTACGCAATGCCGTGCTTCTCGCGGATGGATAGATTTAAGATCGAGCTCATGCCCAATCCTCCCAACATATTATTGAGCAGCAACAAACCTGTCTTCCTTTCATCACGGATACTGTAGGCCTGCCTGCCCAGCATATAATGTACTTGATTGATGGGTTTGGCAGATTCTAGATGCTGCGTACTCTCCGTATATAATCCCCGACGCTGACGCACTCCCGCAGACGGGGCAATATTTCCGAATAACCGTTCGACCATTCGTTCGACAGATATCCGTGTATAGTCGCCTGTAATCCCAATAACAATCTCATGGGTACTATAATTGCGTTGAATGAACTGGCTTATGTCCTCTCTATTCAATCTCACCAATTGATCCTCTATTCCCAGGATATTATGGCCCAGGCCAGAGCCTGCAAACATCAGATCTTCGAAATCATCGATTATCGCATCTTCAGGACTGTCCAAATAGGATGCAATTTCATCTTGGATGACACCTTTTTCTTTTTCCATCTCCACCTCAGGAAAAGTAGAATGGAAGATTAAATCTTCGAATAGATCAAGTGCTCTACTTAGATAAGGGTTTAATATAGAGGCATGAATACACGTATATTCCTTTGTGGTGTAAGCATTGAGGTCTCCCCCTACTGCCTCGAGGCGATTCAAAATCTGATTGGTACTCCTTCGCTCGGTCTGCTTGAAAAGGAGATGTTCAATAAAATGTGCTACGCCAAATTTACCTTCTTCTTCGTCTCTTGATCCCGCATTTACAATCAAACAGGTATGTGTAATGGGCGTAGTCTGTGGATATAAAACCACCCTTATGCCATTTGATAAACGAATAATCTCATATTCCATTTGTTGTATTCTATTTGAGTTGGCCATGAGCACCACCTGTGTCAGATCTAGTGTCCATCATGAATAAAGATGCAAAGCTACGTAATATAAAGCAAAACGGTTGCAGTATCATATACAGCAACCGTCTTATACTGGATTTCATCTGGACTACATTCGAGGTCTACGCATACCACCTGGGAAGCCGCTATCTTCCTGTGGCGCCACTCCGCCAGCAAATTTGGACAGTTTGTATGTAAACATCAGAATAAAATAACGTCCTAATCTATTGGTACGACTATCGGTAACCTGAATATCGTTTATCGTGCGCGAAATATTGGTCTGCTCATTCAACAAATCATAAGCCTGCAACCGCAACGTAGCCCTATTTGCTTTTAAAAATTTCTTCTCCACATAGGTATTGATAATAAATGGGTTTTCATTGTAACCGTTACCATCATTAAAAGTCTTGGAAAGGTCGGCCCCAAAAATTAAGGTCGGCGAAATATTGACAGACCCAATCAATGTCGGGGCATAGGACTGCATGACAACAGTGCTATTATTAAGCGTATTTTTATTATGATTTAAAGAATATCTAAAACCGGGGTTGATCTCCAGATTTTCGGAAGGATTGTATCGAAACATCACGCCCTGATTCAACGTCCAGTTTTTTGCAAAATTTAATTCTCCATCGGTATAGGAAGGGTTGTTGTTGTAACCAATGCCTCCCATAAAATTCAGACTATATGTCTTGCTTTTAAACGAGCGGCCATAATGATAGAAACTGTTCAAACTAAATGCGCCATCTTCATTTAGATAATTGATCTCTTGTATAATACCCAGCGCTGGGTCTCTCCCTCTTAGGTTGTTGGATACAATCTTATCCTGTGTCAATGTCCCATTTAGCATAACGAAAAACGTCTTGCCCTTTTGAAAGTCGGAAGCATTGTACCTGAACCTCAGATTATGGCGAAACTCTGCAGCCAAATCGGGATTCCCGGTGACGATGCTTGTGGGATTGGAATTGTCGGTAAATGGCTGGATTTGCGTAATGGAGGGTTCATTTGAATTTCCAGAGTAGTTGATCTGAAGGTTTTTCTGGCGATTGAATTTGTATTCAAAGCGGGCAATCGGAATAAAATTAAACCCTTTACGGTTGATATTGATGCTTTTGCCGTCAACAAACGCGTCTCCATCGAGAATAGAGGGTTGGACAGAAGCTCCTATGGCATACTTGATCTTATCGTTGTTAAAGTTGTAATTGGCACCAATACGGTGGGTACTGAAAGAATAGTCGTAAACCCGCTCGAAGGTATATATATCGTCTTCCAAAGGGGAGTCGTCTCTGTTAAAAGCTTCCTGATTGCGGTTGTTGTCATAGGTATTCACATTATAATCATATGAAACCTCCAACTTGCCAAATTGACTTAATGGCTCGATATAGGATAGACTCGCACCACCATTCCAACTTTTATTGTTGAGATCTAACAATGTCCTTCTGTATAAACTGTCCACTGTGACATTGGCGTTGTTGGGATCGCCAACGAATGTTTCAATAATGCGATCTTGATCTTGCTTGGTGCCGGATGAATTGATATTCATATTGAAGAAAATATTGCGCCCTTTGTCGTTTAATTTCCTGTTATACAATGCACTCAAGCCCAGATTTGGATTTTTAGCTATGCTATTGGAGGTGTTATCTTCGGTATTATATAGCACATCGTTCAACAGGTTGCTACTATTGTTGTAGCTATCCGTTGTCGTCCTGCTGTAGGACAATTGAGGCGTAATCTTAACATAGTCGTTGGAAGTCGGCTTCCATTCTAAGTTAGCTTCCAGCCTGTGTGAAGTACCGATTGTATTGGTGCTGGACTCCGTATTTCTATCGAGTATAGAATCTGGATAAGTAAACTTGTTTAAACTGGAAGATATCACATCGTTATCATCATGACTGTAGCTGTAGCTACCATATACGGTCACTTTATCATTGAAATCCTGACGGTAGTTCAATCCAAAGGAGCGTGTATTGGTGATTCCATTGGATCCACCAGACATACCGCCGCCTCGAGAACCGCCGCCACCCTGACGCCTTCTGGCGCCGCCGCCCTGTGTATTGAAATCAAAAAGCGGTGCATTGATATTATTAAGATTACCAATTGCAGAGATCTGCATCCCTTCTTTCATTTTCATAAACATACCTGTAGCTTGGTATCGATCGTCGGTACCATAGCCCATACGCAGCATGGTGGTATAGCCATTATTTTTCTCGGGATCGATTTGGATATTCAAAATCTTCTCCGCATCACCGGTTTTGTTGCCTGTAAGGTTGGCCATATCGCCATAATCGTCGATCACCTGAATTTTTTCAATGATATCGGCTGGCAGGTTTTGAGTGGCTGTCTTGACATCTCCACCAAAGAAATCCTTGCCATTGATCCGAATACGTTTGATCTGCTCACCTTGTGCGGTCACTGTACCGTCTTTATCCACCTCTACTCCTTCCAGCTTTTTCAAGGCGTCCTCTACTAATGCTCCATCTCTCAGCTTGAGATTGCGGGTGGTATACTCCAACGTGTCACTCTTGACCACGACTGTCGGCACACCATCTACCACGACCTCTTCCAGCATCGTACTCATAGGGATCAATTCAAAACTTGGAATTGTCAGGTTCGTCTGACCGGTCGAAAATGCATACTCCTTTTCAAAAGGTTCATAGCCGATACTGCTGACTCTAATCCGGAACTTCTCCCCCTTGATATTGTTAAAAGAATATAGTCCGGCCATGGACGAACTTGTAGATACGGAGTCTTTGTCCGAAACCAGGGTTACAGAAGCACCTGCCACTATACGAGACTTATTGTCCCGTAAGAATCCCTGTACGGTTCTATTCTTCTGCCCAAAGGTGATCGAAATTGTCAGGCAAAAGAGAGTAAGAAGGATTGAAAAATGTTTAAACATATGGATTATATAATTATTAGTCTTGAAGTAGGGAAGCTAGTATCCACACTTCCGTTTGTGTTTTATTTTTAGTCTTGAGCTGCTGATTGCTGTCAGAGCGCGATAGTGAATTCCGTTGACGGGAGTTTTTAGCAGACACCGACCTGGGGTCACTTACGCCGATTTGAATGGCAATTGGATCTTGATGACCAGGAGCAAGATTGAGCTGCTTTAAAGGAATCGCTGCCTCATAACACAGATTGTCGCCAGTATCAATCGTCATGTGAGCACGAATACCATAGCTATTTTTAAAAGATAGACTGCCATCCACAATGGTAGGAAAGCCTGCTACCTGATAACCTTTGGCGGTGTTAATCATTCGTTTTCTAAAGTTTTTGTCGGTAAGCTCTTCTGACTGCAATAGTTCGCGGATATTATCGTTGTCTGCGCGCGGGTATGTTAGTGTAGCACCTTCTTTCTTTTTTCCGAGCATATTAATACCGAAAGTAACACCCGTCTGAACGACTTCCCGTTGAAGATACTGGTTGCTGACGCGTACACTTACATAAAGATGATCGGCATCATAAGCAAGAGCATAACTCCAGGAAGTGTCAACATCAACCATTTGAAGACCGCCCTTCCAATCACTTAGATCGCCATCTACGATTAATCCGTCTGCCATAGGAATCTTCTGAATGACTTCTTTAGCCTTCTTCTGACCATAGACGATGGTCGAAGTCAGGCAGATGAGGTAGATCAACAGGGTTCTTTTCATTTTGTCTTTTGGGTAATGGATATGCTATGGACAAGACCAAACACCAAAGGTTTGATAGGTGCTCATATTTGTTACAAAACAACAGATAAGAAGTGTTAATAAGTGTAAATGCGTGTTAATCACAGAGAAGTTACATTTTCAACTCCTGAAAAAGACAAGGTGTCGCCTATCGTTAAAATCGCATATGAAACGAATTGGTCGTTATTTATTTTCTATTAGATGCTCGGGAATACAGGACATTTTATCTAAGTTTGGGTTTTTATATTTTTCAAAAATGCTCCTTTCTACTTTTCAAGATATTCTGATTGAGGCTGGCTGCGATGAGGCTGGAAGAGGCTGTCTAGCCGGTCCGGTATTTGCTGCTGCTGTAATTTTCCCTAAAAACTATCACCACGAACTGCTCAATGATTCTAAAAAATTAAGCGAAAAAAAAAGAATGGCACTGCGGCCTATTATTGAAGAACAAGCGCTTGCATATGCTGTCGCAAGTGTATCGGCGGAGGAGATTGATAGAATCAATATCCACAATGCGTCTTATCTCGCGATGCACAGAGCACTCGACCAGCTACAGATCAAAGCTGAATATATCATAGTAGACGGTAACCGCTTCATCCCTTATCCCAACCTTACACACACCTGCATCATTAAAGGAGATGCAAAATATCTCTCCATTGCCGCAGCCTCTATCTTAGCAAAAACATATAGAGATGAGTACATGACGACAATAGCAACCGAGTATCCGGCCTATGACTGGCTACAGAATAAAGGGTACCCTACCGTAAAACACCGAAATGCAGTCCTGGAGTATGGACTGACTCCACATCACAGAAAGACCTTTAGGATAACCGATCCGCAGCTCAAGTTATTCTAAAGGTCTTCTCTACTCGTCATCCAAATAAGGATCAATATGACTTATTTGCTCTTTACAGCATTTTTCTTTCGGCTATTAATCGAAAACCACACCGTTCCTATCAATCCCAAACCTAGAATAAGGGATGCAATTGCAGAAAGGATATTAGTCACTTTGACTGACTGAGGAGCGAAGATAAACTCAATCGTGTGATTACCGCCAGGCACCTGCAGTGCTCTTAAAATATAATCAGCTCGGATGATCGGCACTTCTTTGCCGTCAATATATGCTTTCCAACCTTTTTCATAGAATACTTCGGAGAATACAACAAATGCATCATTGGGTGCGGTATACTCATACTTCAATGTATCTGGGTGGTAAGAGGTCAGTGTAATCGCCGAATTCGTTGGACGTCCCAATCGACCAGCATCTATCCGATCTTTAAACTCCTGACTGACAAAAGCTTCCTGTTTAGGATCGAAGCTCCCAATAGCCTGCATTTCTTGTGCATTGTCTTTAACAAAGGTTACTTTGTCTACAAACCAAGCATTGCCTGGAGCAGTACTCCGACGGACAACCTTTTGTGATCCATTGGACGGATCCGCAGTGATCAGATAACGGACGTTGAACATATCGAGCACGTCTTCATTCAGTGCTCCATTAAATTGATGCTCTAAAATCTCCTGGAAGCGCATCATCTTTGCGGCATGATACCCTCCAAGATTCTTATGAAAGAAAGATGCTGTCGCATCTGAAAATGGATTGGTAGTGAGATCGAGGACGCGATAACTAGGGTCTTTGTCCAGTCGAATCAACTGATCAACCTCTCGCTCCGCAATACGTGCTGTAGAAGGATTGGCAAAGGAATCATCATTTAGATATCGTTTATCCACTGACCACAGATCGGTGAGAAAAACAAGTCCCAAACCTGCCACAAGAACTGTATAACTTAGTTTTTTCTTCAAATAAAACCAGACCAGCCCAAAGGTAATCGCTACAATAAACAGAGAACGCCACGCATCTTTACTGGCAAGCGCAGCGCGATCCTTCACGATGGCTGTGACGGTCTCATTAGCGAGGGCACGATCGCCCATCTCTCTTGCCAGACCATCGACTAGTGCCTGGTGATTGGAATTACGAAGCCCCAAAAACATGTCGGGCATCAAGGCTACCAATAGACAAAGGCCGCCGACTCCTATAAAGGTATATAGTGTTTTCTTTTGCACGCTTTTGTCCTCAGCTGTCTGATTGAGCAGCTCATTGACACACAAAATAGCCAATACGGGAATCAATAATGCTGCAATGACCAAAATAGACTCTACTGCTCTAAACTTGTTGTACATCGGAAAATAGTCAAAAAACAGATCCGATATCAAAGGAAAATGACGTCCAAAGGACAGGAAGAGAATCAACACAGTAGCCCCGAATATCCACCACTTGATCCGTCCCTTAACAACAAAAATCCCCAAAATAAACAGGAACAGTACCCCGGCGCCAAAATACCAAGGCCCAGCAGTAATTCGCTTTTCACCCCAATAGGATGGCATTTGACTCGCTATTTGGGCAGCCTGTACCTTCGGGGCTCCTTTAGATTCGAAAAGCTTGGCGACATTTGATTTATCATCGAATATTCCCGGTGTACGACCGCCATATGCATTCGGAATTAAGAAGGTCATGGTCTCCCCAATACCTTGGCTCCAATCATAAGCATATGCGCGATCTAGACCCTTCTGCTCATTGGTCTCATCGACTTTGATGATATTCGCTTTTCCGCGAGTAGAGTATTTGCTGTACTCATAAGTGGGATATAATACCGATGCATTCACCAATACCGCTAGAATGACAGCGGCCAACTGCACTCCAGTAGCCTGTAGAAATCCTTTTAATCTTTTTTCTCTAATGGCATGATACAGTTCGATGCCGACCAAAATCAATAATGCAATGAAAAGATAGTAAGTTACCTGAATGTGATTGACACGTATCTCCAAGGCCATGGCCAACGCCAAAACAGAACCTCCGATCAAGTACTTCCCTCGATAACAGAGAATAATAGCGCCGATAACAGGCGCCATATATGCAATGGCATAAGCCTTATTGACGTGACCGGCTTCAATATAGATAAAATTATACGAGCTAAAGGCTACTGCTACAGCACCTACCGCGGCAAGCCACGGCCTGACACGCAATACAGCGAATAAGAAATAGGCTCCAAAAAGATAGAGCAATACGACGTCTATCGGTGTCGGAAAAACGGCCTTGAGTGTTCGGGAAATATATGTCCCAATATTACTACTATGCTCGGCCCATATCTGATAGGTTGGCATCCCGCCAAACATAGAATTTGTCCAGTTAGGGGCATGTCCATCCTTTGCTTTGTATTCAAAAAGCTCTTTCTGACTGGCCTCGGCCTGCAGTACGTCGTGCTGTGCTAAGGTCTTACCTTGCCAGATAGGTGTAAAATAAAAAAACACTAGGACGATGAATACTCCAATAATCGCAAAGTGTACCGCGTTTTCCTTAAACCAATTTTTCATCTATTTACTTTTTTATTTATCCGTGTATGAGTTCGTTGATATAGAATAAGCTCATTACACTCGGTTTTCATTTGTCGATGATAACCCAAGCTTTACATCTCGGTTTCATCCTTATAAATTTGTCTTTATTGGGTGATGAAGCAATCAGATTTTTCATTCAAGGGCATGTTTTGAACGGCATTCCGGAAGGCTTGCCGCTTATTAATCCCATTATATAGGCTGAAATATGTTGATGGATTCATATACTCTTTAAATAGGCTGTATTTAATGATTAAGGTTCAAAAATATACAAATCATTTTAAAATTCGCTAGAATAAAAAAAGGATTTAGGCAATGGTTGTTCTAAATCCTTTTTTTTACTGATTACAAATCTATTATCAAGCGAAATGAGGTGCGCATACGGGCTTCTACAAGCCGCTATTCGCCCTTTTGAATCAATTTTTTGATATTTGAAAACTCACCAAACAACACGAGCAGGTCTCCTTCTCTAAGTAAGGTGTCTGACTTGGCGATACCGGTAGCTTCTTTTACCAATACTTTCTTGCCCTTGTCACTCACCTGACTTTCACTGACCGTGGTCAGCACGATAATACCATAGGTATTGGTGAGGTTAGCTTCCTGAAGTGTCATCCCGACATACTTGGGAGGCACCCTTGTCTCCACGATGCTGTATTTGTCGGAAATTTTGAAAGAGTCCACAATATCGGCATTATCCAGCCTCATCGCCAGTCGCTCGGCGGCCTCCTCCTCAGGCATAATATACTCATCGATCGCCATAGCTTCCATTACGGTCTTTTGAAGATCCGAAACTACACGTCCAATGATGCGTTTCACGTGAAGCTGTTTCAAAAGGGCCGTCGTCAACATAGATGCCCCCTCATCCTCGCCTATTGCGACAATGACAGCATGACTGTCCCGCAACGGCAGTGAGCTAACGGACTCCCGATCCGTAGTATCCATACACACGGTATGGGTCACGCGATCTTTTAATTGCTCCACGATAGCGATATTCCGATCTGCACCGATCACTTCATGCCCGAGCTCTGTTAAATGAACAGCTAGCGATCTTCCAAAGTGACCCAACCCCAATACGATATATTTCATCTAATTATTTGTTTTTTAATTGTTGATGAGAGCTCGAGTAAATAAATCCTGCCCTCTGTAGCAACATTATTTACATCTCGGTTTCATCTAAAATAGCATTGTTCTTAATTAAGAGACCCTATCTTTATCTTTCAAAACACTAAAATAATATCTTTTCGCTCGGATATACATAGTTTCGGTTTCGAATATTTTTAATAAATGCCACGAGTAAGGTGAGCGTACCAACACGCCCTACAAACATGGTAATAATAATAATAATTTTACTTGCAGGACTTAGAGAAGGAGTGACGCCCAAGGAAAGGCCGCAAGTGGTATATGCAGAGACCGCTTCAAACAGAAGCTCTTTCATACTCCTGCTGGGATCCGAAAAATTGAGCAGCACGAAGGATAATCCAATCGTCAATACAGACAGCAGAATAATCGCAAATGCTTTATTGACAGATTCTGGAATAATCCGTCGTCTGAAGAGATCGATCGAATCTTTACCTCTTGCCAAAGAGAAAATATTGAGAATAGCGATGGCAACAGTAGTTACCTTGACCCCGCCTCCCGTAGAGCCTGGAGACGCCCCGATCCACATCAGAGAAGTAATCATGATCAATGTCGGACCACTCAAAAAATTGAGATCTACACTATTGAATCCAGTAGATCTGGAGGCGTTGGTCATAAAAAAAGCAGAAATAATCTTGCCATACAGGGTGCGGTCTTGCTCCAATGTCTTGGAATACTCAAATAAAAAATACGAACTGGTCGCGAGGACTACCACTATCAGATTACAGATGAGAATGAACTTAGAGTTGAAACTAAAGGTCCATGGCTTGTGCACAAAGTTGCGTTTGAGTACAACTTTATAAAAGATTGCCTGCAGTTTGGTCTTGGCATAGGTGTAAAAATTATATACAGTACCAAATCCAAGTCCTCCAAAGACAAAGATCATTGCCAGAGCGAGTTGAAAATTGTAGTTGTAACGGTAATCGGCATGTTGAATACCATCCTCCAGAATAGAAAACCCAGCGTTACAAAAAGACGAAACGGCATGAAAGACAGAGAAGAAAATCTGCTCACCGACAGAATCGAACAATCGAGCATCCAATGTCAGATAAATAGATATAGCTCCTATAAACTCAAACAGGAGCGTAATGAAGATAATGGTGAGCAAAGTGCTGATAACCGAATTTAACTTATTCTCTTCAAGAATCTCTCCAAACATCAATTGATTCTTAAAGGAAAATCCACCGGAAAAGAAATAGCCAAAAAAGCCTGTAAACGTCATAATACCCAGCCCTCCGACCTGAATCAACACCAGAACGACAGTCTGACCAAACAGGGAAAAATTGGCAGAAATATCGGTAACTGACAAACCGGTGATGCACACAGCACTAGTAGCCATGAACAGCGCATCAATAAATGAAAGCGGCGCCACAAGTGTAGTCCGAGGCAACATCAAAAGTAGGGTCCCAATCAGAATGAAGACCAAAAAACTGATGACGAACAAAATGGTGGGGTTAAAATAAAAATTATCAAAGAACAGGCTATTCTTTGATAAAGCAGATAAAAATATAAGATAAATCCCGAGATACACCCACTCCTCCTGTCGTAGGTAGGATAGGGAATCGCTTTCCGAGAGTCTAGCGATGATGATGACCAAGAAATAAACAATAATCGTCAACCCTGCAACTTGCGGAATCTTAACTTTCTTCTGCACCCAAATAGAAGATACAGTCTGAAAAGACTCCAAAACAAAAAGGCCATAAAACATCGCATGTATGACAATCTCGAAAAGCTTAGCAAGCTTGGCATCGGTAATATATCCAACGTGTAAAATAACTGCAAATGCGCATATCATGCTCACATAAAACATGATGATGTCTACAATCCGATTGTTGTATTTAAATATAAATTTTAAGAAACTTAACATTCTCTTCCCTACTGCTTATCTTGTTCTTTATCTTCCTTTTTAAAGAGTTTGTTAAAGAATGTCTTTGTCTTGCTCACGGTACTCGTCGTCTTCTTAGCTGTACCCATTAGTTGGGCCTCCCGCTCAGGACTCATCCCCACACATTCCTTGATCCCCGCAAGCAAACTCTGCCAGAGTGTCTTGAAAAAGGTATGCTGTGCAACCCGTTTGTAATTGACATCCCCGACATGGTAAATACCATTTGCATCTGGGTTACTGTCATTCAATAGAAAACTGTTTACAATGAAGGAAATTGCGGCTTTGGTCGACTTCTTTTTCTCCCCCAGCTCGATTAGATTAATTTTCAAATGGTTATAGTCAAACTTAAACTTGCCCCAGTTGCGATAGTCGTTGGCCTGAAAGTCAAATGCTATCTTTTGGATATTTCCGGAAGAAATTTCGACATTCAAAAGTGGTCTCAATATCCGGTTGAATGCGGTAGCATTCATTGCGCCAAGACTACCGCTGTAGGTGTGAACACCATTTTTACTCAACATATCGAATCCAAACTTGACATTCAACACCCCTTTGCCCATGACTTTGGCCGTGATATCTGCTCGCATCCACTTGTCTTTGCGTAGGGCAATCGAATCATTGGTGACATTGGTCAAATGCCCTCTAGCCTGCTCGAATGAAATAGACCCCTCACGCATATACTTTTTACTAAACTCAGCATATGTGACATCAACATGCTCTATGAAAACGGTATCCAACCGCAACAAACTGGTCATCTGAAGTAGCCGTTGGTGAGGGGCTTGACCAATTTTACTTGACGGTGGACCTGGAAATCTCTTATCTGCAGCAATCACCACCGATCCATTCTTCACTTGAACCCGCTTGGCAAGAACCTGCTTATTACGCATCAAACTCTTAAAGTCTAATTTTTCCAACCGGAGTGTATCAAATTGAAGTGTGCTTATCGTCCCGCCATTACCTTTTTTCTGATAAAAAGCTTCTTTTTTCAATGCCGGACCATAAGACACTTTGGTCAGCAGTATATTCTGCTCTTCGGTATTGATTTTCAATTTTTCAAACTTTGTTTTGTAGAGCCCACCAGGTAGTGTATACTCAAATCCCGGAATCTCGAGATCGATCATCTTGGTATGGTAAAACCGAGCAGAGTCATCTATTGAAGTAGAGTCTATCAAAACATCTCTGACTTTTAGATTGACTTTTTTGATATCCATACTCGTAGACTTACCCTTGTCTAGTTGACTGTATTTAAAGTCGATGTTACCGACCTCTATGCCACCGACTTGTATGGCATTCAAAAACTTCTTGACACTTTCATATAGCGTCTTCTGAGGCTTGGTGGACACGGTATCATTATACGCATGAAACTCATTCATCAAATGAATCTCTGGACTTTCAAAAGCAATGGTTTTTATTTTTAATTTCTTATTGGCGAGAATCTCCCGGATACTAAAATCCAATATTTTGATTTTTGAAACTTTGATGTGAACTCTGTTGTTTGGAGCCTCTTTGCGCAAATCCATCTGTTTGTAGACATTGGAATCGGGAATAAGCTCTGCGTTCTTGACGATGACGTTGCCAAGTCCGAGATTAATATCCAGGTCATCGTACTTTAACGTATATAAACTATCACTAGCATTTTTTATCGCTTCTTTAAGCTGATCTTCAACAATCGGCTTCCAACGCGTGCTGAAATACCAGGTCGTGCTTACCAGCCCAATGATGATAAAAGCCACAATTCCTATAACCCATTTCCAAACTGGTCTCATTGCTATGAATAATTTATTTTAAAGTTAACCCGAGATAAAAACAACCGCCTTCATATTATGTTTTGTCAGTATATACTATTTTTGTCGTTGCTTAGGTAAATATCTTAATTTTATGCAATAATGAGTTATACTCTTCTCCGAAATTGTCTCTGTGCCCTCACCATATTGCTAGTCACTCTAGCTGGCTGCAAGCGCCATCATAACGAAACGGCATTCTACTACTGGAAAACATCTTATTCGGCAGACTCACTCCTGCGAACGAATATACAACATTTGGATATTAAAAAACTCTATGTCCGGATCATGGATATTGATATGGATATTCAGGGGCGCGAACCGGTACCGATCTCACCCATTAATTTCAAAGATACACTACCGACCAACGTCGGCATAGTACCTGTCATATTCATCAACACGAAGATTTTTCAAGCTATGGATAGCCTAAGCATCAGGAGCCTCGCCCATAAGATAGTTCCATTTGTTCAGGAAAAAGTGAAGCAGAGCGGCGCAAAATCTTTTAACGAATTACAGTTGGACTGCGATTGGACCGCTTCATCCAGGGATAAATTTTTCTACCTGATTGAATTCATCAAAACATTCCCCGAACTATCCAACGTAGAGGTCACCTCCACACTACGGCTGCATCAGATCAAGAACATCAAGACCAGTGGGATACCTCCTGTATCTAGAGCGGTATTGATGTGCTACAACATGGGCAATTTGCGAAAGTTTGGCACTCAGAATTCAATATTAAATCAAGAGGATCTGGAAATATATCTCCGGGACTACTTAGGAAATTACCCGCTAAAGCTAGATATTGCTCTTCCGCTCTTTGAATGGTTTGTGGTATTCCGCAATCAAGAATACGCGGGGATATCCAAAAAAATTGGGAAAGAGGATCTCGAAAACAGCGCCATATTCACCCATAATCCCAATACTAGTCTATATGTATTAAAGCAAGACCTACCAGAGAAAGGCTTGCTGAAAAACGATATTGTCCGCTACGAAGCTGTTAGCGAGCAAGAGCTTCTGAAAACGGCTTCATTTTTGAAGAAAGAATTAAAAAAGGATGATCGCAACATCATATTCTATCATCTTGACAAAACGATATTAACAAGTTACCCCAATGATGTCTTACAAAAAATCGTTAATAGCCTCTAGTCTATTTCTAGCGGCTTACTTTGGCGAGATAGCAGTCAATATAGCCTGTGGTCCGGAAATGGATCCCTATGATAATCTAACGACCTACTTCCTTCCCAATATCGAAACGGGGAGTTATTCGGCATTCCAATATATTCCTTATAAATTTCTTTATAGCGAAGAGGAGCCGCAAAGTGAAGCTGAAATCAATTTAAAGGAATGGGCATCCTATCTCGGCAGAGGGGTTAAAAAAGAGGATATCAAATCATTGATGTACCGTGCAGACAGCGCTACAGTCATCGCCTTCGGACAGACTACAGCCCGCACCAATCTTGCAGACTCGCTAACACAAAATACATTTGCGGGGAAGCTGCTGGAAGAGAAACATTTAGAGGCTAAAGCTTACTTTTTATTTACAAAAAGGGCCGAATATCTCACCTTCATCCCACATAATTACTGGGATCCAGCTCCTGTGGACTATTCTGCCATCTTATTATTGGCTGATGAAGCGAACGAAAAAATGGGAACTTTTACCGACAAAAGTTTTCTAAAATTACGATATGCCTATCAGGCTGCTCGACTGTACTTATATGCGAAGGAGTATGAAAAGTCTATGACCGTCTACGAACAACACATCGCTCCGAGTCGATCCAAAAGTGCACTGATGGGGTGGGCAATGTCCAACTATGCCGGAGCCAAGAGATGGCACGGACAGCTTGCTGAAGCAGCATTTCTGTATGCAAAAGTGTTCAGTTCAAATCCCGAGAGAAGGATATTGGCTTATAAAAACTTCAATTACATCGATATTCCTGTAGAGGAGATCCAGTCATTGGCGACTACCAAAGGTGACCGCATCAGCTTAGCTGCTGTACTTGGCTTCTCCACGGCAGATATGACCATGCAATATCTGCAGACTTGCTACGATCTTGACAAACGAAATGAGGCCATCGGAATGCTACTGACTCGGGAAATCAATAAAATAGAGGGTCAACTTATTACTCCGCATTCACTAAGCTGGCCAAGTTATAATCTTTATAGCGAGCCAGAAGAAAAAAGTAAGGTGATGCAGCATGCTGAAGAAGTCCGCAAATTTGCGTTAAAACTGGTTGGTAAACAGAAGGGACTAGGTCTGCTATCCGCCAGCTACATCAGCTGGCTACAAGGGAAAAATGATGAAGCTAAAGCACTCCTCAAACAGATCAACGTGAAAAAATTAGCCTCACCACAGGCAGACCAATTTCAAATCAACAAAATGTTGACATTACTAACGGACTGGCAGCAGGATGCAACAATGGATCAGCAGGAATTGGTGCAAACGCTATCATGGCTATCTGAAAAATCTAAGAAAGAGGTGATGGAGAGCAGTCATTCGCGTGACTACTATTACGACTATTTCGCGGATGAGCCTTACAGCCTTATCGGCAAGAATATATTAAGCAATATCTTGGTCCCGGAATACCTGGCAAAAGGAGACACCGCAATGGCGAGCTTAGCGGCTCTCAAAGCAGATATTTTCAGCAACAATAGAGAGGTCCAAGACACATTAGAAAAAAACTTTTCCTACGGGACAGAAGCCTTTTGGAAAAAGAATCTGACTCCAAAATCAATTTTAGAGATACAAAGTTACTTACAGGCTCCAGAGCAGCAGCAAGGTCTTGTAAAATATATATTAACGGGCATTACAAAAACAAATCAAGATGCACTCACCGAGCTTCTAGGCACAGCCTATCTCCGAGTACATGACTATGCCAATGCTGTCAAAAGTCTTGAACAGCTGCCCAAGACATACGTGTACCAATCCTTCAATGACTACTATGCGGATCAAGAGGTCTACGCCAAACCATTCATCACGATGAATAACGACTACCCAAAGGATAGGGGCAACCAACCGTATTATAAATTGGATTTTGCCAGACAGATGCTCCAGTTGCAAAAGAAATCAACAGTAGAGTCGGATCCGGACAAACAAGCAAATATTTATTTTATGATGGCCAACGGTATCTACCAGACATCCACATTTGGAAATGCCTGGATGATGGTCAGCTACGATTGGAGTAGCACAGATGCGCATAACAAGCCTGAACGAGATTGGGAGTATGATTATCTACAAGCGAGACAGGCCAAGATCTGGTATGAAAAGGCGAGGTCTTTAAGCAATAATAAGGAGTTTAAGGCGAGATGTACCTTCATGTTGGCAAAGTGCCAGCAGAAAGAATTCCTATATACACAAGAGGGAAGATGGGCATATTACGAGAATTTCTCGCAATCTCCATTTTATCAATATAGCATCCACAACAAGTACTTTCAGGAATTACAGACGGGATACGCGCAAACGGAATTTTACCAATCTGCTGTCCGGGCCTGTTCGTATTTACGGGATTTCATCCATTAATTCCGACTATCCTCGTTACGGTAGATGCTGAGGTAGCTGTCGTAACGGGAAGACTCAATATAGCCCAGCTCAACAGCTTCCATGACAGCACAGCCGGGCTCATTTATATGTCTACAATTGTTGAAGCGGCATTGATTCAATAGCGCACGCATTTCTGGAAAAAAATGCGAAAGCTCTTTCGCTTCGATATCCACGACGCCCAGTTCGCGGATACCAGGTGTGTCGATCAATTTGCCTCCGAAAGGTAAGTCAAACATTTCCGCGAAAGTAGTGGTGTGCTTCCCTTTATCAGACCAGTCGGATATACGTCCTGTCTTGAGATATGCGCCTGGTATCAAGGCATTGATCAGGGTGGACTTGCCGACTCCTGAGTGTCCCGAAACAAGGGTGACCTTGTCTTGCAGGAGCTCCTTTAACGGCTCTACATTAATATGTTCCAAAGCGGAGACTTCGTAGCAGGGGTAACCTATAGATTCGTATATTTCTTCGTACTCTTTGAGAATATCAAGCCCTTCATCGCTGAAAAGGTCAAGTTTATTAAAAACCAATACCGCAGGAATTCCATAAGCTTCTGCTGTAATCAGAAATCGGTCAATAAATCCTAAAGATGTGGGTGGAGAGGCCAGGGTGACCACGAGAATAGCCTGATCCAAATTAGCACCGATGATCTGTGTCTGCTTGGATAGATTGACTGAGCGGCGGATAATATAGTTGCGCCGTGGCTCCAGATGAGTGATCACTGCACTCTCTTGCCCAGGCTCGACTTCAAAGGAGACCCAATCTCCGACTGCTACAGGATTGGTCGTCCTAATCCCATGAGTTCTGAATTTACCTTTGATCCGACACTCATAGCGAGAGCCATCTGCTCCCAAGACTTGGTACCAGCTACCTGTTGACTTCGTGACCAATCCTCTCATATCTGCATCAAAATGGCAATACCCGATTCTCTCATGTTACAAAAGTCGTAAAAATTTATTAATCTGAAGACGTATTGAATTTATTACCTTTGTGTATACACTGCTAAATAAGATTTTGTGAAAAAATTATTTCTTCTAGATGGAATGGCGCTCATTTATAGGGCGTATTTTGCGTTGAGCAAGACGCCAAGGCTAACTTCGAATGGCTTGAACACTGGTGCAATAATGGGATTTACCAATACACTCCTAGAGGTACTGAAAAATCAGAAACCATCGCATATCGCGGTTGTCTTCGATACGGAGGCTCCCACTAATCGACATTTAGAATTTGAATCTTATAAAGCGCATCGTGAAAAGATGCCAGAAGATCTATCTGCTTCCATTCCTTACATCTTTAAGCTGATCGAAGGATTCAATATTCCCATCATCACGAAAGATGGCTATGAAGCTGATGACATTATCGGAACGTTGGCAAAAGAAGGAGAACAAAATGGATTTACGGTATATTGTATGACTCCTGACAAGGACTTTGCCCAACTGGTATCTGATCATATATTTGTATACAAACCTGCACGAATGGGCAATGGAGCCGAAACGATGGGTGTACCCGAAGTGTTGGCCAAATGGGAAATCACAAATGTACTGCAGGTCATTGATATCCTAGGGCTATGGGGTGACGCGGTCGACAATATTCCCGGAATACCCGGTATAGGTGAAAAAACGGCAAAAAAACTCGTTCAAGATTTTGGATCTGTAGAAGGAATTATCGCTAATACGGACAAGCTGAAGGGCAAAATGAAAGAGAATGTAGAGAATTTTGCGGAACAAGGGCTGCTTTCTAAGCGTCTGGCGACTATACAGCTGGATGTACCGATCGCATTTGATGAGAAAGCGCTTGAACTGGAGGAGCCCAACCGAGAGGTACTCGAACCCTTGTTTGCGGAGCTTGAATTCAGGACACTAGGCAAACGGGTATTTGGAGATGACTTCACTGTCGCGGATGGCGGTAGGACCGCTTCAGGACAAATGGACCTCTTCAGTGCACCTGTGACCGAAGCAGCGACAACGTATGAGGAGCCCGCAGTAGTCGCTAACAACAATATTGAGAATACCCCTCACGAGTATACATTGGTCGATACAACTGATGCGCAAAAGAAACTTGCTCAAGAGCTATCCGTTCAAAAAAGTATCTGCTTTGATACTGAATCGACAGGAATAGACGCTTTGGTTGCCGATATCGTCGGCCTATCTTTTGCTTTTGAAAGCGGCAAAGCCTACTATATCCCTACACCTGCCTCTAGAGAGCAAGCGCTGGAGATCATAGAAATATTTAAGCCAATACTGGAAAATGAACATATTGAGAAAATAGGTCAGAATCTAAAGTATGATATTCTGCTATTATCGAGATATAGTGTACAGGTCAAAGGTGCCTTATTTGACACGATGCTCGCACACTATCTTATCGACCCAGATACCCGACACGGGATGGATATCCTTGCCGAAAATTATCTTGGGTATATTCCAGTATCCATCACTAAGCTGATTGGAGAAAAGGGCAAAAAACAGGGCAATATGAGAGATGTAGATGTCGAGATCGTAAAGGAATATGCATCAGAAGATGCTGACATCACCCTCCAACTCAAAGAAAAATTCGAACCGATGCTGACGGAAACATCAACACTGGAACTGGCCCGTCAAGTTGAATTTCCACTGATATATGTCTTATCAGAAATTGAAAAAAATGGTGTAAAGATAGATATCGAAGTTTTATCTCTATTTTCCAAAACGCTGGAAACTGACATTAAGACGCTGGAGTCCACCATTTATGAAAAAACGGGCGCAAACTTTAACATTGCTTCTCCAAAGCAATTGGGAGAAATACTGTTTGATAAATTGCAGCTAGACCCAAAGGCTAAAAAAACAAAAACCGGCCAATATAAAACTGGAGAAGATGTGTTACTGGCACTCGCACATAAATCTGACATCGTCCAGGATATCCTGGACTTCAGACAACTACAGAAGCTAAAGTCCACCTATGTAGATGCACTGCCGAGCTTAATCAATCCCAACACTGGCCTTATACACACCAGCTACAACCAGGCAGTCGCCGCAACTGGCAGATTAAGCTCAACAAATCCCAATCTACAAAATATTCCAATCCGGACGGAAAGAGGCCGAGAAGTCAGAAAGGCATTCATCCCAAGAGCAGAAGGCCATGTCATTCTTTCTGCCGATTATTCTCAGATCGAGCTTCGCCTCATGGCTGAGCTTAGTCAAGACCAAAATATGCTGGAAGCCTTTCAGCTGGGACATGATATCCACCGAGCAACAGCCGCAAGGGTATATGGTGTCGAGCTGGAAGAAGTCACATCTGAGCAGCGCCGTAATGCAAAGGCGGTCAACTTTGGTATTATATACGGACAGTCGGCATTTGGACTATCTCAAAGTCTAGGCATCCCTCGTCGTGAGGCAGCGGAGATCATAGAACAGTACTTTGATCAATATGCTGGTATCAAGACGTACATGTCAAAAGCAATCGAATCGGCCAAGGAGAATGGTTTTGTGGAAACAATCTTGAAGAGAAGACGTTATTTAAGGGATATTAATTCTGCAAATATGACTGTTCGCGGATTTGCAGAGCGAAATGCGATCAATGCTCCTATACAAGGATCGGCAGCCGATCTGATCAAAGTAGCAATGATAAAAATACAGGAAGACATTAAGAATAAGGGATTACAAGGGAAAATGATCATGCAGGTGCATGATGAGTTGGTCTTTGATGTACCTGCAGAGGAAATCGAGACCTTCAAAACACTGATAGAAAACCGAATGAAGACGGCCATCGATCTACAAGTGCCTATCGAGGTAGAGATCGGGCAAGGAAACAACTGGCTTGAAGCGCATTAAAAAACAACAAAAATGCTACTATTCAAAAAAATAGGATTAATCATTGCTCTTACATCCCTCTTAACACCGCTGGTAAAGGGACAAGATATCAAACCCGTCTACTTTGAAAAGGTTTCGGATAGCTTGATGCGATTCTACTATGACAATTTCTATTATCTAACGGAAAGGGACTGCCAATTCAAGTCTATAGAGCGTGTAGCGGGATTTAATAAAGAATCGAATACATTCGACGGTGACTTCAAAGATTTCGGCCCGAATGGTCATGTTGCCCTCACGGGTACCTATCAGAAAGGTCGCAAGTCTGGTCAGTTCAAAGCCTATCACCCCAATGGTATTTTAAAGTGGGAAGTATCCTTTATTGATAATCAAGCACAGGGCGAATGGAAGTTCTATTATCCTGACGGGCAGCCAATGCTCACCCTTTTGTATCAAGAAAATGGACTCAAGATCATGTCATTCTGGAACCAAAAGAGAAAACAGCTTATCCAAGATGGCAACGGAGTTTACGATTTCACAATTCCATTTGAAGGGTATACCGAATACGGCTACCCTTTCTTAAAAAGGCGTGGAAAGGTCGTCAACGGACTTCCAGAGGACAGATGGACGGTACAGTTTGTCGATGAGAAAAAGAATGCTGTACTTGCTGCAGAAGAATATTATCGAGCAGGAGCACTGGTGAGAGGAGATGATTATTTTAAGGATGAAAGTTATTCAAAGGCGCAATTCCCTCTTTTACCAATGGAGTATTTTTTAAGAAGCGAATTTCTGATATTCAAAAAATGTAACTTCGATGACTACAGTAATTTTACAAACTACTTAACAGAAAAAATTGAAAAGGGATTCGAAGATTTCCGCCTTACGAACGGGATTGTAGCGGGCGAATTTGAATATACGGTAAAATTGTCTTCCGATGGGGAACCAAAATCAACCGAATTCCCAAAAAGAATAGACGACCATGATACGCAAGTCGTGCTCATGCGAATCGTAAACGATGTCCCCTATTACTTTCCCTCATTAAAGGATGGACAACCTGTAAATGACAACATTGTGATCTCAGGACGTCTAGAAAAGAATGCATCAGGCGGAGTAGATATTCATTCACTCACCATAAAAAGACCCGCCGAAGATTAATCTGTCTTTATGATTTATTTCTTGACGTTCAATTTATAGGGAATGGAAAACAGTCTATTTCTTTCATATAAAAGAAAGATTATCTAAGTTTGCACAATATTATTGATAATGAAATTTCACAAAGAAGGTTATACCAGTTTAGCTATCGTGGTATTGGTTATTTTTATTGCCAATGCTCTTGCAGATTATTATGACGCACCTACCGTTGTTGAGTGGATCATTTACATCGTATCGGCGTTTCTTTTTATTACTATTGTTCAATTTTTCAGAAGCCCAATCCGCAAGATTACAATCGATGATGGTGTCATCCTATGTCCTGCCGATGGAAAAGTTGTTGTGATTGAAGAGACGACCGAAGAAGAGTACTTCAAGGATAGACGTATACAGGTATCGGTCTTTATGTCGCCAATCAATGTGCATTCCAACCGCAATCCTATAAGTGGCATTGTTCAATACTTCAAATATCATCCCGGCAAATTCTTGGTAGCTTGGCACCCTAAATCCTCCACAGACAATGAACGTACCACGATGGTCGTACAGGCAAAAAATGGCCAAGAACTTCTCTTTCGTCAGATTGCCGGAGCTTTGGCACGGAGAATCGTCTGGTATGTCAAAGAAAATGACCGTGTGACACAGGGCCAAGAGTTTGGATTTATCAAATTTGGTTCACGTGTAGACCTCTTGTTGCCTTTAGGAACAAAGATTGAAGTCAACCTGGGGGACAAAGTCGTGGGAGGTAAGACAATAATCGGTAGATTTTAACATAGATTTAATAAAGCATTACTTATCTTGGGCTTCGAAAGTATTTCGAAGCTTTTTTTATGAATTTTAAACTACTTGTTCTCATTAATGCTGCCGCGGTGGGCCTCTCCATTGCAATCGTCAGCTTCTATTACCAGCATGATCTTAAGTCTGCACTTATTATCTTTGGAATATCCCTTTCGGTAAGCTTTATTGTCTTTTATTTCCTATTTGAGAAATACATCTATCGGCGGATAAACACCATCTACAAACTCATCCACAACCTAAAATTGGGGAAGGACCTGAAAGATGCGCTTGGTGAGCACGTGAGTGACGATCCGATCACAGATGCAGAACGAGAAGTACGGGACTGGGCGAAAGAGAAAAAAACGGAAATAGACCGTCTTAAAAATCAAGAAAAATTTAGACGGGAATTTTTATCGAACATCTCCCACGAATTTAAAACGCCCCTTTTTGCTATACAGGGCTATGTGGAGACACTACAGGATGGATTGATCGATGACGACCCTGAAATGGCAAAGGGCTTTTTGGAAAAAGCGTCGAAAAACTTAGATAGACTGAGCTACCTCATCCATGATCTGGATGAAATATCGAAGTTAGAGTCGGGTCGGATATCGTTAAATATCGAAAAATTTGACATCGTAGAGCTGATCAAAGAAACTATCGAAAACCTTGATGATAAAGCTAAGTCTCAAAAAATCACACTTGTATTCAAACAAAAATATCAAAACGTATGTTTTGTAAAAGCTGATAGAAAGAAGATACAGCAGGTACTAACAAATCTAATAGACAACTCGATCAAATATGGCATGGCTGGAGGAGACACAGATGTTCGCATCTTCCCGCTCTTTGAACAGGTACTGATAGAAGTGACAGACAATGGACAGGGGATCGAAGAAAAAAATCTATCCCGCGTCTTTGAACGCTTCTTCAGGACGGACAAAAGCCGTTCGAGAGGTATCGGGGGATCAGGATTGGGGCTTGCAATAGTCAAGCATATCATTGAAGCGCATCAACAAAATGTAAATGTCAGGAGTACAGAAGGCATCGGTACTACTTTTGGATTTACACTGGAGAAAACAAAAAATTAAGCTCTTTAGCGATCGTAAATCATGCTAAGTATGAACTCAATCAAAACTTAACATTAACTTAACATAGACTTTATAACTTTGCACAAATTTATATTAACATATGTCGTTAAATAGCATTTTTCACTATTTTGTTCCGAAGGACAAAAAATTCTTCCCACTTTTTGAGCAAGCAGGAAGCAATCTGATAGATATGGCAAAGCTGTTGAAGCAAGCCGTCAACACCACCAATCTTGATAGCCGACGAGAAATCAGCAAACAGATCGAGGACTTGGAACACAAGGGCGACAATATCACCCACCAAATACACCTTGAATTGGGTAAGAACTTCATTACACCATTCGATAGAGAAGATATTCATGCATTAGCCAGTTCATTGGATGATGTAGCTGACTTTATCCATGGGGCATCTAATAGAATGGAGCTTTATAAAGTACTGGAACCAAGTCAACCGATGATAGAGATCACAGACTTGATTCTTGAAGCGACAGAACACGTTGCGAAAGCAATCTATGAATTAAAAGATCTTAAAAATATCCGCAATATTACCGACTCTTGCGTACGTATCAATAGCGTAGAAAACAAGGCGGATTATATTTTCGACAAGGCAGTGGCTGAACTTTTTGAATACGAAAAAGATGCAATCAACTTGATCAAATATAAAGAAGTATTGTCTGCAATGGAAGATGCTACAGACAAATGCGAAGATGTCGCAAATGTATTGGAAAGTATTTTAGTTAAAAATGCCTAAGACACGTCGTCCTAAAGTTTTAAGAATTTCACAATGATTTCAACCCTATTAGTTGTTGTAATAATACTCGCAATTGCATTTGACTACATCAATGGTTTTCATGATGCCGCCAATTCAATTGCGACCGTGGTTTCAACAAAAGTACTTACTCCATTTATGGCTGTATTGTGGGCTGCAATATTCAATTTTGCTGCTTATTTCTATTTTACAGACCATAAGGTTGCCAATACAGTTGCCAAAACTGTTATTGAAGAATATATTACTTTAGAGGTAATTTTTGCAGGTTTAGTAGCCGCAATCGGCTGGAACTTATTCACCTGGTACTATGGTGTACCATCCAGTTCTTCGCATACACTTATTGGAGGTTTTGCCGGGTCAGGGATGGCTTATGCCTTTATCATGGGCGGAGACCCTATCCATGCCATCAATATCGACGCAACGTTAAAGATTATCTCTTTCATTGTGCTGGCTCCTGTGATCGGTATGATCATCTCTATTATTATTACATTAATCATTATCAACTTGGCCAAAAACAGTAAACCTAGAGTTGCTGAAAAGTGGTTTAAGTTTCTGCAGCTTATCTCATCTGCAGCATTGAGCTTTGCGCATGGAGGTAATGATGCCCAAAAGGTAATGGGTATCATATTAGTCGCCATGGTAGCTGGTGGATATATTGAAAATACAGAGCATATGCCTGAATGGATACCCCTTACCTGTTATGCTGCGATCTCAGCCGGAACCATGAGCGGTGGTTGGAAAATCGTGAAAACAATGGGTACTAAGATCACAAAGGTAACACCATTAGAAGGTGTAAGCGCGGAGACTGCGGGTGCAGTCACCTTGGGTATAACAGAGCACTTTGGTATCCCTGCATCTACCACACACACGATTACGGGATCAATCATTGGGGTAGGTATCGTCAAAAGAGTTTCCGCCGTGAGATGGGGCGTCACCATTAGTCTATTATGGGCTTGGGTACTGACCATACCGGTGTCTGCGTTATTAGGAGGTATTACACTTGCAATTATACACTATCTTTTATAATTGTAGTTAAAACCATACAATAATGTCTTATTTATTGGCAATCGATGAATAGAATATTCAAAAATTTGCGAATAATAACCAAAATAACTACATTTACACGCTAGTTACATGAGTGTAAACGACATGACGTCCGTAGAATGAATGCATTTTACGCATTTCAAATTTTTGGTACAGTTATTGTTTACACTAATAGCGTTAAATAAAGTTAAGAAAACAATTAAAATTTTAATAACCTTAAAAACAAGAGTATGAACTATTCTACAATTAAAAAAACAGCTATCGCTGCTTCATTAGTAGCCGCTCTAGGTTACGCTGAGGTTGCTCAAGCGCAACAGCCAACAGTATTCGGAGGAAGATCACAGTACAGAACTTGGTCTATCGGTGTACAAGGTGGTATCACTACTCCTAACGTACTTGTAGGTGGATCAAATGCTTTCGGTCAGAAAGTTGGTTACTTCCAAAACAAAGTTGGTGAGTACTATGGTTTGACTATCCGCAAACAATTCTCTCACCTTTTCGGTTTAGAATTAGAAGGTAACAGAGGTAAGATCAAAACTTTCAACCATGAGCAATCAGGTACTGGTGGTGCTGTTGAGAACTCATTCGGTGCTAGATCTGCAAAAGTTGACGTAAACTGGGCTGCTAGCTTAAACGGAGTATTCCAATTGGGTACTATCGACTTCATGAGAAGAGAAAATGCAGTTAACTTCTACGCTAAAGTAGGTTTAGGAGTAATGGCATCTAACCCTATCCAGTATGCAAACAACGATTTCACTGGTGCTGAAGTGTATAACAACAAAGGTAAATGGGGTGAAGAAATCTTTGGTGACAGAGAGAAAGTTGGTGACAGAGATAACAAATTGTCAGCTTTCGTACCAGTTGGTGTAGGTGTGAAATTCAAATTGTCTGAAGTTGTTGCCTTGAACTTAGGTTACACAATGAACTTCACTGATGACAACTTGCTTTACGGACCAGCTAGAACTGACTACAAAGGTAAATTCTCTAACGTTTACGGAGGTTTAGAATTCACTTTAGGTTCAAGAGACAAACAAAACTTGACTTTTGCTAACCCAGTTGCTACAATGTACGATGAGTTAAAAGATCCTTCATTGAAAAACGAAGTTGAAGCGTTGAAACAACGTGTATCTACTTTAGAAGGAACTGTTGACCAATTAGGTAAAGATTCTGATGGTGACGGAGTATCTGATAAATTTGACAAATGCCCTAACACTCCTGCTGGAACAGTAGTAGATGGTTCAGGATGTCCAATCAAATTCCCAGAAGCACCTAAAAATGACTATACTGCTTCAACAGGTCAGTACAGCAACATTCAATTCGAGTTTGATAGCTCTGTATTGAAAACTGAGTCTTACTCAACTTTAGACAGATTAGCTAAAGAATTGCGTGACAATAACGCATCAGTTTCTCTAGCAGGTTACGCATCAGCAGAAGGTACTGAAGCTTACAACCAAACTCTTTCTAAAGACCGCGCTAATGCAGTAAAACAATACTTAGTTAACGCTGGTGTTGCTGCTGCTAAAGTATCAGCTAACGGTTACGGAGAAGCTAACCCAGTTGCTTCTAACGCTACTGAAGAAGGACGTGTACAAAACCGTCGCGTTGAGATCAAAAAATAATTATTCCTAACCGAATAATTTGACATAAGAAGCCAGCTCATAAATGAGCTGGCTTTTTTGTCTTTTAACACAATAAGTTTATTTGTTGTACCTTTGCAGTAGGGATTTCACAAATTGTGGAAAACATGTACATCATATATTCAACAAAAAGTCTTATTTTTCTTTTAAGATTAGTGAACGGGATTATGATTTCTAAATAGAAAGGAATACGATGGAAGAGGAATTCGAATTTGGTTCTCCGGAAGAACAAAAAATTTCAGTTGACCGCTATGAAGAGATGATCAGAAATGAAGATCAGTATTTCTTCGATACGAAGGCTTTTGAGGGAATCATCGAATATTACATGGATAAAAATGACCCAATAAAAGCGTTACAGGTTGTTGAGTATGCCATTAGTCAGCACCCCTTCGAGACAAACTTCTTTTTGAAGCAGGCACAACTTTTTGCAGCAACGAATCAATTTCATAATGCGCTGACCGCATTGGAAAAAGCGGAGTTATTAGAACCATCTGAAGGAGATATATACCTTATCAAAGGAAGTATATTAGGCTCACTGAGCAACTTTGAAGAAGCACATAACAATCTTCAGCGTGCATTGGAATTATCGGATAGCAAGGATGAAGTCTATTATCAGATTAGTGGTCTATATCAATCTGAAGGAGATTATGACAAAGCGATCCATTATTTAAGGAAGTCTTTAGAGCTCAATATGGAAAATCAGGATGCACTCTATGAACTTGCATTCTGCTACGATGTATTGGACAAGCAGGAGGAAAGTGTTGCTTTTTATCTGCAATATATTGATAACGATCCATATTCCTATGCAGCATGGTACAATCTCGGAAATGCGTACCACAAGCTCAGTCAGTACCGTGAAGCTATCGACGCATACGACTATGCCATATTGATCAAGGAGAATTTTTCGTCCGCTTACTTCAATAAGGGAAACGCTTTAGTTAACCTTGACTTCTTTCAAGAAGCCATTGACGTCTACAAGCAAACTTTTGAGTATGAGCCACCTAGCGCAGAAACGTATTGTGCAATAGGTGAATGCTATGAGAAATTAGAGCAAATGGATGAGGCCCGTCAATATTACAAAAAAGCAGTCAAGCTTGATAGTCATATGGGAGATGCGTGGTTTGGCATCGGAGTTACATTAGACTTTGAAGAACGTTACTTTGAATCACTCCATTTCTATAAAAAAGCATTAGACATCGATGATAAAAACCCGGACTATTGGTTTGCGATTGCAGATGCGAGATACAAGCTGAAGCAACTTCCTGAGGCCGAACAAGCCTATGCAAAGGTCGTAGAGCTAAATCCAACAGATATAGAAGCTTGGTTGGATTTTTCATCTATTTATTTCGAACAAAGCAAATTTCTAGAAGCTATTGACACTATTGCTGATGCAATTAAGAACAACCCAGAAGCTGCAGAATTGTACTATCGAATGGTTGCTTACCTTTTTGCGAATGGTCAGTATAATGAGGCTCTGAATTTTTTAGAAATAGGACTGGCTACAGACCCCAAAAAGCACTATATCATCTTTGAATACCTGCCACAGCTCCAGGGCAATAAAATTATTGTCGATATCATCAAAAAATACGCGCTTAAAGACTAATGAAGAGACTAGGGTTGATTGGATTTCCTTTGGGACATTCTTTTTCGAAAAAGTTTTATCTGGAAAAATTCGACAAAGAAAACATTCAGAATGTCGAATATGACCTTTACGCTATTGAGGATATCGACAGTTTCCCATCTCTTTACCAACATACTGACGGACTCTATGGAGTCAATGTGACGATTCCTCACAAGCAGAGCATTATACCGTTTCTGGACGAACTTTCCGAAGAAGCCCAGGAGATCATGGCTGTCAATTGTATACAAATCAGAAAAGATGGAGACACTTTTCATTTAAAAGGCTTCAATACCGATGCTTTTGGATTTGAAAAATCCTTGAGCCCGCTGCTAAAACCCCACCACCTAAAAGCTTTAGTATTGGGCAATGGTGGAGCCGCTCAAGCAGTAGTGTATACGCTTACAAAGCTTGGGATTGACTATCGCTTTGTCAGTCGAGTAAAGTCAAATGGAAGCCTTAGTTATGAGGATCTGGATGCTGACTTAATCGAGCAGTATACGCTAATAATTAATTGTTCACCTCTAGGCACGTATCCCAATATCGATAGCTGTCCTAATATCCCTTATGAAGCGCTTTCGGACCGTCATCTCCTATATGATCTGGTATATAACCCAGACCAGACACTCTTCCTCAGAAAAGGATTGGAAAAAGGTGCCACCGTTAAAAATGGTTATGAAATGCTCCTACTTCAAGCTGAAAGAAATTGGGAGATCTGGAATGAGGTTCGATAACGGGCAAGCTTGATATCCCCACGAAGAGATCTGCAACAGCAATAGCTTATACGGCTGTCACCCAAGGGAAACTTCTGTAATTTTCGTAGGACCACCCCACTTGGGGTATGCAGGCTATTATGACACCAGGACTTTCATCTGATCCTATTCTTAGAGCGTTGCATTTTACAAACAGCGATATTGCATATCCTATCGAAACAATTCCTTGGAAATAAATCGTATTTTTGAAGCACTATGGTACACTTAAAACAGTTCGTATGCAATCCCTATCAGGAGAACACGTATTTACTATATGATGATCAAGGAAACTGTGCTATCATCGATCCAGGCATGTATGGACAACAAGAAGAAAACGAATTCTTAAAATTCATTAATGAGCAAGAGCTCAATCCTACTTTATTGCTCAACACCCATTGTCACATAGATCATGTCTTAGGCAATCATTTTATACATGAACACTTTGGTCTCCTCCCACAGTTCCACGAAGGAGAGCTCCCGCTTTTGATTGAAGTGCAAAATTATGCTCCTCAAATGGGCATACGCTATGAGATCTCTCCAATCGCAGATCAATTTTTAGGGGACACAGGGGTCGTTTCTTTCGGCGAGGAAGAGTTGCAACTGATCCTGGTACCTGGTCACTCACCTGCACATCTATGTTTTTATCATCAGAAACAAAAGTTTGTCATCGGGGGGGATGCATTATTTAAAGGCAGTATAGGTAGAACCGATCTACCTGGAGGTAATCATGATCAACTATTGACAAGTATTAGAGAGAAGCTTTATAGTTTACCGGACGACGTTACTGTATACCCAGGACATGGCCCATCGACCACCATTGGTGAAGAAAAAAGATCTAATCCATTCGTTAGAGGTTAAATTATTATGAAGCTGTCTTATTTCTTTGCCAGACGTTATCTTTTTTCCAAGAAGTCCGTTAATGCTATCAATATTATTTCGACAATTAGTGTTATCGGCGTTTTGGTAAGTAGTGCTGCGCTGGTCATTGTACTGTCTTTCTATAATGGTATGGAGAATGTTATTCTCTCCATGTTTAGCACGTTCTCTCCAGAGTTAAGGATCGAACCTACGGAAGGAAAGCTCTTCTCGACAAAGAATAGCCTATTTGATGATCTTCGCAAACAAAAGGAAATCAAAGGTTACAGTGAGGTGCTAGAAGAAAAGGTTCTACTACAGTATGGTAATCACCAATTTATAGGACAAATAAAAGGAATAGAACCCAAAAGTTTGCGGCAACACGCGGCAGATAGCATGCTTTATGCCGGAGAATTTACTATTTCGAAAGGGAACGTAAGCTATGCGATCATCGGGGCTAGCGTACAGGCTAACCTTCAAGTCCCAATTGTAGGATTACAGAATACAATGTTGATCAACTCTCCCAAAAAGGGCGGTGGTAGCTCTGTCAACCCTGCTGATGACATTATTCAAAGAGGAATCAGTCCGAAAGGAGTACTCAAATACCAACAGGGATTTGACAATCTCATTATTACGCCAATAGACTTTGCTAGGGACGCTTTGGGAGAATATGATAAAGTATCAGCTATCGAAATATACACCCACACTCAGGATGACCTATACGAGATAGAGCAGCATATACAAAATAAGCTAGGAGATAAGTTCAGAGTGTTGAATCGGGAAGAACAAAATCCGACACTATATAAGACCGTTCGTACTGAAAAATGGGCCGTCTTTTTCATTCTGACTTTTATCGGCATTATCGCAATCTTCAATATAATAGGTTCGATGACCATGCTCGTCATCGACAAACGTCAGGATATGATTATCCTTAAAAGCCTAGGGGCGGAAAACTCACTAATCCAACGTATATTCTATAATGAAGGCATGTTGATATCACTGATAGGAAGCTCTGTCGGGATTGTAATTGGTTATTTATTTTGTCTCTTACAAGACACATTCGGATTTATCCGTACGCAGGAAGGGCAGAATAGTATCATTGATGCTTACCCGGTAGATATGCGAATTACAGATTTCGGTCTTGTCTTCCTAACCGTTCTGCTGGTCTCGGTTATTATTTCATACCTTTCGTCATACTTGAGTGTAAAGGCGATTGGTAATCTTAATACAAAAGAAGCAGATTAGTTGCGCTAATATTTTAGTTTCTTACGACTAAAATCCCCTTTCACAATATCATTAATCAAGCTCCCCCATGCAAATGGATTAAGTAAAGGGTTAGCATATTTCTGATTAATGGCCTTATTAGTCAGCCCGATATGTCGCTGTAGGGAGTTAAAATTTTGTATTTCTTCAGCACTCCTCGGTGTAATTCTAGCCAACGCTGCTAACGCTTCCGGAGAAACATTTTTCCGTGCTGTAGCAATAGCATCATCACCAACCTGCAACGCCATGAATGCCATATTGAATTCCTCGATACTCGCCCAAGGAAATGGTGTGACCATCGGCAGTTCCTTTACTAAACTTTTCATCAAGATTGCGGCAGTAAATTTATCGTCAGAGGTATGGGGTATTACGAATGATGTCGGATCGTATCCTATAGAAGAGAACCGGATTGTATCCCCGACGTGCGCCACGAAAGAAAAAAAACCTTCATGGTTGGATACATATACCTGATCAGCGCGGTCCCCGTTTCTGATCGTCACAAAAGGCACAGGAAGATCGGATCCAATAGCGTGGATAATTCCGCTAAATTGAACAATCTTCTTTTCTTGGGCAAAAGAGAAAGAGGACGTCAATAAAGCTAGAAATAATAAAACAGTATATTTATGGTTTATTATCATACGTACAAAACTACGCAATTCAACAGAATGGTGCTGTTAAAAACTGTTAATAGTTTAACAATCAACGATCTTACTATAGAACGTTGGGAGAAGGTGTCGTCGCATTCGGATCGTCTGCACTTGTAATATTAAGCGCTTCTACGCCTGTTATCTCTGGCACAGCCTTTCTTATCGCCTGCTCCAAACCAGCTTTAAACGTCATGATACTCATAGAGCACGATGCGCATGCTCCCGTTAGTCTCAATTTTACAACGTTATCTGCTGTAATCTCGTCCACGCTCACATTCCCACCATCTGTCTCTAAGTAAGGTCTAATAGTATCTAAGGCCTGTTCAACTCTCTCGTGTAACGTCATGTCTATTTAGTTATATCAATATGATCTGTAAATATAAGGAATTATTCGAAATTATAATATATACGCACCATCGCATTCGCAATTTTTCAACACCTGCATGACAAAAATATACTTTACGGATCATGCCAGCGCTGTAGTTAAAGTTTGTTAAATTCGAACGCGTAATTGTGAGGAACTTATCTTTGCACTATATTGCATATCAAAAATTAATTGACTATTATATCAAATTCACTTATCTTTGTAAAATGTTTTTAAATAGGCGTTTAGTGGCAGTTGTTGCCGGGTTATTGCTCATTGTATTTGTAAGTGGCTGTAAGAGTAAGTATGAGAAGTTGCGTGCGAGCAATAATCTACCTTTAAAGTATCAAGAAGCCGTTAAATATTACGAGAAAAAAAAGTACACAAAAGCACTGGCCTTATTTGATGATCTTATGCAGCGGTACCGAGGACAAGCAGAGGCAGAAGATCTATACTATTATACCGCCTACACAAATTACCGACTAAAAGACTACACATCAGCGCGTTACCACTTCAAGCAATTTGCCCAAACCTTTCCAAACAGTGCGAAGGCAGAAGAATGCCGTTTTATGTCGGCGTATTGCTTTTACCTCGATTCTCCACGTTACAGTTTGGATCAGGAAAACACAAGAAAAGCTGTAGATGAGTTACAATTGTTTGTCAATCTATATCCAGAGTCCGAAAAAGCAAAAGAAGCATCTGACTTAATCCAGACTCTGCGTGATAAACTAGAGCGAAAAGCTTTCGCCAATGCACGGTTGTATTACGACATGGGATTAAATGACGATTATAAGGCCGCTGTAATTGCCCTAGAAAACGTCTTAAAGGACTACCCTGACACAAAATATGCTGAAGAGATTACCTATCTGATTATCAAATCTCAGTACAAATACGCAGAAAAGAGCCATCCCCGCAGACAAGAAGAGCGATACAGTAAGGTTATCGACTACTATCAAGAATTTGTAGACGATTATCCAGAGAGTAAACATCTCAAAGAAGTAGAAGGAATCAGGAAAGATTCAGAAACGAGTATGGCTCAATCTATCAAGAGATGGAACGAAATTAAAAAGTCTATCGAAGAGCAGGAAAGAGAGCTGGGAATCAACCAACAGCGAGAGAATACGGCAGAAGAAAAAAAATAAATTTAGAAACTAGTAAATACCATCAATATGAGTCAAACAAACAATAACAGTCTTCCTAACAGTACTGTAACCCGGGATTTGAGACAATTGGACAAGGGAACAGACAACCTATATGAATCCATTGTTGTGATTTCTAAGAGAGCAAATCAGATATCTGTTGATATTAAGGAAGAGTTGAATAGTAAACTGGCCGAATTTGCTAGTAGCAACGATAATCTTGAAGAGGTTTTCGAAAATCGGGAGCAAATCGAAATCTCGAAACATTACGAACGCATGCCTAAGCCAAGCTTAGTTGCTATTGACGAATTCTTGCATGATAAGGTTTATTATAGAAACCCGTCCAAAGAACAAGACTAAGATAATCCAATGTCTTTAAAAGGCAAAAATATTGTAATTGGTGTATGCGGCAGTATTGCCGCATACAAAATTGCGACACTTGTTCGCCTTTTTGTCAAGGGGGGGGCTAAGGTGCAGATTTTGATGACCGTAGAAGCCACTCAATTTATTACCCCATTAACCTTATCAACTCTATCCAATAAACCTGTATTGGTTGACTATTTTGATAAAAAAACAGGTGAATGGAATAATCATGTGCATATAGGACTAGAAGCAGACCTTATTCTATTTGCCCCTCTTACAGCCAATACACTTGCGAAATTAGCAAATGGTCTCTGTGACAATCTATTGACTGCCGTTTACCTTTCCGCTAAATGTCCTGTATTCTATGCTCCTGCTATGGATTTAGACATGTGGAAGCATCCAAGTACAGTTCGCAACATTACTTTGTTGAATACTTATGGTAATGTAATGATTAATCCTGGAAACGGGGAGCTGGCTAGCGGACTTGTTGGCGAGGGACGCCTTGCCGAACCGGAGGAAATCTTCACAATTATAAGTGCATTTTTTGCACAAGACAAGCCTTTAAAAGGCAAAAAAGCCTTAGTCACTGCCGGCCCCACATACGAAGCAATCGACCCCGTGAGATTCATTGGTAACCACTCCAGTGGAAAAATGGGATACGCCATTGCTAAATCGCTAACTGAGCTTGGTGCAGACGTTATTCTCGTATCAGGACCAACAGCCCTTGACTCTCCAATAGGTGTCGACAGGATCGCTGTGACTTCGGCTGAGGAGATGTACGAAACAACAAAACAATATTTTGACAACTCCGACATCATCGTCATGAGTGCGGCTGTCGCCGACTATACACCTCAAGTCGTCTCAGACCAAAAGATCAAAAAAAAGGAAGAAACCTTTTCAATTGATTTGAAGAAAACGATTGACATTCTCGCCACACTAGGGCTTCGGAAAAGAGATAATCAGGTTCTAGTTGGATTTGCTTTAGAGACGAACAATGAACTGGAAAATGCAAAAACAAAGCTTCTTAAGAAAAACCTTGATTTCATTGTTTTAAACTCAATGCGAGATCGCGGTGCAGGTTTCGCGAATGATACGAATAAAGTTACCGTTATCGCAAAAGATGGCAACCAACAAGTATTCGCTCTAAAATCAAAAACAGAAGTTGCGGCTGATATCTGCAACGTTATTCTTGATCATCCAGCTATCAAGGGATAGTCAACTACAAATGTGCAATTCTGCTTTCTTTCGGATAATAGTTATTAATTCTATTCGAAAGAATCTTCACCCAACCCAAGTCCACACCTTCATAGTAAACTAGCGCCCATCCATTAGGTACCATATGCATCGGTTGTATACTCTCCTTTCTTAGGTAGTTCTGGGCTTCATCTAGCGTCACGACCAACTTTGGAATTGTCTTCTTAATGTGATTACTCAATGCCAATGCATGACTTGGGATCAACTCTTTACCCGCCACTTTTCCTATATTTGTCCCTGCAAGTTTTAAGTACAGTACATTTTGGAGAATTTTCAAATCTAATTCATACCGCTTTGTGAAAATATGAAGATGTTCATGATGCGAAAATACCATATGTCCTCCGGGGCTTTCAATCCACTTACTCAAAATCCCATTCGGGACATCTGATTTCTCTGCCTTTATCTTTTTGCGGCTGAAGGTCTCCTGGTCATCCACTTTCTCAAATACGGTAATAAAAAAACCTTCTCCCTTCAATTTATGTGGGTAGAAACGGTATCCGTAAGCTTTATGCTGCGTTGATCTTGTCTCTTCTATCCCCCATTCAGGAGATATCGCTATACGTATGGTTTTGAGATTGTAGGTTTTCACCAACCAATCCGCGATATCTTCGTTCTCTTCTTCTGAATAGGAACATGTCGAATACAAGAGTATTCCTCCTGTCCTCAATGTCACAATAGAATCAGCCAAAATCCGCTGCTGACGTTCCTTACAAAGCTTAACATTAGCTTCAGACCACTCGTCTATAGCACTACTATCTTTTCTAAACATGCCAGAGCCGGAACAGGGAGCATCCACGAGCATTAGGTCAAAATATCCCGGTAGTCTTCCGAAAGCACTAGGATCGTTATTCGTTACCACTACATTAGAGTTGCCCCAACGGATAACATTTTCCATTAAGATATTAACACGCGATTTTATAATTTCGTTAGCGACTAATAGGCTTTCATCATCTAGAAAACTATTGAGTAATGTTGTCTTCCCTCCAGGTGCAGCACATAGATCAAGCGCACGTATCGGCTCATTGTTCAACTCTAATTCCTCTATAATATGAGATACGAACATAGAAGAAGCATCTTGAGAATAATAACTACCAGCATGATAAAGCGGATCTAGTGTAAAAGAAGGTCTATTACGGAGATAAAAACCGCTGCGACACCACGGGACTGATTCCACGCCAGAAAAAGGAGCCTCTCCAATCTTTTTATCGTTGATGCGGATAGCATTCTGTCGCTCTCCTTGTTCATGAACCTCTACAAACGCCTGCTCATCAAATGATGGATTCACACCTAGTTTTTTGATCAGAGAGTTTGGAAGAATATTACTCATCGTACTGTGATATGTTTGTGCTTGTAAAGTTAATAATTATCGAAAAAAAATGATATTATTTATTAAACTAGATTCGATACGATTCCTTTTCTTCTTATAACACATACAGAAACACTTGCTCCTTGCAAAACGCAGTAACTTTGTCTAAGTTTGTATCTTATACGATAACATGAAAGATTTTAAAAAGTATTTTATCATACCAGCTCCACCACAAGATGTTTATTTGGCATTGACCACGGAGATTACCATTCGCCTTTGGACAGGTGACGAGGTTGAAATAGACGCAATCGAAGGTGGTGAGTTTTCGATGTGGGACGGTGCTATTGTTGGAAAATTCATCACTCTAGAACCTTATAAGAAAATAGTACAACAGTGGTATTTTGGAGAGCAAGAAGGTTCTATCGTAACTATAAAGCTTCACGAACACAAAAGAGGCACATCCCTCGAAATCGTGCAAACAAACATTCCTGAAGAAGCATACGAGGAGATATCTGAGGGATGGGACGATCCCTATATCTCTTCTTTAATCGAATTTTATACTGAAGATTAGCTTTTTGCTGACACCATCAAGGATTAAGGCCTGTAGATTGTTTCTACGGGCCTTAATCTTGGTCCATATTTCAGTTACACTTGATCAAAAGTATACCCTTTTATAAATCCTTTATAGGATTAGGTTTATCTACTGAGGATACACAATACCCTACTGGGCAATATCGTTGAGCTCACTTGCATCTGCATTATATATAAGTAATAAGCTGAAGCATAAACAGGTGTGTTTGTCAGAACGAGGGTCATAAACAAGAAAGCCCCTCCAGTTTCCTGAAGGGGCTTCGTATAAAAAAAGGCACCGACCTACTCTCCCACCTGTTACGGCAATACCATCGGCTCTGGCGGGCTTGACTTCTCTGTTCG